>ODAK010000016.1_pt1 | contig 203730 bp, 186 predicted proteins | sample 1539591 | NCBI WGS metagenome assembly ODAK01 (sample SAMEA3539303, study PRJEB22396) | soil metagenome | biome: tundra; feature: field; material: soil | place: USA | collected 2010-05 | depth 0.15 m | reverse complement strand
ATCGGCATGACCAGCCACGTGCATACATTTGACGCCCGCGAAGGCGGCGCTTTCCGCATCTCGCTAACGTACGATGCGCCCACTGGGACCGGCAAGACGAGCGCGCACCATGACACGTTCCATGGTTGACCCGGATTCCCGGCGGTGCCAGCTCCGCGGAAACACTCGAAGTCAGCCCGATCTGTCCGTGTTTCGAAGCGACGTTGGCGATCGCACCGCTCGCCTGGAACGTCACCCCATCAAGCCAAGCCCACGCAGGTCGCTCAGCACCGTCGCCGTCGCCGTCGCCTCGCCTCACATACCACCAGCCGGTCCGCGTTTAAGCGAGGCGGCGTTCAGGTGAGCAGGCCTACTACGCCGAGCACGGTACCGATCAGCGCGGCGGCCCCGCCCAGGCCGACAAAGAAGCGACGCTGCGCCAGGAAGTACAGGGAGGACATCACCAGGCCCAATTCCAGGAACCCTTCCGCCAGATCGAAGCGCAGTGCTCGGGCTTCGCAGTGCAAGGATTCAGCTTCCCGCTTCTGCGCCTCGTCCTTGACGGTGTCCGAATCCGCCCCGTAGCGCGCGGCATCGGCATGGAATTTGTCGATTTGGCCCGCCACCTTGGCCGGGTCGCTTGCGAGAGAGGTCAGCAACGTGGCCGCGATCTCTTCGTTGTCTTTTTTTATTTTTTTGGCTTCATAGAGATTCCACTGATCGTTGGCTTCGGTTTTATGCACCACCGCCGCGGTGTGCTCGCGGTGAGCGAGGATGGTCACCAGAACGAGCGCAACGCCGATGATGCCCACGAATATGGCGACGCGATGCCCAAACGGGTCCAAGGGGTGATGTTCAGTATGTATCTCAAGCTCTGACATGGGGGCTCCACGGATCTGAGTGGGCAATGTACCGAGCGAACGGCGCGACCTGCATATCTGCTGCGTTCGAGCAATTTGTCGTGCTGAGCGCTCGCTAAGGCTACGCCGCCGGCGAGATCGGCTGCCAGTCGTGCCAAATAGTGCTTAGGGGTGAACCTTGCGATCGTACAGCGCTTTGCTTCGAGCCTCATAGTAGGGACCGCTCAGCGTCTGCGGAGCCTGCGTTGACGAACTGCCCTGCACGTGCTCCAGCGCGTGACAGATTGCCGTAGCATCGGATGCAGTCAGCACGCCTCGTTCCGCAAGGTGCTCCAAGGCAGCCTTCAGCTCGTGTGTCACCTTCAGTTCGCGTGTCACTTGGTTCATGTGATCCCCTCGAAGAAATAGTAAATACACCTTGATGCCGAGACCAGCAATAGGGATTAGTCCTACCATCCCTCATCTTTCTGTCCAGGAGGTTATAACGTAGACCGAGTGCCGAATTGGCTAATGTTGCCGGGTTCTCTAGCCCCGACGAGTTTGTTTGCAGCGTTCGCGCCACCTTGCGCCGCATGACCTTCAGCGCTGCGATCAGCCCGTCAGTCATCAGAGCCCGGGCATCGGCCCAGTTGGCCGCCATAACGCTGCGGCTCTCCCGGATCGCTCGGCGTGATGCCGACCATGCGACGCTCGACGCCGCGTGTGCAAAAGAAGACGCCGCCGGTCGAGCTGAATTCGCCGAACTGCCAGCCGGGGTCGATCCATTCGAGCATAGCCGCGACAAAGGCGCGCTTGAGAGCGGCGGAGGTAAAGCTCTGTTGCGACCGCCAGGCGATTGCTTTGATCGCCTCGCTCTGCCCCTTTTTGGCGCGCGCCATTCAATAGGCGGTGGATGCCCCACTTTGCACCTGGGCCAGCATTGGCCGCGAACAATCATCGGATCTCAATTAATTAGATCGCTTACTTAGTGTCGATGCTCACCGAGCACCACTCTACCGGCCTGCCGCGAGCCCGGTTTTGTTTGCGTTGCTCGATTGCAAATATGATAAACACATGGCAGGGATGTCTACTGGCTCAACGCCAGCGGCTATTCCACACCGGCGCTGACATGGACAACTGGCGTGTTGGCCTCGGCATTCACTGCGTGCGCTATTTTTTATTGGCGGCAATGGCGACGGGAACGGAGGACGGGTATGGACACACGACGACCCCGGGCGAGCATTCGGGTCATCGGAGCTAAGTGCAACGACAACGGCAAGGTCGCTAACATCGACCGGCATACCGATATTTCTTTCGAAGGCATCGAGATGCTGCGCAACAAACGCGTGATCGTATCTAAGAGCGCCAAGGAAGCTCCCGAAAAGGATAAGCCGCTGGAGTGGTAGATCAACAACGCTGCGGCAACCGCGGGCGTCGCGGCGTCGGGCATTTTGTTCATCAGGATTTTGCCGACGCTATTGGCGTCGTAGATTACCTGCGACAGTTGCAGCGTCAGCGGCAGGACGGCATGGTTCCTGACTTCGCTTAATGCTACCGTTCCACCGTACGATGGCCCAAACGCGTCATTTTGTTACGTGTTCTTCCCAGTCGGATCCTTTCGTCCAAACGTGGTATCCACTTTCGACAGGAATGTACGCGAACACAGCACCGTTGGGGACTGGCGCCCGTTTTGCCTCGTCGATAGAGGCAAAGTCCTGCTCGAATAACTGCCCGAGCTGATCGCCACTTTTTCTAAGATTCGCCTCAGTTCCGTAAATGACCCTAACACTCATGTACAACCCCTTTTTTTAGACGGCGTAGCTCCACTCCAGCAATACCATGGAGCTGTTTACTCAGCAACAACGTCGTCGGCCGCCAGCGCCGCCCTAGTCATCGCGGTTCGCTCACAGCCCCGATGCGCAGCGCCGCCGTAGCCGTCGTAATCACACATCTGACACCCGTCCCGTTCGCACACAGTAAACAGGTTCACTGATTCAAGGCTTTTATTGCCAGAGTTTTATGGCCTGAGTCGTTTTCTGTGCCTATTGATAGAGTCAACAGCTGCGAGCCCAAAGAGAATAAACCACAGGGGATTAGCTAGCGATTGAGCGATGCGGAAACCGGTAGAGCATGGCATCACTTCAGTCTGACCTTTCTAAGCTTGAAGTGTCCACTGCCTTGGCTACCAAATGAATGGACTGGCCCGCCAGCAGGCGCTCGGTAATATACCAATGCCGACAGTGGTAAAGATCGACCCAGTCCAAATCAAATTCCTTTGGCGATTCTCGCAATGACTTATAAGCGTGGTAGAACACGTCGCGCGCGGTAATCTTGCCGCTCTTGTGGGGGCTGAAGAGTTAGTCATCTGGATCGCGAAATCTCTGAGCGTTGTCAAGCCAAAACTCAATTAGAAACGGCCATCACAGACTGACCGGTTTCAGCCTTGGCCAGCACCCTTACCATCACGCTTTGCGCCTTCTCGAATGCCTCTGCGCGATCCTTGGTTGTTAGCGATACTCGCTAGTAGCGCTTTTCCTGCTTGAGGTGCATCCGGAAAAACCACGAGCTGTCGACGATATCTGCGCGTCGGTAGATCGCTCCCTTGATGCCACCGAACGGGATTTCATGCAGATCAACATCAGAAGTTAGCCCTGACATCCCCGCCTCCATTAAAGATCTGCGGGTAGATTCGCGGGTCAGAGTCTAGGCTAAGTGCTTGAAAACGGGTAGGTCGCGGGTAGGTACATTAATTAACAAAACGCTTATAAATCCTTGCGTTACAGTAAAACTAGTCATTCCCACTCAAGCGGCGCCGAGCCTCGTAACACGCTGATTCACAGAGATATTCCAAGCCAACAATTCCACAATACCGTCAGAAATACCGTCAAAAGATTTTGCTTGGTGCCGATAGCGCGCGATAGATGCCGGAGAAAACTGCTCGGGGCAGCCGGGGTACTCGAAGAGAATTCGATTGTCGTTCCGCACACGCAGAAAGATTCCGCGACGCTCGCTCGGGAGCTACTAATTCAGATCGTCGTCGAGCCCTTTGGCCGGCCTCCCGGGTAGATCCTTGGGTTCTGCGTCTTGATCTCTCTCGGCGGAGCGATCCTGAGGATCCCGAGAATTCTCTCGGGTCTGCTGTTCCCGCAACTTTAGCCAGTCTTCGCGGCCCTTCGCTCGAAGCTCCTCAAGAGTCGGCGACGATCCTTGTTGCTCTTGCTGCCGTAACCAATCCTCGCGCCCTTCTTTCTTGATTTCATCGAGCTCGTTTCGAGCGCTCGAGACGGAAGGAGCGGGACGTTGCTGCCGTTCGAACTCTTGGCCCTGCTTGCTTTCACGCCATGCATCGACGTCAATCAAATCCTGTGCTCGGCCCGCCGACAGCTTTGCAACCAGCAGGTCCTCTCGCGAGATAAATGGCACGGACAAATCATCGTCTATTCGAACATCTACTCGCCGTCTCCATGCTTCCTCAAATTCAACGCCACTGATTTTTGGCATGATGTCTACCATCACCGGCGGCGTGCCCATGCGAAAGAAGTTGTCGGGTTCCGCGAAGTCCTGGGCGCTCAGTCCTTCAATCTGTGCTCCGAACTTCGCTAGCGCGGCATACACCGCTTTGCTGTTTTCAGCGTCTGCGCCAATCAAAATATCGAGATCTTTGGTCGCACGTGGCTGCGCATGAAACGAAACCGCGTATCCGCCGACAATCAGGTACCTAACCTGTCCGGCGTTGAAAGCGGACAATAGTTCTTTGAAGTCTTGGTGCATCCGCACCTTGTCCCTTCAACGCGTAAAGCTCAAGGTTGAGATCCATTACAGCGCGAATCCGCTCGCATCCCGGAAGTCGTTGCCAGGACCGATATTCGTCCGCCTTCATCGCCTTCAGGCTGTTGTACCGAGTGATCCTTTTGTCCATTTTAGAAAAGTAGCACAAACTGCTATGGGGCACACTTCGACTGCCCGGAACTTGACTGGATATATCGGAGTGAATTTGTGAGACGCCCAGCCAGGGTTCACTCGGGGAACGTTTTCCATGGTGATCGCCAAACTCGTAAGAACTAGCGCCATTGCAACCACACTGTCTCTCGTTGCGATGGGCGCGAGCAGAGTTATGGCGACCACCACGGTCTGCTCAAAAGAAACTTCGCGCCTGCATCACTATGGAGACAAGGGATCAAATCGTCGCCTGAGCTCATGACACACTGATTTAGCGAGACATTCTAAGTCCGCGATTCGCGAATACCGTCAGCAAGTTTTGCCTTGTGGCGATAGTGCGCGATAGATGCCGGATCCCAACCCTCAATGCACCAGAACCCATTGACCGTCAAACTATTTTGCTTGGTGCCGATACATGGCGATAGACGCCGAAAGCAATTGCGTCCACTCGACGTATCTCACCGGATAGCGCAATTGGTCGGACGAACCTTTTTCCATAAAATGGAATATGTCGTTCCATTTTTGGGAATATGGAGCTATGCTTTATCTCCATGATCGTGATCGGTACCGATATCGTCGAAGCTTATTTCAAGTCACGGGCCGGGCATAGAGGAATTAAGGCTGCGCGAGCGCAATATGCCGCTTGGCTGGCCATCGCGGAAACAACAGATTGGAAGACGCCGGAAGAGCTGAAGCAAGCGCACCCGAGGGCGAGCGTCTTGAAGCGCGGTCGTGTGGTTTTCAATATCAAAGCCAACGATTTTCGCTTGATTGCCTTGGTTCAGTACGTAGAAGGCATTTTGATGATCCGATTTTTTGGATCGCACGAGGAATACGACGACATCGATGCGGAGACAGTGTGATGAAAACGACGTTGATTGTGATTCAAAATGAAGCGGACCACGCTGACGCCAAAAGGCTTATCGAGAAGCTGATGGGATCGAGCGATCCTCAGGACCGTGCACGAATGATAGCTCAGGCTCGCTTGGTTGAGGCTTACGAGCGTGCGCAGTGGCCACGTACGGCGCCAACACTTCCAGTTCTTCTCGCCTACTTGATGGATCAACACAGCCTTTCGCGCGCCGATCTCGTGCCGTTACTTGGAACGGCCAGCCGCGTGAGCGAGGTCTTGACCGGCAAACGGGAGTTGAGCCTGACAATGGTGCGCAGACTGCGTGAGCGCTTTCACATCTCAGCAGATTTGCTGGTTCCGCGGGGCCGAGCGCGCAGCAGAATAGCTGCGTAGCCTCGCTGCAAATCGCCAGTTGGCGCCGTTGAATTTTCGTCCGATCGAGAGCAATTCTTTAACGTCAGCCCGGTACTACCCTGTAACGCCACCGCAGAACCTGCCTTGGGCCTGCGCGGCGCCTAAATATGAGCTTGGCCGCTGCCACATACCTTGAATATTGCGCGATCCACGCTCAATATTCGATGTCTGGACTACGCCACCCCTGGTTGGCAACCGATTGTCTCAAACCGACCGGGGCTGTCCTTGGCGAACGGCAGCTTCCGGGGCTATAAGTAATTAGCCCAACGCACACGAGTATGCTACGAGGGGCGACGCGCAATGAGAATGTTTTCTATGAAGTATTTATTCGCGTTGGGGGCGTTGCTGAGTCTCGGTGTGACATCAGCATCGGTTGCGATGGACAAGCAGATCAATGATGAAGTTGGGGTGAATGCAGTTGTCCATGCATTCGAGGACGCCTGGAACCGCCATGATATGGACGCGCTCGCGGTGCTATTTGCTACCGACGCCGATTTTGTAAATGTAATCGGTATGCGCTGGGTAGGCCGTGATGCAATCAAGCAGCACCACGCAGCGAGCCATGCGACTATTTTCAAGTCGAGTACACTCAAAATCGGAGATACGACCGTTCGTTTCCTGAAGACAGACGTCGCCACTGCGCGCTCGGTATGGACCCTTTCGGGAATCACCTCGGAGACGGGGCAACTCGCTCCGACCCGCACCGGGATACTGACCCACGTTCTCGCAAGGATCGACGGGCATTGGCAGATCGTGCTGACACAGAACACCGATATTGCAAAGCCGGGCGGTTAGACGTTCTCAAGTTTGCGATGGTGATGCTGATGTCGAATGTCCGCCATCTCCATTCGATCCATGCTCGCCGTAGGGCTGGTATAGGCCGACAAGGCGCCCGCTTTCGAGTTTAGAGATGAGCAACTTTCACCACTAAAGCGAGCATTGGCGAGCGCGCCAGTTCCAGGACATCGCGTCGAGCGAATGCCACCGAGCTAGTGTGATGGGGCGCTATTATCGGGTTGGTCCAGAAACTCACGTATGGCGAGATTCACCAGCTCCGGTCGCTTGTTGAATGTTCCGTGGTTGCTCGCTGGCACAATGATGAGTTGGCCATTCGGCAGATCGCGGAATATTTCGGCATTTTCCTCGACGGAGGTGAAGTCGTGGTCGCCGGCCATGACCAGTACCGGTATTGATATCTTCTTGAGGTCGGCGGGTTCGATCACCACAGGCTGAAGCCACATTTCGTAGCTCTTTGCTAATAATGTCATCCAGTGTTCGGGGCCGTCGGGACTGACCTTCGAGTAGTCTGGCAAAAACCAGGGCGGCAGCCTATTGGCTAACTCGCGAAGATGTCCGGCTAATTGTTGAGGTGACCATTGAGCGCGCTGCTTTTCCTCCGGAGAGAGATCCACTCGAATATTCGCGCCCGAAATAACTAAACGACGAACCATCTGCGGGTGATCTCGCGCGAGGATCAGGGCAAGATCGGCACCGTCACTGTGTCCCACGACGTCAACGGGGCCGAGGGCGAGCTGCTCGATGATGGCCGCCGTGTCATTGGCCATCATCTGGTAGGAGAGAGACCAGGGGCCATCAGGACTATGCCCATACCCCCGCTGATCGATGCCGACGACGGTGCGATAAGTCGCAAAATAATCCCTTTGCTTCGCGAAGCTGTTGTCAAAGAAGGCCATCCCGCCGTGTAGAAACACAATTGGCGGTCCACGACCATAGATTTGCGTGTAAAGCTTGGCGCCCCTTACTTCGACGTAACGCTGGGTGCCAATGGGGTCATCCGCGTACGCAGCCGCGGGGGCAAGCGCGACGACAGCGACGAGAATGGCGCCTGTGACATTATTCATGGTGTCTCCCTTGGGCATCTGGTCAGGTACAGTTCGGGTTCGTTTTTGCTCGGGGTGCCCACGGCCACGCAACGACTGCTATGCGGCAAGCATTTTAGCCATTCGAATGACTCAAAGTTGGCCGGTTGGGGCCAGATGCCCAAAGACGGCGGCATCGCGCGACATCGGCATGAGCCTACGTCACAGCATGAGACAAGAATCCGCGCAACGCTGTCAAAAACTTCGGCGGGTTGTCCGAGAGAGCGTGCGCGGCGCGTTTGATCGAGTTCTGTTTATTCGCGTGCCAGCATTGGATCAGGCGTATATCAACGCCATGGCTCTCGGCGGAAAACTCAATGATTTCCCAAGCTCTGCGATCCGGAGTTCGGAATACTCCGAGATTTGTAGGCTTTCGTGCAATCTGGAAGCCCGTCTGACGGTAAAATTCAGAAACAGAACGCCGAGAAAAATTTTACCGTCAGATTTACCGTCAAAACGATGCGCGTGGGGGCGATAGATGCCGATAGAGGGCGAAAGGTGATCTTTGGATTTTCGGTGAGTTACGCCAGGGAATCGATCAAGGCCGATAGATCCCGAAAGGCCATATTCACTCCCACTCAATCGTCGCCGGGGGCTTGCCTGAGATGTCATAGACCACGCGCGAGATGCCGGGCACCTCGTTGACGATGCGGCGTGAGACGTGGTCGAGAAATTCATAGGGCAGGTGTGCCCAATGCGCGGTCATGAAATCGATGGTCTCGACCGCACGCAGTGCGATCACGTAGTCGTAGCGGCGCGCATCACCCATGACACCGACCGAGCGGACCGGCAGAAACACCGCGAACGCCTGGCTGGTGCGTTCGTAGAGATCATGGCGACGCAGCTCCTCGATGAAGATGTGGTCGGCACGACGCAGTAACTGCGCGTACTCGGCTTTGACTTCACCGAGTATGCGCACCCCGAGCCCCGGTCCGGGAAAGGGATGGCGATACACCAGCTCGTGCGGCAGCCCCAGCTCGACGCCGATGCGCCGCACCTCATCCTTGAACAGCTCGCGCAGCGGTTCGATCAACTGGAATTTAAGATCGGGCGGCAGTCCGCCGACGTTGTGATGCGACTTGATCACGTGCGCCTTGCCGGTTCGCACGCCGGCGGACTCGATCACGTCGGGATAAATCGTGCCCTGTGCCAGGAATTTGATGTCGTGCAGCTTGCGCGCTTCTTGCTCGAATACTTCGATGAACTGCTTGCCGATGATCTTGCGCTTGGCTTCCGGATCGCTCTGGCCGCGCAGCGCCTCGAGAAAGCGCGCCTCCGCCTGCACGCGCACCACGCGCACGCTCAAGCGCTCGGCGAAGGTCTGCATGACCTGATCGCCCTCGTCCAGGCGCAGCAATCCGTGATCGACGAATACGCAGGTCAGCTGCTCGCCGATCGCTCGATGCAATAGCGCCGCCACGACCGAGGAGTCCACACCGCCCGAGAGTCCGAGCAGCACGCGTTCGGCGCCGACCTGCGCGCGCACGCGCGCGCTCAGGTCCTCGATGATATTGCCGGCGGTCCAGCGCGCCTCGCAGCCGCAGATTTCGCGCACAAAGCGCTCGAGGATCGCCGCACCTTGGCGCGTGTGCGTGACTTCCGGATGGAACTGGACGCCATAGTAGCGGCGGCGCTCATCGGCCATGGCCGCATACGGGGCATTGTGGGTACTTGCGACGGCCCTGAAGCCCGGCGGCAGCGCCTCGACGCGATCGCCGTGGCTCATCCAGACATCGAGCACCGCGCGGCCGTCGCGCTCGCGATCGACGATGCCCTCGAGCAGGCGGCATGGCGCGCTTAAGGACACTTCCGCATAGCCGAATTCCCGCGTCAGGCCTGCCGCCACGCGGCCACCGAGTTGCTGCGCCATGGTCTGCATGCCATAGCAGATCCCGAGCAGCGGTGTTTCGAGCGTGAACACCGCGGCCGGCGCCTTGGGCGGTGTGGCATCGGTCACTGACTCCGGACCACCCGACAGGATGACGCCTCGCGCGCCGAACGCACGGACTTCTGAATCGCTGATGTCCCAGGGATGGATCTCGCAGTAGACCCCAAGCTCCCGGACCCTGCGTGCGATGAGCTGTGTGTATTGCGCGCCGAAATCCAGGATCAGAATGCGATGCGCATGAATATCGGGGCTCGGCGCCGCGCCATCGCTCGCCGCCACGACGAGCCGCTCAGGAGACCCGGTAATTCGGCGCCTCCTTCGTGATCGTCACATCATGCACGTGGCTCTCGCGCACGCCGGCGGTGGTGATGCGTACGAACCACGGTCGGGTACGCATCTCCTCGATACTGTTGCTGCCGGTGTATCCCATCGCCGCGCGCAAGCCGCCGGCCAGCTGATACAGAATCGTGACCAGGCTGCCCTTGTACGGCACGCGGCCTTCGATGCCCTCGGGCACGAGCTTTTCGAGTTCGGTAGATGTGTCCTGGAAATAGCGGTCAGCCGAACCGTGTTTATCCGACATCGCCCCGAGCGAGCCCATGCCTCGATAAGCCTTGTACGATGCGCCTTGATAGAGTTCGACGTCGCCGGGCGATTCTTCGGTGCCGGCGAACATGCCGCCAATCATGACGGCGTGCGCCCCGGCTACGATCGCCTTGGCGAGATCGCCGGAATAGCGGATACCGCCATCCGCGATCAACGGCACACCCGTGCCCTCGAGCGCCGCAGCGACATTAGCCACCGCCGAGATCTGTGGCACGCCGACGCCGGCCACGACGCGCGTGGTGCAGATGGAGCCCGGGCCGATGCCCACCTTGACGGCATCGGCACCGGCGGCGACCAGATCGAGCGCGCCTTCGCGCGTGACGACGTTGCCGGCGATCAACTCCAGACCGCTCCAGCGCGACTTGAGGCGCGCAATCATCTCGAGCACACCGCGCGAATGTCCATGCGAAGTATCGACCACGATCACATCGACGCCCGCCTCGCGCAATGCCGCGACGCGCTCGAGCGTATCGGGCGTCGTACCCACCGCTGCGCCGACGCGCAAACGCCCGCCCTCGTCCTTGCTGGCGCGTGGAAATTCCGTGGCCTTCTGGAAATCCTTGACCGTGATCATGCCCTTGAGCTCGTCATCGCCGTTGACGACCAGGACTTTTTCGATGCGGTGCTTGTGCAGCAGGTGCTGTACTTCGTCCTTGGGCGCGTTTTCGCGCACAGTGATCAGTCGCGATTTGGGCGTCATGACCGAGCTGACCGGCGCGTCGAGCGCGCGCTCGAAGCGCAGGTCGCGATGCGTGACGATGCCGACAACCTTGCTGCCACTGACCACCGGAACGCCGGAAATGCCACGCGCACGCGTAAGCTCGATGACCTGGCGGATCGTCGTCTCCGGGGGCACCGTGATCGGGTCGATGATCACGCCGCTTTCGAATTTCTTGACGCGCGCGACTTCACGCGCCTGGCTGCCGATCGGCATGTTCTTGTGCACGATGCCGATGCCGCCTTCCTGCGCCATCGTGATGGCAAGGCGCGCCTCCGTCACCGTATCCATGGCGGCCGACAGCACCGGAAGGCCGAGCCGTATCTTGCGTGTCAGCGCGGTGGACAGGTCAACTTCGCGAGGCAAGACGTCGGAGCGCGCGGGAACGAGCAGGACGTCGTCGAAGGTCAGCGCCTCTTCGAGAATTCGCATTGAGCCTCGGGGGCTTCGAGAAGAAGCGCACCATTGTACGGCGTTGCGCACATTTACGGTAGACTCGAGTCGATGAAGACGCGCCCTGCCGACCGCAGCACCGGCAACCTGCTGCCGGGCTCCAGCGCCGCGCCACCGGCACGGACTGTCTACTCCGTCTCGCGGTTGAACCGCGAGGTGCGCACGCTGCTTGAGTCGGGGCTCGGGACCATCTGGGTGCAGGGAGAGATCTCTAACCTCGCGCGGCCCTCCTCCGGGCATTGGTACTTCTCGCTCAAGGATCGCGACGCGCAGCTGCGCTGCGCAATGTTCCGCCAACGCAATGCGCTCGCGCGATTCACCCCCAAGGAAGGTCAGCTCGTGCTTAGCTTTGGGCGCGTCAGTCTTTACGAACCGCGCGGGGACTACCAGCTGCTCGTGGAGCTTATGGAGGATGCGGGGCTCGGCGCGCTGCAGCGGGCCTTCGAGGAGCTCAAGGCCCGGCTGGCCGCCGAGGGGCTGTTTGCCCTGGAGCGCAAACGAGCGCTGCCGAGCGCGCCGCGCTGCATCGGGGTAATCACCTCACCGACCGGCGCGGCAATCCGCGACATCCTGCACGTCTTGGCGCGCCGCTTTCCGGCCGCTGCCGTACTGATCTACCCGGCCCCGGTCCAAGGCGCCGCGGCCGCCGCAGCCCTGGTCGCGGCAATCGAACTGGCGGCGTCGAGGGCTGAATGCGACGTGTTGATTCTGGCTCGCGGCGGTGGCTCGCTCGAGGATCTGTGGGCCTTCAACGATGAGCGCCTCGCCCGCGCGATATTGCGCTGTCCGATCCCGATGGTCACCGGCATCGGCCACGAGATCGATTTCACGATCGCCGATTTCGTGGCTGATTTGCGTGCGCCGACGCCCTCGGCAGCCGCACAGCTGGTCGCTCCCGATGCCAGCGTCTGGCTGCATCGGCTCGAGCAGCTGGCGGCGCGCTTTGCCGCCGCCGCGCGCCGAGCGCTCAAGAGCGAGCAGGCCCGGCTCGATGCGCTGCTGCGCCGCCTGCAGCAGGCCCACCCCGGTGCTCGTCTGCTGCAGCACAGTCAGCGCCTCGATGAGCTCGAAGCGCGGCTCAAGCTTGCGCTGCGCTCGCGCCTGGCTGGTGGCGCCGCTCGGCTGGACAGTGCGGCCCGCGCGCTGCAAGCGGTCAGTCCGCTGGCCACGCTGGCTCGCGGTTTTGCGGTCGTGACGCGCAGCGCCGACGGCGCGCTGATCACGGCCGCAGAGCAGCTCGCGGTAGGCGAGAAGTTCGATGCGCGCCTGGCCCACGGCAGCCTGCGCGCGGCGGTACTCGAGCGCCACTCGTGAGGCGTTGGCGGGCCGCGCTACTCGCGCTGGCGGCAACCGCCGTCACGGCCGGCGCAGCCGCCGGCGCGGCGCCCGAACCCACCATCGCACTGCCGCAGGCGAGTCTGGTGCCCGGCGGTGTTGCGCTGCTGACAATCCCGGGCGATGCCGATGAGCACGCCGCAGCACCCGGCGCGAGCTACGAGGGCAAACGCGTCATGGTGCTCAAGAGCGCGGACCATTGGCTGGCAATTGTCGGCATCCCCTTAAGCGCGCAGCCCGGCCAGGCGACGATCGCCATCCGACGCGACGCGGCCGCCCCCGCGCAGAGGCTGAGTTTTGAGATTGCGCCGAAGCAGTACCAGGAGCAGCGGCTCACGGTGCCGGCTGCACAGGTTGATCTATCCAAGCGCGACTTGGAGCGCTACACGCGCGAGGCCGCACGGCTGCATGCCGCGCTGGCGACCTTTGCCGAGCATCCACCGGCCACTCTGCAGCTCCTGGCGCCCGTGGATGGCGTGCGTACCAGCTCCTTTGGCAGGCGTCGCGTCTTCAACAACGAGACGCGGGCTCCGCACTCCGGGATGGACATTGCCGCATCGATGGGGACGCCGATCCACGCCGCGGCAGATGGCAAGGTCATCGATACCGGCAATTACTTCTTCAATGGCAACACCGTGCTGATCGATCACGGCCAAGGCTTGATCACGATGTACTGCCATCTATCGGCCATAGGCGTGCAGAGCGGCGAGTCGGTTCACAAAGGCGCGATCATCGGCAAGGTCGGAGCCACCGGCCGCGTCACCGGCCCGCATCTGCACTTCGGGGTCGCGCTCAACCGCGATTTCGTCGACCCGGCATTATTCCTGCCCGCCGCGGACGCGGTCCCTTCCCCGCCCTGAGGCGGTCATAGGGATTCGCGTCAGTGCGAAACTCGATCGCCACCGGCGTTGCAAACAGATCAAACGTGTCGCGGTACACATTCGCCAGATAGCGGCGGTAGCCTTCCGGCACCGAGGTGGTCTGGTTGCCATGGATGACTATACGCGGCGGATTGCGCCCCCCCTGATGCGCGTAGCGCAGCTTGATGCGTCGACCTCGCACCAGCGGCGGCTGATGCGCCTCGAGCGCACGTTCAAGCGTGCGCGTCAGCGCTGGGGTCGGCATCTCACGCATCGCGGCGTCGTAACCGCGGATCGCATCCCGCGCCAGCTCACCGACGCCGGTGCCGTGACGAGCTGAGATGAAATGCAGCGGAGCGAACGGCACGAAATCGAGCTTCAGCGACAGTTGCCGGCGAATCTCCTCGCGCTGTTCGGTCGCAATGCCGTCCCATTTATTGATGGCAATCAGCAGCACGCGGCCGCGTTCGAGCGCCTGCCCGAGCACACTTGCGTCCTGCTCGCCGACGGTGTCGTGCGCATCGAGCATCATGATCACGACGTGCGCCTCGGCGATGGCCTGCAGTGTCTTGGCCACGCTGGCGCGCTCGACCGCATCCTCGACCCGGGCACGGCGACGCACGCCGGCGGTATCGACCAATACAAATTCGCGCCCGTCGCGCTGAAATGGCACCAGAATGCTGTCGCGCGTCGTGCCGGGCTGCTCGCTTGCGATCACGCGCTCTTCCCCGATCAGGCGATTGACCAGCGTTGACTTGCCGACGTTGGGGCGGCCGATGACCGCCACCCGAATCGCGCCGTGCTCCTCTGCCGCCTGCGTCTGCGGTTCCAGCCCGATCAGCGCGGCGTCCATGAGCTCAAGCAGGCCCTGGCCGTGGCCGGCCGCGATGGCCAGCGGTGCGCCTAAGCCCAAAGTATGAAAATCCGCCGCAACCAGGTCCGCTTCCAGCCCTTCGGCCTTATTGAGCGCGAGCACCACGGGCTTGCCGGTGCGGCGCAGCTCGCGCGCGATGAACTGGTCCTGCGAGGTGAGCCCGGCGCGCGCATCGGCCACCAGCACGATGCGATCGGCTTCCGCCACGGCCTTCTCGGTCTGAATTCGCATCTGCGCATCCAGACCCTTGGGATGCTCGATCAGCCCACCGGTATCGATCAATACGCATGGCGCGCTGCCGATGCGCGAGTAGCCGTACTGGCGATCGCGTGTGACGCCGGGAACATCGGCGACGATCGCCGCGCGGGTGCGCGTCAGTGCATTGAAAAGTGTCGACTTGCCGACATTAGGCCGGCCGACAATGGCGACGATGGGAAGCATCGGCAACGATCACTTCGGCACGAGCGCGGCAGCGCGCAATGCGTTGAGCTCGCCTCCATCACCGAATACCAGCAGCAGGTCGCCCGCGACCACCAGCGGGCTGCTGATGCGCTGCTTGCCGACTGAGGTGCGCGCTATCAGATCGCCGGTGGCGGCATCGAGCCAATGCACGCTGCCGGCCAGATCCGCAATCACGATGCGTCCGCCGTAAACGGCCGGCGCTGAGAGCTGCCGTCGCTCCAAGGCCTTCTGGCGCCATTGCTCCGTGCCGGTGTGTCGATCCAGACGCACCACGTCACCCTCGGCGGTCGATACGTACACGGCGTTCGCATCCACGGCCAGGCCCCGAAAACTCGAAAGGTCGCGCGCCCAGACGATCTGCCCATTCTCACGCGACAGGCGCGCAACGCGCCCCTGGTAGGCTACCGCAAACAAATCATCGCCATCGGCCACGACCGAGGCGTCGACATCGATCAGACGCTGCAGCTCGGTACTGCCGTGCGACTGCCCCACGGCCGTCTCCCAGGCGGTACTGCCGTTGCCGAGGCTCACGGCCACCACGCGGCCATTGTCGAAACCGCACACCGCCAGATCCCCAACCAGAAGTGGTCGGCTCGTGCCGCGCAGCGACAAGCGTGGCACTTGCTGATCGACCACCCAGTTCTCGCTGCCATCTTTCGCCGACAGACCATGCAGCTTGCCGTCGACGCCGCGCACCACGACTAGCCCGTCGCCGATGGCCGCGGGCGAGAGAATCTCCGCATTGATGCGCACGCGCCAGCGCGGCACGCCGTCCTCCTGCGACCACGCGATCACATCGCCCTTGGAACTGCCCACGACGAGCAAGCCATCGGCGGCGGCCGGACCGGCCGACAGCGGCGCCCGCAGCGAGCGTTGCCACAGCACTTTGCCGGTGGCCAGTTCGTAGGCGACGACGGTTCCCTTGTAACTGGCGGCAAAGGCGCGCTGCCCATCCACGGCGACGCCCAAACCCAGCCGCAGGATCGGTTGCTCGCCGCGCAGCTTGCTGTGCCAGACCGGCTTGATTTCGATGCGATTGACCAGCGGCACGAGCAGCGCCGGCTTATCGGCCTTATCCTTGCTGCAGCCGATCAGCAACGCTGTGGCGCACACAGCCAGACAAAAAGCACGTTTCACCGCGTTCACGAGTGGGCCAGCTCGTTGATCTTCAAATCCAGCAGGCCGGGATCGATCGTGTCTGCGCCATTGGCGCGCGCGGCGCGGTATTGCTTGAGCGCGCCCTCACGATCGCCCTTGGCCAGCAGCGCATCGCCGTGCAGCTCCGCATAGCGCGCCGCGAAAGCACCGGCATCGACCGCATCGAGAGTCTTGATGGCCTCATCAGGCTTGCCTTGGCCGAGCTGCACACGAGCCAGGCGCAGGCGCGCGATCAACGCCAGCTCGTGATCACCGGTGCTCTGCAGCACCTGCGAGAGGCGCGCCGCGGCCGCGTCCAGCTGCTGGTTTTCGGCCTGCACACGCGCTGCGGCCAGATTCGCCTGGTCGCTGTAGGCCGTGCCGCCGAAGTCCTTGACCAGATCGTCCGCGATCTTCATACCGCCGGTCAGATCGTTGCGCGTGAACGCGTCGAGCGCTTGGCTGTAGCGCGCCGCGGCCTCGAGCGACCTGTGCTCGGTGCGCACCTGCCAGTAGTGCCAGCCGCCGAAGCCGGCGGCCACCACCGCCACCCCAGCGAGCATCCATGGGGCCTGCTCGCGCAGCCCGGTTAGCAGCCGCTCCCACTGCTCTTTTTCGTTCAGGTAATCTTCCACCGAATCGATCTCCCTCTTCTACAGCAGCGACGCAATGCGCTCGGGCAGCTGCGCCAACGGACAGTCAATCTGACCGCCTTCATGGCGCAAAGGTTTCACCGCAGCCACGCCGCGATCGAGTTCCTCGTCCCCGAGGATCAGGGCCAGTTGTGCACCGCTGCGGTCGGCACGGCGAAATTGCGTCTTGAAATTGCCGCCGCCTAGATTGAGCAGTACGCCGCGCCCTGGCAAGGCATCGCGCAATTGTTCGGCCAGACGCAGCGCCGCGCGCTCGGCGCGATCGCCGCTCGCGACCAGGTAGATATCCGGGCCCCTGGCCGCCGGCACGCTGCCGGCCTGCAGCAGCAGCGCCACGACCCGTTCTATCCCTAAGGCAAAGCCGATGGCCGGCGTCGGCTCGCCACCGAGCTGCGCAATCAGCCCATCATAGCGGCCCCCCGAGCAGACCGCGTCCTGCGCCCCGAGCGCATCGGTGACCCACTCGAACACCGTACGCGAATAATAGTCCAGTCCGCGCACCAGCCGCGGATTGAGTTCGTAGGCAATGCCCATGGCCTCGAGCGAGCTGCGCAGGGCCGCGAAGTGCAGCCGCGATTCCTCGTCCAGGTAATCACTCAACAGCGGGGCGGCTTCGATCAGCGCGTGCATCTCGGGGTTCTTGCTGTCGAGTATGCGCAGCGGATTGCCGCTCAGCCGCCGTCGGCTGTCCTCATCGAGCGCACTCTCGTGCTCGCGCAGATAATCCACGAGCCGCTCGCGATAGATCTGACGCGAGGCCGGCGTGCCGAGCGAATTGATCGTCAGCCGCACGCGAGTGAGCTTCAGATCGCGCCACAATCGCGCGCTCAGAGCGATCAGCTCAGCGTCCACGTCCGGGCCTGGGAAACCGAGCGCCTCGACATCGAGCTGGTAGAACTGCCGGTAACGGCCCTTCTGCGGCCGCTCATGCCGGAACATCGCGCCGCTGCACCAGAGCTTGTGGCGCTGACCGCGCAGCAATCCGTTGGAGATTGCGGCGCGCACGATGCCCGCCGTCGCCTCCGGACGCAGCGTCAGGCTGTCGCCGCCGATGTCCTGGAAGGTGTACATCTCCTTCTCGACGATATCGGTGAACTCGCCGATCGAGCGCTCGAACAGTTCCGTGTGCTCGAGGATCGGCACCCGCATCTCTTCATAGCCATACGACTCGAAAATGCCGCGCGCGACCTGTTCGAGGTGCTGCCAGGCGCCGATCTCAGCGGGCAAAACATCGTTCATGCCGCGCACCGGCTGAATCGGATTGGTCAAGAAGCCTCCAAGGATGAGGAGAATGCGTACCGCTCAGCGTCGCGGAGCACGAGAACGCGCCGGGGCCGGATGCGGAGCCTGGACGTCGAACAAGCGACCCCCGCCGTCGAGGGAGAAGCGCAGCGCCGAGCCGCCCAGCGCACTGTCCCCGAGTGCGACCGGCTGCCCGTCCAATTCCAATGAGACAGCGCTCGCATCGCCGAGCAGGATGCTCAGCGGGGCGGTACCGTTCAAGCGACGTTCGCTGCCGGCCGAGCCGAACTCGGAGAATAGCCGGGTGCCGGCAGCGTCATAGATCTCGGCCCAGCTGCCTTGTCGAAATTTGAGCCCCAAATCGACCTTCGCCGTGGACTCCTTGGGCGCCGCCGGATTCGCTGCGGCCGGGCCCGCTATTGGCGTCGAACGCGATGCGTGCGGTACATGCATGGCCCACCATACCAGGGCGACCATGACCACTACCGCGGCGCCGACCGCGACCGTCCACGGGCGCAGCGCGCCGGCGTGCGCCGCGGCATTGCGCAGCGGCGAGGCACTTCGCTTCAGATCGGGCAGGTGTTGGGGCGGGGTCGCCTGCGCGTAGGCTGCCTCCACCTCGCTCACCGGCAACCCCAGCAGTTCGGCGTACCGGCGCAGATGCCCACGCGCGTAGACCGCGGCGCCGAGGGCTTCAAATTGTCCGGCCTCGAGAGCCTTGACCGTCGCGACGTCCAGATGAAGCCGATCGGCGGCCTGAACCAGGCTCCATCCGGCCTGCTCGCGCCCCGCCGTCAGCTGTGCGCCGGGCCCCGCTTTCGGACTTTCCGTGTCCCCTTCGCTCATTGTCAGCCCGGATTGGCCTGACTCGCGGAGATTGCGCGCGACTGCTCGGAGCTTGGGAATTCCTTCACCAGGCGTTGTGCATAGCGCGCCGCGCCAGCCGCGTCGTTTTGGGCCTGCGCGATACGCCAGCCCAGCAGCAGCAGGTCAGGGGTGGCCGCATTGTTGGTCAGAAAGAAGTCGATTCGCAGGCGCGCGGCCGCATACTTCTGCTGCGACAAATCGAGATCCGAGGCCTGGAATACCGCCTCCGCGTACGCGGGATTGGACTGCAAGGCGCGCCCGAACAGCTGCGCCGCGTCGCTATCGCGATGCGCCTGGCGCAAACAAACTCCGGCATTGGTGTAGGCCACCCAGGGCGAGCGATACAGCGGATTGTTCGCGGCGTCCTCGAAGTTGCGCACGCCCTCGGCCGTGCGATCGTGGCTGCACAGATAGACCGCGTAGTTGTTGAGCATCGAGGGATCCCGGGGCGCGAACGACAGGGCCGTGCGATATTCCTTGTCGGCCTCCTTGGCGTTGCCGAGCTTCTCATCGAGCAGGCCGAGCGCGGCGTGGATGTCGGCATTGTGCGGATCCTCGATCTCCGCGCGCTCGAGCTTGGTCTTCGCGAGCCCCAGATTGCCCTGCTGCAGATATCCAACGCCAAGCTGCAGGTTCACCGCCGCAGCCTTGTCGCGTTGGCTCTCGCTGTACTTCGGAATGCCCGAACTGCTCTTGCACGCGACCAGGGACGCAACGGCGATCACGGCGCTCGCGAACCGCAGCGCCTGCCGGGGCAGCGCGTTCATGCGCTGAGCCTGGCGCGGCTGCGCGACTCGGCCGAGGCATAGCGCTCTCCCAAGCGCACCACCGTGCGATCGATCACGCGGCCAACGAGCTGACCGCAGGCCGCGTCGATGTCCTCGCCGCGTGTGCGACGCACGGTCACGATCACGCCGGCGCGCATCAGTTCGTCACGAAAGCGAGCGACGGTGCCCTCGCTCGAGCGGCGGTACGCGGTGCCCGGAAAAGGGTTGAAGGGGATCAGATTGACCTTGGCCGGATGTCCCACCAGCAGCGCGGCCAGCGCGCGCGCCTGCGCCGGCGCGTCGTTGACGCCCTCGAGCATCACGTACTCGAACGTCACGCTGCGGCCGTTGCGCTCATCGATGTAGTGCCAGCAGGCCTCGAGCAACTCGGCGATCGGATGCAGGCGGTTGATCGGCACCAGCTGGCTGCGCAGCGCATCGTCCGGGGCATGCAGTGACACCGCCAGCGCAACATTGGTCTCCTGTGCGAGCTTGTAGATCTGCGGCACCAGCCCCGAGGTGGACAGCGTCACGCGCCGGCGCGAGAGATCGAAGCCCAGATCGTCCAGGAAAATATGCAGTGCCGGGACAACGTTGCGGAAGTTGGCGAGCGGCTCGCCCATGCCCATCAGCACGAGGTTGGTAACGATGCGCTCGCCCCCTGGCTTGAACCCGAGTTCACGGTTGGCGAGCCACACCTGGCCAACGATCTCGGCCGTGCTCAGGTTGCGATTGAAGCCCTGCTGTGCCGTCGCGCAAAACGAGCAGTCCAGCGCACATCCGACCTGGGAGGAGATACACAGGGTGCCCCGATCAGTCTCCGGGATATAGACCATTTCGAAGGCCTGGGTGGAATCGGCGCGTAGCAACCATTTGCAGGTGCCATCGCTCGCGCGTTGCACGCTCAGGATCTCCGGCAGGCCGACGTGCCCGTGCGCTGCGAGCTGGGCGCGAAAGTCCTTGGCCAGATCGCTCATGTCCTCGAAGCGATCGCAGCCGCGCTTGTAGAGCCAGTTCATGAGCTGGCGCGCGCGAAACGGCTTGGATCCGAGACCCTGGCACCACTCTTCCAGCTGCGCTCGCGGCAAACCCAGCACGTTGACGCGCGTCGCTGCCAGAGCTGTGAACTGAGCCTCATTCATGCGCGTCCCGTGCCGCCTGGATCAGGTGCGCGGACAGATCTCCGTGGTGCTGAAGAAAAATGCGATCTCTTGGGCTGCGGTATCGGGCGCGTCCGAGCCGTGCACGACATTGGCCTGCACGCTCTCCGCCAGGTCCGCACGGATCGTGCCGAGCGCGGCTTTCTTCGGATCGGTGGCGCCCATGATCTCGCGATGCCGGGCCACCGCATCCTCGCCCTCGAGCACCTGCGCGATAACCGGTCCGGAAGTCATGTAGTGGACCAGATCCTTATAGAACGGCCGCTCTCGATGCACGGCGTAGAACAGCTCCGCCTGCTCCTGCGAGAGCTTGAGCATGCGGGCCGCGACGAGCTTCAGGCCCTTGCTTTCGAAACGGCGATAGACCTCGCCAATCAGATTGCGGGCCACGCCGTCGGGTTTGACGATGGACAGGGTGCGCTCGAGCGCCATGAGGACCTCCGTGCCGAAAAATGGCCGGCAGTATAGGCGTTGCGAGGCTCGCCGGGCAAACAGTTCGAACGCGGAAGTGCCCGTCTTTTAAGGCTTTTCAGACCGTGAAACTCTCGCCGCAACCGCACTCGCCGCGCGCGTTCGGATTCTCGAAGCGGAAGCTCTCGTTGAGCCCCTGGCGCACGAAATCGATGCGCGTGCCATCGATCGCGGGCAGGCTCGCGCCATCCACGAACAACTTGACGCCGAGGGATTCGAATACGAGGTCGTCCGCACGAGCTTCATCGGCGTAATCAACGACGTAGCTATACCCCGAGCAGCCGGTGGTCTTGATGCCCACGCGCAGCCCCAGGCCGCGGCCGCGACTCGCGAGGCGATCGCGCACGCGCTCGGCCGCCGACTCGCTTAAAGAAATTGCCATAACGAAGCTCTCCAGATGTCTCATTTTACTACGCTTTTGTCATGATTGTGTCAGCGCCGCGCGAAGCGCATCTTCAACCACGAACAGCCGCCCCAGTTTAGCCGCCGGGACGCCCAAGCGCTGTGCCCATTCGATCGGATTGCCCACCGCGAGGGCATCGAGCCGGCGGCCCTCGAGCGTGCGTGCCAGCCACTCGCAGGTGGCGAGCGTGTGTGGGCAGCCGTACGCACGATAGCGCACCTCGAGCAGCCGCTCCTCGGCGATGCGCAGCACAAAGCGCACACGCGTGCCGAGCTCCTCGCGCCCCGCCTCCCCGCCGACGGTGCGCGCGCCGGCGCTGCTTTCGGACTCCCCCGCATGATCCAGGGCCGCAAACAGCTCGCGGATCTGCGGCTCGAGCACACTCACGGCGCCACCGCGCGCAGCCGCCCCACCTCGCGCCGGACGGCGGCCAGCGCGATGTCGACGTCCTCGCCGCGGCTGAAGCGTCCGAGGCTGAAGCGCAGCGAGCTCTGGGCGAGTTCGGTGTCGCGGCCCAGCGCGCGCAAGACATAAGACGGCTCGTCGCTGTCGGAGTTGCAGGCCGAACCGGTCGACAGCGCGAGTTCGGGCAGGCCGAGCAGCAGGCTTTCGCCTTCGACGCCGGGGAAGGAGACGTTGAGGATGCCCGTCACACGACGCGTGGGGTGACCGTTGAGCAGCGCGCCCTCGATGCCCCGCAAACCCTCCCACAGGCGCGTACGCAGCGTCTCGATGCGTCGGGCATCCTCCAGGTGCTGGCCGGCGCAGAGCTCGCACGCGAGGCCGAAGCCGACGATCTGATGCACCGCGAGCGTGCCCGATCGCAGACCGCGCTCGTGGCCACCGCCGAACATCAGCGGTTGCAGCCGTGCGCGCCGTTCCGGACTCACGTAGAGCGCACCGATCCCCTTGGGTCCATAAAGCTTATGTGCCGTCAAGGACAGCAGATCCACGGGGCTGCGCGCCAGATCGATTTCGATCTTGCCGGCACTCTGGGCCGCGTCCACGTGCAACGGCACCCCACGCTCACGGCAGTGGCGAGCAATAGTCTCGATATCCTGCAGCACACCGATCTCGTTGTTCGCGTGCATGATCGAGACCAATACGGTATCAAGGCCGATGGCTTCGCGCACCTGTGCCGGATCGATGAGCCCGTCGCGGTCGGGCGTCAGATAGGTCACGCGGAAGCCTTCCTGCTCGAGCCGACGGCAGGGATCGAGCACCGCCTTGTGTTCGGTGCGCGCCGTGATGATGTGCTTGCCGAGCTTGGCTGCGGCGCGCGCGGTGCCGAGAATCGCCAGATTGTTCGACTCGGTGGCCCCCGAGGTCCAGATGACCTGCGGCGCTGCGACCCCGATGAGGCCGGCCACCTGCGCGCGCGCCATCTCCACACGCGCGCGCGCGAGGCGCCCGTAGTGGTGCTGGGAGGCGGGATTACCGAACACGCCCGTTTGCGTCAGACACTCATTCATCGCCGCAGCCACGCGCGGATCGACCGGCGCGGTGGCCGCATAATCGAGATATACCGGTTCGACCTGCCTCACGCGCGCTCTCCCGCCCGGCGCCGCTGTTGCTGCACGGCCGTGAGAATGCCGCGCAGAATGTTGGCCTCGTTGCTGTCGAGCTCGGCGCGTTGTAGCAGCCTGCGGATTCGGTTCATCAGGTGCGTGCCGCGCTGCGTCCGATCGCGGAAATCGATTTGCTCGAGCACCGTGGCCAGATGCGCGTACAGCCGCTCCATCTCCTCCGGTGTGGCCAGCGGCTCGGCGCGCGGCGCGCCGGGCTGCGCCCCGGCGCTGCGGGCGCACAGGATCTCGTAGCTCACGATCTGCACCGCCATGGCGAGATTGAGCGCGGCGTAGGCCGGGTTGGCCGGTATGCGCAGCAGCGCGTGCGCCGAGTTGAGTTCCTCGTTCGTCAGCCCGCTGCGCTCGGCGCCAAACACCACCGCCACCGGCTGATGCGCCGCCTCTGCGACCAGGCGCTGCGCGGCAGCACGCGCATCCAGGACGCAAAAGTTCTGGTCGCGCTCGCGAGCGGTGGTCGCAAGCACCAGACCACAGTCGCGCACTGCCGAGGCCAGATCGGGTACCACGCGCGCGCGCGCGAGCAGATCATCGGCGCCCGAAGCGCGCGCCGTCGCCTCGGGGTGCGGAAACTGCCGCGGCCGTACCAACACGAGTTCATCGAGCGCCATATTCTTGAGCGCACGCGCGGCCGCCCCAATGTTGCCCGGGTGCGAGGTTTCAACCAGTACGATGCGAATTGAGTGGCACACGACCTGCTATCCTAATGGTATATCTGGTTGCAAGCTTTGAAGTCACGTTCCTATGCATCCCCTGCTCAATATTGCAGTGCGCGCGGCCCGCCGCGCCGGCGAGATCATTGTCCGCAGTCTGGTACGTCTCGAGAGCCTCGAGGTCACCTCCAAGGGCCGCAATGACTACGTGAGCGAGATCGATCGCGCCGCCGAACGCGAGATCATCGACATCGTCCGCAAGCACTATCCCGAGCATGCCATCCTGGCCGAGGAGAGCGGCCGCAGCGGCGAAAATGACACGGTCTGGATCATCGATCCGCTCGACGGCACCACCAATTTCCTGCACGGCTTCCCGGTGTTCGCGGTCTCGATCGCGGTGGAACAGCGCGGCCGGCTCGAGATCGGTGTGGTCTACGATCCGATGCGCCAGGAAGTCTTTACGGCCGCGCGCGGCGCGGGTGCGCACCTCGAGAATCGTCGCATGCGCGTCAGCAAGCAGCGCACGCTCGAGGGCGCCCTGCTCGCGACCGGATTTCCCTACCGCCAGGACGATCAGTACGCCGACAACTATTATGCGATGCTGCGCACTCTCGCGAGTTTGACGGCCGGGATTCGCCGCCCGGGCTCGGCGGCATTGGATCTGGCTTATGTCGCAGCCGGCCGTGTCGATGGCTTCTGGGAGTTGGGCCTCAAGCCCTGGGACACCGCCGCCGGCACACTGCTGGTCCAGGAAGCCGGTGGCCGAGTCGGCACCCTGAGCGGCAACGAGTATCAACTTGGGGCAAATATCGTCGCTGGCGCGCCAAAAGTGTACGAAGCGCTGATCGAAGCCCTGGCTCCGCACGTACCCGAAGCGCTGCGCCACCTGTAAAAAAACGCGTCGAGTGGATTGAGAGTGTAGAGTTCGATCACGATAGGCTGCCGCGCAGGAACTTTCATGAATAAGAAGGGGCTGTTCGCCACCAAGCCGATCCAGGACTATCAGCAGGAGGCGTCGAGCAAACAGTTGGTTCGAGCCTTGGGCATCCCGGCGCTGATTGCGTTCGGCATCGGCGGCATCATCGGCACCGGCATCTTCGTGCTCACGGGTCTGGCGGCGGCGAATCACGCCGGACCCGCCATCGTCATCTCCTTCGTCATCGCCGGCGTCGGCTGCATGTTCGCCGGTCTGTGCTACTCCGAATTCGCGGCCATGGTGCCCGTCTGCGGCAGCGCCTACGCCTACAGCTACGCCACGCTGGGAGAGTTCATCGCCTGGTTCGTAGGCTGGAACCTGGTGCTCGAATACATGATGGCCTGCTCCACCGTCGCGGTCGGCTGGAGCCGCTACGCCGTCAAGCTGCTGGATCTCTACGGCATCAACTTCATCCCCGCTTGGCTGACTTCGGCGCCCTTCGAGGCCGGCGAGGTCGGCTTCCAGGTCCACCGCACCTCCGCCTTGCTGAATCTGCCCGCGATCTTCATCGTCGGTCTGGCCACCGCCCTGTGCTACAAAGGCATTCGCGAGTCGGCGTTCGTCAATACCATCATCGTCGCCATCAAGGTCACGATCGTCATCGCCGTGATCTGCTTCGGCGCCTTCTACGTCAATACCGCACACTGGGTGCCGTATATTCCGAAGAACACCGGCGTATACGGACAATTCGGCTGGAGCGGCATCCTGCAGGCCGCCGCGATCATCTTTTTTGCCTACATCGGCTTCGACGGTGTGTCGACCGTGGCGCAGGAGGCCAAGAATCCGGCGCGCAGCATGCCGATCGGCATGCTCGGCAGCCTCGCGATCTGCACGGTGCTCTACATCCTGATGTCGGGCGTGATGACCGGACTGATACCGTATACAAAGCTCAACGATGCGGCACCGGTCGCGGTGGCGCTCGAGGCACATTCCCAGTTGAACTGGCTCACTATCTGGGTGATTTGGGGCGCACTGTTCGGCCTGACCTCGGTGATCATCACGTTGATCATTCCGCAGGCTCGCATCTGGCTGACGATGTCGCGCGACGGTCTGCTGCCGAAATTCTTCGGCGCCGTTCATCCGCGCTTCAAGACTCCCCACATTGCGACCCTGATTACGGGCATTCTCGCAGCAACTTTTGGCGGACTGCTGCCCATCGGCATCCTCGGTGAGCTGGTCTCGATCGGGACCCTGGTCGCCTTCATCGTGGTCTGCGTCGGCGTTGTCGTGCTGCGCTACACGCGTCCCGACCTGCCGCGGCCCTTCCGGGTGCCCGCCGTTTGGTTCACCGCGAGCATGGGTGTCATCTTCTGCGCCGGCATGGCGTACTCGCTGCCGGCGGCCACCTGGTGGCGACTGGTGTTGTGGAGCGCACTCGGCTTCGCGCTGTACTTTGCCTATGGCTACTCGCACAGCCGCCTGCGCCGCCATGACGTCGATGGCTCGACGCCGCAGGACGCACCCGGCACGCCGCACTCAGCTTTCTCGCCGGACTAGCGGCCCGCTTTGGGCGCTCGGCGCAAGCGGATATTGATCAGTTCGACGGCGACCGCAAAGGCCATCGCGAAATACAGGTAGCCCTTGGGCACCTCAAAGCCGAGGGCCTGTCCGATCAGCGCCGAGCCGATCAGGACCAGGAACGCCAGGGCCAGCACCTTGACGGTCGGATACCGCTCGATCAGCGCGGTCACCGGCCCCGATACCCACATCATGACGACCACCGAGATCACGATCGCCGCGGCCATGATCAGCACTTGATCGGGCCGCGCGAGCCCGACCGCTGTAAACACCGAGTCGAGCGAGAACACGACGTCGATCAGCGCGATCTGGAACAGCACCGCGACCAGGCCACGGCGCGACGGCGCACGCGACGGTGCGGCGGCGCGCTCGAGAGTCGCATGAATCTCAGTGACGCTTTGAGCCAGCAGGATCAGGCCGCCGATGCCGAGGATCAAATCGTGCGCTGAAAGCTCGCGCCCGAGGACTGCGAACAGCGGCGCTCGCAGGCGCGTGAGCCAAAGAATAGAAAACAGCAGCGCCAGCCGCGTGAGCATTGCCAGCGAGAGCCCCAGGAGACGGCCAGCGCGCTGACGCGGGGGCGGCAAATTGCCGACCAATATCGACAGCACGACGAGGTTGTCGATGCCGAGCACGATCTCGAGCAGCGACAGCGTCGCGAGCGCCAGAGCGCTATCGGGTTGCGTCAGCAGTGACAGCATCGGCTCAGAGCGCGCTGCGGCGCCTTCAAGGCATGCTGTCGACCGGCCGTTTGACTGAGGAGGGCAACAGGTGCTCGGCCTTCAGGCCGCAGTCCAGCGCCACGGCACTGGAAATATAGATGGATGAGTAGGTGCCGGCCAGGATGCCGATGATCAGCGCCTCGGAAAAGCCGCGCAGCACGGGGCCGCCCAGCGCGTACAACGCCACCACGACGATCAGCGTCACGACCTTGGTCATGATGGTACGCGACAGGGTCTGATTGATCGACTGATCGAGCACCAGGACCGGCTCGAGCCGGCGGCTGCCGTGAAAACGTTCCCGGATACGGTCGAATACCACCACCGTATCGTTCAGCGAATAGCCAATCACCGCCAGCATCGCCGCGACCACAGTCAGATCGAAGCTCGTGCGCGTCAGCGAAAACGTGCCGAGCACCAGGATCGGATCGTGCAATACCGCAAGGATGGCCCCGAACGACAGGCGCCAGGTGTGAAAGCGCACGGCGATATAACCGAAGATCAGCAGTAGCGTTGCGAGCAATGCCTGCACGGCGCTGCGCTGCAGCTCACCGCCGACCTGCGGTCCGATGACCTCGACCTGGCGAATCTCGGCGCCGGCATCCATGCCCCGCAGGATCTGCTCGAGCCGGGCGCGCACGGCCTCGGTGCTCTGCTTGCTGGGGGGTAAGCGGATCGCGATATCGCGCGAGGTGCCGAAGATCGTGACCTGGGGGTCTGCGTAGCCCGCGCGCACGAGCGCGCTGCTGACGGCATCGCGATTGGCCGCCGCCGGAAAGCTCGCCTGCACCGTCACACCGCCGGTGAAGTCGACCCCGAGGTTCAGTCCACGCGTGAACAGCGAGACGATCGAAATGAGGATCAAGACGATCGACAGCCCGTACCACACCTTGCGGGTGGACATGAACGGGAAGTTGGTAGCGCGATGAAAAAATTCCACGGCGACATCCTTACAGTCTGGTCAACCGATCGACAGCCGCGCGAGCTTGCGCCGGCCCCCATACATCAGCGAGATCAGTGCGCGGCTGCCCAGCAGCGAGGTGAACATCGAGGTCGCGATTCCGAGCGTCAACACGATCGCGAAGCCGCGGATCGCGCCGGTGCCGATCACCCACAGCGCCAGTCCCGCGATCAGGGCGGTGACGTTCGAGTCGGCGATGGCCGAGAAGGCTTTGTCGAAACCGGCGCGTATGGCCGCCTGCGGCGATACGCCGTTGCGCAGTTCTTCGCGGATACGCTCATAGATCAGCACGTTGGCGTCCACGGCGATGCCGACCGTCAGAATAATGCCGGCGATGCCGGGCAACGACAGCGAGGCGCGCAGCATCGACAGCAGCGCGGTCAGCAGGATCACGTTCGCCAGCAGCACGACGTCGGCTACCAGACCGAAGACGTGGTAGTACAGCGCCATGAATACGAATACCGCCAACATGCCGAGCTCGAGTGCCCGTACACCCTTGTCGATATTCTCCTGGCCCAGGCTCGGGCCGATCGCGCGCTCCTCAACCACATCGACCGGGGCCGCCAGCGATCCGGAACGCAGCAGCAACGACAGATCGCGCGCCTCGGCGATCGTGAGTCCCGTGACCTCAAACTGCGGCCCGAATACACCGCGAATGGTCGCGACGTTGATTACCGTTTCGGTGGTGGTCTCGCGCTCGACTTTCTGGCCGTTGAGTTCCACCTGCCTTCGGCTCTTCTCAATGTAGACCACGGCCAGCGGTTTGCCGATGTTCAGGCGCGTGGTGCGCTGCATCGATTCGGCGCCGCGGGCATCGAGCTTGATCGAGACCGCCGGTCCTTCCTGGCTCGTGGTCGATGTCGCCTGCGTCAGCTCATCGCCCGTGACCACGACATCGCGCTTGAGCAGTATTGGCGAGCCTTCCTTGCGCTTATACAGCTTGCTGCCTAGCGGCGCGCGCCCGCTCTGCTCGGCCTGCACGGGACTGTTCTGCGTATCCACCAGCCGGAACTCGAGCGTCGCCACCTTGCCGAGCAGATCCTTGACCTCGGCCGAGTTCTGCACGCCGGGCAGCTGCACGTTGATGCGATCCAGCCCCTGGCGCTGCACGATCGGCTCGGATACCCCTAGCTCGTTGACGCGGTTCATAAGCGTGGTGCGGTTCTGCTCCAGGGCATAGTCCTCGCGCGCCTTGATCTGCACCGGTGTCAGCAGCATGTCGACCGCCGGGCCGCTGGCGGTGCCCGTGGTGCGGAAGGTCAGGCCGTTGTCGACTTTCTTGAGCGCGGCAATGACCGCGGCGCTATCGCTGCCCGCCGGCAGCGTCACGCGCAGCCCGTCGGTCAGACCGCCCTCCCCTAAGTTGACCGTCGTGATATCCGCAAAGGGCAGCTTGGCCTCGTTCAGGGCGCGCCGAAAACTCTGCTCGTAGCTCTCCAGCAGCTGGCTCACGGCACCGTTGACGTCGACCTGGTAGAGCAGGTACAGGCCGCCGCGAAGATCCAGGCCCAGCGGCATGGCCTTGAGGCCAAGCCTGCGCATCCAGGCCGGCGCGCGCGGCGCATTCGACAGTGCGGAGCGGTCGACATCCGACAGCGTCCCATCTACCGTATCGCGCGCCTTGAGCTGCGCGGCCACGTCGTTGAACGCCAGGATTAACCGGCCGTTGTCGATGTAATCGCGCTTGATGGTGATCTGCTGCTTGTGCAGCAGCTCCTCGATCGTCTGGCGCGCGAACTCATCCATCGGCGCGCGGTTCTTGCGCTCCACCTGCAGCGCCGGGTCCTCGCCAAACAAGTTCGGCAGTGCAAACAGCGCCGCGATGAGCATCACGAGCGCCACCAGCAGGTACTTCCAGCGCGGAAATTCCAGCATTCGATCGACTCGGGCGCGCTCAGGCGCTCTTGAGCGTGCCCTTGGGCATCAGCTGCGTGATCTGTGCCTTCTGCACCTTGATGCGCACGCCCTCGGCGATCTCGAGCGTGAGGAAGGTGTCGTTGACCTCGGTGATGCGACCGAGAATGCCACCGCTGGTGACCACCTCATCGCCCACGGCCAGCCGCGAGAGCATGGCCTGCTGATCCTTCATGCGTTTCTGCTGCGGACGAATCAGCAGAAAATAGAACACCCCGACGAAGGCCACCAGAATGATGATCTGGCCGACCCCGCCGCCGCCCAGGGCGCTGCCGGCCGTCTGCGCGTACGCATCGCTGACCAGTAAACTCATGCTTTCCTCATGCCTGCGGTCGAGCCGCTTGGTTGCTGTGTGCCGCCCAAGCCCGTGCCTGACGGCCGCAAAGGGGCGGCATTATGCCACAGGCACTGCAAAGCGCCGGGGCGTTGCCAGAATCTGCGCTGCCAGCGCCGCAAATCGCCCCTCGGCGATGGCGCTGCGAATCTCTCGCATCAGCTGCAGATAGAAATGCAGGTTGTGCAAGCTGGCCAGGCGCACGCCGAGGATTTCCTTGCAGCGATCCAGATGCCGCAGATAGGCGCGCGAATAGCGACGGCAGGTCGAGCAGCCGCAGGCCGGATCGATTGGCCCGGTGTCGCGCTGATAGACGGCATTGCGGATATTGATGATGCCGGCGGTCGTGAACAGGTGGCCGTTGCGCGCATGGCGCGTGGGCATCACGCAGTCGAACATATCGATGCCACGCGCCACCGCAGCGACGATGTCCTGCGGATAGCCCACGCCCATCAGATAGCGCGGGCGGTCCTGCGGCAGCCGCGGCGCCAGCCAGTCCAGGACCCGCAGCCGCTCGGCCTCGGGCTCGCCCACGGCCAGGCCGCCCACGGCGTAGCCGGGGAAATCGCGCTGCGTCAGCGTTTCGATGGACTCCAGGCGCAGTTGTTCGTACATGCCGCCCTGTACGATCGCAAACAGGTTGCCGGGCGGCGCGGCGGCGCCGTAGTAGTGATCGTAGCTGCGAATCGCCCAGCGCATCGAGCGCTGCATCGACGAGCGAGCCTGATCCTCCGAGACCGGATAGGCAGTGCACTCATCGAATGCCATGGCGATATCCGAGGCCAGCGCACGCTGCACGTCCATCGCATCCTCAGGACGCATGTGCACGCTCGCACCGTCGACCGGGGAGCGGAAGCGCACGCCGTCCTCATCGATGTGGCGCATCTGCGCCAGGCTGAAGACCTGAAAGCCGCCGGAGTCGGTCAGAATCGGTCCCCGCCAGCCCATGAAGCCGTGCAGTCCATCGCGGTGCAAGCCGACGATCTCGGCCCCCGGCCGCAGCATGAGATGAAAGGTGTTCCCGAGCACGATCTGCGCGCCGAGCGCCTCGAGTTCCTCCGGCGCCATGGCCTTCACCGTGCCGTAGGTACCGACCGGCATGAACACCGGCGTTTCGACGGTGCCGTGCGGCAGCCGCAGCCTGCCCGCGCGTGCCGCGCCGTCGCGGGCCAGCACCTCGAACTGCGCGCGCGGCACCGCGTCGGAGCTCATGTTCAAGCGCGCGCCTGCGGCTGCGGAAACACCAGCATGGCATCGCCGTAACTGAAAAAACGATAACGTTCAGCGATCGCATGGGCATAGGCGGCGAGCACGGTGTCGCGGCCCGCAAAGGCCGACACCAGCATCAGCAGAGTCGACTGCGGCAGATGGAAGTTGGTCAACAGGGCGTCGATCACGTGGAAACGATACCCTGGACGGATAAAAAGCGCCGTCTCGGCCGCCCCGGCCGCCGGCCTCGCGCCGGCGAGCGCGGCCGACTCCAGCGCGCGCGCCACGGTCGTGCCGATCGCAATCACGCGCCCGCCCCGCTGGCGAGCGCGCTCGATCGCTTCCACGGTCTCGGGGCTGATCTCATAGCTTTCGCTGTGCAAAGTGTGTTGCGCGAGATCATCGGTGCGGACCGGTGCAAACGTGCCCGCTCCCACGTGCAGCGTCACCCACGCGCGTTCGATCCCTCGCACCGCAAGCGCCGCAAGCAGCGCAGCATCGAAATGCAGACTCGCGGTCGGCGCTGCGACAGCGCCCGGAACCCGCGCCCATAGGCTCTGGTAGCGCTCGCGGTCACTGTCCTGCGGCGGGCGCCGGATATAGGGCGGCAATGGTACCTGGCCATGCCGCTCGAAAAATTCGCTCGTCTCCCCGGGCAGCTCGATCTCCCACAGCTCGCCGCGGCGCGCGAGAATCTGCACCTCGCCTCCGGCGCTCTGCAGCGCCAAGCCAGGCCGGACGGACTTACTGTCGCGCAACTGCACCAGGGCCCGCCTTGCCGGTAGCGTTCGCTCCAGAAAAATCTCGATGCGTCCGCCGCTGGGTTTGCGGGCCGGCAAGCGGGCCGGCAGCACGCGCGTGTCGTTGAAGACCAGCAGGTCGCCGCCCTGCAACAGCGTAGGCAACTCATCGATCCATCGGTCGTGCCAGTGTGCGCTCGGGCCATCGAGCAGCAGCAGCCGGCTGGACGAACGTCGCGGCAGCGGCGCCTGCGCGATCAGTTCGGGCGGCAGCCGGTAATCGAAATCGGTGCGCTTGAGAACACTCAGGTCGTGAACCCTAGGGACTGGCGGTGATGGCGTATCGAATATGTGGTGGCCTCGCTCGGAGTCGAACCGAGATGGGCAAGCCCGGTCGATTTTGAGTCGACTGCGTCTACCAGTTCCGCCACGAGGCCTTGAGCAAGCTCGGCATGACGGCCTCGCCTATTTCCGCTGCAGAGCTTCCCTCGGTGCGGGTACGATACCTGAATCGACTATGAAATTCTGTCCAGACTGTGGTCAGCCGGTGGAGCGGCGCATACCACCCGGCGACAATCTGCCGCGAGCGGTGTGCACTGCCTGCGGCAGCATTCATTACGAGAATCCGCGCATTGTGGTCGGCTGCATACCCGAATGGCAGGGTCGTATTCTGCTGTGCCGCCGTGCGATTATGCCGCGGCGCGGGTACTGGACCACGCCTGCAGGCTTTATGGAAAACGGCGAGTCCCTGCAGGCCGCTGCCGCGCGCGAGTCGCTGGAGGAAGCCCTGGCGCGGGTCGAAATCGGCTCGCTGCTGGCGATTACGCACGTGCTGCATGCCGCTCAGGTACACGTGACTTTCCGCGCGCACCTGATCGGGGGTCACTACGGCGTCGGCGCTGAAAGCCTTGAATCCGGTCTGTACGAGGAAGCCCAGATCCCGTGGGATGACATCGCTTTTCCGAGCATCCGCTTCGCACTGCGCTGCTACTTCGAAGATCGACGCGCTGCGCTGGAGTTGCTGCACTTCAGCGACATCGAGCATCCGCTACGGGGCTGAGCTAAAGCTTTAAGCGCCCGGTGAGCTTTGGCACAATACGCGGCCCTATCGGCCCGGAGCATCAATGACCTTTGTCGTGACGGAAAGCTGCATCAAGTGCAAGTACATGGACTGCGTGGAGGTTTGCCCGGTCGACTGCTTTCGGGAAGGGCCGAATTTCCTGGTCATTGATCCGGACGAGTGCATCGACTGCACGTTGTGCGAGCCCGAGTGCCCGGTGGAGGCGATTTTCTCCGAGGAAGAGTTGCCAGCGGGACAGGAACCATTCAAGCAGCTCAATGCCGAACTGGCCAAGCAATGGCCCGCCATAACGGAAAAAGGCCCGGCGCCGGCGGATGCCAAGGAATGGGAAGACAAGCCCGATAAGCTCAAATTGCTCGAGCGCTGAGGCTGCGGATCACTGTAACGTGGTGGTCTGCTGGGCCAGCTCTTCGACCAAGGCCTGCGGCGGCAGGTAGCCGCCCACCATCGCGCCATTCGAGGCCACGATGCCGGGGGTGCCTTCGAGCCCAATCGCCTTGCCAAGCGCGTATTCCTGCGCGACCGGCGTTGCGCCACAGGGTTTGGCATCGAGCGCCTGACCGAGCTTGGCACGCGTCAGCGCCGACTTGCGGTCGGCGGAACACCAGACTTGCTCCGCCTTGCGCCACGACTCGGTGTTAGGACCGCTGCGCGGGTAGAAGATATAGCGCACGCGCACTCCGAGCCGATTGTAATCGGCGATCTGGCGGTGCAACTCGCGGCAATACGCGCAGTCGACATCGGTGAACACGGTGACCGTGTACTTCGGCTGCGGCGGGGAAAAGATCACCATCTGCGATTCGGGTATCGCGTCGATGAGTTTTTGGCGCAGCACCCGCCGGTGCGCCTCGGTCAGGTTGTTGTGGCTGGCGACGTTGTAGAGATCACCGGTAAAAACGTACTGGCCATCGCCGCTCATGTAGACAATATCGGCGCCGCGGCGCACTTCGAATACGCCGGCCACGGGCGTCGAGTGCACATCCTCTTTCTTGACACCAGGAATGCTCGCGGCCGCCGCATCCGGATTTGCAACCATCGAGGCGTCGGGCGCCTTCGGCACACTCTGCACGTCGCCTGCCCAAGCGCTTGCCGCCGCCAGGCTCAGCGCCGCCAGCATTGCCAGATGAGCCCCAGGGGGTGTATGGCGCAGCCGTATCATGGGTCAAATATACCACATTGACAACGTGGCCGGTCAGGGCCGGTCAGAACCGTCAGCCGCGCGGATGGTGGCTTGTATGCAGTTCTTTCAAGCGCTCGCGGGCCACGTGCGTGTAAATCTGTGTGGTCGACAGATCGCTGTGACCGAGCAGCATTTGCACCACGCGCAAATCGGCGCCGTGATTGAGCAGATGGGTCGCGAACGCATGCCGCAGGGTGTGCGGCGAGAGATCGCGATCAACCGCGGCCTTGCGCGCGTAGCGTTTGATGATGTGCCAGAACGCCTGGCGTGTCATGCGATCGCCGCGGCGTGTCGGGAATAGGAAATCAGTGCTGCGGTCGAGCAGGATGTCGGCGCGGGCGCCGTCGATGAAGGTCCTGAGCCAACGCATCGCCTCCTCACCGAGCGGGATCAGGCGCTCACGATTGCCCTTGCCGAGCACCCGGATCACACCCTGATTCATGTTGACTTGCCCGAGCTTGAGATGCACGAGCTCCGAAACGCGCAAACCGGTCGCGTACAGCACTTCGAGCATGGTGCGGTCGCGGTGGCCGAGCGGGTCGGCGACCGCCGGGGCCGCAAGCAGTGCTTCAACTTCCGCTTCGCTCAACGAACGCGGAAGCGAGCGGCCGATCTTTGGCATCGCGATCTGCGCGGTCGGATCTTCGGCAATCAGAGCTTCGCGGATCAGATAGCGAAAGAAGCGACGAAACGAGGACAGCTGCCGGGCCGTAGAACGGGGCCGCGCGCCGCCGTGCACGCGCGCCGCGATGAAGTCCATCAGATCAGCGCGGCCGGTCTTTGGCAGTGCCACGTGGCGTGCCGCCAGCCAGCGCGCGAGCGCGACCAGATCGGCGCGATAGGCCGCCAGAGTATTGGACGACAGACCGCGCTCCATCCATACCGCGTCGAGAAAGCGCGTAATGAGCGGATCGACCGGATCCTTGCTGGCGCTCGCGACTGTCACTGTTGCCTGTCTGGTCAATGAAATATCCTGGATATCGGTGCTGGTCTGGCCGCGGCAGTATGCTGAGCTTCGGTCGCGCTTCGATGTGATGACCCTCACAGGCGCACCGGGCCCGTTAACATAAAGAGAACTGCATCACACCCAAAGAAGCCGTCGAGTGGCAGATCCGCAGCAATCCTTGGCCGACCGCCGCCCGTCAGTGCTCGCGGGCAGTACCGTGCTGCGCCTAGCCTACGGACTGTATGCCTGGACGCTGTTCCTCGCGTTCGGGGCGGCAGCGGTGCCGGTTCTGCTGCTGACCCGCTCGCTCTCGCGGCGCCGCGCCATCGTGCGCGCGCTGGCGCGCTGTGTCCTGAAGCTCATTGGAATGCGCGTGCGGATCCGCGGCTTGGAGCGAATCGAGCCCCCCTGCGTGGTAGTCGCCAACCATTCCAGCTACCTCGACGGCGTGATCATGGCGGCCGCGCTGCCGCCGAGCTTCAGTTTCGTCATCAAACGTGAAATGTCCTCGTTCCCTTTGGCCGGGACGGTGCTGCGGCGCATCGGCGCCGAATTCGTCGAGCGACAGGATCACCGCCGCTCGGCCCAGGACGCGCGCCGTCTGATGCGCAATGCCGAGCTCGGGCAGGCGTTGGTCTTCTTCCCCGAAGGCACCTTCAGCGCCGAGGTCGGGCTGCTGCGCTTCCATATGGGCGCCTTCGCCGCAGCGGCGCGCGCTGATATGGCGGTCATCCCGGTGGCGATTCGCGGCACGCGCGCCTGCCTGCCCCCGGGGCATGTTCTGCCGCGCCCCGGGTTGATCCAGGTGGACGTGCTCGCGGCGCTGCCGGGGCGGCGCCCGGGGAGGCAGGCCGAGGAGCCCGATCGCCCGGTGGTCTTGCGCGATAGCGCGCGCGCGGCCTTGCTCGCGGCGCTGGGCGAGCCGGATCTTGCGGCCCGCGAGGCGAGCGCCACTGCCGTACAGAATCTCGATGCCTGAGCGCGCGCGCGGCGCGGGGCCCACGCTGCACGAGCGCTACGCGCGCGAGCTGACCGCTCGCGGCTACGATGCCGAGGCCGCACAGCGCTCGGCGCTCGAGCGCCTCGAGACGCTGCGCACGCGTCTGCTGGAGGGCAACACGCGCGGCTTCTGGCAGCGTCTGGTACTGCGGGTGTCGGGGCGCAGCGCGGCGGGTCGCGGCGCGCGCGGCGTATACCTGTACGGTGGCGTCGGTCGCGGCAAGACCATGCTGATGGACCTGTTCTATGACAGCCTGCCGCTGCCAGAACGCCGGCGCAGCCATTTTCATCACTTCATGCGCGATGTGCACGAGCAGCTGCGGCATATGAGCGCACGGCGCGCACCGCTGGAAGCGCTGGCCCGCGGATTGGCGGCGCAGGCCCGGGTGCTGTGTCTCGACGAGCTATACGTCAGCGACATCGCCGACGCGATGATCCTCGGCGCGCTGTTCGAGGCAATGTTGCGTCACGACGTGTTACTCGTGATCACTTCGAACCGCGCACCACACGAGTTGTATCGTGATGGCCTGCAGCGCAGCCGCTTCCTGCCCACGATCGCATTGCTCGAACGCGAGCTCGAGCAATGCTCGCTCGACGGTGGCGTAGATTACCGGCTGCGTCAGCTGCAGCGAGCGCCGATCTATCTCGACAGCCGCGCCCCGGACAGCCGCGCGCGGTTGCTGCGGCTGTACACGGAACTGGCCGGCGAGCACGGCGAGAGCCGCACCGAACTTCGCATCCTCGGCCGTACCCTGCGCGCCGTGCGCTGCCGAGGCGACGTCGTCTGGTTCGATTTCGATACGCTATGCGAGGGCTCGCGCAGCCAGAATGACTATGCAGACCTCGCGCAGGAATTTCGTACCGTACTGGTCAGCGAGGTACCGGTATTCAGCGCGCCGGAACACGACGACGCCGCACGCCGCTTCATCGCCCTGGTCGATGAGTTCTACGACCAGGGCACCAAGCTTGTGCTGTCGGCCGCCGCCGCACCGTCCGAGCTATACCGCCTCGGACGTTTGCAATTGGAGTTCCAGCGCACCGCCAGCCGCTTGGTCGAAATGCAAACGCGAGCCTACCTCGCGAGGGCGCGCCGCGGATGACAGGTGGCCCCGTTCATATTTGTGCACGGAAACATTACGAACTGAAAATTTCGACGTTAAAATAATGACGTGAACCCAGACCCGTCACCGCTCGCAGGGCGCCTGGAGCAGCGCGCCGCCGAAATCGAAGCGGCAGTACGGCGTACCGCAGCGCGCTTCAGCGAGGTCCCGATCATCGAGACCGTGGCGCTGCGACTGCTGGTATTGCTCGGCCGTGAGATCTCGACACTGCTGGAGCAGGCACTGCGGCCCCACGGCCTGAATGAGACTGACTTCCGCACCTTGATGATACTGTTCTCCCAGCCCGATGGCGTGGCGCACCCGAGCGACCTGTGCGGCTCGGTCGCCCAGAGCCCCGCCAATATGACGCGGGTGGCCGACGGCCTGTGCGAGCGCGGACTGATCACGCGCGTGGCGAGCGAGCAGGACCGCCGCCGCACGATCCTGCGCATTACGCCGAAGGGCGAGGCGCTGGCCCTGGCACTGCTACCGCACACGGCCGCGCACACCAAAGCCATGTTCGAGCCCATGCCGCCAGCCGCGCGGCAACAGCTGCTCGAGCAGTTGCGTGCCCTGGTCGCGCAACTGGATCACTACACGCATCCGGCCCCCGCAGAGCGCCAGCCTGGCGTGCGTTAATGCCGGCGGGCGTTCAGTGCTACGATTCTGTCCATGAGTTCAGACACAGTCGTAGCGCGCTTCGAGATCTGCTACCGGAGCTGCCTCGCAAGCGACGGCACGCTCTGCGGTCCGCTGCCCGCCTTCGCCCGCGACACCGAGCTGCTGCAGCAGCTCTATCGGGTCATGGTGCGCGCGCGCGTCTTCGATACCAAGGCGGTTAACCTGCAGCGCACCGGCAAGCTCGGCACGTACCCCTCGTGCCTGGGCCACGAGGCCACGCATGTTGGCGCTGGTGCCGCGATGCGCGCCGAGGACGTGCTGTTTACGGTCTATCGGGAAGTCGGCAGCAAATTCTGGCGCGGCGTCGACATGCTCAACATACTGCTGTATTGGGGCGGCGATGAGCGCGGCACCATCTATCGGCGCACCCCGCAGGATTTTCCGTTCTGCGTGCCGATCGGCTCGCAAATGCCGCAAGCCGCCGGCGCCGCGCTCGCGTTCCAGATCCGAGGCGAGGCGCGCTGCGCTTTGGTCTTTATCGGCGACGGCGGGACCTCGCAGGGGGCGTTCTACGAGGCGCTGAATCTCGCCGGTGCCAAGGCGCTGCCGTTGGTGTGTGTGATCGTCAACAACCGCTGGGCAATCTCGGTACCGGTGAGCGCCCAGACCGCGGCGCAGACCCTGGCGCAAAAGGCCATCGCGGCCGGCATTCCGGCGGTGCAGGTCGACGGCAACGATGTGCTGATCGTGCGCGAGACGGTCGGTGAAGCGCTCGAGCGCGCCCGCGGCGGCGGCGGTCCGACCGTGATCGAGGCCTTGACCTACCGCCTCAGCGATCACACCACTTCCGACGACGCTACGCGCTATCGCAGTGCCGCCGAAGTCGAGGCCGCGCTGCGTATCGAGCCGCTTGCGCGCATGCGGGCGTTCCTCGAGGCACAGGGACACTGGAGTGAGGCCGCTGAACAGTCGCTGCGCCGCGAGTGCAGCGAGGCGGTCGAGGCGGCTGTGAAACAATATCTGGCGACGCCCAAGCAATCGACCGACTCGATGTTCGATTATCTCTACGCGCAGCTCCCGCCGGGATTGCGCGCGCAGCGCGAGGACGCGCGCCGTTACGCGGCGCTTAGGCCTTAGACAAGAAAAAGGACGGCCCGATGGGGAAGATGACGATGGTCGAGGCCATCAACATGGCGCACGCCTGGGAGATGGCACAAGACCCGTCGGTCGTCGTGCTGGGTGAAGACGTCGGCACCAACGGCGGGGTGTTTCGGGCGACCGCGGGGCTGCAGCAGCGCTTTGGCAGAGCGCGAGTGCAGGATACGCCCCTAGCCGAGGGACTCATCGCCGGTGCGGCCATTGGCATGGCCGCGCAGGGCCTCAAGCCGGTCGCCGAGATCCAGTTCATGGGCTTCATTTATCCCGCGCTCGATCAAATCGCGAGCCATATGGCGCGTCTGCGCAACCGCACCCGCGGCCGCTTGACCTGCCCGCTGGTGTTGCGCATGCCCCATGGCGGGGGCATTCATGCGCCCGAGCACCACTCCGAGAGCCTCGAAGCGCTGCTGTGCCATCACCCAGGTCTGCGCGTGGTCTGCCCCTCCTCGCCTGCACGCGCCTATGGACTGCTGCTTGCGGCAATCCGCGATCCCGATCCGGTCATGTTCCTGGAGCCGGTGCGGCTCTACCGTTTTGCCAAGCAGGAGGTTCAGGACGACGGGCAGGCTTTGCCTATCGGCAACTGCTTCGTGCTGCGCGAGGGCAGCGACCTGACGCTCGTGACCTGGGGCGCGATGACGGTAGACAGCCTCAAGGCCGCCGAGCAGATCGCTGCCGAGGGCGTGAGCTGCGAGGTCATCGATGTCGGTACGCTCTCGCCCATCGACTTTGAGACGATTCTCGATTCGGTGGTCAAGACCGGTCGGCTGTTGATCGTTCACGAGGCGCCGCGAACCGTGGGGCTCGGTGCCGAGATCGCGGCGACCGTGGCCGAAGAGGCGCTGTACGATCTTGAGGCGCCGATTCGGCGCGTGACCGGCTATGACACGATCATGCCGCTGTACCGGCTCGAGCACGACTATATCCCCGGGGTCGCACGTATCGCGGACGGCATCCGGGCCACATTGGCGGATTGAGGCATACTCATGACGGTGTTCAAGTTGCCCGACCTGGGCGAAGGCTTGTCAGAAGCCGAGGTCCTGCGCTGGCACGTCCAGGTAGGCGATCGCATCGAGGTCGACGCACCGATGCTGGCGGTGGAAACGGCCAAGGCAGTGGTCGAGGTGCCCTCACCGGTCAGCGGCACGATCACCGCGCTGCATGCGCAGCCCGGCGATCGCATCGAAATCGGCGCGCCGCTGATCGAATTCAGCGTCGAGGGCGCGCCACAGGCCAGCCCCGCGCAAGACTCCGAGGAATCGAGCCCGGCGGCGGATTCCGGCACGGTCGTGGGCCATATGCCAGCGGCTGCGGACGAATACGCCAGCAGCGCCGCGCTCGAGGCGGCCAATGCCGTTACCGCCCCGCGTGCGCGGGCCGTGCCGGCCGCGCGCGCATTGGCGCGCAGCCTGGGAATCGATTTAGCCGGGTTGACCGGCTCCGGTCGCGGCGGCCTCATCACCATCGAGGATGTGATGGCGATGGCAGTGCCGGCACACGAGCGCGCCAGCACCACCGCTGCGGCCTCGGCGCCGCTGAGTGCGCCAACCGATGCGGGCGCGGATGTGCAGGTACTGCGCAGCCTGCGGCGGGCGATGGCGCAGAGCATGGCCTTGTCGCGCGACAACGTCATGGCCTGCTCGGTGTTCGATGACGCGGACCTGCATCGCTGGCGCAGCGGCAGCGACTACTCGGCGCGGGTACTGCGTGCGATCACGGTCGGTTTACGCGCTGAGCGCGGGCTTAATGCCTGGTATGACGCGGCTTCGCAAAGCCGCACGCTGTTCGAACATGTCGCTGTCGGTCTGGCAATGGACACGCCGGACGGGCTAATGGTGCCGGTGATTCGCCACGTCGAGCAGCTCGACGCGCTGCAGCTGCGCGCCGAACTCAATCGCCTCAAGCGCGCCGCTCGGGAACGCACCGTGAAGAGCGAGGAGCTGCGCAATTTCACTTTCATGCTGTCGAACTTCGGCACGATGGCCGGACGGTACGCCACTCCCGTGGTGGTTCCCCCGGCGGTGGCCATTCTCGGCACTGGGCGCGTGCGGCAGGATGTGCTCGCAGTCGAGAACCGCGTCGAGCTGCATTGGCGCATGCCGCTGTCGCTGACCTTCGATCATCGCGTGGTCACCGGCGGCGAAGCGGTGCGTTTTCTCGGCGCGCTGATCGGCGACCTTGAGCAGGCCGAATGAGTGAGCGCGGCTCGCCGCGGCGCCGAAACCTGGCGCAACTGACGGCCGCACTGCTGCGCGCCTGGCAAGGCTCGGTACCGCAGGAAGAATGGCGCCGACTCGATGTGGCCGCGCTGCGCGCGGCTTGCGCCGCGCAGCTCGAATTCGGCCGGCGCCGGCGCCGCAACCAGACGCTGCTGCGCGTGCTGTGCGCGCCGGATACGCCCGCCACGCCTGCGCCAGCGGCGCGCCGGCGCGCCGGCGCATCGGCGCGCTCTGTCGCGGCCCACTCCGTGGTGCAGCTGATCACCGACGACATGCCGTTCCTGGTCGATACGCTGAGCATGACGCTGGCGCAGGCCGGAGTCTCGGCACAGATCATCATTCACCCGGTCCTGCGCGTGCAGCGCGATGCCTTGGGCCGCCTCCGATCGCTCGACGAGGATCTGCAGGCCGACGGCGGCCGGCACGAGTCGTGGCAATACCTGCGCATTGATCGGGTCGGCGATGCTGCCGAATGCGAGCAGCTGCAGCGGCGGTTGATTGCCGCACTGACCGACGTGCGGCGTGCCTGCAAGGACTGGATGCGCATGCGCAACGAGGTGCTGCGGCTGTGCGCGGACATCAGCCGCAACCCGCCGCCGCTGCCGGCGGACGTGATTGCCGAGAGCCGCGCACTGCTGCAGTACATGGAGGCGCACCACTTCACGTTCCTGGGCTATCGCGAGAACGCCCTGCATCGGCGCGGCAACGCGCTCGAGCTGCTGCCCGTGCCGGGTACAGGCTTGGGGCTGCTGCGCCGCCGGCGCCGGCACGCGCGCGACAGCGGCGTGATGGCCGCCAATATCCAGCAGGCGCTGCGTTCCAATGAGCTGCTGGTGATCACGAAGGCAAATCTACGCTCGACTGTGCACCGCTCGGCCTACCTCGACTATATCGGGGTCAAGCGCTTTGACGCGCGCGGCCGCGCGATCGGCGAGGCTCGCATCCTCGGGCTGTGGAATTCGAGCGCCTACCGCGCTGATCCGCGGCAGGTGCCCTGGCTGCGCCATAAGCTCAAGCGCGTCATCGAACACTTTCCGTTCGCGCCCAACAGTCACGACGGCAAGCGTCTGCAGCATATCCTGCAGACGCTGCCGCGCGACGAGCTGTTTCAGGCTAGCGTGCCGGAGCTGATCCGTTGCGCGCGCGACGTGCTGGTGCTGCAGGAGCGCTCGCGCGTGCGGCTGATTCTGCGACGGGACGAATTTCGGCGTTTCTGGTCGTGCCTGGTGTACTTGCCGCGCGAACGCTGCGACGCCGACGTGCAGGCGCGTATCGAGCAGCTGCTGCGTACGGCTCTGCACGCTACGGAATTGGATTCGAGCCTCACGATCGGCGACGAACCGCTGGCGCAGCTGCATATTCTGCTGCGGGTTGATCCGGCCAGCCGACCGCGATTGCAGGTCGAGCGGCTCGAGCAGGAAATCGCCGAGGCCCTGATTTCCTGGCGCGATCGGCTGCGCGCGGCGTTGCGGGCCCGATTCGACGAAACACGGGCGCGCGCGCTCGAGCGGCGCTATGCATCCACCTTCCCCGCCTCCTATCGGCAGGACGTCGAGGCCGCGCAAGCCGTCGAGGACATTCTCGATCTCGAAGGCATCGATGGCGCTCCGGAAATGATGCAGCTGCGGCTTTACCGCCCACCGCTGCAGCAGCCCCATCGCGTGCATTTGGCCATCATTCGCCGCGGCGAGGCACTGTCGGTCTCCGACGTGCTGCCAACCTTCGAGCATTTCGGGTTGCGCGTGATCGCAGAACGTCCGTATCGGCTGAGCTTTGCCGACGGGGGCGCGGTCTGGATCCAGGACTTCGAACTCGAGCACTATGCGCTGCAGCGATTCGTCGTCTCGCGCGTGGCGGCCGGGCTGATCGCCGCCTTCCGTGCAGCGCGCGCCGGCGAACTCGATGATGACGGTTTCAATCTCCTACTCATCGCCTCCGAGCTCGGCATGCGGCAGGTCACGGTGCTGCGTGCCTGCTGCCGCTATTTGCTGCAGACGGGCATCCCATTCAGCCAAAGCTACATGGAGCGGGTGCTCGCATCCCATGCGAGCACGGCGCGCGCGCTGTGCCTGCTGTTCGAACAGCGCCTGACGCCGAGTGTTTCCCGCGCAACGCAACTGCGCGCTGCGCTGCTCGAGAAGCGCATTCGCCGCGCGCTCGAGGCCGTAGTCAGCCCGGACGAGGACCGGATCCTGCGCGCGTTTCTCGCGGTGATCCGCTCGACCTCGCGGACTAACTACTTCCGGCGCGACGCTGGCGGCCAGCCGCGGCTCTGGCTGTCGCTGAAGCTCGATCCAGGCCAGATCCCCGGACTGCCGCAGCCGCGACCGGCGTACGAGATCTTCGTGCACAGTCCGCAGTTCGAGGGGCTGCACCTGCGCCAGGGCGCCATCGCCCGTGGCGGCATTCGCTGGTCGGAGCGGCCGGAGGATTTTCGCACGGAGATCCTCGGCCTGATGAAGGCGCAGCACGTCAAGAACACGGTCATCGTACCCGTGGGCGCCAAAGGCGGCTTCGTCGCACGGCGGCTGACCACTCGCGCGCCGCGCGAGCTGCAACAGCGCGAGGTGATCGAGTGCTACCGCAACTTCATTCGCGGTTTGCTCGATCTCACCGACAACATTGTCGCCGGTCGCATCACGCCGCCAAGCCAGGTGCGCCGGCTCGACGGCGACGATCCGTATCTGGTGGTCGCGGCCGACAAAGGCACCGCCACTTTCTCCGACGTTGCCAATGCGATCGCCGCCGAATACGGCTTCTGGCTTGGCGACGCCTTTGCCTCGGGGGGTTCCGCCGGCTACGACCACAAGAAGATGGGAATCACGGCCCGCGGCGGCTGGGAATGCGTCAAACGGCATTTTCGTGAGCTCGGGCGCGATATCCAGCGCGAGGCCTTCACGGTGGCCGGTATCGGTGACATGTCCGGCGACGTGTTCGGCAACGGCTTGCTGCAATCGCCGCAGATTCGACTCGTGGCCGCATTCAACCACCAGCACATCTTCATCGATCCGAGCCCTGAGGCCGCGCGCAGCTTTCGCGAACGCCAGCGCCTGTTCAAACTGCCGCGCTCGGGCTGGAACGATTACGACCAGCGCCTGCTCTCGCGCGGTGGCGCAATCTTCGAGCGCAGCGCCAAGGCGGTCACACTGTCGCACGAGGCGCGGCAATTGCTCGATCTGGCGCAGCGGCGCGCCAGCACGGTCGAGATCATCCGCGCGATTCTGTGCATGCGGGTCGATCTGCTGTGGAATGGCGGCATCGGCACCTACGTCAAGGCCGCCAGCGAGCGCCACGGCGAGATCGGCGACCGCGCCAACGACGCGCTGCGCGTCGACGGCGCTCAAGTGCACGCCCTGGTGGTCGGGGAGGGCGGAAATCTCGGCTTCTCACAGCGCGGACGCGTCGAGTACGCGGCGCGCGGCGGACGTATCAACGCCGACTTCATCGACAATTCGGCCGGCGTCAACACTTCCGATGTCGAGGTCAATCTCAAGATCATGCTCGATGCGCCCGCTGCCGGCGCGCCGATCGTGCGCAGCCGGCGCAATCGGCTGCTGGCGGCCGCAACCGACGAGGTCGCAGCGCTGGTGCTGCGTAACAATTATCTGCAGAGCCAGGCGATCAGCCTCATGGAGCGGCGCGCGGTCGAGGATTTGACCGAGCATCAACAGCTGCTGCGCTGGCTCGAGCGCCACGGGGAACTCGATCGGGCGGTGGAGTTCCTGCCCGACGATGAAGAAATCGAACAGCGTCGGCGCGAGGGCCGCGGCTTGACGCGCCCCGAGCTGGCGCTGCTGCTCTCCTACGGGAAGATAGCGCTCAACAATGCGCTCTCGCACAGCGGCAGCGCCGATGACCCGTATCTCGCGCGCGAACTCGAGCGCTACTTCCCGCAAGCTTTGCAGCGGCGATTCGCCGACCGCATCAAGCGGCATCGATTGCGCCGGCAGATCATCACGACCGCGACCACCAACAGCATCGTCAACCGCATCGGGCCGGCACTGCTGATGCAGTGCGCGCAGGATGGCGATGCCAGTGCCGTAGCGGTCGCCCGCGCCTACACCATCGCCCGCGACAGCGCCGATCTGCGCCGGTTGTGGGCCGAACTGGAGGCGCTCGACGGCCGCATCAAGGCGGCGGATCAGTATCGGGCGCTGCTCGAGACCAGCGGCTATTTGCGCCATCTGACACGCTGGCTGCTCGCGCATCGGCGCGACTACGCACAGGTCGGTGCCGCCGTGGCCCGGCTGCAGCCGGTGCTGCGCGAATTGACCCAGGTCACGCCCGCCGCGCTCGACGGGCTGGATCGCTCGCGCTATCTCGGGCGTTGCGCCGGCTACAGCGCCATGGGACTACCGGTGCGCCTGGCCGAAAGTCTCGCGGCCCTCGAGCCGCTGCAGGTCGCTCCCGACCTGGTGGAACTCATGCGCGAGTCTGGAGCCGGCGCGCGCGCGGTCGCGCGTGCGCATTTCGGCCTCGGCGCCAAGCTGGGCCTCGACTGGCTGCACGCCGCGATCGACCAGCTGCCCGCCAGCGGCAGCTGGGGCAGCGCGGCGCGCGCCCGCCTGCAGAACGTGAGTCTCGCGGCCCACCTGCGCCTGAGTGCGGCGGCGCTATTGCCCGCCTCGAGAGCCCCCAGTGCCGCCAGCAGCGGTGCGGCGCGCAGCGCGCTCGAGCGCTGGGAGCAGGTGCTGCGTGATCTGCGCGCGCTCGCCACTCCGGATCTCGCGGCGCTGACGGTCGCGGTTGAGACGCTCGAATCCCTCGCCTCGACCAAAGCCTCGGCGCGCCTGCCATAGTCCCTCGGGTCTGCTATAAAGCGCGTCTAATCAAGCCAATCCCCTGGAGCGAGCCGTGGCGGGAAAACTGGTAATGGTGCGTCATGGTCAGAGCACCTGGAACCTCGAGAACCTGTTCACCGGCTGGACCGACGTGGATCTCACGCCGCTCGGCTGCGATGAGGCACGACAGGCCGGGGGCGAGCTCAAGCGCGAAGCGCTGGTGCCGGATCTGGTGTTCACCTCGGTGCTCAAGCGCGCAATTCGAACCCAATGGCTCATGCTCGATGAGCTCGATCTGCTGTGGTTGCCGGTTGAGCGCCACTGGCGGCTCAACGAGCGCCACTATGGTGCGCTGCAGGGCCTGAACAAGGCGCAGACGGCTGAGCGTCACGGCGAGGCACAGGTCCAGATCTGGCGACGCAGCTACGACGTAGCGCCGCCTCCATTGGATGTGGACGATCGGCGCCATCCGCGTTTCGATCCGCGCTACCGCGATGTCGCTGCGGCCGATCTTCCTGCCACGGAATCGCTCAAGGATACGCTCGCGCGCGTGCAGCCCTATTGGGAGGAGCGCCTGGCTCCGGAGCTCAAGCGCGGCCGGGTGGTGCTGCTGGTCGCGCATGGCAACAGCTTGCGGGCGCTGGTCAAGATGCTCGACGGGCTATCCGAGCAGGCCGTGGTCGAGTTGAACATTCCGACCGGCGTGCCGCTGTTGTACGAGCTCGACGATGCGCTCAAGCCGCGCAGCAGCCGCTACCTCGGCGACCCCGAAACGATCCGCGCCGCCGCCGAGGCGGTCAAGCGACAAACCGCAAAGCAGCCCTGACCTGCGCGGTCACTTGCGTCCCGGATCGGTCATCCAGCCATCGTAATGGCCGCCATACTGCTCGGCCAGCAGGCGAAAGCGCTGTGAATAGTCCTGCATTTCCGTCACCGATATGCGCAGCATCTTGTGCGCATGCAGCGAATAGCCGCTAGCGCCCTCCCCGCCCATCACGCGCGTGTCGATGGCAAAGCCCTCGGGTTCGAGCGTGCTGCGCAGCGCGGCGCAGGCCGCCTCGTCAGGCAGATTGAAGAAAAAGTCGACCTCGTACGGTGTGAAGGAATTGCCGCCGGCGGCACGCAGGTTCTGCACCATTCGCGCATCCCAGTCGTCATGCGCCTGGCCGCGGTTGCGGCGCACCGCGCCGATGATGCGCGCCGCGGCCAGTACGGCGACGGCGACGGCGATCAATACCAGAAATGCCGAGCGCATGGCGATCCGTATTTCGACGCAGGCGCTGCTACTCTTCCGGGGCGATCGTGACCTTGAGACCCGAAAGCGCGTCATTGAGCACGATCTGGCAAGAGAGCCGCGAATTCGTTTGGCGGCCGCTCAGATCGCCCAGCATATCGCCCTCATCAGACATCGGCGGCGGCAGCTTCGACAGCCACTCCGGATCGACGTAGACGTGACAGGTCGCGCACGAGCACATGCCCCCGCAGATGGCCGCTACCCCATCGTCCATGTCGCGCAGCGGCTCCATCAGCGTCGCGCCGCTCGGGGCCTCCACGGCTCGTTCCACATTATCGCGATCGATCACTCGCACCGTCGGCATGATCACTCCTGGGATTCAAGGCGCGCTAGTTTGCCGGCCGGACCGCCGGGATGCCAGTCCCTGCAGCGCGAAGCGCGCTCAGGGCGCACTCGAGCGCTCGCCGCGGGCCAGATGCCATAGCCAGGCCAGCGCCCGATAGATATAAACCCGCTGTGCCAGCCCCTCGCCCTGCGCCGCCGCACTGAGGCCGGCCGCCGCGGCCAGTTCAGCGCCATGCCGCTGCGCAGCGGGGTAATAGGCCAGCACGCAAGCCAGATCCATGAGCGGATCGCTTCGCTGCGCATACTCCCAATCCAACAGCCACAGCTGCGAGCCGTCGAGCAGGTTGCTCTGGGCAAGATCGCCATGCACGATGCTCGCCGCCGATGAGGTCTCGCCCAGCGCCGCACAAGTGCGCTGCAGGCGCGCGAGCGGCTCGACCAGCTGCTCCGGAGGCAGCCAGCTCGGGCGTGAATTGTTGATCTGCCGAACATAATCCTGCGCGACCGACCAGGGATCGAAGTCCGGGACATCCGGCGGGGACAGCCCATGCAGCGCATGCAGCCGCTCGCCCAGCCGCCGCAATGCTGGTACGTCCTCGTAGTCCTGCTCGCACCACAGCCGACCCTCTTGGTATTCGGTGATCAGCAAGCCCTGCGCGCCCGGATTGGCGTGCACGATCGCCGGCGAGATGCCGGCCGCCGCCGCGGCGCGCTGCAGCGTCAGCTCACGGCCGCGATCGACGCCCGGACGCCGCCAAGCCGCACCGTTGAGCCGCAGCACGAAACGGCCGTGCAGGCTGTCGACGCGAAAAACCTCATTGACGCTGCCGCCGGCGAGACGGGTGAGCTCGCGCGGCGGCTCGCCGCGCTCCAGTCCCGGGACGCACGCGAGCGCCCATGCCGGCGGGGCGTTCAGGCGCTCTGCAGCCGGTATTTGTGCAGCCATTCGCGAAAACCGAACACGGCAATCACCATATAGGTCAGGAACAGCGCCGCGGTGAATGGATAGCCCTGTGCTGCAAACAGATACGCCATGACCGAATCGGCCGCGATCCAGTACAGCCAGTTCTCCAGCTTCAGGCGCGCGATCAACCAGGTGGCAAACAGACTGATCCAGGTGGTCATGGAGTCCAGATACGGCCAGGCCGCATGCGTCTCGCGACGCAGCCACTGCGCTGTCAGCGCGCTCAACAGCGCAATCGCGAGCAGCGCGAGCACATGATTGCGCACCGGCAAGCGCCCGATACCACCGCCCTGCTGTTGTTGCGCGCGCGTCCAATTGCGCCAGCCGTACACACTCATGACGACATAGCAAAACTGCAGCATCGACTGCATGGGCAGATGTGCGCGCGCAGCCAGATACACATAGATGATGGAGCTGGCTGCTCCGGCCAACCAGCCGAGCCGGTTGCACTTGAGGATCAGCAGCACATAGCTCACACCCAGCACGACGGCGACAAACTCCGCTGCGCTGGTCGCGTACAGCTCGCGCAGCAGCGCGTCGATCACGTTGCCAGCGGCCCCAGGATTTTCAGCACGAACACAGCCTTGTCGTTACCATCGAAGCTGGTGCGCACTTCGCGCAGCAGTCGCTGCATCACCGCATCGTACTCGCCAAAAATCTGCGTGCTCATGCTGTTGGTCACGACGCGCAGTGCGCCGTCGGCGTTCACGCGCGCGATGAAATCTCCAATCGGCGCCAGATACTGCTGATGCAGTGGATAGAGGCTGATCTCGACACCGATGTCCATCGTCCACTCCTTGGCTCACGAGCTGACTCGGGGCTGCATTCTAGACGACGCCGGAGGCCTAAGAACGGCGAGCTTGCAAAGGGCTCGCGGTTGCTCGATAGTTCAGCACGCAAACCTTGGGGTGGTCCGATTGGGGCCTGAGATGCCGGTGACCCGGCGAACCCGTTGAACCTGATCCGGTTAGTACCGGCGTAGGGAGCAGGTATGACGATTCAAAGGCGATACTTCGGGTTGCTGACACTCTGGTGTCTGACGACGCAGCTGGCCCTTGCGTCCGACGACACGCTGGATGAGGTGGTCGTCACGGCGAGTCTGCGTCCCACCAGCGTTGCCAGTCTGGCACAGAGCGTGACCGTGCTCGATAGCGACACCCTGCAGAGGGCAGGCGTTCAGCATTTTGAGGATGTGCTCGGACTGATTCCGGATTTGAACTGGGCCGCCGGAACTTCGCGGCCGCGCTTCTTCCAGCTGCGCGGCATCGGCGAGGTCGAGCAGTACCAGGGAGCGCCCAATCCGTCCGTCGGCTTTCTGATCGATGACATCGATTTTTCCGGCGTCGGCATGCCGGCGACGTTGTTTGACACCAAGCAGATCGAGGTGCTGCGCGGACCGCAAGGTACGAGCTACGGCGCCAACGCACTGGCCGGACTGATCAGCGTGCGCACGGCCGATCCGGGCACGGACTTCGAGCTGCACAGCGAATTCACCGGCGGTACGTACGATACGCGTGCGGCCGGCATCGTCATCGGCGACGGCCTGGCCGGCGGCGAGGCCGGATGGCGGCTGGTCGCTCAGCAGTATCTGAGCGACGGCTTCCGTCACGACGCGTTCTACGACATGAACTCCACCAACGGCTATGACGAAGGCACGCTGCGCGGCAAGCTGCACTGGCAGTTTAACGCCGCCCTGCAGGCCGATCTGACGCTGATGCACGTGAACATCAACAATGGCTACGACGCCTGGTCGATCTACAACACCACTACGACCTATTCCAACCAGCCGGGTCGCGATGAGCAGCGCTCCAATGGTGTCGCATTGCGATTGCTCGACTCGATTGACGGAGTTGGCGAACTGCGCAGCATCAGCAGCGCGGCGAGTTCCGCGATCGTGTATTCGTTCGACGGCGACTGGGGCAACGACACGCTGTGGGGGCCGTACGCGCCATACGATTATTTTCAAAGCGATAATCGAGACCGGCGCACCTTCGCCGAGGACCTACGTCTCACGGGCGATCCGTCACGGGCGCTGTTCGGCGTTCTGCGCTGGCTGGCGGGCGTATATGCCTTGAGGCTCACCGAGTCGGATCACCTGGTGTACGTCTACGACAATACCTATAACGGCGCCGGCAGCAGCACGCTCGACAGCCAGTACGGGGCCACCAACCTGGCCTGGTACGGGTCCTTGGATGCCGATCTCGGCACACGCACGAGCGTCTCGGGCGGCCTGCGCGTCGAACGACGCGAGGCCGATTATGCCGACAGCGCCGATGCCGCGACACCGTTTCCGCAGCAGACCAACGACATGATCGGTGGCAATCTGTCCTGGATGCGCAATACTGGCGATGGCACGCACCTGTACGTGACGCTGGCCCGCGGCTACAAAGGCGGCGGTTTCAACATCGGCTCCGAGATTCTCTCCGAGCAGCGCAGCTTCGGTCCGGAGTCGCTCTGGAGTCTGGAGGCCGGGCTCAAGTACGCGCGCCCCGACAGCCCCCTGCAGCTGCAGGCGGATGTGTTTTATATGCGCCGGCAACACATGCAGGTCTACCTCTCCGAGCAGCTGCAGCAGAACAACCCGCTCGACTATGTGTTCTTTACGCAGAATGCCGCCGACGGGGAAAATTTCGGTTTTGAGTCGCAGGGCAGCTACCGCCTCGGCACGCGCTGGCAGTTCTCGGGCAGCGCCGCGCTATTGCACACGCGCTATCTGGGCGTCGACGGTGTGTTCACGAGTCTCGGAATCGACGGGCGAGCGCAGCCGTTCGCGCCCGGCTACGAAGTTTCCGGGGCGATCGAATACCAGGAGCCCGGAGGATGGTTTGCGCGCCTGGATTCGCACGCGCTCGACAGCTTCTACTATTACACCAGCGATGCGCAGACCTCGCACTCCTATCATCTGGAAAATCTGCGGGTCGGTTACCGGCGCGGCGCCTGGACCGCAAGCACTTGGGTGCGCAATCTGTTCGATGTCCATTACGCCCAGCAGGGCTTCTATTTTGGGCTGATACCACCAAATTTCCCGAACCAGTCCTTTCTGCAGCACGGCGATCCGCGGCAGATCGGGATCACGATCAGTTACGATCTGCCCCATGAGCGCTAGCGTACGCGTGTTCCAGGTCGATGCCTTCACCTCACAGCGCTTCTGCGGCAATCCCGCCGGCGTCGTGCTCGATGCCGACGCCATGTCGGAGCAGGACATGCGTGCGCTGGCCCGCGAGCTCAACAACGGCGACACGGCATTTTTGCTTCGGCCGGACGCGCCGGATCACGACCTGCGGGTAAGATTCTTCACCCCGCGCAGCGAAGCGGCATTCGTGGGCCATGCCACGTTGGCGGCGCACGCGGTGCTGGCATCGCTGCAGATCGCTCCGCGCCGGCGGCAAAAGCAGAAATCTGGCCTGGTCGAGATCGATACCTTCCCCACCACCCCGCCGCGCATTGCGATCCGTCAACCGCCGCCGGCCCTCGGACGCTTGCTCAAGCCGCAAGAGCTCGACGCCGTGCTCGCAGCACTCGCACTCAGACGCGCGGATCTGGATCCGCGCTGCCCGGCCATGATTGCCGGTCACAGCAGCACCCGGCTGCTGCTCGGAGTGCTCGAGGCCGCAGTGCTGGGCCGGGTGCGTGCGGATCTGGCGCGCCTGAAGGCACTGTCGGCGCAAATCGGAGCACCGGGGTATTTTTTGTTCACGCTGCAACCCTCGCAGGCCGGAGTGTTCAGCGAGGCTCGCATGTTCTGCCCGGCTCTTGGTATTGACGAGGATCCGGTCAGCGGCAACGCGCATGCGTTGCTCGGCGCGTATCTGTTGCATCACGATCTGATCGCGCCAGCGGCCGTGGGCGGGGCGGCGCACTCCGACACGGTCGAGTTCACCGGTGCGCAGGGGCATTACCTCAGTCGACCGGGCCGCGTGAGCGTGGCCCTGCAGCTCGAGCAGCGCGTGCTGCGCTCAGTGAGCGTCATCGGTGAGGCCGTGGTCGTCTTTGCTACCACGCTCGATTTCTAGAGGTTTTGCCGCGGCCGGCAAGAATTAAAAGCCTGGATCCAACCGGCCCCTCTCCCGTAGCATTGGCCCATGGCCACGAGCGAGGATTGGGAGGTGCCGCAGCCGTTGCGGCCGCGACCGGAGAGCCTGCAGTTCGATCTGCAGACTGTCTATCGCTCGGTCGTGCTGCTGCATACCGAGACCAGCGAGGATGCCTACACGGCCTCGATTCTCGGCACCGATCGCATCGGTCACGGAGTCGTGATTCGCAGCGCCGAGCGCAAGCTCGTGCTCACGATCGGCTACCTGACCACCGAGGCCGAATCGATCTGGCTCACCGACTACGACGGCAGAGTGGTCGAGGCCTATCCGCTCGCGCTCGATTCGGTCAGCGGCTTCGGCCTGGTGCAGCCCTTGGGAGCGCTCGACGCGCCGGCTATCGAACGCGGCTCAGCCAGCGCGCTCGCGGTGGGCGACCGGGTGATCGTCGCCGGACACGGCGGTGCGCGCCACTCGCTCGAGGCGCGCTTGATCGCGCGCCGCGAATTCGCCGGCTATTGGGAATACCTGCTCGAGGAAGCGCTGTTCACCGCTCCGCCGCACCCGCAATGGGGCGGCACCGCGCTGGTAGGCGAAGACGGGCTGTTGCTTGGTATCGGCTCGCTGTTCGTCGAAGAATCGATGGCGCAGGAGCGCTTCGATGCCAACATGTTCGTGCCCATAGACCTGCTCGGGCCGGTGCTGGAGGAGATGATCGAAATCGGCCACCCGCGGCGCCAGCCACGGCCTTGGCTGGGCATCTATACCGCGGAGCAAGCCGATCACGTGATCGTCGCCGGGCTCACTCGCGACGGACCGGCGCACCGTGCCGGCCTGCACCTCGGCGATGCGATCGTCGAAGTCGCGGGCCAGCGCGTGTTCTCGCTGCCGCAATTTCTGCGCGGCGTCTGGAGCACCGGCGGCGCCGGCGCGCAGGTGGCTTTAACGCTCACACGAGGCCGTGAGTCGCTGCACGTCGATGTGCACTCCGCCAGCCGCGAGGACTTTCTCAAGAAACCGCTCAAGCATTAGCGCCGGACGCGGCGAGGCCGGCCGCGACGGCACGCAGCTCGCGCCGATAGCTCTGCATGCGCGCCTGATAGTGCGCCGCCCCCTGCGCGATCATCGACAGATCTGCAGCCGTCACGCTGCGTACCAGCTTCGCCGGCGCACCCATCAGCACCGAGCCGTCGGCAATCTGCCGGTCCGGGGGCACCAGCGCACCGGCGGCAATGATGCAGTGCTTGCCGATGCGGGCCCGATCCATGACGATCGCGCCGTTGCCGATCAGCGTTTCATCGCCGATCAGGCAGCTATGCAGCAAAACCATATGCCCGATGGTCACAGCGCGCCCGATCACGCTAGGTGCGCCGGCGTCCGAGTGAATGACGCTGCCATCCTGAACGTTGCTACCGGCCCCGACTTCGATCAGTTCGTCGTCGGCTCGCAGCACGCAATTGAACCATACGCTGGCGCCGGCACGCAGTATCACCGAACCAATCAACTGCGCGCCCGGCGCAACGTAGAAGTCCTCGCCCGCTGTCTGCGGACGTCGCTCGCCCAGGGCATAGATGCCTGCATTCATGGCTGATTGTCCCCGGTTGACGACGCATGGGCCCGCGCGCGCGTACGGTGCCGGCGATGTGCCGCCAGCATGCACCAGGCCGCCTGCAGCGTCACTAACCCGCCCAGCAGGAACGGCGCGCTGGGTCCAAAGCGCTGAAAGATGGAGCCCGAGACGAACGGCGCGACCACCCGCGCCAGCGAGGTACCGAGCTGATAGGTGCCCAGAATTGCGCCGCGGTTATGCGCCTGCGCTTCGTGCGAAGCCAGTGCTGAAGCGCTCGGCGTGAACGCACCCGCGCCCAGGCCGCACAGCACGAGTCCGGGCAGCACCAGTAACAAACTGCTCGAGGCCGCGACCGCGAACATGCCGCACACCCAGCAGGCGATACCGACCCATGCAAGCCGGTACTCCCCCAGGCGTGGCACCAGCCGCCGCACTCCGACCGTCTGCATTCCGACGGCGACGATGGCCAGTGCCAGCAGCGCCAGACCGACGGTGCGCGGCCCGACGTGATAGCGATCCATGGCCCAGATTGCGAACGTCGAATCCAAGGTCGATTGCGAGAAGGTGACCAGCGTCGCGCCGAACGTGAGCCAGCGCAGCACGGGTCGTTCGCGCAGCAGCGCGAAGCGTGAGCTGCGCGCCCCGAGCGCATGCTCGCCCCGCCGCCCGACACTGCGGCTCTCGGGCAGCATGAACAGCACCAACAGCACGGCCACCACACTCAAGGCGGCCGAGACCAGCGCCGGGCGTAAAAAATTCGCGCTCTGCAGGTGCTCACCGGCCAGCGCACCGCCGATGGCCGGCCCGAGCATGAAGCCGATACCAATTGCGGCCCCAACCAGCCCCAGGCTGCGAGCGCGATCAGCGTTCGAGCTGATGTCCGAGGCATAGGCCATTGCCGCCGAGATGTTGCCGGCCATGAATCCGGCGAGCGCGCGCGAGACAAACAGCATCGGCACCGTAGCGGTCGCGGCCAGCAGCAGATATGACCCGCACGCGCCGAGCATGCTGGTGATCAGAATCGGGCGGCGTCCGTAGCGATCGCTCAGGGCCCCCCAAAGCGGTGCTCCCAGCAACTGGAACAGCGAGTAGGTGCCGAGAATCGGCGTGATCAGCGCCGGTGTGGCACCGAACTGCGCCGCCATGTACGGGATCAGCGGAATCAGAATCCCGAATCCCAGCACATCGATCACGCAAATGACGAACAGAGCGCGCAATGCGGTCAGACTCTGCTGCGCATCTTAATGACCTGGTACCAGTCGCTGCAGATCCGTGGCATCCCCACGCTGCAAGCTCCGATCGGATACCGCACGGATCACCAGGTTGGGCAGACGCGTTTCATCCCACATTGCCGGCGCGTCGGCGCCCGGCGCCGCGGCGCCGCGTGCATCGGCGCCGAACAGCACCGCCAGTTTCAGCTGCGGCACCAGCCAGAGTCGCCACCGTCCCGGTCCGCGCACAAAAAATACGCCGTCGGCGGCGAACGGCTCGGCACCGTGCGCCGAGGCGGCGAGTTCCACGCCGAAGCCGCGTACCGCGTCAAGGGAAATCGGCCGCGCCATGCGCTGCACCCATCCGGGCGGCACGAGCTGCTTGCCCTCGAAGCGACCGTCATCCACCAGTAGGCTGGCGATGCGCATCCAATCGAGCACGCGCGCATGAAAACAACAGTCCGCCGGCGTCGCGGCGCCACTCACCGGCAGTGCGATCCAGGCCGCCGCGGCGTTGAGCCGACTCCACAATTTGCGCGACAAATAGACCTCGTAACGCTGCTGCGTCCCGGCTTCGATCGCCGCGCGCAGCGCGCTCGCATCAAACCCGTGCAGCGCCGGTGCCGGTAGCGCTCCTTGCTTCGCGGCCACGCCGGCGGCGAGTGCCACGAGCACCTGCGCGAACGGCCCGGAGTCGACCACCGTGTCAGCCGTGAACCCGCGCTGATAGCGTTCGAATACGATGTTATCGTCGCGCATGATGACGAATACCTGCAGAGCGCCGGCCGCGCCGTCCTGCACTGTACGCTCCAGCGCCGCGGCATCGAGCCGCTCGTCCGTGGGCTGCGCCCGCGGCAGGCCACCGCCATCGCCACCGCTGACCTCGACGCGCGGTTGAGCCGGCTGGCGCGCGAGGAACAGCCGGGCACTGAGCAGGGCGAGCGCGAGCAGCGCGAGCGCGGCGACGCCCACCAGCATTGCGCGCCGATTCATGATCGCCGCGCTCCGCCGCGCCTTGGGGCCCGCCTGTTGGGCCCGCAATAGATCGCTCGGCCGCGCGCGAGCTCGAGCTCATGCGTGGCGAGCGCAGGCCACTCGTCGCTGTGGTGCGTTGTCATTACCGCGGTCACTCCGGCAGCGATCGCCCGCTCCACCAACGAGCGCAGCGCCATGCGTGTGCGGGCATCGAGGCCGGCATAGGGCTCATCGAGCAGCAGGATATCAGGCTCATTGACCAATGCGCGCGCGAACAGCACCCGGCGCAGCTGGCCGTAGGACAGGGTGCGCAGCGTGCGAGCGGCCAGAGCTACCGCGCCCACGCGGCGCAACGCGCGCAGCACGCGCTGCCGCTCACTTGCCCCGACGCTCTCATTGAGCCCGACGCTTGCATGGATGCCGGACGCGACCAGGTTCTCGACCGACAGATGGCGCGGATAGATTGCCTGCAGCTCCGGCGCGATGAAGCCGACGCGGCGCTGGAAAGTCTGCAGTGGAACACCGGGTTCCATGCCGGCGCGGACAATGGTACCGCCACGCGCTACGCCGAGGTCGCCGTAGAGCATCTGCATGAAACTCGATTTGCCGCTGCCATTCGCGCCGTGCATTAGCCAGCAGTCGCCGCAGCACACATCGAGTGAGATATCGCGCAGTACCGGCGCGCCCTCGCGCCATGCGCTTGCGCGCCGCAGCGATATCATCGCTGTGCCAGTGGCACGCGGTCTCGGCGCCGCGCGCACGCGCGCGCCACCCTGGTCGGCCGCCGTAGATTGGCGGGCAGCGCGGCGCCACTGGGCCGTCAGTCTGCCCTGCGTGATGATTCTGCCGGCCTCGAGCCGGCACAGATGGGTCGCGAAAGCCGGCACGTCTTCGAGACGATGAGTCGAGAGTACCCAAGGCAGACCTAAGCGGCCGAGCCGGTGCAGACCGTGTGCCACGCGCTCATGATTGTCCGGGTCCAGACCAGTGAACAGTTCATCAAGCAGCAATAGCTTCGGCCGCCAGGCCAGGGCGCGCGCCAGCAGCACCAGGCGCCGCTCGCCATAGGACAGCGTCAGAAAACGTCGGCGCGCCAATGATTCGATACCCAGCTGCGAGAGCAGCCCAGCCACGTGACGCCGATCCTCGGCGCTGAGCGGCGCGAGGGGAATGTCGGTGCGATGCAGACCGGTCGCGACGATGAGCTCGACGCGATCATCGCACTCGTAATGCTCGTAGCGATCCTGGCGTTCCGCGCCGAGATAGGCCAACTCCTCTTTGATCCCATAGGGATCATCGAAGCTCTCGAGGCCACAGCGATAACGCCGCAGTCCCCCGCGTCCGGGTGTGGGCCAGACATCCCCGGCGAGCAACTTCAGCAACTGCGTTTTGCCAGCGCCGTTCGGGCCCATGAGCATCCAGCGTTGCCCGGGCCGGATGTGCCAATCGACACCGCGCAGTACCGTGCGGGCACCGAGCTTAAGTCGCACGCGGCGTAATTCGACCTCGATGAAGCGCGCGCCTGAGCGCGAGCGGCGCTGGAGCAAATCCGACTTCCTGAACGGTCCAAAACCGCCACTCTAGCACCGTGGCCAGGTCGTCCACCGCAATCGTGCGGGCAAAAAAAGACGCTGCCGACATTCGGCGCCCACCGCGGGGGGGTGTGAGATGAGCGCTACTGCCGGCAGCGTTGCCGTTGGCCTGGATCAGGCCGCACTTGCAGACGAAATCGCCTGTTGCAGTTCTGAATGCAACCGATATGCCAGCGACTTGCTCTCGACCCCTCGCCAGGGGCGCGATGCGCTGTGGATGACTTTTTTTCTATTCTCAATAAGGGCTTGAGAGCGATTAGGGCCGCAACGCGATTGCCATCGGGCAAGCGTCCGATGGCGCGGAATTGACCCGCAACGGCGCAATGGCGAGCCGCCACGCACCATCGCAGGGAATCCAGGGCCTACGGTCGGCGAGCGCTGACCCCGATCTCGGCCGGCCTGACATCGCGGGCCTCGTCTTGGCTCTAGGCTCTACCTGCCCCGGTCACTAATTGGAGCACTGGCAGGCGGACGCTGGTGGCACCGCCGGCGGCGCGCTCCTTGCGCAGCAGTTGCTCGCGCATGCTCGCGAGTTCCTCGGCGTGCCCCGCTTCAACGGCGAGGATGGATTCCAGCAGCTGCCGCGTAGTGGGGTCGTTGGTGCCCAGATACTGCACAATCTCGCGATAGCTTTCGATCGCAATGCGCTCGGCGATGAGATCCTCTTCGAGCATATCGGCGAGCGTGCCGGCTTCGATATCCTCGCAGTCGCCGGCAGCGTGCAATGCCAGCGGATTTAAATTCGGTTCGCCCCCAAGCTGCACGATCCGCTCGGCGATCCGATCGGCATGCCCCTGCTCTTCCTGCGCGTACTTCAGGAACTCGCCCCGAACCGTCTCGGCCTCCGTGCCACCGGACATGGCGCAGTGCCTGCGATAGCGCACTACGCAGATCAGCTCGGTGGTGAGCGCCTCGTTGAGCAGCCGCAGCACTGTCAGCCGGACCGCCTCGAAACCCGCCGTGACGGCCCCGGCCTCAATATGCTGGCGCGCGCGGCGGCGCCTATCGGCCACTCCGCTCAAAAATGGATACATCCTGTCCAGCTCAGGACTGTTGAGATCAGCTGACATGGCCGGTACCCCCCACCCAATAGGTTATGCCTCTCCCTTACTTACCAGCAGTTAGCGAATAAATCTGCGCACCAGGTAACGGTTTGCAACACTGCGCAGCAACAGCGCCGCCAGGCGTCCCACGGCCGCCACCCAGCCCGGACGCAGCAGCGCCAGGCTCAACGCCGCTCCGGCCAATAGGGTCCGCCCGGTACGGCCTGTGGCAGCACGCATGATTGCGCTGCGCGGGAAGGCAAGGCTGCCTTGCGGCGTATCGCCCTTTAATTCCTTTGCCAGCGCTATGATTTCGGCCCGTGAACGGCGCAGGCGCTCATGTGGCGTTTCGATCGAATCCATCGCTACCTCAATCGCCATGCAGCTCCCGCGCCGCGGCGGCTGGATCTTGCTCCACGCCGGCCAGCGATGGATAGAGCGCTGCGAGCTGGCGCAGATCCTCGCGCCATTCCGCGCCCAGACGTTGGAACGGTCGCGGCTGTCCGCGCGGCCTACCGCGGTTCGCATACCAAACGCCGCTCAGGGCGATCAGCGCGAAGCCGATACAGAGAGCGCCAATGGCGTGCAGTCGGTGCGGACCGTCCCAGGTCGCTGCAATCACCCACACGCAACCCATCAGCGCCGCCACCACCCCTGCCCCCAGAACAACCGCCAGAGCAATCAGCTGCCGCCGCAGCTCGCGCACTGCATCGCCCGCCTCAACGCTCAACAAATCGCCATAGGCCACGAAATGCCGCAACAGCGCCGGAATCAGTCGAAACAGCACGTCGAGCACGTACGGTCACTGGGCTCGAGCTAGCGGCGGGAGGACACGGCGGTCACGCCGACCCCAACGATCAGGCCGATTGCCGCGGCCAACCCGATTGCGGTCCACGGTCGGTCGTGGACGTATTCGTCCGCCTGACCGGCCGCCGCTCGCGCACGCTCGCGCAATGAGTCCGTGGTGTCGCTGGCCAGCCGGCGCACGTCACCCAGGGCGCCAGACACCTTTGCGCGCACACGGGCGACATCGGCATCGGAGACATTCCCGACCCGTTTCACCAAGTCCTCGACATCGGCGATAAAAGCGCGCAGCTCATCGCCGGCGTAGTCCTTCACATTGCCGGCTCGCCGGCGGAAATCGCTGGCCCCTTCCTTGCCGGCGCGATGCAGGTTGTCAGCTGTCTCATTGGCATTCGCGTTCATAAAAATTTTCTCCGAATTTCGTTCCACTCGTTCAACACTATAGTAACCGAGTAACGGCCCTCAGGTGCAGCCGATTCCCCCGACCAGCAGCGCGACCACTGCACCGATCAGGAAAAAGGAAAACAGGATGCGTGCGATGCTCGCCGCGCCGGTAGCTATGCCGGTGAATCCAAGCACCGCAGCAATGATGGCGATGACCAAGAATAGCGCTGCGTAGTAGAGCTTTTTTCTCCTCCTGGCAGATCCATTGCCACTGTCTGCGCAGCCAGCATGCCATTGCGCATTGGGCTATATTGTCCGCCCGGCGCCGCAAGCGCTGTAGGATAAAGCTCACAGCCGCAACGCCATGATTCGTCCGAGTCGATTCTTCCGCACGATCGCTCTATCGATTGCCTTTGTGCTGCTGGCGGCCTTGGTAATCATCGCCGAGATCGCACAGGGCGGCCAAAAAGAGATCGATGGGCGCATCGGGCTGTCGCAGAAGCGGCAGATCCTGCTGGCCGAATTGCTCGAGCAGATCTCGCAGGCCGAGGCGGGACAGCGCGGATATCTGCTGACCAGCGATGAGAAATATCTGCAGCCCTATCAGAGCGCACGCGATCGCATCGAGCCGACGCTCGATCAATTCGGCAACCTGTTGCGCGATCGTGATGATCGGCAACTGGCCAGCATCGAGCAACGCAACACGCTGCGGCATCTGCGCGTGCTGATCGGTGTCAAGCTCGCAGAACTGGCCGCGTCGCTGACGTTATACACCTCACAGGGCCCGGAACAGGCGATGGCGCTGGTGCGCACGGATCTGGGCAGCAGTGCGATGAACGATATTCGCGCCGCGGCCGTAACGCTGCGCGAGGCCGAGCGCAATGAGGTCAATAGCGAAATCGCGCGCGCCGAGCGCCTGCGATTGGTCTCGCGGGCGTTGATGGGCGGGGTGGTGCTGCTCAATATCATTCTATTGATCGTCTCCGCGGCGCTGCTCGCGCGTCAGGCACGTCGGCGCGCCGAACTGACCGAACAGCTGGCAAATGAGAACGAAGAGCTCGAGCGGCGCGTGCGGCGCCGCACTACCGAGCTGTCGGCGCTCTCGAGCCATTTGCAGCAGCTCTCAGAGAAGGAAAAGGCCTCACTCGCGCGTGAGCTTCACGATGAACTCGGCGGCCTGTTGATCGCGGTAAAAATGGATGTCTCCTGGCTGCAGAAGCGCTGGCCGAGTGCTTTGGATCCCGACATCCAGACACGCTGGATACGTGTGCTCAAGGTGTTGGACGACGGCGTCGACTTCAAGCGGCGCATCGTTGAGAACCTGCGCCCGACACTGCTCGACAACATGGGCCTGCTGCCCGCGGTGCGCTGGATTACGCAGGAGACCTGCAGCCGCGCTGGTCTGCATTGCACCGAGGCCTATCCGGAGCTCGAACCGCTGCTCGCCGACGACGCCGCAATCATGGTATTTCGGCTGGTGCAGGAATCGCTGACCAACATCGTCAAGCACGCGCATGCGAGCGAGGTCCGGGTCGAGATAGCGATGAGCGAAACCGAGCTGACGGTATTGATTGCGGACAACGGCCTCGGGATAGCGAGCGAGCGGCGCGAGGCGGTCGGTTCCCACGGCCTCGCTACCATGCGCCATCGCGTGCGCAGCTTCGGCGGCACCTTGGAGATCGACGCGCTGGCGCCCAGCGGTACGCAACTGCGGGCGCGATTGCCGCTGGCGCTGATACTGCGGCCGCAACAGACGGCACCGATTCAGGCGGCCGCGATCCGCTGAGGCGCGGCACGCGCCGCAACGCAGCCGCCGAATTCAGTTGAGCTTATCCCCGTCCGGCGCGTCGGGTATCTCGGCGCCGATCTGCTGCAGTATGATCGGCAGGCGATCGAAGTCACGCAGCTTGTCCAGGAAATGTTTCGCTCCGAGCGCTGCGGCGGCGCGGCGGTATTCGGCCAAGTCATAGTTGGTCAGGACGATGACCACAGTTTTCTTGACCTGATCGCTCGGAATCGCACGCAGCACTCCGAAGCCGGTGCCCTGACGCAGATGCAAATCGAGCAGCACCACATCGACCGGTTGGCGCTGCAGCGCAGCCACAGCATCGGCCTCGCTGTCGACCGTACCAGCCAGCTGCACACCGGGCACGCTGAGCAAAGTCTCGCGCAGCCGCTCCGCCAGCACCCGCGAGTCTTCCACCAGCAGCACCGAGAGATTACGCGAGCTCATATGATCGCACAGCGCCTACAACGCCCATCGCGCGGTCACTGGATAATCCCATTTCGCAATGCATAGGTCGTTATGTCTGCATTGGTCGCCAAACTCATCTTCTCCAGAATCCGGGTACGGTAGGTGCTTACGGTCTTGACCGAGAGGCACAGTTCATCGGCAATCGAGGAAACCGTCCGGCCGGCCGCCAGCTTGCAGAAAATCTGGAACTCACGCTCGGACAGGCGCCGGTGCAGCGGTTGATCGTTGTCACCGTTGAGATCCGAGAGCAATAACTCGGCGAGATTGGCGCTGACGTAGCGGCGTCCCTGCATGACTACCCGCGTGGCTTTGAGCAGCTCCTCCGGTGCGCACTCCTTCGGCAGATATCCACCCGCGCCGGCCTTGAGCACGTTGATGGCGTACTGGCGCTCGGGAAAGCCGCTGACCACCAACACCTTCGTGTCCGGATAGCTGGCGCGCACATATCGCAGGATATCCAGTCCACTGCGATCGGGCATGTTGATGTCCAGAATCACGAGATCCCAGCTGCCCGAGCGCAGCTGATCGAGCGTCTCGTTGCCGGAAGCCGCCTCACCGATTTCGGTGATGCTGCGGTCCTCGCTCAGAAACTGTCGCAGACCGGCCCGGACCATCGCATGGTCATCAGCGATTAAAACCTTTGACATGAATTCATCCTCCCCGGGCGAGCGTGGTATCTGTTAAATGGAAACTCGAGAGCCCCCTGGGGAATATCAAGCCTGGGTTCCGATTCCCTGGCGTTCGTAGGCTTGCAGCTTGTTATACAGGGTTTTCAGGCGGTATCCCACTGTCCTCGGGGCGCGATCGGCGCTGGATGGCACTCGAGCGGCCGACCCTGCAATCTGACATATCAGTCATTCCTGTCTCCAGTGTTCGGGAGCGGGCGATCGGAAAAACCTGCGCGCCCTTTGTAACAACCGCCACTTCTCGACAGCAGCAGTCCCGACCGAAGCGATCGTCAGACCATGAAAAATTTTCCGTCAGTGTCCGTCCTACACAAAACGCAATCTGGCTGTTCGGCAACGATTAAGTCGCGGCTGGCCTATGCATTGCCACTCCCGGCGTTGCCGGCAGCGTCCAGGGGGCGTGCGCGCGCCCGGAGAGATTCGAACTCCCGACCCTCAGGTTCGAAGCCTGATGCTCTATCCAACTGAGCTACGGGCGCGTTGTTTGAGCATGGTGGCATGATCGGGCCGGGAGGACCACACGCGCGCGAGGTAACATGCCTGCATGCTCGATCCGCAAGCCGCAGAAAAGCTTATCAGCGCACACCTGGCCTGCCTGCCGATTGAATCGCTGCCGGTCGGCCAATGCGCCGGCGCGGTGTTGCGCGAGAATGTCTACGCCGAGCGCGATCAGCCGCCATTTGACCGCGTAACGATGGACGGCATCGCACTCGCCGCGAGTGCGGCCGCCGGCGGTCGGCGACGCTTCAGGCTGCAGGCGACGCAGGCTGCCGGGGACCCGCCCACGGTGCTCGCCTCGGACGAACATTGCATCGAGGTCATGACCGGTGCGGTGTTGCCGGGCGGCTGCGACACCGTGGTGCCGGTTGAAATGCTGCGCAGCGCCGAAGGCTACATCGAGCTCCAGGACGGTTTGGTTTTGGCGCCGTGGGGCAATATCCATCGACGCGCCAGCGATCGCCGCCAGGGAGCGCTGTTGCTCGCGGTCGGCAGTGTGCTGCACGCGCCCGAGATTGCCGTCGCGGCCTCGGCCGGCATGGCGCGTGTGCGCGTCAGCAGCCAACCGGCGATCGTCGTGATCTCCACCGGCAATGAACTGGTCGAGCCCGGCGATCCGATCGAGCCACACCAGGTCCGGCGCTCGAACGCGTACGCGGTCGCTGCAGCATTGCGCCAGCGCGGTTTCCACCGCGTGGCCGACGACCACGTGCCCGACGATGCCCAGCAGCTGCGCGAGCGGCTGCGGCTGCACTTGAACACCCACGAAGTGTTGATCCTATCGGGCGGCGTGTCGATGGGCCGGTTCGACCTGGTGCCCAAGGCACTCGAGGACATCGGCGTGCGCTGCGTACTGCATGGGATCGCGCAGCGCCCGGGCAGGCCGATGTGGTATGGCACCTCGAGCGAAGGCCACTCGGTGTTTGCGCTGCCGGGCAACCCAGTCGCAACGCTGGTCTGCCTCGCGCGTTATGTCGTGCCGGCGCTGTATCGCGCCATGGGGGTGCCGGTGGTTGCGAGCGAGCGCGTCGCCCTGGCGGCGCCCATCCGCTGGCCCGCCACGCTGACCGGCTTCGTCCCGGTGCGCGTTGCCCACGACGACTGGGCCCGGCCCTGGGCAACGCCCTGTCCCACCAACGGTTCGGGGGATTTCGTGTCCCTGGCGCTGACCGACGGCTTCATCGAGCTGCCCCCGGGGCCGGCCGACTTTGCCAAGGGCTACGTGAGCCGGCTCTATCGCTGGTGATCGGCCGCGATCTGCTAGCCTTAGGCCCATGAGTAGCGCACCGATCTCCCCTCTTCTGCCCCGGCGGCGCGTGCACGACAGTTTGAACCGGCCGCTGCGGGATCTGCGGCTGTCGGTGACCGACCGCTGCAATTTCCGCTGTCCTTACTGCATGCCACGCGAGCGCTTCCATGAGCAGTACCGCTTCCTCAAATCTGGCGAGCGGCTGAGTTTTGACGAAATACTGCGCCTGGCGCGGCTGTTCCTGGAGCTCGGTGTGGTCAAGCTGCGCATCACCGGCGGGGAGCCGCTGTTGCGTGCCGGGCTCGCGGATCTGGTCGGCGATCTGACTTCCCTGCCTGGCGTCGAGGATGTGGCGCTGACGACCAATGGAGTATTGCTGGCGCAGCAGGTTGCGGCGCTGAGCGCTGCGGGCCTCAGGCGCGTCACAGTGAGCCTGGATAGTCTCGACCCCGCCGTGTTCGCGGCCATGTCCGGGGGTTTTGGCACGGTCGAAGACGTATTGGATGGGATTGCTGCCGCCCAGCGCTATGGCCTCTCACCGATCAAGCTCAACGCGGTCATAGAGCGCGGCCTCAACGATCACACGGCCATCGATCTGGTCGAGCGCTTCCGCGGCACCGGCATCATCGTGCGCTTCATCGAATACATGGACGTCGGCAATCGCAACGACTGGGAGCGCTCACGCGTGGTGCCCTCGCAGGGACTGCTCGAGCGCATCGCTGCGCGCTGGCCTCTGACGGCGCTCGAGCCAGCCTACACCGGTGAAGTCGCGCGCCGCTACGCCTTCAGCGACGGTGCCGGGGAGATTGGGTTCGTGGCCTCCGTGACGCAGCCTTTTTGCGGCGACTGCACGCGCGCGCGGCTGTCCTCGGACGGCAAGCTCTATACCTGTCTGTTCGCCGCCGATGGGGCGGACCTGCGCGCGCCGCTGCGCGGGGGCGCCACCGATGCAGAACTCAGCGCTCTGATCCGCGCCGTATGGGAGCGGCGCGCCGACCGCTACAGCGAGCTGCGCGACGAGCTGCGCGCTCGCCACGTGCAGCATGTCGAAATGAATCACGTCGGGGGCTGATGAACCCATCATGGCCCGCCTAACGCACCTTGATGCGCGCGCTCGTCCCACCATGGTCGACGTCGGCGCCAAACCCGTCACCCATCGCGTTGCCGAGGCCGAGGCGCGAGTGCGCCTGCCGGCGCTCGTGGCCCGGGCACTGCAGCGCACGGGCCATCGCACCAAGAAGGGGCCGGTTTTCGACACCGCGATCCTGGCCGGCGTCATGGCGGCCAAGCGAACCTCCGAGCTGATCCCATTCTGTCATCCGCTCGCGCTCGAGCAGTGCCAGTTCGACATCGAGCTCGAGCGCGGCAAATCCGGGGCCGCGGTGGTGATCTTGCGTTGTCGCGTCGAGGTGCACCACAAGACCGGCGTCGAAATGGAAGCTCTGACGGGCGTCACGGTCGCGGCCTTGACGATCTACGATATGTGCAAAGCGCTCTCGCACGATATTCGGATTGAGCGAGTGCGGTTGCTGTCCAAGAGCGGCGGCGCGCGCTCGAAGGCTTCCGCATGAGCGCCGCAGAGCTCTACGGTCTGGTGCTCGCGGGTGGTCGCAGCACGCGCATGAAGCGCGATAAGGCGAGTCTGGAATATGCCGGCAAACCGCAGCTCGCCCGCGCCATGGCGCTGATCGGTCCGCTGGTCGCACGCGCCTTCGTCTCGGTGCGGCCCGATCAGCTGCACGATCGGTATCGCACCGCCTACGACACGATCACAGATCTGCAGCCGGACCTCGGCCCGCTGGCCGGCATTCAAGCCGCGTTGCGAGCCCATCCCGGACAGGCCTGGCTGGTGCTGGCGTGCGATCTGCCGTTCCTGAGCCCTCAGACACTGCAGCATCTGATCGCGCGGCGTGCCACTGCGCGCCTGGCGACGGCCTATCGCAGCCAATTCGACGGCCTGCCGGAACCGTTGTGTGCGATTTACGAGCCGGCAAGCCGCGGTGCGCTCGAGGCCTGGATCGAGCAGGGACAGCGCTGCCCGCGCGCGTGGCTGTCGAGCTCCGACGTCGAGCTGCTCGATCTGCCCGAGCCGCGCGCGCTCGACAACGTCAATACGGCGCAGGAATACGCGGCGGCCAGTAGCGCCGTCAGCACGGCAAGCGTGCAGCGGCGGCGCGTGAATGTGCGCTACTTCGCGCTGCTGCGTGAACAGGCCGGGCGCGGCGCGGAGTCAGTGCAAACTGAAGCGCGCACGCCGCAGGAACTCTACGAGCAATTGCGGCGCGAGCGTGGCCTGCAGCTGGCCCCGCGATTCCTGCGCGTGGCAGTCAACGATGAGTTCGGCGACTGGCATCAGCCGTTGGCTGACGGCGATACCGTAGTCTTCCTGCCGCCGGTGGCCGGCGGATGAATCGCTTCAGCTTGCACGAGCTCGCGCTCGCACCGCAACGGCTGCATGAGGCCTTGCGGCACCCCGCCTGCGGCGGCTACGTTGCCTTTGAAGGCGCTGTGCGCGATCACAATGAAGGCCGCACGGTGCGGCGGCTCGAATATGAAGCCTTTGCGCCGCTCGCGCTACGCGAAGGCGAGCGCATCCTGCAGGAGGCCTGCGCGCGTTTTGGCGTCGAGCGTGCCTGCTGCGCACACCGCATAGGCACCCTGCAGATCGGCGAGCTCGCGGTCTGGGTCGGCGTCGGCGCCGCGCACCGCGGCGAGGCGTTCGATGCCTGCCGCTACATCATCGATCACATCAAGCAACGCGTGCCGATCTGGAAGAAGGAATACTACGAGGACGGCGATTCCGGCTGGGTCAACTGTGAAGGTTGTGCCGCCGCGCACCAACACGACTGATCGCCCGGTCAGGGGCGTACCTGTCCCGTGCCCTGCACGCGATACTTGTAGCTCGTGAGCTGTTCGACGCCCACCGGCCCGCGGGCGTGAAAACGATCGGTGGAGATACCGATTTCCGCGCCCATGCCGAACTCGCCTCCGTCCGCGAACTGAGTCGAGGCGTTGTGCAGCACGATAGCGCTGTCGACGCGCGCGAGAAAGCGTTCCGCGGTGGCCTCATTGGCGGTAACGATCGCGTCGGTGTGCGCCGAGCCATAGCGCGCAATGTGCGCGATGGCCTCGTCGACGCCCTCGACCACCCGCACGGCAATGATCGCGTCGAGGTACTCGGTTGACCAGTCGGTCTCGCTCGCCGGCTTGACGCGCGCATCGATCGCCTGGACGGTCGCATCCCCGCGCACCTCGCAGCCGGCCGCGAGCAGATCAGCGACCAGCGGCGCCAGATGCGTCGCGGTACAGGCGCGATCCACCAGCAGCGTCTCGGCCGCGCCGCATACGCCCGTGCGCCGCATCTTGGCATTGAGCGTGATGTGGCGCGCCATCGTGAGGTCCGCATCGCGATCGACATAAACGTGGCAGTTACCCTCGAGGTGCCCGATCACCGGCACGCGGGCCTCGGCCTGCACGCGCGCCACCAGGCTCTTGCCGCCGCGCGGCACCAGCACGTCGATGAAGGCCTGCATGCCGCCGAGCATCTCGCCGACCGCCGCGCGATCGCTGATCGGCACCAGCTGTATGGCCGCGGCCGGCAAGCCGGCCGCCTGCAGACCCTGCAGCAGGCAGGCGTGGATCGCCGCGCTCGAGCGCCGGCTTTCGGATCCGCCGCGCAGAATCGCGGCATTGCCGGATTTCAGGCACAGCGCGCCTGCGTCGGCCGTAACGTTGGGCCGGCTCTCGTAGACGATGCCGATGACGCCCAGCGGCACGCGCACGCGGGAGATGCGCAGCCCATTGGGCCGCGTCCATGCGGCAATCACAGCGCCGACGGGGTCGGGCAGGGCGACAATTTCCTCGAGCCCGCGCGCCATGGCCTCGACCCTGCGCTCATCGAGCTGCAGCCGATCGAGCATCGCGGCCCCAAGGCCCGCGGCCTGTGCCTCGCGCAGATCCTCGGCATTGGCCGCCAGAATAGCGCCGGCCTGGGCGCGCACCGCCGTCGCCGCCGCGCTCAGCGCGCGATCCTTAGCAGCGCTCGATGCCAGGGCCAATCGCTCGGCAGCGCTCACGGCCGCGCGTCCCATCTCCTGCATGAGTTCGTGCACATCGCCTTCGGCTGGACGTGTCGGGATCGACGTGACGGCACTGCTCATGGCTTCTCCTCAATCAGCTGCGCGGCCCCCGTAGGCCGCGCCGGCTCACAATCATGCTGCAAAATGACCAGATCGTCACGATGGATCAACTCCTCGCGACCGCGAAATCCGAGCAACGCCGCGATCTCGCCGCTCTTGCGACCCATGATGCGCGCGGCATCGCTGTCGGAATAGGCGGCGATGCCGCGCGCGACTTCGCTGCCGTTGGGCGAGAGCACGCTGACGGTGTCGCCCGACTCAAAACGGCCGAGCGTTCCGGTGACCCCGGCCGGCAGCAGGCTCTTGCCGCTCTGCAGCGCGCGCAACGCCCCGGCGTCGATGTGGATGGCACCGGCCGGCCGCAGCGTACCGGCAATCCATTGCTTGCGCGCCGCCACCGGTGTGGCGGCCGGCACGAACCAGCTGCAACGGGCGCCGCTCTCTATACGTCGTATCGGGTGGCGCTGACCGCCTGCGGCGATGCACATGTGGCAGCCGGCATTGACCGCAATGCGCGCGGCCATGATCTTGGTCGCCATGCCGCCCGAGCCGAAATTGGACATCGTTCGTCCCGCCATGGCTTCAATCTCTGGAGTGATCCGCAGCACGCGCTCGATGAATCGGGCGTTCGGATCGCGATTCGGGTCGGCGGTGTAAAGTCCGTCGACATCCGACAGCAGGACCAGGCAATCGGCGCTCGCCATCTGTGCCACGCGCGCGGCCAGGCGATCGTTATCGCCGTAACGAATCTCCGCGGTCGCGACCGTATCGTTCTCGTTGATGACCGGAATGGCGTTCAGGGACAGCAGTGCCTCGAGCGTGGCCCTCGCATTCAGGTAGCGCGTGCGCTGCTCACTGTCCTCGAGGGTCAGAAGCACCTGCGCCACAGTGACGCCCCCATCCTCGAGCAGTTCCTTGTAGGCGTGGGCCAGACGGATCTGTCCCACCGCGGCAGCGGCCTGACTCTCCTCGAGGCGCAGCGCTCCGGGGGGCAGCTGCAACTGTCGTCGTCCCAGCGCGATCGCACCCGAAGAGACCAGGATCACCTGCTGACCGCGCCGGTGCAGCCGCAACAGATCTTCGATCAGCGTCTTAAGCCAGGCGCGATTGAGGCGACCGGTCCGGCCATCCACCAGCAGCGTGGAGCCGACCTTGACCACGACACGACGCGCCCGCGTCAGCGGCGTCGATGCGGGTGTTGTTTTACGTGCGCTCATGAGCACCGCCGCTATTGTAGGACAACTGCGCGCAGGCGATTGCCTGACCGCCGCTCCCGCCCTAATATCGCTGCGGCGCGCCTACGTTCGCCCATAAACCGTTTTGAGGATTGCAGCCGGTGGCCAGAGAATACGAGCCCGTCGCGGGTCAGTGGTACGAAAACATCGATGAGAATGAAAGCTTCCGCGTGCTATCGGTCGATGAGGACTCCGAACTGATCGAGATCGAGTATCTCGACGGCGACATCGAGGAGCTCGACCTCGATACCTGGCAGGAGTTCGATCTCGACAAGATTGACCAACCGGAGGGCTGGTCGGGGGCCGACGACGACGAGGAGGAGGACGAAAAGGAGAAAAAAGAAGAAAAAGACGAGCTCGAGGAGACCTGGGACGAGGACGAGGACGAAGACGAGGACGACGAGGACTGGGACGAGGACGAGGAAGAGTAACGAGAGCTACTGAGTGCTGCGCGTTGCGCGCGCACTGAATGCCGCGACGCTAGCGCCGTCGGGTGCCAGCTTAGCCTTGAATTATAAGGAGATTCTCCCGCGAAGCGCATAGCTCTGTTCATTCTGACGAATCTCGCCATCGTGCTGGTGCTGTCGATCGTGGCGCAGCTCACCGGTCTCGATGCGTGGCTGGCACGCCAGGGGAGCAGTCTCGGCGGCTTGCTGGTGTTTGCGGCGTTTTTCGGCTTCTCCGGCGCGCTCGTTTCTCTTGCGATCTCCAAATGGATGGCCAAGCGCGCCATGGGCGTGCGCGTCATCGACGCGCCGGCCACACCCGGCGAACAGTGGTTACTGGATACCGTGCGCGCCCTGGCGCAACAGGCCCGCATTGGCATGCCCGAAGTGGGGATCTTCGAGTCCGCGCAGCCGAACGCCTTTGCCACGGGGCCAAGGCGCGACAGTGCGCTCGTGGCGGTCAGCAGCGGCCTGCTCTCCTCGATGAATCGCAGCGAAATCGAAGCCGTCCTCGGCCATGAGATGACCCACGTCGCCAATGGCGACATGGTCACGCTGACGCTGATCCAGGGGGTGGTGAACACCTTCGTCATCTTCCTCTCCCGCATCGTCGGCAACATCGTCGATCGCTCGCTGGCGCGCGATAACGAGGGACGCGGGCCCGCCTACCTCGTGACGGTTCTGGTCACGCAGCTGGTGCTCGGCGTCCTGGCCAGCATGATCGTGATGTGGTTCTCGCGGCAGCGCGAGTTTCGCGCCGATGCCGGCGGCGCGCGCCTGGCCGGCCGCGAAAAAATGATCGCCGCGCTCGAACGCCTGCAACTCGCGCACGATCAGCCGCTGCCCTTGCAACTGAACGCATTTGGCATCGCCGGCGGCGAAGGCGCGAGCTGGCAGCGTCTGTTCATGAGCCATCCGCCGATCGAGCAGCGGATTGCCGCGCTCCGCGCGCCGATCGCCACGGCGTCGTAGCCTTTGACGCAAGCCTTGCACGAACAGCTTCGCGCCCTGATCGGCACCGAGGCGGTATTGACCCGGCCCGAAGAGATGGAAGGCTTCGAGATCGATCAGCGGCGCCTCTATCGCGGCCACGCGCTGGCCGTGCTGCTGCCGCGCAGCGTCGAGCAGGTCGCCGCGGTGGCGCTCTGGTGCAATCAGCATCGCATCGGCCTGGTGCCGCAGGGCGGCAATACCGGCTATTGCGGCGCGGCGACGCCCGATGAATCCGGAAAGCAGCTGGTGCTGTCGCTGCGCCGACTCAATCGCATTCGCGAGCTCGATGCCGCGAATTTTTCCATGACGGTGGAGGCCGGCTGTGTACTGGCGACTGTTCAGCAGACCGCCGAGGCGGCCGAGCGCTATTTTCCTTTGAGTCTGGGCGCTGATGGCAGTTGCCAGATCGGCGGCAACCTGGCGACCAATGCCGGCGGCCTCAATGTCGTGCGCTACGGCATGGCCCGCGATCTGGTGCTCGGCATCGAGGCGGTGCTGGCGGACGGCAGCGTATTGCATGGACTGAAATCGTTGCGCAAAGACAATACCGGCTACGACCTCAAGTCGCTGCTGGTCGGCTCGGAAGGCACGCTCGCCGTGATCACCGCCGCTACGCTCAAACTGTGGCCGACGATGCGCAGCACCGCAACCGCATTGCTCGCTCTGGCCGCCCCAAGGGACGCGCTCGAACTGCTGGCATTGCTGCGCGCGGCGGCCGGCGAGCGTTTGAGCTCATTCGAGCTGCTGCCGCGCATCGCGATCGAGCTCACCACGCGCTTCATCGACGGCGTCAAAGATCCGCTGGATCAGCCCTACCCGTGGTACATCCTGTGCGAACTCACTTCGAGCGCCGAGGAAGACCTCGACGAACTGTTGCAGCAGACGCTGGCTGCGGCGATCGAACGCTCGCTCGTGCTCGATGCCGCGCTCGCAACCAGCGAGCGCGTTCGCGCGGCCTTCTGGCACCTGCGCGAGCAGGTGCCGGAAGCGCAGCGGCGCGCGGGCGCGAGCCTCAAGCACGACATTTCGGTGCCGGTGGCCTCGCTGCCGGAATTTATCAGCGAGGCTTCGCTCTGGGTGCGCGAGCAGGTGCCGGACGGCGTTCTGGTGTGCTACGGACACGCCGGTGACGGCAATCTGCATTTCAACATCAACCGTATCGACCAGGCGTCGAACGAGGCGTTCCTGGCGCGTGAGCCGACCATACGCCGGGCCATCCACGATCTGGTGGCACGCTACCATGGCAGCTTCAGCGCCGAGCACGGCATCGGGCGTCTCAAGCGCGAGGAACTGCAGCGCTACGCATCGCCGGTCGCGCTCGCGGCCATGCGCGCGATCAAGCACGCGCTCGATCCCAACGGCATCATGAACCCCGGCAAGCTGCTTTGACCTCAAGGCGGATGATCTCGGCCAGGCGCGTCGCCCCCGGCCCGGCCTGATCCCGATCGGCATAGATAAGGTAGAGCTGTACCCAGTGCTCGGCCCCTTCGCGCAGCGGCAAGGGCTTGAGCAGCCCCTGATCGAGCTCGCTACGGATGGTGTCTTCGGCGAACCAGGCGAATCCGAGCCCTGACTGTGCCGCGTGGATCGAGGTGGCCTTGTGGCTGAAGGTCCAGCGCTGCTCGGCGCCGAGCCACGGCGCGTTGCGACTGCGCGCAGCGCCGGAGTCGCGAATCACGAGCTGACGGTAGCGGCGCAGATCGCGCGCGGTGAGCTCTCGACCCAGACGATGCAATGGATGCTCGGGATGCGCGGCGGCCACGAAACGCACCGGCATCAGCGCATCACCGATGAATCCGGGCGGCACCAATGAGCCAATCGCGAGCTCGACGTGCCGCTGCAGCAGCGCCTCGTCGGTTCCGCTGAGCACAGTCTCATACAGTTCGAGACGGATCCCAGGGCGCTCGAGCGCGAAGCGCGCGAAACACTGCAGCAGCAACCAGGTCGGGAAAATGATCTCGACCGCGAGCGACAGCTCGCTCTCCCAGCCGGCCGCGAGCGTATGGGCCGCATCCTCGAGCGCGCCGGCCTCTTCAAGCAGAGCCTGCGCACGCCGGTACAGCACCTGCCCGCCAGCGGTCAGGTGCGCCTTGCGACCGTGGAGTTCGAACAGCTTGAGCTGCAGCTGCCGCTCGATCTTCTGCACCGCGTAGGTCACGGCCGACTGGCTCTTGTGCAGCACGGCGGCGGCCTGCGCATAGCCGCCCGCATCGACCACCGCCTGCAGCGCACGCCACTGTTCGAGCGAAATTCGAGGGCCGTTAGCCACTATATATCGAAATAACTGATTATTTCAGGCAATTTATTCTACTTTTATGTCGTTTGGATTGATAGTTAACTCGATTAGGCCAAGCAGGCCCCCTAACAGCGAGAGCCCGACCATGACCACGCTATTGCAAATCAACGCCAGCATTTACGGTGAAAACGGCCAGTCCAGTCAGCTTGCGACCCGATTCGTCGCCGCCTGGCGAGAGCGCAATCCGCAGGCGCGGATTATTCAGCGCGACCTGGTAGTCGAGCCCGTGCCGCATTTGACTGCCGAGCGCTTTGCAGCCTTCCTCGCGCCGCCGGAGCAGCGCGACGCGTCGCAGCGCGCAGTGGCGCAGTACTCCGAGCTGCTCATCGAGGAGATCAAGCAAGCCGATGTGATCGTGCTCGGGCTGCCGATGTACAACTTTGGCGTGCCGTCGCAGCTCAAGGCCTACTTCGATCATATTGCGCGAGCGGGCCTGACCTTCCGCTACACCGCTCAGGGGCCGGTCGGATTGCTCGGCGACAAGCAGGTGTACGTATTTGCGGCGCGGGGCGGCTTGTACGCCGGCACTACGCTTGATACACAGACGCAGTACGTGCGCGACTTCCTGGGCTTTTTAGGTATCAAGGACGTGGAGTTTGTCTACGCCGAGGGCCTCGCGATCAGTGCCGAAAGCCGAGAGTCGGGACTGAACGCTGCTCGGGCGCAGATCGAGCGACTGCTCCCCCAACGCGACGCCGCCCAGCGCGTCGCTGCATAAACGTAACGGAGACTGGTATGCGTACGCTGACTCAGATCATTGCTTCCATCCCGACTGCCGATGGTGCCGGTGTCAAGCTACGCCGCAGTATCGGCAGCCAGCGGGGGCTGTACGTCGATCCATTCCTGATGCTCGATGAGTTCTTCTCGGACGATCCGCAGGACTACATCGCCGGGTTCCCCTCACATCCGCATCGCGGCTTCGAGACTGTCACCTACATGCTCGATGGCCACATGCGCCACGAGGACCATCTCGGAAACCGCGGCGATCTCGGGCCCGGCGATGTGCAATGGATGACCGCCGCGGGCGGCATCATTCATTCGGAGATGCCGCAGCAGTCCGAGGGCCGCCTGCGCGGCTTTCAGCTGTGGCTCAATCTGCCGGCGGCTGAAAAGATGCAACCGGCGCACTACCGGGATATATCCGCCGCTGAGATTCCGACGGTGGAAATGCCTGGCGCGGCTCGCATCAAGGTCATTGCGGGTCACATCAACCTGAACCGACAGCTCGTGAGCGGCCCGGTCAACGGCGGCAGCGCACGACTTAGTACCGATCCGCTGTACCTGGATGTACACCTGCCCGGCTCTGCGACGCTCGACATTCCGGTGCCGCAGGGCCACAACGCCTTCCTTTACCTCTACCAGGGCGAGGCCCGCGTTGGACCACAAGGGGCCAGCAGCGCGCTGCCCCGCGGCGCGGCCGGCGTGCTCGGCGACGGCCAGAGCGTGCGTATCGAGGCTGGCGCCGAGGGCGCTCGCGCGCTATTGCTCGCCGCCCGGGCCTTGCACGAGCCGGTGGTGCAATACGGTCCGTTCGTGATGAATACGCGCGCGCAGATTGAGCAGGCCGTCGAGGATTATCGCAGCGGCCGGCTCGGAGCCGCAGCCGGCTCAGCGGCGCGCGCCGCTACGCGCTAGGCGGCGCGTGTGGTCACGCCGAGTCGATCAGGCGCAGCAGCCCTTCCTGCGCAGTGCTGCCCACGAGCTTACCCGAGCGCGTGAAGACGCTGCCGCGCGAGAAGCCGCGCGAGCCGGCTGCGCTGGGACTATCCATGGCATAGAGCAGCCATTCATCGACGCGCACGGGCCAGTGAAACCACATCGCGTGATCGATGCTCGCGAGCATCAGTTTGCCGCTCACGAAGCTCAGCGCGTGCGGACGCACTGCCGTGCCGAGCAGATGGAAATCTGACACGTAGGCGAACAGGCAACGATGCAGCACATCGTCGTCGGGCAGCCGGTCGACCGCGCGGATCCAGATGTGCTGCAGCGGCGGCGCGTTGCATGGCTGCAGCGGATCGATCGGGTCGGTCCTGCGAAATTCGAACGGATGCACCTGCGCGTAGAACTGGCGCATTTTCTCGGGTAGCTGATCGAGCGTGCGACTTGCCGGCAGCCCCGAGTCCGGCAATGTTTCCGGGTCGGGCACGCTCGGCATCGCGATCTGGTGCTCAAGGCCGGGCTGCGGTACCTGGAACGAGGCCGACATGTGAAAAATCTGTTCGCCGTGCTGGATCGCCGTCACGCGCCGGCTCGTGAAACTATGACCATCGCGGCTGCGGTCGACGAAATACACGATCGGAGCATTGAAGTCTCCGCGCTTGAGGAAATAGGCGTGCAGCGAATGGGCAACGCGTCCCGGCTCGACGGTGGCATTGGCGGCCTTCAAGGCCTGACCGAGCACCTGACCGCCAAACACCTGCGGGCTGCCGATATCGCGGCTGCCGCCGCGAAACAGATTGACCTCGAGCCGTTCCAGCTCGAGCAGGCGCACCAATTCGGCTAGCCGTTCGTCCATCAGGCGGTCGCGACACCCAGGCGTTTCTGCATCGCGGGACTCGTGGTCGTGTACTGCAGGAACTGCTTCTTGGCCGGATACAGGTAGTGTTGGATGGCGAACGAGGCCAGCGCGGCCTCATGGAAGCCCGACAGAATCAGCTTCTTCTTGCCCGGATAGGTGTTGATGTCGCCGATGGCGAACACGCCTGGAATATTCGACTCGAACCTCTCCGTATCCACCTTGATGGCGCGCTTGTCGATGTCCAGTCCCCACTCGGCAATTGGCCCGAGCTTGGGCGCCAGACCGAAGAACACCAGCAGCTGCTCGGCTTCGAGCAGCTCCAGTTCCCCGCCCGCAATCTTGATCCGCACGCCTTTGAGCGCCCCGGCATCGCTGTGCAGTGAGTGCGCCAATCCCTCGACGAAGCGCAGTTTGCCGGCCGCCGCCAGCTCGCGCAGGCGCGCGACCGTGACCGGCGCGCCGCGAAACTCCGGGCGGCGGTGCACCAAGGCGATGCTGGCCGCCTTGGGCGCCAGATCGAGCGCCCAATCAAGCGCCGAATCCCCGCCACCGAAGATCACGAGCTTGCGGCCGTGGAAATCACCGGCGGTCTTGACGCGGTAGTGGATCTGGGAGCCCTCGAACTGCTCGGCCGTGTCGATACTCAGCCGACGCGGCTGAAACGAGCCGACCCCGGCGGCGATCACGACCGCACCGGCGTCGAAAACGGTCCCGGCGTTTGTTGCGACGCGGAAGCGGCCGTTGTCCCGGCGCTGCAGCGTCACGGCCTCCTCACCGAGGTGTAATTCGGCGCCAAAGGGCTTGATCTGCTGCAGCAGCCGATCCACCAGCTCCTGGGCACCGCAGATCGGCAGCGCCGGAATGTCATAAATCGGCTTGTCGGGATACAACTCGGTGCACTGCCCGCCGGGCTGGCGCAGCGTGTCGAGCACATGGGCTTTGATGCCGAGCAGTCCGAGTTCGAACACCTGGAATAGCCCCGCCGGGCCGGCGCCGATGACGACCACTTCGGTGGTAATGCTGTTGTCGTTCAAGGAATTCCCGCTTGCTGGTGAGAAGAAGGGCGCGGGATTCTAGCGATGCGGCCGCGCGGCGGGCAAACTAAACCGGTTTTTAGCTTATGCGGTTAGGCTTATAGTTGACCAAACTGAGGAGGGTGCATGGCACGTAATACCGAGTTGCATCGCCGTCGCGCCGCCGCCGTGGCGCGCGGCGTGGCCAATTCGCTCAGCATCTATGCGCAGCGGGCACGCAATGCCGAGATCTGGGACGTCGAAGGACGCCGCTACATCGATTTCGCCAGCGGCATTGCCGTGCTCAACACGGGCCATCTGCATCCACGCGTGGTCGCCGCAGTCCAGGCGCAATTAGGCCAGCTGACCCACACCTGCTTCCAGGTTACGCCATACGAGGGTTATGTCGCATTGGCCGAGCGCCTCAATGCACTCGCGCCCGGCCCGACCCCGAAAAAATCGATTCTGTTCTCGACCGGCGCCGAGGCGGTGGAAAACGCCCTGAAGATTGCGCGCTATCACACCCGTCGCTCGGCCGTCATCGCCTTCAGTGGCGCGTTCCACGGCCGCACGCTCGCCACCATGACCCTGACGGGCAAGGTTCAGCCGTACAAGGCGGGATTCGGTGTGCTGCTTCCCGAAGTGTTTCACGTGCCGTTTCCGTCCGCCTATCACGGCATCACGCCCCAGCAGTCGTTGGCCGCGATCGAGCAGCTGTTCAAGGCCGATTTAGATCCCTCGCGGGTCGCAGCGCTGATCATCGAGCCGGTGCAAGGCGAAGGCGGGTTTTACATCGCGCCGCCCGAGTTCCTCAGGAGCCTGCGCGCGCTGTGCGACAGCCACGGCATCGTGCTGGTGGCCGATGAGATTCAGTCGGGATTCGCCCGCACCGGGCGTATGTTTGCCTTTGAGTACTCCGGCGTCGAGCCGGACCTCATGACCGTTGCCAAGAGCATCGCCGGCGGGCTGCCGCTCTCAGCGGTGGTGGGCAAGGCCCAGATCATGGACGCCCCGCCGCCCGGCGGCCTCGGCGGCACTTATGCGGGCTCGCCGCTGGCCTGCGCGGCGGCGCTTGCGGTGCTCGACGTGATTGCCGAAGAGCAGCTGGTGCAGCGCTCACGCGTTCTGGGCACGCAGCTCATGGCGCGCCTGAAGGCTCTGCAGGCGAAGTGCCCGGCCATCGGTGAGGTGCGTGGCCTGGGCTCGATGGTTGCGATCGAGCTGGTTAAGAACCGGCGCGCCGACCAGCCCGATGCCGAGCTCACGCGCGCACTGGTGCAGGCGGCCGCAACGCGCGGCCTCGTGATCCTCTCGTGCGGCGTCTACGGCAATGTGATTCGCCTGCTGGCGCCGTTGACGATCAGCGATGCGCTGCTGAACGAAGGTCTCGATCTGCTGGAAGCGGCGCTTACGGACGTCAACGCCACGCAGATGGCAGCGGCCGGTTAGGCGCCACCGGCCTCAGTCAAGCCCTCAGGCGCGGCCAGCGTTGGCGTCGGTCGGGCCGTGGAAGTACTCGCTCTCTGATGCGAGTTGATCCATCAGGCGCTTGAGTTCAGCCATGCGCGCCTCGGCAGTGCTGATCGGTACGCAGTCTTCACAGCGCGGATCCCCGCAGGGCTGACGCGTGTAGAGCCAATATTGAATCGCACCAGCGAGCAGTCCATCGGCGATATCCCAGAGATCGGCTTCCTTGTCCTTGCCGGCGAGACGGTTGCCCAAATCGACGGCCTTGGAAAATGCCGAATCGAAGGTGTCAGCGGCTTCATCCATAAGTGGCGGCATTGTACCCGCTCGTGCGCCGAAGCGGCGACTCAACGATAGCCGCGCGCCTGCAGCGAGAACAGCTGCGCATAGTGTCCGCCCAGCGCCATGAGCGCCTCGTGGCTGCCCTTCTCGATGATGCGGCCATGATCGAGCACCGCGATCTGGTCGGCCATGCGCACGGTCGAGAAGCGGTGTGAGATCAGAATGGTGATGCGCTCGCGGGCCAGGGTGCGAAAATGCTCGAAAATCTCCGCTTCCGCGCGCGCATCCATCGCCGCGGTCGGCTCATCGAGCACCAGCACGTCGGCCTCCGTGCGCATGAAGGCGCGCGCCAATGCGACTTTCTGCCACTGGCCACCGGAAAGTTCCTGGCCGTTGCGGAACCATTTACCGAGCTGCGTCTGATAGCCGCCGGGCAATTGCTCAATGAATTCCGCGGCCCGCCCCTTGGCGGCAGCATCGCGCCAGCGCTGCTCGTCTTCGAAGTAGCGCTGATCGCCGGCGCCGACATTCTCGCCGACCAGCATCTGGTAGCGGGTGAAGTCCTGAAAGATGACGCCGATGCGCGCCTTGAGGGCCTCGTCCTGCCATTCGGGCAATGGCAGACCGTCAAGCAGGACGCGCCCTGAATCCGGGCTGTAAAGCCGCGTCAACAGCTTGATCAGCGTGGTCTTGCCCGAACCGTTCTCCCCTACCAGCGCCAGGCTACTGCCGGGCGGCAGGTGCAGGTCGATGTCGATCAGTGTCGGCGCCGCCGCACCGGGGTAGGTGAAACTCACGTGCTCGAAGCGCACGCCATCTTCGCGCTTCGGACCATACAGCGCGCTGCCCGACAGGCGCTTAACCGGGGTCTCCAGGTATTCGTACAAGGTCGACAGATAGAGGTTGTCCTCGTACATGCCGCCGATCGCGGACAGGATTGCGGTGACGGCCGCCTGGCCCTGCCGAAACAGCAGCAGGTACATTGTCATCTGCCCGAGGCTGATGGCCGCGCGAATCGTTGACACTGCAATCCAGGCGTAGGCGCCATACAAGGTCGCGGTTGCCAACAGACCCAGTGCGAAACCCCAGCCATCGCGACGGATCGATAGCGCCCGGTCCTCGCGATACAGCCGCGTGAAAATATCGCGATAGCGCTGCAGCAGGCGCGGGCCAAGCCCGAACAGCTTGACCTCCTTGGCATGATCTTCGCGCGCGAGCACGGTCTCCAGGTAGGTCTGCATGCGTGTTTCAGGCGAGCGCCAGCGAAACAGCCGAAACGCATCCCCGGAGAACTTCGCCTCGGCGATGAAGGCGGGCAGCCCCGCCATCAGCAGGATCAGCACGGTCCACGGCGAAAAGCGCACCAACAGAGCCGCGTAGCTCAGCAGCGAGATTGCGTTCTGCACCAGGCCGAAAGTGCGCATGACCAGGCTCAACGGTCGGCTCGAGGCTTCGCGGCGCGCACGCGTGAGCTTGTCGTAGAACTCTGAATCCTCGAACTGCGTTAGCTCGAGCGTGAGGGCTTTTTCGAGGATCATGACGTTCACGCGCTGGCCGAGTTGCGCACGCAGCAGCGCCTGGCACAACGATAGGCCGCGTTGCGTGCCGGCCAGTGCCGCTACCAGCACGCCCTCGATCAGCACCAATCGCAGCACGCGCGCGGCGCCAAGAGCCGGCAGGCTACGAGCGCTCACCACCGCATCGACAATATGAGCACCGATCCAGGCCACACCCGCGGGCAGCAACCCGGCCACTATGGTCAGCAGCGCGAGTGCCGCGAGCAGCGCCCGATTGGTGCTCCAGACCAGGCCGATTGCGCGACGGCTGTAGCGGAAAACACCGAAGAATCCGCGCAGCACTTCCGCGCCGCCGGCAGTCGGCGTGTTGACGGCCGATGGAGGCCGAATACCGGAACTCACGCCGACTGCAATGTCGCCACCTCAGGCTCGTAGCCGAGGTTGGGCGCCAGCCAGCGCTCGACCTCCTCGACCGTCATCCCTTTGCGCCGCGCATAGTCCACGACCTGATCGCGATCGATGCGCCCCACCGCCAGGTAGCGCGCATCGGGATGTGAAAAATACCAACCACTGACGGCCGCGGTCGGATACATCGCAAACGACTCGGTCAATACGATACCCGCGCGCTGCACGACGTCCAGCAGCTGCCACAGTGTCGCCTTTTCGGTGTGGTCCGGACAGGCCGGGTAGCCCGGCGCCGGGCGAATACCGCGATACTCTTCGCGGATCAACTGTTCGCTGCTGAGCTTCTCCGTGGCCGCATAGCCCCAGAACTCGCGCCGCACGCGCTCGTGCAGCCGCTCGGCAAAGGCCTCGGCCAGACGATCGGCCAGTGCCTTGAGCATGATGGCCGAGTAATCGTCGTGCTCGGCCTCGAAGCGCTGCAATGGCAGCTCAATGCCCTGGCCGGCGCTGAGCGCAAAGGCGCCGAAATAGTCGCGCAGCTGCGAGGCCTTGGGCGCCACGAAGTCCGCGAGCGCCACATGTGGCTTGCCTGCGGGCAGGTCCTTCTGCTGGCGCAGAAAATGTACGCGTGCGATCACTTCGACGCGCGCCTCATCGGCATACAACTCGACATCGTCATCGACCGAGTTGGCGGCAAACAGGCCGAAGACCGCGCGCGGCTGCAGCCAGCGCTCGCGGATCAGCGTGCGCAACAACTTGCGGGCATCGGCATACAGACTGCTCGCCTGCTCGCCGAACTGCGCATCGTTGAGAATATCGGGAAACTTCCCGCGCAGCTCCCAGGCCTGAAAGAATGGGGTCCAGTCGATGTAGCGTGCGAGCTCCTCGACCGAATAGTCATCGAAGCTGCGCACGCCGAGCAACCCTGGCACCGGCGGCACGTAACCGCTCCAGTCCAGCCGCGGCCGATTGGCCCGCGCCTGTTCGAGCGTGTGCGTTGGCGACTTGGCGCGACGCGAGCCGTGCTGGACGCGGCGCTGGGCGTAGTCGGCCTTGGTACGCGTCGTGAAGGCCGCGCGCGAGTCGGCGGCGATCAATTGCTGGCATACACCTACAGCGCGCGAGGCATCCTTGACGTAAACCACCGCGCCCTCGTATTGCGGATCGATGCGCACCGAGGTGTGCGCCGGGGAAGTGGTCGCCCCGCCGATCAGCAGCGGCTGCTTGAAGCCCTGGCGCTGCATCTCACGCGCGACGTGCACCATCTCATCGAGCGAGGGTGTGATCAGGCCCGACAGTCCGATCATGTCGGCGTTCTCGCGGCGCGCGGCCTCGAGAATTTTCTCGCACGGGACCATCACACCCAGATCCACGACCTCGAAGTTGTTGCACTGGAGCACCACGCCGACGATGTTCTTGCCGATGTCGTGGACATCGCCCTTGACGGTGGCCATGATGATGCGACCGTTGGTCTGCCGCGCGCCGCCGCCGGCCGCTTTCTCCTTCTCGATGTAGGGAATCAGGTGCGCGACGGCTTTCTTCATCACGCGCGCGGATTTGACCACCTGCGGCAGAAACATCTTGCCGGCGCCGAACAGGTCGCCGACGACGTTCATGCCTTCCATCAGCGGCCCCTCGATCACCTGCAGCGGCCGCGCGAATTGGCAGCGCGCCTCTTCGGTGTCCTCGACCACATATTCGTCGATGCCGCGCACCAGCGCGTGCTCGAGGCGCTTGGCCACTGGCCAGCTGCGCCAGGCCAGATCCTCGACTTTGCGGGCGCCGGCCTCGCCGCGATAACGCGCCGCAATCTCCAGCAGCCGCTCGGTGCCATCGCTGCGGCGATTGAGGACCACATCCTCGACCCGCTCGCGCAGCTCCGGATCGATCTGCTCGTAGATCGCGAGCTGGCCCGCATTGACGATGCCCATGCTCATGCCGGCACGGATCGCGTGGTAGAGGAACACCGAGTGCATGGCCTCTCGCACCGGTTCGTTGCCGCGGAACGAGAACGAGACATTGCTGACGCCGCCGCTGATCAAGGCATGCGGGCAGCGCTCGCGAATCGCCGCGGTGGCCTCGATGAAATCTCGCGCGTAGCCGTTGTGCTCCTCGATGCCGGTGGCGATCGCAAAGATATTCGGGTCGAAAATGATGTCTTCGGGCGGGAAGCCGACCTGCTCGGTCAGCAGCCGATACGAGCGCTCACAGATCGAGACCTTGCGCTGCACGGTGTCGGCCTGGCCGCGCTCATCGAAAGCCATGACGACCACCGCGGCACCATAGGCGCGCACCAGGCGCGCCTGCGTGAGAAATTGCGCCTCGCCTTCCTTGAGGCTGATGGAATTGACTATGCCCTTGCCTTGCAGGCACTTGAGCCCCGCCTCGATGACCGACCACTTCGACGAATCGATCATGACCGGCACCCGGGCGATGTCCGGCTCCGAGGCGATCAGATTCAGGAACCGCACCATGGCGGCCTGAGAATCGAGCATGCCCTCGTCCATGTTGACGTCGATGATCTGCGCCCCGCTCACGACTTGTGAGCGTGCGACATCGAGCGCAGCGGCGTAGTCGTCGGCTTCGATCAGGCGCCGGAACTTGGCCGAGCCCGTGACATTGGTGCGCTCCCCGACATTGACGAACAGGCTGTCGGGAGCGATATCGAGCGGCTCGAGCCCCGCCAGGCGGCAGCGCGGCGGATGTCGCGGCAGCACCCGTGTCGGCAGCGACGCCACGGCTTCACGGATGTGGGCGATGTGCTCGGCGGTAGTCCCGCAGCAGCCGCCGACGATGTTGACCAGGCCCTGCTCGGCGAATTCCCGCACCAGACCCGCGGTCTCGCAGGCCTGCTCGTCGTATTCACCAAAAGCATTGGGCAGGCCGGCATTCGGATAGGCGCACACGGCCACGTCCGCCAGCCGCGAGAGTTCTTCCACGTACGGCCGCAGCTGCATCGCGCCCAGCGCACAGTTGAGACCGATCACGGTCGGCTCGGCGTGGCGGACCGAGTTCCAGAAGGCCTCGACCGTCTGACCGGAGAGCGTGCGCCCGGATGCGTCGGTGATCGTGCCCGAAATCATAATCGGCAGATCGCAATGCGCCTGCTCCAGAGTGCGGCGTACGGCGAACAACGCCGCCTTGGCGTTGAGCGTATCGAAGATGGTCTCGACCAGGATCAGATCCGCGCCGCCTTCGATCAGCGCCGCAGTGGCCTCGCTGTAGGTCGCGACCAGCTGATCGAAGTTGATATTGCGAAAACCCGGATCGTTGACGTGCGGTGACAGCGAGGCGGTGCGATTGGTCGGGCCGATGGCGCCGGCGACAAAGCGCGCTTGGCCGGTACGCTCGGTGTATTGATCGGCCACCTCGCGCGCCAGGCGCGCGGCGGTGAGATTGAGCTCCCCGACCAGCCCCTCCATGCGGTAGTCGCCCAGCGAGGGCGCATTGGAGTTGAAGGTGTTGGTTTCGATGATATCGGCGCCGGCGGCCAGGTACTTGCCGTGGATCTCGCGGATCAGCGCCGGCTGCGTCAGCGTCAGCAGATCGTTGTTGCCCTTGAGATCGCTCGACCAGTCGCGAAACCGTTGGCCGCGATAGGCCGCTTCGTCCGGCTTATAGCCCTGGATCATGGTACCCATCGCGCCATCGAGCACGAGCACGCGCTGCGTCAGCAGCCGCCGGAACTCACCGACTCTTTGTTCGCGCGTCATGCCGTCTACTCCAGCAACGCCGGCGGCTCAACCTGCGGCGCACGTACGCCCAGCGCGTGACAGATGGCATAGGTCAGATCGGCGCGATTGAGCGTATAGAAATGGAATTCATCGACGCCCTCGCGGCTGAGCGTCTCGACCTGACCGATCGCGAAGGCCGCTGCGATCATGCGGCGCGTCTCGGCGTCCTCCTCCAGGCCATCGAAGCGATGCCGCAGCCAATCGGGCACGCGCGCGCCGCAGCGCGCGGCAAAGCGCAGCATCTGCGGAAAACGCGTGATCGGCAGAATGCCCGGTACCAGGCTGGCGCGGATGCCGGCGGCCACGCATCGATCGCGGAAACGCAGGAACACATCCGAGTCGAAAAAGAATTGCGTGATGGCGCGATCGGCGCCGGCGTCAGTCTTGGCTTTGAGATTGTCCAGATCAAAGGCTGCGTTCGGCGCCTCAGGATGTCCTTCCGGATATGCCGCGACCGAGACCTCGAAATCCGCGACGCTCTTGAGGCCGCGCACCAGATCCACCGCGTAGGCAAAGCCGCTAGGATGGGGCCGGTAGCCCTCGCTGCCCTGCGGGGCATCGCCGCGCAGCGCGACAATATGGCGAACGCCGGCCTGCCAATAGCCGCGGGCGATATCCAGGATCTGCTCGCGATCGGTACCGATGCAGGTCAGATGCGGGGCGGGCGTCAGCGAGGTCTCCTTGAGCACGCGCGTCACCACTTGGTGAGTACGCTCGCGCGTCGAGCCGTCGGCACCGTAAGTGACCGATACGAAGCGCGGCGCGAGCGGCAGCAGACGCTGAATCGACTGCCACAGCGTCTGCTCCATTTTTTCATCGCCGGGCGGGAAGAACTCGAACGACACTTTGACCGGCAGAGTCCGGCGACTCAGGCGGCTACCGATACCGGGAACACTCGAGTCGTTCATACGAGACGCGTATTGTGATGGGAAATGACGATCTGATCGGGACGCGGTAGCGTATCGTGGACGGCGCCCGCAGGCTGTGACCTGTGCCGCGCCAGCGCAATGATGAAATGGCGCGCGGCCAGATCGCACGGGCGCAGCCGAGCGCCATCGAACCCGCCTCCGGCCAGCCAGCGCCGCAGCTGCGCGAGCGGATTGTCCGCGGCACGCGCTGCGAGCTGCTCGAAATCCTCGATCACCACGAGCCGACCACCCGGCCGCAGCGCGCGCGCGGCCTCGGCCAAGGCCGCCACGGGGCGCTCGGCCAAGGCGAGCACGCGGTCAATCGTGACGATATCGAAGGCCCCATCCTCGCAGGGCAAGCGGTACATATCGCCGCGGCGGAACTCGCAGTGGCTTAAGCCCACGCCGTGCACGCGCGTACGCGCCAAGCGCAACGCCGGGGTCGAAATATCAATGCCCACGGCGTGCTGGGCGCGGGGGCCCAGGATCTCGAGCATGAGACCCGAACCGGTGCCGATATCGAGCAGCTCGCCGACGCTGGAAGGGCCAAGTTCTTCGAGCATCACGCTGGTCAGGTCCTCGCGCGGGCCGGGCCCATCGGCTTGGTCGCGGTTCAATTGTTGTGCTGCAACATTCGCCCTATCCCGCACCACCTGCGCGGCACGCTCGCGGTCGTGCTTGAGCACGGCGGTGTCTGGATCGGCCATGGAGAGCACCTGCCGCGACCACTCGAGATACCGGCCGCTCACCGGTGCGCGGTAATAAACGCACTGCTGCTCGCGGAAGCGATCCAGAAATCCCGCCTCGGTGAGCACGCGCAGATGGCGCGAAATACGCGGCTGGCTCTGTCCGAGCACGCAGCACAGCTCGCCGACCGTAAGCTCCCCATGGCTCAATAGCACCAGCAGCCGTAGCCGTGTGGGCTCGGCGGCACTCTTGAGCGCACGCACGACCTGCCCGAGGTCTTCACTCGCTATGGAACCTTTAAACATATAACGATATCTTTATGAATCAGGAAATAGTCTAACAGGGCGGCCTGCATTCTGCTACCCTCGGCGCCCTTTTTCTGTCCGGCCGCCGACCCGCCAACCCATGCAACGCCCGATCCGCAACATCGCCATCATCGCCCACGTCGACCACGGCAAGACCACGCTGGTGGACTGCTTGCTCAAGCAGTCCGGCACCTTCGCGGCGCACGAGAAAATCGGCGAGCGCGTCATGGACTCCAATGACATCGAGCGTGAGCGCGGTATCACGATCCTGGCGAAGAACTGCGCGATCGAGTACGGCGGGACCCGCATCAATATCGTCGATACGCCGGGCCACGCCGATTTCGGCGGCGAAGTCGAGCGCGTGCTATCGATGGTCGACGGCGTGCTGCTGTTGGTCGATGCGGTCGAGGGACCGATGCCGCAGACCCGCTTCGTGACCCGCAAGGCTTTGGCGCTGGGACTCAAGGCAATAGTGGTCGTGAACAAGATCGACCGGCCCGGTGCGCGCCCGGGCTGGGTCGCGGACCGGACTTTCGAGCTGTTCGACAAGCTCGGTGCCACCGACGCGCAGTTGGATTTTCCGGTCATCTACGCCTCGGCGCTGCAGGGCTGGGCCAGCACCGACATGACGCGGCGCGATCCGGACATGGCCGCTCTGTTCGAGGCCATCCTGCAGTATGTGCCCGCGCCGCCGACCGAGGTCGACGCCCCGTTGCAGCTGCAGATTTCCACGCTCGACTACAACTCCTATGTCGGCCGCATCGGCATCGGCCGCATCAGCCGCGGCACGCTGCGTGCGGGCCGCAATGTCGCGTTGCGCTACAGCGAGGAGGATCGGGGCGTGGCGAAAATCGCCCAGGTGCTGACTTTTCACGGGCTGCAACGCAAGGCCGTGGACGAGGCGGCCGCCGGCGACATCGTCGCGGTCACGGGCATCGAGGACGTCAATATCGGGCTGACCATCTGCGACCCGGAAAATCCCAAAGGCCTGCCGCCGATCCAGGTCGATGAGCCGACGCTGGCGATGAATTTCCAGGTCAACACCTCTCCGCTCGCCGGCCGCGAGGGCAAGTTCGTCACCAGCCGGCAGATTCGCGAGCGGCTCTACCGCGAGTTGCAGAGCAACGTCGCGCTGCGGGTCGAGGACACCGCGGACGCCGACGTGTTCCGGGTGCTCGGCCGTGGCGAGCTGCACCTGACGATCCTGATCGAGAACATGCGCCGCGAGGGTTACGAGCTGGCGGTGGGCAAACCCCAAGTGCTCAAGAAGACGGTCGATGGGCAGGTGCTCGAACCGTTTGAGGCTTTGACCGTGGACATCGACGAAGCCCATCAGGGCGGAGTCATGGAGGCGCTCGGCAAACGTCGCGCCGAACTGACCGACATGATCATCGAGGGCACGGGCCGCGCGCGGCTCGAATACCGGGTCCCCGCCCGCGGGCTGATCGGATTCCAGGGCGAGTTCATGACCCTGACGCGCGGCACCGGCCTGATCAGCCACATCTTCGATGGCTTCGCGACCGTCAAGGGAGAGATCCCCGATCGCCACAACGGCGTGTTGGTCAGCAATGAGGATGGCGAAGCGGTGGCGTACGCACTGTTCGCGCTGCAGGAGCGCGGACGGCTGTTCGTAAGCCCCGGCGACAAGCTCTACGAGGGCATCATCATCGGGATCCACAGCCGCGAGAACGATCTGGTGGTCAACCCGATCAAGACCAAGAAGCTCACCAATGTCCGCGCCGCCGGCAAGGACGACGCAATCCTGCTGACCCCGCCGATCCCGTTGACGCTCGAGTATGCGGTCGAATTCATCGCCGACGACGAGCTGGTCGAGGTCACTCCCCAGAGCATCCGTATCCGCAAGCGCTATCTCAAGGAACACGAGCGCAAGCGGGCCGCCCGCGAAGAGGTTGTCCCGGTCTGAGCGTCGCGGCTTGACGAACATTCACGCAACTTAACGCCGAACGGGTGCCCGCCCGGGCGCAGTCGTGGCACTGTCCGTTTCCAACGCTGTCCTATCCTGTACATGGGACAAACGAGGCGACCGGTATGTCAAATAGACTGCATCAACTGATTTTGGCTGTGGCCATCACTGGCTTTGCGGGTGGCGTTCTAGCCCAAACCGGGCCGGATGCTAGCCCCGGCGGCGCCGGTCCCGAGCGTGGCGAGCACGCGGGGCACAAGCAGTGGGCCGCTGATGGCGGCGAGCGGGACGGCCATTGGGGCGGATACCATTGCCATCACCATCATCACCATCATCATCATCACTGGGGCCGAGGGCATGAAGAGCACGGCTGGGGGGGCGGCCCGCAGGGCGGTCAAGGCCTGCTGCGCAGTTTCCACGAACTCAATCTGAGTGCGGCGCAGCAACAACAGCTGCACAGCATTCTATCCAATGCGCGTGAGCAGTTCGCGACCCAGCAACCCGGTGGCGCCCCGGACATGATGGCATTGGCCAATCCGGGCGATCCGAACTATGCCGCGGCAGTGCAGGCGGCCAAGAAGCGTGCCGCCGACCGCATCCAGCGGGACAGCGACCTCAAGCTGCAGCTGTATAACGTCCTGACGCCGGATCAAAAGACGCAGTGGTCGAAGCTCGTCGCGAATTGGAAGGCGAGGATGGCGCAGCGCGCGGAAGGGCCTAAAGGCCAGCCTGACCCAGCAAATCGATGAACTGACGCACGCTTGCGGCCAGAGACGGATGGTCGGCCTCGAAACCGACCGCGAGGGCTTCAAGAGGGTGTGTCGAGGCGCGGGGCGGCCTACCGCCCGCGACGGGGGGCTCGCCAGCCTCGTGTATTCGCTGTTCGATCTCTGCCAGCGCGGCGCGCAAATGCTGCTTGGCGTTCTCATCCAAGCGCGGTGCGCGGGCCAGCTCCGCATGCAGCTGCGCGAGCGAATGTGCTAATGAATCTGGCTGGGCGTCCGTCATGCGCGGAATCTTACGCGATCGAGGACGACGTTTGTTAGGGTGAGGGCATGACTGCACATCGCCCGCGCAAGCCGACTGCGGCACTGCAGCCGGACGCGATCGACGCCCTGTACGGCCTCGAGCCGGTCTTCGAGCCCGGGCAGGCGGGAGCCGACGCAGCGCGCAGCGGACAGGGCACGCAGTTCGTGCCCATCCAATGCCCCTATTGCGGCGAGAGCTTAGAGACCCTGGCAGATCTTTCGGCCGGCTCGGCCAGCTATATCGAGGACTGTCAGGTCTGCTGCCAGCCGATCGAGTTGAGCCTCGAAGTCGATGATGCCGGAGCGCTGGCTGGCCTCACGGCCCGGCGTACCGATTAATGGTCTTAAGGCGATTTTCCGCATCTGCAGCGCTGGTTCGAGGCCATCGCACAGCGCAGCGCCACTGTGCGCGCCTAGGCGCGCGCCGCGGAATTCACTCGTCCTCCAGCCCCTGCCCCGGAAACAGCTCCTCGTTGAAACCGAATTGACTCATGTCCGTCATGCGCATGGGATAGAGGATCCCATCGAGGTGATCGACTTCGTGCTGCACCACGCGGGCGTGGAAGCCGCTGACGCGCCGATCGATAGCGCGGCCCTGCTCGTCAACGCCGCGGTAATGTAATTGCTGATAGCGCGGCACCAGGCCGCGCATTCCAGGCACCGAAAGGCAACCCTCCCAATCCTGCTGCATCTGCTCGCCGAGCGGTTGCAGCTGCGGATTGATCAACACCGTGGCAGGCACGATTTCAGCCTCCGGGTAGCGCGGATTGGGCACGCCGGTGCCGAAGATGACGATCCGCCACGGCACACCGATCTGCGGGGCCGCGAGGCCCGCGCCGCTGAGGGCGGCCATGGTCTCGCGCATATCGGCCAGCAGCTCGAGCAACTCCGGGCTGTCGAGGTTTCGCACCGGCTCGCTGACCTGTAACAGCTGCGGATCGCCCATCCGCAACACGCGTCTGAGGCTCATGCGCTTACTCCACGTTGTCGGCGACGTTGGTCATGCGCGCCAGGATCGGATAGTCCTCCTCCTCTTCCTCGGCCGCGTGTCGCCCAATATAAATGAGCTCCTCGAGACGCGCCTTGGTCGCGAGAAATTCCGGGCTCACGAACTGCGCGCTACTGCGCGGGCGCGGCACGGGCACCTCGATGAGCTCCTGGACTTCGCCTGGATGGGCCGAGAGCACCAGAATGCGATCCGCGAGATAAATCGCCTCGTCCAGATCGTGCGTAATGAAAATGATCGTGATGTCGATCTTGCGCCAGATCTCGAGCAGATGTGCCTGCATGCGAGCGCGCGTCTGGGCATCGAGCGCGCCGAAGGGTTCGTCCATGAGCAGGATGCGCGGTTGATTCGCGAGCGCGCGCACGATGGCAACCCGCTGCTTCATGCCGCCGGAAAGCTGTTGCGGAAAGGCGTCAGCGAATTTTTCCAGGCCGATGAGCTCCAGCCACTGCATCGCCTCGCGCTCGCATTCGAGCCTGCCGTGGCCGTTGACCTCGAGGCCGAACATGACATTCTTCTTGACCGTCAGCCACGGAAACAGTGTGTAGCCCTGAAACACCATGCCGCGATCGCGGCCCGGGCCCGCAACCGGTTGCCCTTGCAGCAATACCTCGCCCGAGCTGTGCTGCTCGAGGCCGGCGAGTATGCGCACCAGTGTGGATTTGCCGCAGCCCGAAGGGCCCACGACACACAAGAATTCGCGCCGGTGCGTGCGCAGGTTGATGTCGTTGAGCGCAGCCGTGCTCTTCTTGCCGTTTTGAAAAATTTTCGTCAGCTGCGAGATGGTCAGGATGACTTCGCGCGCCTTGAGCTTCTCGAAGCGTTGGCGCACATCATCGGATTGCTCCAGATAGGAGGGCAGCAACTGGCGCGGGAACATGAGATCGTTCATTTGCGGTCCCAGGGAAACAGCCTGCGGCCGATCGCGGCCAGGATCATATCGGTCCCGAGGCCGAGGATTCCAATCATCGCAATGGCCGCGTAGACGTTGGGAAAATGCTGGTAGCGAGCCTGCTGCGTGATGAACCAGGTGATGCCGGAGGTCGTGCCGATGAGCTCGGCGACGATCAGGTAGGTCCAGGCCCAACCCAGGAGAATACGCTGATCGCGGTATAGATCCGGCAGGATGCCAGGGACGACGACCCGCGTGAGCAGCTGCCGGCTCTTGGTGCCGAGAGTCAGTGCCGCCTCGAGCAAAGCCGGATCGAGCTTGCGGGTGGTATTGGCGATGATCAGCACCTGCTGAAAAAATGTGCCGATGACGATCACCGCGATCTTCGGTCCGTCATAAATGCCCAGGATCGCGACCGCCAGGGCGCCGAAGGCCGGTGCCGGCAGATAGCGGAAGAATTCCACGAACGGCTCGTTCAGCCGCGCGATCGCAGCATAGGCCCCGCACAGGATTCCGAGCGGAACGCCGAACATTGAGGAGATCATAAAGCCCCAGAAGATGATCTGGATGCTGTGCCAGAGGCTCTGGTGCAGCCACTGACCGTCCTTGGTGGGCGGCGGCGTCGTGAAGGAGCTGTAAAAAGCCCGCAAAACCTGACCGGGCGAGGGCAGGTAGATTGGATTGGCTGCGACGCCCCGCGGAACTGCCCGGCCCTCCTGCCTGGCATCCGCGAGTTCAGTGTCGAAGTCAGCGCGCGCTAAATGCGCGCCGAGATCCAGATAGCTCACCGAACCGGGGTCGGTGATCAAGACCTGTGGATGCCAGACCCAGGGCACGTAGCTCACGACGCACCAGATCAGAACCGGCAGCACGAATGAAGCAATGCCGATCAGGAGCCTCGCCCGCGCCGACAACGGCCGGTGGATCTGCAACCACTTGTGCTGTGCCACGGACGCTCCTGAAATGGATATTATGGAGCTTCACTCTGGTAGTACCCGGGTTTGCAAGCCCTGTGCCGCGCGCGAACAGCCGAAATCAGTGCGTCGCAGCCGCCGAAGCGCACTGGCACGGTGCTGTTCGAGATCAGGCAGTGCATCATTGGTGCAATCGTCCGGGCTTTACCTACCTGGGTCGCTTGTACTAGCGTGTATCGCCAGCCGCGACATCACCCCGACAACGTTGACCATGAGCAGCACTTTCAAACTCCGCTCCCGAAGCACGACTCCGCCGCCGCTGCCGTCACAGCCGTTGCTATGGGAGGAAGCGCTGGAACATGGCGCGCATTGGTCCGGCATCGTGCGGCGCGGCACCTCGTTGCGCGTCACGGCGCTGGAGGCCGGCGCCAATGTCGCGGCGATGCTGTACAACTATGAGTCCCTGCTCGAACGCTACAACATGGCCGATACGCTCAAGGCCCAGCACACCGCCTATCTGACGGCCGGCTGCGTCTGCTATTCGGATATGGGACGTGTGCTGTGCTCGATCACGGCCGATAGCTGCGGCTGGCACGATACGATCTGCGGCCTGTCGGACGCGGCGATGGTCAGCAGCCGGTTTGGCGCCACGCGCTTTCAAGAGCAGCGCAACGACTATAACAAGAACGGCCGCGACAGCATGCTCAACGAGCTCGGAAAATACGGCCTCGGGAAACGCGATCTGATCGCAAATATCAATTTCTTCACGCGCGTAGCGGTCGATGAGGCCGGCGCCCTGCGGTTCGATGCAACGCACTGCCGCGCAGGCGACTACGTTGATCTGCGCTTTGAGATGCACACCTTGCTGGTACTCTCGACCTGCCAGCACCCGCTCGATCCCGACCCGCGCTACCGTCCGCGATCGGTGCAGTTGCGGGCCTGGGTATCAGGACCCGCGCCGCAGCAGGATTCCTGCCGCGATCGTTGCGGCGAGAACGCCCGTGGCTTTCGCAATACCGAAATGATGTTTCTCGCATGACCGCCAACCGCCTTGACCCACGCCAAGCCGTGCATGATGAGGTCATCGCCGCTGGTGAGCCCTGGCTCGGCGACGTCGAGCAGGGACAGATCCTGCGCATCGTGGATCTGGAGGGCAACCAGGCCGTCGACACGCTGTTCTACAATGCTCACAACACCGAAGAGCGCTATAGCGCGGTCGATACGATTCGCGCGCAGGGCAATATCTACCTGACCACCGGCACACCGCTGCGCTCCAACCTCGGCGCGAGCATGCTCACGATCATCGAGGACACTTGCGGCCGCCACGACACGCTCGGCGGCGCCTGCTCGGCCGAGAGCAACACCGTGCGCTACGCGCTCGAGAAGCGCCACATGCATAGCTGCCGCGACAACTTCCTGCTGGCGCTCGCGCGTCATGACCGTGGCCTGAGTAAGCGTGATCTGCCGAGCAACATCAATTTTTTCATGAATGTGCCGGTGACGAGCGACGGGGCTTTGCGCTTCGAGGATGGAATTTCCGCTGCCGGCCGCTATGTACAGCTGCGTGCGCAGATGGACGTGCTGGTGCTGATCTCCAATTGCCCGCAGCTCAACAATCCGTGCAATGCCTTCAATCCGACTCCGATACAGATATTGATCTGGGCGGCGGGCTGAACATCCCGTCGGGCCGCGGGACGACCCGCCGGTCCCCCTAACCTTGCCGGGACGACCCGACGCGCTCGAGGATTCGGGATGTTCGAAAAGATATTGATCGCCAATCGCGGCGCCATCGCCTGCCGCATTCAGCGCACGTTGCGCCGGTTGAACATAGCCTCGGTCGCGGTCTATTCCGAGGCCGATCGTGCCAGTCGACACGCGCGCGAGGCCGATGAAGCCGTGTGCATCGGCGCCCCCGCGGCGGCCGACTCGTACCTGCGGGCCGATCGCATTCTGGAGGCCGCCATCGCCACCGGTGCGCAGGCGATCCACCCGGGTTACGGCTTCCTGAGCGAGAACGCGCAATTTGCGCAGGACTGCGAGCGCCGCGGCATCGCCTTTGTCGGGCCGACCCCTGGGCAGATGCGCGATTTCGGTCTCAAGCACACGGCGCGCGCGCTCGCATCCGCCAGCGCACTACCGCTGCTGCCCGGCAGCGGCCTGCTGTCCGATGTCGAACAGGCGCTCGCCGAGGCCCAGCGCATCGGCTATCCCGTCATGCTCAAGAGTACGGCCGGCGGCGGCGGTATCGGCATGCTGCAGTGCGCGGACGCGGCGCAGCTGTCCACAGTCTTCGATAGCGTACGGCGCCTGGCAGGCAGCAATTTCAGCGACTGCGGCGTATTTCTGGAGAAATTCGTAGCGCGCGCGCGCCACATCGAGGTGCAGATCTTCGGCGATGGCCAGGGCCGGGTCATCGCGCTCGGCGAACGCGACTGCTCGACGCAGCGGCGCAACCAAAAGATCATTGAAGAGACTCCAGCCCCCTCGCTCGACGACTGGCTGCGCGCGCAGCTGTGCGATGCGGCGGTGCGGCTCGGCCAGGCGGTACAGTACCGCTCGGCCGGGACCGTCGAATTCATTGTCGATGCCGATCGCGTCGACGCCGACCGCGCGGGGCAAGCCGACCATGCCGCCTCGGCGTTCTACTTCCTGGAAGTCAACACGCGGCTGCAGGTCGAGCACGGCGTGACCGAGGCCGTCACGGGCATCGATCTGGTCGAATGGATGCTGCGGGTCGCGGCGCACGAGCCGCCGCCGCTGCAGGCCTATCGTCACGCGCCGCAGGGAGTGGCCATTCAGGCGCGCTTGTACGCCGAAGACCCGGCGCGCGCGTTTCGGCCCTCGAGCGGCCTGCTGTCGCAAGTGTGCCTGCCCACGGGACTGCGCGTGGATGCCTGGATCGAGACCGGTAGCGAAGTGCCGCCCTACTACGACCCCATGCTGGCCAAACTGATCGCGCATGCGCCTACGCGCGAGGCAGCGATCGCGCAGCTCGACGCAGCGCTGACCGACACGGTCATCTACGGCATCGAAACCAACCGGGACTATTTGCGCACCCTGCTTCAGCAGCCCCAGTTTCGCGCCGCAGCGCTCACCACGCGCTGGCTCACAGCCGTGCCGTTCAGCTCCCGTACCATCGAAGTGGTGCAGCCCGGCACCCAAACCACGGTTCAGGATTGGCCGGGACGTCTGCGCCATTGGGACGTCGGCGTGCCACCCTCGGGGCCGATGGATGCACTCGCATTCCGGCTGGCGAATCGCTTGTTGGGTAATCCTGAGGATTGCGCCGGGCTCGAGTTGACGGTGACCGGGCCGACGCTCAAATTCAGCTGCGACGCGTGCATCGCGCTGACCGGCGCGGGGATGCGGGCCGAGCTCAATGGCGAGCGCCTCGAGTGTTGGCACAGCGTCGCGGTCAAAGCCGGTAGTGTTCTGAAGATCGGCAGTATCCAGGGTGCCGGCCAGCGCTCGTACCTCGCGGTGCGGGGCGGCTTCGATGTGCCGCGTTATATGGACAGCCGAGCGACCTTTACGCTCGGGCAATTTGGTGGCCACGCCGGCAGAGCCTTGCGCAATGGCGATGTGCTGCGCATCGGCGCGACCGAGGAGCCGAAAGCGACGGCAGTCTCACTGCCGCCGGCGCTGCGGCCCACCTACACCGACAGCTGGGACATAGCAGTGTTGTACGGGCCGCACGCTGCCCCGGATTTCTTCACCGAGCCGGATATTGACACCTTCTTCGCCACCCGCTGGCAGGTGCACTACAACTCGAGTCGCACCGGCGTACGGCTCATCGGCCCCAAGCCGCACTGGGCGCGCCACGACGGCGGCGAGGCCGGGCTGCATCCGTCCAACATTCACGACAGCGCCTACGCGATCGGAGCGATCGACTTCACCGGCGACATGCCGGTCATTCTTGGGCCGGACGGACCCAGTCTCGGTGGCTTTGTGTGCCCGGCCACCATCGCACTCGCGGATCAATGGAAGATCGGGCAACTGCGGCCCGGCAATAGCGTTCGCTTTCATGCCGTCGAGGCCGCGCAGGCGCAAGAGCTGCTGCGCTCGCAGGATGAGTCGATCCGTACGCTGACTGCGCCGCTCAGGCACGCCGCGCGGCTGCCGGTGGCGCGCCATCCGCGGGCCCTGCAGGCCATCCTGCATCGCAGCGAGTCGACCGCTTCGCGACCGGCGATCTGTTATCGGCAGTCCGGCGAGGACAACGTTCTGATCGAGTACGGTGAACCCACACTGGACCTGGCACTGCGCTTTCGAGTGCAGGCGCTGCTCGACGCACTGCACGGCGCGCAGTTGCCCGGCATCATCGACCTGACCCCTGGGGTGCGCTCGCTGCAGGTGCATTTCGACTCGCGCCGCACTGCTCGCAGCCAGATTCTCGATTCCTTGCGGCGGCTTGACGCGGCGCTGCCGTCGATCGACGACATCGAGGTGGCCAGCCGCGTGGTGCACCTGCCGTTGTCCTGGGACGATCCTGCCACTCAGCTGGCGATCGAGCGCTACATGCAGTCGGTACGCGCCGATGCGCCCTGGTGCCCAAGCAATATCGAGTTCATCCGTCGCATCAACGGCCTGGCCTCGATCGATGAGGTGCGCCGCATCGTGTTCGAGGCCTGCTACCTGGTCATGGGACTGGGGGATGTCTACCTGGGCGCGCCCGTGGCCACGCCTCTGGACCCGCGGCATCGCCTGGTCACCACAAAATACAACCCGGCCCGCACCTGGACGCCCGAGAACGCAGTGGGCATAGGAGGCGCGTACCTGTGTGTCTACGGCATGGAAGGTCCGGGCGGCTATCAGTTCGTCGGCCGCACGCTGCAGATGTGGAATCGGTTCCGGCAGACAGCCGAGTTTGACCAGGGCAAGCACTGGTTACTGCGCTTTTTCGATCAGCTGCGCTTTCATCCGGTGTCGGCCCGGGAGCTGGAGCGCCTACGCGCCGAGTTTCCCTATGGCAAGGCGCCGCTGCAGATCGAGCCCACGACGCTGCGACTGCGAGACTACCGCACCTTCCTTAAGAACAATGCCGCCTCCATCGGCGAGTTCAAGGCGCGGCAGCAAGCAGCCTTCGAAGCCGAACGCGAGCGCTGGCGCATTGCAGGCGGCGGGGACCACAATGACGGCGCGGAAATCGACGCCAGTCCTGCGATGTCCGCCGTTCAGAACGCACCGATCCTGCCGGAGGGCTGCGTCGCGATCAGCTCGCCGGTGACCGGAAGTGTCTGGCAGTTGAAAACCGCGGTGGGCGAGCGCGCCAGCCCGGGCGATGCGCTGCTGTTGATCGAGGCGATGAAAATGGAATTTGCGGTGCAAGCGGAACAGGCCGGCACGATCGTGGAGTTGCGATGCCAGCGCGGCCAGGCGGTGGCCGCGGGTGACACGCTGATCGTGCTTCGACCCTGAATGGTGCGACGCCCGTGAACAGCCTCGCCATTGCCGATCTCGCTGCCGCTTATCGCGAACGGCGCACGACGCCGCTCGAGCTCGTGCAAGCGCTGTTAGCGCGCATTGCGGCGACCGGCGATCGAGGGATCTGGATCTCTTTGGTGCCACCGGAACTCGCCCTCCAGCAAGCGCATATCCTCGGCGCGTCCGATCCGGACTCCATGCCCCTGTACGGCATTCCGTTTGCGATCAAGGACAATATCGATCTCGCCGGCATACCGACCACCGCGGGCTGCCCAACCTTCGCCTACACACCCGGACGATCCGCTTACGTCGTCAACCGTTTGATCGAGGCCGGAGCGATACCCATCGGCAAGACCAACCTGGACCAATTCGCCACCGGCCTGGTCGGTACGCGGTCGCCCTATGGCGTGTGCCGCAACAGCTTCGACCCGGCATACATCAGCGGCGGTTCCAGCTCCGGATCCGCAGTCGCGGTGGCCATGGGGCTGGCCAGCTTCGCGCTCGGTACCGACACGGCCGGCTCCGGGCGCATTCCGGCGGCATTCAACAATCTCGTTGGTCTGAAGCCCAGTTGTGGTCGCCTGAGCCCGCGCGGCGTGGTGCCGGCCTGCCGTACGCTCGATGCGATCTCGATCTTCGCACTCAGCGCGCAGGATGCCGCGCGCGTGTGCCGCATCGCGGAGGGCTTCGATGAGGCCGAGCCCTACTCGCGCCGCGCCGTGCCGCATGCGCCCGGAGCATCGTTGGTCAGCGGCTCATTCCGTTTCGGCGTACCGCAGCCAACGCAGCTGCAATTCTTCGGCAACGAAGAGTATCCGCGGCTGTTTGATGCCGCGGTCGCCCGTCTGGAATCATTGGGCGGCCAGCGCGTACTGATCGATTTCGCGCCTTTCATCGAGGCCGCGCAGCTGCTCTATGACGGTCCCTGGATTGCAGAACGCTATGTCGCCGTTGAGGCGTTGCTGCGCGGCGCCGCGGACTCAATGTATCCGATCACACGGCAAATCATCGCGGGCGGCGCGACGCCTTCGGCCGCCGATGCGTTCCGCGCACAGTACCGACTGCAGCGGCTGCGCCGCACGAGCGAGCGCGTCTGGAATGAAATCGATGTGATCGTGACGCCCACCGCCGGCACGATCTACCGCATCGCAGAGATCGAGGCCGAGCCGCTGCGACTGAATTCGCACCTCGGCTTCTATACCAATTTCATGAACCTGCTCGATCTCGCCGCCGTTGCGGTACCGGCCGGCTTCAGCGCCGACGCGCTGCCGTTCGGCATCACGCTCGCCGGTCCGGCTTGGAGCGATTACGAGCTGCTTGCGCTCGCCGCCAGATTTCAGCACGGCGAACCAACCCGACAGGGTGCGCTGAGCTCGCTCGTGCCCACCGAGCCTGATTTCGATTGGGCGCCGTCCGTGGACGGCATTGCGCTGGCGGTCTGCGGTGCACACCTTGAAGGGTTGCCGCTGAATCATCAGCTGCGAAAGCTTGGCGCGGTGCTGCTCGAGCGCACACGCACGGCGGCGCAGTACCGCTTCTATGCCCTGCCCGGCGGACCGCCCCACCGCCCAGGATTGGTACGTGTCGAGCAACACGGTGCGGCGATCGAGGTGGAGCTCTGGTCCGTGCCGGGCGCAGCCTTTGGCAGCTTGGTCGCACAGATTCCCGCGCCGCTCGCCATCGGCAAGGTCCAACTCGCCAACGATACCCAAGTGTGCGGCTTCCTGTGTGAAGCGCACGCCGTGAGCCGTGCTGTCGACATTACGCACTATGGCGGCTGGCGCGCGTATCTGGCGAGCCTGGCCTGAGCGCACGCGCCAGTCCTGGGTAGGGCTTTGAGTTTTAGGTCGCGACGCGCCATCATACGAGCAGGGAAGTCGAGGATTACAGAATGAAACTCATGCTGACTGTTTCCATGTTTGCTGCGCTGGCCGCCGGTCCGGTATTTGCCGCTTGCGCCGTGCCCGACGGCGCGGTGCAGATTCCGGATGGGACTGCGGCGACGCGCGAAGAAATGATCGCCGCACAGAAGGCGGTGGTGGCGTATGACGCCGCGGTCAAATCCTACTCCGACTGCCTGCAGCAGGAACAGGAAGCCAAAGTTGCCGCGGGTGGCGACAAAGCGAAGATCCAGCTGGAGTATTCAAAGCTCAACAATGTCCAAGTCGAAAAGGTGCAGCATTTGGCCGATAAGTTCAACGCCGAGTTGAAGGCCTACAAGGCGAAAAGCGCCGGCTGATTCCGGCGCGCGCGGCTGTCATGCGCGCAGGTGCTCGCGTGCTTGGGAGCGCTTGGCGAACCAGTAATACGCGGGGGCCGTAACTAGCAGACCAACGATCCAGGAAAGATCGATGCCACCGATCGCCGCAGCGATCGGGCCCGTATAGAGGGGGGTGGCGACGAAGGGCAACTGCACCAGGATCCCCAGGAGGTAGCACCCCACGGCCACGCCATTGACGCGGCCATAGATACCTCCATCCTGCCGGAAGAACGATGCGACATCGTAATGGCCGTGACGCAGCAGATAGTAGTCGACCAGGTTGATGGCGGTCCATGGAACCAGCACGTAGAGCAACAGCAGAATGAAATCCGTGTAGTTGACCAGGAACGAGCCCTTACCGAGCAGCGCACCAGCGAGCGAGAGACCGAACAGCACCAAGGTGATGATGGTTCTGGCCCGTGATCCCGGCGACCAGGCCGGAATCAGAGTCTGGCCGCAGGTCATGGTCGAGAGCGCGGCGCAATAGAGATTCATCGCATTGGCGGTAGCCACACCAATCGCAAAAACGATCAGTACCAGCGGCGCTATGCCGTGCGTCAGTGTCGCGAGAGCACCGACGAGACTGCTGTTCGCGGAGGCAAGGCCCACCATGGCGCCCAGAATCATCGGCAGCAGTGACCCGAGCGTGCATCCCCAATAGCTTGCCCAGAATGCCGAACGGGCGCCGGTGTCGGGCGGCATGTAGCGCGAATAGTCGGACACGTACGGGGCGTATGCGATCTGCCACAGCGCCGCCGCGGAAATTGTCCCGAGCAGTCCCGACATGCTCAGAGCGTTGCGGGACAGAAAGTTCGCCGGCAAGCCGTGTACCCAGATGATCCACACGAACGTAATCAGCAGCACACTGCCCGCCAGGTAGCTCATGACCCGCGCGTAGGCGTGGATCAAGTCATAGCCGAAAATGGCAGCGATGACACTGAGCACGCCAACCAGTGCGATGCCCGGGGTATCGGACAAGCCCGGTGCAATACTCGTAACGGCCTCGCCCCCCAGTACCAGGTTGGAGGACAGGAAGCCCAGATACATGATGATGACAATCCCGACGACCAGCAGCGAACCGAGCGACCCGAATTGACCCCGGGTCTGTACCATCTGCGGCACACCGAGCGTGGGCCCCTGCGCGGCGTGCAGCGCCATGAACACCGCACCGACCAGGTTGCCGACAACCAGACCCACCACGGCCCATGCGAACGACAGTCCGAAGATGGTCACCGCGAGTCCGCCCGTGACGATGGTCAGCAGCATGAGGTTCGAGCCAAACCACACCGTGAAAAGATCCCCCGACGTGCCATGCCGCTGATCGAGCGCGATCGGTTGGATCGTTCTTATTTCGAGGCGGGTCGCCTGTTCGCGATTTTTCATGGCACCACTGTCTTCCAGGTAGAGTAGTCGTTTGCATGACTATGCTGGGACCGGCGGAGGCGCGCAATTTCTGCCGGCCCGATGCACGAAGTTAGGGCGCGGCGAAGACATGCTTGGTGGGTTTTGCGCCATAACGGAGCTGGCAAATGAAACTGGCTTTGTGGCAGATAGCGGGATTCCCGGCGGATGTAGCGGCCAATCTCGCGGCGCTGGAAGGCACCGCGCAGGCGGCTGCGGCCGCGGGTGCCGCCCTGCTGTTGTGTCCGGAATGCTGGCTCTGCGGCTACAACATCGGCGATGCCGTAACGGCGCTGGCGGAATATTCTGATGGCGCCTCGGCGCAGCGCATCGCCGCGATCGCCCGGCAGCATGGCATCGCGATCGCCTATGGCTACGCCGAACGCGATAAGACCAGCCGACAACTCTACAACGCGGTCCAGGTCATCGGCGCTGACGGGGCGGTTTTGTCGCGTTACCGAAAAACGCACTTGTTCGGGCCGGCTGAACGCGCCGCCTACCAGGCGGGCAGCCAGTTTGAAGTGCCCTTCGACTTCGGCGGTTTCAAAATCGGGCTGCTGATCTGCTATGACGTTGAGTTTCCGGAAGCCGTGCGCAGCCTCGCGCTGTTGGGCGCCGATGCCCTTTTGGTTCCGACCGCGCTCACCGATGAGTATGCCGCTGTGCCGAATTTCATCGTGCCGGCGCGCTGCGTCGAAAACCAGATTTATCTGGCCTATTGCAATCATGCCGGCGTGGAAAACGGCATGAGGTTTCTAGGAGGCTCCTGCCTGACCGGCACGGACGGCAAAGCCCTGGTGGCGGCGGGCGCAGAAGATGCCTTGATTATCGGTGAGATCAGCCGACGCGCTCGGGACGCGGCCGCCAACACCTACCCCTATCGTGCCGATCGGCGACCCGAGCTGTATGGTCTGTTGAATGTCAAAGCCGATTAGCGCCTCAGTCGGCGTAGCACGACTGCTCGGCATCGAGCAGTCGCTTCATTTGCGCGAAATGCGCGCTGGCAAAGGCGCCGCCGTCTTCCCACGATAGCGCAGTTCTCTCGGCTATCTCATCGGCAAGAATGGACAGGGGCCGGCCGGTCGAATACGCCAGCACCAGCGTGCGGCAGGCGCGCTCCAGATGATAAAGCGTATCGAACGCCTCGGCGACGCTGTCACCCACCACCAGCACACCGTGGTTACCCATCATCAGCACACGCTTGCCGGCCACCGCGCGTGTCAGGCGCAATGCCTCGTCGGCGTTATCGGCCATTCCGCCGTATTCCGTATCAATCGCGACCCGCCTGTAGAAGCGGGCTGAGGTCTGATCGATCGGTTTGATTTCCGGATCAGCGAGGCAGGACAACGCCGTCGCATAATCGATTGCGCTGTGCTTTTGGCGGGCACCGTAATGGCGCAAATAATCCATCACTGCACTATTGCATGCACCATCGCCGTGCAAAAAAAGGAAATATTGGCTTTGGCTTCCGTTTTTCGGAAGCAGTGAATTGTAAAAGATCAATTTACCGTCTCGAGATTGCATGATGGCATCAGTGCATAACTACTCGTGACCGTGTGCATGGTCTTTACATCTTCAGTTATCGAGCGAACTCACCAGAGGGATCATCAATGACGACAAGGCATCGCGCGCGACAACGTGCAGCAATTGACCCGCGGCGCCGACTCGGTCAACTCGAGAAAGTGACTTCACTCACAGCGGCGGTGATGGCGGCGATCTACGGCACGCATGCCGTCGCAGACGACACCGGCATATCCTTACAGGAGGTCGTCGTCACCGCGACCCGCCGCGCGGTCGAGGCACAGGACCTTCCGATCAGCATTACCGCCGTAACCGGCGCCGAACTCGAGCAATCCGGGATCGAAGACATCTCGTCTCTTGCGCATTCAATGGCGGGTGTCAATTACACCGACAAGGGCCCTTTCAGCGGCGTCAACGGCTCAACGCTGATCATTCGCGGCTTGAACAGCGAGGGCACGGCCGGTCAATTGGCTCTCGCCTCGCCGGTAATACCGCCGGTGGCGACGTACGTCGACGATACCCCGCTGTTCGTGAATCTGCGGCTGCAGGATCTGGACCACGTGGAGATCCTGCGCGGCCCACAAGGCACGCTGTACGGCTCTGGCTCGCTCGGCGGCACGATTCGCTTCGTGCAGAACGCGCCCGATCCCCGCGGCTTCGACGCCAAGGCGGAAGTGACTATCAGCGATACCCAGCATACCCACGCGCCCAACGAGGACCTGAACGGTATGCTGAATCTGCCGATCTCCGATACCTTCGCCGTGCGTTTGAATGCCGGCTGGTCGTATGACGCTGGATTCATCAATCAGCCGAACCTTTATGTTCTGGACGGCACGGGCGCACCGGCGCCGGCCGAGCCGGGCAATCTGTTCAGTCCGCCGAAGAAGTACGCGCAGGACGGCGTCAATGAGTACGACTATCGTAACGCGCGCATTGCCGCACTGTGGAAGCCGAACGAGGATTTTCACGCCCAGCTCTCCTATTTCTATCAGCTGTCTACGGCCGGTGGGTTTCCGTCCGCCGCGACCTCGACTCTGGCTTACAACCAGCCTATCCTCGCGGCCAACCAGCTCCCGCCCACCACACCGCCGCTGCTGCCGCAGTTATATAACGCGCCCGTCCCTGCCGGCGTGGACTCGCTTTCATCGGCGACCAATAGTCTTGAGTCCACGAACGACAGGGTGGATTTGGGAGCACTGGCGCTGGAATACGATCTTGGCTTCGCATCGCTGACTTCGGACACTTCATGGGCGCACCACAACAACCACACCAACGACGACCTGACCGCTCTTTACTCAAATTTCTTTTTCTATCAGAACTTTTACGGACAGAACCCGCGCACCTTCATTCAGGGCAGCGATCAGCTCGACGACAAAGTGGTGTCGCAGGAGTTCCGGCTGGCGTCAAAGACCGGCGGCTTCTTCGACTGGGTGGGTGGTCTGTTTTACAAGGATCAGAAGACCTTCATCCAGGAGCACGAGTTCTACCCGGGCTATAACGACTACTACAATGCCTGCAGCGCCGTGACTCCGCCTTATCCGCAGCCGGATGGTTCCAGTCACAACCCGTCCGTATGCGGATTTGGCGAGTACGGACCTGAGACCGGTACCACGTCTGTCTTCGGCATCCCGATCGTCAAGGATCAGGCCTATATCGGTGACATCCATACCCACTTCAAAGACCTGGCCGCATTCGGCGAACTCACCGCACATCTGACTTCCGCCTGGAGCCTGACCGGGGGCTTGCGCGTGTTCAAGCAGAACTTGACGCAATCGCAGCAGACCGGACTGCTGTTCGATGGCCCGGGTTACGCCGCCAACAAGTCGCTCAGCGACGAGTGGCGTCGCGCGCTGGGAAAGGTCAATACCGCCTATCAGCTCGACAAATCCAATCTCGTGTACGCGACTTACTCGCAGGGATTTCGTCGCGGCGGCGTCAACGCCTTGCCGTCGAGCGAACTCGGTGGCGGCTACACGACACCTCCGGCATTGACACGCCTGCAGCCCGACACCGCCGATAATTATGAAATCGGCGTCAAGGGAACCGTGCAGAACCGCTTTGGCTATTCTGCGGCAATCTATGACATTGAGTGGCACAACATCCAGGAAGGGGTGCAACTGACTCCATTGGTGTTACCTGCAGCGCTGAATATCGGTGAGGCGTACAGCCGCGGACTGGAGCTGGAATTTTATGGGAACCTGACCCGGCATCTGTCGAGCCAGCTGGACTACACCTACGATCAGACCAAGTTGACCTCGCTCAATCCGTTGTTCGTAGTGCCTAACGTGTCCGTTCCGCCCCCGGCGATTGGCAGCCCACTGCCCGGCACGCCCAAGGGCAGTCTCGCAATCAGCCTCGACTACGGGCACGTCGAGTTCGCCGGCGGTGACTGGCGTTACTCGATCAGCGGTCACTACCAGAGCGCGGTCATACCGGCACTGTCGGCGACCGTGCCGACCGTCGGGGGTTACACCATGCTCGATACGCGACTGAGCTTCGCACGATCGCATTGGATCGCGACGCTGTTCGTCAATAATCTGAGCAACACTCTCGGCATTAGTGCCTATTCCGACCCGGCCATTTTTGGCAATCGCGCCCAGGCAATCGTATCGCAACCACGCACGTTCGGGCTTACTGTAGGCTATTCGTTCAAAGAGCACTGAGGATGGCCCGGTCCGTGAGGAAATGAATAGCGCACAAATTCTCGATCGGCTCATCAGCTTTCCGACGGTCAGTCGCGACTCGAACCTGGCGCTGATCGAGTACGTGCGCGATTTTCTCGCCTCGCGCGGCGTTGCATCGAGGCTGTACATGGACATCGCCGGACGCAAGGCCAACCTCTACGCGAGCATCGGCCCAACCGAGCAGGCCGGGATACTGCTATCCGGACATACCGATGTCGTGCCGGTCGACGGCCAGAAATGGTCATCCGCTCCGTTTCGATTACAGCAACGGGGCGAGCTCCTGTATGCGCGCGGCGCGGCGGATATGAAGGGATTTCTGGCGTGCGCGCTGCGGGCGGCGGATCGCGCCATCGGCAGGCCCCTGCGGCTGCCGCTGCAGCTCGCGTTTTCTTACGACGAGGAAGTCGGCTGCTTGGGCGTACGCTCTCTGATCGAGGACATGGCGGTTTGGAGTCATCGACCCAAGTTCTGCATCGTCGGCGAGCCGACGCTGCTGCGACCTGCGGTGGGCCACAAGGGCAAGACCGCTCTGAAGGCGATTTGCCATGGTCGTGCGGCGCATTCCGCGTGTCCGGATCGCGGGGTCAATGCGATTCATATGGCGACCGATCTGATCGACAAGATCCGGCTGCGGCAGGCAAGTATTGCGCAGACCGGTCCGCGCGATTGCGCCTATGAGGTGCCATATACCACGCTGCACGTCGGCGTGATCGACGGCGGCACGGTGCTCAATATCGTCCCGGACCGCTGCGAAATCGAATTCGAAATTCGCAATCTCCCCACGGATGATCCGGCCGTGCTGGTCAGCGCCATGCGCGCGGATGCCGCCGCCATCGCCGAAGCCATGTCGGGCGATGCCGATACCCGTATTGAACTCGAACTCAGCAATGAATACCCGGCTCTCGACACCCCGCCAGACTCCGAGGTGGCGGAACTCGCGGCGGCCCTGACGGGCAATCGCGAGCGGATCAAGGTGGGATTTGGCAGCGAAGCTGGCTTGTTCAGCGGCCGCCTGGGAATCCCGACGGTGGTCTGCGGCCCCGGGTCGATCGATCAGGCCCATAGGCCGGACGAATTCGTGGCCATGGATCAACTGCTGCGCTGTGATGCCATGATGGATGCTCTGCTCGACCGCCTGAGGTAAGTCCTATGGAGATTGTCACAGGCCATCGATGCGCCCGGTGCTTCACAATTTCGAAAGCAGAGGGCAGTAATTCTCTAGTTTCTATGAACCAGACTATGCGCGATCATAACCCAAGCGGTCCAGCCCCGTGGAGTAGTGCCCATGATCCGAACCGGCGAGCAGTATCTGGACTCCATTCGCGAATCCCGCGAGGTCTATATCAACGGCGAGCGGGTCAAGGACCTTGCAACGCATCCGATGTTCAAGCCGCTGATCGATATCCGCGCCCGGATCTACGACATGCAGCATGAGGCGGCCACGCGCGAGCTCCTCGCCTATCAGGACAAGGGTGAATGGAACGCCGTCGCGAACAAACTGCCGCGAACGCAAGAGGATTGGTGGCACAAGCGTCGCGCGACCGACACCATTCTGGAGGACATCGGCGGAATCGTGACCCGGGTCGGCGATGAAACGGTCGGCGAAATGTGGTCCTTGTTCGACGGACAGGATGTGCTCAATGCAGTCGACCCGCAATTCTCGGCCAACATCCGCCATCACATCGAAGCCGTCATCAAAGGCGATCCGTTTCATGTCTCTGCCAATACCGATCCCAAGGGCGATCGTTCCAAGCCGCCGCAGGAACAGGATCCCGACATGCTGTTGCACGTGGTCAAGGAGAGCGATGCCGGCATCGTAGTCCGGGGCGCGAAATACGAAACGGCCGCGCCGTACGCCAATCAGGCCTTCACCAAGCCCACCAACGCCAACTGGGGAAGCTCTGCGCTCTCGGATTACGCCGTCGGATTCGTCTGCGATCTCAGTTCCCCAAACCTCAAGTTCATATGTCGCACGGGATTCGCCGGGCGCGCACCGGCCGTCGATTATCCGCTGTCCAACCGCTTCGACGAGGTCGATGCCCTGGTCATTTTCGATGATGTGCTGATTCCGTGGGAGAACGTGCTGTTCTACCGGCACACCGAGGCGGCGACGTTCATACGCGCGACGCTGCATCGATATTCCGCGTTCGCATTCGTGCAACGCAATTTGAAGCTCGCCGACATGATGATCGGCGCGGCACTGTTCAATGCCAGGCAGACCGGACTGGACAAGCAGCAGGCGGTGCAGGAAAAGCTCGCGCAGCTCGCCGTGTATCGCGAGGGGATCAATGCTCATCTGACTGCAGCGATCGCGCTCGCGCAGATGAGTCCAGCCGGACTGCTGATGCCAAACCAGTCCCTGCTATACGCTGGACGGGTCATGGCCTGTTCGCAGCTGCATGAGATGATGCATATTGCGCGCGAACTCTGCGGTGGCCAGATCTGCCTGACACCGGACAAGGCCTCGTTCGACGCGCCGCAGACCAAGCCATGGTTGGACAAGTTCTATTCGGTGAATGAGCGCTGGATCGCCGATGACCGCCGCAAGCTGCTGGCGTTCGCGCGCGACATGCTCAACTCGGACTACGCCGGTCACCGGCTCACGTTCCAACTGTTCGCGCAATCGCCGCCGTTTGCGCATCTTGCGGCGGTCTATCGCAATTTTGACTGGGACGGCCCGCTCGACTTCGTGCGAAAAGCCGCGGATCTATCCGAACGCGTCATGGAGAAGACTGCACGAGCGCCCGGCGACAGTGCCGTCAATCAGTGGTTTGGCGAGCACGCGCGGCCGTCTGGGACACTGTCCAGCGCGGCCGAGGCTAGCCTGAGTTACACGTGAACGGCTCGCAGGTCGACGCGGCGCCCATGCCGGCGGACTTCGGAGTTATCCATGCATAGCCGCATCCGCAAGTTCAATACGCGCGACACCTACCCGGAACAAAAGCTCGACAATGACTTATGCCAGGCGGTCGTGGCTCGTGGCGCCACGGTGTTCGTTCGCGGGCAGGTTGGACAGGAGCTCGACACGGCGGTTAGTGTCGGGGTGGGAGATGCTGCGGCCCAGGCCGAACAGGCCATGAAGAATGTCCAGCAGCTGTTGAGCGAGGCCGGTGCCAGGCTCGAGCATATTTGCAAAATCACGATCTATCTGACGGATCCGCGGTTTCGGGAAGCCGTCTATCGAATCATCGGCCGGTGGTTGCAGGGGGTCTACCCCGTGTCGACGGGCATTGTCGTCGCCGGTCTTGCGCGTCCCGAGTGGCTCGTGGAGGTGGATGTGATCGCCGTGATTCCCGATGAGACTTGAGCGGTGACCTTCTCGATCGTCGCGCGCTCCGCGGATGTACGAATGTTCGGCGTGGCGATCGCGTCTTCATCGCCCGCAGTCGCGGCGCGCTGTGCGCATGCGCGCGCCGGCGCCGGGGCCGTGGCTACTCAAAACATTACCGATCCGTCGCTGGGACCGCGCATCCTCGAGGCACTGGGGCGCGGCGCGGAGGCGCACGCGGCCCTGGACGAAGCCCTGGCTGCGACGCCATACGGCGCCTATCGACAGTTGCTGGTGGTGGCACGCGACGGCCCGCCGCTCGTGCATTCGGGTGCCCACGCACTGGGTATCGCCGCGTCGGCGATCGGCACGAACGCCGCCGCTGCCGGCAATCTTCTGGCGCGGCCGGACATTCCCGCGGCCATGATCACGGCGTTTGGCGCGGCCAGCGGACATCTTGCTGCGTGCCTGCTGCACGCCCTACGCGCCGGCCTTGAGCGCGGTGGCGAGGCTGGACCGATCCATTCCGCGGGCCTGCTGATCGTGCGGGACGTAGCGTGGCCAATTGTCGATTTGCGCGTTGATTGGACCGACGATGATCCGGTAGCGGCGCTCGCTGGCATCTGGGAACTCTACGCGCCGCAGATCGATGACTATGTACGGCGGGCGGTCAATCCGGCCGCGGCGCCGAGCTTCGGTGTGCCCGGTGACGCATGAAATATACGTTCCGGCAATTGACCTATTTCATTGCGGCCGCGGAGACCGGCAGCATTACGCTTGCCTCGAAGCGCGCCAGCATCTCCCAGCCCGCCATCTCGACCGCGATCTCTCACATCGAACGCGAACTCGACGTGCAATTGTTCCTGCGCCATCACGCGCACGGCCTGTCGCTGACTCCCGCCGGGCGCACCCTGCTTCGCGACGCCAAGCAGCTGCTCAAGCAGGCCGAAGGGCTCTATTCGGCCGCCGCGGACATCAGCCATCAAATGCGCGGCGAGCTGTCGGTCGGATGGTTTTCCACTCTGGCGCCGATCGTGATGCCGGAACTCATCCATTCATTCCTGAAGGCGTTTCCGGAAACGCAAATTCGCTGCCGGGAAAATCATCAGGAAGGTCTTTTGCACACTCTACGGGAAGCCGAGACCGAGGTAGCCATCACCTACGACTTGCAGATCAGCGACGAGATAACTTTTTTGCCGCTCGCGAGCCTGCCGCCTTATGCCTTGTTCGGCGCCTCGCACCCATTGGCCCACGAGCGCTATGTCAAGCTCAGCCAACTTGCGGCGCTGCCGATGGTGCTGCTTGATCTGCCGATGAGCCGGCAATATTTTCTGTCGCTGTTCATCCGGGAACGGCTGGAGCCCAACATCGCCTGGGCGTCCTCACAGCAGGAAGTGGTACGAACCATGGTGGCAAACGGCCTGGGCTACACGCTTGCCAATGTTCGGCCCCGGGCCACCGTGGCGCTGGATGGACGCCGCGTCCACCGGGTCCCGCTGAGCGGCGATCCCTCGCCGGTACGCATCGGTATCGCGACCTTGAAGCAGCTGAAGAAAACGCGCCTCGTCGAGGCTTTCGAGCGTCACTGCCAGCAACTGTTTTCCGAATCCTACATCCCGGGCATGGCGCCCCCGATTGCACCGCGGCGCCGAAAGCGGCGCTGACAGCCTCCGGTCAATCGGCTGCGCCGCATGAAGGCCTGTGACCCCAGCTTGCATCAGCAGGTCCTGCGCCTGATCCAGGCGCGAGATTGGCACGCAGCCGCGCAGGCCTGTGGTCTGCTGAACGCGCAACATCCGGATCTCGCCGCAGGCTGGATCGCCGCAGGCCAAATCGCGCTGGCGCTCGGACGGCTTGGCAGCGCTTGCGAGGCGGCTGCAGCCGCACAACGCAGCGCCGCGGCCGACCCTGTGCTGTGGGACGCGATTGGCACCCTGTACAGCCGCGGAAACGACCAGCAGCGCGCGTTGGCGGCGTACGACCAGGCGCTTGCGTTGGCGCCGGGCAATGCGCAGTTCCTGTTCAATCGCGCGGCGGTGCGCCGGTTTCTAGGGGCATTGGCGCAGGCGGAGGCCGATTACGATCGTGTCATTGCCCTCAAGCCCGCTGACTATGAGGCCTATAAAAATCGCTCGGACCTGCGCACCCAGACCCCGGAAAGGAACCATATCGCCGAGCTCGAAAGCCTCGTCGCGCGCGGCAGCCCCGACTGGCGCGCAGCAGTGCAGCTGCACTATGCCCTCGCCAAGGAATACGAGGATCTGGGCGACTACCGACAGTCTTTTAGCCGGCTGCAGCGCGGCGCGCGTATCCGACGCGAGCATCTGCGATACGACATTGCCACCGACGTTGCGACCGTTGACTGGATCATCCAAGCATTCCCGGCTGCAAAGGCCGAGGCTGCGCAGCACGCCTGCGCCGATGCGCCGGGCGCCGCCGCGCCCATCTTCATCGTCGGCTTGCCGCGCAGCGGCAGCACTCTCGTCGATCGCATTCTGAGCAGTCACTCAATGGTTTCCTCGGCGGGCGAGCTCAAGGCTTTTGCATTGGCCATCGTCGATGCCGTGCGCCTTCAAAGCGGGCGCTCGCAAATGTCCCGCCGGGAGCTGGTCGCTGCTTCCGCAAGTTTGGATTTTGCGGCACTGGCTCGCGATTACCTCGAGCGCGCGCGATCGGCCGGTGCTTCCGGGGTTCGCTTCACGGACAAAATGCCGCTGAATTATCTCTACTGTGGATTGATCCGCCGCGCGCTGCCCAATGCAAGGATCGTACATGTGAGCCGCAGCCCGATGGCGGCCTGTTATGCCATGTACAAGACCCTGTTCGAAGACGCCTACCCCTTTTCTTACGATCTCGCGGAGCTCGCCCAGCACTACCTGGCCTACCGGCGTCTGATGGAGCATTGGCAACTGACCATGCCCGGAGCGATTTTTTCCTTGAGCTACGAAGCTTTGATCGCCGATCAACTCGGGCAGACGCGCCGGCTGTTGGATTTCTGCGGCCTCGAATGGCAGGAGGCGTGCGCGCAGTTTCACCAGAACCCCCTTGCGACGACCACCGCCAGCGCGGTGCAGGTGCGGCGCCCCATCTACGATTCCTCAGTATCGCAGTGGCGGCACTATGAAGCGCAGCTCGCGGATTTGAGCCGCGAACTCATCGGCGGCGGCATACGTGTCGATTGAAACAAAATCCATCGACTACAGGGGTATCGATGTCGGCTGGTTGGTGGGCCTGGTGGTCGCAGGTAGCGTGTACCTGGGGCTTACGCGCTCGTTAGCCTTGAGCCGGGAAGCACCGGCAATCCGCGACAGCGAGCAGATACTCAGCGCCATCGTCGGCCGCTGATCCGACAGGACACTACATGGCCAAGATCGACCTGCTCGTCGTCATCGCGTACATGGCCGCAATCCTGGCAGCCGGATTCTGGGCGCGCCGCAAAGCCACCACGCAGGAGCAGTTCCTGGTTGCCGGCCGCGCAGTCGGTCCGTGGCTCTACTCCGGCACGCTCGCCGCAATCGTGCTCGGCGGGGCATCCACGGTCGGCGGCGTCAAGCTCGGGTACCAGTACGGTGTCTCGGGAATGTGGTTCGTGTTCATGCTCGGTCTCGGCATCATCGTGCTGAGCGTGGTGTTCGTCGAGCGCATCCTGGGACTCAATCTGTATACCGTGCCTGAGCTGCTCGAGCGACGCTATAGCCCCATCGCGCGCATCGCCGGTGGTGTCGTCATGGTCGCGTACGACCTGATGGTCAGCGTCACGGCAACGATCGCGGTGGGATCGGTCATGGAAGTCATCGTCGGCATGCCGCGAACGCCTGCGATTCTGATGAGCAGCGCCGTGATGGTGGCCTATTCCGTGCTCGGCGGCATGTGGTCCCTGACTCTGACCGACATCATCCAGTTCGTCATCAAGACCGTCGGTATTCTGTTCATTCTGCTGCCGGCCGCGATATGGCACGCCGGCGGCCTCGCGGCGATGCATGCTCGCCTGCCCGGCGGGTTTTTCTCGCTCACAAACATCGGCACAGGCAGGATCGTCTCGTTCTTTGTGCTGTATTTCTTCGGCATCATCATCGGCCAGGATGTCTGGCAACGCGTGTTCACCGCACGCAGTGTGAAGGTCGCACGAAACGGCGGCATCGGCGTGGGTTGCTACTGTCTGTGCTACGCGCTGGCCGGCGCGATGATTGGCGCGGCGGGCCGGGTATTCCTGCCACCGCTCGCCCATGCCGATGCGGCGTTCGCGCAGATCGTCAACGCGGTGCTGCCGGTGGGCTTGCGGGGCCTGGTGCTGGCGGCGGCCCTCGCCGCCATCATGTCAACGGCCAGTGCGTGCCTGCTGGCTGCCTCCACGGTGCTGCTGGAGGACGTCTATCTCCGGTTGCGCGGGACCAGGAATGCCGGTTCGATAGGCCAGAGCCGTGCCGTCACGCTGATCCTTGGCGTCGTCATGATGCTTCTGTCCTGCCTCATGCACGACGTGATCGCCGCCCTTACCGTGGCGTACGATCTGCTCGTTGGCGGGTTGCTGGTGGCGGTCATCGGCGCGATGTTGTGGCGGCGCGGCACCGCGGCCGGCGCGCTTGCGTCCATCGCGCTGGGGAGTACCCTGGTCTGCGTACTGCTTGCAGTGACCGGCATCGATTCCGATTTGCCGATCTACGTCGGTCTTGGGGGGAGCCTGATCGTCTACGTTGTCGTGAGCCTCCGTAAGATGGCTGCGCCACTCCAAGGATAATGACGCATGAATGAAAACAGCTACACGAAACCGGACATCGTCGGTGCGACAGAGTACGAGCCGATGAAGCAGCCTCGGTATAGCGAGATTGCGACCTTCATGCGCGCTCCATTGGCGAACTCGCTCGACGATGTCGACATCGGCTTGATTGGCGTCCCGACCGACCTCGGAGTGACCAACAGACCGGGCGCTCGCCATGGACCGCGTGAAATACGCAATTCTTCCAGCCTGATGCGCTCGTTCAACTTAGGCCTTGGCATCAATCCCTACGAGCTGTGCCGGATCGCCGATCTCGGGGACGTGCGCCTTTCTCATCGATACGACCTGGAAAGGCAGGTCGAAGACATCGAGGCCTTCTATCGCAAGATCCACGCTGCCGGCGTGCTGCCGGTCAGCGCGGGCGGGGATCATTCGATTACCTACCCGATCTTCAAGGCGATTGCGGCCGATGAACCCATCGGCATGGTGCACATCGATGCCCACACTGATACCTGGGGCGAGTTCTATGGGTCCAAGTTCACGCACGGAGCGCCATTTCGACTGGCCGTTGAGGCCGGCTTGCTCGACCCGAAACGAACCATCCAGATCGGCATTCGCGGCGGCCAGAACTTCATGGACGGCATCGAGTTTTCGCTGTCTCATGGCATGCGCGTCGTGTTCATCGAGGAATTCGCCACGCTGGGCGTTGAGCGGGTCATCGAGGAGGCGCGCAAGGTGGTAGGCGATGGTTCGACTTACATCTCGTTCGACGTCGACGGACTCGATCCCGTCTATGCACCGGGTACCGGCACGCCCGAAATCGGCGGCATTACGACCTTGGAAGCACAGCGTCTATTGCGCGGATTGCGCGGCTTGAATCTCATCGGCGGTGATGTCGTGGAAGTGGCCCCGCCGTACGACCAGACGGGCAATACCGCCCTGGTCGGCGCAACGATCATGTTTGAGATTCTTTGCCTGATTGCCGATCGTCATTTCGGCGTTGAGCGCGCGCAGCCTCCGGCATCAAGGCGCTAAAGGCTTTGATCCGCCGGCGCTCTCCTTGGCCACGAGCCATTTCACGAGCTCGATGACCTGCTCGGGACCACCGGCCGATTGCACATCCAGACGATACCTGCCGTTGACGATGATCGTGGGGGTGCCCTCGACGCGGTAGTCCCTGACAAGCTGGTCGGCTTGGCGCATGCGCGTATCGACGCCGAAGGAATTGGCCGTGGCGAGGAAAGTCTCCGGCTTGATGCCCGTGGCACGCGCATAAAATGCGGCCGCATCCTGGATGCTCGGCGCCGGCAGCTTCAGCCGCTGCGTGCGCGGGTCCTCCACGGCCAGCTCGCCGGTCTTCCAGATCGCGTCGAACATGGCAGCGTGGGTACGTTTGTCGAGCCCCAGAATCTGCGCGGCATAGTACGCGCGCTGAAACATCGGCCAATCCTCATCCGGCCTGAACCCGGCGGCGATGAAGTCGAGCTCGGCATTGGCCGGCAAACTGGCCTTGAGCCGGTCGACCACCGGATAGAAGTGATTGCAAGCCGGACAGGCGTATGAAAACACTTCGGTGACTTCGATCTTTCCCGGCGCCGCCGCGGTCGCCTGTGGCGGATCGATCAGAAAATAATTCGTACCCTGCTCCCAGCTCGACGCGCCTTGCGCGCCCGAGCACAGCCCAAACCCCAGCATTGCCCACGCCAAAGCCATCTTTGGCGTCAGTGGAAACTCACGTTGTGCTCGCATTGCCCTCTCCAAGGAAGCCATTTGAAATGAACATGGCGAATGGTACCGCACAGCTGACGCCCGACCCCGCCCGCCTGCTATGTGGCCATCGTGCCCGCTGCCATCGACATCCCAGAGCTGTCCTCGCTGATCCTCAAGCACGATCGGCATGCACCGCTGGCGGGCTTCGATACCGTGCCACGGGCCGACTGGTCGCCCTTAACGGGCAGATTCTCGCCGATCCGGCGCAATTGCGCTCAAGCCTTGAGTGACTTTGGCAAAAATTCAACGTTATTACATCCGTGACTACGCTCGAAAATCTTTGAAACCATAGGTCGCGTGCAGGTTTTGCAGCTGTGGCCACTGCTCCTTGGAATAGATCGGCGGCACGTCCGTGTCGTAGTACTGACCCGCAAAGCGCAAGTTGTAGACCAAGGACACCGTAGGACTAGTGAGCCGGCGGGTTTGAGACCTGCGGGCCGGCGGGCTCGAGCCCCTTCGAATACAGGATGCGCCCGTCGGGCGTGACCAGGATCGCATCGACGTCATCGAGCCGGTTGTAGATCTTCATCGCCTCGTCGGGTCCGAGCACGAACGCGGTCTTGGACAGGCCGTCAGTGCGCGTGGCAGTCGGCGCGATGATGGTCGCACTGCGCACCTTGCTCGCGGAATGCCCGGTATGCGGATCGATGATGTGGTGGTAGCGCACGCCGTCCTCGTCGAAATAGCGTTCGTAATCACCCGAGGTCGAAAACGCGCTGTCGGTCAGCGGCACGCGCGTGATCACCTGGTCGGGATGATCCGGATGGCGAATGCCGATGATCCAGGGCTTGCCGAAGCGATCGCCGAGCACGCGACTGTCGCCGCCGGCATTGACCAGTGCGTGCGTGAAGCCGCGCTTGCGCAGGATCTCGATGCCGCAGTCGACCGAATAGCCCTTGGCGATGCCGCCCAGGTCGATGCGCACGCCGGGCTGCGAGAAGCGCACCGTGCTGGTCGCGGCGTCGAGCAGCACGTGCTGGTAATTCACCGCCGGCAGTGCGGACTGGATCTGCTGCTCGGTCGGCCTCTTACGCTCGCGAAAGTCATACATGTAGCCGACACTGGCGTAGGTGATGTCGAAAGCGCCCTCGGTGATGCGCGAATACTCGAGCGCCGTGGTCAGCAACTTGAACAGCTCCGGGCTGATCTTTACCGGCTGCGTTGCGGCCAGCGCGTTCACCTTCGAGACTTCGCTCGTAGGCTTGTAGACGCTCATGGTCTCATCGATGTGCCGCATCTCATCCATGACCGCATCGATGGCCTGCTCGCCCCGCTGCTTGTCCTTATCCTCGGCCCACAGCTCTACGAAGATCCGCGTGCCCATGATGCCGTCGACGCCGCGCGACAGCCATGCCGCGTGCGCCGGGGTTGCGCTCAGCGCGACCAGCAGCAACAGCGCGCGCACGTGTGTGCTCATACGCTGTCCAGACCGGCGGCGTCGAGCAAGCCCTTCTGCGCCAGCCATTCCCGATTGAACAGCCGCGAGAGGTACTTCGAGCCGGTGTCGCACAGCACGGTGACCACGGTGTGGCCCGGGCCCAGATCGCGCGCCACCTGCACGGCCGCCGCGACATTGATGCCGCTGGTGCTGCTGACAAACAGCCCCTCCTCGCGCAGCAGCCGATAGACGTAGCGTACCGTCTCGGCATCCTCGATGTGCACGGCATCGTCGATCGGCGCACCCTGCATGTTGGCCGTGATGCGTCCGATACCAATGCCCTCGGTGATCGAGCCGCTGCCTGTGGCCTTGACCACGCCGTTGCGGATGTATTCATACAACGCGCTGCCGGGCGGATCGGCCACGACCGTACGCACGCCGGGGCGGCGCGACTTGAGATATTCCGATACGCCGGCGACCGTGCCGCCGGTGCCGCTGGCGGCGACGAAAGCGTCGATGTGCCCGTCAGTCTGCTCCCAGATTTCCGGTCCGGTGGTCTCGAGGTGTGCGCGACGGTTGGCGGTATTGTCGAACTGGTTGGCCCAGATCGCGTTCGGCAATTCCTCCGCCAGACGTCCCGCGACTTTTTGGTAGTGGTTCGGATCGCTGTACGGCACCGTCTTGACGCGCCGCACCTGCACGCCGAGCGCCTCGATCAAGGCGTACTTCTCCGGCGACTGGTTATCGGGCATTACGATCACGCAGCGATAGCCGCGGGCATTGCAGACATGCGCCAGGCCGATACCGGTGTTGCCCGCAGTGCCCTCGACCACGGTGCCACCGGGCTTGAGCACCCCGCGGCGCTCGGCGTCGAGCACGATGGCACGCGCAGCGCGGTCCTTGACCGAGCCGCCCGGATTCATGAACTCCGCCTTGCCATAGATCTCACAGCCGGTCTGCTCGCTCACGCGCCGCAGACGAATCAGCGGCGTGCGGCCCACGGCATCGAGAAAGTCCTGGACGATACTCATGCGTGCTGTGTCCCCAAGGCTTCGACCCAAGCCGCGGCACTGGCGGCGCGGCCGGCAATCTCTCCCACAATCAGCAGCGCGGGGGCTTGGATCCCGGCGCGCCGCGCGCGCTCCGCGATGTCATGCAGTGACCCGGCGAGCACACGCTGCTCGGGCAGCGTGGCGCGTTCAATGATAGCCACTGGACGCTGGCGCGGCGCGCCTTGCGCGAGCAGATGCCCGACAATGCGCGGCAGTTGCGAGATTCCCATATAGAACACGACGGTCTGGCCGGGCGCCGCGAGCGAGCGCCAGTCCAACCCTTCGGCCCCCTCCCCCATGGCAGTGACGAAGGTGACCGACTGGGCCACGCCGCGCTGCGTGAGCGGCAGGCCCGCCGCCGCCGCCGCACCCAGTGCCGCGGTGATGCCGGGCACGACTACGACCGGAATGCCCGCGGCGGCCAGCGCGTCGATCTCCTCCCCGCCGCGGCCGAAAATGAACGGATCGCCGCCCTTGAGCCGCGCCACGCGCAAACCGCGACCGGCATATTCCAGCAGCAACGCATGGATACGCTGTTGCGTGACGCGATGCTGGCCCGATTCCTTGCCGACGAACACACACTCGGCATCGCGCCGCACGCGCTCAAGGACCGCATCACTGACCAGCCGATCGTACAGCACGACATCGGATTGCTGCAGCAGCTGCAGCGCGCGCAGCGTCAACAGGTCGGGATCGCCGGGGCCAGCGCCGATCAGATAGACCTCACCGCGCAGCGGCGCGTCGGCCGATTGCAGTTGCGCATCGAGCAACGCTTCCGCCTCAGCCATGCTGCCCGCATACACTTTGGAGGCGATGCTGCCCGAAAACAGCCGGTCCCAGAATTGACGACGCCGATTGATGTCGGGCAGTGCGCGCTGTACCCGCGTGCGTGCGCGACCGGCCAGGCGCGCCAGCTCTCCGAGCCGCTCAGGCAGCAGCGCCTCGATTTGAGTGCGTACGCGCCGCACCAGTGTCGGGGACTGTCCGGAGCTGCCGATCGCGACCATGACCGGCGAGCGATCCACGATCGCCGGCATCAGGCAGGAGGAGGCGCTGCCGTCGTCGACCACGTTGACGAAGATGCCGCGCGCCGCGCCGGCGGCGGCAACCGCGTGATTGACCTCCGGGCGATCGGTCGCAGCGATGGCCAGCGCGACGCCCTCGAAGTGCGCGGGCTCGAACAGCACGCTGCGATACTCGATGCGGCCGGCATCACGATAGAGCGCGAGTTCCGGATGCAGCGCGGGGGCAACCACGCGCACGCGCGCGCCGGTCTTGAGCAGCAGTTCGACTTTGCGCGTCGCGACCGCCCCGCCGCCGACCACCAGCGTCAGCCGGCCGCGCAGATCGAGAAATACCGGCAGATAATCCACTAGTTAGACGACTGCGGCCGGCCGCTTGCGCGGGTGCAGACCGCATTCGCGCGAATCCGATTGTTCCCACCACCAGCGCCCGGCGCGGTGGCCCTCTCCGGGCTCAATGGCGCGCGAGCAAGGCGCGCAGCCGATGCTCGAATAGCCGCGATCATGCAACGGGTTGTACGGCAATTGCTCGGCGCGAATATAGGTCCAGATGTCGCTCTCAGTCCAATCCAGCAGCGGACTGATCTTCTCCAGGCCGTACTGCTCGTCGCGAGCGATCGGCTGTGCCCGCGCACGCAAAGCGGACTGCTCGTGCCGCACTCCTGTGACCCAGGCGCGGTAGCCCGCGATGGCGCGTTTGAACGGCTCCACTTTACGAATCTGGCAGCAGCTCAGGCGCGCGCCCAGACCATCGTAAAAGCCGTTGATGCCGTGCTCGCGCACATAGCGGTCAATCGCCTGCGCTTCCGGGTAGTAGAGCGGCAGGCGCCGTTGGTAGCGCCGTTCGAGGCGTTCGAGCAGCGCCAGGGTCTCCTCGGGCAAACGGCCGGTATCGATGCTGAATATGTCGATTTCCGGCGCCTGTGTGCAGATCAGGTCGGTCAGGACCATGGCCTCGGCGCCGAGACTGCTGGCGTAGACCACGCGGCCATAATCGGCCACCGCGCGGCGCAAAAGCACCACCGTGGCGTCGATCCTGGAGGCTTGAGAGACCGGATGTACCATCAGGACCGCCATTCTGGGCGTTGCTCTCATGACTTTGGCGTATGAGCTTAAGGCAGGCGGTGTGACAAAGCATGACCTGCGGCCCAGCGCTTCGCGGCATCATCCATCGCCCATGAGTTCCCTTGATCTGCGCCGCCTGCGGCAAAATGAGCACGTCCGCGCTCTGACGCGCGAGGTCCACGTCCAGCTCGACCAGCTGATTCAGCCCCTGTTCGTCGCCGAGGGCCTCGATGCCCGCGAGCCGGTGCCGGGGCTGACCGGGGTACACCAGGACACCTGCGAATCGCTGCTGCGCCAGGTCGAGCAGGACCTGTCCGCCGGCGTGTGCAAATTCCTGCTGTTCGGCGTGCCCCGCGCCCGCAGCGAGCGCAATATCGATTGGTCGTTTACCGCTGGCCAGGTTCGCGCCCTCAAGCAGCGGTTCGGCCACGACATCTGGCTCGCCACCGACGTCTGCCTGTGCTCCTCGACGCCGCACGGACACTGTGGCGTGCTCAATGCCGAGGGCGATCATTTGGACAACCACGCCAGTGTCGCCGAACTCGAGCAGGCCGCCCTGAGCTATGCCCAGGCCGGAGCCGACTGCGTCGCACCCAGCGACATGATGGACGGACGCATCGGCGCCATCCGCTCGCGCCTGGATGGAGCCGGCCTCGATCGCACCATCCTGATGAGCTATGCGGTCAAATTTCACTCGACGCTCTATGGGCCGTTTCGCGTGGCGGCGGACTCGGCGCCCAAGGCGGGCGTAGCGCTCAAAGATCGTGCGAGTTACCAGCTCGATCCGGCGCGACCCGCTGACGCCTGGCAATGCGCGCAGCGCGATGCCGACCAGGGCGCGGATATCCTGATGGTGAAGCCCGGGTTGCCGTACCTCGATATTCTGCGCGACTTGTCCACGGCGATCCGCAAGCCCTGGGCCGTGTATCACGTCAGCGGCGAATTCGCCGCGCTCGAGGCCCTGTGCGCGCAGGGCTTGGCCGCCCGCGCACCGCTCCACCGCGAGATCATGACCGCCTTCAGGCGCGCCGGGGCCTCGATGATCATCACCTACGGTGCGCGCTATGCGCGCGAGTGGCTCGCTGCGTGAGCGCGGGGACTGACCGCTCCGAGCAATTGTTCGCGCGCGCGCAGCGCGTTTCCCCGGGCGGCGTGCATTCTCCCGTGCGCGCCTTTCGCGGCGTCGGCGGCACGCCGCGCTTCATGGTCGGCGGCCATGGCGCCTGCCTGCGCGATGTCGACGGCCGCGAGTACATCGATTTCTGCATGGCTTTCGGGCCGCTGATCCTGGGCCACGCCGACCCGCAGGTGCGCAGCATTGCCGAGGCCGCGCTGGCGCGGGGCTGGAGCCTGGGCACCGCGGAGCCCTACAGCCTCGAGCTCGCGGAGTTGATTACGGCCAGGATTCCCTGGATCGAGAGCATTCGATTCGTCAATTCCGGAACCGAGGCCGTCATGTCCGCGTTGCGCGTGGCGCGGGGCGCCACCGGGCGCTCGAAGATCCTGAAATTCGAAGGCTGCTATCACGGCCACACCGATTCGATGCTGCTGCGTGCCGGCTCAGGACTGGCCGAGGCGCCGCTGCCCGACAGCGCGGGTCTCGCACCGGATATCGTCCAGGAGACGCTGATCGCGCCGCTCGATGATATTGCCGCGCTCGAGACGCTGTTCGCGAGCCGCGGCTCCGAACTCGCGGCGGCCATCATCGAGCCGCTACCGGCCAACTACGGCCTGCTGCCTCAGCGGCCGGAATTCCTGGAGGCCCTGGCGCGGCTGACGCGCGCGCACGGAGCGCTGCTGATTTTCGACGAGGTCATCTCGGGCTTTCGGGTTGGCTTCCAGGGCTACGCCGGCGTAAGCGGGATCCGCCCGGATCTCATCACCTACGGCAAGGTCATTGGCGGCGGCTTTCCGGTTGGCGCCTACGGCGGCCGCCGCGAACTCATGGAACTGGTCGCACCGGCCGGACCGGTGTATCAGGCGGGCACCCTGAGCGCCAATCCGCTGGCGATGTGTGCCGGACTCGCGGTCCTGCAGCGGCTGCAGGATGGCGGCATCTACCAGCAGCTTGAAACGCTCGGGGCACGACTGGAGAGCGCGCTTAGCGGAATTCCGCGGCTGGCGGTACAGCGGGTCGGCTCGATCTTCTGGCTCTGCGCGTCGCAGCGCGGGCGACCGGTGACACCGATGCGGACCCCGCAGAGCTTTCCGGCCGACGCCAAGGCAAGCTTCGCCGCGCCATTCCACGCCTTGCTGGAAAGCGGGATATATCTGGCGCCGAGCGCCTTTGAAGTCGGCTTCCTGTCGGCGGCGCATACCGACGCGCACGTCGATGAACTCGCCGCAGCACTAGCGGCGCAATTCTAGTCGGCGAGGATCTGATCCCCGCGTGAATGCTGCGGCGCCTGCTCGGGCTGCACTGCCGTGTCGCCGGCAGTGTGAACCACGCCCGTGGGCGAGGGCGTCTCGACCACGGCGGTCAGCAGCTGCAGGCTGTGCGGCGCCACCTCGACCTGTGGTCGATCAATATCCCGATCCAGCAACGACCCATTGGCCGTGTCCAGCCGCAGGCACCAGCGCAACTGCGGCTGTGGCAACTGAAAGGAGTGCACATCCGGCGTGGTATTGGCCAACAGCAGGCTCACTTCCGCGCGCGCCTCGTCCAGACGCAACGCACGGCGCACGCACAGCAGGCGACCTTCGGTGTACTGCCAGTCTTCGGGCCGCATGACATCGCCGTTCTCGTCGAACCACTCGATGTCACGCACCTGCGGCAGCGGCTCGAGCAGACCATGCTGGAAGTAGCCGCTGCGCAAGGTGCAGTGATCGCGACGCAATTGCAGCAACCGCGCCAGGAACAGCTGCTGCTCGACTCCCGAGGCCGACTCCGCCTGCGCCCAGTCGAGCCAGCTGAGCTCGGAGTCCTGGCAGTACGGGTTGTTGTTGCCCTGCTGGCTGTGGCCGAATTCGTCCCCGCTCAACAGCATCGGTGTGCCGTGGGAGAACAGCAACGTCGCCAGCATCGCGCGCTTGATGCTTGCTCGCAGCGCCGTGATGGTTGCATCATCGGTCGGCCCTTCGACGCCGCAGTTTTGGCTGGCATTGTCGTCGCTGCCGTCGCGATTCTCCTCGCCATTGGCTGCGTTGTGCTTTTGGTTGTAGCTGACCCAATCCTGCAATGTAAAGCCATCGTGCGCGGTGATGAAATTCAGCGATGCCCAGGGTCTGCGCCGATGGTGATCAAACAGATCCGCTGAACCCTGAAGCCGCGCGGCGAGCGCGCCGCGCAGCGCGGCATCGCCGCGCCAGGCCCGGCGCACCTGGTCGCGAAATTTGGAATTCCATTCCGCCATGCCCGCGGGATGATTGCCGAGTTGGAAGCCGTCGGGTCCAAGGTCCCAGGGCTCGGCGATCAGTTTCACGCCCGCGAGTAATGGATCCTGCATCAGGGCATCGAAAAAGCCCGAGCCCGGATCAAAGCCGCCCTCTTCGCGCCCGAGTGTCACGCTCAAATCGAAACGAAAGCCGTCGACGTGAAACTCAGTGACCCAATAGCGCAGTGAATCCAGCGTCAGCTGAATCACGCGCGGGTGCGACAAATTCAGCGTGTTGCCGCAACCGGTGTAGTTGAGGCAGCGCCGTGGGTCCCCCGCTACCTGGCGATAGTAGGCGGCATTGTCCAGGCCGCGCAGGCTCAGAGTCGGACCGAGCTCACTGCCTTCGCAGCTGTGGTTGTAGACCACGTCCAGCAGCACTTCAATGCCGGCGGCATGCAGCGTCTTGATTGCGGTCTTGAGCTCATCGAGGCTGCCGGTAGACAGATAACGCGGCTCGGGTGCGAAATACGCGAGCGTGTTGTAGCCCCAGTAGTTCGCGAGCCCGCGCTCGACCAGTGGTCGATCCTGGAGCAAGGCATGGATGGGCAGCAACTCGATGGCGGTGATGCCCAGCCGCTCGAGATGACCGACGATGTGCTCATGACCCAGCGCGGCGGCGCTGCCGCGCTGGCGCTCGGGAACGGCGCCGTGCCGCATCGACAGGCCGCGAAGGTGGGTCTCGTAGATGACGGTATCAGCCCAGGGGGTTCTGGGCGGTCGGTCCTCGCCCCAATCGAAGCGGTCGACCGTCACGACCGCCTTGGGCACCGCAAACGCGCTGTCACGGCGGTCGAACGACAGATCTGCGCGCGGCGAGGTGATTCGGTAGCCGTAGAGCGCATCACTCCACCGCAACGGGCCCGACAGCGCTCGGGCGTACGGATCGAGCAGCAGCTTATTGGCGTTGTAGCGATGGCCCTGCTCCGGAACGTACGGTCCGTGCGCGCGGTAGCCATAGAGCTGGCCAGGCGGCAGATTCGGCACATAGGCGTGCCAGACGCCATCGGTGCATTCCGGCATGGGCAGCCGCCGCTGCTCAGTGCGGCCGCTCGGATCAAACAGACACAGCTCGACCTGCTCGGCGTGGCCGGCAAATACCGCAAAGTTGGTCCCGCTCGCATCCCAGGTCGCCCCAAGCCGATATGGCGCGCCGGCTAACGCGCGCTTGGGTAGATCAGAACTCATGCAGAGCGTACCTCGAGTCTGTCACCCCCCATAACGCAGCAAGATAGTGGCGAGGGGCGGGAGCGTAAGTTCGAGCGAGAAAGGCTGACCATGGCATTGCCCGGAGCTGGTCTGGACCCAGCCGCCGTTGCCGAGGTTGCTGCCGCCGTAAGCTTCAGCGTCCGTATTGAGTATTTCGCGCCAGCCGCCCGCGCGCGGCGCGCCGATCCGGTAGTGCAGGCGCGGTACCGGCGTGAAATTGCACACCACAATGACCGGCGGGGTGTCGGCGTAGCCACTGCGGTAATAGGCGAATACGCTGTTGTTGCGGTCATCACCGATGATCCATCGAAATCCGGCACTGTCGCAGTCTAACGCGTGCAGCGCAGCTTCGGTGGCGTAGACGTGATTCAGATCACTGATCAGCCGCTGCACACCTTTATGCAATGGATGCTCCAGCGAGGCCCAATCGATCTGGCTGTCATGATTCCATTCCCAGTCCTGCCCGAACTCACCGCCCATGAACAACAGCTTCTTGCCCGGTTGCGTCCACATGAAGCCGAAATACGCGCGCAGATTTGCAAAGCGCTGCCAGGTATCCCCCGGCATGCGGCCGAGCAGAGAGCCTTTGCCGTGCACCACCTCATCGTGGGACAGCGGCAGCACGAAGCGTTCGGAAAAGGCGTAGAGCAGGCCGAAGGTCATGTCGTTGTGGTCGTAGGAGCGGTGCACGGGGTCGGTCGACATGTAGCGCAGCGTGTCGTGCATCCAACCCATGTTCCACTTGTAGGTGAAGCCCAGGCCCCATTCCTGCGTCGGCCGCGTCACCCCAGGCCAGGCGGTGGACTCTTCGGCGATCATCATGGAGCCCGGAAAGCGCTGCGCCACCGCGTCGTTGAGGTGTCGCAGGAAGTCGATCGCTTCGAGATTCTCGCGCCCCCCGTAGCGATTCGGGATCCATTGCCCTTCCTTGCGGGCGTAGTCGCGGTACAGCAGCGATGCCACCGCATCGACCCGCAGCGCATCGATGTGGTAGCGCTCAAACCAGTGCAGCGCGCTTGATATCAGGAACGAGTGCACCTCGCGCCGGCCGAGGTTGTAGACCGCCGTACCCCACTCCTGGTGAAAGCCTTCGCGCGAATCGGTGTGCTCGTACAGCGCCGTGCCGTCGAAATAGGCCAGACCGTGGACATCGGTCGGAAAGTGTCCGGGTACCCAGTCGAGGATAACCCCTACCCCGGCGTTGTGACAGCGATCGACGAAGCGCGCGAATGCCGCTGGTTCGCCGAAAGCGGCATGAGTCGCGTATTGACCGAGCACCTGATAGCCCCAGGAGCCACCGAACGGGTGAGCCATGATCGGCAGCAGTTCAATGTGCGTGAACTTGAGCTCTTTGACATAGGGAATCAGCTGCTCGGCCAGCTCATCCCAGTTCAGCCCCCGCCAGTCCGGCCCGGTGCGTCGCCACGATCCGGCATGCACTTCGTAGATCGAGAGCGGAGTATGCAGGTGTCCTCCGGTTGCAGCGCGCGTCTGCATCCAGGGCGCGTCGCTCCATTGAAACGGCGTCGGATCCGCGACCACTGAAGCGGTGCGGGGCGGGGCTTCCGCCTGCAATGCCACCGGATCGGCCTTGAGTGGCAGCAGTCCGTATGGACCTAAGATCTCATATTTATAGATGGTGCCGACGGGCAGCCTGGGTATGAACAATTCCCAGACCCCGGCCTCGACGCGCTTGCGCATCGCGTGGCGGCGGCCGTCCCAGCCATTGAAGTCGCCGACCACGGAGACACGTCGCGCGTTGGGCGCCCAGACCGCGAAACGCACGCCACTGACGCCCTCGATGCTCAACGTTTGCGCACCCAGGCAGCGGCCGAGCTCGAGATGATTCCCCTCCGCCAGCAGGTAAACATCCAGCTCGCCCAGTAGCAGCCCGAATGCATACGGATCCTCGGTGACCTGTGTCAGGCCACCGGGCCAGTGGATGCGCAAACGGTAGCGCGCGGTCGCGGCAATGCGGCCGGCATACAATCCCTGAGGCTCAATCGGCAGCATCCGCGCGAGTAGCTCATCGTCCGGGCCGATGACTTCCACGGCCTCAGCAGGCGGCACGAACGCACGGATAACCACGCCGGTCGCATCGGCATGCGGCCCGAGCAGGGCAAAGGGATCCTCGGCGCTGCCGGACTCGAGCGCCGCAGCGGCAGCCACATCGATCATCAGGCCCGGATCGTTTAACCGCTCGTCGATCATGGTGGGTTACCTTGCTTTGAATTGGAGATTTGGGAAAGTAGTTGCGCGAGCCCGCGCAGCGGCACGCTCAGCAAGGCCGGTCGATTCGCAGCTTCATAGCAGATCTCGTACGCGGCCTTCTCGAGCAGAAACAGATTCAGCAGATCGCGCGGGCTTTGGGGACTTGCCCAATGATGCGCGAGCGGTGCCGCGGCCTGCTGATACGCGGCGATGAATGCCTTGCCTGAGATCTGCCAGAACCGCTCGACGATGCTGCGCTTGCGCGCCAGGGCCGTCTCGTCCTGCCCTGCCCCGCCCGCAGCAATGATCGTCGCCGCGGCATAGTCGAATGAGCGCAGCATGCCCGCGACATCGCGCAGCGGACTACTCAGCGCGCGGCGTTCGCGCAGAGTGCGTGCCGGCTCGCCTTCAAAATCTATGAAAAAGACATCGCCGTGCGCAACCAGCGCCTGTCCGAGGTGAAGATCGCCGTGAATGCGCGTCGCCAGCGAACCCAGGCCAGCCTGCGCCAAAACGCCAGGCAAACTCAGGGCCTGCTCGCGCGCCGCCTGCAGCATCTCGACACTGTGCCGCTCCTCCGGGGTGAATTGCGCACGCGCATCGAGCAGCGCGAACACCTTCTCCAGCTGCGAGCGCGCCGCGGCCGCCCAGATCTCGCAATCCTGCGGACCGCTCACGCGCGGCGCAAACGCCGGCTCGTCGCTCGGCTGTCCGAGCACCACATGCATCTCCCCGAGTCGCTGGCCGAGCATGCTGGCCGCAATCTGGAAACGCCCAATGGCATCATTCTGTTCCGGCAACGGCGCGCCGGAGGGCATCACCAGCACCTCCTGCACCGTGCGCTCGAGCAGATTCTGCGTCCAGCTCCAGGCATCGCCCTCGTTGTAGATGAATCCCTGTGCCACGCCGAGCACGAACGGCACGCCGTCGTGGCCCAGGCGCGTGATTTCCCCGAGCATCGGCGCGATGTGGGCAAAGCCACGCTCGGTCAGATAGCGACCCATCTCCGCTTCGGGGTGCGCACCGCCATGGATGCGCCGAAACAGTTTGAGCATGACCTGGCCGCCGACGATCAGGGCACTGTTGGATTGCTCGGCCGAGAAACGGCGCACTGCGGCCTCCGGACCGATGCTGATCGATGCGAAGCGCGAGGTCGGATTGAACTGCAACTCGCCGCTGTCGGTGGCGACGCGCGCACCGCCGGCCATGAGCTCGATGAGGCGGCGCGCAAAGCTGTCGAGCACAAACGCATCGGTCAGGAAACCAACGCGCCGCCCGCGACGCACGCGCGCCAGAGCCAGCTGCTGCGGCAGTGCGCCGGTCATGGCGTCCTCGGAGATGTAGCCAAAGGGCAGCAGATAGCGGTGGCTGCCGCGCGCCATCTGCACCTCGATCTCCGCCAGCAGCACCGGCGGCTCGATGCCGGGCACCGCAGTCACGTGAGCGATCCGTGTTTGGAGCAGCGCTTGATCCTTGCCGGCAAACCAGCGCCGCTTGGGCAGGTAGGCGGGCAGCACTTCCTTCTCGATAATCGTGCGGTTCGGTTCGGCCAGCAGTTCCTCGAGCGAGCTGCGCACCACCAGCGTCACGTACTCGGGCATCGGCTGCGGGGCCGGCATGAACCAGGTCGGCATGCGCGAGAGCGGCGCCAGGACGAACCAGTAGAAGCCGTAGGGCGGCAGCGTCAGCAGATACGGCAGCAGGCCGATCGGCGGAAACGCGGCGCCGCCGAGCATTTCGACCGGCACGCAGGTCTCGAACTGGCTCAGATCGAGTTCCACCGCCTGGGCAAAACGCGACACGTTGGCCACGCACAGAATGGTTTCACTGCGGCCTTCCTCCGCGTGCTCGCGCAGATACGCCATGACGCGCCGGTTGGTTGGATAGAGCAGCCGAAACGAGCCGCGGCCGAATGCGCGTTGCAGCCGGCGTATCGACAACATGCGCCGCATCCAATTCAATAACGAATGCGGATCGCGTGACTGCGCCTCGACATTGATTGCTTCATAGCCGTACAGCGGATCCATGATCGGGGGCAGTACCAGAACCGCCGGATCGGCGCGCGAAAAGCCGCCGTTGCGATCGTTCGACCATTGCATCGGCGTACGCACGCCGTCGCGATCACCGAGATGGATGTTATCGCCCATGCCAATCTCATCGCCGTAATACAATACCGGCGCACCGGGCATTGACAGCAGCAGCGAGTGCAATAACTCCACCCGCCGGCGATCGCGCTGGACCAATGGCGCCAGGCGCCGCCGAATGCCCAGATTCAGGCGTGCACGATGATCGGCGGCATACTGCTCCCACAGATAATCGCGCTCCTTGTCGGTCACCATCTCCAGCGTCAGCTCGTCGTGATTGCGCAGAAAAATGGCCCATTGCGTGTTGGCCGGAATCTCGGGTGTCTGGCGCAATATGTCCGTGATCGGAAAGCGGTCCTCCTGCGCCAGCGCCATGTACATGCGTGGCATCAGTGGAAAATGGAACGCCATGTGGCATTCATCGCCGTTGCCGAAGTATTGCTGTACGTCCTCAGGCCACTGATTGGCTTCGGCCAGCAGCACGCGATCGGGAAACGCGGCGTCGACCTCGGCGCGAATGCGCTTGAGTATCGCGTGCGTTTCCGGCAGGTTCTCGTTGCTGGTGCCCTCGCGCTCCACCAGGTAAGGCACCGCATCGAGCCGCAACCCGTCGACGCCGAGCCCGAGCCAGTAGCGCAGCACCGACAGCACGGCCTTGAGCACCTGCGGATGGTCGAAGTTCAGATCCGGCTGGTGGAAATAGAAGCGATGCCAATAGTAGGCGTTGGCGACCGGGTCCCAGGTCCAGTTGGACTTTTCGCTGTCGATGAAGATCACGCGCGTTCCCGCGTAGCGCTGATCAGTGTCCGACCAGACATAGAAATTGCGCGCCGAAGAGCCGGCCTTGGCGTGCCGGGCGCGCTGAAACCACGGATGCTGATCCGAGGTGTGATTGATGACCAATTCGGTAATCACCCGCAGGCCGCGCGCATGGGCCTCGGCGATGAACACACGCGCATCCGACAGGGTGCCGTAATCAGGGTGCACGCCGCGATAGTCGGAGATATCGTAGCCATCGTCGCGTCGAGGGCTCGGGTAAAAAGGCAACAGCCAGATTGTGTTCACGCCGAGATCGGCGATGTAGTCGAGCTTGGCAATCAGACCGGGGAAATCGCCGATGCCATCGTTATTAGCGTCGAAGAACGACTTCAGGTGCAGCTGATAGATGACCGCATCCTTGAACCACAGCGGATCGCGAACGTGTGCCTCGGCCGCACGCGTGCTGCGCCGGCGGCTTTGATTTCTCGTCAGTGAGGGTTGGTCCATGGCGTTCTATGCGGGGCTTCGCCAGGGCTGCACGTGAAAAATGGCGAACGGCAATTCCTGCGGCAGGAATCGCCAATGCTGGATCTTGCCGTACCAATTGAACTGCGTGCCGCGCATGAGCTCTTGAACCTGCAATACGCCGTGGTCCGGCAGCCCGAATTCCCACAACGGTACTTCAAATTGCGTTTCCTGGACGTTATGCGGATCAAGACTGACCGCGACCAGGATGAAATTCCCGAGGCCCGGAGTGGACTTTCCATACCACAATACCTGATCGTTCCCGGCATTATAGAACCGCAACGATTGGTGGGTTTGCAACGCCGGATTGTCGCGACGGATGTGATTGAGCCGTGAGATTTCAGCGATGATGTTGCCAGGGGACTGCCAGTCACGTTGCTTGATCTGATACTTCTCCGAATCCAGGTACTCCTCGCGGCCCGGCAGCGGCGCGGCCTCGCACAGCTCGAAGCCGCTATACAGGCCCCACAAACCCGAAAGCGTGGCTGCCAGCGCCGCCCGGATCAGAAATCCCGCTCGTCCCGAGGTCTGCAGGAAATAGGGATTGATATCCGGTGTATTGACGAACAGGTGTGGACGGAAGAAGTCCTTCGGTGCCTGCGTGGTCAACTCGGAGAAATATTCCGTCAGTTCGGTCTTGCTGTTGCGCCAGATGAAATAGCTATAACTCTGCGCAAAGCCAATCTTGGCAAGCCGGTACATCATGGCCGGTCGAGTAAATGCCTCGGACAGGAACAGCACATCGGGATGACGCGCCCGGATATCGGCGATGAGCCAGTGCCAGAACGGCAGCGGTTTGGTGTGCGGATTGTCGACGCGAAAGGTTCTGACTCCGACCTCAATCCAATACAACACCACATCGCGCAGACTCAGCCACAGCGCCGGTTTAGCCTGATCGGCGTAGAAATCGACATTGACGATATCCTGGTATTTCTTGGGGGGGTTCTCGGCGTAGCGAATCGAGCCGTCGGCGCGCCAGGAAAACCACTCCGGGTGACTCGTCAGCCAGGGATGGTCGCGCGAGCACTGGATGGCAAAGTCCAACGCCACTTCCATGCCATGCACGGCTGCCGCCGCCAGCAGGCGGCGAAAGGCCTCGATGCCGCCCAACTCGGGGTGCAACGCCGTGTGGCCGCCCTCCGCGGCGCCTATGGCATAGGGACTGCCCGGATCGTCGGAATTTGCCTGCAGCGAGTTGTTGCGGCCCTTGCGATGGCTGCGCCCGATCGGATGAATCGGGGGCAGGTACAGCACATCGAAGCCCATCGCACGCAGCGCCGGCAGCCGCGCGATCACGTCATCAAAAGTGCCGTGCTCACCGCTGCGGGGCGCTAGGGAGCGTGGGAACAACTCATACCAGCTGGCAAATCCCGCAGCGACGCGCTCGACCTCGACCATCAAATCCGCAGGCAGGTGCGTCACGAAACGGCGCTGCTGAAGTCGCGCCATCAGTGAGGCCGCCTCCTCCGACAGCAACAGTTGCGCCGCTGCCAATTCGTCCAGCCCCGCGAGGCGGCGGGCAAATTGCGCGGCCGCTTCGCCGGGCACTTTCCCGACCCGGGCGACCGCCTCCAGCAGATGACGCTGCCCCTCTTCGATATCGAGCAGCGCCGGTAGGCCAGCCGCGCTCTTGTTGGCTAAATCGTTGCGATAGCTGCCCCAGTCGTCGCGCCAAGCCTCAATATTGAAGCGGTGCCGGCCGGCGCGGGTCGGAGTGAATTCGCTGCGCCAGCGATCGTTGCCGAGCGGCAGCATCGCTGTGGACTGCTCCTCGAGCGTGCCAGGCCCGCGCCAGATCAGCCGCGCGGCGGGCAGACCATGTCCATCCATGAAGATGTCGGCCTCAACGACAATCGTCTGGCCGACGATGCCCTTGGCCGGAAACTGACCGCCATCCACGCACGGAGCGATGCGCTCGATGCGGATACGCGGCGCCTCGATGGCCGACTTGAGCGCCGCCCGCTCAACGTTTGGCGCACTGAGGCCGGTTGTCGACATGCCGTGACCTCCCGGTCAGTGGATGGGATGGGCGGCCTCACGTTAAGGCCGGGGCGCGCTCGAGAGTGTAGGCGCTTGCGCCAGAGTGCAGAAGTATTATCCCGACAGGGGAGCCGCGAATGTGCGGCGCCGCACGCTGACTACGGCGTCCTCGCCGCCCTGGCAGGCGACACTGAAGCTATTGAACGCCGCCAGTGAAGCCGCCAGATCCTCGAACGGATCGAGATCGAAGGCATCGAAGCCGCAGCGCGCCAGGAAAAACAGTTGATCGCGTTTGATAGCACCACGGGCGCGCAACTGGTGCGCATAGCGGTAGCGCTGGCGCAGCATCCGCGCCTGCGAATAGCCGCGGCCTTCGCCAATCTTAGCAAATTCGATCACAATCCATCGCACCTGATGCAGATGCGGACCCAGCGCCTCGACCTCGTCGGTGGCGCTCAGCACAACCGCGGCAGGCGCTGAGGCAGAGCCCGCGGCAGCGATCCAGTCCGCGACCGTCTGCGCAGCAACCGTGCCGGCAGTCATAGGCTCGCCGGCATAGCGCAGCTCGTCCTCGACGATTTCACGCCGGCGAATAATCCGTCTCATAGACGCGTTCCTGGAAAGGTTCGATGCCGATGCGGCGCACCGTGTCGAGGAAGCGTTCGTCCTCGCCGTGTCGCTCGCGCAGATACACTTCGAGCAGCTTCGCGATCGTATCGGCGACCGCTTCCTTCGCCACCGAGGGTCCGATGACCTCACCGAGCGCGGCCGGCGCTGCCGAGGAGCCGCCGATGGTGATCTGATACCACTCCTTGCCGTGCTTATCGACGCCCAGTATGCCGATGTGGCCGATATGGTGGTGGCCGCAGGCGTTCATGCAGCCCGAGATCTTGATCTCGACCGGACCTAAATCGTAGAGATAGTCCAGATCCTCAAAGCGTGCATGAATCTGCTTGGCGATCCCTATCGAGCCGGCATTGGCGAGGCTGCAGAAATCCAGCCCCGGGCAGCAGATCATGTCGGTCAAAGTACCGATATTCGGCGTCGCCAGCCCTAAGCCGTCCAGAGCCTGCCAGAGCTCGCGCAGCGAGCGCTGCGGCACATCGGCGAGCACCAGATTCTGATCGTGCGTGGCGCGGATCATGCCAAAGCTGTGCTGATCGGCCAGATCCGCGAGCGCGTCCATCTGCGCCGCGGTGGCATCGCCCGGGGCCTCGCCATGTTTTTTGAGCGATACAAACACGACCCGGTAGCCGCTCACTTTGTGTTGGCGCGTGTTATAGCGGTACCAGGCCTGAAACGGAGCCTGGGCAGCGGCGCCCGGCGCCGCGGCCGCTTCGGCCGGGCTCGCGAGCTCGTCGAGCAGTTCGTACGGCGGCGGCGCGAAGTAGCCGCGCATGCGCTCGACCTCCTGCTCGGAAAGGCGCGGCGCGAACTCGCGATTGGCTTCAAATTGCTGTTCGACCTGCCGTCTGAACTCCTCCGCCCCGAGCGCACGCACCAAGATCTTGATGCGGGCCTTGTGGATGTTGTCGCGTCGGCCGTGGAGGTTGTAGACGCGCAGGATCGCCTCGAGGTAGGCCAGCAGATCGGCCTGTGGCAGATAGTCGCGGATGAGCTTGCCGATGATCGGTGTGCGACCCAGGCCACCGCCGGCCAGGATCTCAAAGCCGAGCGCCCCGTCGGGTCCGCGCTTGAGGTGCACGCCGACATCGTGAACCTCGCTGGCGGCGCGGTCGCTGGGCGAGGCGGTCACGGCAATCTTGAACTTGCGCGGCAGGTAACTGAATTCAGGGTGCAGTGTGGCCCACTGCCGGATGATTTCGCAGTACGGCCGCGGATCCTCGATCTCATCCGGAGCGACTCCGGCCAGATGATCTGCTGTGATATTGCGGATGCAGTTGCCGCTGGTCTGGATCGCATGCATCTCGACGCTGGCCAATTCCGCGAGAATGTCCGGCACGTGCTCGAGCTTCGGCCAGTTGTACTGGATGTTCTGGCGCGTCGTGAAATGGCCATAGTCGCGGTCGTAGCGCCGTGCGATAGAGCTAAGCATGCGCAGCTGCCGGCTCGAGAGCAGTCCGTAGGGGATCGAGACCCGCAACATGGGCGCGAAACGTTGAATATAGAGGCCGTTGCGCAACCGCAGCGGCCGGAATTCATCCTCGCTGAGTGCGCCGGCCAGAAATCGCTGGGTCTGGTCGCGAAACTGCGCAACCCGTTCGTTGACCAGGGTCTGATCGATTTGATCGTATCGGTACATGGCGCCGTCAATGAACGCTGGACCGCTGATCATCGGCGTGCACGGCGGTTATATCAAACTCGATTTCGCGCATAAGCGGCGGGCCTTTCGCTCAGCCCGTGGTCTGCAAGCCGCGCGCTATGCCGCTCACACTCGCCTGCAGCGCCTCGAACAGTTCGCGATTCTGCCGCCCGCTCGCGCGCCAGCGCTCGAGCAGATCGACCTGCATGAAGTTCATCGGATCGACGTAGGGGTTGCGCAGCGCGATGCTTCGCTGCAGCGTCTGATCGGTGTCGAGCAGAGCTGAACACTCCTTGATTTCCAGCACCAGCGTACAAGTGCGATCATATTCCTCACGCAGCATGGCCCCGTAGGGACGCAGATCGGGACTGGCCAGCCGCTCGTAATGCGCCGCGATCGCCGTGTCAGCGCGCGACAGCATGGTCTCGATGTCATCGATCAGGGTGCGGAAGAACGGCCAGCCCTGATAGCAGCAGCGTAGCAATGGCAGGCCGCGCTCGGTTTTGGCGAAATCGAGCCCGGACCCCGCTCCGTACCAGCCGGGCATCATGTGGCGCGACTGTGCCCAGGCAAATACCCAGGTCACGGGCCGCACCGCACCGACCCCGCGCTCGTCGGCCCGCAGCAGCTGATTCGAGCCGATCTGCATGCGCTCGATGACGTCGATCGGCGTGACGGCGCGGAAGAAGTCACCAAACTGTGGCGTCTCGTACACCAGGCTGCGCCAGGCCCGAGCGCTGTGGCTGGCCACCAGGCCGACGCATTCGGCCAATGCCACGCCTTCCCGTACGGCGACGCCGCGCTTGACCGCCAGGGTCGCGAGCGCCAGCGTGCTCAGGGCACGCTCGAGCGTGCGCATGGCGTTGGGACGCAGCCCGTAGTTCTGGCTGATGCCCTCGCCCTGCTCGGTGAAGCGCAGCACGCCACTGACCGACTCGGCCGGGGACGACCTGAGCACCGTATCGATGCGGCCGCCGCCGCGCGGGATGCTGCCGCCGCGGCTGTAGAACAGCACGTGCTCCTTGTGCGCCTGCCGCAGCGCTTCGGTCAGATGCCGCTGCGCGCGGTAGGCCGCGAAGCGCGAAGCAACCACGCCGCTTTCCTGGCTGCTGTCGGAGAAGCCGATCAATACCGTCTGCAGGCGCCCGCGAGCCTCGAGATGGCGCTTATAGACCCCATCCTCGAGCAGCTCGCGCATGATGGCGCCGCAATGCTCGAGCGTATCGACGCTGTCGAACTCCGGTGCGACATCGAGCGCAACCTCGCCGCTGCTCTTGTTATACGCCTCGGCCCAGCGCGCCAGCACCAATGGCGCCAGCACGTCGTCGGCCGCCGCCGCGCCGCTGACGATGTACAGCCCTATGGCGTCAGCGCCGTAGCGGTGGCGACTCTGCAGTATGGCGTCGAACACCGCGAGCGTGCGCTTGCCGAGTGCATCGAAACTGCCGGCCGGGCCAATGTCACGCTCGAGGATCTCAACCAGCCGCGTGTGCCGTTCCAGCGTGCTGCGCTGGCACCACTGCGGGTCGTCGAGCCCCTGCGCCAGCACCGCGTGGTGCACGGAGGCGCGCGCGCGAAGATCCAGTGTCGCCAGATGAAAACCGAACGTGTCAATGCGTGACAGCAGGCGTCGGACCGCAAAGTAGCCCGCGTGCGCACCGCGGTTGGCGAGCAGGCTGTGCGCGATCAGACCGATGTCGGCGCGGAATTGTGCGGGCTGCTGATAGCCGCTGGAGCGGCCATCGTTCGTGGCATGCAGACGCTCGGCGATCTGTCCGAGCAGTACGCGGTAGGGCATGCGGTCGTGGCGCGCCGGTGCAATACCCGGCGCCCCCGGCACCAGCGTGCGATATTCCTCGATGCGCTGCACGACCTCCTTGGACACGCCGACGCGACGCTCACTTTGCGACAGCAACTGCGCGAGCTGCTGACAGTCGCTGGTGTAATTGGTCAGGATCGTCTGCTGCGCACGCGCCAGAGTTTCCCGGATGCTTTTGGCATGCACGTCGCTGGAAGACTCCATGTCGCCGCCGACCCAGCTGCCAAAGCGCACGATAACCGGCAGCTCCAGCGTCTCGGGTGAGGTGCCATAGAGCTTGCCGAGCGCCGCCGCGATCTCCTGATAGAACGCGGGGATGATCCGATAGAGAATCTCGGCGAGATAGAAAATCGCATGCTCGCGCTCATCCGCCACGGTCAGGCGCTCGCGCGGGTGCTCCTCGGTCTGCCAGTCGGCGCTGACCTCGGCGCGAATGCGCTCGAGCAGCGTGCGGCGCTCATACGGCGCGAGCGTGGCGTTACTGCGCTCCAGCAGCAATCCCGCCATGCGTTGCTGCCGTCGCAGAGTCGTACGCCGGGGGGACTCCATCGGATGCGCCAGCAGCACCGGCTCGATCGAGAGTTGTGCGAGTAGCGCCAGCACCTGCTCGAGGCTCAAGCCCGCGGCCTTGAGTTCCGAAAGCGCGTCCTCCACGCCGCCGGGCTGGGGCCGGTCGCCGTCCTGCTGAAAGTACTCGCGCCTGCGGCGAATGCGGTGGACCTTCTCCGCAACGTTGACGAGCTGAAAATAGGCTGAGAACGCGCGCACCAACTCGCGCGCCAGGCGGGGGGGCCGCCCGCGCACCCGCACGGCGAGCGCATCGGCCGCGCCGACGACACCTTCGCGCCAGCGGATCGCTGTGAGCCGGTCCTGGTCGACCAGCGACAGCAGCTCCTGGCCACACTGTTCGCGCAGCACCTCGCCCATGAGCTGCCCGAGCGCATGGATATCCTCTCGCAGCGGATTATGTCGCGCCGGGAACTTGATATCTTCACGATTCATGGGGGGCGGCATTCTAACCGCAACTAACCCGCCAGCAGCACCGCCTCGGCATGCTCCAGCGCCGCGGGCAAGCCGTAGATGACGACTACATCGCCCTCGCGCAACTCGGTGTCCCCGGCAGGCTCGCGGCCAGTGATGCCCTGACGGCGTATGGCCGTGAACGCGACTTCCGCGCCGTGTATCCGCACTTCCTCGAGCCGCCGGCCCACGGCCCAGGCACGCGGCGGCAGTACCACCGAGCGCAGCAGTTCGGCCGGCTCCGTGTCTTCCTCGAGCCGGGCCGCCGCCGGCTGTGTGCGCAGGGTCGCATAGCGCTGTGTGCGTATCGTGTCCACGACCCGCGTCACCTGCATGGCGGGCAGCTGTAGCAACGTGAGGGCCTGCGAGACCAGGGTCAGGCTCGCCTCGAAGGTTTCAGGCACCACCTCCGTGGCCCCGGCCTGGGACAGATCCGCCAGCCGCGTATCATCCTGAGTGCGGACCAGAACGGGCACGTCGCCGCGCAGACGACGCACCGCCCGCACGACCGCGATTGCGACCGCCGGATCTGCGAACGTGATGATCACGACCGTCGCCACACCCATTCCGAGGCTGCGCAGCAGCTCCTCGTCGGCACTGTCGCCCCAAACCACAGGCTCGCCCGCCTGACGGGCGGCCCGCACGTTGGCGGGGTCGAGGTCCATGGCCAGATACTCGAAGCCCTGCGACTCCAGCACGCGCGCGAGATAGCGGCCGACGCGCCCGAAGCCGCACAGAATGACGTGCTCGCGGCGCACGAGGTCGGTGGCGGCGAGGTCTTCGCGCTGCATCGCAGTTTTCGGTGGAGCTTTCTCACCCAGCAGCAAGCGCGCGATGCGCCGGTTGTAACGGATGATCAGCGGACTGACGATCATGCCAAGCACGACGGTCGCGAGCAGCAGCTGGGCGGCACGCGCCGGAACGAGATCCCGTCCCTGCGCCAGTAGCGTCAATAGCGCGACGCCGAATTCGCCGCCGCCGGCGAGCACCAGGCCGGTGCGCAGCGCCTTGAAATGGCTCGGCACGAAGGCTCGCGTCGTGAGCGCCGAGAGCAGCGCCTTGGCAGCCACGACCAGCACCAGCAAACCGAAGATGCTCAGGAATTGCGCGTATAGCAACCGCAGATCGAGCAGCATGCCCACGGAGATGAAGAACAGGCCCAGCAGCAGCTCGCGAAATGGGCGGATCACGGACTCGATCTGATGGCTATATTCGGATTCGGCGAACATCATGCCGGCGAGGAATGCGCCCAGTGCCATCGATAGCCCAAGCCGCTGGGTAATCCAGGCCGAGGACAGAACCACCAGCAGCGCCGCGAGCGTGAACACTTCGCGCAGCCGGCTGTGAGCGATGATATAGAGCAGCGGGCGCAGAACCCAACGACCGATGGCAAGTACCGCCACCAGCGCGAACAACCCCAAACCCACCAGTCGCCAGACCGAGGCCGCACTGAAACCCGATTGGGCCGCCGCCAGCACACCGGCGAGGGCCAGCAATGGCACGAACGCCAGGTCCTGGAACAGCAGCACCGCGAACGAGAGCCGCCCGTGAGTACGGTTGAGCTCATCCTGATCGGCGAGCTGTTTGAGCACGATGGCGGTCGAGCACATCGCGAGCGCGCCGCCGATCACGGCCGCGCTGGGCCAGCTGACGCCGAAGGCATGGGCCGCCACGGCGCCGGTTCCGCCCACCACCAGGGTCTGTGCGCTGCCGAGCCCGAAGACTTCGCGGCGCATTGCGAGCATGCGCGGAAAGGAGAATTCCAGACCCAGCGTGAACAGCAGAAACACCACGCCGATCTCGGCAATGGCGTGGGTCTGCGCGCCATTCGGCAACACCGCGAACGCGTACGGACCGAGCAGGATACCGACGATCACGTAGCCCAGCAGCGGCGGCAGGCCGATGCGCCTGCCTGCCGTCACCAACAGCACCGAGGCGGTCAGCAGTATCAGAACCTGGCCGAGAGATTGGACGGGCACGCACCAACGTTACGGTGCGGCGCCGTCACTTGTCCATGGTCACCGTGGCATCGTAGCGATCGAAACCATGAATCGCGCGCCGGTAGGCATTGATGACCAGGCGCGCGGCGGCCTGGTCGGCGCGCGGTGAGAGCAGCATGCGCATGACCACGTCGTCGGCCGGTCGTGTTTGGTCGTCAGCCAGCAACTGCTCGATGAAACGCGCCAGGCGGCAGACGATTTCATTGACGAAGCGCAGCCGCGCGGCGTCATGCACCTGTTCGGTATTGGGCCCATAGGTGGTGCGCGCTTCCACCGTGAGCTCGTGCAGGAATACGGCCAGCAGCCGCGCCTGGTCCACCGGTTGCAGCTCGTGGAAGTAGTCGATTTCGGACTGCAGGTTCATATCAAGCAGTGGGCACGAACTCGATCGGCTTGGTGGTCGTAATCGTTGCGACGTCCTTGGCTGCGAAGCGGAACAACTTCACCCGGGCCACGATCTTACGCTCCAGCTCAGCATCCTTCAGCTCGCTCGAGACGACGTGGCATTCTGTCACCTCACCGGCAGGGGATATCGTGAATTCGAGCACCAGCTTCCCCTGCAGGTCTGGCTGATCGCGCAACGCACGGCCGTACAGGGCATAGATGGCGCCCTTGTTGCTGTCGAATACCAGCGCGATCTCCTCCTCGCTGCGCGAGGGCTTGCCGCTGCCGCCCCTGGCAACGTTGCCGGCGCCAGCGGCGGCCGCAATGCGCGAGCTGACCGCCATCGTATCGTGTCCCGTGAGCGAGCCTGCGCCGGTGCCAAAGCCCCGGCTGGCGTTGGCGGTAGTGATGCCGGCCGAGCCCGAGCCCACCTTCGAGGCGATCAGCGAGCGCTCGGCGTGACTATCCTGGCCCACGGCGCCCTGCAGATTTTTTGTTTGCCCGAGCGGGGTCAGATCGACGTTCTGGCGCAGATCGGCAAGCTCGTCCTTCAATTTGAGCAATCCCGACTGCTGCGCCTTTTTCCGGGCATCGGCCGTCCGGTCTACGGGCTTCGGAACTGGGGTCGGTTTAACCTCGGGTTTCGGCTTCGGTTGTTCCACGGGCGGTGGTGGCGGCGGCTTCGGTTTTTCCTCCACCATCAGGCGCGCGAGGCGCTCGGGAACCGCCTCGGCGGCCGTCTGGGTCTCCTGCGACAGATGAATGAGCGGCAAAATCAGACCGAGCAGCAGCACCAGCAGCAGTCCGCCGCCCATCAGACGACGGAATCGACGCTGCTCTTCGGGGTCGACCTCCCAGGCCAGCGTGTAATCGCGGTAATACTCGGACAGCTGCATCCTCTTGATCTCCGCCTTTACGTGGATCCCAACGCGCCAGCGGGTACCGGCTTGTCTTTCTGCAGCACGGCCAGCGAGATGCGGCCATAGTCCGCATCGGTGCAGGTGCGCATGACCTTCTTGAGCAGATCGTAGGGCAGAGATTTGTCTCCCATGACCGTGATCTCGCGCTCAGCCAGGTCCTGTTCGGTGATCTCTTGACCCACCAGCGTCGGGCGCTTGAGTGCTGCGCGCAACGGCTCGATGATATCGCCGGGGGTCGCTTCGACCTCGGCCACCGAGGCTACGCGCTCGCCCTGCACGAACAGATCCTCCTTGGTCAGCATCACGACCACAGTCGTACGCGGCTGGCGCTCGGAAATCGATTGGGGAATCTCGATCCCCTTGCTGTTCTGGACCACCTCGACGTTGGTCGAGTACACCAGCAGAAACGACACCATGACGGTCAGGATATCGATAAACGGGATCAGATTCAGTTGACCGTCGACCCGATGGCGCAGCTGATGCTGCAGCATGAACCGGGCGCGTCTTGACATGCTCATGGTTGCGCTCCGATCACCGGTGCATCGCCGAGCGAGATATCGGGGAACAGTTCGTATTGAACGACGTTAAAGCCGGCATTGACCTCGAGCACGCGCATCCGGTCCATGACCTGCACGACCACGTCGTACGGAATATCCGGTTCGAGCAGCACGGTGGCGTCGGTCTTGTCCGGAAACTTGGACTTGACCAGCTGCAGGTATTTAGAGAGCCCGTCGTAGTCGTAAGCACCGTCACGGTTCGGGAACGGTGCCAGCGGCCCGGAGTTTCGATCGTCGACCAGCAGCGAGTCCTTGCGCACGATGACCTCGAGCTGCAGCCCCGGGGGCGGTGGCGTGAACTCGGCGTTCGCCGGCGGCAACTTCAACTCCAGTATGACGGTGCGGGAGAACACCGCCGTCATGAGCAGAAAGGTCACGAGCACGGTAAAAATGTCGATCATCGGCACGAGCAGCAGCTCGGCCGGCTTGCGCTGGTGGCGCAAGAGCTTGCGAACCTGGTACGAACGGCGCATGCGCGCTTCCTACTGCCTTAAGGCGCTGCGCGTCAGGCCGCGGCCGGTGTCGGCTGCGCTTGGCGTTCGGTCACGGCGTTGAGAAACTTGACCGAAGCCATCTCGAGACTGTCGATCGTGTCCGTGGTCTTGGTCTGCAGCCAGGCGTGGATCAGCAGCAGCGGCACTGCGCTCATGAGGCCGAATGCCGTGCAGTTCATCGCCACCGATATGCTCGCCGAAAGCAGATTGGCCTTCTCAGCCGGATTGACCGTGGCCACCGCCGCGAAGGCGTTGATCAGGCCGATGACCGTGCCGAGCAGCCCGAGCAGGGTCGCGAGGTTGGCAAAGGTGGCGATGTAATGAGTGCGCTTCTCGAGCCGCGGCACCACATCCATGAGGCTCTCCTCCATGGCCTTCTCGATATCGTCGCGGTGCCTTGCCGAGGAGATGCGGGCCAGACCGTAACTCAGGATCTGCCCGATCGCCGAGGGTGACTTCGAAGTCAGTTGCACCGCCTGGCGAAAATCACCCCGCTGCAGCAACGGCACGAGCTGATTCCACAGCCCGCGATTACGCAACTGTACGTGCGTGAGATAGATGAATCGCTCGAGCGCGATCGCCAGACCGGCGACCAGCACAATGGCGATCGGATACATCATCTCGCCGCCGCCCTGGAAAAACCGTACTACATGACTCATCATCGTGCTGACTCCCATGCCTGAACGCTATGATCCGCCGATACGATCAAACTAAAGTGACGCAAACGCGCAATACCGCGATCTACTTCTCATCCTTGGCCTCTGGCACGGCCGCTTTGCCGGCGGCCGCATCAGGTTGTGACTTGGAGGCGCTCGCGCCGGCCTCGAGCGCCGCGTAGTAGCGGTTCTGCCGGCGAAAGACGTCGCGATCCACGGGCGTAAGGGCCTCATCGAGCAGGCTGTTCGGGGGCCGCCCGGCGAACTCGCCCAGATCGGCCCTGCGCCAGGGCACCACATACATGACCTTCGGCAACTCACGATTGCCGCTGATCTGCGTGGTGTCGAGTTCGATGTGGTCCTTCGTCTTTGCTGAGTCCTTGGGCGGCGCAGCAGCGGCGCTCGCCGCCGGCTGCGAGGGCGGTTTCGGCGCAACGCTGGGAGCCGGGGCGGAGGTCTGCACCCCCGGCTCGAGATCCGGCGCCTGCGCCGCGGCCACGCTGACCCACACCATCGCGAGCACGATCGATGTTCCCGCCATGCGCCATGATTTCATGTTGGTCCTCCGTTATTGCCAGCCGCCACCGGCGCGCTCGCCGGGGCCTCAGGCGCCTCGGCGCCAGCGGCGGGCACGGGCTTGACCCCGGTGCGCGCTCGCAGTTCCGCAATCCAGCCGCTGACGGGCTTGTCCTCCCCGGACAACTCTTTGTAGCGCTCGAATTCCGGCAGTGCGGCGGCAGGGTCACCCAAATACAGATCGAGCAGCACGCCGAGGTTGCGGTGCGCGGACGGATACGCGGCATCGCTGGCGAGTGCTTGCCCATAGGCTGCCCGCGCATCGGTGAATTTGCCTTCCTGACGCAAGGTCACGCCGAGCTCGCTCCAGGCCGTCGCATTGGTCGGGTCGAGCACGGTCGCGCGGCGCAGTGCGTCTTCCGAGTCCTGCAGCTTGCCTTGCGCGCGCGCCAGCAGGCCCAGATCGATCGCCGGGGCGGCAAAGCCGGGATACTGCAATTCGAATTGCTGTAGCTGCAGTTCTGCCTCGGTCTGCTTGCCGCTATTCGCGAGCTTCGCGGCCCGCTCATAATCAGCCAGCGCGGCACTGCTCGGCGCAGCGGCGCCCGGCGCGGCGGCGCCCGGCGCCGTGAGCGTTACGATCCACGCTTCGCTGTGCTCGATCTTGCCGTAGCGCGCTGGTTTGAGTTGCGCCAAGGCGTCAAAGCTCTTGCGCACCGACTCGTCATAGACGCCGTCGGGCGCCCGTTTGGCGTTGATCTCATGGATGGCGATGGCCTGCTCTTCGAACGGGAACGCCTGCTCTTCGAGCAGCGTGTCATATTGCTCGAGCTCATCGGCCGACAGCTTTTTTGGCCGCTCCGAGGCCATCAGGTCATGGGCCAGGGTGCGGTAGAGTTCTGCGGTCTCGTAGGTGGCGGCCGTGGTGGTCTGCGCGACCTGATACTCGGCCACTTCCTTATAGGCTTGCACGGCCGACTCCATCGCCTTCCTCTTCGCCGTGAGTGTCTGCTTGAGGGGCGCGACCAGCTTGATGGCGCGAAACGCATCCCGCGTGGGCTCGGCCAGTGCCAGCTGCGCGCGCGCGGCCAGATATTTGGTGCGGTCCGTGCGCCCACTGCCGGCGCTCGCGTCGGCTTTGACGATCTCGCGCTGCCAGTAGCGCTGCCGCTCCAGGTTGCCGGACTTGGCCGCCGCATCCAGCAGCCGCTGCCGAACCTCGATCGCGTCGACGACCGGCGTCGGGTAGTCGCGCACCAACCGCTCCAGCATCGCCGCGCTGCGTGCCGTATCGCCGGATTGCGCATATAAATCGGCGGCTTTGACGGTCGCCTCGCGCACCACGGCGCGATCCTCCTGGCGGTTCTCGGCAATGTGCTCGTACTGTGCGGCCGCCTGAGCCGCGTGCCCGCCTTGCTCGTAGGCGACCGCGAGCTTGCGCTCGACGTCGGCGTTGTATTCGCCTTTGGGATAATCGCGCCGATAGGCCTCGAGCACGGCAATCGCCTGATCCCATTGTTGCGTGTTGATTAGCGCGGCGGCCGCGTCGTATTGCGAGGTTGCGACGACTTTCGAGCCGGGCGCGATGCGCCCGACCCGCAGGAAATCCTGGGCCGCGCCGGCCTGGTCGCCAGCGGTACGCTTGGCGTCGGCCTGCTTGTAGACCGCGGCGGCCAAGCGTTCGGTAATATCCCCGCGCTCCGGATCATTCGCGGCCGCTGCCGCCAGCGCGTGAGTAAAGGCGTTCTCGGCCTGCGGGTAATCGCCTTGGTTGAAGCTGACCTGACCGACTATGGTCCAGGCAATGCGTTGCTTGGCGGCATCGACCGGCGGCGTACGGGCCAGCAGCGCCTGCGCGGACTGCGCGGCACGCGCCTGATCACCGGCCGCGTACAGATCCTGGGCGGCGTGTGTGAGCACCACGGCGCTCTCGGGGTGCTCCGGGAACGTCTGCGCAAACTTCAGCCCCGAATCGGTCGCGCGCTGATGCGCGGCCGGGCGGCCTTCCGGACTCAGCGTGTCCTCATACTTTTGATCCGCCACGAGCGCCGCATAGCCGGCCTCGGCCGAGCGCGCATTGCGCGCATAGTCGTAGGCGGTGCGCTCGTATTCGTCGGCCGCATCCAGATACTGCCGGCTCTCGAACAGCGCATCGGCCAGCAGATAGTTGGTCGCGGCAGAGTCCGGATCGTCCGGGAACGAGCTCAGGTAGCTGCGATACCAATGCGCCGCCGCGGCGTATTCTTCAGGCTTCTTGGTCTTTTGGGCGCTGGCGTGATAGTACTGCGCCACGTCCTTCAAATTGGTCTTGAGCTCGGCGACGAGCTGTGGATAGGCGCCATGCTCCCGGCCCTTCCAGAACGGTGCGCCGAAATCGTAGCGCTGCACGTACTCGAGTTTGCCATCGAGCATGAGATCGGCGAAGCCACCCTTGCGATAGGCCTCGATCGCCGCCATCTCAAGCGTCGGGGCGTGTTGGTCGACCGGGTCGCGGCTGACAAATGCGCGATAAGTAGCCGCGGCGTCCTGATAGCGCTGCTTCTCCACGTACAGATCGCCCAGATGCGAATACAGTAGCCAGAGATAGGGCACGCGGCCGCGGTGAGCGGCGAACTCATCGAGCGCCTTCGCGCCGTCGAGATACGAGAAAGTAATACTCATGACCCGCAGCGTATCTTCGGCCAGCTCACGATCGGCGCGTCCCAGCGAATCCCAGGGCCGCGTATGCGCGCTATCCTTCGGGTCGCTCAAGATCAGGTCGAGCAGATCGGCGAAGGACTTCAGACTGGCCTCGTTCATGCCCTGCTTGAATTGCGACCAGCCGTGCTTGTACAGACTCTGCTCATAAAAGGTCGAACCATTGCGTCCGCGCGCGAGCACCGCTTGGTAGGCCACCTGCGCTTCCGGGTAGCGCCGATTCGAGAACAATATTTCGCCGCGCCGAAATTGCACCTCGGCGAGGTCGCGTCCCTGCGGATAGCGCGCGACGATCGTATCGAGGGTTACGAGGGCCTGCGGGGTCTGGCCGGTGGTCTCGTAGGCGCGCGCCAGCTGATAGAGCACCTGATCGTTGCGCGGGTAGTCCGGATAGGCTTTGAGCAGTGTCGTATACAGCCGAATCGCCTCGGCGCCCTGCATGTCCAGCCGCGTGACCTCGTTGGCCATGCGCTCGAGCTCGCCGGATTCCAGGCTCAAATCGCCGAGCCGCCGCAACGCTTCGGCCCGCAGGCGCGGCTCGGCGTTTTGCAGATTGAGGAACTGGCGATAGTTCTCCATCGCCTTGCCGGCCCCGCCGCTCTTCGCCGGAGCGGGACTTACCTCGACCGACTTCGCGCTCAGATCGCCGATCGTGGGCGCAGCGGTAGGCGGGCTTTTCGCTGCCATGGCCGGCGAGATCGCCGCCAGCAGCGCCGCGCAGCGCAAAGCGAGCATGGCTCGACGATAGCGCTTCATCGCGGCTCCGGAGCGGGTGCCGGGGCTGGTGCCGGGGCGGGCGCCGTCGCACCGCTGCCTTGATCGGAGGCGCGGTCGTAAATGTCCGCGAGCGCAAAGCGCGCCTGCAATGCATAGGCGTCGAGCCGCTCCTTCTGCGCGCGCAACTCCGACTCAGCCACGCCCTCGAGATACTGATTCTGCTGCTGCGAGGTCTGCGCGAGCCGCTCGCGCATCGCCTGGATGCGGGCGGCCAGCGATGCGATGCGCGCCGCGAAATCGCCGGTGTCGTTTGGTACCGTGGCGCGCGCCTGCTGCACGCGCACCCAGCGATTCTGCAGCTCTTCGAGCGCCGCATCGAGTTCGCGCAGCGAGCGTCGCTCCTCGTAGCCACGCGCCTTGAAGTTCGCATCGAGGCGCCAATACAGCACCCCCTTGATCAGACGCAGCTTGTCGCGTGCCTCCTCGCGCTCGAGGCTCGGCGGCAGCGCCGCGAGCTGTTCCTCGAGCCGCGCAACGTTCGACCATTGCTCGCGCTCGCTCGGCGTGCCTAGCGCGGCCACGTCATTGCCGGTCTCGACCGCATCGAGCTGCGAGCCGACGCCGGCGCGCGCATCGCGCAATTTCGCCGGCATATCGCTCTCGAGCAGCGCGTCGGCGCGCGGCAGGCGCTCGGCATAGGCCCGCTGCCGGGTGTCGATCATCGCCGCGAAGGCCTCCATGCTGTCGTCCCAATGGCGCAGCGTGCCTTGCAGGTACGCCATATCGCGATAGTTTTTCAGGCCCTCCTGAAAATCGTTGTCAGCCAGCACGGTGTAGAGGTAGCGCGACTGGGGAGCGTCGGGCAATGATTTGAGCTGCCAGAACCATCCGTAGCGCGCATCCTTGTCCTCGCCCAGCAGGTCATCGAGCATATGACCCTCGTGGATATGCCCGATCGCGGCATCGAGATTGTCCGATTCGCTCGCAAAGGAGGTCAGCGCGCTCTCGTAGTACTCGGCCGATTGTGCGCCGGCATTGAGTTTGCTGAAGGCGTAAGGGACCGCCAGGTACGATTCCTGCACCGCGGCATCGAGCAGATTGCGCTGACGAAGCTCCAGCCAGGGCGTGAGCGCGGCGCGATAGTCACCGAGCGCGGCATGCGCCCAGCCGTCGCCGAGCAGTGCGCGGCTCGAATAGGGACCGTTCAGGCGCACGCGCTCGAGCGGCGCGCGCGCCTTGGCGCTCTGATCGGCCTGTAGATAGGCGAATCCCAGTGCCAGATTGGCCTTGTCGCGCAGGTTCAGCAGCTCATCACTGTGGGTATTGAGCGTGCCGACCGAGGTCAGGATCGGGTCGGCCTCGGCCAGCCGTCCGGCGCGCACCAAGGCTACGCCGAGATTGAAGCCCGCATAGGCCATCCAATCCGAAGCGCCGTGCCAGCTCTTGAGCTGTGCGATGGCGTCATCGTAGCGCTGCTGGCGCATCAACGCGTTGACCAGCAGATGCACGCGCTCGGCTTCCAGTTCGGCGCCCAGTGTGCCCTGTATGCGGCCGATCGCCTGTTCGGCGCGCTCGTAGTAGCCGCGCTCATACCAGATCTTCGCCAGGTAGAACCACGCCTGGTTGCGTACTCCCACGGGCACCTTGTCGGTGAGCAGACGCTCGAAGCGCACCCCGGCCTCGTTGTGCATGCCGAGCTCAAGATACAGACCGCCGGCGAGCAAATCCGCATCGGCGGCGTGGTGCGGCATACGCTGCCACTGGCTGAAGGCCTCGAGCTCCGTGAGCGCCTGGAATTCCTGGCCGGAATAGAATTGGAACAGCACTTCGCCGTAGTGCAGATCCTGCACGCGAATGCTCGGCAGCTTGTTCGGGTCGCTGTTGCGCGCCGCCTGCGCCGACGGCAGGCCGAGCGCCGCGAACAGCACAGCCAACGCCAGCCCATAGCCCCTGCCGCTCATACGCGGCCTATTCCCAGTCCTTGATTTCAAACTCGGGTTGCTGCGCGCTCTGGTGATCGGTGATCTTGAGTTCCAGATACTTGGCGCCCACGCCCTTTTCGAAGCGGATGTTTGCCGCGCGCCGATAGTAGCGCTCGTTCGGACCGTTGCCATTGAACAACGCCACCAGCTCATGCTGGCCGGACTTGAGATTGCCGACGTACAGCCGTTGCACACCGCCCTTGAGCAATGCGGCGACCTCACGCGGCGTGTACAGATAGTTGCCGACGTCGCGGTTGTCGATCTTCAATGTGATCGAATCGAGCGCAAAGAAGTCCCCGACGTCCAGGGAGACGAACACCGCCACCTGCGTGTTGGCCGGAAACAGCAGTTCCTCCTCGAGCACGAACAGATCCTTGTTCAGATCGACCATGTCCTTTTTGAGACCCTGGATCTGCTCATCGAGGGAGCGCGTGGCGGCACCCGCATCGGGCGCGGGAGTTGTCGCGGCCGAACTCGGGGTTGCGGCGGCCTCGGCTGCCAGCACCGGATCGGTCAGTGACACCAGGATCAGCGGCCAGAGCGTGCGCAGCAGGCGGCAGGACATTGTGTTCATGGGGGACTGCATTGATGAGGGAGAATTCAAGGGGCGGCGACCTCGTCATCTAATAGCGCACGGATCTGCGCGACGTAGGACGGATCGCCGGCGCGGTCGTCGTTGTGCAGATAGCGCACGACGCCGGAGCGATCGATCAGCACGGTGGTCGGCAAGCGCTCGATGCCATAGGCCCGGCTGACGCTCTTGGCCTGGTCGAGCAGCAGTGGAAAGGATGTCGCGTGGGCGCGAGCATAATCTACGGCGCGCTGCGGGTCGTCCTCGACGCTGACCGCGAGCACGATCAATCCCGAGGAGCGGTAGGTGCCGTAGTAGCGATCCAAAGCCGTCAGCTGCGCGGCACACAGGCCGCACCGGCTGCTCCAGAACGACAGCACGACCGGCTGTCCCCGGTACTCGGACAGCCGCACGTTATCGCCGACCGATGCCGGCAACGTAAAGTCGGGCGCTGGCTTCGCGATCAATGCGGCCGCAGGTCCGGCCGCGGACGCGGCAGCGGCCAGACCCAAAGCGCATTGGGCCCACAGGGTGAGCCCAAAAGTTCGTAATGCTCGATGCTTCAGCCGCACTCGCTACTCTCTACTCCAGCTCTTGCGAGAACCTCACGGTTCTAGCAGGTGACCTCCTGGCGACGATTTAACATTATCCGTCAATCGGCCGCAGATGGCTTGAGATCCAGTCCACAGACCCGGAAACGGCTTGATGCGTCGGCAATTGGCGACCGTGTCGCACCGACGCGCTTTGACCTCGCTCACGCGGCGCGGGCTGCGCGCCGCGGGCTAACGAATGGGCGCCAGAGCGATCAACGCGTCATAGGCACTGGCGCTGCCGAGGCCGGTTCCAAGGCCGCTGGCCCACTGCAGCGTCTGAAACGCGCCCGCCTTGTTGTGCAGAGCCAGGTAGTTCAGCACTACCGTTTCGGCCAGCAGATTGACCGCATTGGCGCCGGGGCTCGAGGTGGTATTGACGTTGCCGTCGCTCGTATAATTGCCGATCTGATTGCTGATTGCGGTCGCACGGCCATTGGGGTTGTAGACCAGGAAGAACGTGGCCGCCGTGGTCTGGTTGTCCGACGTCCATACACCCTTGCCGCGCCCGCCGACCGAGTTGTCGATGGCACCGCTCGAGACCACCGAGCCGTCGGTGAAGACATAGATCATGAGCGGCTGCTTCATGCGCGCCGCATACTCCAGGCAGGCACCGATGCACTGTCCGGCCTCCAGATCCCGCATCTCGCCGGTGGCGCGATCGCCGGTGTGGTAATCATAGCCGCCCATCTCGATTGTGCCGGCGGCCGCATAGCCGTTGACGACCATTTTCATGACCGCGGCGGTGGCCTGGAAATTGGAGTCGGCGTTGTATTCCGCGGTCGTGAAGATGCCGCCGGGGCCGACGATCGCCGTATCGAGGTCCGGGTTCAGGGTCGCGCTCGCATTGCCGTAACGATCCACCTGGTCGGCAGCGCCGACGTAGCCGCACTGCACCAGATCCTTGACCACCGCGTCCTGGACTCCGAGCATCGTATTGACGGAATCGAGCTTGTTCTTACTGATGCGCTCGATCGATTCGAGTACCGTGGTCGCATCGTTCTGACTCAACAGCCCGACCAGCTGGCCGGTGCTCACGAGGCCGGTCACGTCCGAGGCCTGGGACACCTTGGTCGGCGGCACCGTGGGGTCAATCATGTATGACGGCGCCATCGAATTGCCGCCCGAAGTCGAACTCTCGGTGCCGATGAGCGCCAGCAGGTCGCCCTTGTTGCCGGCCGGAGGCGACAGCACGGCGTAACCGGAGCTGTAGATCCCGTACATGGGATTGTGCGGGTTGTCTCCGGTATCGTTCTCGCTCATCTCCGGCATGATCGCGCCGTTGACGTTTGCCGCCGTGCCGACAGCCACGCGCTGCTTGATGCCGCGCAGATAAGCACTGTCACTGTGAAACGCCAGCCCTAAGCTCTGGTCCACGAAGTTGCCGAGGCCGGCCGAGGAGTTGGGAATCATGTTGCCGGGCAATCCGAGCCGGTTATAGCCCGCAGTCGAGAGGAAATCGAGCTGACCGCCGGAACCGCCGACCAGCACATTCGAGCCGGCGACATTGCCGCCGCCCGCCAGGTCGAAGCAGATGAAGGGAATCATGCCCGAGCCGGTGGTGATGTTGCAGGGCGAGACCTTCAGCGCGGCGATGTCCGGAGCCAGCGTCGCGTACGCCTTGCGCGGATCGGCGAACAGGCTGAACACCGAGATGCCGGCGACCGTGGCCGCGCCGCGTATGAATCCCTGCGCGAGGAAGTCGCGTCGGGTCACCGGCCGGCGATGATCCGGGTGGCGGAGCGGTTCGTGCAGGCCCAGGGGCCGCTTGCGTCTGATCTTCATGACTGGCGCCTCGTATGAATCTCTACTTGATCAGCGTCGTCGCGCTGCCGAGCACGGTGGCGCAGACGGCCTTGGTGATGGTCTGCGTACGCGTCGGAGTCTGCACGCAGGTCGGATCGGTCACGCTGCAGTTGACCAGCGAGGTCATCAGGCTGTACAGCTCGGTCCGTATCTGCGGGTCCGTGGGCTGGGTCGCAAGATTGGCCCCGACCGCCGGGCTGTTGATCAACGGCGTGATGACCAGATCCATGCCGGCGTTGGTGCCGAAGGCCTGCGCCGGGGTCTGATTGAGATTCAGGCCCGGAAAGAATGCCGGCTCGAGCGTCGGGTCGCTGACCAGCGCGCTGCAGTACTGGATCGCCAGCTGCGAGATGCCGATTTCCTGCGAGGGCAGGAAGCCCTGGATATTCGGCACCGTCGGCAGCTGCTGCTCGACAGTCTGATAGGTCGTGTTGACCGCGCTCAAGCCCGGGGACACGCCGGTAATCGTCGCCATCGAGGCATTGATCTCATCGTAGACATGCAGGCCGATGTCGGCTGACGGCGCAAGATCCGTCGGCGCCGGCGCGGCCACCGCCGCCACCGTGCGCACATGAGTCTGCGTGCCGATCTGATCGAAGCTGAGGAAGAACAGGTCCGTGGCCGGCCCGAGCTGCATCGCGATCACCGTACCCATGTTCGAGAGCAGCTGGCCCGCGGTGGGCGAATAATTGGCATTGGTGACCGTTGTGTTAAGCGTGCTGTAGGCCTGACCGACGCTGGCTTCCTGGCCGTTGATACCGATGTACAGGCCCTGGATCGGGATGCTTCCGGGCTGCGCCTTCGGATTCAGATTGATGAACGTCGGCTTATCGAACAGGTAGCTGTAGTTGTCGTATTGACTGGCCGTGAACAGGATGTAGCTCTGCGCCACGCCGGTCAGAGCGCTGACATCGAACAGCAGGTAGTAGAGCTGACCGACGCCTGCGGCGTAGTTCTGCTGGATCTGCGAGACGGTCATGGCCTTGTTATGAACCGCAGCGAAGCGGATCTCGCCCTGCCAGGGGCGATCGTTCGAGGTCTCGTTGCCCAGCAGGAATGCAAAGGTATTGTCCCAGTTGCCGAGCGTGCCGCCCGTCATGGTGTCCACGTCACCGGTGAAATTGCCGTTGACGTAGAGTTTGCGCCCATTGGTCGGGTCATAGGTCAGCACGATGTGCTGCAGTGCCGCCTGCGCATTCATGTTCGCGGCCGCGGTGGTCAGCGGCGGAGCGCCATTGGCGTCGCTGACGGTACTGCGCCCATACGCCTGGTACTGCATGGCATCCTGCGCGAGCGTGAAGTTGCGCAATGAGGTGCCGCCCGAGTAGCCCGCCATGAAGGCCTGGGTTTGCGTGACATTGGCCGGTGTCCCCCAGAGCTCGAGCGAGTACTGGCCGCTGGTGCTGATCGAGCTATAGAGCTTGCTGCTGGTCGCGGTTGAGCTCTGCGCCTTGGCGCCGCCGGTGCCGAAGATCAGGCCCCAGGCGCTGTCCCAGTTGGTATTGCCCGAGAGGGTCAGGTTCATGGCCGGATCGACGCCGCTGGTGTCGAACGCGGTGCTGCCGGTGCCCTCCTTGAACATCCAGCGGGCAATGATGTCGGCGTCGTAGCGATTGTTGCCGGACGCGATCGTACCCGCGTACAGCGTCAACGCCCTGGACACCACCAGCGTCGGGTCCACCGGTGTGACCGGCACTGCATTGGCGAAGGCCTGGATCGCGGCCAGCATGCGCGCGGCACTGCCCGCGCAGTCGACCGGGCCGCCCGGCGTCGTCGGCCAGCAATTGTGAGACTCGGTGGCCAGGCGCACGTAGAAGCGCGAGAGCGCCGGGCTATTCAGATTGATCTTGGCCTGCGCTGCCGCATACGCCTGATCGACGTTGCTGCTGGCGAAGTATGGCGACTGCGGCACCGTCGCGTTCGGCGAATGGCAGCGCGAGCAGAACATCGACACCAGCGGATAGACCGTGCTGGCAAACAGCGAGGAATCGGCCGGAAACTGCTTGGTCGGGCCGACCGCCTGATCGACCGGCGCGGTGAGCGTGATCTGCGTCGAGCCGCCGGCGCCGCCCGAGCCGCCGCCGGCCCAGTTCTGAATCCATGTGGTCAGAATATCTGCGCACGCCGATGGGCTCGAGAGCCAGCAATTGTGTCCGCCGGCGACTTTGACCACCATGGTCGATTGATCGGGTTGAGTGAGGTTCACGACGGTCAGCGCGGCGCTATAGGCCTGGTTCACGTCATCCGAGCGCGCGAACATCGGCGACTGGCCGCCGGCCTTGTGACAGCCGCCGCAGCGCGAGGACATGTTGATGTTCTGCCACAGATTGACCTTGAACGCCTCGACGTCGGCGGACGTGGGCGCGGGACCGGCATAGACCGAGGCCGCGGCGGTCGCGGTATCGGGGTTCTGCGTCGTCGGTGCGCCGCCCGAGCAGGCGGCCAGCCCCAGCAGTGCCAGCGCAAGCACCAGATTCGGCAGACGGCGGCGGATTCGGTTCACAGTAGTCTCCCTGAGAGGGCAGGCGAATGCCTAGTTGCCCATGCAGTAAACCGCAGTCTCGGCAAAGACCTGCTTCATGTTGTAACCGCCGGACTGGAAGTCCGCCACGATCTGCGCGGCGGCGCCGCGGTCGGCAGCATTGCTGGGCGGGCGCAGACAGATGGCCTGAAATACTTTCTGCACCTGGCAGTTGGCGAAAGCCTGGCTGGAGGCGAGTTCCTGCCCCAGCGACTTGGCGCCATTGCCGCTGCCGGGCAGCCCCGCGCTCCAACCCAGCAACGTGTTCGGGCCGGTACGCCAGCGGTTTTCCCATGAATCGTCCGGTGTGACGAATCCATAGCGGAAGTTGCCGGTGTTGATGTGGTATTTCGCCTGCGTCTGCCCGGGCGTGTACACGAGCTGCAGAGCGGTGGGATCATAGTTGTAGTACGCAAAGGCCTGTACCATCGGATCCATGGCCGCGTGGCAGCCGATGCAATTGTTCAGGAACACGCGGCTGTCGCCCCCGGGCGAGCGGCTGACGTCCTGGCGGATACGGTCCGGCGGGCGAGAAATGTCCATGACCTGCGGCATGTCGTTGCACAGGTAGTTGATCATCGTGAAGCGGAACATCGCGCGATTGGTGCCGGCGATGAAAAACGCGGCCGCGGCCGCCTCGGTCGTGATGACCCCGGCAGTGGCCGAGGACGGAATGCCGGTTAACGACGACTGCGTCGTGGCGACCAGCGCGCTTTTCAGATCGACGCCGTTGTCATCGAGATATCGATAGTGATTGTTGTTCGAGGGCGAGTACGCCGGCGCGCCGCTGACATTGCCGACATACAGCACATCGGCCGACAGCACGGTGTTGAACGGTACGTTGTCACGGATCATGCCGATGACGGTGGCGGTGTAGTCGTTGAGCGGCACGAAGGCCGACTGCGCGCGGTTGGTAGCCGGGGCGATGAAATTGCGCAGCGTCACGTTGTAGAAGCCGCTGTTGCTCATCGCCAGCTGCGCCGCGCCTTGCGGGTTGCCGTTGCTGATGAGCGTGGCCATCTGCGTGAGCACGGCATCGCTGGGCGGCACGCCGGCCAGGCGATTGTGGATGCGCACCGCCTGTTCGTTCGGGCCCGCAATGAGCGGAATCGTCGGTTGAAAACCCAGGAGTGCGGCCAGCATCACGCCCGTCTTGTGCCCCGCGGCGCCGTTGCGCCTTGCTACTGTTCTCATCGTCGCTCCCTGGTGCAAAATGGCTTCGCACAGTGCGAGCAACTATACGCACGGGATTAACGACTCGTAATGTCTCAAAGCACAGACAGCAGCGTTGATTACGTATCAAGCGTATCGTTACCAGCATTGTTAGGTGCGAGAACTGTGACTGACATCACGTCGCGGCAACACGCCAAAGAATGAACTCTCAACCACGCGTCAACGGAGCTTTCGAGGAATGAGACGTCACACACGCACGCTGGGCATCGCGCTCGCGGCGGCGATCATCGCTGCCTGCAGCAGTCGCGGTAATCTCAATATCGGCAGCGGTCAATCATCCGGCGGGCAGAACATCGATTTCGCAATCGCGTACATCAAGCGCACGATCCCGTCCGACAGCACCGATCTCACTGCGCTGCGCGCCAAGGACGACGTCACGCTGCCGCGCAACTATTGGACCAAGGCCGACATTTATGTGCGCAGCAGTGCCAGCCCTGCGGGCACGGAACAGAACGTCACCGCCAGCATCACCGGTAGCGGCTTCTGGGACGCCAAGGATCTCGATGTTTCTCCCGACGGTACGCTGCTGATCTTCGCTTTGCGCGGCCCGATCAGCGCCAATCAGCAGGATTTCGCGCCGCCGACCTGGCACATCTGGCAATACAGCGTACCCGGCGGTGTGCTGACGCAGCTCACGGGCACCAGCATTGACACCGCCCCCAACTCCAACGATGTCGGCCCGCACTACTTGAGCGACGGCCGGATCGTATTTTCCTCGACGCGGCAGACCCAGTCGCGCGAGGTGCTGATCAATGAAGGCGGCACCGGCGAGAATGTGCAACCGTTCGAAGCGCAGACCGAGTCGCAGAACACCTCCGATTTCGTGCTGCATGTCATGAATGCCGACGGCACCGGCATTCATCAGATCTCCTTCAATCCGAGCCACGACATCGATGCCTTCCTGATGTCCAGCGGCCGCGTGATGTATAGCCGATGGGACAACGCACCGGGCCGGACCGGCCGCAGCGCGATGCATCTCTACAGCGTCAATCCCGACGGTACCGACGTGCAGCTGCTCTATGGCGCCCAGAGCCACGACACCAGCAGCACCAATCCGTCGAACGCCGCGGCGTGCCCGCAGGGATTGAGCTGCGCGGTGCAGTTCCTGGGTACGCGGCCGCTGCAGGACGGACGGGTGCTGGCGCTGGTGCGGCCCTTCACCGCTGCCGACTTCGGCGGCAACCTGCAGATCATCGACATCAACGACTACGTCGAGAACAATCAATCGGTACCCGACACGGGCTATCCGACCTCGAGCACGGCGCAGGTGGCCGCGACGCAGAACGACGTGCGTACGCAAACGGCCAACGGCGTGCCGGTACCCTCCCCCGGCGGCCGTTTCAACTCGGCCTTTCCGCTTTGGGACGGCACCAACCGGGTGCTGGTAAGTTGGGGCCAGTGCCGGCTGCAGAACGCCACCGGCACGATTGTCGCCTGCACCGCGGCCAATCTCACCGATGCGAATTCCACCAACCCGAGCTTGACGCTCGCGCCGCCCCTCTACAGCGCGTGGCTGCTCAACTTCAATGACAGTACCCTCAAGCCCGTGTTCACGCCGGTCGAAGGCGAGATGATCAGCGATATCGTCTCGCTGCAGCCGCGCACGATTCCCTGCACCACGAACTTGAGTTGTCCGATCGACAGCACCGTGCCGAGCACCTTTGATCCGGCCTACGGCATCCTCGATATCCGCAGCGTCTACGATCGCGACGGCGTGGCGGCCGGACTCGGGGCCAACGCCAACCTCGGGGCAGTGGCAGTGGCCAGCGCCAACGCGCGGCCGGCGCGATTCCTGCGCATCGAGAAGGCCGTGGCCTTCGGCGATCCCGATCTCAAGGACGGCTTCCCGAAATTCGACCGCAATATCGCGCTCAATGGATCAGTCGGCTACATGCGGCAGCTGCTCGGCTACGTGCCGATCGAGCCCGACGGCTCGGTGCGCGTCATGGTGCCGGCAAATGTCGCCTTCCAGATCACGGTCCTCGACGCCAATGCGCAGGCGCTCTCGGACTTTCCTCGCCATTTGTCATGGCTGACGGTGCAGCCGGGCGAGGTGCTGAGCTGCAATGGCTGCCACATGCCGCAGCCGGCGCAGGTCGTGACCGGCAGCGATGGCATAGCGGTGGAGGTCAGTGGCCGCTCGCATGGCCGCGCTGACCTGTTTACCGCCCTCAACAGCGGTGACGGTGCGACCTTCACTGCCGCCGGCAACGGCAGCGTGGCAACGCTCGCCCTTTGCCCGGGCAGCACCATGGCGCAGGAGCTGGTGAGCAGCACCAGCTGCAACAACAGTCCCACGGCGCCATACAATGCGGCGGCTTTGAGCCAGGACGTGATCTTCAACGACGCCTGGGGCGACGGCTACAACCAGAAGACCGGGCCCAACGCGATGGTTTCCTACATGTACAGCGCCCTGACAACGAACGAGCCGATCGTCCCGTCCTGCCAGAGCACGTGGTCGGGGTACTGCCTGAGCATCATTAACTACCCCACCATCATCAATCCGCTCTGGAGCGTCGTGCGCGGCAGTACCACGCCGGATCCGCGCGGCGCCAATACCTGCACCAAATGCCATACCTCCACGCGCCCGGTCCCGGAACCCCCGGACGGCAACCTGCAGCTCGATCGCGATCCGGCGCAAAGCGCCACGGCGCAGTTGCGCGCCTATACCCAGCTCGTAGACACTCACGATGTCCTGTCGCTCAATGCCACCAATCAATTGGTAGACTCTGGGGTGACGGTGCCCGGCTCGATGGTTGCCGGTAGCGCCAGCGGCTCGTGTTTTTTCCAGACGGTCACGGGCGCGAAGTTGGGCTGCAGCGTCACGGGGACGGTGAACCATGCCGGGTTCATGACCGCAGCGGAGCTGCGGCTGTTGTCAGAGTGGGTGGACATTGGAGCGCAGTATTACAACAACCCCTTCGACGCGCCGCTGGCCAACTAAGGTCGTTCCCCTGATCGCCGCCCTGCTGCTCTCGCTGCTGGCATCGGCGGTTGCAAGTGCGCGTGACTACCTGCAGCTATTCGTGGTGCAGCCGTACCTGGAGCTCCATACCGGCCCCGGTCGCGGCTATCCGGTCACGCAGGTGGTCGCCCGCGGCGAGGCCGTGGATGTGCTGATGCGGCGCACCGAGTGGTTCAAGGTACGCACCGAGCACGGCATCGAGGGCTGGGCCTACGAGCGCGACCTGCTGCGCACCACGCTGGCAGACGGCACCCCGTTTCAGATCAATCTCGGCGATCGCGCCGGCTTTGCCGACCATCGCTGGGAAAGCGGCGTGTTCGGGGGGGCCTATGCCGGAGCGAGCATGATTTCGGCCTATGAGGCGCTCTCGCTGACGGATAATCTGAAGATAGAGCTCTCCGGTTCGCAGTACATCGGCAATCTGTCCAACGGCTACCTGATCGACCTCGGACTCAGTCATGTGTTCATGCCCAACTGGCGCTTCTCGCCTTTTGTGACCCTCGGCGGCGGCTATGAGCGGGTCGAACCCAAGGCCACGCTTGCCCAACCGCTGAGCTCGAGCAATCAAACCGGCTACGTGGGCGTGGGCGTACGCTACTACCTGGCCCGGCGACTGTTCCTGCGCGGCGAACTGCGTGAGCACGAGGTCTTTACCAACCAAAACAGCAACGAGGTCAAGAACGAATGGAAACTCGGATTTGCATTCTTTTACTGAGCGTCGTTGCGCTCGGTTGCAGCGGCTGCGCCATCTTCCACCGGCATGCCAAGCAGGACGCGGACACGCACAGCTCGGACTCGAGCGCGCAGGCGTCGCCGGATAGCGACGCCAACTCGCCCCCACCCAGCGTGATCGAGCCGCAGGTGGAGCGTCGCACCGTCAAGGTGCCAACCATCCGCCCCAGCAACGTTGAGCTCGGGGCGTACTACGGCGAGATTTCAATTCAGGATTTCGGCTCTCAGCCGGTGGCCGGGCTGCGCTTTGACTACCACATCAGCGAGGATTTCTTCGCCGAGGCCACCTACGGTCGCGCCAAGGGCGGCGAGACCAGCTTCGAGACCCTCAGCAACATACAACTGCTTTCCGATGCTGAGAGACGGTTCACGTATTACAACCTGTCTCTGGGCTACAACTTGCTCCCGGGCGAGGTCTTCATCGGTCGCAATCTCGCCATGACCAGCTCGTTCTATTTGCTTGGCGGCATAGGCGCCGTCAAATTCGCCGGCGATCAGAATTTCACGGTGAATTTCGGTGCCGGGTTCAGGGTGCTGCCGACGGATTGGCTGGCGTTGCATATCGACGTGCAGGATCTGGTGTTCAGATCCGACGTCACGGGCGTGGAAGAGCTGAAGAACAATCTTCAGGCAACCATCGGTGCGACCGTATTCTTCTGAGGCAGTAATGCAACCAAGTAATCCTAAGCATCGAGCCGGCCCGATGGCGCGCGCGCTCGGCGGTGGCCTGGCGCTGATTCTGAGCGTGTCGGCCTCGGCGGCTGTGATCGCTCCGGGCGCCGCAGCGCCGGCATTTCAGCTGCATTCATCGGGCAACACGGATTTGTCCTTGAGCGATTTGAAGGGCCAGGTCGTGCTGATCAATTTCTGGGCGAGCTGGTGCGGACCGTGCCGGCAGGAAATGCCGGTGCTCGAGCAGCTCTACAAGAAATACAAGGCCGCCGGGTTCACGCTGCTCGGGGTCAACGTCGAGCCCAAATCCGCCGATGCGGTCGGTTTCCTCAAGTCCACACCTGTCTCGTTTCCGATACTGTTCGACCCGGACAGCAAGGTCAGTAAACTGTATGAGGTGTCCGGCATGCCGAGCACCGTGATTCTCGATCGCAGCGGCAAGGTGCGCTACGTGCATCATGGCTACAAGCCCGGCGAGGAAAGCGAGTACCTTGATCAGATCCGAAGCTTAGTGCGGGAGTAAGCATGACGCAGCGTCGTCTCGGGATCATCGCCGTGGTCACGCCATTGGCGGCACTGCTGCTGTCCGCCTGCTCGCCAATCCAGCCGTGGGTCAAACCGTACGAGCGAGAGCATCTGGCCGACCCGATCATGTCCTTCGATCCCAACCCGGTCTCGAGCACCTACCTCGATCATGTGTTCGAAGTGCGCGAAGGCGCCCGCGGGGCGACCGGCAGCGTCGGCGGCGGCTGCGGCTGTAACTAAATGGGTTGGAGGTGCGGCATCCGGGCCCGAACCCTCACAGCGGCGCTGTTCGCGCTGGCTGCGGTCAGCCGGGCCGCGGTATTGCCCGATGATCGCGCCGATCTGCTGTTCCATGATTGGGAAGGCGGCGGCGTCACGGTCGAAGGGCCCTCGATCCTGGTGCGCAAGAAGGTCACCGATTCGCTGTCGCTGGCGGCGAACTATTACGTCGACATGATCTCGAGCGCCTCGGTCGATGTGCTGTCGACCGCGAGCCCCTACAAGGAGAAACGCACCCAGGGCAGCGTGAGCGCGGACTATCTGCACGGCAATACCACCTACAGCCTCGGCTATATCGAGAGCAACGAGCCGGACTACAAGGCCAGGACCGGTTTCTTTTCGATCAGCCAGTCCATGTTCGGCGACCTCACGACCGTGTCCTTCGGCTTCACGCGCGGCTGGGACCATGTCGGGGTAGATCTCCGCCAGAACGGCAGCCTCGTTTCCACCACATGGGTCGGCGATGCCGATCACCGGAATTGGCAGGCGAGCCTATCGCAGGTTTTGACGCGCAATATGCTGCTATCCCTGAACTTCGAGACCGACGAGAGCGACGGCTATTTGCAGAACCCCTATCGCTCGGCGCGCTATCTGAGCCCAGAGGGGCTGGTGGAGTCGGAAGGCCAGGTCACCCCCAATACCCGGACGGGTAACGCCGGCTCGGCTCAGCTCAAGTACTACCTGCCCTGGCACGCCGCGCTCGACGGCAGCTACCGCATCTACCACGACACCTGGGGCATCCTCGCGCACACCCTGAGCGGCGGCTATACCCAACCGCTGTTCACCGACTGGACCTTCAACGGTAACCTGCGCTACTACCGCCAGACCGCGGCGGTCTTCTACAGCGATCTGTTTCCGTTCGAGGACTCGCAGAATTTCATGTCCCGGGACCGGGAACTGGCGCAGTTTCACGATCTCACCCTCGGGCTCGGCGCCACCTGGCAGTTTCATCCCGGCTGGCCGCGCTGGATCGAAAAAGGCACGCTGAATCTGAGCTACAACCGGATGCACGTGGCTTACGATGATTTTCACGATTTCGGCAAGCCGGGCAGCCTGCCGGGAGGCATTCCGGCGTACGCTTTTGACGCCAACGTCACGCAGTTCTTTATTTCCTTGTGGTACTGAACGATCATTCGCCTCCTTGAGTCCATCGCTGCGGAGGCGATTTCATGAAACGACATTCTTTCCAGCGCGCACTGCTGTGCGCCGCGGCGCTGTTGGCATTACTACCCAGCGCCTTCGCGCAGACGGCCGATCAGAGCCGCGAGGACGCTCGCCTGATCACGGCCACCCAGGTGCTCGAGGAGCTGCGGGCCACTCCGGACACCAATGTGCCGGACTGGCTCATGCAGCGCGCCTACGGCGTCGCTGTGATCCCCGAAGTGATCAAGGGGGCGTTCATTTTCGGCGGCCGCTACGGCAACGGCGCCCTGAGCATTCGCGATGCTGCGGGTCGATTCAGTAACCCTATTTTCATTACCCTTACCGGGGGCAGTGTCGGCTGGCAGGTCGGGGCGACCTCGACCGATGTGGTGCTGGTGTTCGCGACGGCGCGCAGCGTTGAGAACTTCGCACGCGGCAAATTCACCCTGGGCGCCGATGCCTCGGTCGCCGCCGGCCCCGTAGGGCGTCAGGGCGAAGCTGCTGCCGGCATCAACGCCGAGATCTATTCCTATTCCCGCTCGCGCGGTCTGTTCGCGGGTGTGGCGCTCGATGGCACCGTGATCGCCTTCGATCGCCACGCGAACGACGCCTTCTACCACAGTGATGAGGTCACCACCACGGAGATCACCGGCGGCAAGGTCACGACCCATTCGGAAACGGCAAGCCGTTTCCTGGCCTCGGTGGCCGCGAGCGCCAACGGGTCCGGCACCGAGCCGTCAGGCACCAGCACTTCGCCCGGATCATCCGCGCCGCCGCCGGTGGCAAAGCCGGCCCCCGCCCCGCCGAACTCGGGCGCTGTGAAGACCTACCCGATGGAAGACGCGCAGCCGGGCACCGAACCGAAGTAGTGCTGACCGCCAAGCACTCAAGCCCTAAAGCAGCGTGTTGAGCCACGGCACGCTGGCGAGGCAGAGCAGGATGGCCAGGCCTAACACCGCATTGGCCAGGGCGGGCTCGAGTCCATATTGATCGGCCAGTATCGCCGCCGAGACCATCGGCGGCATGCCCGCCTGCAGCACGCCGACCGCGAGGACCAGTCCGGTCACGCCCGTGAGCCGGCCGAGCAGAACGCACAGCGCCGGGGCCAGCAGCAGCTTCCAGCCGAGCGCGCAGCCCACGGCCGACAGGCGTGAGCGCGGCAGCTCAAGCCGCTGCTGCAGGCCGACGGAAAACAGCGCCAACGGCGTCAGCGTCGCGGCCAGGCGGGCGCACAGGGCGTGCAATATCTCGAAGGGACCTCCCGCGAGGCCGATCAGAATGCCCGCCACCAGTGCCAGGAAGGCTGGAAACAGCACGATCTGCCGCACAATCTGCCACGGCCGCAGCTCCCGGCCCGCATAGATGACGGTGACCGCGACACCGCCGATCACGAGCGCCGTGAAGCAGCCGGTCTGATCGCCGATCACGGCCAGCGACAGCCCCGGTGCGCCGCGCAGCGCCTCGATCATCGGGCAGCCCATGAATGCCGTGTTGCCCAGACCGCCGACCAGCGTGAGCGCACCAATGCGCGCGCGACCAGCCAAAGGCCTTGCCGAGCGCCGCAAACAACAGCCATGAGCCGATGAACACCAGCCAATTGGCCGCCGTCAGAAACCAGAATTGCGCCTCGAAGTGGATGCCCGGTATGACATTGAGTACCAGCGCGGGCAGCGCAATATTGATGACCCACCAGTTCAATGCCTGCGCTAAACCCGTGGGCGGGCGCGCCACGTGCGCGACCACGATACCCAGCGCCAGACACACAAACAGCAGCACCAATGCCGTCATGGAACCAAGTATAAGAGCGCCGGCACCCGGCACGGCTGCCGGTTTTTCCGCTAGCATCGAGCCAATGCCGACCCTCGCGCTGAAAGCTTCCCGCCTGTGCAAGCGCTACGGCAATCTCGCTGCCGTGGACGACGTGTCCTTCCAGGTAACGCACGGGGAAATCGTTGGCCTGCTCGGACCCAACGGCGCCGGCAAGACCACGACCATCAATATGGTGCTCGGAGTGCTGCAGCCGAGTTCCGGCACCGTGGAGATCGAAGGCATCGATATCGCCCGCCACCGCTCGCAGGCGCTCGCGCATACGAATTTTGCCGCCGTCTATGCCACCCTCCCGGGTAATCTCACCGTCTATCAAAACCTGCGTTTCTTCGGCCTGCTCTACAATGTCGCGCAGTTGAATGCCCGCATCGAGGCACTGCTGGCTGAATTCGATCTGGAGCGCCTGCGCGACACGCGCAGCGGCGTGCTGTCCTCGGGCGAACAGACGCGCCTGGCACTGGCGAAAGCGTTGCTGAATACCCCGCGATTGTTGCTGCTCGATGAGCCAACCGCCTCGCTCGACCCTTCGGCCGCGGACCTGATTCGCGGCCGCATCCGCGCCATGGCCAGCCACGGCCAGTGCGGCATCCTTTGGACCTCCCATAACATGTACGAGGTCGAGGAGACCTGCCACCGCGTATTGTTCGTCTCGCACGGCAAGATTCTGCTCGAGGGCGATCCCAAAGCGTTGCCGCAGGAACATGGCGCTGCCTCGCTCGAAGAGCTGTTCATCCGCCTGGCGCGTGAGCCGCTCGCCAATCAACGGAACGCTGCATGAGGTTGCGCCCGATCGCGGCGATTGTGCTGCGCCAGCTGTATCTGATGCGCAGCAGTCCGGTACGGGTTCTGCCCATGATTGCCTGGGTGGCCGTCGATATCGTGCTGTGGGGTTTCATTGCCCGCTATCTGAACAGCGTTACAGCCACCGGCATGAATTTCGTCGCCAGCCTGCTCGGCGCGGTTTTGTTCTGGGATTTCTTCACGCGCGTCATGCAGGGCGTGACCATGGCGTTCTTCGAAGACGTCTGGTCGCGTAACTTCATCAACGTGTTTGCCTCGCCCATGCTGATCTCGGAGTATTTGAGCGGTCTGGTGCTGACCGGCGTCACCACCAGCCTCATCGGCCTGATCGTCATGCTGATCATTGCCAGTGCGATCTTCGGTCTGCACTTCGCAGCGCTGGGCCTGCTGCTGGTGCCGTTCCTGCTGGTGCTGTTCCTGTTCGGCATCGCGCTCGGTGTGCTCGCCAGCGCGATGGTCTTGCGCCTGGGGCCAGCCTCCGAATGGCTGGTATGGCCGATTCCGGCTCTGCTCTCCCCCTTCGTCGGCGTGTTCTATCCGCTCGCGACGTTGCCGTCGTGGATGCGCGGCGTTGGCCATCTGCTGCCCCCCTCGTATGTCTTCGAGGCCATGCGCTCCTTCGTCGCCGGCGGCGGCTACAGCAACCGGGCGCTCGTGATGGGCGTCGCTCTGGCGGCGTTGTACGTGCTGCTGGCCGCCTGGCTGTTCACCGGTGTCTATCGCTACGCCGTGCGCAGCGGCCTGCTGGCGCGCTACAGCGCCGAGAGCGTGAGCTAACCACACCCATGGATAATTTCACGCTCTACCTCGTCGTATTGGCGCTGCGGCGCCGGCCAGCTTAGGCGGCTGGGGACTGGCGATGGCGGCTGCAATCATTCTCGCCCTGACGGTGTTCATCAGCCTGGCGGGCTTGTGGGTTGTGCCACGCATTATCGAGTGGAATCTATTTCGACCCTACTGGTTCCTGCGTCTGCGCCAGTACTGGACGGCCATCGGCAGTGCCTTCGTGCACGCCAATCTTTCTCATCTGCTGTTCAACTGTTTGACCTTCTGGTTCTTTGCTTTCCCGCTCGAGCGCGTCATCGGCTCGGCACGCTTGCTCGCGCTGTACGGCGTCGGACTGGCCGCGAGCAATACCGGAACGTACTTCAAACACCGCAACGACCCGGACTATGCGTGCCTCGGGGCCTCGGGCGCGATCCTGGCGGTGCTGTTCGCCTCGATCGTCTATTTTCCGCGCCAATCGATCATGCTGCTGCCGATTCCGCTGCCGATCCCGGCGCCCATCTTTGCCGTGGGCTATCTGCTCTATAGCTTCTATGCCGGCCGGCATCCGCAGGGACGCATCAACCACGAGGCGCATTTCAACGGCGCACTGGCCGGATTGGCCTTCGTGGCGCTGACCGACCTGCCGGCCTGGCAGCGCGCGCTGCACGCGCCGTGGTAGCCGCATCGCTAATCGATAACCTATACTTTGGCCTACAGTAGATCATTCGATAAAAAAGTATCGATTAGCGATACGGTTCAGCTCATGGACGATCCAACCGGGCCAGTGCGCACTCGACGGCACTTCGTTCAGGTCTCCGCGCTGATGGGCGGCGGCCTGGCATTGGGAATCGGGCTGGAACGTTCATGGTCGGCACAGCCGCCGCAGCCACTGCGACACCAGGCGGCAACGCTGAATGCGTACGTGCGCATCGATCCGAGCGGTCGCGTGACCCTGGTGATGCCGAAAGTCGAGATGGGTCAGGGCACCTACACCTCGCTGCCGATGCTGGTCGCCGAGGAACTCGAGATCGGACTGGATGAGATCACTGTCGAGCCGGCACCGCCCGATCCGGCCGTCTACGGCGTCGATGGCGATCAGTCCACCGGCGGCTCGACTTCGATCCGCGACTGCTGGCTGCCGCTGCGCAAAGCGGGAGCAACCGCGCGCATCATGCTGATCGATGCGGCCGCGCACAGCTGGCGAGTATCGGCGTCCACCTGTCGCGCCGAGCGCGGAGCGGTTATTCACGACAGCTCCGGTCGCCGCCTTGGCTACGGGGCGCTCGCCTCCGCGGCCGCGTCGCTGCCGGTGCCCGCCGATCCGCCGCTGAAGCCCGCGAAAGACTTCAAGCTCATCGGACGATCCACCGCGCGCCGCGATACGCCTGATAAAATCTGCGGGCGAACCGTGTTCGGTATCGATGTGCGGCTGGAGGGAATGCGCGTGGCGATGATCGCCCAGTCGCCCGTGGTGGGTGGACGGGTCTTGGAGCCGCTGCGCGCCGACGCCGCGATGGCGGTGACAGGGGTCAGGCAGATTGTGAATGAGCACGATGTCGTCGCCGTCGTGGCCGACGACACCTGGGCCGCGCTCAAGGGACTGCAAGCCCTTGAGCTGCAATGGAACGAGGGGCCCAATGCGCAGGTCCAGCAGGCCGCGCTGGTCGCAGCATTGGAAGCGGCCGCCCATCGGGGCGGTGCCATCGCCAATCGCACCGGGGATGCCGCCTCCGCCATGGGTCGAGCCGCCACGCGCCTCGAGGCGACCTACCATCAACCGTTTCTCGCCCACGCGACCATGGAGCCGATGAATTGCACGGTCCACTGGCGCGAGCATCAGTGCGAGATCTGGGTCGGAACCCAGGCGCCGGACCGAGCGGTCGCGAAACTCGCCGCGCTCGGACTCAAGCCCGAGAATATTCGAATTCATAATCACCTGATCGGTGGCGGATTTGGACGGCGACTGGAAGTGGACGGGATTGTGCTGGCCGCACGGATCGCCCGTCATGTGCATGCACCGGTCAAGGTGCTATGGCGGCGCGAGGAAGATATTCAACACGATATGTACCGACCCTACTACGTCGATCGACTCGCAGCCGGACTCGACTCGCGCGGGATGCCGATCGCCTGGCAACACACGATTGCCGGCTCCGCGGTGAGCGCGCTTTGGTCGGGCGAGCCGCTCAAGAACGGCGTGGACGATGATGCCGTGGAAGCAGCCGCGGACCTCCCGTATGCGTTCGAGAATCGGGAAGTCCGGTTTGTACGCCAGGAACCCCAAGGCGTGCCGACCTCGTGGTGGCGCGGTGTGGGCCCGACGCGCAGCGTCTTCGTCGTCGAAAGCTTCATCGATGAACTCGCGGCCGCGGCCAGGCACGATCCGGTGCAGTACCGGCGCGCCCTGCTCAACGCACCGCGTCTGCTCGCGGCGCTGGAACTGGCCGCCGACAAGGCCGGCTGGAGCCAGCCACTGGCCGCCCGGCGGGGGCGCGGCGTCTCAGTGCAGTCCGCCTTCGGCAGCTATCTGGCTCAGGTGGTCGAGGTTACCGTCGATGCCGGCGCTGAATCAGGCTCGCAGGTCCGGGTCGATCGCGTGGTCTGCGCGCTCGACTGTGGGCAGACGGTCAATCCGGATACGATCCGCGCACAGCTCGAAGGCGGCGTGATGTTCGGGCTCAGTGCGGCGCTGTTCAATGAAATCACGATCGTCAATGGCCGGGTGCAGCAGAGTAATTTTCACGATTTTCGGGCGTTGCGATTGACTCAGGCGCCGCGGGTCGAGGTTTACCTGATCGCAAGCCAGGAGAGCCCTGGCGGTGTGGGCGAGACCGGTACCGCCTGCGTGGCAGCTGCGCTGTGCAACGCGATTTACGCGGCCACCGGTCGACGCCTGCGCAGTCTTCCGGTTATTCGGAGTTTTTCGGCCTAGAGGCTCGCGCGCCGATGGGCGCGGCCGCGCACCAGGATCGAGCGGACCGCGCTATTGGGGCTTGCTCCTGCACTCGGGTTGTGCTTCGGCGGGCGCCGAATGTTGTGGCCCTGCAACATTGATTGCCGTAACGCGAAACCGGCGTTAACTTGGCGAATACGGTATCGCGGCAGCGGCTCGACGCATTGACGCGACAGAATGAATAACGCTACAGACCAGGGAGACACCATGCTACCCACTCCAAACGCCCATGCATGCTCCGGGCGCACCATTGCTTCGACCGCCAGAGGCCTCGCCATCGCTCTGCTCGCCTGCGTTCCGGCGAGTTGGGTCCAGGCGCAGACGACCACCGATGCGGATACCGGCGGATCGGTGCTCGAGGAAGTCACCGTCACGGCCACGCGCCAGGAAGAGTCGCTGAGCCGGGTGCCTATCAGCGTCAGCGTTGAGACCCGAGATGCCATGGACGTCAAGGGCATCAAGGACTTCTCCGACATCGTACGCTTCACGCCTGGCGTGGCGTTTGATGCCAATGAGACCAACCGTATCTCGATTCGCGGCATTTCTTCCTCCGGCGGCTCCGGCACGACCGGCATCTATATCGACGATGTGCCGATACAAATACGCGCCCTCGGGTTCAATGCCGATGACAGTCTACTGAAGGTGTTCGATCTCGATCGCATCGAGATACTGCGCGGCCCGCAGGGAACATTGTTTGGCGCCGGATCCGAGGGCGGTACCGTGCGCTACATCACCTCCCAGCCCAATCTGGATAAATCCGAAATCTACGCGCGCGCTGAGAGTTCCTTTACCGAAGGCGGATCTTTGAGTTACGAAGCGGGGGTGTCAGGCGGCACACCCATAATCGATGGCACGCTGGCGGTGAAGGCGAGTGCCTATTACCGCCGTGATGGCGGCTGGATCGACCGCATCGATCCGACGACACTCAATGTAGTGGAACCGAATGCGAATTTCGACGAAACGACCGCCGTGCGCGTGGCCATGCTCTGGCAGCCCGACTCGGCGATCCGCGTGACCCCGAGCTTTTTCTATCAGGATCGCCAGCGCAATGACGTCACGATCTACTGGCCTCAGTATTCCGACCCGAGCAGCAATCACTACCTGAGCGCGAATCCCACGGCGAGCCCGGAACCGGACGCGTTCTACCTACCCGCCCTCAGCGTGCAGGTGGATCTGGGTAAGACGCGATTGATTTCGACCACGGCTTATTTTCACCGCGACGACCAAAGCGAGTATGAAGGCACGCTCTACAATCTCAGCTACTACCAGTCGCTCGCCAGCCCGCTGACTGCATCGGGATTGATCCCAGACTTCCCGCTGCTTGACGGTAGCGGCGTGCACCTGCCGGCGGCGTTGGTAAACTATCGCGCCCCCAATACGGTCACGAACCAGCAGCGCTATTTCACGGAAGAGTTGCGTCTGCAATCCACCGATAGGGATGCGCGGCTGAATTGGACTGTGGGTGGGTTCTTCTCGATCAATCGTCAGTTCAGTTTGGAGCAGATCCACGACCCGATGGCCGACACGCTCTTCAACCTCGAATTCGGTCAGGGCGCGGCGGCGTATTTCGGTGACACCGTCGACACCCACCCGGATGGCAGTTCGAATCTGCCGATGGGCGACTCCTATTTCAATTCTCTTTTGAGCCACGACCGCCAGATTGCCGGATTCGGTGAAGGGAATTTCAACCTGACCGATGCGCTGAAGCTGACCGCCGGCGTGCGCGTGGCCTATACGCAATATTCCATCTCAAGCCTGTCCGGCGGACCGCAGAACGCCGGTCCGCGTCCCGGCGCTCATGCGGCGAGTGAAACACCGGTGACTCCGAAGCTCGGGCTGTCGTATCAGGCGGACCCGAATGATCTCTACTATGCCACCTACGCCAAAGGCTTCCGCAGCGGCGGGGGCAATCCGGAGGTGCCGGGCGGCCTGGTGTGCGGCCAGGACTTCCAGAATTTCGGCATCAGCGGCGCACCGAGCTCCTACAAGTCCGATACCGTGCAGAGTTTCGAGGTCGGCGCCAAGAACAGCCTTAATAACGCGGTCCGGCTGGCCACCAGCATCTACTACATCAAGTGGAATGACATCCAGCAGAATGTTGTGCCGCCGATTTGCCAGATCCAATGGACGCAGAATCTCGGCGCGGCCGTTTCCAAGGGTTTCGATCTGCAGGCCGACTTCGACCTCGGCGGGGGTGTTAGCCTTGAAAGTTCAGTGGGCTACACCGACGCGCAATACACGCAAAATGCCTACGTCGGAATCTCAGGCCCGGGCATATTGCCGGTCGTCGCCAAGGGCGATGCGGTCGTCGATGCGATCGTCGGGGAGAACAGTGTCGGCACGCCCCCCTGGACTGCGACGATCAGCCCGCAGTACAAATTCAATGCCTTCTCGCATGAGTCGTTCGTGAGGTTGGACTATGAGTACGGCAGCGGCGAGAAATGGTTAGCGCCCTCCCGCGATTCACGTACCTCGCAGTATGACAACAAGGATCCCTTAGCGCCCTCGTATACGCTGCCGTTGCTGGCCAGTCATTTCGTATCGCTGCGCGCCGGCACGCAGATCGATCACTGGGCGCTGTCCGTGTTCGCGGATAACCTGCTCGACAGCCATACCATCACGAACTCCAACCATCAGGTTATAAGTTACGACCCCACCGGAGCCACGCTCGCCACCCCCCTGTACAGGGACCTCACTTTTCGGCCGTTGACCATCGGCATCACGGCCGTGTTCAAGTACTGAGCACTGGTGTCGGGTCGTGAGAAAATCCCGCCCAAGGATCGGCACCTGGGCGAGGATCGGCCGATATTGCGGCGGGATTTCCTGCAAGGTGTACTGGTGGGCGCGGCGACCGCGCTCTCTGGACCATTGCTTGGCGCCTACGCGGCCGAAGCCACACCCGAGGAACGCGCCGCGCAGGATCTGCCGGGCTACTACCCGCCGCTGCTCAATGGTCTGCGCGGCAGTCATCCGGGCTCGTTCGAGGCCGCTCACGCGCTGCGGGACGGGCGCGGCCTCGAGCAGGACATCGATACGCGCGAGTCGTACGATCTCGTCGTGGTCGGCGGCGGGCTGAGCGGACTCGCCGCGGCACACTTCTTTCGTGCCCGCAACGCTGCGGCCGGCCGGGTCCTGATCCTCGACAATCACGACGACTTCGGCGGTCATGCCAAGCGCAATGAGTTTCAGCTCGGCGGCGGCATGCAATTGTCGAACGGCGGCACGCTCGAAATCGACAGTCCGCGACCTTACAGCGCCGTGTCGGCCGGGCTATTGCGCGAGTTAGGGATCGACGTCGCTGCGCTGAGCAGCGAGATCGAGCATCGCAAGTTCTACAGCGCTCTGGGCCTGCTGCACGCGGCCTTCTTCAATCGCGAAACCTTCGGCGCCGATAAACTCGTGGTGGGGCTCGGCACCGTGCCGACCCGCAAGCTGCTCGCGGACGCGCCGCTGTCCGCGCGCGCGCGCGCCGACATCGAGCGCATCGAGGAAGCCTCGATCGATTACCTGCCCGGAGTCTGCTCCGCAGAGAAGAAACTGCGGCTCTCGAAGATCAGTTACCGGGATTTTCTACGCGCTCTGGCCAAGGTGGATCCGCAGACGATTGCCTACTACCAGCCCAAGTCCCACGATGAATGGGCGGTTGGCATCGATGCGGTGTCGGCACTCGATTGCTGGGCCTTCGGGCTGCCCGGCTTTCGCGGCATGCAGCTGCAGGGCGGTTCAATTGCGCGCATGGGCTATACGCCCTCGGGCTACAAGGATACCGGCGGCTCCGCGACGCTGCATTTTCCCGATGGCAACGCGACGATTGCGCGACTATTGGTGCGCGGCCTGATCCCGGAGGCGGTGCCGGGCTCGAGCGCGCAGGATGTGGTCAGCGCGCGCGTGGATTACGGCCGCCTTGACCGTCCTGATTCGGCCGTGCGGCTGCGTCTGAGCAGCACGGTGGTCAGCGCCACCCACGTCGGTGATCCGGCCAATGCGCGCGAAGTCGAGCTCAAGTACGTGCGCAGCGGCCGGGCTTATACGGTGCGCTCTCGCGGCTGCGTGCTGGCCTGCTGGAATATGATGATTCCCTACCTGGTCCCCGAACTCCCCGAGCCCCAGAAAGCCGCATTACACAGTCTCGTCAAGGCGCCGCTGGTCTACACCAGCGTGGCGCTGCGCAACTGGCAGGCCTTCAGCAAACTCGGTGTCGATCGCATCTACGCGCCCGGCTCGTACCATTCAACCCTGACGCTCAACCCCAAGGTGGATGTCGGCAGCTATCGCAGTGCTTCGACGCCCGATCAGCCGATGCTATTGCGCATGGTGCGCGTGCCGTGTCAGCCGGGACTGTCCGAGCACGAGCAGAACAAGGCCGGTCGCGCCGATTTGCTGGCCACTCCGTTTGCGACCTTCGAGCGCAATATCCGCGATCAATTGGCGCGCATGCTCCGGGGCGGCGGCTTCGACCCGGCGACGGATATCGAGGCCATCACCGTCAATCGTTGGCCCCACGGCTATGCGCCGGAATACAACCCGCTGTGGGATCCGGAGGTGCCCCCGGAGCAGCGCGCGAACGTGATCGGCCGCGCGCCCTTTGGCCGCATGACGATTGCGAATTCGGATTCGGGCGGCGCCGCGTACACCGACTCGGCCATCGATCAGGCAGATCGCGCCGTCACTGAGCTGCTGCACCACTACGCCTAATAGTCCGCCGCCGGCGCGGATCCGGTAGCCGCTAGTGCGCGCACTACCTCGCGACGGGTGCGCAGCACGTCCGCGAGCGGCGTGTGCCGCGAACGCGTTACCTCTTCGGTGGTAAACCACGGCACATCCCCGGACAGATCGCTGGCATCGAATTGCGCGGCGACCCAGTTCAGCACGGCGCCCAGTTGCGCATCCGAGAGCACCGAGTTCGCGGCTCCCGGTACCCGCAGCACGTAGTCGCGGCCAGCAGGGGTGCGCATGTAGCGACCCAAGGCATGGGCCAGCGGTGGGATCTTGCCCGGCACACCCTGTGCTTGGCCGCCGTGGCAGCCCATGCAGTAGAGCATATAGTCCTGGCCCGGACTGGCGAACGCCGTGCCGGCCACGGCGATCGCAGCGCTGATACCGAACACCAGCCGGCGCAGCGGCCAGCGCGGGCTGCCCCGGGAGAGCATCTCAGCCTCCTCCGATCGTCCCGAGCACCGCGGCACGGTGCTCGCGCACGGCCGACCCATCCACGGACTTGTTACGTTCGCTCGCAATCTCATCGGGGCTGATGGGCTTGGTGTCATTCGCTGCAGACCCAAGATCGAACACGACGAAGTTCAGCACCGCAGCCAACGTGCGATCATCCTGAAGCGAGAACTCCGGCATCTTGAAATTGTAATGCTTCTGATCGACGGTAATGTCGCCAAACATGCCATACAAGACGGTGAGCGCAAGCTGCCGTCGCCCTTCCGCGCTCGCCGCGTAACGGGCCGGATTAGCGGTCAGTGGCGGCGCGAGCGCAGGCTGCCCGGCACCACTGGAACCGTGGCATAGCGCGCAGTTGGCCGCAAAGGCAGCGGCACCGTCGGCGTACTGAGGTGCGCTCTGCTCGGCGGCCCTGCACAGCGACGAGGTCGTCATAAGCACCAGCAGGCAACCGAGCGGCCGACCGCTGCGACTCATTGCTCGGCGACGCCAAGGATGACCGAAACCGAGCAATGGTAATTCGCATCGGCATTGGCCATGCACCAGTTCACGTCATTGTTGCGCGAGAGCCGATACATGGGTTTCTCACGCTCATTGCGGTTGCAATAGCAATTGGAGCAGCTCGTCTTGCCGCAGCAATCGTTGTACGAAACGATGTAATCACGGCCATCCGATGGATTGTGGCAGGTTCCGATCCAGGTGATCGGCGAGGGGGCGGTGCCCGGCGGACAGGAATGTGACGTGCCGCCGCAGCATGAGCACAAGAAGCCGTCGATCGCGCAATACTTCCAATACTCGCAGCTCTCAGGATTGTCGAGCGCTGACTTGACCGGCGCCTTGGCGGACGCTCCGATGCCCGCTGCGCTGGGCTCTGCAGCCCCGGCTCGGCTGGAACGATCAATTGGCAGCAATGGCAGCAGTGCTGCACCCGTCAGCATGCGGCCTAACGCAGCCAGGACACTGCGGCGCGAGGTACGCTGGGCCAGTGAGCGCGAGGAATCTTCGAACAGGCGATCGAGTGAGCGCATCATGATGCCTTCAGGGATTCAGAAAAAACCAGGGGGTCTGTCCCAGATGCTTCTCCACGTGTTTGAGGTGGCCCGTGAGTGCGTCAAAAACCGCCACGTCGGACTTCTCGGTCGCGGCGAATACAATGGGCGCATCGTCCTGCGAGACCTGGATCGCAATGACGGGGGCGAGCTTGCTCGGCGAGAGCGCCCAACGCGCCAGGCGTTCATGGCTCTTCATGTCGAACACCCAGATTTCCGTGCCACCGTTTTTGTGCGAACCCTCGCCGCCGCGATGCATCGGTACGTAGAGTCTGCCGAGACCGCGATGCACTGCGGCGATTGTTTGGCCTCCGGGCCGCCAGTGGCCCTTCTCCGCGGCGCTGACGATCGACCAGGGTTTGCGGAAGACAGGCGCGGGGCCTGAAAAATCCACTTCGTGCAGCTCGCCCAGAAACGATAGAAACGCGTAGCCGTCGCTGGTCGGGGCGCCCTGGACAAACACCGGATCGAGATCGGCGTCGAAAAATGGCTCAGACAGCGCGCGTGAGGCCTCGTGACCATCCGCATCGAGGGTCACCGTGAGCAGGCGGCCGCTTTCGCACAGCGAGGAAACGCGATTCGGCCCTGAGGGGATCACGAGCACACAGCCGGCGGTGTCGATCTCGCCGAGAACGGTTTTCTTCGCCGGATCGAGCACGCCAAAGGAACTTGCCGGTGTGACATACGAGACGTACAGGAAGTGGCTGTCGGCACTGTAGGCAAGGTTGAAGTAGGTTGGCAGCGTATTGGCCCGTTTCGGGGGCAGCACGATTTCGCCCGTCAGCGCCAGGGTAGCGTTGTCGGTGAACTCGACCAGATCGGTCCGCGTGCCATGGCCGCCGCGCGAGAAATACGTGGTGCTGATGACCGTCGTCTTGCCATCGGGAGACAGGTTCACCCCCGGGTTGAACCCGGCGTCGATCTGACCCAGGCGACGATAGCTATCGCCATCGAACAGGTCCACGCGTGCATCGGTTTCGTTGTAGAAAGCCTCGTCGACGACGTAGATCCAATGCGGGTTCGCGGGGCCGAGCGTTTCAACCGTGAGATGCTCAGTGGGCAAGGGCGGTGCGGCGAGCAATTCAGACCAGCCGAATAGGCACAGCAGCGCTGCGCTGAACGTTGCGGTTCGCATCCACACTCCCTGACCGACCGGCTGCACCGACCTCCACTCCTGTAGTGAGTCTGGCACATCGATACTCGAATCGAAAGTGCGCGCCGGGTGCGTGTTTGACCGGCGCGCTGCACAAGCACCTCGGCTTATGATACCGGCATGAAGCTTGATCCAGTCATCGGCGTACTGATCGTGGCCTCGTTCGCAATCCTGTTCGCGAGCGCTGCGGTTCACAAATTGCGGGACCTCAGGCGCTTTGACGAGATCTTCTCGGCGTATGGTTTGCTCCCGCCTATTGCCGGTCTGCGCGTGTCATGGGCAATACCGGTGCTGGAGATCGGCGTGGCACTCGGACTGCTCGCGAGCGCCGTGCGCGCTGTCGCCGGCGGCATCGGCATCGGGTTGTTGCTGGGCTATGCTGCGGCGATGGCGGTCAATCTGCGGCGCGGACGCCGGGACATCGCCTGCGGTTGCGGCGGCCCGGACGAGCGGCGGCCCATCGCCGCGTGGATGGCGTGGCGCAATCTAGCGCTCGCATTGCTGCTCGCGCTCGCGCTGTGGCCATGGAGCGCGCGCGCTCTACTGATGACCGACGCACTGACGATAAGCTGCGGTTTGGCCGCCACCGTCTTGATTTATCTGTGCCTAGACCGGCTCGGCCAGGTTGCGCGGCGGACGAAGGCACTGCAGGGGTTGCGATGATGGCGCTGGCCGTTTCAAACATCGTTCTGTGGATCGTGGTGTTGTCGCTGTCGCTGGTGGTGCTGGCGCTGGTGCGACAGCTCGGTGTGCTCCACGAGCGCATCGCCCCTGCCGGCGCGCTGATGCTCAATCGGGGACTTAACGTAGGGGAGCGCGTGCCGATGGTCGATGTGCTCGACCTGGATGGACGCGGCCTGCGCCTTGGGGCACCCCGCGACGACGGCAAGAGCACGCTGCTGGTATTCGTGTCGCCCACTTGCCCGGTGTGCAAGACGCTGCTGCCCATACTCAAATCCGGTCGCAAGGATGAGCGGGATTGGCTCGAAGTCGTCCTGGCTAGCGACGGCGATCCTGACGAGCATCGGAAATTTGCAACCGATCAGGGACTCGGAGGCGTGCCCTACGTCGTATCGGCTCCGTTGGGAATCACCTATCAGGTCAGTCGCCTGCCCTTCGCGGCGTTGCTGGATGCCGCAGGAATACTGCGTGCCCGCGGCCTGGTCAATTCCCGCGAGCATCTCGAGAGTCTGTTCGAGGCGCAACGTCTAGGCGTCGCCTCGTTACAGGAATACTTCTCCAGCCACGGCTGATGGCAGGCGAGCGCGTACCGAGCACGCTTCTATTCGACGGCTGACTCAGCCGTTGGGAGCACCGTCTCGACGCTGCCGAGCGCGGCCGCGTTGGCATCGGTAGCCGTCGTTGCTGCCTCGGGTGCAACCACCTCTGGGCGCTGGCGTTGGCTCTTGCGGGTTGTCTTGACCTTGTGGCGCTGGATCGGTCGCTTTTTTCTGGGTGCGGGTTTCTGTGCCACCTTCGGCTGAGCGGGTTTCACTGCCACCTTCGGCTGAGCGGCTTTCGCAACGCCGAGCGCGGCTCCGCTGTGCGCCGCGCCTGCTCGCGCCTGGTTCAGCAGTAGCGTGGCGCGTTCGTGAGCCGCAATGGCTTTGCGCAGCTTTTTACGCGCCTGCTTCGCGGATTTCCTGGCCGACTTGAGCTCGTCCTTGAGCGTGCGCGCGCGCTTTTTGGCGTTGCGGGCCGCCTCGCGCAATCGCTTGAGCTCGCGCTCGCTGCGTTGGTGCGTCTCACGCGCCGCCACTATCGATGCTCCCAGCGCCGATGCTGCCATATGCCTGCTCCCCTCTAGAGATAATGTATCCAGGCTACACTTCCCACCGTGCCTTTCCACCAAAATACTGACCGACGCCTGACGCTCGCGGGGCGCCAGATCATCACCCATGGCCTGCCGCGCCGCATCTGGCAGGATCTGTATCACCTGTTCATGACGGTGAGTTGGCCGGCCCTATTTGGCAGCTTCGCAGTCTTTTTCCTGCTTTTCAATCTCGCGTTTGCAACGCTCTATAGCCTGCAGCCGGCCGGCATCGCCAATCTGAATCCGCCGGGCTACTGGGGAAGGTTCTTCTTCAGCGTCGAGACTTTGGCCACGGTCGGCTATGGTGACATGCACCCGCAATCCCTGTACGCACACATCGTGGCCGCCATCGAGATCTTTGTCGGCATGATGAGTGTGGGGTTGATTGCCGGAGTGATGTTCGCGCGTTTTTCGCGCCCCTTCGCGCGCTTCCTTTTCGCGGACCACGCGGTGATCCGACCCGTCGACGGGCAGCCGACGCTGATGCTGCGCGCCGCCAATGCGCGACAGAACGTCATCATGGAAGCCCAGGCGCAGCTGCGCCTGATCCGCGAGGAACTCACGGTCGAGCGCTTTCCGATACGCCGCATTTACGATTTGCCCCTGCGCCGCAGCCAGCACCCGATTTTCATCTTCGGGTGGACGCTGCTGCACGTCATCGACGCGTCGAGCCCACTCTTTGGAGAATCGGCGCAATCCCTGGCCGAGTCGCGCGCCAATCTGCTGCTGAGCGTCAGCGGTACGGACGAGACCACCGGACAGGCCTTGATGGCACGCAAACACTATCCGGCCGCGGCGCTGCGTTGGAACTACAACTTCATCGACATATTGACGGTCAGCCCGGACGGCGTCGATCGTTTCGACTACACGAAATTCCATGAAATCGAACCCATGGAATAAGACGTCCTGACCGGCAGCTGAGGCTCGAGGGGGCGGTAGTGCGAAACGTTGCCCATGCTCTAATCGGTGCAGTCGCTGCACGTCGGTGCAGTCGCTGCACGATTCTCGGGCATCCGCAACGCCGCCCAGGACATCTGGCGTCGCGTCGGCGCAACGATAAAACTTGCGTCGCGTCAAAATCACACGTGTTGAGCCCTCCATAACGTCAGGTCTTGCTAAGTAACTTAAGGTATTTTATAAGCTTCCGTGATGTACGCACTTTCGCAGGAAGCGGACTGCGGCTCGCACGCCACAAGAATATGGGCGGCGGGGCAAGTTTTGTTGTAGGCCGCTCTACGCAGGGAATGCGTACTCAGCGGCGACGCGAATTTTGAGGTGAGCAACGATTCCGCTGCCGAGTGACGTTCCGGCCCCTTAATTGTCAGCATGGGAAGACCTGCATGACCGCTATCGTGCTACGGTCCCGCTGAGGGAGTTTCTCACTCTATGGTCGCGAACGACGGATTGCTCAGGATTTTCCGGTGAGCAGTGCTTCGCGCCGGGTCGGAACGCTCAACATCGCGCTCGCCCATGCTGCGCGACTCCTTAGAAGAGACTCCGGTCCTCGCGGCCGAACAGGCCGGCGAAATCCTCAAGGCTGTTCCCGGCCACCCGCACGCGCGCCTGGTCCTGGGCGCCTCACACCGCCTCGCCGGCGAGACGCAAGCGGCCATACGGAGCGCCTAAACGTCAGTTACAGGTTCGATGCCGACCGCATGGTCTATGCGACCTACTCGACCGGGTTCCGCCCGGGCGGCGTCAACCGGGTATACGATGCGGCGATCAAGGCGATCTTCCCGCCGTACCAGGCTGACTATCTGAAGAACTACGAGCTCGGTTGGAAGACGCAGTGGCTGAATCACCACCTGCGGTGGAATGGCGCTTTGTTCGTCGAAGACTGGCATAACTTCCAGTTGGCGTACCTAGGCCCCAACAGCGTGACCGTCGTGCAAAACGCGGCCTCCGCGCGGATCAAGGGCGTCGAGACCAATCTCGAATGGGCCGCCGGCGGGGGCTGGCTGCTGAGCGCGAGCGCCACCTATCTGGACGCGAAGCTGACGTCGAACTTCTGCGGAACGTACCTTCCGGGCACGACGACGCCGCTCACGAACTGCCCGAACCAGATCAATGGCGGCCCCAACAACCAATTGCCTTTCCAATTCGCGGATGGGACAGTCACGACCGGCCCGCTCGCCCTTTCCGGCGCGCGGCTGCCGGTCGTGCCGGAGTTCAAGGGAAACGTTCTCGCCCGGTACAACTTTGCGGTCGCGGACTGGCAGGCGAACGTCCAGGACGCGTATGTGTACCAGACATCGTCCCGACGCAGCCGCGTACCATCAGCATTCAGTTCGGACAGAGGTTCTAGGGAGGTCGGCGCTCGAGGCTCTGCAGGGGCGAAATCGTTTGGGTCTGGTCGGCGCTCGCGCACGGAAAACAGCACGCTTTTTTTCGCGCGCACGAAATCGAGGCCCCACGATCTACTCCAAGTGCCTTTTATTGCGAATCCGGCATTGAACTGATCGCAATAGCCAGCGTTGGATTGGCGGGCTCAGGATACGATGCGCCTCGTTGCAACGCGGACAATAATTTCTTAAACCGTTCTTTCTCATATAAGCCAGCGCCGGGTAGGAATTCCACCACGTTAAAGCCGATTTCGCTTAACCGCGCGACCATATCGACCAAGTGTCTATCTTCCTCGGCTATTACCCCTTTAAGGGAAAGCACAAGATTGGCGGCGGCCAATGCCTGCTGATAAAGCCGGTAAATCCAAATTGCCCGCAATTCGATGACCAGCGATACCCATAAATATCCGGTTTCCCGATGTGCATCGGGCGGCAAATTTGCGGTCAGCCCGGCCTCGAGCCTGCCGAAATAAAGCCGCCCCGACCCTGCAGACATCGTATGACCGTCCGGATAGCCTTCCAGGGGAATGCCGGAGAGTCTCTCGGCTTCGCGTTTAAAGAAAAAAGCATGCCGCGTTTCCTCGGCTAGATGCTTAAGGATATCTTGCGTCAGAATGCCGTTCATTTGTGACAGCATGATTTTGCGGCTACCCATATGTTCCAGCATCGACAGCATATTAAGAAAACGCGCGTGCTGGCGTTTGTCGCCAAGCGTCGCGTTCAGAAAATCGCGGAACGGTCTCTCAAGCGGCTTGTTCAAGCTCTCCGTCGCGGAGAGCATCAAGCGCGCATTCAATGGTGCCGACGATAACATGCAAATCCTCTTGGGAAACACAGTAAGGCGGTAACATATAAATGGTTTGGCCGATCGGTCGCAACAATACCCCCTGCGACACGAAATAACGATATAGCTTCGGCGCAATGCTTGAAAGATAGCCTTGACCAACATTGCGCACATCGAATGCCGCAATCGTGCCGATGTGCCGCACATTTTCCACATCCGACCGCCCTTTCAGACGCGGCAATAGCGCGGCCAGGTGATCGTGAATTTTCTTTATGCGTTCCATCACAGGTTCCTCGTCCCATAAATCCAGCGACGCGCAAGCGGCCGCGCAGGCCAGTGGGTTTCCCGTAAAGGAAGATGAGTGGAAAAAAGTCTTGGCGCGGTCGGTGCTGTAAAACGCTTGATAAATTTCCTCGTTGGCGAGCGTAACTGCCAATGGCAGAAATCCGCCCGTCAGGCCTTTTGACAGGCAAACGATATCCGGTGCTATATCAGCCTGTTCACAGGCAAAGCGCGTCCCGGTGCGCCCCCAACCGGTCATGACTTCGTCGGCTATGAAGATCACTCCGTAACGGCGGCATAAGTCATGCAACGCGCGCAACGTGGCGGCGTCATACATCATCATCCCGGCAGCGCCCAGAACAAGCGGTTCGACGATCAAAGCGGCAATATCATCCGCTTGTGTTTTCAAACGGTTTTCCAACGCCTCGATTGTTAAATGCCCATCTCCGTCTCTCGGAAGCGGCAGGCGATGAACATCGAATAACAATGATTCATAGGGTGCATTGAAAACGCCACGCGCACCTACCGACATCGTGCCGAACGTGTCGCCGTGATATGCATGTTCCAAAGCGACAACACCGCGCCGCGGCTTGCCCTTATGCGCCCAATAGCCCAATGCCATTTTCAGCGCGACTTCCACCGAAGTCGAGCCGCTGTCGGAAAAAAAAACCCGCGTCAGATTGGGCGGCGTCAATGCGATAAGCTTCTCGGCCAGCCTTTCAGCCGGTTCATGCGTAAATCCGGCGAAAATAATCTGATCCAGCTTCGCGGCCTGCGCCTGCACCGCCGCGACGATCTTGGGATGATTATGGCCGTGAATATTAACCCACCACGAGGATATGCCGTCGATAATGCGCCGCCCGCCTTCGGCATAAAGATACGCGCCCTCGGCACGGTCGATAAAGATCGAGTCCGGCAACAGCCCATGTTGGGTGAAAGGATGCCAGATGGAGGATGAGGTCATGCAAAATCCTTGATCTGGAAACGTTTCTTAAAAACCCGCAGCAGCGCGGCACGATCGATTATATCCAGATGCGGCATATGGCCGAGAATGCGGCTGCCGGAAAAATCGGCAATCGTGCGCATATTGTCGGGGTTATCCTCGCCGACAAAAATCACGCCATGCAAAGGCATATTGCGCTTACGCAAAGCTTCTATTGACAGCAGCGTATGATTGATCGTCCCCAGTCCCGTTCGCGCGCAAAGAATAATAGGTAGATTCCATGCCGCAAAAATGTCGATTTGCAATTTTTGCCGCGTAATCGGCACCATGAGGCCGCCCACGCCTTCGACGATCAGGGTTTTATCGGCCTTGGGTAAAGGAAAAGGGTCGGCGTCGAGTTCAATTCCGTCAAGTTCGGCTGCCCGATGCGGCGATAGCGGCTGCGACAAAATATAGCGTTCAGGCAAAACCCTGTCGTCCGGCAATGCGGTTAACGCTTGTACACGCTGCCTGTCCGTTCCATCTTCGGTGCCGGACTGTATCGACTTCCAATAGAGAGCGTCGAGCGCGAGTGTCAGCATCGCCGCGACGGCAGTCTTGCCGATACCCGTGTCCGTGCCGCTGACAATATAGGTTTTTGTCACGCGCAAAATTCTTGCGCTAAAAGGCACGACAGCGTCTCGGAAAAATCCTCGACATGTTTCGGCGTCAAACCGACATGCAACGATAGACGCAAGCGCGCCGTGCCTTCCGGAACCGTAGGAGGGCGTATGGCGCGGATGTCGAAGCCCTTGGCTTGCAGCATTTTGGCGAGTGTGACGGCGGCGCTATCTTCGCCGATAATGATCGGGACGATCTGGCTGGTGACGTTAACACCGGGCAGGCATTTTGCCGTAAATGTTTTCAGCGCGGAAAGCTGTTCGCGCCGTTCCGGTTCATCGCGCACCAGCTCCAGCGCGCGTTTGACCAAAGCCGCCTGCAACGGCATCGGCGCAGTGCTGTAAATGAAAGGTCGTGCGGCATTTATCAAGTAATCGACAATGAATTCATTCGCGCAGACCAGCGCACCGGCCACGCCCAGCGCCTTGCCACAAGTGTGCAGCGAAATCAGCCTGCCATGCGCAAGTCCTTCGGTTTCGCCGCGCCCGGTAGCGCCCGAAACGCCGGTACCGTGCGCTTCATCAACGATCAGGATTGCGTCGTATTTCTCCGCTAAGGTCAACAGTTCGCGCACCGGGGCAATATCTCCATCCATGCTGTAGATGGACTCGACCAGAATCCAAAGATCGGCGTCGGCGGCGCGTGGTTTCTTCAGCGCATCCTCGAATGCGTCAAGATTACAATGGGCGATCTTGACCGTGCGGCATTGTGCCGCGTGCATCCCATCGCGCATGCTGGCGTGGCACAAAGCATCGTAAATAACGACATCGTGGCGGTTGATGAGCGTGGTGATAAGCGCGTAATTCGCCTGAAACCCATTGGCAAAAAATAGCGCTCGAGGGCAGCCGAAATAAGCGGCGGCAAATGCTTCCAGCTCCTCATGCGCCTGCCTGTGGCCGCGCAGCAGCCGCGAGCCGGACGCGCCGATTTCGATGCCGCCTTGCAGCGCTTCAATCGCCGTTTGCCGCAAGGCTGGATGATTGGAAAGGCCCAGGTAATCGTTCGACGAAAAATCTATCCCCGCAGGCAAATTCAGCGAACGATAACGTCCTATCGCTTTTAAACGGTTTAGTTCAGGCGCAAAGTTCTTCACGGCACGAACTCCCGCCACATTCTTTGTCCGGCAGGCGCGCTTTCAGGCCTAGCGCTGCCATTAATTGCTGGTCTTCATTTGTCCCGGGGTTGGGTGTGGTCAACAATTTGTCGCCGGTGAAAATCGCGTTGGCTCCTGCCATAAAGGCCAGCGCCTGCGCCTCGCGGCTAATCGAAAGACGACCAGCCGACAGACGCACCATCGCTTTCGGCACCAGAATGCGCGCAACGGCAATGACGCGTATCCATTCGAAAATGTCAAGCGGCTCGGTCTTGGCCAGTGGCGTTCCTTCGACCGGAACCAGCGCGTTGATCGGAACGGACTCCGGTTGCGGGTCGAGATTGGCGAGCGTATGCAGTAGCATGATGCGATCCTCGCGGCTTTCGCCCATGCCCAGAATACCACCGCAGCAAAGCGAGATACCCGCCGTCGCGACATGGCCGATGGTATCCAGCCTGTCTTGATAAGTACGCGTGGTAATAACTTTCGAATAATATTCTTCCGACGTATCGAGATTGTGGTTATAGGCGGTTAAACCCGCTTCCTTCAATCGTCGCGCCTGATCTTCGGTCAGCATGCCAAGCGTCGCGCAGGCTTCCAGCCCAAGTTCACGCACGCCCCGCACCATATCCAGCACGCGGTCGAAGGCGCGGCCATCGGTCGCCTGCCGCCACGCCGCACCCATGCAAAAACGCGTCGAACCGCTTTCTTTCGCGCGGCGCGCATTTTCCAAGACCGAGACGACGTCGAGCAAGGACTCCTTTTCCAATGCCGTTTGGTTATGAATCGATTGCGAACAATATTTACAATCTTCCGTGCAACCGCCGGTCTTGATCGACAACAAGGTGCATAACTGGACTTCCTGCGCGTCATGATTGGCGCGCTGGACGCTCGCAGCTTCGAAAACCAGATCGAGCAGCGGCTTGAGGTAAAGCTTGCTCACATCATCAAGGGTAACTGTCACGATAAAAGAGCCTCCTTCAGAATTCTTACCAGCAAATTTGCTGAATCTGCGATAATCGACCGGCGCGAAGCCCTGCCGAACGCAGTACGTAAGCATTTGGTAGATAGAGGGTCAACCGACCCTTTTTCAGGCAGCCGAATAAGACATAGTATCGGGTGTTCGTGAAATCTAGTGGGTAAATTCTGGTCATTTTTTTCTCAAATGGCTGGGAGCGTACAGCTCAAGAGCCGTTATTGCCGTTGAAGAGCGGCTAACGTACGACTTCGTCCTCATTCGTCGACATCGCGACCAGCAACAGGGAAATGCCGCCCGCAAGCTTCATATTCATCTCCTCACTCCTTGACGCAACGGGTGCCAAGACACAATCCCAGGGCAGCCGCCCCGATCATATAGTGATTGCCGGCCGCTCCGCATGCCCGCGTATAATGTACGCACCCTCGTCACCGAATGCGCGGCCTGCAGCCGCACCTGCGATCGATGCCGTACCTGCTCCGTACCGCCGCGCGCGCTGATCAAGGCGCCCTGCAGCACCTGATCGCGCGGTCCGCCCGCGAGCTCGGAGCGCAGGATTACAAGCCGGAGCAGATCGAGGCGGCTCTGCGCGGCGCATTCGGGGTCGACACGCAGCTCATCGACGATGGCACCTATTTCGTGGCCGAGTTGGACGGGAAACTGGTCGGCTGCGGCGGCTGGAGCCGCCGGCGCACGTTGTTTGGTGGTGACAGCCACGCCGAGCGCGATGCGGGCGAACTCGACCCGAGAGTCGATGCGGCCAAGATCCGTGCTTTCTTCGTCGATCCCGACCATGCCCGCCGTGGCATTGGTCGGGCCCTGCTGGAGCGCTGCGAAACCGAGGCGCGCGCGCGCGGCTTTACGCGCTTCGAGCTCATGGGCACGCTGCCCGGCGTACGCCTTTACCAGGCCCTCGGTTACACGCCTGGCGCAATGGTCCATTATCCCGTCTCCCAGGGAGTGACCATTGAATTTATGCCAATGCGCAAGGAGCTGAACGTTTGACTACGACGACCCGCTACCTGATCGCTGGCCTGTTGTGGTGCTGTGCGCTCGCGCAAGCGCGCACGCCGCTGGTGCTGTTGACCGATTTCGGAACCCAGGACGGGGCGGTTTCGGCAATGAAGGGCGTCGCCTACAGCGTGTCACAGCAATTGTTGATATCGGATCTGAGCCACGATAATGCTGACATCTTCACGGGTGCCTACCGGTTGTATCAGGCTGAGGAATTCTGGCCCATAGGCACCGTGTTTGTCGGTGTCATCGATCCGGGCGTCGGGACCGCTCGCCTGTCGGTCGTGCTCAAGACGCGCACCGGGCACTATTTTGTCGGACCCAACAATGGGTTGCTGTCGCTGGTCGCCGAGCGCGACGGCATTGAGGCGCTGCGTCAAATCGACGAACGTGTCAATCGCCGCAAGGGTTCGGAGGAATCACATACTTTCCACGGCCGCGATGTCTACGCCTATACCGGCGCGCGGCTGGCCGCTGGCGTCATCAAATTTGAGCAGGTCGGACCGCTGCTGCCGCCGCAGACGTTGATTTCGATCCCGTACCGCGAGCCCACGCTGGTCGACGGCAAGTTGACCGGTTTGATCCCGGTGCTCGACGTGCAGTATGGCAACGTCTGGACCAACATACCGAAGAGGCTGTTCGACCAGCTGCATCTAGCGGTGGGCGATCCAATCCGCGTACGCGTCTACCACCAAGATCAACTGATCGACGCTTCGGTTGCACCGTATCAGCGCACGTTCGGCGAGGTGCCGGTCGGAGAGCCGCTCGTGTACATCAATAGCCTGCTGAATGTCGCCGTGGCGCTTAACCAGGGCAACTATGCCGCGACTCACAAGATAAAATCGGGACTGGACTGGTTTGTCGAGCTCAGCAGACAGTGAGGGCTAGCGCATGAGTGTCTACGACTTTTCAGCAAGGACCATCGATGGCGACGAGCAGCCGCTGTCTCAGTACCGCGGCCATTCGTTGCTGATCGTCAACGTCGCCAGCAAATGTGGCTTCACGCCGCAATACGCCGGCCTGGAAGCCTTGTATCGGAAATACCGGGAACGCGGATTGGTGGTGCTGGGATTCCCCTGCGACCAGTTCGGCCATCAGGAGCCCGGCGATGAAGCCGAAATCAAACGCTTCTGCTCGCTGAGCTATGGCGTCAGTTTTCCCATGTTTGCCAAGATCACCGTCAATGGCCCCGATGCGCATCCGTTGTACCGCTTCCTGAAGGAGGCTCGACCGGGAGTACTCGGGCTGGAGTCGATCAAGTGGAATTTCACCAAATTCCTCGTCAACAAGGACGGCGAGCCATTGAAGCGGTATGCACCGTCGGATAAACCTGAGAGCCTTGAGGTCGATGTGGAGACGGTGGTCGCAAGCGCCAGACCGACTGTTTAGCATCCAGGCATGTTCAGTCGGCGCCCCTTATCCCGCCGCAGGATCCTTGAAGGTACGCTTGCCGTTGGCGGCCCCCGATGGGCACTTTGAATTTCCCACGATCGTGCCAGCGGTCTATCGCGGCCGCACGCGTCATTCGTGACCAGGAAGCCGAGGGTCCCTGCCTGCGCCCAGCCGTAGCTCCAGCCGAAGTATTCGCTGGAAATGACGAACCCGATCGCGATACCCCATAGGTGCAGGCCGCGCAGCGTCTTCTTGAGGCCTATGGCGCTCTCAGACATGTCGCTTCGCGTGAGGCCGCACCGCGGCGTCCAGCCAGTTGCGAATTTCGAGCAGACGCAGCGCCTCGTCGCGCATCGCAGGACCCAGCCCGTGCTTCCAAAGCAGCGGCATATCGGCGGGGTTCGACTGCAAGGCGCGCAGGTCGGCCACGAACGCCGAGAGCGCCGGCGCGTCGCGGAACATCCCTTCGGTGACCAGCCTCGCCCCGTAGCGCTCGGCGGCCGCTGCAATATCGACGTAGTCGTACTCCGGGTGGTACTGCACGCCCCAGAACGTACCGGGTCCGTGAGTGAATGACAGCGCCTGCACCCCGAAGTCGTTGACCGCCAGAATCTGGGCGCCCGCCGGTAGCGAGGCAATCTCGTCGCGATGAATGGTGGGGGCCTCGAACACGACCGGCTTGCCGGCGAACAGCCGGTGTTCCCGGCCGGCGTCGCTGAGCAAGATTCGTCGGGCGAATCCAAACTCACGGCCACGAGGGTTGGCGCGCACCTCGCCGTTGGCGGCCGTCACCGCGACCTGCAGCCCCCAACAGCTGCCGAAGAACGGTACGCCGGCGGCAAACACGGCCTTGGCGAGTTCGATCTGGCGCCTCACCGGTGCGCCGCCGTTGTAGATGTTGAGCGCCGATCCGGTCATCGTGACGCCGTCGTAGTTCTCGAGGCTGACGCTCGGCGCAAACCTCGGCTCGCCGTCCGCGGCGGTCACGATGTCGATTTGCAGCGCAGGGTCGATACGGCGCAGCACGCGCGCGTACCCGTGCCCCGAGTCATACCCGAGCGCGGCGATTTGCCGTGCGCGAATCCCGCCGACATTACCGTCGATGACCAGTATCCGCGCAGCGCTCACGCGGCGCTGACCACGGCCCCGAGACTGCCGTCCACCGCCGCCCGGAAGATACGTTCCAGGGTCGCGGCATCAACCGGGATCGGGTTACCCCCGGCCGATGGGTCGATCGCCGCTTCGCGGCCGATGATCTCGGCCTTGTCGGCGCTGACTCCTATGTCGGCGAGCGAATGCGGTATGCCGAGTTCACGGCGCATCTCCAGCACCCACGTGAGGAAGCCGTCGAAGCCGCGCGCAGGCAGGTCGAGAACGCGCGCGATGACGTCCGTCTTGTCGGCGATCGCGGTTCGGTTAAATGCCATCACGTATGGCAGGATGACCGCGTTCGTCAGGCCGTGATGGGTGTTGAACCACGAACCGACGGGGTGCGCAATCGCATGCACGCCGCCGAGACCCTTCTGAAAGGCCGTGGCGCCCATCGATGCGGCGGCCAACATCTGCGCGCGCGCCTCGATGTCCTTGCCGTCCGCACAGGCACGCGGCAGGAAGCGATGGATGAGCCGCATACCCTCGAGTGCGACGCCGTCCGCGAGCGGATGGAAGCCCGGCGCGCAGAATGCTTCGAAACAGTGAACGAACGCGTCAAAGCCGGTGGCCGCGGTCACTGCGCGCGGGAGCCCGACGGTCAGTTCCGGGTCGGAAATGACGATGCGCGGCATCATTTGAGGATGGAAGATGATCTTTTTCTGATGCGTTTCCTCATTGAGGATCACACCAGCCCGGCCGACCTCTGAGCCTGTGCCCGCGGTGGTTGGGACCGCAACGACCGGCGCGATGCCGGCGGGGTCGGCCCGGGTCCACCAGTCGCCGATGTCCTCGAAGTCCCACAACGGGCGTGTTTGTCCCGACATGAACGCCACGACCTTGCCAGCGTCGAGTGCCGAGCCGCCGCCGAATGCCACGACACCGTCGTGGCCACCTGCGCGGTAAGCGCGCAGGCCCGCTTCGACGTGGCTGCTTGCCGGATTCCCACGGACGGCACCGAACAGCGCCGCATCCTCGAGCGCGGCGAGAGCGCTCTTGATCATCGGCGTGCCGATCAGCCCTTCGTCGGTGACGAGCAGCGGCCGCCGGATACCGGCGCGCGAGCACGCGACGGAAAGCTCGGCGATCCGGCCCGGCCCCGCCCAGATGGTCGTCGGATAATTCCAGTTGCCGCGCAGAACCGTGTTCATGTCGTTATCCTGAAGTGATAGGACTTCGGTCGCGTGAGCTGTTCAAAGCCGACACGCGATAACGTGCAGCCGCGCCCGGAATTCTTGACGCCGGTCCAAGCGAGAGCGGGATCGAGGTAGTCGCATCGGTTCAGGAAAACCGTGCCCGTCTCGAGCGCGTCACCGAGCGCTTCGGCGCGCTCCGCGTCCGCCGAGAAGATCGCGGCCGTCAGGCCGAACCTACTGTCGTTCATGAGTTGCACCGCCTCTTCGTCCGAGGCTACCTTCATGATGCCGACCGCGGGCCCGAAGGTCTCCTCCCGCATGATCGTCATCGAGTGATCGACGCCGACCAGCACCTGCGGCGCGAGGTACGGCGTTCCGGGGGCGGACGCGGCGAACGACGCCTCGTCGATCAACTGGCTGGCCCCGCGGGCGACGGCTTCCCGGACCTGCGAGCGAACGGCCTCGGCGGCGGACGTGCGAACCACGGGTCCGATGGTCGTTTCCGGATCGAGCGGTGAGCCCAGCCGATACTGCTTCGTCAGGTCGACGACGCCGGCGACGAATTCCTGGTAGCGGGATGCCGCGACGTAGATGCGTTTGATGCCACAGCAGGACTGGCCGGCGTTGAAGAACGCGCCGTCCGTCAGCGATTCGATGGCATGCGCAAGGTTGGCGTCGGCGCGCACGTAGGCGGGGTCCTTGCCGCCGAGTTCGAGTCCGGCGGTTGCGAATCCAGCGGCGGTCGCGGCTACGACGGCTTTTCCGCCAGACACCGACCCCGTGAAACAGACGTTTGCGACACGTCGGTCGCCCATCAGGCGCGAGGTATTGGCGTGCGACAGGTGCAGGTATTGGAACACGCCAACCGGAACACCCGCGCTTGCGAACGCCTCGAGGAAGCGCTCGGCGCATAACGGCGTCTGGTGCGAATGCTTGAGCACTACCGCATTGCCGGCAATCAGCGCGGGCAGCACGGCATTGACCGCCGTCAGGTAGGGGTAATTCCATGGCGCCACGACCACGACCACGCCCAGCGGCACCCGCTTGATCTGACGCTGGAAGCCGGGTTTGTCCCCGGGCTGAACCGCGGCGAGCGCCTCGGGCGCCAGCCTGAGCATGTAGCGTGCGCGCTCCTCGAAGCCGCGGACCTCGCCGGGTGAGTGGCGAATGGGGCGTCCCATCTGCCAGGTGATCTCGGCGGCAATGTCGCTCGCGTTGGCGACGAAGGCGTCGACCGCGCTCTCCAGACTATCGCAGCGTGCCGTGAGCGGCAGAGATCTCCAGGCGAGTTGCGCGCGTTGCGCGCAGTCGAGCGCGCGATCAATGCCGGCGGCTGTCTCGAGCGACCGTTCGACGTAGACTCGGCCGTCGACGGGACTGATGGTCTTGAGGGTATCGGTCATGAGAGCGCTCAAATAATCTCGAAATAGCGCGCCAGCTCCCAGTCGGTGATCGCCTTGCGGAATTCCCGTTCCTCCCACTGCCGGGTCGCGGCATGGTGTTCGACGAAGGCGTCGCCGAAAAGAGTTCGCGCAGCCTTGGAAGCGGCAAGGCGTTCAGCGGCCTCGTAGAGGGTGGCGGGCAAGCGCCGGCGCGGCGGATACACCTGGTCGTAAGCGTTACCCTCGATCGCAGCGTCGGGCTCGATGCGGTGTTCGATACCCCAGAGCCCCGAGCCGATTGCCGCGGCCAGCGCGATGTACGGATTGATGTCCGCGGCCGCAATCCGGTACTCGACGCGTTGGCTCGCCGGACCGCCACGAATCACGCGCAGCGCGGTGGTGCGGTTCTCGATCCCCCAGGTCGCGGAGGTCGGCGCCCAGAACCCCGGCACCAGGCGCGAGTAGCTGTTCACCGTGCATGCGACCATCGCGAGCAATTCGGGCATCAGCGCCTGCTGGCCGCCGACGAACCAGCGCATGGTGTCCGACATCTCGTGCGGCTGCGACGGATCGTGGAATACGCTCTCCCCATGGTTCCCGCGCAGCGAGATATGCAGATGACCGCTCTGGCCGGGAACGCTGTTGGACCACTTGGCCATGAAGGTCGCCATCAGGCCGTGGCGTTGCGCCAGAACCTTGGCGAAAGTTTTGAACAGCGCCGCGCGATCGGCGGCCTCGAGCGCCTCGCAGTACGTGAGCGCGGCTTCAAGCACGCCTGGACCGGTTTCCGTGTGCAAGCCCTCGATCGGAAAGCGCATGACCTGACCGAGGTCGAGAAGTTCGTGGTACAGATCCGAATGCACGGATGTGCGCAGTACCGAGTAACCGAAGGCACCAGGCGTCATCGTCTTCAGCTGTCGGTAGCCCTTCTCACGCACCGATTGTGGTGTCTCCTCGAACAAGAAGAATTCGAATTCCGCCGCTGCGCTGACCACGTAGCCCATGCTCGCGGCCCGCTCCAACACGCGTCGCAGCGTGCCGCGCGGGCAGACCGATTCGGCGCGTCCTGAGAACTCCGCCAGAAACAGCGCAGTCTTCGGCTCGAACGGGATCTCGCGACGGGTGGCCGGCAGGACCCGGACGGTCGCATCGGGGTACGCGGTGTGCCATCCCGTGAACTTCGTGTTGTCGTAGAGCTGGTCGTTCGAGTCCCAGCCCAGTATCACGTCGCAGAATCCGAGATTCTTGTCGAGCGCCGACAGCAACTTGTCGCGGCTCAGATATTTTCCGCGCAAGATCCCGTCGCCATCGAAGACACCGATCTTCACGTGCTCGATGCCATGGGCGGTCAGAAAGCTACGGAGTTCGGCGTCTTGCTCGACAGGTGATTGCTTCATCGAAGTTCTGCGTACATTTCTTCTCGCGGCAAACGACGATGCGATTGTACGAGATCGTCACCGGCGCGCGGGAAAGATCGTTTGCCCACCAGCCGGTGTTGGGGCCGGTAAAGCGGCGCGTCAAAAGCGTCGCTTGAATCTGACCGGCACGATCTTCGATATACGCTCCGGTGTGCTCGCCATGCTGCAACCCGACGGCGCGTTCGCACCGGTCGACGCGCGCGCACCGTCCTAGTCTGCCGGGGATTGATCGCCAATAAAGGCGAGGATATCCGGCAACACGGGCAAGCGCCTGCGTTCGGCTATGGAGAAGGCCGCCACCAGGTCACCATGACCGGCTTGTGGGAAGTATCGGGTGCGGACGCGGCCATCGACGGCCTGCAATGCGGCCGTCAAGCTGCGGGTATTGTTCGGGCTGACGCGCTTATCGCGCAGACCGTGCATGAGCAACATCGGCGGCGCATCGGCTCGGACAAAATTGATCGGCTGAGAACGTGCAAAGTCCGCTGCTGGCCCGAACAGATCGTTCAAGTACGCTTCGGTAAAGGGCAGAAAATCATAGGGGCCGGCCAGACCCACGACCCCTCGAAGCCACCGCTGGCTGCCCCCAACCTGCTGCAAGTACTCCTGGTCGAGAGCGAGCAGCACCGCAATGTGCGCGCCGGCCGAATGGCCGACCAGATACAGCTTGTCCGGATCCCCACCCCACTCGCGCGCATGCGCACGCGTCCAGGCGACGCTCTGCGCGGCGTCCTGCATGAAGCGGGGGAATTTAGCCTCGGGATACAAGGTGTAGTTCGGGACCACGGCGATGACGCCGGCGGCAGCCAAGGCGGCGCCGACAAATTTGTAGGACGACTTGTCGCCGCTGTTCCAGCCGCCGCCAAAGAAGAACACAACGATGGGCGCACCAGCCGGGTGCGGGGGCAGATAAAGATCGAGGGAATTGGCCGGCGCAGGTCCATACGCGAGGCCGGTGTGCCGCGAATAGTCACCGAAGCTCGCCGCCGTATTGAGCGTCAGCAATCCCAGCTGCGTGCATCCGCTCAAGGCAGCTCCGGCCAAGGCAGCGCACAGGCCTAGCCATCGACGAGGCGGCGTCAGCACCTACGGGGCGCACGGGAGATTTTCATGCGCCGCCATGCTACCCCGGGATTGCGCGCCGAACGCAACGCAAAATTCATCAGCAAATTTCTTGCGCCCGACTGCATCCAATCTAGGGGGCCATTCGTATTGAACTAGTACAGCACCAACCTCATTCACAATTCCGGGGGAGTCTTTCGATGAGCAAGACGAAACGCAGACAACTGTTGATGGCGGTGCTCGCCGCCTCGGTAGCCGGTGGCACACTGGCATCGAGCCATCGGGAAGCGCCCTTCATTACCACCCGTCCGAAAGTGGACGGTACCGATTTCTACATGTTCAACAGCTACGAGGCCGGGCGGCCCGGGTTCGTGACATTGATCGCCAACTACCTGCCGCTGCAGGATCCGCAGGGTGGCCCCAACTATTTCTTTCTCGATGACAATGCGCTCTACGAGATCTCGATCGACAATACCGGCTCCGGCGTCGCCGATCTGACGTTTCAGTTTCGCTTCACGACCACGACCCAAGGGCTGTCGGTCATGGCCGGCACGAAGTCGATACCGGTGCCTCTGATCAACATCGGTGCGGTCAGTGCATCGAGCACGAGCGCACAAAACGTGGCGCAGACCTACACGCTGACCATGGTCAAGGGTGATCGTCGGACCGGCACCGTCATGCCCATTACCAACGCCACTACCGGCGCTACGACATTCGCCAAACCACTGGATAATATCGGCGCGAAGTCGATTGCGGACTACCCCACGTATGCCGCCAGCTTCATATATCCGATTACGATCCCGGGCTGCGCTTCGCCGGGCAAGGTCTTTGTCGGCCAACGCCAGGACGGGTTCGTGGTCAATCTGGGCGAGACCTTCGATCTGGTCAACATCAAGTATCCGGCCACGCAGCTGGCTCCGGCCGGCGTGAACGGCCGCAACTATGTTCCCGACTCATTGTCCGGCTATAACGTAACTTCGCTCGCGCTGGAGATTCCAGCCTCGTGCCTGACCAATGGCTCCAATCCGGTCATCGGCGCTTACACTACGGCGAGCTTGCGCCAGGCGGAGGTGCTCAATCCGGTGCCGCAGAGTGCCAAGAGCGTGGCCAGTGTCGGTGCGGTGAGTTCGCCGACCGGAACAGAACTGGCCGGCGGCGCATGGCTTCAGGTGTCACGTCTGGGCATGCCCCTGGTCAATGAGCTTGTGATTGGTCTGCCCGACAAGGACCGCTGGAATGGCTCCAGCCCCGCGGGGGACGCGCAGTTCGCTGACTATGTGACCAATCCTTCCCTGCCGGTCTTGCTGCAGGCGCTGTTCGGCAGTGCCGGTGTGGTGGCTCCGAATGTCTATCCGCGCACGGATCTGGAAGCGGTGTTCCTGACCGGTGTCGCCGGGTTGAACCAGCCGGCGAACGTCGTGCCGGCGGAAGAGCTACGCTTGAATACCACCACGGCCGTGACACCGATTGCCTCACAAAACGATCTGGGTGTGCTCGGCGCTGATCTGAGCGGCTTCCCGAACGGACGACGACCGATCGATGACGTGGTGGATATCACGCTGCGTGCCGCCATGGGCGCGCTACTCACGCCATATGATGGCAGCGCCACGGATCCGGATCCCGCCTCCGACGTGTCGCGGCAACTGGGGTACACCGACGGGGTCGAGCCCAATCCAGCCAACTTCCTTGCGACCTTCCCGTACCTGAATACGCCTGTCTCCGGCTCGCCGATCAGCGCGACGGAGTGAGGCCAATACCATGAAAGCTAAAATCGTGTTATGGATCGGTGCCACCGCCTTGGGGTGCATGGCGCTCGCGGGTTGCGGAGGCAGCAACAACACCGCCTCGAATCCGCCCCCGCCCACAGTCCCGGCCGCCCCGACCACGCAGTTGGACACCGCTGAGGTACTGGCTGTCGTACAGACCAAGACCTCTGACACGACTGCCCCGTTTCAGGTTGATAACGGGGCCGTCGCGGTGACTCCAACCGGCGATGAGACGGGCGAGCCGATCAGCGTTGACGGCACATGAGTAGCAGCGTCGGCCAGCCCCGCGCGCAGCGGGGCCGGCTCTGCGGCCTGATCGCGGTCGCACTGTTGGGCGCCGTCTATCTACCTCGAGCACAGGCCAGCCCGTACGTGCCGAGCAGCGACAGCGTGGTGTTGGCCGAGTTGCCCGCCGGCACGCGTTACGCCGACCTGGCGGCGCGACGCCTGGCCCGCGGGCGGCTCGATGTGGCGGTGCCCTTGGCCCAGTTCTATATCCAGCAATCCCGCCTGAGCGGCGATCTGCGCTACCTCGGATATGCGCAAGCAGTTCTGGCGCCATGGGTGAATCAACGCCCGGCCGCGCCCGATGCATTGGTGCTGCACGCCACAGTGCAGCAAAGTCGTCACGAGTTCAGCGCCGCGCTCGCCACGCTCGATCTCGCCCTGCGCGTGCGTCCCAATGATCCGCAGGCCCTGCTGACCCGAGCCACTATTCTGCGGGTTCTCGGGCGCTACCGGGAGGCCAGCGCCGCCTGCGAGCAATTCGCACGTTCTGTCGATCCGAGGCTCTCAGCCCTGTGTATCCAAAGCCTGCGCGGGCTGAACGGCCATCTGGATTCGGCCTACGCGGCGCTGCTGCAGTTGTCGCCACAGGGATGGCTCAACGCTGAAAAATCCTGGCTGTACTCTGAACTGGGTGAGATGGCGGTCCGTCTGGGTCTTGATGCCGATGCGCAGCGCTGGTTTCAACAGGACTTGAATCTCGCGCCCGCGGATTTCTATGTGCGCGCCGCCTATGCCGATTTGTTGCTGCGCCAGGGCCGCGCCGGTGAGGCGCTGACGCTGCTACAGGGACAAGAGAGCTTCGAACCGCTGTTGCTGCGCATTGCGATCGCGCAAAAACAATTGCACGATCCGCGGCTCGCGCTGAGCAGCGCCCGACTGAAGGCCGCATTTGCCGCCGAGACGCAGCGCGGGGAGGCCGTGCATCGCCGCGAGCAGGCACGCTTTCTGCTCGAAGTGGAGGATCAACCGAAACTCGCACTCGCGGCGGCGAGCGAGAACTGGGCGGTGCAGCGTGAGCCCGACGATGTCCTGGTGCTCGTGGCTGCGGCGCGGGCCGCCGGTAACCCGGCTGCGGCCGAGCCGGCGCTGGATTTCGTCCGCAGTGAGGGCCTGCGCGACGCGCGCATAGTGCCCGCGCCAACGGCCCCCGTGGCCGCGCGATGAGCGCGCTGAAGAAATGTCTGGGGATGCTGGCGCTCTTGGTCGCCGGCCCGCTCGCACAGGCCCACATTGCCAGTAACGGCTTCTTGAGCCTGCAGGTCGAGCGCGCGGAAGTATCGGGTTCCCTGGAACTTGCGATTCGTGACGGCGAGCTCGCGGTCGGCCTGGACCGCGATCGCGATGGCAAAGTCAGTTGGGGCGAGCTGCGGGCCAGTGGAGCCGCGCTGCAGGCCTACGTGCTGGGCCATCTCAATCTGGCCGGCGCCGAGGGGGCGTGCAAACTTAAGTTTGGTCCGGTGCAGGTCAACGAGCGCGTCGATGGCAACTACCTGTGGCTGCCGCTCACCGCCGACTGCGGCAGCGCGCTTAAGCGCCTGAGCATCGACTACAGGGTATTGAATGAGGAAGACCCCTCCCATCGCGGGCTACTCACGCTCAGCGCGCACGGCGAGGTCCAGACCGCCGTGCTGGGCGGTGCCTCGGGGGTACGTCTATTCGAGCTCGATCATCCATCGCCCTGGTCCGCATTCATCGAGTACCTGCGCGCCGGGGTCTGGCACATCTGGAGCGGCATCGATCATCTGCTGTTCCTGTTATCGCTGCTGTTGCCTGCAGTCCTCGTGCGTCGGCAAAATCGATGGGAAGCGGTGCCGATGGCCGCTCCGGCCTTCGCCAACATCGTCAAGGTCGTCACGGCCTTCACGCTCGCTCACTCCATCACGCTGTCGCTGGCCGCGTTCGACGTCATTCGACTTCCCGGGCGCCTGACCGAGTCAGTAATCGCGGCTTCCATCATCATTGCAGCGCTCAACAACGTTTTCCCGCGCGTCACTGAGGGTCGCTGGCGTATTGCCTTCGCGTTTGGGCTGCTGCATGGATTCGGCTTCGCCTCGGTGCTGGCAGAAATGGGCTTGCCCAAGGGTGCGCGACTGGTGTCGCTGGTCGGCTTTAATCTGGGCGTCGAAGTGGGTCAACTGGCGGTCGTGCTTGCCGTCATGCCACTGGCCTACCTGCTGCGTTCGACGGTGTTCTACCGGCGGGCGGTCATGCCCTGGGGGTCGTCGGCGATTGCCGCCCTGGCACTGGTCTGGTTCGTGCAGCGCGCGACAGGTTGAGGTCTAGAGCGGTGTGGTCACTCGAAGCGCGCCCTTCTCAAAGCGCAGATAGTCGTAACGAGCGTGGGGAAAATTCTTTTGCCAGGTCTTTGCCATCCCCTGCTCTGCAGGCCGCGCGGCGTCGTCGAGCAGAACAATCGCCCCCGTGGTCAGCCGATTCCAGAAAAACGGCAGCGCGGGATAGCGGATGTCCGGGCGCAGGAAGGTCGGCGGTCCATCGATCAACAGCAGATCGATATCCTTCAAATCGCCAAAGACTGCGGTGTCATACCACGGCCGAGTGATGCCCTCGAAGATCATATCCTTAAGGGCCGCAAAGCGAATTTCGGCCCAGTCAGCCAATGCGTGCCGCTGCAGTTGCTCGCGCGTGATTGCAGCATAACCCTCATCGGCATCAATGGAGATCAACCGGCCAGCGCCGTTAGTCCGCAGCGCTGCCGCGATGACCAGCGTCGAGAGGCCCGAGCCCAGTTCCACGACAAGTTGCGGCTGACGCGACGCCACGGCGCGCAGCACCTCACCCAGAAGATCGGTGGACGACGCCCAGCCGCCCGGAACCGGCAGCGGCGCACCGCCCTGCAGGACTCGAAAGACGTTGTGCGTTTCCCAGACGTGCCGTTCCTGCCGGCGAAGCATCGAGCGCAGGCGTCGAAGCTTTCGATTGAGGATCAGCACCGCGACGGCAAGCATGGCCACCGTCGCGGCGAATAGTCCGAAGGCTACAGATGTTGTCGCCACAACTGCTCCTAACTGACGGTGTGGTTCAGATACACGAATGCCGCAACGATCCCGGCCAGCGCCAGAATGATCAGCTCTGCGGCCGGTCGCCGGCACGTGCGCGCGCCGCCAAATGCGAGCGCGTACACGGCCTTCAAGGCATTGTTGGAGGATGCCGCGATCAGGACGGCCGCGCTCAGGGCCGTGAGCGGCATGGCGGACACCCCACCCTGTGCGAGACTGAGCACGAACGGATCGATGTCGGCAGTCCCGGTGATGGCGGCGAGCACGAACACGCCGCGCTGACCGAAACCCATGCGTACCCAGTTCGATAGTACGGCGATCACGACGAACATGGCCGCGAAACCCAGTGCCGTAGCGAGCTGCAACGGGTTGATCGCTGGAACTTGGCTGGCCGGCGCCGGCCCCGACTGTTGCATCCACGTCCAGTCCCAGATCGCAATGCCTGCTCCCAGCAGCGCCAATCCGATCAGCGCAGGCAGCATCAGCAGTGCCAAAGGCCAGTCGAATACGGCGAGGATGACAGCGATGCGCAGGTACATGATCACGGTGGCGATGACGATGCCGGCCGCGAAATCCCGGCGCGCGGCGCCCGCCGCACGCTGCTGACGTGCAAGCGCCACGGTGGTAACGGTCGAGGAATACATCCCGCCGAGAACTGCCGGCAGCAATGCATTCGAATGTGTAGGCAAATACTTCTGCAGCAGATAGCTGGCGTAGGAGAGTGTCGAAGTCGCCACGAGCGCGAGCCACACCTGGAAAGGGGTGATGGGCGTCCAGGCGACAACCGGATGGTTGGGCACCAGCGGCAACACTACGCCGATCAGGATCAGAAATTTGCCCAGCGTGAGGACCTCACCCGGCGCTATTTGATGCACCAGCCGATGCAGCGACTCTCGGCTCTCGATCAGTAGCACGGCGGTCACCGAGGCGGCAAGAACCACCCAAGACGGCTGCGTCAACGCGATCGGGCCGAGCGTATAGGCCAGCGCACTCGCGGTCGGGATCATCAAGCTGGGTCGCGGCCCGGGGTCGATGAGAGCCACGCGCACATGCGCATACTGCCAGGCAGCCACGGCACCCAGCCCGATCACGAAGGGCAGCAGTGAACTCGGCTGCAGCAGAAACAGCAATGCCCCCAACGTTGCAAGCAGCGGAAAAGTGCGGATGCCGCCAGGATTGTCGCGCTCATCGACCTTGTAGACGCCTTCAAACGCCAGGCCGAGGAATACGGCCATGGCGAGCGCCAATCCCAGCCGTCCAGCAACCTCGATGGAGGCAAGTTGTCCCAGCATGCCCGTCATTATCCCATGCCTGCCTCTAAACCTTTGTTTTATATGAATCCCCCGCCGGCATTCAAAGCCGCCGGTCAGCCCTGAAGTTGCTGCGCGGATAGCGGCGTCTTAAGATGACTACACCTCGCGCAGCCACCGAGACCCTGTATGCAGCCAACGCACTGGAAGATCGCGGGCACGGCCGTCGCCGCGCTTGCGATTATGCTGCTTGCCGAGGCCGCGGAACCCATCAAGCTAAACGTCAAACCGGGTTTATGGGAGATCGCCAGCGAGGGGAAAATCGATGGCGCGCCGCCGATTTCGGAGGACATGCTCTCGCGTCTGACGCCCGAGCAACGCGCCAAATTCGAGGCGGCCACGCAGGCGAGCATGGCGAATGCGGGCAAGCCGCGGCTCTCCAAGAACTGTGTGACGCCCGAGGAGATCGCGCGTGGCTTGGACATCGAACAGCACAACAATGCGTCGTGCCAGAAGAAATTCCTCTCCAACTCAGCCAGCGAAATGGAATTCAGCGAGGACTGCAGCGGCGAGAACGGCAACACCGTCATCAGTGAACACTTTCAGCTCAGTGGCTCCGAGCAGCTTACGGGAACCGTGCATGTCGTCAGAACCTCCGGCGGCAAAACCATGACCGTCAATAGCACCATCCACGGGAAGTGGCTGGGTGCAAGCTGCGGCGACATCAAGGATGTTGAGAGCGAGAAATAGAACGGGCGATCGCGACGAAGATCGCGAAGATTATCCATAAAGCATCAGGGAGCGACTGTGGACACCAATAAGCTTATTGCGCGTGCCAAATCAATTTTATTGACACCTCGGACCGAATGGCCGGTTATCGCGGCAGAGCCGGACAGCATCGCCGGACTGTTCTCCGGCTACATCCTGATCATGGCGGCCATACCGGCGGTCATTCGCTTTCTGTCACTGAGCGTGATCGGCGTGTCAGTCCCGTTCCTGGGCTCTTATCGAGTTGACCTCGCCACCGGGTTGACCACCACTGTGGTCAGTTACCTGCTCTCGCTAATGGGAGTATTTGTGGTGGCCCTCATTGTCGAAGCGCTCGCGCCCACGTTTGGCGGTGAAAAGAATCGGGTCCAGGCGCTCAAGACCGTTGCCTACGCGTTCACCGCCAGCTGGGTCGCTTCGATCATCGGCATCATTCCGGGTTTAGGTCTGATTGCAGCATTGGCCGGCCTGATCTATGGCCTCTACCTGCTGAATCTCGGATTGCCGTTCACGATGAAATGTCCTGCCGATAAGGCGCTCGGCTATACGATCGTCACGGTGATAGCGGCCATCATCGTGCAGATCCTTCTGGGCCTTGTGGTCAGCAGGATGGGTGGCTATGGGATGGGGCTGAACCGCGGTCTGAGTGGATTGACGCCGCACGGCAGCGGGGCGGCCGGCGCCTTTGCCAATGGCAGCGCCGCTGCGGGCCTGCAGGATTGGGCCAAGCGGATGCAAGACGCCTCCAAGCAGGTGGATGCCGCGCAGAAGTCCGGTGACGCCGACGCCAAGGCCAGCGCCGTAGGCCAACTGGTCGGGGCCGCACTGGGAGGCAACGGCAAGGTGGTGTCGCTGTCGCCCGATCGCATCAAACCTTTCCTACCGGACACGCTGGACGGCCTCAAGCGCACTCAGTCGTCCGCGGAACGCAATGCGGCGCTCGGCGTGCAGATCTCCAAAGCCACGGCGTCCTACTCGGACGGCGCGAATCACACTCTGAATCTCGAGATTACCGACACCGGCTCGCTCAAGGGACTGGTGGGTTTTGCAGCCGGCTGGGGTGGTGTCGAGCAGGAAAGCGAGAACGACACGGGTTACGAGAAGACTTACAAGAGCGGCGGGCAACTCATACACGAGAAGTGGAACAAGCAGGCGCAGAGCGGGGAATACGGTGTGGTGATTGGCGATCGCTTCTCCGTGGTTGTCGCGGGTAATGCATCCGGCATCGACGAGCTCAAGCAGGCCGCTGCGAGCATCAATGTCAGCGGCCTCGAAGCGTTGAAGAACGAAGGCGTGTCGGCCAATTAAGCGTTACGAGGGATCGCATATGATGACCGACGGCTTCAAATCGATTTGTGCCCTAGTAGCGACGCTGATCGCCGGCGTGAGCGCCCTGGGGAGCGCCTATGCAGCGGTCGACCAAGGGCCAACGATTCCGACTTGCGATAAAAAAATCGGCACCTTGGCAGTGGTCGAGCCCGAGAACAAATGGTGGACCAGCCTCAACCTGGAATCTCCGGAAGCCCTGATCAAGGAATTCGTGGCACAGTCCAAGTGCTTCACGCTGTTGGATCGCAACAAAGGCCTTGCCGCGGCTCAGAGCGAACGCGCGTTGGCCTCCAGCGGTGAGGTGCGCGGTGGCTCCAACGTCGGCAAGGGGCAGATGAAGGCCGCCGACTTTGTACTGGTGCCCGACATCGTCAATCAAAATGCCAATTCCGGCGGCCAGAAGCTTGGCGGTCTCGTGGGTGGGCTCATCGGTGGTGCGGCAGGTAGCGTCGTCGGTGGCGTCAGTCTCAAGAGCAAGACCGCGGATGTCGTGCTGACCCTGACGGATGTGCGCTCCACGGAGCAGGTATCCCTGGCGCACGGGCACGCCAAGAAAACCGATCTGGGTTGGGGCGCGGGCGGCGGCGCATTCTTCGGAGCCTTCGCGGCCGCGGGGGCCTCGAGTTATGCCAACACCGAGATCGGTCAGGTCGTGACGATGGCTTACCTGGATGCATATTCAAAGCTGGTAGCGGATGTCAAAGGACTGGATCTGAATCCGAAAGCCGACAACGTCACCCAGTCGGTGACGATGGCTAAGCCTGGGAAGATGTATTCCGAGCCGAACCTCAAAGCGAAAGTGGTGCGGGACCTCGACCCTGGCATGACGCTCTATCCGACCGGGGATAAGCAGGACATTTGGTGGAAAGCGACGGATGAGCTGGGCAATGAAGGTTGGGTACCGTCGACCCTGTTCCAATTGGCGCGGTAGCCCCCGGTCCGCCCGGACTTTCTGCCCTGGCTGGTGCTGTTTGCAACGGCCGTATTTGCCTGGGGGGAGCTTCTTTCGTGAGGCCGGTGCCTCACAGCGGGGCTGGCCTTGACCGTCGGGCTGTTTTTGCGCGCCAGGAGCGGGTGAGGCTCGCGCCAGCGAGAGGCTTCTATACCACCTGACCGATCAATCGAACCTCGTGCTGCGGGAACGGGATGACGATTCCCCTGCCGCGAAAAGTCTCGACGATGGCTTTGTTGATCTCGCCCGTCGCCACAGTGAAGTCCGGTACGGCGACCCACGGCCTCACGGCAACCGTCACTGCGGAATTGCCGAGCAGAATCGTTTGAATCACCGGGGCGGGCTCCTGCAATACCCGTGAATTGCCGCGCACGATTTCGTTGATCGTCGCGAGCGCAACGTTCAGGTCCGTGTCGTAGGCGACCCCAACCACGATATCCAACTGCCGGAGCCTGCCGTAGTTATGCAGGACCTCGCCGACCACCTTGCGATTTGGAATCACGATCAGCGAGCGGTCCAAATGGCTCAGCGTGGTATTGAACAGCGTGATGCTATCGACCTGCCCTTCCTCGCCGACAATCGAAACGTAGTGCCCGACACGGAAGGGTTTGGTAAAGATTATGGTCAGTCCCGCCGCCGCGTTACTCAGCACACCCTGCGTGGCCAGCGCCACCGCGGCACCGGCTACGCCCACGCCAGCGAGCAGCGGCAACAGCTCGACACCCAGGTTCTGCAAGGCCATGACCGCGAACAGCGCCAGGACCAGGGCTCGCGCGATGCGAGTCAGCAGTAACCGCACCGGCGGTTCCAATTCGATCCGGCCGAGGGCGTGTCGCAGCCATCGACCCACCCAACGGCTCACGATAACGCCAACGACAAGAATCAGGATGGCAGCCAGCACTTTGGGACCGAACCTGACGGCGAGGTCCAGAATCGTGCTTTTGGCTTGGTAGATCGTAGCGAGTTGTTCGTTCATCGGCACCTGGGCCTGATGGCGTGGGGCCGAGCGTATCCCAGCGCACATTCAAATTGCCAGTTTATCGGCAATCTAAACCCTCCGCCCCTGACCGACGCGTAAGCCCTCACCTACCCCATTGGCGGCAATCGAGGGGTTGTTTGGGCCCACGCGTTCAACCAATGTCGCTTTCCGCTGCGCGGGCTCGTGCCCGTAGCGAAATCGCCGACAGTTGGTCTTCCGAGCGGCGATGTGTTACCGAGCTGGATTGAATGGAGGAATCATGACTGTAGTGCGCCGTATCGCAATCTTTAACATATTGTCTATTGTTTCATTGATATCTGCTTGCGGCGGCAGCGATAGCAAGAACAGCAGTGATCCCCCGGCTGCCAGTGGCAGCAGCACGAGCAGCACCGGCAGCAGCACGAGCAG
>ODAK010000015.1_pt1 | contig 207993 bp, 212 predicted proteins | sample 1539591 | NCBI WGS metagenome assembly ODAK01 (sample SAMEA3539303, study PRJEB22396) | soil metagenome | biome: tundra; feature: field; material: soil | place: USA | collected 2010-05 | depth 0.15 m | reverse complement strand
TAGTAGGCATAGCGATCTCTTTCGCTCGTGCCTACACAGTTCCTATGACACTCCCCGGCCAGGCCTTCTGGAGGTTGCGTGCCGTCCCGCGACAGTATTTGTTGCGCTGGCTTTGCCCGCGTAGCTGCGGAGGATTGGCTTGTAGTGGTGTCGCAGGCGACGCATGGCGCGCTTCAGCTCACGCCGATCCTGGGTGTGCTGGAAGACCTCCCACGCCCAGAAGACGCGCTCGCATAGGGCAAGGCCGTGCTCACCGAACCGTTTCTCGGCGGCGAGGCCTTCGGCGTGGGCTTGGAAATCGCGCTGGAGGTGTGACCAGCAGACCTGGCGGCACGCGAGTGGCAGGTGTGCGTAGGCCCACCAGCGGTCAGAGGTCACGATCCCGGCATGCCCCGCAAGCAGTTGTTTAGCGTGCTCCTCGTGCCGGTCGGGGGCGACGGCGAAGACGGCGTGGCGGTCGGTGAACATGCCCCACAGCGCGCGCTGGCTGCCTTTCAGCCGCCAGCGCGTCTCGTCCATGTTCAAGCTCTCGCTGGCACGCACCCGCCCGAGGAGATCCTCATATGGGTGCTCCAGCGCATCCCCGGTGCGGGTCAGGATCGCATCGACCGTGCCCGCGCAGATACGAACGCCGAAGAGCTCTTCACTGAACTCCACCACATCACGACGGCTGATGCGGTTCCGCACCGACAGTGCCGCCACAGCCGCCTGAAAACGGGGACCAAACGCGCTGTTGGCGATATCGCCGGGCAGCCGTGCCTGGGTCCGTCTGCCGCATCCTGGGCAGCGCACACGCTGGCAGCGATGCTCGATCACACGGGCCGAGATGACCGGCAGCTCTTCGATCTGGTGGCGGCCAGGCTCGCCCACGCCACGAAACTCCCCCACGGCGAAGACGTGACCGCAGTCACACTGCGCTGGCCAGTGCTCGACCACCTCATCGACCGCTGCGAGCGGCAACAAATCCCGGCCGTGACCCTCATGCCCCGGCTGCGCACCCGGCCGGCGCCCAGAAGAATCCTTGCCCCGCTTCGGCACCGTCCCCGGCGGATCCGAACTCGGCGGACGCGAAGAATTACGCGAGCTATCGGGGAGGCAGGGATTTGAACCTGCGACCGCCCGGCCCCCAGCCCTGGTCATCCAAGAAGAAGCGAAAATGACCGTTTCCAAACACCTTCTTATGTTCGTGACGATGTCTCAGTGCGGCTGAGAGACCTCGATGCCAAGAGCCTGCGCGGCGTCCCCGAGGCGAGTGTCGTAGCAGTAGAGACGCTCGAGGTCCTCGCCCAGGCTCACGACGGTTGCCAGGTGCAGGGCGTCGAGTGATCGTAGCTCGGCTGGGTCGGACTCGGCAGCGGCGTCGAGGATCGGCTGATCCAGCGGGATCAGCGTGATGGCGGTGAGGGCGGCACGGGCGCGTCTGGCTGCCAGGTCGCCATAGCGCCGGGCGGCGCGGCGTCCCTCCACGGTGAGCAGGGCACTGCTGAGGAGTTCTCTGCCGGCCAGCTCGCGGCGCAGGGCGGGGCTCTCGGGCTCGGAGCGCACGAGCTTGATGAAGGCCGAGGTGTCGAGGTAGTCGGGCAAGCGCCCTACAGGCGCTCTGAGCGAAGCTCGTCCAGCACCTCACTGGAGGGCGGGCCTTCAATCGGCGCGGGCAGCTCCTCCAGAACGTCAAGCAGATTGCCCTGCCCGCGCATGGCTCCCCGCTCAGCGACGAGCCGGTCTATGGCCGAAGCGCGTCCGGGGGCAGGCGTGAGCTGTGCGACCCCCTGGCCGCGATCGGTGATCAGAAACGACTCCCCATGTCGAGCCCGCTGGGCGTAGCGGCTGAGGTTCTGACGCATCTCGCGGATACCTACAAGCTCCATGTGCGTCATTGTAGCGCTGACGCGCCTTCCACTTCGGCCTCATACAGGTCCAGACTCGTGCCTCCGCCGCACACCCGAAGCTCAAGCGGGCACGTCAGCGCGCCTGCGCCGCGGCACGGCCGAGGCTGGCGGCTGCGCCCGAGGTCTTCGCCAGCCGTGCCGACAGGCGATCGGCGGCGTCGTGCTGCGGTATGTGGTGGACGTAGATCATGGTAGTGGTGATGTCGGCGTGGCCCATGTATGCCTTGACGTCGGAGAGCGCGAACTCCTGGACGGCGAGAGTGCCGAAGGTGTGGCGCAGGTCGTGGAAGCGCAGGTGCTCGATCTTGGCGGCTTTCAGGGCTTTGTAGTAGCGGCGGCGAAGCGCCGAGTCCTCCAGGTAGCCCCCATCCGGTGAGGGGAAGACGAGGTCTTGATCGGTGGTGTAGCGCTCGCGGCGCGCGAGGTCTTTGAGCGCGCGGGCGACTTGGTCGACCATCGGTGTCGCGCGCACGCGCCCGGACTTGGGAACGTCCTCGAGCTTCAACGTGAACGCCCGGCGTATATGGATGACGTGCAGCTCGAAATCGAGGTCGCTCCAGCGCAGGGCGCGCAGCTCTCCCAGGCGAAGGCCAGCGAACGCGGCAGTGATGAACATCGCCGCGTCCTGCTCGTCTTGGATGCGCCGGGCGTCCAGCTCGGCGTCGGTCAGTTCGCGCTTGGGCGCCTCGTGGTGGCGTCCAAGCGCCGTGACGATCGCGAGCGTGTGCACTTCCTTGGCGCTGAGCACACGGAACTCCCCGGAGCGGCGCACGGGCTGGCGCTCGACGCCGAGCGCGGGATTGACCGTCAGGCCCCAGCGACGTTGCGCGTGGCGCAGGATGCCGTTCATCAGGACCAGGTACTTGTTGATCGTCCGCGCAGAAAGGCGGTCTTCGGCTACGAGGTGGACCCGGTAGGCGTCGATCATCTCGCTGGTGAGCTGCTCCAGGCGGACCTCTCCGAACATCGGCAGGAGCGCGCTCTCGACGACATGGCGGTAGTCGCGCAGCGTGCTCGCGCGGCGCTTGCGATCAAACTCGACATAGCGAAGCCACTCCTGCGCGGCGTCGGCGAAAGTCGGCTGGGAGCCGATGCGCCGCCGCGCACCAGGACCGACACGCCGCGCGCCGGCGAGGATCTCATCCAGTGCACGCTGGGCTTGCTGCTTGGTCATGTAGCTCTCGCGTGGGCGCCCGGCGCCGCTCCAGACGCGCCCGAGCACCTTCTTGTGCTCAACGCCAGCGGCGTCGCGCCACTTCACGCGCCAGCGATCACCTGACTGGCGCTTCACGCGCCGCAGATGCCCGGAGACCGGACGCGGGCGCAGATCGGTGAGCGTCAGCGGTGCGGGCGGAGCGCCAGCGGTCGAACTCATCCCTCAATGCTATCAGGAGTGGTCCCGGAATGGTCCCCAACTCGTCCGCTCCTACTGTGATCTACCTGACAAAACTCGCTTTATAGAGCCAAGTTTACGGCAGCTCCACCCTATGCCGTAGAATCATAATCCGCGTGTCGGGGGTTCGAGTCCCTCCTCCGGCACTAGAAAAGACCTGCAAATGCGCATCTTTGGAGAGTATCGCGGGGGCGGCGGATTTCCCCAGGGATTTCCCTGGAGGGCCGTGTTGGGGCGCGGAGGTCGCTGCGCGGCAAATGGCCGCCGTCAAGGGAGCGGGGTTCGGGATCAGAAGGGGACCTGCCCGAACCGGTGTGGGAGTCCTGTGTTCGCCTTCGGATGAATTTGGCAGCAAGCTGCTGCCAAATTCAGCACCATGCGCCCATAGAGGGCCGGGCGAGTCCTGAAATGTCCGGCATACCTTCCGTACGCCGCTGTAGCATCTTGACTCAAGAGGTCAACCGCAGACCCGACGGGGAGCTTCCTGATGATCCGAGTCAACTTCGCGACATTCGAGCGCGACCCAGACACCAAAGAGTGGATCGAGCTGCCTGTCGCGCAGCTGCTCGCCGATGGCGACGACGTGAGCATTAGCGGGCCGCACGCCGACTGGATCAACCCCGACCTCGCGATCATCGACCCCGAGACCGCGGAGCGCATCACGCGAGCTGATGGCGCAGAGCGCTGGGCACGACTGCAGCTCTTCGGTTATCGCAACGGAGACCTCCACGTCAACGTCATCGACGTCGCCACGGCCGAGCCGGTCGCCGCCAGCTTCCACTACCCCAGCGCCGCCTGAGCCTCGTGCCACGAACCGCGGTATCCGAGATCCACGCGAAGGTCGTCGGCCGCGAGCTCAAAGAGACCCGCCAAGCGCTCGGGCTCACCCAAGCCGAGGTCGCCGAGCGCCTCGGGGTCTCCCCGTCTTATCTCTCCGCCGTCGAAGCCGGCCGTCGCAATCTCACGCTCGGTCAGCTAGCCAACATCGCCAACGCGATGCGACTCGGGATCGACATCTCATTTATCCGCCCAGACGGAACGCCTGTCCGCGTCGACCGGGCGTGACGTCTGCGATGAGGCACTGGCGCTGCAAGCACCACACGCGCTTAAGAACACAAGCCCCGGTCTCCCAGGGCTTGTCTCAAGATGGACCGTAGGCTCACCTGAACAGGTGTACGGCCCACGAGCAATGTAGCGACTGAGCTTCGATCCAACAGGCGTTGCAGCCCCGGAGAGCGCGCACTCCCTCGCCGCACTCAGATGGTCGGGATGAGGTCGAGCGCCAAACATCACAAACATCATGGAGTGCGAGCGGTGGGCCGCCGCACCACGACTACATCTGGGTTCGATAGACCTGTGACATGCCCGACGCGATTATCGAACTGCTCGTCACCGAGGTTGCGATCGACAAGCTCGGAGCCCGTGGCATCGCGACCCACGATGCACGCCAGATCCCTCGAAACGCTCACGTCGTCGTGCGCAACCCGCATAAGACGCCCGCCGGCAAACGTCGACTGCTCATCGGCCACACCGACGGTGGGCGGACCTTGACGCTGGTCATCGAGCAGACCCTCGACCCGACAACTTGGCTGATCATCACCGGCTGGGATTCTTCGCCCCGCGAGCGTAAACTGCTTAGGAGCTGAAGATGACTAACGACCCTTGGACAGACCCTGATCCCCAGCCCGGCGACTTTGATGCTGACCTGACAGCCGTCGACCCACGATACGTCGAGGCACATGTCGGCAACCCGGACGCCAAGCTGACGATCGTCGTCGGCGTCGAGGATGAGGACGCCGAGCGGCTACAACAGTTGGCCGCACGGCGCCATCAACGGCCTGCCGAAGTAGTCGCAGACCTGCTCCGCAGCGCCTGACTATGCGCCATATGCTGGGGTGGCGATGGGTCCCCTGAGCAGCTTGCGAGAAGGCGCCGCGGATTTCCCCAGGATTTCCCTAGAGGGCCGCGCCGGCTCGCAAACGGGCCATATTTCTTGGGCTTAAATCCGCTTAGCAGAGCCAATTTCAAGGAGCCGGGAAGCGATCATAATCCGCGTGTCGGGGGTTCGAGTCCCTCCTCCGGCACTCACGACGCCAGCGCAATGAGGACATGACGGCAGGCGTCGCGCGATTGGATGGCAACGCGCCGATCGAGCAGACCGGACTGAGAATTGATCCGGCACGCTGAGCGCACACGCTCCCAGCACGTTCCTCACGATCAAGACGATGGCGGGGCTGCGGATGCTGCTGATGGATCGTGGAGCGCCAACCGTCAACCACACTCGCAACATCCAGGGCAAGGGCATCGAGCGCCTGCCGTACCCCTGGTGGGTATCCGATTCGCGCAACGTCAGGCGGCCACGATCACACGGAGGGCCGTTCATCAGCTGCAGGCCGGCGAGCTCGTCGAGACCGACACGATCGCCGCCGAGCTGATATGGAGAGTGGTTTGTCAAGTGAGGGTCGTTGGCACCGTCAGATGAAGACCTTGGTCGCCGCGCCGCCTGGCCTTACAGCGGCTCGCCCGGCTGCTGGGTGAGCGCCACTGCGCACTCGATGAGCTCAGCGTTACCGGTTGCGTCGCGACCATCCGGGAGCACGAGGACGTCCTCCAGCCCCACGCGTACGTCATGGCCGGCCGCGGCGCCCGCCAGCAGGATCTCCCACGTGCGCACGCCAGAGCCATGCCAGAGCTGTGCCACGCCTTCGGGAACGAGCTCGGCGATTGCCCGCGCCTCATCGACGCCGCCGCTGACCTCGACGAGCGCTCGCACGAGACGGTGGGCGAACGGGCTGCCGGCTAGCTCGCTCGCATCGGCCGGCGAGCTCAAGCCCGCCTCCACACCGATGCCCGCGTGGAGCGCCGCACGAATGGTGCCGGCCCAACCGACCTCCCCCACGTTCACCGACACGAAGTCCGGAGGGTTGCGCCAGGCTCCGATCGCGGAGGCGCGCGCGAACGGGTCGGGCTCGATCGCCTCGGCTGCGGAGAGACCGACTGGGAGATCGCCTGCCACAGCTCGAATCGCTGCGAGGGCAGCGTCGCAGATGGCTGCGTCCAACGTCTCGGCTCCCGCCCCGTCTCGCGGATGCACGTGTACCGCGAACGCTCCGGCGCGGCGGGCGGCCAGCGCATCGCGTGCCAGCTCGGCCGCGGTCACCGGTACCGCGTGGTGCTCCTCACGCGTGCGTGCGCCGTTGAGGCACGCCTTCACCCCCACGCCGACACCACACCTGCGCGATTCGGCGTTGGCTTGTGTGTTATAGACAGACTGCGTATGTTGAGTTTGTGGGGCGCAAGATCGAGGTTCGCAGATCTCTGACGTAGATCACCAACTCGTCCTCACGCGCCGCGCGGGGCGCGTCGGACATCGGCGGGAGAGAACATGAGTGCCCAGGAGCGGCGGTTGCACGGAGGATCTCGGCCCCGGCTGCGGTTCGCGACCGACGATCGACTGGTGTCGCAAATCCGACGCGGCGATGCCACAGCTTTCGAGATCCTCTACGACCGGCACTCCGTCGAGCTGCTCTCGTTCTGCCGGTACATGCTCGACTCGGTCCACGACGCCGAAGACGCGGTCCAGGCCACATTCGCCTCCGCCCACGAGGCGTTGCTCGCCGACGAGCGGGCGATCACCGTACGTCCGTGGCTGTTCGCCATAGCTCGTAATGCCTGTCTGAGCATCCTGCGCCAACGCCGCCCCGGAGGCGGTGTCGATGCGGCCGTTGCCCAGCGGGAGGATCCTGTCGCGCTGCTGGAGCAGAGAGAGGACCTCCGTCATGTGCTCCTGGCCGTGCGGGAGTTGCCCGAGCGCCAGCGGACCGCGCTCGTCCTCGCCGAGCTACATGGCCTCAGCCAGTCGGAGATCGCCGAGCTGCTGGGCGTTCGCCCGGAGCAGGTGAAGTCCTACGTGTTCCAAGCGCGCTCGAGTCTCATATCCGAGCGTCGCGCTCGTGGCACAGACTGTCGAGAGATCCGTGAAGAGCTCGCCACGGCGCGCGGCGCCGGGCTTCTGAAGAGCCATCTCCGTCGCCACCTGCGCTCGTGCGCAGGCTGTCGAGACTTCGCAGATGCTCTCTCTCGTCAGCGCCGCCAGCTCGGCCTCCTGTTCCCCGTGGTGCCGTCGCTTGCGCTCAAGCGCCGGGCGCTCGAAGCCGCCCTCGGCAAGTCCTCAGGTGCCGGCGGGTATGCGGGCGCCACAGCCGGCTCCTCGGTTGCAGCAACCACCGCCGAGCTCGGCGGTGGCGGCGTAAAGGCTCTCCTCGTCAAGGTGCTCGCGGGCGCAGCCTTCCTCGGGGCTGGAACCAGTGTGGGAGCGCACCTGTTGAGCGTTCCCGCGACGCGTGAAGCGCGGGCCATACCGGCGCCAGGCTCGTCCCGAGGCGCGCGGCTCCAACTTGCAGCATCCGTCCGGCCGGCAACGCCCGCCCGCTCAGCGCCGGCCCCATCCACGAGCGTCGCGCTGCAGACCATCCCCCACACGGGCATGCCTACCGGCAAGACGACGCTGACTCGCGACTCCGGGGTCGAAGTTCAGCAGGCACCCCCAGCGCCAACGAACAGCACCATCAACAGCAAGCCTGCCGTCGCCGCAAGCACGTTCGAGCACGGAAAGAGCGAAGAAGCGCACGGCAAGAGTGCATCGAGCCCAGGGAGCGGCAAAAGCGAAGAAGCCCACAGCAAGAACGAAGAACCCCACGGCAAAAGCGAAGAAGCCCACAGCAAAAGCGAAGAAGCCCACAGCAAGAACGAAGAACCCCACGGCAAAAGCGAAGAACCTCACGGCAAAAGCGAAGAAGCCCACGGCAAGAACGAAGAAGCCCACAGCAAAGCCGAAGAACCCCACGGCAAGCCTTAGCCCAGCCCAGCCCAGCCCAGCCGATTCCGGCGCCCCCCTTCCAACCTCCGTGTCGTCTCAGCGTTAACAGGGCAAACGGACTGAGAAAGGGAGGGTATGAGCGCACAGGGAGGCCTTGGCCGATGACCGCGCTGCCTCCCGCGCGTCGGAGAGCAGCGGCGAGCACTCCCCTCCGCCAGCCGCTGCCCCTCACCGGCTCAGCTCGGAATCCCCTCGAGAAACACGGGGATCGAGCCCGGCAACGTCCGGCCTCTGGGCGTTCGCCGGGTTCGAGCATGACCAGCCCGCGCCAGAGCGGGAATGCCCAGAGTGTGGCCGGTCGGCGGCACAATCTCGAGGCGCACCGACGCGTGGTCGAGGCGGTCAATGCCCGGGAGGTGCCCGACGGGCTCTTGGCACCGGGCTTTCGCATGGTGAACCGCCTCAGTGCGGTCACCGACTACCAGTACCAAGGCGCAATCGGCCTGCGTGACTGGATGAACGATGTGTTCGAAGTGTTCGCCGAGGGAGCCAGCTACGAGGTGGAGGAGATCCTCGCTGCGGGCGATGACTATGTCGCGGCCCGCTTCTGCATGTCCGGGCGCGGGGGTCGCTCGCAGATGCCGCTCGAGTTCCGCTGGGCCGGGGTCACCTGGTTTCGCGGCGGACGTGCCCTGCGCGCGATCGGCTACGCGTCGAGCGAGGAGGCGTTGAAGGCGCTGGACGTCGATCGGGGTAGTCGCTCCGACTAGCGTAGAAGCGCCGGTGCCAGCGAACGGTCAGTGCGCCTCAGGGCGTCTCGGGAGCGTCGCCATGCTCGACGTCTGTGAACTCCACGGTCTGATCGGGCCTGGTCCAGTAATGCAGCCACGAGCAACCTTGCATGTCCCGCTTCATGGTGCAGCGCCATCCCAGTGCGCCGTCGGCGCGCTCGAGCTGGGGGCCGCCCGGGCCCGTGAGCAGCCGCTCTGGCGCGAGACCCGCGAGGAACGACGCATACCCCGAGGCGACCATCGCGCACACCCAGGCGATGCGGTGCTTCGCGAACCCTGTCTCGACCGCGACGACGCCAAGGAGCTGCGGAGTGAGCACATAGCCACCGAGCGGGTGTCGGTGGCGGTCGGCGGGCAGGAACGCCCGCAGCCATTCTCTGGTGATGAGGACATGGAGAGCCTCCTCGAGGCTCCGCGCGCTCAGTCGACCGTCGGAGCCGAGACTGTCCTCGGCCTGCTCTGCCCGCGTGAGCGCCTCGTGGCGCGCGATGTTCGCGTCGCGCAGCTGCTCGGCTGTCGTGCGCAGCTCGTTCTCCGCAGCATCGAGCTCGCTCTGCAACACCGAGCGCGCGTCTTCGATCAGCCTGATCTCCTGGCGAACCGCGGGCCGGCTCAAGTCGAATTGGCGAGCAAACTCCGCAAGCGCGTCCACTTCGAGCTCTCCCTCGAGGATCGGCACGAGGGGATGATCCGCCGGGTCGCTGCGGGTCGATAGCCCGGGCCAGAAGGTCCGGACCGCCCCCCGGCTCACCGCGAGCGCAGATCCAAGCGTCCTGCGCAGCTGCTCGAGCAGGTAGTCACCGGGCATGTAGTAGATCGCAGCGGCCTCGCCGGCCACGGCGCGCACCTTCTCTGGGACCAGCACGGGCTCGAGCGTGTCCTGAGATTGGGTGAGCACGATGACCGGCGCGTCACGATCGCTGAGCAGGACGTCCTCCAGGCTCCACACCCCGGGCTCGCTGCGCACCACTACAAGCACGGCGTCGCTGCAGCTCATCTGGCTTCCATGAGAAACGTCGGGAGTCATCGGGAGAGCCGGTAACGCCGAGTGCCAGGGTCCCGCTCGAGCAGCCCCGCAACCACAAGGGTCGTGATGTAGCGGTGGGCGGTGCTTGGGTTCATTCCCATCATCCGCGCCACCTCCGCATTGCCAAGGGAGCTTCCGTCCGCTGGGAATGCCGCGAGCACGAGCAGTCCCGACAGCAGTGAAGACGACAGATTCGCCTCAGTGTCTCCAACTTGGCGCTGAGCCTTCTCCAGATCCTCGCGCGAGTCTCCGAGCCCCGTGAGCAGCAGCGCCATGCTGCCGGTGTCCGCTGCTGCACGGATTATCTGATCGACCTGAGCGTCTGAGAGCTCGATTCGAACCGATTGCTCACCGGCGTCCGCCACGCTCCTCGACGCGTTCGAGGAGTCGATGTGTGGGTCTCCTGTCACGACACGCGATCATCGTCGCGATCGGTGTCGGCGCCTAGGTCACACGTGACGGGTTGTCAACAGAAGACATTGATGATTGCCATGACTAAGCGGCGTGCCAGCTTGTCGGAACAGTTTGCGTCAACCAACGCGCCGCCGCCGATTGGCGTATCGTGTCGAGCTCGCCGGCCGGGTGAGACGAGGAGAATGCCGCAAGGGACTTCCGATAGGAGGCACGCGAGTGGATCGCCGTTGCGCGGTGCGCTGCTGGCGCTGCTGGTCAACGAGGGTGAGCCGCTCAGCGGATATCGGCTCGCAACGCTCGTGGAGCGGCGCCTCGGACCGGCCTGGCGGGTGACGAGACAGAGCGTCTACGGCGCGCTCGAACGGCTCGTCGAGGATGACCTGGTCTCCTCGGCGGCCAAGGTGACCTTCCACGGAGTCGCGGAAGGCCAGCGTGTGTACTCGGCGACCGATCGCGCCAGCGCGGCGCTGGAGGCGTGGATGGAGAGCCCGGCCACGAGGGAGCCCATGCGCGTCGAGCTGCAGGCGAGAATCGCACTCTCCAGGGCGCATGACGCGCCTCACCTGCTGCGCGCCCTCGATGCCTACGAGCGCGACTGCTTCGAGATGCTCCGCAGGAGCTCTGAAGCCGAGGTGCCCATGGGCTCGTGGGTCGGTCTGGCGATGAACCTGACCCGGGTGGCGGTCGACGAGAGCCTGCAGGCAGATTTGAGATGGATCGCGCTCGCACGGCGTTGGATCGAGGAGTTCCTCGCCGAGCGCTCAGCCCAGCAGGGTCGATGAGCCTCCTCTCGCTCGAGCACCTCACCAAGCGCTTCCCCGAAGGCCGTGGGCACACGACCGTCCTCGAGGATCTCTCGCTCCAGGTCGACGCCGGCGACTTCGTCGGCATCTGGGGAATGCGGCGCTCCGGCAAGACGACCCTGCTGCGGGTCGCCGCGGGACGCGAGCTCCCCGATGAGGGCTCCGTGTGGTTCGACGGCCACGAGATGACGAGCATGTCCCCCGATCGCCGCGCCGCGCTGCAGCGTCGCAACGGCATCGGGCTGCTCTCATCCGACTGGCGTCCCGAACGCAACAACCCGGCGGTCGAGCACGTTGCGCTTCCCTTGCTCAGTGACGGCATGAGCCTCCACGAGGCGAGGCACCCTGCATGGAAGGCACTCGAGCGCGTCGGCGCGGCTCAGTGGGCGCATGTGCCGGCGGCTCGGCTCTCGCAGAGCGAGCGAATCCGAGTGGCGCTCGCACAGATACTCGTCCATGAGCCGCGGGTGCTGCTCGTCGACGAACCGGCGGTGCTGCCGCGACCGAGCGACGGCGCCGAGCTCTTCGATCTGCTGCGCTCGCTCGGAGGCAGCAGCGGCCTTGCGGTCGTGATCGCCTCCGAAGACATCGCGCCGATCCGCAAAGCGCGACGGTTGATGTCGCTCGGGAGCGGCAAGCTGCGCCCGAGCGATGAGCGCGGAACACTCGTCCCGTTTCCCGAGCGCACCGCGGCGAGGAAACGCTCGCAGCCGTGAGCTCCCTGGAGCTGCGCAAGGTCATCAAGCACTATCCAAGCGGCGGTGAGACCGTACGCGCAGTCGACGGTGTCTCTCTGAGCGTCCATCCGGGAGAGCTCGTGGCCCTCTACGGTCCAAGCGGCTCGGGCAAGACGACACTGCTCGAACTGGCAGCTGGGCTGCTGGCACCGGATACGGGAAGTGTCCACTTCGGTGGGAGGGAGATATCCCGCCTGCCTCCCGGCGACAGTGCGATCTATCGGCGACGCGATGTCGGTCTGGTCTTCCAGGCCTTTCACCTGATCTCCGGCGCCTCCGCGCTGGACAACGCGGCGGTGAAGCTCCTGGCCGACGGAATGACGCTGCGCAAGGCACGCGAGCAGGCTCGACCGTGGCTCGAGCGTGTCGGTCTCGGGGCACGCTTCGATCACACGCCGGCCCGGCTGTCGATGGGCGAGCGTCAACGCATCGCAATCGCCCGCGCTTTGGTCAACGAGCCCAGACTGCTGCTGACCGACGAGCCGACGGGCAATCTGGACTCGAAGCGCAGCCGGGAGATCCTGGCCCTCCTGCGAGACATCTGCGAGGAGCGAGAGATCCCCGGCCTCCTGGTCACCCATGATCCGCAGGCGATCTCATTTACCTCGAGGGTCTTCACGCTCCGCGACGGACGCCTCCGAGAGGGACTTGATGCAGAGCTCGCTCTGGCCCACTCACTATGAGGCGGCGAGCCATGCCGCGGCCGACGATCCTCGGGCTGCGCGTCAGCGCTCTGCTCGACCTCTACCGCTGGCGTCTGAGCAACCACAAGGCCCAGGAGCTGCTTGCCGGCCTGGGCATAGCAATCGGCGTGGCGCTGCTCTTCGGCGTCCTGGTTGCCAACTCCAGCCTCCTCGGCTCTGCAAGCCAGCTCGTGCATGGAGTCACTGGTAGAGCGCACCTCCAGCTGGCCGCTCGCTCGCCTGAAGGCTTCGAACAACGGATCGCAAGGCGCGTGGCGCTCCTCAAGGGCGTCAGGGTCGCCGCTCCCCTGTTGCGGGAGAACGCGGTGATCGTCGGCCCCAAGGGAAGAGAGTCCGTACAGCTGATCGGGGTCACCGGCGCAGAGGTCGTACTCGAAGGGAGCGCCACCAGGAACCTCGGATCGGGAGCCCTGATCGTGGCCGGCGGACTCGGGCTCCCCTCCGAGGTCGCCGAACATATCGGCGCCCAGGCCAACGAACACATCACCCTGCTCTCGGCCGGGAACGCCCATCGGATCGAAGTCCGCGCGGTCCTGGGGAGCCAGACCGTTGGCCCCGTGGCCGACAGCCCGATCGTCGTGGGACTGCTGGGATTCGCACAGGAACTCACCGGGAAACCACGGCGCGTCAACCAGGTCCTCGTCGAGCCCAAGCCCGGCCAGCAGCGGCTGGTAGAAGCAGAGATGAAGCGCATCGCCGCCGGACGCCTGGACGTGGAGCCCGCCGATCGCGAACTGCCGGTGCTGAAAGCGGCCGAGACCCCGACCGCGCAGTCCACCACGCTGTTTGCCGCGATCAGCGCGATGGTCGGCTTCCTGCTCGCCCTCAACGCGATGCTGCTGACGGTCCCAGAGCGACGGCGCTTCGTGGCTGAGATGCGCCAGCAGGGCTTCGGCCCGCGCCAGGTTCGCGCGATTCTGCTCTCGCAAGCCGCGATGCTCGGGGCGGCAGCCTCGCTCGTCGGCATAGTCCTCGGATATCTGCTCTCGCGCACTCTCTTCCACCAGGCGCCCAGCTACCTGACATCCGCGTTCCCGATCGGAACCCAGCCGGTGATCTCGCTCGTGACGGTCGTGCTCGCCTTCGCGAGCGGAGTGCTGGCCACGGTTCTCGCCTCGATGCTCCCGCTGCTCGACCTGCGGGGTGGCCGGCGGGCAGACGCGGTGCTCCACGAGTCAGGAGAGGCGGGCCAGAGCATCAGCAACCGCAGTGTCGTCGGATTCGGCGTATTGGGTGTCTCGCTCGTGGCGGCGGTGACAGTCGTCGTGCTGCTGGAACCGGGCCTCAGCATCGTCGGCGGTGTCGTGCTGGCGCTGGCCACGTTCTGTCTCGTTCCCTGTATGTTCGTGGCGGTCGTCGCGGCTCTCAGGCCGGTGAGCGAGCGTGTCAAAGGCAGCATGCTCGCGCTCGCGGTCGTGGAACTGGATGCGACCGCCACGCGGTCGGTTGCACTGGCCGGCGTCGCCGCGCTGGCTCTCTACGGAATGGTCGCAATCCAAGGGGCCCGCAGCGACCTTCTCTCGGGCCTTGACGCGGCCCTGGTGCAGTACCTCGACCCGGCCGACATCTGGGTGACGACGGACAACAACTTCCTCACGGTCAACAGCTTCCACGCCGAAGGGGCGCCGGCGGCAATCGCGCGCCAGCCGGGTGTCGCTTCGGTGCGCGAATATCAAGGCCAGCTGCTCGACGTTGGCACTCGCAGACTGTGGATTCGAGCTCGACCTCCTGGAGACCGAGCCCTGATCCAGGCCAGCCAGCTCCTGCAGGGCGAACTGGCGCAGGCCACCCAGCGGATTCGTCGCGGCGGATGGGCGGCCGTTTCGAGCGGCTTCGCCGCCGAACGTCGCCTGCACGTGGGCGATGTCTTTGCGCTGCCCTCGCCCTCAGGGGCGATGCGCCTGAGGGTCGCCGCCATCACCACGAACGTCGGATGGGCACCAGGGGCGATCACCCTCAACGACAACGACTACCGCAGCCACTTCCAGACCACGGACCCAACGGCGCTGGAGATCAACCTCAAGCCCGGCGTCACGCCCGCGGCGGGGAAGGCCCAGGTCGAGGGTGCGCTTGCTGGGCGAGCGGGTCTCGTGGTCGAGACGTTCAGCGAACGCAAGGCGCGCTACGAAGAAAGCGCACGCCAGGGCATCAGGAGCCTCAGCGAGATATCCATCCTCCTGCTGATCGCAACCGCTCTGGCCATCGCCTCGGCGCTCAGCGCCGCCATCTGGCAACGTCGAGCGCGACTTGCGTCATTGAAGTCACATGGCTTCGACTCTCGCCAGCTGTGGCGCTCGCTGTTGATAGAGAGCACGATCCTGCTCGCCGTCGGCTGCCTGGACGGAGCGATCCTCGGCATCTATGGACACGCGCTCGCGAGTCGCTGGTTGAAGCTCTCGGTGGGCTTTCCCGCGCCATTCTCCTTGGGCTTCGGGCTGGTGCTCCTGACACTCGCGGGCGTCATCTGTGTCGCGCTGGCCGTAATCGCGCTTCCGGGCCTGGCAGCAACGCGTGTGCCTCCTCGCGCAGGTTTCCAGGAGTAAGTAAAGGACAAAACCACTCCGACGCGATGCTGTCCTGATGACAGCAAAGTCCGTTACCAACTACATCTCACTCGCGCGAGCCTTTCTGAAGGCGGCGACCCAATACTGGATCGGCATCTATCCGCGGATCCGCCACGAGACCGACCGCTGGCACAGGCGTGCCGAAGGCATCCCCAGCGCCGAGCTGCGGGAGCTTGCGCTGGAGGCGCAGCGCATCAAGCGCGGCAACATCGACGGATCCGCCGCCTTCGCCATCCTCGCGCCGCGCTGCCGACGCGCCAGCGTGGTTCGCGCGCAGGTCGCCTTCCAGTCGGTCTATGACTACGTGGACACGCTCTCCGAGCAGCCCAATGCTCACCCGATCGCCAACAGCCGCCGCCTGCACCAGGCGCTTCTCGTCGCGCTCGATGAGGATGCGCTCCAAGGCGACTACTACGCGCTGCAGTCGCGCGGCAACGACGCGGGGTATCTCGAGGAGATCGTCGATGCCTGCCGCAGCGCCCTGCGCACGCTCCCCTCCCACGCGTCAATCGCAGACCCGGCACGGAGGGTGACCAGACGAATCGTCACCTATCAGAGCCTCAACCTGAGCGAGGCTCACGGTGGCCATGAGTACCTCGCACAGTGGGCGCTGAAAGCGACCCCGCGAGGCACTGGGCTGCGCTGGTGGGAGACGGCCGCATCGGCCGGCTCCTCGCTCGGGCTCTTTGCCCTGATCGCAGCCTCCGCCCGACCGAATCTCACCCACGAGGAGGCCGTTGCGATCGAGCAGGCCTACTGGCCCTGGATCGGCGCACTTCACTCGCTGCTGGACAGTCTCGTCGACGCCTCCGAAGACACGGCGGTGGGGCAGCGCAACCTGCTGGATTACTACGCCAGCCCGCAGGAGACCGCAGCGCGCCTGAAGCTGCTTGCCGGCAGGGCCCTGCTTGCCACCCGCTCGCTCCCCGACGCCCGCGAGCACGCTCTCATCCTGGCCGGAATGGCGAGCTTCTACCTGAGTACCCCGCAGGCCCACTCCACCGCCGCCCGGCTCGCCGCAGGCGGCGTCATGGAGACGCTTGGCGCCGCGACCAAACCCAGCATGCTCGTCTTTGCCGCCCGCCACGCCGCGGGATCAGCGCTCGGGACGCTTCTCCACGGCCGCCACCAGCTCCCCGAGGCTGGCGTCCAGCGCGGCCGCGATCCGCCTCACCGTGGTCCATGACGGGTTCGCCAGGGAGCATTCGATCCGCGACAGCGAGCCGGTGCTGATCCCGGCGTGGTAGGCGACGTCTTCCTGGGTCACGCCTGCAGCCTGGCGTAGCTCGCGGATCGCTCGTCCAAGACGCGGGTCGGCGGACTCTCTCGGTGACATGGACTGCGGGAGACTGTCACGCGATCTATCGCCAAGTCCATGTGGTTGACGACAAGTTGTTGACGATTCGGATAGTCTGATCATCGCCCTGGCGCCGTGCAAGCCGCCGGGCGGAAGCAAGTCGGGCGCCGGCGGCCGCCCCCACGCATCCGTCGGCGCCCGTCCTATAGATGGTTGATTCCCCGGTTGTGTGCCCTGCTCTGGGGCCGAGCTCAGGCGTAGGCCAGCGGCGCCACGTGGCGCAGGAACGACTCGATCTGCGGCCTGCGGCCGGTCGCATGCTCGACCAACGCGATCGTGTCCAACCGCCGCCCGTGACGGTGCACGTGCTCTGCGAGCCACTGTTGGATCGGAGTCACTTCGCAGTTGCGCAACAGCTCCTCGAGATCCCCAACGTCGGCCTGCATCGCCTCCCACAGCTGTGCCGCGATCAGGCATCCGAGCGCATAGCTGGGAAAGTAGCCGAAGCTCCCCGCGCCCCAGTGCACGTCCTGCAGGCATCCGAGCGCATCTGAGGGCACCTCGACTCCGAGCAGGCGGCGCATGCCTTCCCGCCAGGCGTCCGGCAGGTCGGTCACAGCCAACGTGCCGTCGATGAGCGCGAGCTCCAGCTCGAAGCGCAGGATGATGTGCAACGGATAGGTGAGCGGATCGGCGGACACGCGTATGGCCGTGGGCTCCACGCCTACAAGGGTTGCGTGCAGATCTGCAGCTGCCACTGTGAAGCCGCCCAGTTGCAGCTCGCCGGCCAGGACCTCGGCGAACGCGGGACTGCGTGCCACGTGGTTCTCCCAGAGCTTGCTCTGGGACTCGTGGATCGACATCGAGGTGCCGTGCCCGAGGTTCGTGCGCTCGAGGGACGGGGCGATCTGGCGCTCGTAGAGGGCGTGACCGTACTCGTGCAGCGAGCTCAACAGCGACTCGACCTCGCCGTCGCTGTAGCGCGTCGTCACCCGGGTGTCGCGCCGGCCCATCCACGCCGTGAAGGGATGCGCGGAGACGTCCACCCGCCAGCTGCTCTCCTCCACTCCCAGCCGTCCTAGCGTAGCCTCAACCGCCAGCCGCTGGGCCTCGACGGGCACCTGCAGGGTCCTGCGCGGAGAATGGATCCGCGCCTCGGCGACCAGGGGCCCGAGCGCCGCTGCAAGAGCTCCGAACACGTCGCGCAGATCGTTCGTGGCCAGCCCGAAGTCGTAGTCGCCAAGCAGGCCCTCGTAGGCGCTCTGATCTCCCTCGGCCACACACGCGCCGTAGGCTCTTGCGAGCTCCACGTTGCGCTCCAGCGCGGGAGCAAAGGCCTTGAAGTCGTCGCGTTCTCGCGCCACCCGCCAGATCTCCTGGCCATCGGTGCTCGCGCGGGCAAGCTCCGCCGCGAGATCGTCCGGCACCCGTCGAGCCCGCTCCCAGTCGCGCCGTGCCAGGCGCACGATGTCCGCGTTGAGCTCATCGAGATCGCTCGCGTCGAGCTCCTCCAGCCACCCGCCGATCTCCTCGGCGGTGGCTCGCTCATGGGCGAGCCGAGCAAGAGTGCCCAGCTGCTGCGCCCGCGCAGCGGCCCCCTCGGGCGGCATCATGACCAGCTGGTCCATCCGAGGAGCATCTCCACCGATGCCAGGTCGGCCAGCTCGCCCAAGCGGGCGCGAAGGCTCTCGAGAGCGTCCAATTCCCAGAGCCTATGCGCACACGCGGGGTACGTGCGCGCAAGCGGTTTCAGCCCGAGTAGATCGTCGCCGGCGTACCAGGCCCTATCCGTGCGGCCAACCAGTCGATGTTCGCGGTGCTGACGCGCATACAGCCGTGCGATTCGGCCTGGCCCAAAGTCCCGCCGAGACCGTCGCGCCCATGCATGGCGATCTGACCGGGGCCACCTTCGAATTCCTGCAGCACATCCGAGCGGGCGCTCAGCGCAAGCGCGAACGGACCGCCGAGCTCTCCCGCGTACATCTTCAGCGTCTCCTCCACGAAGAAGCTGCCCGTGGGTGTTGGTGTGGCGGGATTGCCCACCACCGCCCGGAAGCTCTTGACCACCCGGCCGTCCCTGTAGACGCGCACCAGGCGCGCCTTCAGATCGACCGTCAGATGCCACGGGGTCGTGAGAGCTCGGGTGCCATTCTGGGCGATCCAGCCGCTCGATCCGTTGGGACGGCCCGGCAGCATCACGTGCAACCACGCGATCCCTTCCGCACCCGTCGAGCGCCCCAGAACGGGGAGCCTCGTCGACTCGCCCGTGATCGGTCTGTGGGCAGCCACGGCGAGGAGAACCGGAGATCCCGCGCGGGGAGCGCCGTGTACGGCGTGCCCACTCAGCAGGAGCGCCAGTCGCTGGGTGCGCTGGACGCGAGCGCCCGCTGCGGCCGCCGGGAAGGCTCCGGCGCTCGCCGCGAGCGCACACGCCGCGATCAGCCTCAGGCTTGCAAGCGGGCTCCGGCGCACACGAGCCGCCGTGCGATGGCGGACCGACGGCGAACGAGGGGGTTGATTGCTCCGCGTCATTGGCCTTCCACAGTCCGGGCGACCGAGTTGGCGCCCGGATCTGCAGAGGGTTCCTCAGCCGGTGAATCCGCCGTGATGGCTGGGTACGGCCGGGCGCGCCGGTGAGCGCAGTTCGGTCGCCCTGCGCCGCCGGGCCGCTGCGCGACGGTGCGCGGCGGCACGCTGTTTGGCGGCACGCTCTTTGGCGGTCGTTGTGTTTTTCGACCCTACCGGCGGCAGTGGAGTCCCTGCCGGAGGGGTTGTGAGCCCGGTCGTTTCGGCGGGTGTGCTCGTTTCCGTTCCACCCGAGCCGCAGTTGGACGTGGTGATGGTGTTCGTGTCCAGGTTCGCCGCGCCGGTTCTTGCCAGCAGCCGGCCATGGATAGTCGCGGCCGTTCGAGCGGTGATCGTCTGCGAGGCCATGATCGTGCCCACGAAGCTGGTTCCCGTCCCCAGCGTTGCCGATGAGCCCACCTGCCAGAAGACGTTGCAGGCCTGCGCGCCATTGACCAGCGAGACGCTCGTGTTCGAGCCGGTGATCAGCGTGGTGCCGATCTGGAAGATGAACACCGCGTTGGGGTCGCCCTGCGCGTCGAGCGTCACGCTCCCGCTCGAGAGCAGCAGCGAGCTGCTCGCCGTGCGTACGCCCGGCAGGAACCTCTGGCCGGCGAGATCCGTGCCGGCCGAGCCGCTGCTCGGACGCGAGGCGGCGTCGTTGTAAGAAGTGGTGAGGGCGTTCTTGGCCCCGATCGCCACTGCGTCGTCGACGTGGGTTGCGCCGAGGACGTGCGGAGCACCCGTGACCGACGATCCGGGACTCAGGCCCAGGTCTCCGAACATGGTCGTGGGCCCGGTGTTGGTGACGGTCGAGCCGCCCAGCACCGAGAAGCTCGCTGCCGTTCCCATGCCCACGGTTGCGGTGGCGCCGAGGGCGCTCGTCGCGAACAAGAGGGTCGAGATCAGCCCGAGCACGATCACGCCTGCCCGAGCGGTCCGTGCGCCGGAGAATGCGGAACGCCGGCTTGCTGCGAGAGAGTCACGCGAGGGAGACTCGTCGATCTGCGGGACGCCACGGTTCATGGGCGTCTCCTCACTGCGGCGTTAAGCACCGCCATATAGGGGGATCGCTCCCCGGTCCTCTTCGACCTACCAGTTATCCCGACGCTTCCCGGCCCTATCGTGAGCTTCGCCATCCCGTCTAGATCATTCGTCCACGGCCATCGGCGAGGAGTAGGGCACGACGAGCTCTCGCCGCGATGACACGCCGAGCTTGTGGTAGATGTTGCGTGTGTGGCTGCGAACGGTCTCGACGCCCACGCGCAGCTCGAGCCCAATCTCGGCGTTGGAGCTGCCGCGCTGCAGCAGGGGCAGCACCTGTGCCTCACGCGGGGTGAGCAGTTGCGAGCTCCCGCTCCCGGCGCCCGTGCCCCTCGATAGGGCGCGCGGCATCACCTGCAGCCCCCGCGAGGCCAGATGGATCGCGCTGAGCACGTCTCGCGCCTGGGTATCCCTACCCAGATAGGCGCTCGCACCAAATGCCAGGGCCTGGGCGCAAGCTGGCGCGGACATGACGTTGGCGAGCAGCACCAGCCGCGTTGCGGGGTGGTGTCGGCCGAGATCCCGCACCGCGGTCAGCTCGCCCAACTGCTGGGCGTCCAGGACCGCGACGTCAGGCCGATGACCGCGAAGCACCACGGGAATGCGCGCCTGCTCGACGTCAGCCGCCACGATCTCGAGATTGGGATCGCCTTCGAGGAGCTCGCGCAGTCCCCCGGCGAAGAGATCGTCGAAGCGGGCGAGCACGACTGTGATCGGCTTGTGCGAGGGCATGGGAGATCCGGGACGCCGCGAGCGCCCAGGTGCTCATCGGCAGCACCCGGCCCGAGGGTGAGTCGCGTCTCCCCCCGCCTACCTCCTAAGCGGGCGCTCGTCTACCCCCAACGGAGGAGTCGACGCGGGCGGTCTCTGCCTCAGCATTCCTGGCATGGCCCGCTCGCTCGTGCTCACGCTCCTCGTCACTCTGCTTCTGGTTCCTGGCACCGCCGAGGCGAGCCCACACCGGGCGCATCGCTCGCATGCCGCTCGCACTCGCGCCAACCCGGCCGTGCTCGCGCTCGCGGTGGCCGAGCGCTATTGGGCAGCCGTGCCCTGCGCCGGGAAGGTCACGGTTCTCGTCAACCGCGCGCTGCCCGCCGGCCTGGACGGCACGACCGACGGCTGGGTCACATTCGAATCCTCGCTCGGGGCCAACAACCTCCAAGCGCCCGCCGCGAGCTACACCCAATGCACGATCGCCCTCGCGCACTGGCAGTGGCCGACCGCGACCGCGATGAGACAGGACTGGAACATGCTCTGCCTGACCGTGATCCACGAGCTGGGGCACCTGCTCGGGCACCCGCACTCCTTGGTAGCGGGCAGTGTCATGGCGCCGGTCTTCACCAACGAATCGAGCGTGCCCTCGATCTGCAGGTCCAGCCCCGGGTGAGCGAGGGCTCTTTCGCTCGCGGCCCGCATCCTGGGCTCGTCGAGCGGCCGCACTGAGCGAACACCTCAAGTATGCGAATCATTGAGGCGATAGAGAGGGGATGACGTTGGCGAGCTGATGAGAGACCTGCGGCTGTGGCCGCAGCGCCTGACTGGACGGCCCCGCTATGGCACGTCGGGGAGACACCGCTCACCACGAACGCTCCCGCCGGAGCGAAACGGCTCCGACGCCCACGACCCAGTGCCGGCAAGGCGTGTCGCTCGTGGACACTGATCGGCGCCTGTCCACGCGCCTGCGGGCGGCCCTGCTGGGATGCCTCATCGCTCTGCTGGGGCTGAGCGCATCGGTCCTCGTCGCGGCCGAATCGCGCTCGAGCTCGCTCGACGCCAATCGCAAGGCCGCCGCGTCCACCGAGAAGGACCTGATCGGCACGCTCAACGCGAAGCTCGAGGTGAACCTGGTCCTCACGCGGACGATGCGCGCGCTCGCCACACTGGAGCCCGGCGCAGGCGAGACACGCTACATGCGCTGGTATCGCCAGCTGCAGAGCGGATCCGGCGGTCCCAAGGGCGTCCTCGCCACCTTGATCCAGCCGGTTTCTCGGGCGGCCCTGCCGGCATTCCGGCGCCAGGCAGAGGCGGATCCGGAATTCCGGCGCGTGCTGGGGGGCGCTTCCAGATCCTCCCTCCGGGCAGCCGGCCCCGCTACTGCCTCATTCGCGCCATCGTCGGGGCACCGGCCACGATCAGCCTCTATCCCGGACTGGTGGACTACTGCGCACCGGAGATCTCCCCGGTCGACAGCTCACCCGTGGGCTCCCTCGAGCACGCCGCAACCGACAGCGGGACCTTCGTGGCAACTCTCATCCCCGGATATGGCGGACGCTCGGTCGTCGCCATCGGCGCCGCCGTGTACCGGGCGGGCGCTGCGACCAACACCGTCCGAGCCCGGCGCGCTGCGGCCACGGGCTCGGTCGGCACGACCTTCGACAGCGGAGCTCTGATCGACTCGGTGCTCGCCGGTCACCCCACGCTCAGGCTCAGCCTCTATCACCAGAACGTGGGCGGCTCGACACAGCTGCTGGGCCGCCGCGGCGCCGTCCCCACGCAAGGGTCGAACGTTCAATCAGAGCATCTGTCGCTCGGCGAAGGCTGGTCGGTGGTGGCCACCGGCACGGCCGATCATCCTGTATCCGCTGACACGCGTGGCATCTACGCTCTTGCGCTCGGCCTGCTGGTTACCCTGCTCACGCTCCTGCTCTACATCGTCCTCTCGCGCTCCCGCCAACGTGCCTGGGGCCTGGTCGGCGAGAAGACCGGCGAGTTGGCATACCGCTCGCTGCACGATCCTCTCACGGATCTGCCCAACAGGGGACTGGTGCTCGACCGCGCCGAACAGATGCTCGCGCGAGCGCGTCGCCTCGGCCTTCCGGCCACGGCCCTGTTCATGGACATCGACGACTTCAAGCAGATCAACGACCGCCACGGCCACCGGGTCGGCGACGAGGTCCTGCGCCAGGTCGGCGCCCGCCTGAACACCGTCCTGCGAGACAACGACACGGTGGGACGCCTCGGCGGCGACGAGTTCGTGATGCTGGTCGACTCCGTGGGGCTCGATGCCGCGCCAGAGCTGGTCGCAGAGCGGATACTCGACGTGCTGCGCCAGCCGATCGCGCTGTCCCAGATGGCGCACGCACCCGTTTCTGTGACCGCGAGCATCGGGATCGCGACCGGGCTGCCGCCGTCGGCTGAGGATCTCCTCCAGGATGCCGACCTCGCGCTGTACAAGGCCAAGGCCCTCGGCAAGGACGGCTACGCCAAGTTCGAGTCGGCCATGCACACCGCCGCCCAGGACCGCATGCACCTCGAGATCGACCTCGGCGAGGCGCTCGAGGCGGATCAGCTGTTCCTCGTCTATCAGCCCATGCTCGACCTCGACAGCGAGCAGATCGTGGGCGTGGAGGCGCTGCTGCGCTGGCGCCACCCCACGAGCGGAATCATCCCCCCCGATCAGTTCATCCCGATCGCCGAGGAGAACGGCTCGATCATCACGATCGGACGGTGGGTGCTCGAGCAGGCGTGCGCGCAGGGCGCCGACTGGCACCGCAGGGGATACACGATGGGCATCTCGGTCAACGTCTCCGCCCGCCAGCTCGAGCGCGACGCGTTCGCCGAGGAGGTGCGGGTGGCCCTGAGCAAGGGCGGGCTCGACCCGGGCAAGCTGACGCTCGAGATCACCGAGACGGTCCTGATGCGCAAGCCCGAGGTCACCGCGCACCTGCTCGGCGAACTGAAGGCGCTGGGCGTGCTCATCGCGGTCGACGACTTCGGCACGGGATACAGCTCCTTGGCCTACCTGCGGCGGTTCCCCGTGGATTCGCTCAAGATCGACCGCACCTTCATCACGAGCCTCGCGCACTCGAGCGAGGCGCACGCGCTCACCCACACGCTGATCCAGCTCGGCAAGGCGCTCGGGCTGCAGACGCTCGCCGAGGGGGTCGAGGAGCCCAGCCAGGTGCGCGTACTGCAACGCGAGGGCTGCGACCTGGCCCAGGGATTTCTGTTTGCCCGCCCGCTCGCCGTCCCCGACCTGGAGCGCTTTCTCGAGGGCAGCAAGGGTCTCGCGGGAGGCGTATCCGACGCGCTTGCGCCACGCCCGCGCGATGCCAACGCAGACCGGCTCATACACGCAGAAGGCGCTCAGAGGAGTGCCCGCTGAGACAGTGCTTGGCGGGATCTCGACGCGCCACCCGCTAGCTTGTCGGCCGATGCCAGAGCCGTTCGTACACGAGCTGCGCGTCCGCTACGGCGAGTGCGACCCCCAGGGCATCGTGTTCAACGCGAACTACCTGCTTTATTTCGACGTCGCCTTCACAGAGCTGTGGCGGGCGAGCGTGGGCCCCTGGCAGGAGATGGTCGAGCGCGGCATCGATGCGGTGGTCGCCGAGGCGAACGTGAAGTTCCGCACGCCCGCCCGCTTTGACGATGAGCTCCAGCTGCGCGCGCAGGTCCGGCGCCTGGGAACGACCGCGATCACGACCGAGATCGACGTCGTGCGCGACGAGGAGCTGCTCGTCCAGGGCCTGCTGCGACACGTCTGCGTGTCCACCGCCACCTGGCAGAAGACCGAGGTGCCCGAGTGGGTGCGCGCGGGACTCGAGCGCTTCACGGCTGCTGACGCTCAGGGATAGACCTGCTCGCCCGTCTCGGAGTCGACGATGCTGATCGCCTCGACCGGGCACTCGTGCGCGGCGGCGAGGATCAGCTCGTCCGGGCCGGTGCCGATCACCCGGGCGCAGTCGTCCACCTGGAAGACCGCGGGGACGAGCTCCATGCAATCGCCCTGGCCGATGCAGCCCGCCTCGTCGATGGTGGGTATGTAGCTCACCGTGGCTCCTTTCCTCGACTTCAGCTTGCCTGTGAGGGACTAGGGTCGAGTTGCGCACGGGGCGGCGCGGCCTGACGTCCCCCGACGCTCTGCCGCGTGCTGCGGACTCTGCTGCGCTGGAGGCGCAGTGCAAACAGGAAGAGGACAGGCAGCGTGCTCGACAGCATCGCGTAACGCACGAGCGGGATCGCGGCATCGGTGCCCGCCCCGAGAGCGTGGACGAGCGAGAGCACATACACCACGACCGTGAAGCGGTGCATCCGGCGCCACGCTTTCACCCCGATCCGCTTGCGCGCATAGAAGCTCAGGCCGAGGATCGCCGCGAGGTAGCCGCCGACGATGCCCAGCCCCGTCCACAGCGGCCGGTAGCCGATCGCAAAGGGCACCAGGATCCCCTTCGCGCCCGCCTTCAGCCAGGGGTCCGCCGCGAGCAGCGCTCCGTGAGCCCCGATCGCTCCGAGCGAGAGCAGGGCCAGATACTGGTGCACGCTCACCGCATCGCGCCGCCAGCGCGACGGGAGCACGCGCGCGGCCATCGCGAGCCCGAGGATCACCGAGCCGGCGATCAGCAGCATCGCGACCATTCCGGCCGAGCGACCGGCCAGCCACCACACGTAGTTGGAAGGCGCCGCCGGTGTCATGCCGCGCTCCCGAGAAGATGCTGGGCGCGGGCGCCACCCGGACCGACAGACCCGATCAGCTCGACATCACCGTCGTTGTGCACCACCACGCCGCCGTGCCGGGCCAGCGCGCGGCGCGCGCCGGCCGGCCCGGTGAGCAGGGCCATCTTCGAGAGCGTCTCGGCCTCCAGGGCGCTTGGAGCGAGCGCGGTGGCACCGATCAGCCCGCTCCAGACCGGCTCGCCGCTCGAGGGGTCGAGCAGGTGGTGGGCGAAGCTACCGTCCCGCGCCCGCCAGATCCGGACGTTCAGACCCGAGGTGGCAACGCCGCCGGCCGCCAAGCGCAGGACATGGACGCACTCACCGGTGAGGGGGTGCTCGACCTCCACGGCGATCGGGTCGAGCGCGTGGCCGATGCCGCCCACGGCGATGTCGCCACCGCAGTCGACCACGAAGCGGGTGTAGCCGCGCAGACGATGCGCGACGGCGTCAGCGGCCAGGCCCTTGCCGGTGCCGCCAGTGTCGATGCGCAGCCCCGGGGGGCGGCTCACCGTGGCGCGCTCGTGATCGATCTCGATCTCCCGCCAGCGTGCCGAGGTGCGCGGGCGCGCCGGGCTGGCGGGGGGTGCACTGGTGAGGGCCTCGTGCAGCGACGCCGGCTCGTGGCCGTCCTGGGAGCTCTCATAGCCGATGGCCTCGATCTCTCCGAGCAGTGTCGGGTCGACCAGTCCGCATGAGCGCTCGGCCGCCCACACACCGGCGGCGACCGCCGTCCGCAACAGCAGCGACGCGGGAGCCTCACGTGCCGGGTCGGCGTTGAGCGCGCACAGCTCGCTGTCGGGGCGAAAGCGCGACAGCCGCGCAGCGAAGTCCTCGATGTAGGAGCGCTCCTGCTGCGCCGCCACCTCAGGCGAGTCAAGGCCGGGAAGCAGCGGGTTCTCGATGATCAGCCGTATGTCGCTGCCCATCGAGTGGAAGGTGATGTCGTGAAGCGGACTCATGAGGTGCGTGTGACCGGCAGCGAGCTCGGATAGCCCCCCGGCGCGCTGACCTGCTGGGAGGCCTGGGTGGGCTGCGCAGGCGCGCTCGGCGGCAGATGCACGATCACCCGCTTTTCGAGGATGCGACGAACGAGAACCCTGCGCGGCGGAAGGGGCGCAGCGGCAGCACGGGCGCGCAGCGCGGGATCCTGCCCGCCGGCCACACGCGTCGCCAGCAGCGCCAGGACACCCAGGAAGATGGCCACGGTGGCCCAAGCCACGATCAGCCGCGCTCTGGCGGGATTGAGAGCGCGATCACTCATCGCCGACCCTCGCTGCGCCTCCGACGCCGCTGGTGCGCGTGATGATCGCCGGCGCGGTCGTGGAGGCTCCCTGAGCGCTGACCTGCCGGACGCCCGTGCCGGCGACAGCGCCACTGGCGCGTGTCGCGAGCGTCGTCGTCCGGGCGCCTGCCACGAGCGTCGCGGCAGTCCCACGCCCCTGCAGTGCGGGGTCCTTGCCGGCGGTGAGCCTAGCCATCATCAGCGTGAAGAGCACCATGAAGGTCGCAAGCGTCATCACCGCGAGCGGAAACGCGCCGAGCAGAGGATGTGATCGGCGAGCCACGGGCGAGCGGCGCTCAGTCATCGTGGCTACTCCCATCGTGCTCGCCGCCGCCGCTGGAGCGGGTGGAGACCGATTTGGAGGTGCCCCCGCCGCCCGACGTCGCAGCGCCGCTGCTGCGGGTGCGCACCTGTGTGGCGGTGGATGGCGAGCTTGGCCCGGACGAGGATCTCGAGCCGCTGCTGGCGGTTCTGAGGACCGGCACGGCCGAGCTCGACGGCCCGGGAGCGCCGGCGCCGCCGGTGCCGCTGGCTCGCGTTCGCGTCGCGACCGCCGCACCGGCGCTCGATGCCTGAACGCTCGCCCCCGACGGGCCCGAGCCACCGGGGCCGGTGCCCGTGGCGTGGTGGGGATGCGCGCGGCGATAGACGTTGACCGTCTTGCGGATGATCTCAGTGCGCACCTCTACCGGCTGCGTGCGTTGGGCGATCAGCTGCTGCCCGTTTCCGCTGGAGCCGACGGCGAGGCCGACGAGCACCCCGAGGCCGGCCAGTGTCACCCCGCCGGCGGTCATCATCTCTCTGCGTCGCATCAGGCACTCCTCTGTCGGGTGCCCTCACTGTGGCTATGCCATCACCAGCGCTTACCCAAGCCAAAGTTAAGACTCGGCAAAGCTTTGCGGGCACTTCCCGAGGTTGCCCCCGGTCAGGAGCTCGTGAGGCTCAGTCGTCGCGATGTGACCCCGAGTCGCCCCCGCTGCCCCCGCCCTTCGACGGGGCACGCGATTCACCGGAGGCACCTTCGTTGTCCCGTTCCGGGGATGAGCTTCGACTCGGCGTGGTCGTGGGCGCTTCGGGCGCAGCGGGTGCCACGGGAGTCGTGGGCGCCACGGGCGACGTGGGGGTGGGCGACGTGGAGCTGTGTTGGGTCTGAGTCGAGCTGGGCGGATTAGCCGGCTGCGGCGTGACATGCGTACTCGTAGAGCGCGTGCGCGGAAGTGAGGGCAAGAGCCGGCTGCCTGCCGTCAGCGGTTCAGAAGCAAGGCCGATGCGCTGGCGCACGAGCTGGCTCGTCGCCCAGGTGATCGCGGCCGCCACCGCGATGCCGAGGACCGCGACCAGGACGACCAGCGCGGTGCGTCGGAGCGAGCTCACGGTTCCGCGCCGGGGAACTCGAGCGTTGCGATGGCACCCCCGCCCGGGCGGTTGCTCAAGCGCGCCTCGCCATTCCAGGCGCGCAGGAGCGTCCTCGCGATGGCCAGCCCGAGACCGCTGCCCGGTGGACCGTGGAGACCGGCGCTGCCGCGGTGAAAGCGCTCGAAGACGAGGTCTTCCTCACCGTGGGCGAGACCGGCGCCGCGGTCTCGCACCTCGATCCGCCCGCCGCTGCTCGCGAGCGTCACCTCCGTGCCGCCAGGCGAGTAGTGAAGCGCGTTCTCGATCAGCACGTCCAGCGCCCGGTCGAGATCCGCAGGCGCGCACCAAGCGCTGCCCGCGCCCTCGACGAGGGTGCGCAGGGTCATCTGGCGCGCATCCGCAGCCATCCTCCAGCGACCGGCGGCGCGCTCGACGGCCTCGCCCAGGTCGATCTGCTCGCCCTCCAGCTCGCGGTCCTCGGCCCGGCTCAACACCAGCAGCTCATCGACGATCGCGGCGAGACGGTCGACCTCGAGCGTGCCCGCGCGAAGCTCTCCGGCCACCGCCTCATCTGCGCCGGACGCCTCGGCCTCCTCCAGGCGCAGCCTGAGCGCCGTCAGGGGTGTGCGCAGCTGATGGGAGGCGTCGGCGACGAACTCGCGCTGCGCCGCGATCAGCCGTTGGTTTCGATCGGCCATCTCGTTGAAGGAGGTACTCAGCGACCTCTGCTCGGAGCTTCCTTCAACTATCGCACGCGCGGATAGATCGCCCCCGGCGATGCGCCGTGCCGCCCCCTCCAGTCGCCGCAGCGGGAGCGCCACCTGGCGTGCGATCAATCCGCCTGCGAGCAGCCCGAGCAGCAGTACCGTGGCTGCGACCAGCACCAGCTTGGTGACCGTGCTGCTCACCGCCTTCTTGACGGCAGCTACGCTCTGCGTGACACGCACCGCGCCGATGGTGCGTGTCTGGTGGACGATCGGGACGGCTGTGGCGAGGATGTCTTCGCCGAGGGTATGGCTGTTGCGCTGCGTCTGTACCGCGCTGCCACGCAGCGCTCTGACGATCTCCGGCCGGCTGGGGCTCGAGTAGCTGCTGCCGATCGTCGAGGTGCTCGTACTGTCCGCGAGCACCTTGCCGAGTGCGTTCACGATCAGGACGCGGCCGCGCACGGTGGCGCCGGCGGAGCGTACGAGCGCTTCCAGTCCCTTGGTGTTCGGCGGACTGAGCAGGTCGGCGGCAGTCGCTGCCACCACATCGGCCTGGCTCAGAGCTTGGGAGTGAACCTCGGCGTTGACCCGGTCGCGCAGGCTGAGGGCGAGCGGCACCCCCAGCGAGACCACCGCCAGGACGAGCACATAGGCAAGGGACAGCAGCAGGCGGGTGCGCAGACTGACGGCTCAATCCTCCCCTACGGGATCAAAGCGAAAGCCGACCCCACGCACCGTCTGGATGCAGCGTGGCGCGGCCGGATCCTCGCCCAGCTTGCGGCGCAGGGCGGTCATGTGCACATCGAGGGTCTTCGTCGAGCCGAACCAGTTCTCATCCCACACGTCGCTCATCAGGTCCTCGCGCGTCACGACCTGACCGGGGCTGCGAGCCAGGCGGGCGAGCAGATCGAACTCCTTGCGTGTCAAGGACAGCTCCTGTCCCCCGCGCCACGCGCGACGGGCAGCGACATCGACCGTGACATCGCCGGCCGTCAGCCTTCCCGCCGCCTGCGGCTGGCGGCTGCGACGCAGGACTGCGCGGATCCGGGCCATCACCTCGGCCGCAGCGAAGGGCTTGACCACGTAGTCGTCTGCCCCGATCTCTAGCCCCACCACGCGATCGATCTCGCTGCCGCGCGCAGTGAGCATGATCATCGGGATCTGGGTGCTCGCCCGTAGCTCACGGGCGAGCTCGCGCCCGTCGCCGTCGGGCAACATCAGGTCGAGCAGCACGATGTCCGGCGCCTCATCCGCGAGCGCCACGCGCGCCTCGGCGAGACTCGCGGCGATCCTGGGCACGAAGCCCTCGCGTGCGAGAGCGTTGGAGAACGGCTCCGAGATCGACGTCTCGTCCTCGACGAGCAGCACTCGAACGCCATCGCTGCTCGAGTCAGACAAGCGCGCCACCCATGTCTGAATGAATGTAATAGGTGAGCTCGAGCACATGGGCCGCGGCTCTCCTCGAGGTCAGGGCGCCCGACCCGCGCGAGCCCATTTGCTCTGCGTTTGCGTTTTCTCCGCAAGGTGCGGGATCGTGTCGCGCGGACCCTTGAAATCGATCCGCCCGTCTCCTAGCTTGCCTGCAGACGCGGTTCGGAGCCGTCAAGAGCGAGGCCACTGAGGTGTGAGGCCGCGCCACCCACCGGAAGGCCCTCGGGCCGGATGGAGCGGGTTCCTCAAACGGCTCAGGACCGCGTCGCTTTCGTCTCGAAGCGCTTTCACTGCTCAACTCGAGCCGCTGTCGCAGGCGCGCTGCACCTGTGGGCCTTAGCAAGCTCCCACGAGCCCTTTAGCGGGCCCTCATGCGAGCCATCTCTGATACCTGTTGACACCGCGGCCGGATCGGCCGCCCTTCGCCGAGAGGAAGCAATCAGATGGCCACGCCGGCACGACGAAGAGGCAAACGCGTTCTCAGGCGCTTGATCGGCGCGGGCGTGGTCACGATCGTCGTCGTGTTCCTGCTCGTCTACTTCGTGCTCTTCCCCACGTCCTCGCCCAAGCCGTTCAAGCTCAGCACCTCGACGGTCCCAGCCGCCGGCGCCTCGAGCGGCTCGGCGGGCTCAAGCACACAGGCCGCCTCGGCGACGCAGCTGAGCGGAAGCTTCAAGGTCGCGACCGGCTCCCAGGCCGGCTACCGCGTACGCGAGAAGCTCGCGTTCCTGCCGGCGCAGAGCGATGCCGTGGGGCGAACCTCGCAGATCACCGGCTCGGCCACGCTCATCGAGGCGCCGGGCTCCGTCGAGATCTCCGCGGCATCGTTCAGCGTGGCGGTCAACACGCTGAAGAGCGACCGCTCGATGCGCGATGAAAAAATCCACTCCATCGGCCTGGAAAGCGACCGCTTTCCAACCGCCACGTTTTCGCTCGACACGCCTCTGACGATCTCCACGAGCGCCATCAAAGGCCGCGTGGCGCACTCCTCGGTGACCGGAACCTTCACGATCCACGGCGTCTCCCGCAAGCAGACGGTGCCCGTCGAACTCAGCCTTGCCGGATCCACGCTCGAGGCGACCGGCGCCTTCACCTTTCCCTGGAGCGAGTTCGGCATGACCGCGCCCAGTCTCGGTGGCTTCGTCAACGTGACCGAAAAGGCGACCATGGAATTCGACCTGCGCCTGCAGCGTAGCTAGCCGGAAGCCCTACCAGCAGGGCTGAAACCTCGCGCCGTTGAGCTTGAGGTTGTAGCGCGCTCCCATGATGCCCACGGCGCTGTCGGCCGCGCAGAAGCGCTTCTGTGGCAGCCGGTACTCGGCATTGAGCACGGGCTTGCCCGCCGCCAGGTACCCGTCGAAGTCGGCGCATTCCCGATACTGGTTGCACTGCTCGGTGAGGGCTCCGTCGAAATAGGGCTCGAGCACCGCGCTCTGTTCGCCGTCGTTCTTCTGCAGAACGGCCATCCCCAGCGAATGCACCTCGACCGCAAGCCACTCGTTGAACGTGAGCTGCTCCTGGGCGGTGAGTGGGAAACCTGAGTTGTTGGCGTACGCTTCGATGTTGTCAGGCTCAACCGCGTCGAACCCCTTTTCCCGGCACATCTCAAAGCGCGCCGCCATGATCGGTTCCAGGACTTCCAGGCGGCGGATGTCCAGCCACCTCTCCCCCGGCCAGCCGTTGGAGCGCCCTAGCACCGACGCGGGGAACGAGGAGTAGTCGGGGCGGAAGCTCTCGGCGGTGCCCACGTCCACGTAGCAGATCACCCGCTTGCCCTGGGCATGCAGGCTCGCGACCTCAGCGGCGCTGTTTTCGAAGCCGTCGATGTCGTATGCCGCCACCGGCTCTCCATTTGCGATGGTGCCCTGCAGCTGCCAGTACCAGCTCAGGCGCTGCGGCGGCGTCCACCAGCCGGCTGCCTGCGCACCGCCGGAGCCGAGCGCGAGGCTCAGAAGCGCAAGCCCCGTAGCGAATATGCAGAGGCGTCGTCTCGGACCTCGTCGCCGCTCGCAGGACACGGCTGCATGTTAGGCGGCTGGGAACCCGCGAGCGCCACACGTACTCTCAGCAAGCTCTCAGAGTTTTCAGCGGATACTCTGAAACGGTGCGGCGATCCTTGACCGTTGTCAGATCCGCCGGCACGAAAGGAAAGATGAGCTCCGATGGCTACTGCACCCTCCGCGATGGCTGAGAGCGCCGAGTCTCACCGCGTGCTCGTAGTCGACGATGAGCCGAACCTCGTCGAGGTATTGAGCATGGCGCTCCGCTTCCAGGGGTTCACCGTCGAGACGGCCGCGACCGGCCGCGAGGCACTGGCGGCCGTCGCGAGCTTCAAACCCCATCTGATGGTGCTCGATGTGATGCTCCCCGACATGGAGGGCTTCGACGTCGCCAGCCGTCTCGGCGCCCAGCGGACCGGCGTGCCGATCATCTTCCTCACGGCCCGCGATGCCACCGAGGACAAGATCCGGGGTCTCAGCGGTGGCGGCGACGACTACATGACCAAGCCCTTCAGCCTCGAGGAGCTCGTCGCCAGGATCCGCACCATTCTCAGGCGCACCGGTCAGGCGGCGCCGGAGACCAGCCGCCTCGTGTTCGAGGATCTCGAGCTCGACGAGGAGTCCCGCGAGGTCACCCGCGCAGGAGCGCCGATCGAGCTCACGGCCACCGAATACCGGCTGCTGCGATACCTGATGCTCAACCCGCGCAGGGTGATGACACGAGCCCAGCTCCTCGACCACGTCTGGAACTACGACTTCGGCGGGGACGGACGTGTGCTCGAGACCTACATCAGCTACCTGCGCAAGAAGCTCGATGCCCATGGGCCGTCGTTGATCAGGACCGTGCGCGGGGTCGGATACGCGCTGCAGGCACCCCGCTCTTGATGGCCTCCCTGCGCGCCCGCGTGCTGGCCAGCGTGCTGGTGCTGGCCGCGGCGGGGCTGGTCGCGCTCGCCGTGGTCACCTATACCGAGCAGCGCTCGTTCCTCGAAGGGCGGGTGGACGAACAGGTCCGCGCAGCCGGCCCGGCCGTCTCCCAGGCGCTCGACAAAGCCGGCTTCAAGCCCGATCAGAACAGCTCCTCCTCACAGGACAACGCAACGAGCTCCGCCATCGGTGGCGGACAGGGGGCGTCCACCGGGCGCGCACCGAACCTGAATCTCCCTCCCGGCACCTATGGACAGCGCAGGACCGCGGCCGGCCAGGTCCTGGGGAGCGTTCCCTTCACCTACGGCCAGGCAGCGCCCGCGCCGCCCAAGCTGCCGGCGCACGTGGCTCTCGGCCGGATCTTCACCGTCGGCTCCACGGGCTCCTCCGACCTGCGCTACCGAGTCTTCGCCAGCCGTGACCCGGAGGACACGGGCATCACCCTCGTGGCGGTGCCGCTGAGCGAAGTCAAACAGACGCTCAGCCGCCTGCTGCTGGTCGAGGGACTGGTGATCGCGGGGGTGCTGGCGGCACTCGGGATCACAGCCTTCTTCGTCGTGCGCCTCGGCCTGCGCCCGCTCGATCGCATGGAGCTGACAGCCGGAGAGATCGCCGCCGGAGAGCTCTCTCACCGGGTCAGCCCGGCCACCTCGCGCACCGAGGTGGGCAGGCTGGGACTGGCGCTCAACGCGATGCTCGATCGCCTCGAGGAGGCCTTCGCCGAACGGCAGGCGAGCGAAGAGCGCCTGCGTCAGTTCCTGGCAGACGCATCCCACGAGCTGCGCACCCCGCTCGCCTCGATCCGCGGTTACGCCGAGCTGTATCGCATGGGCGCCGCCGGCGACGAGGCGGGTACCCAGATGGCGATGCGGCGGATCGAGGACGAGTCCAAGCGCATGGGGGTGCTGGTCGAGGACCTCCTGACCCTGGCCCGCCTGGATGAAGCACCGGATCTCCGCCGCCAGACGGTCGATCTGTCCGTGCTCGCGCACGACGCCGTGCACGACGCCAGGGCAACGGATCCCGATCGCTCGATCGAGGTGAGCGCCCCTGCCCATGCGCTCATCTCCGGCGACCCCCACCAGCTACGCCAGGTCCTGGCCAACCTCATGCGCAACGCCCTCGTGCACACCTCCGCTGGCACCCAGATCGAGCTCGCCGTGCAGGAGAGCGAGAGCGCCGTCTCGTTGAGCGTGCGCGACCACGGCCCCGGACTGCCCGACACCGCCCGCGAGAAGCTCTTCGGACGCTTCTGGCGAGCCGAGGGCGGACGCGAGCGCGGCAAGGCCGGGGCCGGGCTGGGCCTGGCCATCGTCCACGAGCTCGTCGCCGCACACGGCGGCCGGATCGACGCAGAGAATGCGCCCGGCGGAGGGGCGCTGTTCGTGATCACGCTGCCCAAGTCCCCTCCAGAGGCGATCGCGGCCGATGGCACCTGAGCGTTCAGCGCTCTCAGGCAGCTCTCAGTCAAGGGCCACACTCGGCTGAGGGTCGCGTTCGATACTCGGTTCAGTCACTGCAAGCGAACCGAAAGGCCCCGCACATGTCCCTCTCACTCGCCATCCTCGTCATCCTCGTTGCGGACGCCGCCCTGATCGGCCTGCTCGCGTTCGTCATGTCCCGCGCGAACCGTCTCACCCCGCACGCATCCGCCACCGAGGCCACCGCGCGCCGCCTGCCCATCGAGGCACTCCGCACTCACACCGCCCGCGCCCCCAGGCACACCGGACGCATCGCTGCCGTGCAGAGCTCTTAGCACACCCTTACCAATGGGTTAAACCAGGTTCAGAAGAGCGCGGCACAGTGTGCATCCACATACTCACCATCGGAGGCCGCGCATGCATCCGTTCAAGGCGCTCTCATTCATATCGGCGGCTGTCGGCGGCCTTGCGGCGGCGGCCGTCGTGATGCTCGCCCATCCCTTCGGACTCGGCGACAGCACCGCCACCGTGGTGGTTCACCGCTCCGGCAGCACTGCCTTCGCTGCGCAGCTACACACGAGCGCCACGCTCACGCCGCGCCAGATCTACGAACGGGATGCCCCGGGCGTGGTCGCGATCCGCGCCACCTCCACCGGCTCCTCGAGTCGATCCCAGTCGCTGTTCGGCGGCGAACAGAGCAGCAGACAGAGCGACACCGGCTCGGGAATCGTGCTCAGCAAGAGCGGGCTGATCCTGACCAACGAGCATGTTGTCGAAGGCGCCAGCTCGATCACCGTCTCACTCGACGGCAAGAGCGCGCACACGCGCACGGCGAGCGTCGTGGGCACCGACAAGTCGCTCGACCTCGCGCTGTTGCGGATCGACTCGAGCGGCCTCACATTGCACCCCCTGACGCTCGCCGAATCCAACGACACCCAGGTCGGCGACAGCGCATATGCGATCGGAAACCCGTTCGGACTCAACTGGACCCTCACCACCGGGGTCGTCTCTGCCCTCGACCGAGAAATCAAAGCGCCCGACGGAGCGGCCATCACCCACGTGATCCAGACGGACGCGGCGCTCAACCCGGGCAACTCGGGCGGCCCGCTGATCGACGCATCCGGTGCGGTGATGGGCGTGAGCTCACAGATCATCTCGGCGAGTGCCAGCACGACCGGACAGGGTGGCTCCGATGGCGTCGGGTTTGCCATCTCCAGCAACACCGTGAAGTCGTTCGTACAGCGATTCGGCGGCTGAGCCCGAGCAGATCGAGCCGGAGAGAGGAGACCCAGACTGTGCAATCGCCCAGCCCCCTCACAGCTCTCTCCCAGGAACGCCCGCTTTGATGCTCTCATGACCTCAACCCAAGTCAGCCTCCTGGCCACCGCCACAGGACCGCACCTGTTCTGGATCGTCAGTCGCGCCGCGGGCATCGCCGCGCTCATCCTTGCGAGCATCTCGGTGTGCTTCGGGCTGCTGATGGGCGGGCGCCTGGTCAAGCGACGCGGCCCCGAGATGCGCATCGCCCACGAGGCGCTCTCGCTGGCGACCCTTGCGGCGATCGTCATCCATGGGCTGACGCTGCTCGGCGACGCCTTCCTGCACCCCACGCTCGCTGACATCTCCGTCCCGTTCCTCAGCGGCTACAAGACGCTGTGGACGAGCATGGGGATCATCGCCTTCTGGGGGCTGGCGCTGCTCGGGCTCTCCTACTATGCCCGCACCAAGATCGGGGCGCAGCGATGGCGCAAGCTCCATCGCTTCACCGCGCTGGCCTGGGTGCTCGGGCTGGCGCACTCCCTCGGTGAGGGCACCGACGCCGGCCAGGCCTGGTTTCTGGCGATGTGCGCGATCGTCGCGCTCCCCGCTCTGACACTGCTCACAGCGCGCATGCTGGGACGGCCGTCAAGCCCCGCGACCAGCGTCAGGAAGGCGAGGCCTCGTGCTCAGCTTTCTCTCAGGCCGGCTCCAGCTGACTCGAATGCACACCACCGACACTGAGAGCGTCTTCCCCCGCACCCAAGGCTTCGATTGGAGTGAACATGAACCCGAACGATGAACCGGCCCCCGGCCGCCCCGCCACAGATCGACTCGACGCCAGGAAGCTCGCCGCCAGCCGCCGCGAAGCGATGCGCCGTCGCGCCCGCAGGATTCGGCGGTCGGTCGCCGGTCTCGCAGTTGCCCTTTTCACGGCCTCCTTCCTGGCCGTATACGTGCAACTCGCCTCAGGGCACGACCCGGCGCTGACCGCCGCCAAACGGCGCACGAGCGCCACGAGCCTGAAGGCATCAGCCGAACAGACTTCGACCGAAGCGGCGCCAGCCGAAGAATCGAGCACCTCCTCCAGCGGTGAATCCTCGAGCGGAGAATCCTCCAGCTCGTCCACCGGCGCGGAATCGTCCAGCACCGAAACGAGCGAATCCCCGTCCGCCGTGACCACCTCTCAGTCCTGATGGCCGCAGAGATCACCGAGAGCTTTGAGTGCTTCGGCTCGAGGTGTTCGGTCGTGGTGAGCGGAGGCACGCCCGAGAGCACGGCGGGCGCCGCCGCGAGCCATGCGCGCCGCGAGCTGCTGAGCTGGCACCGGCGCTTCTCGCGCTTCATTCCCGACAGCGAGCTCTCGCGTCTCAACGCCGACCCTCGCAGCGAGGTCCCTGTGAGCGCGCTGATGGCGCGCTTCGCGCAGGTTGCGCTCGAAGCGGCAACCATGACCGGCGGCCTCGTCGATGCAACCCTGCTCGACGAGATCGAGTCGGCCGGATACGACGGTGACCTCGGTCATCGACTGCCGCTGGAGATGGCCCTGAAGCTGGCGCCTCCCCGTACCCCGGCGAGCCCTGCGGCGCTCGAACGCTGGCACCAGATCCACGTCGATGCCGCCAATGGCATCATCGCTCGCCCGCCGGGACTGAAGCTCGACAGCGGCGGCCTGGCCAAGGGCCTGTTTGCCGACGTCCTCGCCGAAGAGCTCTCCGGCCACGATGCCTTCGCGATCAACTGCGGCGGCGACATCCACGTCGGCGGGACGGCCGCGCTCGAGCGCCCGATCAGGGTCGAGAGCCCGTTCGACGGGCGCATCCTGCACACCTTCGAGCTCGCGCACACGGGCGTGGCCACCAGCGGGATCGGACGGCGCAGCTGGCTGGACGGGAGCGGACGCCCGGCCCACCACCTGCTCGATCCAGCCAGTGGCCGGCCGGCCTTCACCGGGATCGTGCAGGTCACAGCGCTCGCCCCGAGCGCCGCGCTCGCGGAGATCCACGCCAAGGCCGCCATCCTCAGCGGTCCGCGCTTGGCGCATGCGCGCCTGCCACATGGCGGTGTGATCGTCTACGACGACCGCTCTCACCGCGTCATCCAGCCGCCGCCCGCGATCACGCTCAGAGACCTCTCAGCTCTCGTCCAGTCGCCTGCCAGCTCCGCCGCCCACCATGTCTGAGATGAGCCCTTCAGTCGAGATCGTGGTTCCCGTCTACAACGAGCAGCACGTGCTCGCGGCCAGCGTTCGCCGCTTGCACGAGCATCTCAGCGCGCATCTCGAGGCCCCCTTTCGGATCGCCATCGTCGACAACGCGAGCACCGACGCGACCCTCGAGATCGCTCGGGACCTCGCCCGACAGCTCGCCGGGGTTCACGTCCTGCACCTCGCTGAGAAGGGTCGCGGCCGTGCTCTGCGCGCGGCCTGGAGTGCCAGCGATGCGGACGTCGTCGCCTACATGGACGTCGACCTCTCGACCGATCTGGCGGCTCTGCCCGAGCTGCTCGACCCGTTGCTGGACGGCCGCGGCGACATCGCCATCGGCTCCCGCCTGGCGCCCGGCGCACAGGTAACCCGCAGTCTCAAGCGCGAGCTGATCTCACGCTCCTACAACCTGTTGCTGCACCTGGCCCTCGGCGTCACCTGCTCCGATGCCCAGTGCGGCTTCAAGGCCGCCAGGCGCGAGGTCGTTCAGCCCCTGCTCGAGCAGGTCGAGGACGACGGCTGGTTCTTCGACACCGAGCTGCTCTACCTGGCCCAGCGCGCAAAGCTCGCGATCCACGAGGTTCCCGTGCGCTGGATCGAGGATCCGGACTCGAGCGTGGACATCATCGCCACCGCCCGGGAGGATCTCAGAGGCGTGATGCGCCTTCGCGGCACCGGGCGCGAGCGCTCAACCGGCCACCGGGACGAGAGCCGAGGCCAGCTTCGCCGTCAGCTCCTCCGGGGGTAGCGGTCGCGACGTGAAATAGCCCTGCCCCGTCCCGCAGCCGAGGGCGGCGAGATGCTCCATGACCGCCTCGGTCTGGATCCCCTCCGCGACCACGCTCAGCTCGAGGTTGCGCGCCAGAGGGCAGCTTCGCGAGGTACTCGATCGATGCGTTGCCCGTGCCGAAGTCGTCGACCGATACAAAGAGCTGGAGCTCTGCAAGCAGATTCGGACGAGCGAACCTATCCGGCCTGCGACTCCGCGGCCGCGCCCACGGTCAGGCGCTCGCTCGGCCATACTCGACGCAGATGCGCGCGCTCGTACAGAGGGTCAGCCGGGCGGGAGTGCGCGTGCAGGGGGAGCTGCTTGCGGAGATCGGGCCCGGTCTGCTGGTACTGCTGGGCGTCACACACGAGGACGACGAGGCTGCGGCGGAGCGCCTGGCCGCCAAGATCCTCGCCCTGCGCGTGTTCCCCGACGCAGCGGGCCAGATGAACGAGGCGCTGGGCTCACGCGAGGTCCTGTGCGTGAGCCAGTTCACGCTCTACGGCGACACACGGCGGGGCAATCGCCCGAGCTTCATGGCAGCGGCGCGGCCCGAGCTGGCCGAGCCGCTGTATGAGCTCTTCTGCGAGCGCTGCGGAGCAAAGCGCGGCGCCTTCGGCGCGCACATGGCCGTCGAGCTGGTCAACGACGGCCCTGTGACCCTGCTGCTGGAGACCTGAACGCCGGCGCCAGCGCGCCGTCGGCGGCTCGCATCTCGCCTGGAGCTAGCTCCCAGATCAGGCGCAGCGTCCAGCGCCTGCCCAGCAGGTCGAGCAGCGCCATGATCGGCCGCCCGGTGGAGGAGCCACGGACCGTGCTCACGAGGTTGCGCTTCGCTCAGGGAGCGGGCATGCTGCCGCTCACCGATTCCCCGCCGACGGTGCCCAGTACCTGTGCGACACCCGGCCCGGCAGTGGTCCAGCTCGCCGTGAACGAGCCTGGCTTCAAGCCCGCGGCGCTCGTGGTCAGGGTGACCAGCGCCGTCTGGCCGTAGGCCGGGATCGAGGCCGGTGCGAGCCTCACGGTGCCGCTCACCGATACCCCGGGGATCAGCTGGTCTCGCTTCAGGGTCAGCAGCGTGCCGGCCTGGTTGGCTGTCACCATGCCCCCCTCCAATCCGTCATCGGCGCGCAGTTCGCTCGCCGCATGGCGGGCCACCGCGTCACCGGCCGTCGTGACCGCCGCCGCCGCGAGCTGCAGCGACGTCGGCGCCGCGCTGCTCCCATCCGAGGGTTCGATCGGCGGCTCTTCGCCCAGTCTGTAGGGGTACACTCCGACGGCGTGGATCGGGGGCGCGGCTGACGCGCAGGACGCATCCAGCGAGTCGATCGCCGCCGGGTCGGCAACGAAGCCCTGGATGAGCTGCGAAGCGCACACGTCATCGCCCTCCCCCACCACGTGCGTTGCGTTGGCCACCTCCACGAAGCGAGCGTGCCCACCGAGCTGAGCGAGCACCTTGCCGATGTCCCCGGGCGGCGTCCAGGTGTCCAGTTCGCCGCCGAGCACGAGCACGGGCAGCGAGCTTCCCAGCAGCGGCAGCTTCCCGGAGGTGGGCGGCTGGGCCGCCGTCGGCGCCGGCCAGTCCAGGCACGCGCTGTAGGCCTCGGTGTTCTGGTCCTGTGAGAGCCACTCGACGACGCTGAACGGGCTGAATGTGGCGGGCGCGAGCGCCGACTCCGCGGCGGCCAGTTCGTCTGCCCGCAACGAGCTGCCCGCGCTCATGTTGAACAGCTGCGGGTAATCCAGGCACGACACCGCCAGATAGAGCTCGGCCGAGTACGCGCGCGCCGGCACGCCGAAGTACGCCTCGTCTTCGATCAGCCGCTGGGCGTAGAGGCGCAGCAGCGGCGCCGCGTCGCCGTTGCCCAGCAGGGCGCGGACGGCAGCGTCGAGGCCGCGATAGATCTGAGGGTCCCCGGCGGCGTCGTTGAGCAGGTCCACCAGCCCGACCACGTTCATGGTGACCCCTTCCAGCTTCCCGCTCGGGCCGGGAACGGTCCCCGAGACAGGGCTCGCGCGCAGCCTTTCCGCGAGCACTGCGATCCGCGCCCAGGACGAGCCGGGAGCCGCGGCCGCGCACGCGGGCGAGCGCGCGCACACCACGTCGAAGTTGCCGGGCATGGCCGCTGCGCTGCTGCGATACGAGGGGTCGAGGCCGCTGGTCTGGTAGGTCGAGTCGAGGATCACGCTGCGCAGGAGCTTGGGGAAGCGCGACGCGAAGGCCTGGGCGAAGAACGAGCCGTAGGAGTCGCCGTAGAGATCGACCTTTCCCAGCTGCAGCGCTTCGATCACCGCCGCGAGGTCCTCGGCGGCGGGCGCCGAGGTGAACATGTCCGAGGCGTGTACCCAGCCGTGATCCGGATAGCGCCAGCGATGGTTCAACGTCGCCGCGCATCCGCCGGCGGCCTGCTGGAAGGCTTCGCTCGCGGTCGGGCCCGAGAACGCCTGCAGCGCAGCGCAGCTGAGTGGCATCGACCTTCCGGTGCCGCGATTGTCGACCGCGAGCAGGTTCCAGCGTTTGAGCAGTGGACCGTACATGACGCTGTAGCCCCCTTCCACCGAGCCGCTCGACGGGTAGCCGGGACCGCCCTCCACCGGCACCGCCGTGCCCGCGGCCTTGCCCTTGGGCGGCGCCGAAGCGGGATACCAGCGATAGGCGATCGAGATGTGGGGGCCGCTCGGCACGCTGTGATCGAGCGGCACCGACAGCTTGCCGCAGTAGTAGAGCGGAGAGACTCCGCAGCGCGTGAGCGTCTGGCTGCCAACGGTCAGAGTCGGCGCCGCGCCGGCCCTCGAGGCCGCCACCGAGACAGCGGGCGGGGCGGCGCACGCCAGCAACGATCCGGCCACCAGGATGACCGTGCGGCTCCGCAAGGAATGCCCCCTGCCCGTTCGGCTGCCGCTCACGCGCATGACCCCTCAGTCGTTAGACGTCCTCGTGGGCGAGTCTATTGAGGCCAGAAGACGCCTCTCGGGCGTCCCGCTCCTCGAACTGCGGCGGAGGGTCGGCGACGCTCCCGCCGCCCGGCAGGGGAACATCCGCAGATGGAGGGAACCGGGGAGGCGGGCGTCCGCCGCGATCGGCTGCTGCCGTGGATCGCCGCCGAGCGCGGCTTTCGCACGATCGTCCTGCTGACGGTCGGCGTCGTCCTCGTGACTCACCCCCACGCCAACTGGGCCACGGAAATCGCCGACTTCGCCCAGCGTCTCGGGCTGAACCCGAAAGGCAACTGGATCCACCGGCTGATCGAGAAAGTGAGCAAGATCAGCTCCAACCAGGATGTCGTGTTCGGCATCGTGGCGCTCGGCTACGGGGTGCTCGAGGGCGCCGAGGCATACGGGCTGTGGATGCGCCGGCGCTGGGGCGAGTGGCTGACGGTCCTAGCCACCTCGCTGCTCTTCATCCCCGAGATCTGGGAGCTCTCGAAAAACGCCTCGCCGCTGAAGGTAGGCGCGCTGCTCGTCAACATTGCCGTGGTCGCCTACCTGATCCGGCGCCTGCGCCGGGACTAGATGTTCCGGGCATCGCCGTGCCGGGCGGCCAGCTCCAACCCCCCGTGCACGACCTCCGGGCCCGCCGCCCTCAGTGCAGGCACGATCTCGCTGGTGACCAGGCCCGTCTGTTGGGTCAGCTCGTCGACGATCTCGAACCAGCGAGCCATGTTCGCTTGAGTGTCCAGCAGCACGCCCAGCACCGGGACGTGCCGCGCCAGCGACCAGAAGCGTTCGCCGTGCGGGCGATGCTCGCCGTGGTATCCCCACAGTCCCCGCAGCGCCGTGGCCCCCGCGGCGCCCTCGGCGCGCAGCCGACGGATCAGCGCGCCGTGGAGGGGTTCGTGACCGTGACGGGAGCGCTCGCTGGCATACACGGTGAGCTTCTGCCAGCGGGCCATCCCCGCCTCGTCGGGAGAGGGAACCGTGGTGGGCGCGCCGAGCAGCACGCCATCGCGCTTGCACACCTGCACCCGCTCCAGCGTCATCATCGGGCGCGCGAGGATCGAATGCAGCTCGGGCAGCGCGTTCGCGATCGCTGCGCTCGCCCCAACGCTCACGATCATCACCGGCACCTCGCTGTTGGATGCCATGAAGCGTGCCCGATACCTGCGCCCGTGGGCTGTTCCATCGACGCCCAGGAGCACGCTCGCACCGGCCAGGCCATGGCGATCCAGACAGTCGACCACCGCCAGGTGGGCCCGGCGTCCGTCGGCGCGCTCCTGGCGTCCCACGTGGACGGTCAGCTTGAGCTCGCCCGTGGACCTCGCAGGCACCGGCTCGCGGTCGTGCTCCCCGAGCAGCTCGGCGCGCTCGAGTGTGATCAGTCCGTGTCGCGTGAGGGCCCGGACCTCCGCCATCAGCGACTGGATGCGGCTCGGAGCATCGAGCGCCACGGCGAGGATCGGCAGGTCTTCGGAGAGGGTCAGCAGCCGCTCGGTCTGCAGCCTGTGCCTGATGCCGAACCCTTCGAGCCCGCGCATGAGGATGCTCGCGCGCACCTCGTGGCTCTCGTAGAGGTCCATCAACGCATCGCTCAACAGCCGCCCGCCGGCGCGGTCGCGCTCGCCGGCGTAGACGGTGAGCTTGAGCGCGTCCTCCATCAGCCGCCAGCGATGATGCGACCGAGCTCCGCCGCACCGACCCCCAGCACGAGGCTGAGCAGGACGTTGGCCGCGAGGATCCAGCGCCTGCCGTCCTCGGCGAGCCGGTGGGACTCGAGCAGCCACGTGGAGAAGGTCGTGTAGGAGCCGATGACCGCCGTGGCGCCGAGCAGGTACGCGTCTCCGTGCAGGCCCACGCCGACGAGGATCCCGAGCACAACCGTCCCGCTGAGGTTCACCGCGAGCGTGCCCATCGGGAAATCGCCCGCGCTTGAGGTGGAGACGAGTCCATCCAGCAGGAAGCGCGCCATCGCCGCAGCGCCTCCCAGCGCCCCGACGCCGACCCACAGGAGCACGAAGCTCATCCGCCGATCCTCGCGCGCCGGACGAGCTTGGTCGCCAGGAAGATCGCCGCGAAGCCGCCGGCCACGCTCGCGACCGCGTAGCCGCCGGCAAGGCCCCAGTCGCCCGCGTCGATCATCTTCAGCAGCTCGAGCATCATCGTCGAGAACGTGCCGAGCGCCCCACAGATGCCGGTGCCCAGGAACGCGCGCCGGTAGGTGTAGGGCGGCAGGCGCTCCTGCAGACGGGTGATGAAGTAGCCGAGCAGCAGCGCCGCGAGCAGGTTCACGGCAAACGTCGCCCACGGCCACTCTCCCGTGTGCACCGCCAGGCCCTGCGCAAGCGCCGCGCGCCCGAGCGCTCCGATGAACCCGCCGGCGAAGATCGCGGCCAGCTCCTGGCGATCGACCTGCAGCGCGAACACCCCGATCATCGCTGTCCTGCCCTGGCCTGCTGCGCTGCGATCCCGTTCCACGGCACGACCTCACTTACGTTCGAGTGACGGTGACGTAGAAGCCATCAGCGGCCCCAAGCCGCGGTTATGGAGCGGGCCTCATCGCTGCGCCGATGAGCATACCGAGGCCACCTGTCGTCCTCGCCGCGACTCGACGGCGCCCGCGCTTGCTCCAGCGGTATGCGGTGCTGAGGCCGGCCGACCTGATAGACCCCGCCGAATGGGCGCATCGGAGAACCCGCCGACCCCCACGCGGCGCACCGGACGCCGGCGTCTGGCCCTCGCCGTCACCGCGGTCGTCGTGGCCGGCGTGATCGTCTTCGCGCTCTCCCGCTTGAACCTCCCGCGTGTCGGCCATGCGTTGATCACGGCCACCCCGGGATGGATCGCGCTGGCCTTTCTGCTCATGGCCCTCTCGCTGTTGATGCGATCGATCTCCTGGCATGCGGTGCTGCGCGCCGCCCTGCCCGACACCGCGATCCCGCGCGCGCCCGTGGTTCGGGCGACGATGATCGGCGTGATGGGCTCGGCGGTCTTTCCCGGGCGGATCGGGGAGCCCTCACGCGTGGTGGTTCTCTCGCGGCGCCTCGACGGTCCCAATCGGCGCCTGCTTCCGATCATCGCGGGGACCGTGTTCTCGCAGACGCTCATCAACGTGCTCGCCCTCGCGATCCTCGCGGCCGTGACATTCACCAGCGTGCCGCTGCTTCACGGCCACCTCACGGGCATCGTGGTCGCGGTGGCGCTGCCGCTGCTGGTGGCCGTGCTCGTGATCCTCGGTCCCCGCCTGATCGCGCTCGGCAGGCGCTCACGCTCGCCGCGCGTGGTCGTGATCGCCGACGCGATCGAGCGCGCCCTGAGCCTCGCGCGTCGCGGCCTGATCGTCTTCACGCGCCCCCGCTTCGGTGCCTTGGCCGTCGCCTTCCAGCTGCTGGCCTGGGCGCTTCAGTGGCTCGCCTGCTACATGGTCGTGCTCTCCCTCGGCCTGCACACGGGCCTCGTCTCGGCGGCCGCGATCCTGCTGGCGATCAACGTCAGCGCCATCCTCCCCGCGACCCCGTCGAACGTCGGGGTCTTCCAGGCGGCCTGCCTGGTCGTGCTCGCCGCCTACGGGGTGGGATCGGGACCGGGCCTGGCCTACGGGATCATCCTGCAGGCCGTCGAGGTGCTCACCGCGCTCGCCCTCGGTGTGCCCGCCCTGCTCGGCGAGAACCTGAGCTGGCAGGACATCCGCCCGGGTGGGCGGGAGTAGGGGCTCAACCCGCGATCGCGCGCAGTGACTGGCGCAGCGAGCTGGTGGTCTGCAGGACGGCTGTCGGCTCGTATCCGCAGTGGGCCATGCAGTTTTCGCAGCGCGGATCCTTGCCGCGACCGTACTTGCTCCAGTCGGTCGTCTCGATCAGCTCTTTGTAGGTCTTCGTGTAGCCGTCCGACATCAGGTAGCACGGACGCTGCCAACCGAACAGCGAGTAGCTGGGGATCCCCCACGCGGTGCAGTCGAATTCGGCCTTGCCCTCGAGGAAGTCGAGGAACAGCGGGCTGTGGTTCAGCCGCCACTTCTTGCGCCGCCCTTCCGAGAATGCCTCGCTGAAGAGCTCGCGGGTCTGGGTCACGCCGAGGAAGTGCTCTTGGTCGGGAGCTTTCTCGTAGGCGTAGGCGGGCGAGATCATCATCTCGTCGACTTCGAGGTCGTCGTTGAGGAAGTCGAGCACCTCGCGCACCGTCTTGGCCGAGTCGTGGGTGAAGAAGGTCGTGTTGGTGGTCACCCGGAACCCGGCAGCCTGGGCGACCTTGATCGCCGAGACGGCCTTGTCGAAGACGCCCTCGCGCTCGACCGAGGCGTCGTGGCGCTCACGCAGGCCATCCATGTGGATCGCCCACGAGAAGTATGGGCTCGGCTTGAAGTTGGAGAGCTTCTTCTCGAGCAGCAGCGCGTTGGTGCAGAGGTAGACGAACTTCTTTTTCTTGATCAGCTGCTCGACGATCAGATGTATCTCGGGGTGGATCAACGGCTCGCCGCCGGCGATCGAGACCATCGGCGTGCCGCTCTCGTCGATCGCCGCGATCGCCTGCTCCACCGGCATCCGGCGGCGCAGCTCGTGCTCGGGGTGCTGGATCTTGCCGCAGCCCGAGCACGCGAGGTTGCACTGGAACAGCGGCTCGAGCTCCACGATCAGGGGGAACTTGTCGCGTTTGGCCAGCCGCTGGCGCATCAGGTACCAACCCATGCGCGTGCTCTGCCTGATCCGGACCGCCATTGGGCTACCTTAGTCGCCGGGCGCCAGGTTCTGAAGGGCGCCCGCCACCCGCCGCAGCGCCCACGCGGCCCGAATCGCGCCGAGGGCCGCCCGCGGGCGCAGCAGCTCGTGCTCAGGGCTGTCGAGGACTACGCGCACCACGCCGAACGGGCGCTCGCCCGCGCCGGGCGCAAGCCACACCGACTCCATGTCCACGGCGATTGCCCCACCGGCGTGCAGCTCGGCGCGTCGCTCGCCGAGCGCCAGGCGCGAAACGCACACGAGCTTGCCCACGCGGACCTTCATCCCGCGCCCGGTGAGGCGGACGACGAGCTCCTGGGCGAGCTCGCAGCGCACGCGCTCCTCGGGGTGGCCTTCGTCGACGGCCGCATAGACCTCCTCGGCGACGATCACTTCTCCGGGCACCGATGTCGCGTCCAGGCCGCCGCAGAATCCGAGCACGAGCATCGCCCGCCCGGCATGCCCCGCGAGCTCCCCGGCGGCGACCTTGGCGCGGTCGGGTCCCATCCCCGTCTTGCGCACCACGGCACCGCCGGCGGCAGAGGAGATCAGCGCCGCCTCCACCCGCAGAGGCGCGGCCACGAGCAGCGAGCTCACGGTCGCCCACCCCCCGCGACCACGGACGGAGCGCCGGCACCGGTGCGCTCGACCGGCGCGGCCGAGGAGGTCGGGGCGTGGCCCGGCGCGATGCGCGCGGGGCCGATCCCGAGCGTCTGCAACGCGCGTGCGGCCGCCGCGTGCCCGCTGAGGACGGCACCCTCGAGCGTGGCCGGCCAACCCGTCGCCGTCCAGGCGCCGGCGAGCAGGAGCCCCTGCAGCGCGCTCTGCGGTCCTGGGCGCAGGGCCTCGACGCCGGGCGCGGCCCGGAACGTGGCTGCGTGCTCGCGTGTGACCAGGAAGCTCTCCACCTTGGCCTGGCGCGCGCGCGGCAGCAGCTCGCGCATCGCGGGCAGGTAGCGCTCGCGCAGGGCCGCGACGCTCATCCCCATCTCCCGCTCGGCTCCCGACAGCGACACCGCCAGATACTGACATCCAGCTGGCGCTCCGCCGGCCTGCGTGCGATCGAAGAGGTACTGCACCGGGGTGCCAACACCCGCGAGAAAGGACTCGCTGCAGACGTCGCGGTCATAGACGATGTGCAGGTTGACGATCGGCGAGCTCCCGAGACGGTCCCAAGAGCGGGCGCGCTCGCCCAGCAGCGGCTCGAGCAGCCTCGCTGCCCGCGCATGTGGCAACGCCACCACCACCGCCTCGGCGCTGAGGCCGTCGCTCGCCCCCTCTATCTCGTCCTCGCCATCGTTCGAGCCGACGCGGCCATGGACCTCCAGACCACGTGGAGTGCGCTCCAATCGCTCGACCCGCCAGCCGAGCCGCACCTCGACGCCCGCGCCGGCGAGCGCCTGCTCGGCCGGCTTGCCGATTATCTGGCTGAGAGTCCCCCGGTGAAAGCCGATGTCACCGGCATCGGCCTCTTCGAGCAGGCCTGCGCGCAGCACGAAGGCGCCCAGCTCGAGCGAGGCCTCGGCCGCCGGGAGGTTGAGCGTGGGCAGCGCGATCAGATCCCACAACGCGGCCACGGCCTGCGGGCCCTGCCCGTGACGCCCGAGCCATTCGCCCAGCGTGAGCCTGTCCAGCGCCAGCTCGCGCCGTCCTCGCCCCGAACGCCGCAGGCGCATCAGCCCGGTGGCGGCCCGCACCGCGCCGAGGCGCTGCAGCGGCGTGAGGTGGGGATAGCGCGCGAGCGCACCCGCCAGGTGCAGTGGCGCGGGCAGCGAGCTGCGGCGCAGCAAGAACGGCGGCGAGCCTGGCTTCATCACCGGGATCGCCAGGCGCTCCTGCAGCGAGACCAGGTGCTCGCTTCCCAGACGCCTCAGCAGGGCGCGGTAGGCCTCGCAGCAACGCAGGAAGACGTGCTGGCCGTTGTCCATCTCAAGGCCCGCCCGCTCGAAGGAGTAGGCCGCTCCGCCCAGCCGCCGGCGCACCTCCAGCAACGTCACCTCAGCGCCGGCGCCGGCGCAGTCGAGCGCGGCCGTGATCCCGGCGAGGCCGCCCCCGATCACGAGGACCTGGCGATCGCGGCTCAAGCGCCGCCTCCGATCATCCCGCGCACGGCCACCCAGGCCTTCTCGCGCGCGGGCAGCGACACGCGCCGGGCGAAGGCCTGCTCGGGGTCGGCCTCGATGCGGTCCAACAGCCGACTGTAGATGCCGGCCATCGCCAGCACGCACGCGGCGCTGCGGCGGTCCAGCAGCCCCCCGAGCGCGAGCCCGCGCCGGAACCACTCGCGTGCCCTGGTGGCCTCGAAGCGCACCAGCGCGGACACCTGCTCGAGATCCTCGCGGAGCTCGCGCTCGTCGGCCCGCGCCGCGAGCGCGGCCAGCTTGGCCGGGGCGTCCGCGTGCCCGCCCTCGCCCAGGAGACCGAAGCGCCTGAGGTCCTCGGCCGGGAGGTAGACGCGACCGTTCTGGGCGTCCTCGCGCACGTCGCGCAGGATGTTGGTGAGCTGCAGAGCCACGCCGAGGTCGTCGGCGAGCGACTGCGCATGGGCGATGTCGGGCGCGGCCTCGCCCCGCACGCCGAAGATCGCCAGACAGACGCGGCCGATTGCGCCGGCCACGCGCCGACAGTAGAGCACGAGGTCATCGAAGGTCTCGTAGGTGACTCCACCCACGTCCATGCGAACGCCCTCGATCAGCTCGGCCAGGACACCGGCGGGCAGGGAGAAGCGCACCTGAGCATCGGCGAGCGCGACCATCACCGGATCCAGGCTGTCGGACGCCGGCGCACCTCTCCCTTCCACGCCGGCGAGCGCCGCCTCCTCGGCGTCCAGGCGGCGCAGCTTCTCCTCGCCCGCGAGCTCCCCGTCGCCGACGTCGTCCACCCGCCGTGCGAACGCATACACGGCGCACATCGCGCGGCGGCGGTCGCCGTCGAGCAGGCGGATCCCGTAGTAGAAGTTCGCCGCCTCGGTACGCGTCACAGCTTCACAGTGACGGTAGGCCTCGGCGATGTCGATCGAGATGCTCACACGGACTCCCGGTGGCGCCCCAGCAACGTGCTCGCCAGTGCCAGCGCCAGAGTGCCGCGTCCGGCCCGCGGCGCACCGGGGAGCACGTCATAGCCGGCGCGCTCGATCGCGCTCGCCGCCGCGCGACCGCCTGCCACGAACGCCGCCACGGTCAGCCGTGCCCTGCCACTCAGCTCGTCGATCAGCGGAGCGCCCCGCGCGAACAGCTCGCTGGCGCGGGCGACCTCGAAGGCCAGCACCTGGCGCAACGGTCCACCCGCATGGGCCTCGGCCAGCTGCCCGCGGCTGCAGCCGAAGCGCTCGAGATCCTCCTCGGGCAGGTAGACACGCCCCGCGGCGAGATCCTCGGCCACATCCTGACAGTGCTCGACGAGCTGCAGGCCGGTGCAGATCGAGCTCGACAGGGCTATGCGCTCGGGAGTGGCCGCGCCGAACACCGCGAGCACCAGCTCGCCGACGGGGTCGGCCGAGAGCGAGCAGTAGCCGCGCAGCTGCTCCCAGGTCCGGTAGCTGTGGACGCGCTGATCCATGCGGTTGGCCTCGATCAGGCGTAGGAACGGCTCGTGCCCGAGCGCACGTCTTCGCAGCGTCGGCTGCAGCGCGACGAGCAGCGGGTGCTCGGCCCGACCCTGGAAGGCGCGGTCGAGCTCGTCCTGCAGCCAGTCCAGGGCCGCGAGGCGATCGCCCGAGGAGGCGTCGCCGAGCTCGTCCACGAGGCGGGCAAAGCCGTAGATGGCGAGCAGATCTGCGCGAACCGCCGCTCCGAGCAGGCGCCCGGCGACCGGGAAGTTCTCCCCTGCGGCGCGCGCCATCACCGCTGCGGCGGTGGGCACGCCGGCCGATCTTGGATCGGTCGGCTCCGCGCCGAGGAGCATCAACCCTGCGGCTCGGCCTCGCCCGCCGAAACGTCCTCGCCGCGCCGAGCGTCGGACAGGCAGCGCCCGAGCGCCATGATCGGGAAGGTGAGCCTGTAGAGGTGGTAGTTGATGTAGTAGTCCGACGGAAAGCCCGTGCCGGTGTACTGGGGCTCGTCCCAGCCACCGTCGGGGCGCTGGCTTGCCACGAGCCACTCCACCCCGCGCGTCACGGCCCGGGAGCGCTTGCCGGCGGCATGCAGCGCCAGCAGCGCCCAGGCCGTCTGGGAGGCCGTGCTGGGGCCGCGTCCGATCCAGCTGGGCTCGTCGTAGGAGCGTGGGTCCTCTCCCCAGCCGCCATCTTCGTTCTGGTGGGATTCCAGCCAGCTCACCGCCCGCCTGATGCTCTCGTGGGAGCCGTCGAGACCGGCCGCGATCAGCCCGGGGATCACCGCCCCGGTGCCATAGATGTGGTTGACCCCCCAACGCCCGAACCACGAGCCACCCGGCTCCTGGTGATCGATCAGCCACTGCACCCCGCGGCGTGCAGCGGGGCTGCTCGCAAGGCCGAGCGCCGCGAGCATCTCCAGCGCGTGTCCGGTCACATCGGCGCTCGGCGCGTCGATCACCTCGCCGAAGTCCAAGAACGGCAGCTCGCGCACGAGCGAACGTGTGTTGTCGGCGTCGAAGGCGCCCCAGCCGCCGTCGCTGCTCTGCATGCCCTCCACCCAGCGCAGCGCCCGCCCCACTGCTCTCTCGATCGGCATTGCGAGAGGCGAATGGCCGACCCGCTCGAGCGCCAGCACGACCTCGGCCGTGTCGTCCACGTCAGGATAGTTGACGTTGGCGAACTCGAATGCCCAGCCTCCGGGCTGAAGACCGGGTCGTGCGACCGCCCAGTCGCCGCTCTGGCTGACCTCCTCGCCCAGGAGCCAGTCGGCCGCACGCGTCATCGCCGGGTGATCGCCGGGTAGGCCCGCGTCGCTCAGCGCCACGATCGAGAGCGCCGTGTCCCAGACCGGCGACTGGCACGCTTCCAGGCGCCGGCTCTCCCCCTCCGGCGCACCCACCCCACGGGCATCGTCGCGATCCTCGACCATGAAGCGCTCGAGGCCCTCGAGGCCCCTCCGCATGACCGGGTGATCGAGGGGATAGCCACCGAGGTGAAGCGCCATCAGCGAGTACACCCACGGCGGCTGGATGCCGCCCCACGAGCCGTCGGCCTCCTGGCGGCGCACGATCCAACGCTCGGCGCGGGCCACAGCCAGGCGCCGCAGCGGGCGAAACGGATGCTTCTCGTAGATGCGCGAAATGCGATCCAGGACGATCAGACAGCGTCCGCGCAGAGATATCGGGCGGGCGGAGCCTGGGCGCTCGGGGCGATTGGGGACGCGCAGCTCACCCAGATCGAACGCGAGCGTCCGTGCGGGGCGGTGGGCTTTGACGAGCGAGAGCGCCACGATCGTCTGGCGCGCCCAGCAGGCAAAGTCATAGACGTTCAACGCCACCGATGGCGGCAGCAGGATGATCTCGGGCGGCAACGCCGGCACGCGGTCCCACGACCACAGGCCGAACAGCGCCAGCCACAGGTGCGTAAACACACGCGCATTCTCTAGTCCACCCTGTGCGCGGATGAACTCGGCCGCGCTGCGCATGTGCTCGGCCTCCGGCGCGTCCCCGGCCAGCCGCAGGGCCCAATACGCCTCGATCGTCGTCGACGGCTCGCCCGGGCCGCCGTGGAAGTTCGCCCAGGTGCCATCCGGGCGCTGCTGTGAGCGGATCCAGGCGGCCGAGCGCTCCGTCTGATCGGCGCGGCGGATCCCCAGGAACTCGCGCAGGAGCATGTCCTCGGCATCCATCGTGACGTTCGTCTGCAGCTCTCCGCGCCACCATCCCGCCTCGTCCTGGAGCGAGAGCAGATGCTCACGAGCCATCCCCAGCGCCATCTGGGCCTCGCTGCAGGTCTCCAAGGTCGACTGCGGCATAGTGAAAAGCTAGATCCTTTTCGCGGTGGACGGCTTCTGCGCTATTCGACGGGTCACCCGCACACCCTAGGCGGAAGCGCGGGGGTTTCCGGGAACCAGCACCTCAGGGTGTGCGAGCGTGATCACGTGACGGCGCAGCGCAGCCTCCGAAACCACGCGCGCCACGGGCGATCGAAAGCGATAGACGACGAGGCCGTCCACGTCCAGGCGCGCGAACAGGGTGAAGCCCGGGGCCGGCGGCTCACCGGCCGAGGAGCGAAGCGGCGCATAGCCGGTCTCATCTATCTCGGTCAGGCGCACGGAGCTCCCCGCTTGCAGGTTGTGCAGGCCCGGCAGGTAGTACTCGAGCGGCGCCGCACCCAGCTCGACCGTCGTGATCGCACGCTCGGCGCCGCCACCGCCACCGGCACCGCGCAGCGCCGCGGCGACGTCTCGCCAGTTGCCGCGCTGCAGGCGCGGACTCAGATCGACGTCGATCGAGAGGGCCAGGAAAGCCAGCACGACGACGAGCGCGAGCGAGAGCCCCGCCGCCGAGCGCACGGGTGAGGCCAGCAGCACGGCAATCAGGGCGCTGACCGGGATCATCGCCGCCACGAGGTTGCGCGGAGCGAGGTAGTCGGCGCCCGCCACGGCCAGCAGGACCGGGATCAGCACGCCACCGGCGGCGACCGTCAGCGCGATCAGGGCGCCACGCCGGTCACGCTCACGTTCCGCGATCTGCGCATCCGCGCCATTTGCGCCCTCCGCGCCGCTCGCCCTGCGGGAGGCGGGCGTGGAGTCGAACATCTGCCACAGGCCGAGTCCCACCGCGGCGAGGATCGGCAGCGCGACGAGCAGCTCCACCCCGTGCCCCAGCGGGGCGCCCGAGTAGCCGGTGAGGAAGTACTGCGGGATCGCTTCCAGGCGTTCGGAGAGCGGCCAGCGTCCGATCCACTGCGTGCCGTGCCCGCCCTGAGCGGAGATCAGCGGCAGCAGCGAGAGGCCGACGATCACGAGCGCCGCCGTCGCCGGCAGAGCCGCGCGACGGCGCGATCGCTCGCCCGCCAGCCACAGCACCATCGGGATCAGCAGGAACAGCGCGAAGTAGTGCGTCAGCAGCGCCACCGAGCCGCTCAGGGCAAACGCGGCCATGTGCTTCGGCGTCGGGTCGCGCTCGGCGCGCAGGAAGCACAGCATCGCCACGGCCGAGACGAGGACGAACAGCCCGTAGGCGCGGGCCTCCTGGGAGTACCACACGAACAGCGGGTTGACCGCGACGATCGCCGCGCACAGGATGGCCGCACGCCGGCTGGCGAGCTCGCGTCCGATCGCCCACGCCACCGGCACGGTGGCGATCCCGGCCACCGCCGAGGGCAGGCGCAGCGCGACCGCTCCCGTTCCGAGCACGCGCGAGTCGACCCACTCGAGCAGGTACCACAGCGGCGGCGTGTTCTCGGTGTGGACGACCGAGCGCAGCGTCGCCCACAGGCTCGCGTGCAGCACGTGCACGGGGGTGAAGGCCTCGTCGTACCAGAGGCTCTGCAGGTCGAGCGTGGAGAGGCGCAGCGCGGCCGCCAGCAGCACCAGCGCGGCGAGCGGCCACCAGCGGGGAAGACGCGCCTCCGCGGCTGCCCTGCGCGCGTGCGGCTGCACGGTCGTTGCGCTCATGGCGAGCACAGCCCCTCGTCCTTGGCCACCCCAAAACAGCCGTAGCGCTTGCCGCTTAGGTCTTCGCTCTTGGGGGGCAGGTACCAGCCCGAGCGCGCTTCGCGGCGCCCGGCCACGACCGGTCCGGTCATCGCCAGGCACAGCTGCGTGCGTTCTTTGGGCGGTCCCGGCGAGGTGTTGCCGCAGATCACATCGCGCGTGGTGTGCCCGCGGAGGTCCTGTTCGACCGAGAGGTTCTTGTAGTCGTGGCCGGTGTACTGCCGCCATGTGCGCAGGTCGGCCACGAGCCGGTGGTTGACACGGGTCTGAAGGACGACGTCGTTGATCGTCGCGATCGCCAGCAGCAGGCCGACCAGCACGAGCACCGTGGTCTCGACCAGTCGCATCGTGCCCAGGCCGGGCAGCTCGACATCGCGCGGGCGCAGCCAGGCCGGCAGGCGCGCGCCGAATCCGCTCGGGGTGGGTGCCGGGCCGCCGCTCATGACACCGGAGCCAGCAGCGGCGTGATCTGATGCGCGACGAACAGCGCCTGCACGGCCAGGGTGGCGACCAGCAGGCGCCGGTCGCGGCAGACCACGGCGAGCGGAAGCGGCCACAGGATGTACCAGGCCAACAGCCAGGTGCTCGTCACCGAGATCGCCAGCAGCGACCATCCGGCCGCTGCGATCCAGTCATAGCCGCGCCACGTCCGCCACAGCAGGTGGAGCACGATCAGCACGAGACCAGCCTTCAGCAGGTCGTGATCGACCGGGAAGACCCCCGGCTTTCCGAACAGGTGGGCGATCTCCGCGGCGAAGCTGTCGGTCGAGACGAATGCCGCGTCGCGGTTCAGCGCCGAGACGACGTCGATCCCGTGGATGCCGAAGGCCGCGTAGCCGATCACCGCGCCGAGCGCGAGCATCGCCAGCGCGCCGAGGATCGGCGCGAGACGCCTGCGCGAGACGATCATGAACGGCAGCAGCGCCGCCACGGTCGCCTTGACCAGCGCACCGGCCACGATCAGGCCGGCCGCTCCCGCTTCGCGCCCGCGCGAGCCCGGGGTCACGAGCGTGAGGCTGACCGCCCCCATCATCGCGACCAGCATGATCAGGTCGTTGTGAGCGCCGCCGAGACCGTAGATCACATACAGCGGGTTGGCGCCCACCGCGAGGATCGCCCACACCGGATCGAGCTCGCGCGCGCGCGCGCAGCGCCAGGTGAGCGCGAGCGTGCCCACGCTCGCGAGCAGCGCCTCGAGCTTCATGCCCCACAGCGCCCCCGTCACCCCCAGCGGCGCGAGCGGATAGGAGAGCAGCGTGTAGAACGGGCCGTAGGCGGTGGCCACGTGCTTCCAGTCTTTCCCCACGTAGCTGTAGACGGGATCGCCGAGGATGCTCGAGGGACCGTGCAGATACGGGTTCAGCCCATGCTCGACCCCCATGCGGGCGTAGGCGATGTAGCTGAAGACGTCGGTCGAGAGCAGGATCGGGCCGACGAACACGATCAGGTGCAGCGCGCCGATCAGAGCGATCGCCGAGCGCTTGGAGATCGGGCTGAGCTCGCGCCGGCGCGCGAGCGCCAGCAGGCCGGTGTAGGCGCCCACCGAGACGAGCAGCGCGATCAGGAAGACCCGATAGCCAAGGCGCTCTCCCACGCCTGACAGCCAGCCCGCGATCGCGGGCGATTTGGGGATCAGCGCAGAGTGCCCTGCGGCTCCGTCGAGGACGATCTCGGCAGCGGCGGCCACGAGCAGCAGCGCAAGCGCTCCGGCCAGCGCGGGCGCCCAGCGCCCGGAGCGCACCCGCGGGGCGCTGGCGACGCTCTGCGCGGCGACGCTCACGAAGCGGCGAGGCTCACAACGCCGTCCACACGGTCTTGGTCTCCAGGTAGGCGTCCAGACCGTCGTGGCCGTGCTCGCGACCGATGCCCGAGGCCTTGAAGCCGCCGAACGGGGCCGACGGGTCCACGAGCCCCCAGGTGTTGACGTACACCGAGCCCGCGCGCAGCATCGAGGCGAGCCGGTGGGCGCTCGAGAGATCGCGTGTCCACACGCCAGCCGCGAGGCCGTATTCGCTCTCGTTGGCGCGTCTGGCGACCTCCTCGAGCGTGTCGTAGGGAGAGGCGACGAGCACCGGCCCGAAGATCTCCTCGCGGGCGATGCGAAGCTCGTCAGACGTCACGCTGAAGAGCGTCGGCGAGACGAAGTATCCGCCGCTGTCGCTCAGCGCGGTCTCGCCGCCGGCGAGCAGCTCCGCGCCCTGCTCACGACCGGAGTCGATGTAGCTCATCACGCGGTCGCGCTGCTCGGCCGAGACGAGCGGCCCGAGCTGGGTCTGCGGGTCGAGGCCCGGGCCGAGGCGCGCCGCGTCGGCCTGCTCGGCCAGCGCTCCCATCACCTCGTCGAAGCGCTCCGCGGGCACGAACAGGCGCGAGCCCGCGTTGCAGGCCTGGCCCGAGTTGAAGTAGATCGCCTGATAGGAGCCCTTGATCGCGGCGTCCAGGTCGGCGTCTGGGAGGATCACGTTCGGCGACTTGCCGCCGAGCTCGAGCGTGACGCGCTTGAGCGCCCTCCCGGCCTTCGCGCCGATCTCCCGGCCGACGGCCGTGGAGCCCGTGAACGCGATCTTGTCGATGCCGGGGTCGTCCACCAGCGCCGCGCCGGTCTCGCCGTCGCCGGTGAGCACGTTCAGCACGCCCGGGGGAAAGCCCACCTCGAGCGCGAGCTCGCCCAGGCGCAGGGCGCTCAGGGGCGTCTGCTCGGCCGGCTTGAGGATCGTCGTGCAGCCCGCCGCGAGCGCCGGACCGATCTTCCAGCAGGCCATCAGCAGCGGGAAGTTCCAGGGGATGATCTGCCCGCACACGCCGACCGCCTCGCGACGGGTGTAGCAGAGCATGTTGGGGGCGCTCACCGGCAGCACGCCGCCCTCGATCTTGGTGGGCCAGCCCGCGAAGTAGCGCAGGTGCGCGGCCGCTCCGCGGACGTCCACGTACTTGGCCAGGCCCACCGGCTTGCCGTTGTCGAGCGACTCGATCTCGGCCAGCTCCTGGTCGTGGTCTTCGATCGCCTGAGCCAGGGCCAGCATCAGCTGCTCGCGCCCGGAGGCCGGCAGCGAGGACCACGGACCCTCGGCGAAGGCCGTGCGCGCGGCCACCACAGCGCGCGTGACATCCTCGGCTCCGCCCTGGGACACCTGCGCGATCTCGCGCCCGGTCGCGGGGTCGACGGTGGCGAACGTGCGCCCGTCGGCGGCCTCGGGGCGCTCGGCGCCGATCAGCAGGCGATGCGTGCCGGAGATGAACTCGCGCGCGGGCGCGCCCAGCGCGTCGGGAAGTGTGTCTGGCGAGATAGTGGTCATGCTGGGAGCCTACCTCGCCGGCGCCCGGCGAACGCGTATGCTCCGGACCCATGCCAGGACCGTCCAGGGCGGTGCTCATCACGGGCTGCTCCACCGGCATCGGGCGTGCCACCGCGCTGCGGCTCGCCCGCTCCGGCTGGAACGTCTACGCCACCGCGCGCCGACCGGAGTCGATCGCCGATCTCGCCGACGTCGGCTGCCACACGCTCGCGCTCGACGTCACCGAGGAGTCCTCGATGCGCGCGGCCGTCGAGACGGTCGAGGAGGCCGAGGGCGCCGTCGGCGTGCTGATCAACAACGCCGGCTACAGCCAGAGCGGAGCGATCGAGACGGTGCCCCTGGAGGCCGTGCGCAGGCAGTTCGAGACCAACGTCTTCGGGCTCGTGCGCCTGACCCAGCTCGTGCTGGGAAAGATGCGCGCCCAGCGCTGGGGCAAGATCGTCAACCTCGGCTCGATGGGAGGCCGGCTGTCCTTTCCCGGCGGCGGGCACTACCACGCGACCAAGTACGCGCTCGAGGCGATCTCAGACGCGCTGCGCTTCGAGCTGCGCGGCTTCGGGATCGACGTGATCCTGCTCGAGCCTGGTCTCATCAAGACCGAGTTCGGCGAGGCCGCCACCGCCTCGATGACAGACGTGCAGAGCTCATCCGATGATCCCTACGCCCACTTCAACGCCACCGTCGGCGCCGTCACGAAAGGCGCCTACGAAGGCCCCATGCGCCATCTCGGGGCGGGCCCCGAGCGGGTGGCCAAGGTGATCGAAAGGGCCATCATGCGCTCGCGCCCGCCCGCGCGGATCACGATCACCCCCTCGGCCAAGCTCTCGATCCTCACCCGCCGCCTGATGAGCGACCGGGCATGGGATGCGGCGATGCGCAGGCAGTTCCCTCAGCCTGGTGGCATTGGTGGTGGTGGCGGCGGCGGTCGTGGCAGCGGCGGAGGTGGTGGGTCATCCAAGTCGAGCGCCGATGGGTGATACATCGATTGAGGACGGTGTATAACCATGGTGATACACCGCTCGCTTGAAGGGATGAGTCGCCCGCAGAGGTGATCGCCGAAGCAGAGGGCGAGCTGGCTAGGCTAGGCCGCCAGCAGCGGTACCACCGGCTCGGGCCGTCCGACCTCGAAGCCCTGCGCATAGTCCACGCCGTAGCTGCGCAGCATGCTCATCGTCGCCTCATCGCCCACGAACTCGGCGATCGTCTCTCGGCCCATGCCCCGCACGACTCCCGCTAGCGCCTTCACGACCAGCTGATCGGTTCGCGACACGGGCAGCCCGCGGATGAAGTCGCCGTCGATCTTCAACTGGCTGAAGGGCAGGTGCTTGAGGTACTGAAACGAGCCAAATCCCGCTCCGAAGTCATCGAGGGCGACCGAGCAGCCGAGCGCGAGCGCCTCCGCACAGAAGGCCTTGGCGCTGTGCATGTCCGAGATCGCAGCCGTCTCGGTGACCTCGATCACGAGCATCGAGGGATCTGCGCCATGCCGGCGCAGTCGCCGCTCGATGTGGGTGAGCATCGTCGGGTCGGTCACCGACAGGGCCGAGACGTTCATTGCGATGCGCACGCCGTGGCGGCCATGTTCGCCGCCGAGCATCGCCGCGACCTTGCCGAGGACCATCCTGTCGATGTCGCGGATCAGGCCGTAACGCTCGGCGGCCGGCAGGAACCTCCCAGGCGCCACCAGCGAGCCATCTGGTTCGTCGGCCAGGCGCAACAACGCCTCGTAGTGGGAGACCGACCCATCACCGAGTGAGACGATCGGCTGGAAGTGCAACACGAACAGATCCTCGGCGAGCGCGCGGCGCAGGCGCGCCAGCCAGGGACGTCGCTGCATGCCGGCCGGAGAGCAGAACCCTTCGGCGAGCGCCCGGGCGTGCCCGAGACCCCGATAGCGCCCATGCACCGGCGTCAACGCCGGCGGGGTGCGCAGGAACATGCGCGGCGTGGCGCTGGTGGTCGTCGAGCTCAGCATCTCCGCGAACAGGTTCGACGGCCCGCCGGCCTCCCCTGCGCATGAGCGTGCTTCTGCGTGGCATGTGGACTCGCGTGCGCGCGAGTCCGTCCTCTGAAAGCCGGGCCCGCGCCCTCAGGAGCCGGCCCGCCCTCAGGAGCCGGTCAGACGCGCATAGGGCCTGCGGGCACGGTCGGAGACGACCAGCAGCAGGGCCACGAGCACGAAGTTCATCACCACCGAGGAGCCGCCGTAGGCCACGAACGGCAGCGTGACCCCCGTCAGCGGGATCACATCGGTCACACCACCCACGATCACGAACACCTGCATCGCGATCACGAAGGACAGGCCGCTGGCGAGCAGCTTGGAGAAGGAGTCCCGCGCCAGGATCGCCGTCTTCAGCCCGCGCGCCACCAGCAGCAGGTACACGAGCAACAGGCCGGACGCCCCCGCGAGGCCCATCTCGTTGACGATCACGGCGTAGATCATGTCGCTTTCGGGCACCGGCAGGATCGAGCGGTGCACTATCTGGTGGTTGGCCAGTTCGACCGGATAGCGGAGCAGCGACTGGTCGAAGCCCGTGCCGAGCACCCCTCCGTCGGCCTGTGCGAACAGCGACTGACCGAGCTGGTAGCTGGTGCCGGATTCGAAGAGCCTGTGGTTGAGCGGGTCTTCCCAGGCGAGCACGCGGGCGTGCACGTGCCCCACGTGCCCCGCCACGAACCAGGCACCGAGCGCGAACAGGACCAGGCCGATCAGGGGAAAGGAGAAGCGTCCCGTCGCCACGTACAGCAGGGCCAGGAAGGCGCCGTAGAACATCAGCGAGGTGCCGAGCTCGCGCGTGAGCAGCAGCGTGGCCATCGCCGCACCCCAGACGATCAGCATCGGCCCGAACTGCTTCATCGGCGGGATCGTCAGACCGAGCACGCGCCGGCCGGCCGTGACGAGGATCTGGCGATTGTCGCGCAGATAGCTGGCCAGGAAGATCACGATCGCCACCTTCGAGAGCTCGGCCGGCTGGAAGGAGATGCTTCCCAGGTGGATGTCCAGGTAGGCGCCGTTGACCTGCTCGCCGATCCCGGGCAGCCGCGGCAGAACGGTCATCCCGATGCCCACCGCGGCGATCGTGTAGCGATAGCGCTCGAGCACCCCCACGCCGTGCTTTCGCAGCGTGACGATCGTGCCCGCGAAGAGGAGGAGCCCCACGATCATCCACTGCGCCTGCTGGCGAGCGAGCACCGGTTCGATGCGGTAGACCATCACGATCCCGACGCTCGCCAGGACGGCCACGAGCGGGAACAGGTAGGGGTCGGCATAGGGGAGCGCGAAGCGGATCACGAGGTGGGCCGCCAGGCACAGCCCGAGGAACAGCGCGCCATAGGCAAGCGAGACGCTCGAAGCGTGGTTGAGCGTCAGGTTGGTCGAGGCCCCGGGCGAGTTGTTCTCGGCCTGGATGAAGATCGCCGTGAAGCCGCCTGTCACGAGCAGCGCCGAGGGAATTAGCCCCAGCAGCTCCCGGTTGCGCGGGCTGAGCATGCGATCGAGCCTACCCATCCTCCCGGCGCTTGCGCTCCGGTCGGCTCGCTAGGCTGTGTTCAAGCGCGCCGTCGGGGGGGTGGCGTCAGCTTGCCTCCCTTGACATGAGCAGCTCCGCACCGATACCTCTGGATGACGAGCGTCCGCCCTCGCTGTGGTGGGGCATGTGGAAGCGCTTTCTGATCGGAGGCGCGCTGATCGTGGTGATCAGCGGCGCCGCGACGGCCGCGGTGGCGCTCAACACCGCCACCGGAGTCGCCCATGACATCTTCAACCGCCTCAACCAGGTGGCGGCACCCAGGGGCCTCGTCCGCCCGCCCGAATACGAAGGCGCTCCTGCGACCTACCTGATCCTCGGGTCCGATCGGCGGGCCGCCTCCAAGGACGCCCTGGACCGCACCGACCCTCCGCACAGCGACACGATCCTGCTCGTGCGCTTCGACCCCGAACAGGGCCAGACCTCCGTGCTCTCGATCCCCCGCGACCTGCTCGTGAACATCAAAGCCTCCACCGGGCAGTACTACCCCCAGGAAAAGGTCAACGCCGCCTACACCTACGGCGCGATGCTCGGCGGGGTGCGCGGCTCGATGGTCCTGGCCGCCGAAACGATCGAGCACGAAGTGTTCCCCGGCCTGAAGCTCAACGGCATCGTGGACGTCAACTTCAAGGGCTTCATCCAGGTCGTCGACACCCTCGGCTGCGTCTACGTCAACGTCGACCACCGCTACTACCACGTGAACACCGGCGCCCCGGAAGAAAACTACTCCGAAATCAACCTCCAGCCGGGTTATCAGAAGCTCTGCTACAACAACGCGCTCTCCTACGTGCGCTACCGCCACGGCGACTCGGACTTCGTGCGGGTGGCGCGCCAGCAGGACTTCCTGCGAGACCTGCGCGAGCAGATATCGCCCAGCAACGTGGCCGGGCAGCTCGACAAGGTGGCCAAAGCCGTCGGCCACGCGATCATCACATCCGGGTTCAGCTCCTCGGCCGACCAGCTGATCGAACTCGCCAAGCTCATCGGCTTCTCCCAGTCAAAGCCGCTGCGCCAGGTCAAGTTCCGGGCGGCCAACGCCAACGCGGCCATCAAGGGCGGCTCCTACGTCACGAGCACCCCCGAACTGGAGCAGGCGACCCTCAACGACTTCCTGCACGGCCAGCAGAAAGTCAGCGTGCCCCAGACCCCCGCGAGCGCCTCCTCCTCCCACGGCCATGCGACCCACGGGCACCACAAGCAGAGCTCGGCGCCGAGCTCCGCCTCGATCGGCCTCTACCCAACGCCGACCGCGGGCGACAACGAACTCGTCAAGGAATCGGTCAACATGCCCTTCCGGGTCCTCTACCCGGGTTTGGAGACCGGCCCAGCGGTGCAGCAGCCGGCCCGCGCCTACACCCTGCTCGACAACGACAACCACCTGCGCCACGCCTACATCGTGGCGTTCCAGCAGAACACCCTGGGCGGCTACTACGACTTCGAGGGCACCGACTGGCTGAACCCGCCGATCGTCGCCCACCCCAGCGAAACCCGCAGGATCGGCCACACCGACTATCGCATCTTCGCTGACGGCAGCCACATCCACCTCGTCGCCTGGCGCCAGGGCAACGTTCTCTACTGGGTCGTCAACACGCTGCTCGAGGACCTCACCAACGAGCAGATGCTGGCGATCGCGCGCTCGGCCCAGCCGCTGCACTGAGAGCGAGCGTAAACCCGCGCGAGCCGGCCGCCGGCGCCCCCGCCGGGGGCTCAGAGCGTGCCCGCCGCCGCAGCCTGATCGAGAGCAGCGTTGACGAGCCCGTCCGCGTCGGCGTTCTGCGCGCGCGGCACCGTGCGGATCGACCAGCGCTCAAAGCCCCTGAGCGCCTCCATCGCCTGGAGATACAGCGGGCGCATCGCAGCATGCTTGACCTTGTAGATCCCCTGCACCTGCTTGGCGATCAGCTCGGAGTCCCCGACCACCTCCACCTCGCTCGCGCCCAGATCACGAGCTCGCGCGAGACCCAGCAGCAGGGCGCGGTACTCGGCCACGTTGTTGCTCGCCCGGCCCAACAGCTCCGCGTGCTCGCCCAGCAGCTCGCCGTCGGGCGAGCTGATCACGCACGCAGCAGCCGCAGGCCCCGGGTTCCCGCGGGCGCCCCCGTCGACGTGGACGATCACCTTCATGGCGAAGGATTATGCAGGCAGCCTGGGACGCCGACCTGGGCGCCGTCGAGTTCCGGACCCAGAACGGCTAGGTTGCGCGTGCGAGCGGCAGCAGGTCGCCTGCCACGCGCGCTCGGCGACGGTCGCGCACGATCCGACGCTGGCCGCTCTCCTCGGCGCCGGCGGCGCTCGAACGGCCGTAGCGAGCACGCCGGTCGAACTCACGGCGATCGATGATCACCTCGACGTTCTGATCGCCGCGGTAGTGCTCCACCAGCTTTGGATAGAGCTCATCGGCAAGCGGCTTGGGTACGACGCAGTAGATCATCTCCACGCCGATGTTACTCTCCGTGCGCCAATAAGCAAGAGGCGCAACCAGGATTAAACGCGCGTCAGCGACAGCGTGCCGGAATCGCCGGCCACCGCGTTTCCGACGCGCTCCTCGCGCTCCAGCTCGCTCAGCTCGGTGCCCTGCGCGGTGGCCCGGGCGGCGGGCAGATCCTCGCTGAGATCGACCTCGTAGCGATACCAGCTCAGCTCCCACGCGACCACGATCACGACAACGCTCTCGAGATGTTCGGCCGAGCGCACGTTGACCTCGGGTGCGCCGAGCGAGCGCGCGACCCCCGCCACCCTGCGCGGAAACTCGCTCGCGTTGAACACCTCGAGCGCACCCGCCAGATAGGAGGTGCCCGGGTCCACCGGGGCGGGGCTCCCAGGCGCGAGGCCATCGGGAGCCGCAGGCGCATCGCTGGCCGCGAACGCGGCGACGGGAGCCGTGCCTGCGCGCGGCGTCACGGACTCCGCCTCGGCGCCTGGCCGCGCGTATCCGTCGAGGAAGTCATAGCTCGCCGGCGCCTGCACGTCGGAGCTGCCGGGAGCGAGTGGGTCGATGCTCTCGCCAGGAGGCCTGTCCACCTGGCGCACCCTGAAGGGCACAGGCAGGCGCTCGAAGAAGCTTCGCCCACGCCGGGCCCGCAGCGGCGGCAGCGCCATCGTGGGGCTGTCTCGCTCGCGCATCCAGCCCTCGTGCGCCGCTCGGGGAGCGCACAGCTCGCACACCGTCCTGCGCCTACCTGCCGCCAGGAAGATGTCCGGCTGCTCCCCGCGCAACAGGCGCCGCTCGCAGACATCGCACGCCACATCCGGCTGCGAGGTGACGATCGTACGCGTGGCCATGGCCCATCAGGGTAGCCGCCCGCGCGCCCGCGCGCTGCCCGCCCTACTCACGCGTGGGCCGCGGCGCGTGTATCGCCGCCCTGCTCGAGCAGCTTCTCGGACAGCTGCGCAGGCACCTGCTCATAGCGCAGGAACTCGAGCGTGTAGTCGCCCTGGCCGGCCGTGATCGAGCGCAGATCGGGCGCATAGCTGAGCATCTCGGCCATCGGCGCCTCGGCCCTGATCTCGGTCATCTCGCCCACCGCCTCCATCCCCAGGGGATGGCCGCGACGGCTGCTCAGGTCCCCGATCACGTCGCCCACGTGGCTCTCGGGCACCGACAGCCTGACCAGCATGATCGGCTCCAGCAGCACCGGGTCGGCCTCCTGCAGCGCCTGGCGCATCGCCTGGGCGCCGGCCAGCTTGAACGCGATCTCGGAGGAGTCCACCGAGTGGTGGGCGCCGTCGATCAGGCGCACACGCACCCCCTGCACGGGGTAGCCCGCGAGCACCCCCTCCCGCATCGCCTCGCGCACCCCTTTCTCGACAGCCGGGATGAACGAGCCTGGAATCACACCGCCCTTGATCTGATCGACGAACTCGAAGCTCGCCCGCTCCGGGTCGTTGAGCACGTCCTGCCCGAGCGGCTCTATCTCGATGCGGCAGTCGCCGAACTGGCCGCGTCCACCGGACTGCTTCTTGTGCCTTCCGTGAGCTCCGGCCGGACGGCGGATCGTCTCCTGGTAGGGCACGCGGGGCGGCTTCAGCGTCACCTCCACCCCGAAGCGCTCGCGCAGGCGGTCCACGATCACCTCGACGTGGACCTGGGAGAGCCCCGCCACGATCTGCTCGCCCGTCTGCTGGTCGCGGTGCAGGTCGATCGTGGGGTCCTCCTCCTGCAGGCGGTGGAGGGAGGCGAGCACCTTCTCCTCGTCGCCCCTGCTCTTCGGTGCCACCGCGAAGGCCATCACCGGCGCCGGAAGCTTCACCCGCGGCATCTCGATCGGCTCGTCGCGCGCGGCCAGCCAGTCTCCGGCTCGCGTCTCCTTGAGCTTGGCCACCGCGCCGATGTCCCCTGGCCCGAGCTCCTGCACGTGCTCGACATCCTTGCCCTTGAACAGCAGCAGCTGGCCGATCCGCTCCTTCGCGTGGGAGTGGTTGTTGAGCACCTGACTGTCTGCATGCAGGACGCCCTGGTAGACGCGCAGCAGGTTGATCCGCCCCGCGAACGGGTCGGCGCGGGTCTTGAACACATAGGCGAACAGCTCGCGCTCCTCACTGGGCCCGAGCTCCACCTCGCCCACCTTCAGCGAGCCGTGCTTGACCGGCGAGGGCAGGTCCTCGACGATCGCGTCGAGCAGGCGCGAGGTGCCGAGGTTGCGCGTGGCGCAACCGCACACCACCGGGAAGATCCTGCCGTGGTTGGTGCCCTCCTTCAGCGCGCTCACGATCTCCTCGTGCGAGATCTCCCCGCCGTCCAGGTAGCGCTCCATCAGCGAATCCGAGACTTCGCAGACCTCGTCCATCAGCTTCTCGCGGTACTCCTGCGCCCGCTCCGCCCACTCCTGCGGGATCGGGATCTCGCTCCAGCCCGCACGCTCGGCGGAATCCTGACGGAAGGCCGTCATGTCCACCAGGTCCACCACGCCCTGCAGCTCCTGCTCGACGCCCATCGGTATCTCGGTCGCCACGACGTGGGGTCCGAACGCGCTCTTGAGCTGCTCCAGCGTGCGGTAGAAGTCCGCGCGCTCGCGGTCGAGCATGTTCACGAACAGCATGCGCGCAAGGTCGAGCTCGGCCGCCCGAGCCCACAGGCGGACCGTCGTGACCTCCACCCCCATCACCGCGTTGACCACGAACACGGCCGACTCGCACACGCGCAGGACCCCCAGGGCATCAGCCACGAAGCTCGGCTCGCCCGGCGTGTCGAGCAGGTTGATCTTGCGATCCCGCCACGCGAAAGAGCTGAGCGTCGCCGAGATCGACATCTGGCGTGCCTGCTCGTCGGGGTCCGAATCCGAGACCGTGCTGGCGTCAGGGACCGAGCCCAGGCGGCCGGTCACCCCGGCCTCGAACAGCAGCGCCTCGTGCAGCGAGGTCTTTCCCGCGCCGCGGTGGCCTACAAGGGCGACATTGCGAATCCGGTCCGCCGGTGGGCGGTCTCCCATTCCTCGCATGCGATCTCCTCTCTAGACACCTCTCAGACGACGATACCGCCGTTCGCACGCTCGCGCCAGGGTGTTCGGACCGCGCCGATCAAAGGGGCGTTGGCGACGGATCGGCGGGCTCACCCGGCGTCGCGGTCTCGGTGAGAGTGGCGCGCAGGCGCCGATACTCCTCCTCGCCGATCTCACCGGATACGAGGCGACGATCGAGCAGATCGCGCGCCGAGACCGGCCCGCCACCGATCGGGGCCTGGGGCGTGACCCCGATCCCGCGGCTGCGGTTGAGCCAGATGATCACCGCCACAGCCAGGGCGACTAGAAGCACGAGCATGACAGCCGCAAACACCCAGCCTCCGCCGTCCATGTGATCGAAGTGGCCTTCGTACCTCATGGTCTGAGGCTAGGCGGCCCCCGCGGCCTCGGTATCCGAGCCCTGTCGCATTCCTCAGCGGAGAACTACCTAGATCGTCAGCCTTCCATTCGGTGCGCGCATGCGCGCACCGGGCACCGGCGCATGCGCCGGTGCCGACCACCGTGCATGCACGGTGGTCTACAGCCCAGGTATCAGCTCAGTCGTCCTGCATGCGCGAGCGGAGCCCAATCTTCGCTCAGTCGTCGAAGGACTCCTCCTGCATGCGCGAGCGCAGGCGCAGGACGGCCTTGGTGTGCATCTGTGAGACCCGTGACTCGGTCACCCCGAGCACCTCACCGATCTCCCGCAGGGTCAGGTTCTCGTAGTAGTAGAGGGCGATCACGAGCTTCTCGCGCTCGGGGAGCATCGCGATCGAGTCGGCGATCCTGTCCTTGAGATCGCCCAGGTCCAGTGCCTTGGCGGGATCGGGTGCGCCCGGATCCTCGATCGTGTCCATCAGCGAGACCTGATCGCCGCTCGAGTCCGACACGCTCCACAGCTCATCCAGGGCCACGATCGAGGAGTGCGAGATCGCGAGCAGCGACTCGTTGAGTTCCTCGATCGAGATTCCCATCTCCGCTGCGATCTCCGCGTCGGTGGGCGCGCGCTGCAGGGTGTGCTCGAGCTTGGCGTTCGCGCGCTCGACCTCGCGGGCACGGGCGCGAACGCTGCGGGGGACCCAGTCCAGGGAGCGCAGCTCATCGATGATCGCACCCTTGATGCGCATGATCGCATAGGTCTCGAACTTGATGTCCCTAGAGAGGTCGAAGCGCTCGATCGCCGAGATCAACCCCACGAGGCCATAGGAGATCAGGTCGGCCTCCTCCACGTGGGGAGGCAGGCCCGCGGCCGTCCGCCCGGCCACGTACTTCACCAGCGGGGAGTAGGCGACGACCAACCGCTCGCGTACGCGGCTGTCGCCGTCGTTCTTATAGCGCCGCCACAGTTCGCGCAGCTCGATCGGTTTGACGTTCGTCTCCAGGGTTCCATCCCCCCTAGGCCCGAGGGTGACTGCGCGCATAGGCGCTTCTAAGCCTGGCGGACTCTACCCGAGTGTAAATCTGGGTGCTAGACACGCTGGCATGCCCGAGCATCTCCTGGATGCTGCGAAGGTCCGCTCCGCCGTCCAGGAGGTGCGTGGCGAAGCTGTGCCTCAGCGCGTGCGGGGAGCTGCCCTCGGCCACGCCGATCCTCGCCGTCCACGTTCGCAGCCTGCGGCGGACGTCGCTCGTTCCCAGCGGTCGACCGGTCTTCGACAGGAACAGCGCATCCCACGAGCCGCCCGCCCGCATCGCTGCCCCGACCCGTCCCGGCGCGCGCTCCTGGGCGCGCTCGGGCGCCGCCAGGGCGCCCCGGGCACGCTCCAGGTACAGCCGCACCGCGGCCATCGCCGGCTCGCCCACAGGCACGAAGCGCGTCTTGCGTCCCTTGCCCTCCACCCGCAGCTGCTCGCCGTCGTGGTCCACGTCTGCCGTCCTCAGCGACACGATCTCCTCTGCCCGCAGGCCACACGAGTAGGCGAGCTCGAACATCGCGCGGTCGCGCACCTCGAGCGGGTGGGCGGGCATTCCATTGGGGATGCCATCGAGCAGGCGCGCCGCCTCGCGCGCGGTGAGCACCCGGGGAAGATGGTCCGCCCGCCTCGGCGTCGAGACCAGGTCGGCCGGATTCTGGGCGACCTCGCCGTGCTCGCGTTGGCTCGAGAAGAGGGCCCGCAGGGCGGCCAGCTTGCGCGCCGAGGTACTCGGCGCGGCGCTCTGCTGAGAGAGGCGGGCGATGTAGCGGCGCACCGCCTTGGGGCCCACCTCCTGCGGTGTCAGCCCCTGAGCCACCGCCCAGTCGGCGAACTGACCCAGATCGGTCATGTAGGCCCTGCGCGTGCGCGGTGCCGCGTCGCGCCTGCCCAGGTCCTCGTCGAGCAACCCGATGGCCTGCTCCCATACCCCCGCCAGCGAGCGCCCACGCCCGCTCGATGCCTCCGTTGCCCCGTTCATGCCGTGGACTGATTCGCCGCCAGCGCTGCACCGCCTGCCTTCGCCTCAGTCGGCGCACGCCGCCACCGTGATCCGGGACGCGCGGACAGTGGGGGCATCCAGGGCCCGATGTCGGCCATGTCCGCGCCCGCCGCGCCCTGTATAACCATGGTGATACATCGGCGCGTGTGGAGTACATTCACGGTGATGAGCGCCTCCCCGCCGATCGCGCGCAGCACACGAATTCCCGCAGGCGAGAATGCCGCCTACGGCCCCGTTGGCCGCTCTGCCTGGCTCGACGTGGACTGGCGCGCAAACCAGCGCTGGGTTCAGGTTGACGGCGACGCCGTCAACGTGATCGAGGTCGGCGAGGGACCGCCCGTGGTGTTCGTCCACGGCCTGTCCGGGTCGTGGCCCAACTGGCTCGAGCAGCTCCCCGTACTCGCCGCCGAGCACCGCGTCGTCGCGATCGACCTGCCTGGCTTCGGCAGCTCGCCGATGCCCGCTGGGGAGATCTCGATATCCGGCTACGCCCGCCTGCTCGACCGCCTGCTCGGCCAGCTCGGCATCGATGCCGCGGCGCTCGTGGGCAACTCGATGGGCGGCTTCATCGCCGCCGAGCTCGCCATCGCCTTCCCCCAGCGCGTCGAGCGACTCGTGCTGATCTCCGCCGCCGGGATCTCCACCCACGGCGATCCCCGTACCGAGCGAGCCATCCCCAGCCTTCGCCGCGCCGAGCGGATCCTCGCCGCGACCGGCGCATGGGTAGCCTCGAAGTCCGACACCGTCGCCCGCAGGGCGAGGCTGCGCGAGGCGACCCTCAACATCGTCGTGCGCCATCCTTCACGCCTGCCCGCCGCGCTCGCCGCCGAGCAGCTGCGCGGCGCCGGCAAGCCCGGCTTCCTGATGGCGCTCGAGGCGATCCTCGGCTACGACGTCCGCGAGCGCCTGCCCGAGATCGTCTGCCCGACGCTGATCGTGTGGGGCGACGGCGACCGCCTGATCAACGTGCGCGACGCCGATGTCTTCGCCGAGCTGATCCCGGACTCGCGCAAGGTCATCTTCGAGGACACCGGCCACATGGCCATGCTCGAGCGCCCCGCCGCCTTCAACGTGCTGCTCAAGGACTTCCTGGCCGAGTAGCGCCCCGAGGCCGACTCGCGCGCGGGCGTGTGTGCGCGCACACGCGGGCGCGCAAGTCGAGTGATCGCGGCAGGGGTGCCCAGCTCGGCTGCCCGAGCTCGGCTGCAGCTCAGCTCGTGACCGCGCCCTGGGCCGCGCTGCCCACGAGCTTGGCGTACTTCTGGATCGCCACGTCCACGTGTTCGTCAGCTCGAGCACCCGGCGTGTATGAGGCGAGGCGCTCGGCGATCTGCTCGTCGCTGAGCGCCACCGAGAGCGTGCGGGCATCCACGTCGAGCGTGATCTCATCGCCGTCTGCGAGCGCGCCGATCGGCCCGCCGCGGATCGCCTCCGGAGCCACGTGAGCGGCCATGAAGCCGTGGGTCGCTCCCGAGAAGCGCCCGTCGGTGATCAGCACCACGCTCTCGCCGAGGCCCTCCCCCACGATCGCCGCTGTCACGGCGAGCATCTCGCGCATGCCCGGACCACCCGCCGGCCCCTCACCCCGGATCACGACCACGTCCCCCTCCGCGATCTCCTTGGCCAGGACCGAAGCCATCGCGGCCTCCTCGCCGTCGAACACGCGCGCGGGGCCGGCGTGCACGCGGCGCTCATGGCCGGAGAGCTTGACCACGCAGCCGTCCGGCGCGATGTTGCCGCGCAGGATCGCGAAGCCACCCGTCGGTTTGAGCGCTTCCTCGAGCGGGCGCACCACGCGCTGGCCCTCCGTCTCCTGCGCCTCGGCGGCGTGTTCGCCGATCGTGCGCCCGGTGACCGTCTGCGCGTGCTCATTGAGGACGCCTGCTTCGCTCAGGCGCTTGAGCACCAGCGGCACACCTCCGGCCTCGTACAGGTCGGTGGCCACGTAATGGCCTCCGGGCTGCAGGTCGCAGAGCAGCGGCGTGCGCTCGGAGATGCGATCGAACTCCTCGATCTGCAGCGGCACCCCCATTTCCCTGGCAACAGCCAGCAGGTGCAGCACCACGTTGGTGGAGCCGCCGCTCATGGCAGCCGCTGCGATCGCGTTCTCCAATGCCTCCTTGCTGATGACCTCGCTGGGCAGCTGGCCGCGGCGCAGGACGTCCATCACGAGCTCTCCAACCTCGACGGCCACCTGGAGCTTGCGCCCGTCCTCCGCGGGGACCATCGCCGAGCCGGCGGGCGAGATGCCGAGAACCTCGAAGGCCATTGCCATGGTGTTGGCGGTGAACTGGCCGGCGCAGGCGCCGGCGCCCGGAGAGGCGGCCTCCTCCAGTTCGTGCAGCTCCTCCTCGGTGATCTTGCCTGCGGCGTGCGCGCCGACGGCCTCGAAGACCTGCTGGATGGTGACCTGCTCGCCCTTGAACCAACCGGGGCGGATCGAGCCCCCGTAGAGCATCAGCGAGGGTATGTTCAGGCGCGCCAACGCCATCACGGTGCCCGGGATCGTCTTGTCGCAGCCCGAGATGGCGACCACCGCGTCGAAGGCGTGGGCCGAGGCCACCAGCTCGATCGAGTCTGCGATCAGCTCCCTGGAGACCAGCGAGGCGCGCATCCCCGCCGTACCCATCGTGATGCCGTCCGAGATCGCGATCGTGTTGAGCTCCATCGGCGTGCCGCCGGCCCTGCGGATGCCCTCCTTGACCTTGGCCGCCAGCACGCGGTTGTTGAAGTTGCAGGGCATCGTCTCGATCCACGAATGCGCCACGCCCACGATCGGCTTGGCCAGATCCTCGGCCGTGTAGCCGATGCCGTGCAGATATGCCCGGGCGGCCGCGCGCTCGGGCCCCTCGGTGAGGGCACGACTGCGGTGCTTGACGTCAAAGGCTCCGGGAGGGCTCACGCGGCGCGCACATTACCGTGCCGGCCGAGCTTCGACCGCTGCGCCCGCTGCTGCTCCCAGCGGTCGAGACGTGCGAGGTCGCGGCGGACGCGCTCGGGGTCGATCTGGCGTCCCGGCAGGTGCATGTTGGCCTCACCGATCAGGCGTCGCTCGTCGGCCGTCAGCGCCATCCACTTGGCCAGCACGTCGTCCGAGTGCGGCAGTCGCGAGCTGCCGTAGGGCTTGGAGTCATCGGGAAAGGCCACGCAGTACTCGTTGAGCAGCTCCCCCGTGTCGGGCACATAGGCCACGATCGGCTTGTGCGGATAGATCAGGTAGGCGTAGGCCGCGCCCTCCCCACCGTTGCGATCGGCGAGTGCGCCCCAGACGCGCAGGAAACCGAGGTCGCGGTACATCGACCAGTCGTGCTCGTCCACGCACGAGCGCAGCAGCGCCCGCGCGCGCTGCTCGGCGCGGCGTTCCCTGCCCGGGTCATAGCTGCCCGCCCCCGCGCTCGTCCGCAACGCCCACACATGGCGAGCACGCGCCACGGTGCGCGCGAGCGTCGGGCGCATCAGCTCCCACACGAGCACCACGAGCACGACCGCGCCAGTGCCCAGCGCGAGTGCCATCGACGCTAGAGGCTGGCCCCGGGCGCGCCGCCGGCAGCCCGGGGAAAGAAGATCACACGCTCTGCGTCACGGGGGACTTCAGCGAAGCTCTTGACCAGCTCGGCCTCGCGGCGCCCACCCGCCGTCTCGCTCGGAACCGCAGCCCACATCCCCGCGTCGAGCTCGCGGCGAAACGCCTCGATCAGCTCCTGCTCCTGCGCCGGCACCTCCACGTCGCCCTCGGCGAGCACGATCTCGCCATGACCGGGCTTCATACGCAGCAGCTTCATCGTCGCTCGATTATGGCAAACCAGCAGCGCTCGAACGCCAGTTCGTCCGCACGGCCGCGAGGTCCATCACGTCCACCGGACCCGGCCCCGCCCCCACGTCGCGCAACCCGTGCGCCACGGCCGCCCCGGCCAGCGCGCGCGCGATACGCGCAGCCTCCAGGGGCGTGCGCCCGAGCGCAAGCTGCGCCGCCAGCACCGAGGAGTGCGTGCAACCCGAGCCATGGGCGGCCCCGTCGGGGTGGCGCACGCCCTCGATGCGCACCACGCGACCGTCTCCAGCCGAGTCGAGAAAGAGGTCGCTCGCTCGCGCGCGATGCCCGCCCGTGAGCACCACGATCCGCGGACCAAGCGCCAGCACGGCCCTCGCGAGAGCCTCGGCCTCCAGATCGTCCTCATCACACCGATCCGCCTCGGCCGAGTCCCGGTGGGCTGGATCCTCGGCACGGGCCGCAGGCACGCCGGCCAGCACCCGCGCCTCGGGCAGGTTGGGGGTCAGGACGCTCGCCCGTGGCAGGATCTCGCGCACGAGCGCCTGCCGAGCGTCCTCCTCCAGCAGCCGCGCGCCGGACTCCGAGACCATCACGGGATCGACCACCACCGGGGTGCCGCTCGGCAGCTCCTCGAGCGCCTGCGCGACCGCCAGCGTCACCTCGACCGTGCCCAGCATGCCGACCTTCACCGCATCCACGGTGATGTCCGCGAGCACCGCCCGGACCTGGGCGAGCACCATCTCCGGCGGGATCGGGTGGACGGCGCGCACCTCCACCGTGTTCTGCGCGGTGATGGCCGTGATCGCGCTCGTGCCGTGCACGCCACAGCGCGCAAAGGCCTTCAGGTCAGCCTGGATGCCAGCGCCGCCACCGGAGTCCGAGCCGGCGATCGTGAGCGCGGTGGCGGTCAGGAGCCCGAGGGGATCGCGGGACGGTTGCGCGCGAGGAAGATCGAGTAGCTGCCGATCGCCGTGACCAGCAGGCGCCCGTCCTCGTGGTGCACCTCGCTGCGCATCACCGCCGTGGTGCGGTTGCGACGGTCGAGCGTCGTGCGGCACACGATCTCGCCCTCGACCGCCGTCTGGATGTAGTTGACCGCGATGCTGATCGTCGCGATGCGCTCCTGCTCGCTCGTCTGCGCCCACAGCGTCGAGCCCATGCAGTAGTCCACCAGCGCATACGTGACCACCCCCGACAGCAGCCCTCCCCCGTTGATCAGCTCGGGACGGATCCGCAGGCGGATCGTCTGGGGGTCCTCCCAGCGCATACCGACGAAGCGCGTGATCCCGTCCAAGGATCTCGGCCCCTCGGCGTGAAGCTTGGCTGGATCGCTGGCCACGAGCCAGGAGGCTATCCAACCGCGCGGCTCGTGCAGCGCCTCCCCTGGGCGATCGGAGACGCCGAAACGCCGAAGGCCCGCGCTCCCACACGAAGGACACACTCCTGACACAGTGAGCTCGCAAAATCGGCACAGAGTGGCCCTACGTGTCACATTCTGCGCCGTAGCGTGGAGTGCGTGTCCTGCAACGAGTGCTCGCCGCCCTCCTCGCCCCGTGCCCTCGGGCGTGTGGGCGAGGAGATGGCCGCCGCCCACCTCACCCGACTCGGCTTCGCTGTCATCGCACGCAACGTGCGCACCCGCCGCGGCGAGATCGACCTGATCGCCCATGACGGGAACGCGCTGGTGTTCGTCGAGGTCAAGACGCGCCGAGGCAGTTCGCACGGCGGGTATCTCGACCCGGCGACCACGCCTCTGGCGGGCCTGCGAAGCTCGCAGCGCTCGCGCCTGCGTCGTCTCGCGGTGGCATGGCTGAGCGAGGACCGTCCGGACAGGCCGACGGCCCGGACGATCCGCTTCGACGCCATCGGCGTCACCCTCGACCGCCGCGACCGGCTGGTGCGCCTCGACCACGTCGAAGCTGCCTGGTAGGGACTGCGCGCGCCTACAGAGCGAGCTGCTGGTAGGCCAGCGACTGAAACGACATCCGGTGCAGCGGCGAGACGCCGTTGCGAAGGATCGCCTCGCGGTGCGAGGGGGTGGAGTAGCCGACGTGCTCGGCAAAGCTCCAGCCAGGGTGCTGAATGTCGGCATGGCGCATGTAGCGGTCGCGCGTGACCTTGGCGACGATCGACGCGGCTGCAATCGCCGCGCTGGTCGCGTCGCCGTCGATGATCGCGCGCTGCGGGCGCTCGAACTCGGCCACGGAGAAGCCGTCCACGAGACACAGCACCTCCCCGCTCGCCTCGCGGGTGACACCTCGCAGGGCGTCGCGCAGCGCTGCCAGGTTCGTCTTGTGCAGCCCGCGCGTGTCGATCCCGCGCACGCACCGGCACACGACGTGCACGCGCGCGGCGCTGCGCAGCACCAGCGGGTAGAGCGCCTCGCGCGCCTCAGGGCTGTGCTGCTTGGAGTCGTTCAGGGCGGCCAGCGAGCGCAGCTCCCGGGTCGTGAGCGTCTCGTAGTCGAACAGCACCCCCGCCGCCACCAGTGGGCCGGCGAGGCACCCACGTCCGGCCTCGTCCGCGCCGGCCACCAGGCGAAAGCCGAGGCGGCGATCGAAGGCGAACAGGCGTTGCCCGCTTGTCGCGCGACGGCGCCTGCGCCTGGAGCGCGCCGAGGAGCCGGAGCTACGCGATGAGGCACCCGCCATCTCGTCTGCCGGCGGGACCTCGTCGCTAGAGGATCCCGATTCGATCGGGGGGCCAGTAGGTGGCGACGGCTCCGCCGATGATCCATCCCGTGGGGACCGGTCCCCAGTACCGGCTGTCGTCAGAGTCGCCACGATTGTCGCCCATCATGAACCAGTGGTCGGCCGGAATCTTGATCGGCCTGAGGAAGTTGCATTCCGGGCCGCCCGTCTGAGCGCACGGGCGGATGTAGGAGTCCTTCTCGGCGACGAACGAGCTCTTGCCCGCGGCCTTGCGAAAGACGTGGCCTTCCTTGATGTACATTTCGTCGCCCGGACCGGCCACGATGCGCTTGATGAAGTTCACGCTGGCCTGCTTGGGGTTCGGCTGTGAGCAGGCCGCACCGCTCAGCCTGTTGGGAGTGCCGCACTCCTGCTGCTCGGCACCTTCCGGCGGATGAAACACCGCTATCTCACCGACGTGAGGTTTGCTGAAGTCCATGCCGATGCGGTTGACGAGCACGCGCTGGCCAACCGCGAGCGTCGGTTCCATCGAGCCGCTCGGTATCCGATAGGGCTTGATGATCCACTGCTGGATCCCCAGCGCCAGACCGAGCGCCACTGCGATGATCACGACCAGCTCGACGATCGAGCTCGTGAGCGATTTCGAGCGGTGCTTGCCGGGCTTGGCGGCGGTCTTGGCGGCGGGATTCACGCCGGCTGGTCGCCGGCGGATGCACCGTCGTCGGCGCCACCGGCATCGGAGGAGGTATCGGTCGCGTCCGCCGCTGCTGGCGCGGGCATACCGGGCGTCTGGGACTCAGCGTCCGCCTCGGCCTCATTGCCGACCTCGTCCTCCGTGGCTGACACAGCGTGTTCCTGACTGGTGCCCTCGACGACGCCACCGCCGGCCTGCTGGCCGATCTCCGATCGGTCGGCGCTGACCTCGACAACCGCCTCCTCCGCGGTCACTCCATCCGCGTCCGTAGCCTCGGTGGGCTCGTGGAGCAGACCCGGCTGAACGGCCTCTTCCGGACCCGTGTAGCGACGCTCGCGCACCCGTGCGCGCTTGCCCACCCGGTCGCGCAGGTAGTAGAGCTTCGCCCGCCGTACGTCGCCTCGTGCCGCCAGCTCGATGCGCTCGATCTTGGGGGAGTGCACAGGGAACATGCGCTCCACGCCAACGCCGAAGGACTGCTTGCGTACGGTGAACGTCTCGCGCGCGCCGTGGCCCTGGCGCTTGATCACGACCCCCTCGAAGACCTGCACACGGCTGCGCTGGCCCTCGATGACCTGGAAGTGCACCTTCACGCGGTCGCCCGGGGAGAAGTTGGGAACGCGGCGCAGCTGCGCGCGCTCAATGGTTGCGATGACGCTGCTCATGACAGAAGGAGGGCCGCGCTTTGATCGACCACTGGAGGCCCCGTGACGGAGCGCTCGGCCAGCGCGAGGCAGCAATGGTAGCGAACAGTTGGCTCGCCACGCCTCACCAGGCGGGCGCTCAGCCCTGCGAGCGCCCGCGCGCGAGATCCAGACCGCGTTCGCGGCTGCGCTCGCGCCGCCACTGCTCGACGCGCGCGTGATGCCCCGAGAGGAGCACCTCCGGCACCCGCCAGCCGCGGTACTCGGCCGGACGCGTGTAGTGGGGATACTCCGGCTGGCCCTCCAGCGCGACGCTGAAGGACTCCTCGGCGGCCGACTCCTCGTGTCCGAGCGCGCCCGGAAGCTTGCGCATGACGGCGTCGCAGAGGACCATCGCCGCCAGCTCCCCGCCGCTGAGCACGTAGCGCCCGATCGAGACGACGTCGCTTGCGAAGTGCTCGAGTATGCGCTCGTCGAAGCCCTCGTAGCGTCCGCACAAGAGCGTCAGCGCGGGCTCACCCGCGAGCTCGTCCACCAGCCGATCGTCGAGCAGCCGCCCGCCCGGGGCCAGCGCGATCACCCGCCGACGCTCACGCAGAAGCACAGGATCGACGCCGTAGTGGGCACGCAGCGCGCTGTCGAGGACGTCGACGCGCAGAACCATGCCGGCGCCGCCGCCGAAGGGGGTGTCATCGACCTGCCCGCCGCTCAGCGGCGTGTGCTCGCGCACGTTCACGCACTCCAGGCTCGAGCCCGCCGCCAGCACGTTGCTGACGTGACGCTGCGAGGAGAACCACTCAAACCACTCGGGAAACAGCGTGAATACATCGACGTTCATCGCGGCGCCTCCCCGGCTCGACCGGCGTCAGCCGCGGGCGCGCCGGGCTTCGGCGGCGTCCCGTCGAGGAAACCAGAGTCGACCTCGATCCGTCGCGCCGCCGGCTCGACTGCGCGGATGGCGTCTTTGACCATCGGGATCAGCAGCGGCGCGCCTCCGTCGGGCGGAAGCACCTCGAGCGCCTCGCAGGAGGGCAGCTCGAGCATGCTCGTGACCGTCCCCAGCAGCCGCTCGCCGTCGATGACCGCGCAGCCCTCGAGTTCGTGCGCCCACCATTCGCCCTCCTCGAGCTTGGGGGCGTGGCTGGCGTCGACGGCCAGCTCGCAGCCGCGCAGCACCTCGGCCGCCTCACGATCCTCGACGCCATCCAGACGCACGATCGGGCGCCGCTCTGTTCCGGCGCGGCGCACGATCGCCGCGGTGCGCCCCGACACCGTCACCTCTGTCCCGAGACTCAGCAGTCGTGCCCGCGGACGGGTCACATAGAAGCTTCCATCCAGGCCATGGGGGCGCCCGACCCGTCCCACCGCCATGCTCGCCGGAGCGTCCTGCGCCGGGGCGCCATGCTCGACCTCGCCTCGCTCGCCGGTCAATCGACGATGTCGAGGAGCACGTGGCTTCCCTCGCCGGCCGCAGCTGCTTTGACAACGGCGCGCAGCGCGTGAGCCGTGCGCCCGCCCCGGCCGATCACCCTGCCGTAGTCCTCCGCCGCCACGCACAGCTCGAGCACGATCGTGCCGCCATCCTCCTCGAACTGCTCGACCGCAACCGCGTCCGGGTCGTCGACCAGGCCTTCGGCGAGGTATTCCAACAGGCGCTTGGGATTATCGGTGGGCATCTCGGTGGCGCCCGGCGAGCCGCTAGCCGGTCCGGGTCTCGATGCCCTGTATGCGCAGCAGCTTGCGTACCGTATCCGTCGGTTGGGCACCACGCGCCAGCCAGTTGCGCGCCCGCTCCTCGTTGATCACGATCGTCGAGGGGTTCGTCTGCGCGTTGTAGTGGCCGATCGTCTCGATCACGCGACCGTCGCGCGGAGAGCGCTGATCGGCAACGACCACACGCCACATCGGGTCCTTCTTGCCGCCCACTCGCGTGAGCCTGAGCCTGACTGCCACGGTTTCCTCTCTGGTGCTGAACGAAGTCTCGAGGTGCCTCAGCGAACGCTCTTGGACTGGAGCGTCATGCACATCGAGCCATAGAGCTTAGACGGTGCGCCGCCGGGGCGCAGAATCGGATCGTTGCGTGGTGCGGCGCACCTCAGCGCGCGTTACGCATCAGCGCGCCGATATCAGGCATCTTGCCGCGCCCCACCTGGCGCATCACCTTGCGCATCTGGCCGAACTGCTTGACCAGTTTGTTGACCTGCTGGACGTTGGTGCCCGATCCCCGTGCGATGCGCAGCCGGCGCGAGCCCTTGATCAGCTCTGGGCGGCGGCGCTCTTCAGGTGTCATCGACAGGATGATGGCCTGGATCCGGTCGAGCTCGCGCTCGTCCACCTTCATGTTCTTCAGCTGCTGGCCGCCGAAGCCGGGGATCATGCCCAACAGGCTGGTCAGGGGTCCCATTTTGCGGATCATCTTGAGCTGGTCCAGGAAGTCGTCGAGCCCGAACTCGTTGCGCCTGAGCTTGCGCTCCAGCTCGCGCGCGTCGCCCTCGTCGAACTGCTGCTCGGCCTTCTCGATCAGGCTCATCACATCGCCCATCCCGAGAATCCGCTGGGCCATGCGATCGGGGTGGAAGCGCTCGAACTGCTCGAGCTTCTCCCCCGTGGAGGCGAACAGGATCGGCTTGCCCGTGACCGCCTTCACCGACAGCGCCGCGCCCCCTCGCGCATCCCCGTCGAGCTTGCTCATCACCACGCCGTCGAACTGCACAGCCTCGGCGAAGCTCTCGGCGACGTTGACCGCGTCCTGCCCGGTCATGGCATCGACCACGAGCAATACGTCGGTCGGTTTGACCGCGTCGCGGATCCGCACGAGCTCGGCCATCAGCTGCTCGTCCACGTGTAGACGGCCGCTCGTGTCCACGATCAGCACGTCCTTGCCCTCGCTCCTGGCCCGCTCCAGTGCCCAGGAGGCGATCTCGACGGGATCGCGGTCGGGGTGGGTGGGGTCCCGGAAATAGACGGCGGCTCCCGCCTGCGCGCCGACCTTCACCAGCTGATCGACTGCCGCCGGGCGGTAGACGTCGCAGGCCGCCACCGCCACCGAGGAGGAGTGCTCCTCGCGCAGGTAGCGCGCGAGCTTGGCCGTCGCGGTCGTCTTGCCCGAGCCCTGCAGCCCCGCCATCAGGATCACGGTCGGCGGACGCGAGGAGAAGCTGAGCCCGGCCGAGGCGCCGCCCATCAGCTCCGTGAGCTCCTCGCCCACGATCTTGACGACCTGTTGACCGGGGTTGAGCTTGCCGATCACATCCGCGCCGAGGCAGCGCTCCTTCAGCTGCGCGGTGAACTGCCGCACGACCTTGAAGTTGACGTCTGCCTCGAGCAGCGCGAGGCGGATCTCGCGCATCGCCCCATCGATGTCCTGCTCGGTCAGGGTGCCGTGCTGGCGTACCTCAGAGAGCGTTGCCTGGAGCTTCTCCGCGAGCGAGTCGAACATGACCGCCTGATTCTCGCAGCCGCCGCGCCCGGGTCAGGCGCAGCGTGATTTGGCCGCGCTCAGCGGCCCGCGGAGGGGGGCAGTGGCCGCGGCGGCGCCTCCGGCGGGCCGTCCTTGGGCTCGACGCGGCGCGCGAGCGCCTCGCCGATGCCCCCGAACGCCTGGGCGAACTCGGAGGGCACGACGAACACCTTGTTGGCGTCGCCTTCGGCCAGGGAGGGCAGCATCTGCAGGTATTCGTAGCTGAGCAGCTCGCGATCCGGTTTGCCCTCGTGAATCGCCGTGAAGACCGTGTCGATCGCCTTCGCTTCGCCCTGCGCGCGCAGGATCGCCGCCTGACGCTCGCCCTCCGCGTCGAGGATGGCGGCCTGCTGGGCACCCTCGGCGTTGAGCACCGCCGCCTGCTTTGCCCCCTCGGCCGTGAGGATCTGGGCCTGCTTTTCGCCTTCGGCCGTCAGGATCGCCGCGCGGCGATCGCGCTCGGCGCGCATCTGCTTCTCCATCGCGGTCCTGATGTCCGCCGGCGGGTCGACCGACTTGATCTCCACCCGGTTGATCCGTATGCCCCACTTACCCGTCGCCTCGTCCAGGACGACGCGCAGCTCGGTGTTGACGTTCTCGCGCGCCGTCAGCGTGGCCTCGAGCGACAGCCCGCCGATCACGTTCCTGAGCGTCGTGACCGTCAGCTGCTCGATCGCCTGCAGCGGGTTGGCGATTTCATAGGTTGCCGAGCGTGGGTCGGTGATCGTGAAGTAGAGAACGGTCTCGATGCCCACCACGACGTTGTCTTCGGTGATGACCGACTGCGGCGCGAAGTTGACCACCTGCTCGCGCAGGTCGACCAGCGGCTTGACGCGGTCGATGAACGGCGTGACGATCGTCAGGCCGGGCTCCAGCGTGCGGCTGTATCGGCCCAGGCGCTCGACCACTCCCGCCCGCGCCTGAGGGATCACGCGGATGGAGCGCGAAGCGACGATCAGCGCGAACACGACGATTACGGCGATGACGATCAATGCGGCCATGGGACGGAATTCCTTTCTCGTGACTTACCGAGAGCGTACCCCTAAATCGGTGTACCCCTGACGCGCCTGGCAAACGGACTACGCCGCCTCGCGCGGGTCATCGGCCGGCTCAGTGCATGACCAGGGCGGTGGCTCCGCGTATCTCGACGACCTCGACGCGGTCACCCGCGTCGATCACCTCATCCTCGTCGTAGCTGCGAGCGGTCCACACCTCCCCGCCCTCGATCCGCACGCAGCCGACGCCCTCGTCGTTTGCGATCCGCTCGAGCACGGTGGCGCGCTTGCCGACCAGCGCCGCGGCGCCGGTGCGGATGGCGGGCGGCAACCGGCGGTGACGGCGCGCCACCGGGCGCAGCGTGCCCACCACGATCACCGAGGCGAGCACGAAGACGATCGCCGAGAGCAACGTCCCCACGCCCAGGAGGCTCACGACGCCGGCCAATGCCGCCCCGAGGGCGAAGGGGAGCAGATACAGCCCTCCCTGGTGCATCTCGCCGATGCCGAGGACGGCGGCCGCTACCAGCCAGAGAATCCACATAGGTGCAGGTTAGCTCTCGGCGATCAGGGCACGGGCGAAGTCGTCTGGATCGAACGGCCGCAGGTCCTCGACGGACTCTCCCACCCCGATCAGCTTCACGGGCAGCGCGAGCTCTCGCGCGATCGCCAGCGCGATGCCTCCGCGAGCGGTTCCGTCGAGCTTGGTGAGCACCACGCCGCTGACGTGCGCGGTCTCGGCGAACAGCTTTGCCTGACGCAGGCCGTTCTGGCCCGTGGTGGCGTCGATCGTGAGCAGGGTCTCGTGCGGCGCTCCCTCGAGCTGGCGCTCGATCACCCGACGCACCTTGCCGAGCTCGCCCATCAGGTCCTCCTGGGTGTGCAGGCGTCCGGCGGTGTCCACGATCACCACGTCCACGCCCCGGCTGCGCGCCTGGGCGATCGTCTCGAAGGCGACCGCGCCCGGGTCCGAGCCCTCCGCTCCCGTGACGATCTCGCAGCCGGCGCGCTCGGCCCAGCCTTCCAGCTGCTCGGCGGCGGCGGCGCGAAAGGTGTCGGCCGCGCCCAGCAGCACGCTGACTCCCAGCTCGTTGCGCAGGTGCCACGCGAGCTTGCCGATCGTGGTCGTCTTGCCGGTGCCGTTGACGCCGACCGCCATGATCACCGTCGGCTTGGCGCGGATGTCGATGCGAGCCTCCCCCACGCGGGCGGTGTCCGCGAGCAGCTCGATCAGCCGCTCGCTGAGCGCCTGGCCGCCCTCGAGCTTGCCGGACAGCGCCTCCTCCTCCAGCGTCGCCACGACGGACGCGGTGGTGCTCGCGCCGACGTCGGCCATGATCAGCGCCTCCTCCAGGCGTTCCCATGTCTGCTCGTCGAGCTCCCCGAACAGCGTCGCCTGGATCTCTGAGCCGAGCGCCTGGCGGGTCTTGGCCATGCTCTCGCGCAGCCGGCGGAACAGCCCTCCGCGCTGGCGTCGACCCTCTCCCCCGCCATCCCGGCCGCCGCGGGACCCGTCCGGGGCGCCCTCTGCGGCGGGCCCGTCGGTTATGAACAGATCGCTCCAGTCGCGGGCCACGGGCCGCGCGACGATAGCAGCGCCGCGGTCAGGCGACCTCGGCCACCTCTGGCGCCTGCTCCTCGGCGGGCAGGCGACGAGAGAGCACCTTCGAGACCCCGTCCTGACCCATCGAGATCCCGTACAGCCAGTCGGCTGCCTCCATCGTGCGCTTCTGGTGTGTGATCACGATGAACTGCGCGCGGCCCGAGTAGCGCCGCAGCAGCGCCAGGAAGCGATCGAGGTTGAGGTCGTCGAGCGCCGCCTCGACCTCATCGAGGATGTAGAAGGGACACGGGCGGGCGAGGAACACCGCGAACAGGAACGCGAGCGCGGTCATCGACTTCTCCCCTCCGGAGAGCAGGGACAGGCGCTTGGTCGCCTTGCCGGCTGGGGTGATCTCGATCTCCACCCCCGGCAGCTGCTCCTCCTCGCCACGTATCTCCGCCTCGCTCTCGGCCTCGGCCGCCGCCTCGATCGCCTCGGCATCCTCCGCGCCTGGCGGAAGCGGCTGGCCACCCAGCACCGGACGCGGGCCCTGTTCGTCGGCGACGAGCCTCAAGCGACCCGAGCCGCCGGGAAAGACGTCGCCCACGAGCTCCTCGAAGTTGCGCGCGGCGGCCTGAAAGGTCTCCTCGAAGGTCTCCTGGATCTGGCGGTCGGTCTCGCGGATCACCCCGCGCAGCTCACGCAGCGCCGTCTCGAGGTCGGTCCGCTGGCTCTCCAGCTCCTCGACGTGCTCGAGCGCCTCGGAGTACTCCTCCTGGGCGAGCGGATTGACGGGACCGAGCTGCTCGCGCCTCCGGGTCAGCCGCTCCACGCGAGTGCGCAGCGCCGCGGCGGCCTCCTCGTCCAGTCGCTCGGGGGCGGGCGCGTCCTGCGCCTGAGCTGCGTGCTCCTCGGGGTGGGACTGCTGCTCGCCGGCACGCCCGCCCTCCTCGGCCTCCTGCGCCCCCAGGCCGAGGCGCTCGATCACGGTCTTCAGCTCGAGCTCGGCCTCAGCTGTCTGGTCGCGCAGGCGCTGAGCCGCCACCTCGGCGGCGGTCACGGTCTCGCCGGCCGCGCGCAGCGCCGCCTGGATCTCGGCCTCGGCGGCTGCGCAGCTGCGCAGCTCGGCCGTCATCGACTCGCCCGCCTGGCGATCGGCCGCGAGCTCTCCCTCGAGCTGGAGGACACGGCCCTCGACCGCCTCGACGGCCTGCTGGAGCGCCGCGGCCAGACGCTGCGCCAGTGGGACAGTCGTCCTGTCGGAGGCGATCTGAGCGCGCAGGCGCTCCGTGCGGGCGTGGCGCTCGAGTCGTTCGCGCTCGACGCGCTCGAGCAGCCTGCGCTCGGCCGCCAGCTCGCCCTCGAGCTCGGCCTTGCGCACGGCCAGCGGACCATCCGCGGGCGCCGTGCGGCGCTGCTCGATCAACCAATCGGTGCGCCGCACCAACTCGGCGGTCTCCGACTGTCCTCGCTCACAGCCGCGCAACGCGTCCTCGGCCCTCGTGCGAGCCTCTTCTGCCGTGCGCAGCTCCTGCGCCGCCCGCTCGGAGGAGCCACGGGCCGCGTGCTCTGACTGAGCCGCCTGCTCGGCGGCCGCGATCAGCCGGTCGCGTTCGTTGCGCCGCGCGAGCACGCGCTCGGTGCCGCCCTCGCTCAGCTGGCGGACCTCGCCCCAGGAGGCAAACCAAACCCGACCGCTGCGTGTGGTCGCGATCCCCGAGAAGTCGCGCGGAAGCTCCTCGAGGCGCTCGACCACCCAGGCGTCGGCCAGCAGACGCGCGGCCAGCGCGAGCACCTCCGGCGGCCCGCTGAGGAGATCGATCAGCCTGAGTGCTCCCGCCACGGGCTCGGGATGCTCGCGTGATCGCTCGCGAGCATCCGGCTCGATGCCGGACAGCAGGGCAGTGCCCCCGTCGGGCCCGGCTCGATCGAGCAGCGCCTCGGCTCCAGGGACGTCGCTCACGAGCGCCGCGTCGAGGCGCCCGCCGAGCGCTGCCGCGAGCGCCAGCTCGTAGCCGTCCTGGACGCTCAGCTCCTCGCTCAGCGCCCTCGCGGACCCCTGCTCCGCACCGCTGCTGACGCGCGCATGACCACGCAGGAACTGGTTGGCGGCCGCGAGCTCGGCGCCCACCCGGGCTGCCTCGCGCCGCGCGTCCCGGACGGCGCGCTCGGCGACCGTGAGACGCTCGCGCGCCGCGTCGGCCTCGGCGTCCGCCTGCACGCGCGCCGCGCGGGCCTTCTCGACCTCGGAGGCGACCTCGGCCACGAGCGCGCGCTGGCTCTCGCGTTCCTGCGCCAGCTGGGCGATCTCGCGCTCGATCTCCTGCTCGCGGCCGGCTTCGATCTCGGCGAGCTCGGCTTCGAGTGCCGCTATCCGCTCGGCGCCGTCTGCCACGCGGCTACCCTCGCCCTCCTCGCTGCCGTGGGCCGCGATGCCCTCCAGCTCGGACTCGAGGCGCTCGATCCGACGTGCCAGGGCCTGCGCCCCCGCGCCGACCTGCTCGGCGCGCAATCCCAGACGCTCATGCGCGGAGCGCGCCTCATACACCCGCCGCGAGAGAGCGTCGTGGCGCTCGGCGCGCTCGGACAGCGCGCGCTCGGCCTGGCCGCGGCGGTCGATCGTCTCCTGCAGCCTGGACTCGATCCCGCTGCGCGTCGCGCGAGCCTCAGCGACGCTCCGCTCGGCGGCCTGAAGCTCGGCGCGACAGGCGCGGCTGGCGTCGCGCGCGAGCTCCAGGCGCGCCTGCAGGATCTGGCGCTCGAGTCGCTCGTGCAGCTCGGCCGCTTCGGCCTGGCGCTTGAGCGGGCGCAGACGGGTCCGCGCCTCGCGCTCGATGTCGAGCGCGCGATCGAGGTTCTCCTGCGTGCGCTCGAGCTTCAGCTGGGCGCGACGCCGACGCTTGCGGTGCTTGCCGAGCCCCGCTGCCTCCTCGATCAGAAGCCTGCGCTCGCGAGGCTTGGAGGTGACGATCGCATCGACGCGGCCCTGGGAGATGACCGAGTGGGTCTCCTTGCCGAGGCCCGTGTCGGAGAGCACCTCGATCACATCCGTGAGCCGGCAGCGCGCGCCGTTGAGCCGGTAGCCGCCCTCGCCGTTTCGGTCCACGCGCCGCATGATCGAGATCTCGCTCAGAGGCAGATCGACCGTCCCGTCGGAGTTGTCCAGGACGATCTCCACCTCGGCCGCGCTGCGCGGCTGCACCCCGTGGCCGCCCCCGAAGATCACATCCTGCATCGACTGGCCACGAATCGCCAGTGGCGACTGCTCGCCCATCGCCCACAGCACCGCGTCGGTGACGTTGGACTTGCCCGAGCCGTTCGGGCCGACCACGACGCTCACGCCCTCGCCGAAATCCAGGCGAGTCCGGTCGGGGAACGACTTGAAGCCGCTCAGCGTCAGCGACTTCAGGCGCATGCGCCCTCCACCTCCGGCATCTGCCACGCGCCTGCGCTCATGGCTCGCCGGCCAGCTGCTCGACGGCTGCGCGCGCGGCCTCCTGCTCGGCCTGCTTCTTGCTCCTGCCGCTGCCCGCCCCGAGCTCGCGACCGTCCACGCGCGCAACCACGGCGTAGGTGCGCTCGTGCGGTGGCCCTTCCTCGCCCGTGATCTCGTAGACGACCTCCGCGCCCCGTCGCGCGAGCAGCTCCTGCAGCGCTGACTTGAAGTCCACGGGGTTCTCCAGCGCCTCCTCGATCTCTGGGGTGAAGGCCTCGACCACGGCTTCCGCCGTCCGCTCGTAGCCGGCCTGCAGGTAGCAGGCCCCGATCACGGCCTCGATCACCGATGCGAGCACGCGCTCGGTCCCCACCAGCGCCGCAACCCCCTCGCGCACCCCCGGCGGCGCAGCGGCCCGCAGACGCTCGGGCAGTCCCAGGCGTTCCGCCACGGCCCTGCAGGAGACCCCGGAGACCGCCTGGGCGCGGATCTTGGTGAGCCTGCCCGCACCGAAGCGCTCGGCCTCCAGCCGTGGGTACAGATAGGTGGTGACGGCCAGCGCGAGCACGCTGTCGCCGAGGAACGCCAGGCGCGTGTAGGAGTCGCTGCGGCGCTCGCTCCAGGACGCGTGCGTGAACACCTGGCGCGCCAGGTCCTCCGGCAGCTCCTCCAGGAGGTCCGCCAGCAGCATCATCGCCCCGCATCGGCGGTCCCCTGGCCCTGGTGGACCAGAACGAAGTCCACCGCCTGGCCGACCGTGAGGATCTGGGCGGCCTGCTCGTCTGACATGCTCACGCCATAGGTGTCCTCGAGCTCCTGCACGAGCGTATAGAGGTCAAGCGAGTCCGCCTCGAGATCCTCCTTGAAGCGGGTCTCCTCGGCGATCCGCTCGACCTCCACGTCGAGCTCGTCGGCGAGGTGGGCGCGGATCAGCTCGAATATGGGCTCGCGGGCGTCGCTCATCCTGCCTCGCGCAGGCTAGCGTCCGGCGCGGACACCGGGGCGCGCTTGAGCGCCCCCGCCTGCTCGAGCGCGCGGTGGGTCTGGCCGACCACGTCCTCGCGCGCCCCCTGCTGGGCGCGCATGATCGCCTGCGCAAAGCCGGCGCGCGTGAAGCGGCCATGCGGCACGACGCCAAGGCGGCGCAGGCCGAGCAGGTAGGCGCCGCCGTTCGCCTCCGGATCGATCTCGTCGCGGAACCCGCGCAGGGCGCCGCGCAGCAGTGCGCCGCCGAGCTTGGCGCGCGCGGAGGACATCGCGGCCTCGCGGATGGCCCCGAGCATCGTCTGCGACACCGCCTCCATCAGCTTCAGGGCGACGTTGCCGGTGAAGCCGTCCGTCACGATCACGTCGGCGACACCGCCCATCACATCGCCCCCCTCGACGTTGCCGACGAACTCGAACGCGTCCAGACCCTCCTCGACGCGCCGGGCCAGCTCGGCATGGGACTCGACCACCAGGGCGCTGCCGCGCTGGGACTCCTCGCCGTTGGACAGGAGCCCCACGCGTGGACGCGCCACCCCCAGCACCACCCGCGCGAGCGCCGCACCCATGAACGCGAACTGCACGATGTGCTCTCGCCGCGCCTCGGCATTGGCCCCCACGTCGAGCAGCGTCACCGGATGATGGGGAACCGGGAGCGGGATCGCCAGGGCTGGGCGGTAGACGCCGCGAGCGCGTTTGATGTTGAACGTCCCGGCCGCGAGCGCCGCGCCCGTGCCACCGGCGCAGACGAGCGCCTGAGCGCGACCGTCGGCCACCGCGCGCGCGGCCTGCACGATCGAGGACTCGGGCGTGCTGCGCGCCGCCTTCACCGGATCGGCGGCCTTGGCGATCGAGATCGGAGCGTCGACGATCTCGACGCCCGCAGGCATATCCCCGAGCTCGCCCGCGGGACCGAACAGCAGCACCCGCGCTCCCCGAGCGGCAGCGATCGCGGCTCCGGCAGCCACCTCGCCCGCGCCGAGATCGGCGCCGTTGCAGTCAACGGCCACCACAGGCTGCTGTGCCTCCTGCGGCGGAGGCGAAGCCGTGAGGGACGAGGTCCCCGGCGTCACCGCGGGTTAGTCGTGGTCGTGGTCGTGCTCGTGATCGTGTGCTGTCGAGCTCACGATCTCACGGCCGGCGTAGGTGCCGCAGACCGGGCACACGCGATGCGGACGGCGCGGGCTGTGGCACTGCGGGCATGCGTTGAGCGCGGGCGCGCCGATCTTGTGCTGCGCGCGGCGCTGGGCCGTGCGGCTGTGGGATTGCTTTTTCTTGGGTACCGCCATCGGGCACAAAAGGCTACCAGGGTGCAGGCGGAGGTCATCTGCGCCTACTCCAGCTTCAGCTCCCGCAGCTTCGCCCAGCGCGGATCGGGAGCGGACTCGTGGTGGTGCTCGGGACCGGCCTGGTTGAGGTCCGCGGCGCATATCGGGCACAGCCCGGCGCAGTCCTCGCGGCAGAGGATCTTCGCCGGCAGCGCGAGCGCGAGCGCGTCCCGCGCCCAGGCGGTGAGGTCGAGCGACTCGTCCCGCACATAGGGGCTGTCCAGCTCCTCGCCTTCCCCGGGCCGATCGACCTCGCGCGCGTCCACCTCGATCTGGGGCGCGGCGGTCTTCAGGCAGCGCACGCATGGCCCGCTGAGCGCCGCCGTGAAGCGCAGCCGCAGCGCGTAGCCGCCGCCGGTCATCCGCGAGATCGTCAGCTCGACCGGCACCTGCGCGGGCTCGGCCTGGTAGCGCGCGCTGCCGAGCGTCAGCGGCTCGATCGGAACCTCGAGCTGCAGCCGGCGTCCCTCCCCGGCGCTCAGGCGCAGTCCCGCCAGATCGAAGTCGTGTTTGACGATCGGGGAGCGCTCCGCTGCCATGGCCATCAGGCTAGCGACGCGCAGGCTCGGCGTCGGCGCTCGGACTCTAGGTCTCGGGGTGTTTGTGCAGCTCGCGCTTGAGGATCTTGCCGGTCGCGTTGCGCGGCAGTTCGGCGAGAAAGACGATCTCACGGGGCACCTTGTAGCGCGCGAGGTTCTGCTTGACGTAGGCCTTGATCTGCTCCTCGTCGAGCTTGATGCCGTCGCGGGGAACGACGAAGGCCTTCAGGCGCTGTCCGAACTCCTTGTCGTTGACCCCAACCACGGCCGCCTCCTCGATCTCGCCGTGGTCGGCCAGCAGATCCTCGACCTCGCGGGGAAAGACGTTCTCGCCCCCGCTGACGATCATTTCATCGTCGCGACCGTCAACGAACAGGCGCCCGCCCGCGTCGAAGTGACCGACGTCCCCGGTGCTCATCAGGCCCCGCACGATCTCCTTGCCGCCGCCACCGGTGTAGCCGTCGAACATCATCTCGTTGGCCACGAAGATGCGCCCGCCCTGCGCAGAGGGGACCTCGCGCCCGTCGGCGTCGAGCAGCTTCACGACCGTCCCGATCGGCGGGCGCCCGGCCGTGCCCGGCGCGGCGCGTAGATCCTCGGGTGTGGCGATCGTCGCCCACGCGACCTCGGTCGAGCCGTAGAGGTTGTAGAGGATCTCGCCGAAGGTGTCCATCGCACGCGTCGCCATCTCGCCGGGAAGCGCCGAGCCGCTGAGCGCGATGATCTTCAGCGCGCGCAGGTCATAGCGGGCGATCGTCTCTGGGCCGAGATCGAGGATCCGCTGCAGCATCACGGGCACGAGCGCCAGCGCCGTGGCACGGTGCTGGGCGCAGGCCCTGAGCGTGTCCTCGGGGTCGAACTTGCGCCGCAGCACCAGCGTCGAGGCGAGCGGCAGCGCGAGCGTGAAGTGCGCGAAGCCCCAGGAGTGAAACATGGGCGCGGCGATCATCGTGGTCTCGCGAGCGCGCAGGGGGATCTTCGAGAACAGCGCCGCCACCGGCTCCAAGGAGTCGGGCTGCTTGCGCGCGGCGCCCTTGGGCGCGCCGGTGGTTCCCGAGGTCAGGATCACCACGCGGCCTTTCTCCGCCGGCGGACTCGGGTCGGTGCTGTCCCCGCGGGCGATCAGCTCCTCGAGCAGCGGATCCGACGGAGGGGCCCCGTGCTCGGCTCCATGCGCCCGTGGCTCGCTCCAGGCGATGAAGCGCATGCGCGATGCGGCGCCGTCGCGGACGAGCTCGGCGAACTCCTCGTCGTAGATCACCGCCACGGGATCCTCGCGCGCGAGCACATCGGTGATCTGCGGGCCGGCGAAGGCCGTGTTCAGATAGAGCGCGCTGGCGCCGAGCTTGGAGCATGCGACCGTCGCCTCGACGAAGCCGCGGTGGTTGCGGCACATGATCGCCACGCCGTCCTGCTCTGAGATCCCCTCGCTGGCGAGCTCGTTGGCGAGCGCGTTGGTGCGTCTGTGCGCCTCCTCGAAGGTGAGCGTGCCGCGCTCGTCCACGATCGCCGCCCGGTGCGGGTAGCGGATCGCCGAGCCCGCATAGGCCGCCGCGGGCGTGGGCCCCCAGCGGCGCAGGGCCGACAGCGCGCGGACGGCCTTGTCGGGCCGGACGGGCTCGATCATGCCCGTATCGAGCAGGGTCTTGGCTACGTGGAGCTTGTACCTGACCGTCTGAACGTTCACGTGTGGAGCTTATGCGACGCCCACGGGCTCGAACACGCGAGCGCGAAAGGCGCGGCTCGCTAGCTGACTTCGGCGGGCTCGTCCTTGCCCTGCAGACGCTCGCGTCCGCGCTGGACGGCCGCGATGAACTTCGAGAGGTTGATCTCGAGCGTGTTGAGGATCTCGTCGGCGTAATCCTCGGCGCCGAGACGGATCTCGCGCTCGCGGGCACGGGCGTCCTCGACTATGTCCTCGGCCGCCCGCTCGGCCTGCTTGGTGACCTCCTCCTCGCCCACCAGGCGCTCCTGACGCTCGCGTGCGTCCTTGATGATGCGCTCGGCCTCCTTCTTGGCCTCGGCGAGCATCTCCTGGCGCTCCTTGACGATCCAGCGTGCCTGCTTGATCTCCTCGGGGATCGTCGCGCGCATCTGGTCGAGGATGTCGTAGATCTCCTCCTTGTCCACCCGCACGGAATCGCTCAGGGGAATGGTCTTGGCGTTGTGCACCAAGTCATCGAGCTTGTCTATGAGTACCAGGACATCCACTAGGAGCCATCCATTTCGTCAGCGTTTCAGCTCTTCCTGCAAGCGCCGGGCCACCTCATCTGGGACCAGATCGTCGATTCGGCCCCCAAACGTGGCGAGCTCCTTGACGCCGCTCGATGACAGGAAACTGTACTGCGGGCTCGCCATCAGGTACACGGACTCGATCTCAGGGTCCTGGCGGCGGTTGAGCTGATTCATCTCCAGCTCGTACTCGAAGTCGGAGATCGCACGCAGGCCCTTCACGATCGCGCGAGCGCCAACCTCGCGTGCGAAGTCGACCACGAGCGTCGAGAACGGCGCCACGCGCACCGTGTCCAGACCGAGGCCGACGAGCGCACGCTCGATGAAACCGACGCGCTCATCGATGCCGAACAACGCGCTGCTCTTGCGCACCGAGCGGTTGACCACGGCGACCACCACTTCGTCGTAGAGGTTGGCCGCGCGGCGGATCACGTCGAGATGCCCGTTGGTGATCGGGTCGTAGCTGCCCGGGCACACGGCTATTGCGTTCTCAGGTCGTGTCATCGTTGGCGGTGGATTGTGATCGAAGTGTCGCCGTAGCGTCGTTGGCGCTCGACCTCCACGTCGAGCTCGAGCGGCGAGCGCCGGTCGCTCTCGACGACTATGCGCGCCCCGGGTGCCAGGAGCGACGGCAGCACCGCCGAGAGCTCCTCTCCCAATTCGTGCGCACGCGCATACGGAGGGTCGATGAAGAGCAGATCGTATGTCTCTTTGCGCCCACGTGCACTCCGCAGGGCCGCCAGCGCGTCGGTGCGGCGCACCTCGACCGCGCTCGAGTCGATCCCGAGCGCGCCCAGATTGCCCTCGAGCACCGCCACCGCGCTGCGCTCGCGCTCCACGAACACGGCCCGCCGCGCCCCGCGCGAGAGCGCCTCGATTCCGAGCGCGCCGCTGCCGGCGAACAGGTCCAGCACCACAGCGTCCTCGAGGTCTCCGAGCATCGAGAACAGCGCCTCACGGACGCGATCGGAGGTTGGCCGCGTCGAGGAGCCGGCGGGCGCCTTCAAGCGCCTGCCACCGAGGCGTCCCGCGATCACACGCATGCCCAGACGGTAACGGCGAGCCGGGGCTAGACGGAGATCGGCTCGAGCTCCTCGCCCTCGAGCCTGCGCGCCAGCTCGAGCCCGAGCAGGGCGTGCTCGGGCCTGCCCAGCTCGGGATCGCCGGCGATGATCGCCTCGGCCTGCGCTCGCGCCAGCTCGAGCAGCGCAGCATCCTCGGGCAGACGCGCGACCCGGAAGTGACCGAGGCCGGACTGGCGCGTTCCCGTCAGCTCGCCCTCGCTGCGCATCTCCAGATCGATCTCGGCGAGACGAAAGCCGTCGGAGTGCTCCACCAGCGCGCGCAGGCGGGTGCCGGCGCCGGCACCGTGGGGTCCCACCAGCAGGCAGCTGGAGCGATGCTCGCCCCGTCCCACACGGCCGCGCAGCTGGTGCAGCTGGGAGATCCCGAAGCGCTCCGCATTCTCGATCAGCATCACGGTGGCGTTGGGCACGTCGATCCCGACCTCGATGACCGTCGTCGCCACGAGCACCTCGGCGCGGCCCGAGGCGAACGCCGCCATCGCCTCCTGCTTCTCACGCGTGCGCATGCCTCCATGCAGCAGCGCCAGCTCATGGCCCTGCAGCTCGCCGTCGCGCAGGCGCGCGAGCTCGGCCGTGGCGGCGCGCATCACCGCCGGCGAGGCCGGGCCGAGAGCGCCGGGCTCGCCCGCCGGCACCTCCTGCGGCTCCTCGATCAAAGGGCAGACCACATATGCCTGCCTGCCGGCCGCGAGCTCTGAGCGCACGAGCTCATAGGCCCGTGCGCGCTCCTCCTCCCCGCGTACCAGCCGCGTGTCGATCGGCTGGCGCCCGTTGGGCAGCTCGCGCAGCTTGCTGGTGTCCAGGTCCGGGTAGCGCGCGAGCGCTAGCGTGCGCGGAATCGGGGTTGCTGTCATGTGCAGCGCGTGCACGGGGTTGACGGCGGTGTCGGTCGGGCTGCGTTCCCCGAGCGCCGCGCGCTGGCGCACGCCGAAGCGATGTTGCTCGTCGATCACGGCCACGGCCAGGGAGCGGAAGCGCACGTCGGGCTCGATCAGCGCATGCGTGCCGACGATCAGCGAGAGCTCCCCGCTGGAGAGCTTGGCAAGCACGTCCCGGCGCCGACGCGCCGGGGTAGAACCACTCAACAACGCCGCCGCGACCGGCTCGGCGCCGAGCAGCCGCTGCAGCGTCGCGAAGTGCTGCTCGGCCAGCGTCTCGGTCGGCGCCATCAGCGCCGCCTGGCGGCCATGCTCGACGGCGCGCAGCATCGCGTAGAGCGCGACGACGGTCTTGCCGCTGCCTACCTCCCCCATCAGCAGCCGCTGCATCGGGGTCGGCTGAGCGAGATCCGCGCGGATCGCATCCATCGCCCTGGTCTGATCCCCCGTGGGCGCAAACGGCAGCCCGCCGTGCAGCCAGCGCTCAGTCAGCGAGGGGGCATCGTCTAGCACCGCCGCCCCGAGCTGTGAACGGCGTCTGGCGCGGCGACGCAGGAACAGCAGCTGGGTCAGGAACATCTCCTCGAAGGCCAGCCGCCGGCGACCGGTCTCCACCTCATCGCGCGTGCGCGGAAAGTGCATGGCGGCCAGGGCGCTGGAGCGGTCGGGCAGCCCCTCGGTCACGCGCGTGGCCGCCGAGAGCGCCTCGGTGACGTCGTTCAGGCTGTTGCGCGCGCCCTGCACCAGCGTGAGGATCTGGGTCGAGGTGATCCCGTCGGCCGCCGGATAGTGGGCCACCGCCGCTCTGTCCGCAGAATCGGCCGGGGGGCGCTCGGACGTGGGCTCGGCAGCCAGCGCGTGGTGGGAGACGCCAAATCCGCCCCGTCCGTCGGCCTTGCCGTGCAGCAGCAGGCGAGCGCCAGGCGGATAGCGCTCCACCAGCCACGGCTGGTTGAAGAAGGTCGCGCGCATCGTCCCGGTGGCGTCGAAGACCCTGGCCTCGACCAGCGGCCGCATGCCGCGCCGTCGCACCGGCCGCGCGGCGATGCTCCTCACCTCGACCGCCACCGTGGCCTGCTCGCCGGCTGCAAGCGCGGCAACCGTGCGCGCCTCGCGGCTGTCGCTCGGCAGGTGCTCCAGCAGATCACCCACGGTCTGAAGGCCCAGCGAGCGCAGGCCGGCGGCCATCTTCTTGGCCGGCGCCTGCAGCGGCGCGCTCAGGCGGGAGGGCCGCGGCCAGCGCACGGGAGCATGCATCAGCTCCTCGCGGCTCAGCTCACGCGTCGAGGCGAATGCCCGCCGGACCGTACCGGCGCCCTGAGGGTCTGCGGAGACCTCGGCCTCCAGCGCTTTGGGCGTGGTCGCCGGCATCGGCCGCCCATCATGATCGTGCAGGCGGTCGTAACTGGGGATCACCGGGGACGGCCGGCCGCGGTCGCGGTCACTCAGCCGACAGCAGCCACCAATACGCCGCCTGGCCGCCGTGTCGCAGCTCGAGCTCGATCCCGCCGTTGACCATGCCCTCGACCTCGCCGAGGGCCATCGGCGCCCCCTGGCCGGCCAACACGCTGATCAGCTCGGGTGCGAGATCTCCCTCGACACCGATGGCGAGTGTGCTCAACACGGCCTGCAGCGTCTCGCGTGGGTCGCCCCATGCGAAGACCTCGTCCTCCACGAAGCCGACCGCCTCGCCGCGCCCGAAGCGTCCCTGGGCATCGTCGCGGGCGGCGGGGGCGACCGCGCCGGTGCGAACGCGCGAGAGCGCCAGCGCCAGCGCCTGCCCGTTCTCCTCGATCGATCGGTCGAGCGCCAGCGCCACCGCCGCGGCGAGGCCCGCCTGCTGGCTCCTCGTCGGCGCTACCAGCACCTGCTTGTCCGAGAGCCGTGCCGCATGCTCGGCCGCCATGATCACGTTTGCGCTGTTGGGCAGCAGCACGACCTCCTCTGCCGGCACGTCGTGAATACCCGCGAGCAGATCGTAGGTCGAGGGGTTCAGGGTGGGCCCGCCGTCGATCGTATGGACCCCCAGCTCGTAGAACATCTCCCGCAGCCCCTCGCCGTTGACCACCGCCACGGCCCCGCAGCGATGCTCCTCGCGCCGGCCCGGCGGCGGTGCGATCGTGGGAGCCTGGACGCGCTGCTGCCCCACGCCTCCGACGGGCACCTCCACCGCCGGCACCTCCACCGTGGGCGCCACTCCCTCGGCCAGGCGGGAGCTGCGCTCGAGCACCTGTGCGTGCATGTCGGCGACATCCAGGCGCGACACCTCGCCGGCGTCAGCGAACACGGCCGTGGCCAGCTCGGGCTCGTCTGTGTGCAGGTGCACCTTCAGGGTGCTGGCATCGCCCACGACCAGCACCGAGTCGCCGAGCTTCTCCAGCGGCCCGATGAAGCGGCTCGCGCTCAGGTCTCGTCCGGTGACGGCGAAGTTGGTGCAGAAACGGTAGGTGCCCGAGTTGTGCTGTGGGTGGGTGATGCGGGCAGGCTCGTAGTGGTCGAGCTGCGGCGCCTCTTCGCCGCGCAGCGCGGCCACCACGCCGGCGAAGATGATCGTCAGGCCGTAGCCGCCGGCGTCGACCACGCCCGCGTCGCGCAGGGCCGCGAGCATCTCCGGCCCGCGCTTGACCGAGTCCTGACCGGCGTGGACCGCGCTCTCGAGAGCCTCCGCGATCGCCTTGTCCTGCACGCGCGGCTCGGTCGCGGGTCCCAGACGGGGGTTCCCGGCGCTGTGGGCGACATCCGTGACGATCTTGTGCGCCATCTCGCGGGCAACCGTCAGGATCGTCCCCTCGGCCGGCTCGCGCACCGAGGAGTATGCGCGATCGGCCGCGTTGGCGAGCGCAGCGCCGATCAGCGTCGCGTCGATCAACTGTCCTGGACAGCTGACCAGCTCCTCGGCGGCTCCGCGGATCAGCTGGGAGAGGATCACGCCCGAGTTGCCGCGGGCCCCGAGCAGCGCCGCGCGCGCCACCGACTGCACGATCTCCTCACGACCGATCTCGTCGATCGTGCGCCGCTCGTCGCTGCCCTGCAGCTGGTCGAGCTCCTCCAATACGGCGCGGAGCGTGAGCGCCATGTTGTCGCCCGTGTCGCCGTCGGCGACCGGGAACACGTTGAGGTCGTTGACCTCCTGTCGGCGCGATTCCAGATGGGCGAGCGCCCCCGCCACGGCAGCGCGAAAGCGGACCAGGTTGGTATCGGTCACGGCGACACGTCTATCAGCTTCTGCGGGCGCTCCACGGCCTGGCGGACGCTTGGCTGGGGTTCGGACAGGGCCCTCAGAGAGCCTTGGTGACCTTGCCGGCTTTCAGGCAGCGTGTGCACACGTACACGCGCCGGGGCGCCTTGCCCACGAGAATCCGGACCTTCTGCAGGTTCGGGTCGAAGCGCCGCTTGGTCGCGACCATCGAGTGGCTGCGACTCTGACCGAACGCCGGCCCCTTCCCGCAGCTGTGACATACCTTGGCCATGTCTCGCGGCAGTCTAGCCGCTCGCGAGCCGCTCGCGCAGCGCCGCCATGCCCATGACCGCCTCAGCCGCGTGCGCGCCCTGGTCGCGCTTCTCGCCGCCGGCCCGCGCCAGCGCCTGCTCCATCGTCTCGCAGGTGAGCACGCCAAAGGCGCACGGCACGCCCGTGTCGAGTGACACGCGCATGATCCCCGCGGCGGTCTCGGCACAGACGAAGTCGTAGTGGTCGGTCTCGCCACGGATCACCGCTCCCAGGCAGGCGACTCCCGCGAAGCGCCCGCTGCGGGCCGCATAGCTCGCGGCCAGCGGCAGCTCGAAGGCGCCGGAGACGTCGAAGATCTCCACGTCCTCGTGCCCGGCGCGGGCGAAGGTGGCGCGAGCGCCCGCCACCAGACGCTCGGCTAGCTCCTCGTAGAAGCGCCCGACCGCGATCGCGAAGGATCCGCTCACCGCTTGCCCGGCTCCTCGTCGGAGGCCGCCCGGGGACCCGAGGATGCGTCCGGGCTCTGCTCCCCCTCGCCGCCGCGCTCGGCCCGCAGCAGCTCCTCGTCGAGGTTCAGGCCCTGATGGTGCAACGTGTGGCCCATGCGCTGCGCCTTGGTGCGCAGATACGCCTCGTTGTGCTCGTTTGGCGCGTGCTCGATCGGGATCTGCCCGGAGACCGACAGCCCGTAGCCCTCGAGGCCCCTGATCTTCTTGGGGTTGTTGGTCAGGATCCTGATCGAGCCGAGTCCCAGGTCGACCAGGATCTGCGCGCCGATGCCGTAGTCGCGCAGGTCCGCCGGGAGCCCCAGGCGCTCGTTGGCTTCGACCGTGTCCAGGCCGTCCTCCTGCAGGCGGTAGGCGCGCAGCTTGTTGAGCAGCCCGATCCCGCGGCCCTCCTGGGAGAGGTAGAGCAGCACCCCGCGCCCCTCCCGCTCGATCATCGACAGGGCCGATTCGAGCTGCTCGCCGCAGTCGCAGCGCAGCGAGTGGAAGACGTCGCCAGTGAGGCACTCCGAGTGGACCCTCACGAGCACGTCGGGTGCCCCTACGACGTCGCCCTTGACCAGCGCCACGTGATGCTTGTCGTCGACCAGCGAGCGATAGCCGACCGCCTCGAAGTCGCCGAAGGTCGTTGGCAGGCGCGTGGCGACGACGCGCTCGACGAGCTTGTCGTGGCGACGACGGTAGGCGATCAGGTCGGCAACCGTGATCATGCTCAGCCCGTGACGGGCGCAGTACTCGACGAGGTCTGGAACGCGTGCCATCGTGCCGTCGTCGTTCATCACCTCGCAGATCACGCCCGCCGGATTCAGGCCGGCGAGGCGCGCCAGGTCCACGGCCGCCTCGGTCTGCCCGGCGCGCTCGAGCACCCCGCCGGCCCGGCTCTTCAGGGGAAACACGTGCCCGGGCTGGACGAGGTCGCGCGGAGCGCTCTCGGGGTCGATCGCCACCTGGATCGTGTGCGCCCGGTCGTGGGCCGAGATCCCCGTCGTGACGCCCTCGCGCGCCTCGACCGAGACCGTGAAGGGGGTTTCGAAGGACGACTCGTTCTTCGCGGCCATCAGGTCGAGCCCGAGCTCGTCGCAGCGCTCTGAGGTCAACGACAGACAGATGAGCCCGCGCCCCTCCTTGGCCATGAAGTTGATCGCCTCGGGGGTCGCGAACTGTGCCGCGAGCGTCAGATCTCCCTCGTTCTCGCGATCCTCGTCGTCGCAGACCACGACCATCTTGCCCTGTCTGATCTCCTCGATGGCCTGCTCGATCGTCGCGAAGGGCGTGGTCGTCTCCGATCCGGCGCCGCCATGCGTGTTCATGTTCTGGCCTCCAAGAGCCGCTCGACGTGCTTTGCCAGGATGTCAACCTCGATGTTGACGAGCGAAGCCTCGCCGATCCGGCCGAGATTCGTCCGCTGCAGGGTCTCGGGGATCAGCGAGACGGTGAACCCGCGCTCCGTGAGCGCGCTCACCGTGAGGCTCACGCCGTCGATGGCGACGGAGCCCTTCTCGACCAGGTATCGCTGAAGCTGAGGATCGGCCTCGATCTCGAGCACCCGCGCGAAGCCCTGCTCGCGCAGCCCTCGCACGACGCCCGTGCCATCGACATGACCCTGGACTACGTGTCCGCCGAGACGGTCCTCGGCGCGCAGCGGCAGCTCGAGGTTCACCTCCGCGCCCGCCGTGAGGGCGCCCAGCGAGGAGCGCTCGAGCGTCTCGACCATCGCCTGCGAGGCAAAGGTTCCCGCGCCGACCTCGGTTGCGGTCAGGCACACGCCGTTGACGGCGACCGAGTCTCCCTCCCGCAGCTCATCGGCAAGCCGGCTGGAGATGCGCAGGACCGCCCCCTCGCCGTCGCGCTCGAGCGCCGTGATGGTGCCCAGATCGACTATCAGACCCGTGAACATGGGCTCATCCGGGGCATCGCGGGGGACCCGCTCACCACTCGCGCAGGCGGGCCGAGATCAGCAGATCCTCGCCGACGCTCTCACAGCTCATGGTGAGCGCTCGCAGGGCCTCGGATATGCGCTCGACACCTTCGCCCTCGAGCGGGTCGCGGGCGGCGCTGCCGCCGAGCAGCAGGGGCGCCAGGAACAGCCTGATTTCGTCGATCTCGCCCGCGTCGAGGAACGCTCCCGCGAGGTGGGGACCGCCCTCCAGCAGGACCGATGCCACCCCGAGCGCCCCCAGCTGGTCGAGGCCCGAGCGCACCCGCGCGGGCTCGTTTTCGCCGGTGGCCACGAGCACCTGCACGCCGGCCGCTTCCAGCGCGTCGGTGTCGGCGCGCGCGGCGGCGCGAGAGACGACGACCGTCAACGGTATCTGGGCGGCCGCCGCCACCAGCTGCGAGGTCGGCGGCACCCGCGCCAGCGAGTCGAACACCACGCGGCGCGGCTGCTCGCCCGGCTCGGCCGCCAGCCCCTCGGGTCGCGCGGTCAGCTGGGGATCGTCGGCGAGCGCGGTGCCGATGCCAACGACGACCGCGTCCACCGAGGCCCGCCACTGGTGGGCGAGCTCGCGGCTTGGGACCCCGCTGATCCACTTCGAGTCGCCGGAGCGGGTCGCCACCTTCCCGTCGAGGGTCATCGCGGACTTGAACAACACCCACGGTCGTCCCACGCGCGCGTGCTTGCGAAACGCCTGGTTGAGCAGCCGGGCGCTCGTGGCGAGCTCGCCGCTGGCGAGCACGACCTCCACGTCCTCGTCGCGCAATATCCCCAGACCGCGCCCAGAGGCCTTCTCGGTGGGATCGTCGGAGGCAACCACCACCCGTTTGATCCCCGCCTGCAGGATCGCATCGGTGCAGGGCGGCGTCTTGCCCTCGTGGCAGCAGGGCTCGAGCGAGACGTACAGGGTGGCGCCGGCGAGGTCCTCCATGCCGCACGCCTCGATCGCGTTGACCTCGGCGTGTGCGCCGCCGTATTCCCGATGCCAGCCCTCGCCGAGGATCTCGCCGTCGCGCGCGACCACGGCTCCCACGACCGGGTTGGGCTTGACCGCGCCCGTCCCGTTTCGCGCGAGCTCGATGGCGCGGGCGAGGTGAAGCCTGTCGGTGTCTGTGCAGCTGGGCATGTCAGTAGCCAGGATAACCCCGCCGAGACCCGGGCCCGGGCGAGGCGCACCAGCGTGGCGGTGAGGGCCGCCGGGCGGGGCCGCTCAGCCGCCGGCGCAGCGCCCGCCACGCAGCCGGTACACGGTCATGGCGGGACCAGGACGGCGGTAGGCGAGCGGGTAGTAGTCGAAGCTCCAATCGAAGTTGAACGCCACCGGACCTGCGCCGTGGGCGTAGGGCGAGGCGCGATAGACGACCTCGCCCTGCTGCGCCAGCGCGCGGTAGTAGGCGAGCGCGAGCGGAACCGCGCGGGGATCGGCAAACGCCCGGTCCGACTGCGTGGAGCCGCTGATCACCCAGCAGTAGCCGTGGCGCTCGTAATAGCCGAGCAGCGCCGGTGCCAGCGTGCGCACGTAGTCCTCGATGGTGACCTGCCGCCCGGGAGCCTGGAGCGCCCCGGAGGCGGAGATCCGCGGGAGCAGAGATGGGTACTTGATCCACTGCTGTGGGTTGGTGGCCGTCGAGGTCCCAGCCTGCGTCTCATTCGCCCATTCGTTGGGCGAGACCGGCTCGACGACGATCGGGCTGGCGCGGGGAATGTGCGCGAGCATCCAGCGACGCGTCACGTTGCGGGTGTCCGAGCGGGAGAGCACGAGCCCTGAGTGCACGCTGTAGATGAGACCCTGGGCGAGCAGGGCGAGGACGATCAGCGTGGTGAGGCCGAGCTGCACCCCGCGCAAGCGTCGCGCCCGCGCCGTGATCCCTCCCGCGCCCGCTGCGGCGTGCGCTCGGGGCCGCTCCGGGCGAGCGAGCAGCCGGGCGCCGGCGGCGGCGAGCTGCAGCGCGAAGAACGCCGCCAGCAGGCACACGACCGGGAAGATCGGCAGCAGCCAGCGTCCGAAGTAGCGTCCCTCCAGGCCCATGAATGCGAGGAACACCAACGGCGCGGGCACCAGCAGCCAGCCGAGGCGGGGCTGTGAGCGCCAGATGCTGAGCGCTCCGCCCAGCGCCGCCAGCGCAGGCACCCAGCCGAGCCCCCAGGTGAGCGACCACAGGTAGTAGACGAGACCGCCCTGTTTGGGGGCGCCCAGCTTGCCCTGGCCTTCGGCCGAGAGCGTGGACTGGTGGACCAGTTCGCCGTGGAAGGAGTGGTAGTCGAGCAGCGCGTAGGGGTTTGCGATCAGGAACGCGCCCAGCGCGCCGGCTCCCGCGACGGCGATCCCGGCAAGCGTGGGTCCCGGCCCTGCGCGCCCACGTTCCAGGTAGGCCAGAGCGATCGCGGCGCCCAGGGGCAGGAGCACGATCCCGGCCGTGTACTTGGTGGCGCACGCCAGGCCCAGCCCGACGCCGGCCAGCAGGTAGTCGCGCACGCGCCCTTTGCGCAGCACTCCCGCGCTCCCGAGCAGCGACAGCGTCAGCGGGGCGAGCGTGGGCACGTCGTTGAGCGCCAGATGCGAGTAGAACACCGGCAGGAACGCGACCGCCTCGATCGCGGCGGCCAGCAGGCCGACCCCGCGGCTGAACAGTCGCGCACCCACGGTGTAGAGCAGCCACAGGGCCAGCGTGCCGAGCACGGCGGCCGCGACCCGCGCGAGCGTGTAGAGGTCGCCCGGATGCAGCCTCAACGCCGAGAGGGCGCCGCTGCCGCCGCCGTACCAAACAGCGAACAGGTAGTGCAGCAGGTAGGTGAACGCCGGTGGGTTGGCGAAGTAGTGTGGATTCAGGCTGCCGTGCTGGAACATTTCGACGGCCTTCGGCACGAAGTGATCGCCCTCGTCTGCATTGAACACATAGGGCAGCCCCTCGCCCACACCCCACAGGCGCAGGGCGAGAGCGCCCGCGAGCACGAGTGCGAGACCCGGCCACGCCCACAGGCGCGCGCGGCCGGAGGGCCCGCCGGGCGGCCGATCAGCAGTTGGCATACACCGCGTAGTAGCGGCTCGCGTAGATGCGCCTGAAACCCCTCATCGGCACCTGGTCGAGCGGGTCGTCGCCCACGTCGACGATCGCCTCGAAGAACACGGCGCTCCCGAGCGGGTAGACCGCGACGCTGCCGTGCCTGATGCGGTCCTCCAGCGTGTGCGAGCCCTTGCCCACGTCGGCACGCGCCTGGCTGCGGGCCACGATGTCGTGCTGGCCGACGCTGTCGAGGATCCAGCGCGCATCCGGGATCAGCTTGTTGTTGGGCAGGGACAGCAGCGGGCAGCGGCGCAGTTGAGTCGCCACGAGCGGGTCCTTCAGCGCCTGGGCAAGTCCCTTGTGGAAGTCCTCGTGGTAGGCGAGCGTCGTGCGCAGGCTCGACAGGCTGAGAGTCGTGGCAGCCGAGGCGCCACCGTAGAGGACGAGCACGGCCGCGCCCGCGATCCACGCCCGTCGCAGCAGCGCCCCGGGCTCGAGCATCGCCCAGCCACCGATCGTGACGGCGCAGAACAGCAGCAGCATGGTGGCGCCGCCCAGCAGGTAGCGGTCGATCACCGAGGCTCCCACGGCGCCCTCGGCGACGAACACGAAGACGAGCAGAACGAGCGCGGCCAGCGGGACGAGGACGCGCCGCGGCGCCATCCAGATCGCCAGAGGCAGGCCGATCAACGCGCCGAGGATCACGGGGAGCTTGTCGATCCGGTCGGTGTACGTCCACAGCGAGCCGAGTACGCTCCCGAACCCCTGGGTTCGTTCCAGTTCCTGCGCGAGGCCCGCGGTGGCGGTCAGCGAGTACAGCGGATTGCCGGTCACGATCGCGTCCAGGCAGACCCAGACCACCGGCGCGAGCGCCGCCATCGCCAGGTACTTCAAGCGCGTGCGGTTGTCGGCCGGCCACGCGCACCACAGCCAGTAGACGCCGCTGAGCACCCACGCGTCCGGTCGCAGCAGGCCCGCTGCTGCCAGGGTCAACAGGACCGCGGTGCCGCGGCGGCGCCTTTCGACCTCGAGCACGGTCGCCCACACGATCAGGGCCAGATAGGAGATGTCGAGGTAGCCCTGGGCGGCGACGTTCTCCACGAAGAAGCGGCTCAGCAAGAGCAGCGCTGCGATCAGGCCCACGACCGGGCCGAAGCACAGCCGGCCGAGGCGGTACATGCCCACAACCGCCGCCACGAAGGAGGCGATCGAGCCGAGCACCATCAGCCGCGCGCCGCCCTGGCCGAAGATCGAGCAGAGCATCCCGAAGGCGATCGCGAGGGGATGCTCGGTCGGGCCACGGTAGACGCGGAAGTCGGGGAGGTGCAGGTGCAGCAGGTCGCGCCCCCACAGGAGCGCATAGAAGGAGTCGTAGGTGGGATAGGTGGGAAAGGCGAAGTAGCCGACGAGGGCGCCGACGCACATCACGGCGAAGCCGATCCGCGCCCACGTCGAGGCGGGCACGGCACGTAGCCGCGCCGAGCGGGTCGAGCCCGGGCTCAGCCGGGTGAGCGTCGCGCTTTCCATCTAGCCTTGGTTCATAGAGAACCCGCCTACCCGGACACCGGCGCCGGGCGTATGAGCTCGACAGTTGGCGGTAAGGCCGTGACCTACGCTTTGGGATACTGCGGGGAGCCAAGTCTAGGCAATCGCACGGCCATGAAGCTCATCATCCAGATCCCCTGCTTCAACGAGGCGGCACAGCTGCCGCAGACGCTCGCCGACCTGCCACGCGAGCTCGACGGCTTCGATGCGGTGGAGTGGCTGGTGATCGACGACGGCTCCACCGACGAGACGATCGCGGTGGCCCGCAGCCTCGGCGTCGATCACCTCGTGCGCCTGACAAACAACAAGGGCCTGGCTGCGGGCTTCCAGGCCGGCATCGACACCGCGCTGAAGCTCGGCGCAGACGTGATCGTCAACACGGACGCCGACAACCAGTACTACGGTCCTGATGTCGCGCGACTCGTGCGTCCGATCCTGGAGGGCCGCGCGGACATGGTGGTGGGCGACCGCGAGGTCCACGACATCGCACACTTCTCGCCGCTGAAGAAGACGCTCCAGCGACTGGGCTCGTGGGTGGTGCGCCAGGCCTCCTCGACCTCGGTGCCGGACACGACGTCGGGCTTCCGCGCCTACAACCGCGAGGCGGCCATCCAGATGATGGTCGTCTCACGCTTCACCTACACGCTCGAGACCATCATCCAGGCGGGCAAGCAGCTCGTGGCGATCGACCACGTCCCGATCCGCACCAACCCCAAGACACGCGAGTCGCGGCTGTTCCCCTCGATGGGCTCCTACGTAAGGCGCAATGCAGTCTCGATCTTCCGCATCTACGCCCAGTACGAGCCGCTGCGCGTGTTCTGGACGCTCGCCCTGCTCATGAGCGTCGCCTCGGCGGGTGTCTGGATCCGCTTCATCGTCGCCTACGCCGAAGGCAGCGGCAAGGGCCACGTCCAGTCGCTGATCCTCGGCGCCGTCCTGTTCATCGCCGCCGTCGTGCTGTTCGTGCTCGGAGTGATCGGAGACCTGCTCGCGGCGCAGCGCGTGATGACGCAGAGGACCTTCGAGCGGGTGCGCCGGATCGAGCTGCAGCTCGGCGTGACGCCTTCGCACTACGAACCGGGCTCGGTCTCGCCGGAGCGCTCGCCCCCTCCGCCGACGCTGCCCCCCGATGGGACCGAGAGCGCCCGCCGCAGCGAGGCGGTGCGCCTGTGAGCGGGGTGACCGTCTCCAAGGACGGCGTCGTCACGGGCAACACCTACGACAAGTACGGCTCCAGCAACCCGGTGGTGCGCCGCCTGATGGCCGGCTTCCAGCGAAGCCTCGATGAGCTCTTCGCGCTGGCCGCACCGAGCTCGGTGCTGGACGTGGGCTGTGGGGAGGGCGTCCTGGTCCATCGCTGGGCGACGCGACTGGGCACGGGGCGCGTGGTCGGGATCGACCTGGAAGAGGAGTCGATCCAGGCGGGCTGGCGCGAGCACCGGGCACCGAACCTCGAGTACCGCGTGATGGAGGCCCAGAACCTGCCCTTCGGAGAGAACGAGTTCGAGCTCGCGAGCGCCATCGAGGTGCTCGAGCACGTGCCCGATCCCGAGCACACAGTCAGCGAGATGGCGCGCTGCGCGGCGCGCCACCTGCTCGTCTCGGTGCCCCGCGAGCCGTTGTGGCGGATGCTGAACATGGCCCGCGGGGCCTACTGGCCGGCGCTGGGCAACACGCCGGGACATCTCAACCACTGGTCCAGGCGGGCGTTCGTCGAGCTGCTCTCCCGCCACGGCGAGGTCGTGGAGGTCCGCTCGCCGTTCCCCTGGACGATGTTGCTTGTCCGCCTCTAGAGGCCCGCGTCCGAGCGTCCCGGCCGCTCGCCCGACGCGCTCATACGGCAGCGGCGCACGAATCCTCTCGATCGGGATCGCCTCCACCGGACTGCTGACGTTCGCGTACTTCTCGATTGCAAGCCACGTCCTCGGCCCGGTTCAGGCCAAGCGCATCGACCTGCTGTGGTCGGTGATGTTCGTGACGATCTCGGTGATCTACCGGCCGATCGAACAGCTGCTCTCGCGCACGATCGCCGAGCGCCGAGCGCGCGGGCAGACCGAGCATTCGCTGCGCCCGGCGATCGCCATCCAGCTCGGCTTCGCCCTGCTCTTCCTGATCGTCGCGCTGATCCTGCACGACGAGCTGGTCGAACACGTCTTCAACCACTCCAGCGGGCTCTATGACGTGCTCGTGGTGGGCACGATCGCCTATGCGGCCAGCTATTTCGCGCGCGGCTGGCTGGCCGGGCATCAGTACTTCGCCCTCTACGGCGGCCTCGTGCTGATGGAGGCGGTGTCGCGCATCTGCTTCGTGATCGCGGTGGCGCTGGGGATCGCCCACGGCCAGGTCGCGGTGGCGCTGGGGATCGCGGCGGCCCCGTTCGTCTCGCTGGTGGTCGTTCCGTGGGCCTTTGCCCGGCGCAGCGGCGAGCGCCGTGGCGCCCCCGAGCGCGCTCATGGCGCACCGGAGATCGAAGAGGTGGACGCCGCGCTGGCGGGTCCGGGTGCAGAGGGCGTGCAGGAGGCGGTGGCGGCCAAGGAGCTCTCGGTGCGCCGCGGCTCGAACTTCGCGCTGGTGGTCTCGGGCATCATGGTCGCGGAGCAGGTCCTGCTCAACGCCGCGGTGCTGACGGTGGACGCCACCTCGACCAGCCGCGTGCTGGCAGGTGTGGTCTTCAACATCCTGCTGATCGCGCGCGCCCCGCTGCAGCTCTTCCAGGCGATCCAGACCTCGCTGCTGCCGCACCTCACGGGCCTGGAGACGACGGAGGGCCATGAGGCGTTCGCGCGGGCGATCAGGATCACGGTGCGGGCGATCGCCGCCTTCGCGCTCGCGGTCGCGCTCGGGCTGCTCGCGATCGGGCCGTTCGTGATGAGCCACGTGTTCGGCCAGGCCTATCCCTACAACCGCCTGGGCCTGGCGCTGATCGGCATGGGGATGGGCTTCCACCTGGTCTCGGGCGCCCTCAACCAGGCCGCGCTCGCACGCGATCACGCCCGTGCGGCCGCCGCCTGCTGGCTGGTGGCGGCGCTCGTGTTCCTCGCCTGGATGGTCAGCCCGCTGGTGTCCGGCGAGGTGTGGCGGGCCGAGATCGGCTACGCCGGCGCGACGGTGCTGCTGGCGGGGATGCTCAGCCTGCTCTACCGTCGTGGATCGGCCGTGCGGCTCGCGCCGGCGTGACTCAGGCCTCCTCGAGCGAGTCGGCGATCGCCCGGTAGGCCGCGGCCGGGTCGGGCGCGTGGAAGATCGCAGAGCCGGCCACGAACAGGCTCGCCCCCGCCCGTCGGCACCGCGGAGCGATCGTGGGGTCGATGCCCCCGTCAACCTCCACGGCGACCTCGCCGCCGACCAGCGCTCGTACGCGCGGGAGCTTCTCGAGCGAGTGCTCGATGAAGGGCTGTCCTCCCCATCCCGGGTTGACGGTCATGCAGAGCGCCAGGTCGATCGCGTCGGCCACCTCGGCAAGCGCTCCCACGGGGGTCGCGGGGTTGATCGCAAGGCCCACGCATGCGCCGCTCTCATGGATCAGATTGGCCGTGTAGGCGACGTGCGGCGTCGCCTCGGCGTGGAAGGTGATGGAGTCCGCGCCGGCCTTGACGAACTCCGCGACCTGGCGTTCCGGGCGTTCGATCATCAGATGGACCTCGAGCGCCCCGCCCGCCTCCCGTACCACCCCTGAGAGCGCCTCCACGACCAGCGGGCCAACCGTGATCGGGGGGACGAAGCGTCCATCCATCACATCGACGTGGATGACGCGGGCGCCAGCCGCGAGGACCTCCTTCACCTGCGAGCGCAGCGCGCCGAAATCGGCCGACAGGATCGACGGCGCGACACCGACCGCTCGCAGCAGCTCGCGCGTCGAATCAGCGCTCATACGGCTTGGAGCATCGAGTCCCCGCAGTTGTTGCACTTGAGAATCGCGGTGGAGGACATTCGCACGATCGTCGAGTGCTCTCCGCAGTTGGGACAGACGGAGGTGAGCTCGAAGCGGTGCAGGCAGTACACGCAGCGGTAGCGCCCCGGAAGATTGGTTGGGCGCAGCCACGGCTCGCCGCAGTTCGGGCACTGCGGGCCGAGGTCGATAGCAGCCTTGGCTGGGGACTCTGGCTCGCCGTCCATGCTTTCAGCTCCGCCGCAGCCGCGCGATGAAGAAGCCGGCAGTGCGATCGCGGTGGGGTAGCGTCAGCAGGCAGCGGGCCGCTGTCGGCGAGATCTCCGGCTCGCTGAGGCTGGACATGGCGAGCGCCGGCCTCTCTGCCGCAAGATCCTCGAGGCTGAAGTCGGTGTGGGAGTCCAGGAAGGCGGCGATCAGACGCTCGTTCTCGGTCGGGGAGATGGTGCAGGTAGAGTAGACAAGCACGCCCTCCGGATGGAGGGCCCCGGCTCCGGCATCCAGAATCCGGCTCTGCAGGCCGGCCATCTCGGCGATCCCCTCAGGCGTGGCCCGCCAGCGTAGATCTGGGCGCGCCTGGAGCACACCCAGTCCCGAGCACGGCGGGTCTACGAGCACGCGATCGAAGACGGGTCCCTCGGGTCTCGCCAGCGCGGCGTCTGCGATGTCGACCCGGACGTTGCGCGCACCGAGGCGCTCGGCCGTGCGGGCCAGAGTCCCCGCCCTGCGGCGGTTGCGCTCCACAGCGACGATCTCACCCTCCCCCTGCATCAGCGCGGCCAGATGTGTCGTCTTGCCACCGGGAGCCGCACACAGATCGAGCACGCGCTCGCCCGGCTCAGGGGCGAGCGCGCGTGCCACCAGCATCGCGGCACGCGATTGCGCCACGAACGCACCTTCCGTCCACAGGCTCGAGCCGTGTATGTCGTAGGGCTCCTCGAGCACGAGCGCCTCGGGGAGCTCTGGATCGAAACGAGTGCTCACCGGCAGCTCGCGGGCGAGCGTGGCCGCGTCGGTGCGCAGCATGTTGGCGCGCAGCGCCACCTCCCCGGGCTCGTTGTCTGCGGCCATCAGCGCGCGTGCGTCCTCGGCGCCGAGCGTCCGCCACCACAGGCGTGCGATCCACTGCGGGTGGGAGTGGCGGATCGCGGCCTGCTCGGGCGTGGCGTCGGAGAGCTCGCCGAGCAGCGCCTGGGCTCCCTCGCGGGCGGCTCGTCTCAGCACCGCGTTCACGAGCCCGTGGCCCGCACGTCCCGCAGTCTTTGCGAGCTCGACCGCGTCGCCGACGACGGCATAGTCGGGAGCCCCACGCAGGTACAGGAGCTCGTAGAGGCCGAGCCTGAGCGCCGCCAGCACAGGCGCGTCCAGTCGCTGCGGGGGCCTGCCGGCGAGCCGCTCGATGACATAGTCGAGCGTCGCTGTGCGCTGGACGGCGCCGTAGGCGAGACGCATCGCGAGCGCACGGTCACGCGGATCGAGCTCCCGCGTCTCGGCCTGGAGCGCCTCGTCGGCGTAGGCGCCCTGCTCGTAGACCCTCCTCAGGACCTCATACGCACATGCGCGAGCGGGGGCGATCGAGACGCCGGGGGGGCTTGGCATGCCTGCCATCATCGACTATCCGCTACGGCTCGCGCCGACGGAAGCGAGCACCTCGGCGAGATCGCCGGCGAGCCGCCGTGCCTCGGTGTCCTCGAGCGTCGCGGTTGTGATGCGGATCGCGGGAGCGCTCGCGCCCAGCCGGTAGGGCGCCCCCGAGGCGACCACCCATCCGCGCTGCATCAGCGCGGCGACGACGGCCGCTTCGTCGGCCACGGGAACCCAGACGTTGAGGCCCGAGACGCCGTGCGCCTGAACGCCCATCCGGCGCAGGTGCCCGAGCAGCGTCTCGCGTCGGCGCGCATAGATGGCGCGTGCCTGCTCGATCTGCGCCTCGACCTCCGGGTCGCTCCAAAGGCTGTGCACCAGCGCCTGCAGGACGTGGCTCACCCATCCCGGTCCGCACTGCTGGCGCCCCTGCACCCGGGCGAGCGTGAGCGCATCCCCGGTGAGCACCGCCAGGCGCAGGTCGGGCCCGAGCGCCTTGGCGACCGAGCGGGTCGCCGCCCAGCGCTCGCGCCCGGGGGCGATCGTGTAGAGCTCGCTGCAGGCGATGGTGCCGAGATGGTCATCCTCGATCACGAGGGCGCGCGGGAACGCGTCGAGGACCGCCCGCAGATCCTGGGCGCGCGCGGCGTCGAGCGCTGCCCCCGTTGGGTTCTGCCCGCGCGGGGTGATGATCACAGCGCTCGCACCGCGCGCGAGCGCCGCCTGCAGCTGCTGCGGGAGCATGCCGCGATCATCGACGGCGACCGGCTCGAGCACGAGCCCCTGAGCCCGCAGCAGGTCATAGAGGGCGGCGTAGCCGGGGTTCTCGACCGCGATCCGATCGCCCGCACGCGTGCGGGCCTGCAGGACGCGCTCGATCCCATCGAGGGCGCCGCTGACCACGCACAACGCATCTCCGCACAGCCCGTCCGCCTGCAGCTGCTCGCGCGCCAAGCCACCCAGCCCATGGTGGAGCGGATCCTCGCCATAGAGCCTCGCCGGTAGGCGCAGCCGCGAGATCGCCCGCGCGAGGTCGGGCAGGAACGCCGGATCGGGATTGCCCCTGGAGAGATCGCGGGCACCCGCGGGAACCGGCAGGGCGGGCCTCTGGGAGCCGATCGGCGGCCCCTCGCCGATGCGGGTTCCGCGGCGCTGCTCGCTCACGACGACGCCACGGCGGCGCAGCTCGGCCAGTCCCGCGGAGACGGTGGCGGGGCTGAGAGAGACTTCTTGCGCGAGGCGCCTCACCGATGGGAGCGGCTGGCCGGGCATGAGGCGTCCGTCGGCCACGGCCTCCTCGATCGAGCGCACCAGACCAGCTGCGCTCTGCGCCTGTATCCGATACTGTGTCATATCAGTCATCGATCTGTACTATTACAGATAGGAGGAGACGTGACCAGCGAGCCCCCCGGCCTGAGCACGGCCGCGCCCCCATCGGAGCGCGTGCGCCTGCGCCGCAAGCGCGAGCGCGGGAGCTACGAGCGCGAGACGATCGACGCGATCCTCGACGAGGCGCTGATCGCGCACCTCGGGATCGTGGACGGGGACGGCCAGCCGCTGGTCATCCCCACCCTGCACGCTCGCAGCGGCGACGTCGTCTACTGCCACGGCTCTATCGCCGCTCGCACCCTGCGAACGCTCGCCGCGGGCGCTCCCGTCTGCCTGACGGTCTCACTGCTCGACGGGCTCGTGCTCGCGCGCGCGGCGATGCATCACTCGGCCAACTATCGCTCGGTGGTGCTGATCGGACAGGCCAGCAGCGTGGATGACCCCGACGAGAAGCATGCCGCGCTCAGGGCGGTCGTGGAGCACATCGTCCCCGGCCGCTCCGATGAGGTGCGCGGCCCGAGCGAGAGCGAGCTGCGAGCCACCGCGGTGCTCTCGATCCCGATCGTGGAGGCCTCGGCCAAGATCCGCACCGGGCCGCCGCTGGACGACGAGGAGGACCACGCGCTCGACGTCTGGGCGGGCGTGATCCCATTCGCCACCGCGCCCGGAGCGCCGCTGCCCGACCCCGGGCTGCGCGAGGCGATCGAGGCGCCGCGCTACGTCACCGACTACCGGCGTCCGGGCGGGCCGTGACCGCGTAGATACGCGGAAGCGTCCATCGCGCGCGCTCCCGGCGGCTGCACGACCAGCAGCTCGAGCGCTCCGGTGGCACACACGAGCAGCAGGCGTCCGTCGAGCGCCATGACTCCGCGGTCCAGCGAGCCCACGTCGATCTGCGCGCCATCCACAAGCCTCGCGCGATGCACGCCGAGTAGCGCGCCGTCTGCGAGCGCCGCTCGCGCCCCGATATGCGGATGCAGGGCCCGCACGATGCGCTCCAGCTCCTCAGCGCCGCGGGTGGGATCGAGCAGGCGGTCGGCGGCGGTGATCTTCTCGGCGTAGCTCACGCCCTCCTCGGTCTGCTCCACGAACGGCGGGTGCTCGCGCAGCGCACGCACGAGCAGCTCGCCGCCGAGCTCCTGCAGGCGCGCGGCAAGCGATCCATAGGTGTCCTCGGGTTCGATCGGCTCGGTGTCCACCAGACATACGGGACCGCTGTCCAGGCCGGCCGTGAGACGCATGATCGAGACCCCGGTCTGCGCGTCCCCAGCCATCAGCGCGCGCTCGATCGGCGCCGCACCCCGCCAGTGGGGGAGCAGCGAGGGGTGCACGTTGAACATCTCGTGCTCTGAGAGGAGCGGCTCCTTGATGAGCGCCCCGAACGCACACACGATGACCGTCTGGCGTTCCTCGCGGACTGCTGCCGCGCCCGGTGTCCCTGCTGGTCGTCCGGCACGCGCGATCAGCGCGCGCGCCTCGGGGTCGTTGACGCTCTCGGGCTGCGCGAGCGCGATCCCAAGGGCTTGGGCGGTCTCGGCGACGGGTGGCGCGGTGAGGCGTCGCCCGCGTCCGCTGGGACGATCCGGGCGGGTGAGGACGAGCGCCGGACGGTGCTCCTCGCTGCGCGCCAGGCGCTCGAGGACGGCGGCGGCGAAGTCCGACGTGCCGAGGAAGACCGTGCTCAAGAGCCCTGCGACCGTCGCGGTGGCTAAGCCGCGCTAGGAGCCGACTGCGCCTCGCGCATCGCGCGCATCGCCTCCTTGCGAGCCTGGCGCGAGATGCGGTCGAGGATCAGGACGCCGTTGAGGTGATCGATCTCGTGCTGGATGATCCGGGCCTCGAGGCCCTCGGCCTCGATCTCGAGATCATCGCCGCCCGCATCCTTGGCCACGACGCGCACCCGCGCCGAGCGCTCGACCTCCACGTGCACGGACGGGAGGCTCAGGCATCCCTCTTCGGCGGTCTCCTGCTCGTCGCTCATCCACGTCACCTCGGGATTGACAAGCGCCGTGAGCGGGTCCTCCGGATAGGCCCGGTAGACGAGCACGCGGTGCAGCACCCCCAGCTGGGTGGCCGCCAGCCCCACGCCCAGCGCGTCGTGCATCAGCACGCCCATGCGCTCGATCTCCGTCTGGAGCGCCTCGTCGAAGCGCTCCACCGGCAGCGCCGTCGCACGCAGCACCGGATCGCCGAGCTTGCGAACGTGGCGCAGCGCCGCGTCGCGGCGTGCCCGTGTCTCGGGGTCGAGCTCGGCCGGCTCGGGGGCGTCCTGCTCGCGCTCGACCTCGACATCGGCCTCTTCGGAGGTGGGGACGGCGAGCTCGATGGACGCGTCCTCCGTGGCTGTCTCGTCCTCTGCCGGCATCGTGCAACTGAGTCTATGAGGAGTCGGCGCCCTACTGCGGATCGACGTCCACGCTGAAGCTGACGCCGGCGTGGGACCCACCGGCTGCGGCCCGCTGCACTGCCTCTCCCACGACCTGCACGGCCTCGCGCCGCTCGGGGGCCTTGACGACGAGCACCTGGCGCTCGCGGCCCCTGAGCCGAAACAGCGCGGCGGGACCGAGCACGCTCGAGTCGAGGCTCGGGGCCGAGGCGCAGATGCGCTCGCGCAGCTCGGTCGCGGCGTCGCGCGCGGGCGGTGACTCCTCGGCGGAGCAAACGATCCGGATGAGGTGGGAGAAGGGCGGGTAGCGAAGCGCGCGGCGACGATCGAGCTCGCCGGCGATGAAGCCGTCGCTGTCGTGGCGGGCGGCGTGAACGATCGCACGGGCCTCCGGAGCGATCGTCTGGACGAGGACGCGTCCGTGTCCGCCCCTTCCGGCACGCCCGGCGAGCTGTGCGATCAGCGCGAAGGTGCGCTCCTCGGCGCGAAAGTCGGGAAAGCGCAGGGTGGCGTCGGCGTCGAGCACCACCCCGAGGCTCACGTCGGGGAAGTCGTGGCCCTTGGCCACCATCTGCGTCCCGATCAGCACGCCGCAATCGGCCGCCTCGAAGCGGCGCAGGAGCGCTCCCACGCCGCCCTCCTCATCCGCATTCGCTCGCGCCGGCGCGGAGTCGGCCGCGGCGACGACATCGGCGTCGAGGCGAAAGACCGGAAAGCTGCCGTCGTCGAAGACGCTCGAGATCTCGTGCTGCAGGCGTTCGGTGCCGGCCCCGTGGCGCGCCACGGCGGTCGAGGAGCACTGATCGCAGCGGGCGGGCGCTGACTCGCGGTGGCCGCAGTGGTGGCACGCCACATACCCCCCGCTGCGATGGAGCACGAGCGCAACGTCGCATTCGGGGCAGCTCCACACGCGCCCGCAGGAGCGGCAGGAGAGGAAGTTGGACCAGCCGCGGCGGTTGAGCAGCACGATCGCCTTGCCGCGAGCGCTTCGCACCTCGGCCAGCGCCTGCGCGGTGAGGGGGTGCAATCCCTGTTGCTCGCCCCGCATGTCGAGCACCCGCACCGCTGGCAGGGGGCGCCCGTCCACGCGCCTGGCCAGCCGCGACGCCGGCACGCGATGCACTGTCTCGGCTCGCGGGGTGGCGCTTCCCAGCAGCAGTACGGCGCCGCTGCGCCGCGCCCGCTCGGCGGCCACGTCGCGGGCGTCGTAGCGGGGGTCGCCTTCGTGCTTGTAGGAGGCGTCGTGCTCCTCATCGACGACGATCAGGCCGAGATCCTCGATCGGGGCGAACACGGCCGAGCGCGGACCCACGCAGACCCTCGCCTCGCCCGCGCGCAGGCGGCGCCACTCGGCGTAGCGCTGGCCGGGGGTGAGGCGCGAGTGCAGCACTGCCACGGTCTCGCCGAAGCGTTCGATGAAACGCCCCACGATCTGTGGCGTGAGCGCGATCTCAGGGACGAGGATGATGGCGCCGCGGTCGTGCTCCAGGGCACTGGCAGCTGCGCGCAGGTAGACCTCGGTCTTGCCCGACCCGGTCACGCCGTGCAACAGCCGCTGCTCGCAGCGACCGGCGTCGAGGGCGTCGATCAGCGGGGCGAGGACCGCCGCCTGCTCGTCGGTCAGCTCGGGGGCGCTGGGGCTGCGCGTGCCCACCGCGAGATGGCGCGGGCGCTCCACGGCGCGGCGCTTGCGCCCGCTCAGCCGCCGCGAGGCGCCCGGCGGCAGCACGAGGGCGAGCGCGCGGGCGATCGTCGAGCAGTACTCGGCGGCGATCCATTCGGCCAGCGCAACGAGGTCCACGGGCAGGGCGGGCGGGCCTTCATCGAGCACGCGCAGGGGCGCCAGGAGCTTCTCCTCGGCGATGTCGCTGCTGTCGGCGAGCCCCACGACGACGCCGAGGACCTCGCGACGACCGAAGGGAACCACGAGCATCGAGCCGATGTCCACACCGTCCCTGAGCCCCTCCGGCAGCCTGTAGTCGAAGGGGCCTCGCAGGGCGCGAGCGGTGGTCATCGGCTGCACCTTGGCGATGCTCAACGCCCCCTCGACCCCAGCCTGCCCGCGCCCGAGCCGGGCGAGCGCCGACGCGGCAGCGGCGTCAGCCGGCTGAGCCTCCTCTAGCTGGGCGGTGGCGGACACCGCCCTGACCCTAGAGGCCTCCCCGGTCAGAGGCCGGCGGCCGAGCGCAGCGCGGCGGCCTTGTCGGTGCGCTCCCACGTGAAGTCGTGGTCGTCGCGCCCGAAGTGCCCGTAGGCCGCCGTCTTCTGGTAGATCGGGCGATGCAGGTTGAGCTCCTCCCTGAAGGCCCCGGGGCGCAGGTCGAAGACCGCGTCGACCGCTCGCGCGATCTGACCGCGCGTGCGTCCCTCCTGCTCGGTGCCGAAGGTCTCGACCATCACGGACACCGGATGCGCAACGCCGATCGCGTAGGCGACCTGCACTTCGGCGCGTTCGGCAAGACCGGCGCTGACGATGTTCTTGGCCACCCAGCGAGCCGCGTAGGCGGCCGAGCGGTCGACCTTCGAGGGGTCCTTGCCGGAGAAGGCGCCGCCGCCGTGACGGGCCATCCCGCCGTAGGTGTCGACGATGATCTTTCGCCCGGTCAGCCCGGCGTCGCCCACGGGGCCGCCGATCACGAAGCGCCCGGTGGGGTTGACGAGGAAGTTCTTGCGCAGCTTGGCCGCGTCGTAGAGGTCTTTCGGCAGGATCGGCTCGACGACGTGCTCCCACAGGTCGTCGGGGATCAGCGATTCGGCGCCCTCGGCGTGCTGGGTGGAGATCAGGAGCTTTTCGATCTCGACCGGCTTGCCGTCCTGATAGCGGACGCTGACCTGCGTCTTGCCATCGGGGCGCAGGTAGTTGAGCGTGCCGCCCTTGCGCACGGCCGCCAGGCGCTCGGCGAGACGGTGCGCGAGCGAGATCGGCAGCGGCATCAGCGAGTCCGTCTCGTTGGTCGCGTAGCCGAACATCATGCCCTGGTCGCCGGCCCCGGCGACGTCGAGCTCGTCCTCGTCGCTGGCGTCGGTGCGCGCCTCATAGGCCTTGTCCACGCCCTGGGCGATGTCGGGCGACTGTTTGTCGATTGCGTTGAGCACCGCGCAGGAGTCGGCCGAGAAGCCGAGGTCGGCGTCGGTGTAGCCGATCTTGCGGATCGTCTCGCGGGCGATCTCCTGGATGTCGACGTAGGTGTCGGTCGAGATCTCCCCCGAGACGACGACCAGGCCGGTGTTGACGAGCGTCTCGCAGGCGACGCGGCCGTAGGGGTCGTCGGTGAGCACGGCGTCGAGCACCCCGTCGGAGATCTGGTCGGCGATCTTGTCCGGGTGCCCCTCCGTGACCGACTCGGAGGTGAACAGGAACTCGTTCTCGGTTAGCTCAGTCATGACTTGCGGGATCAGCTCCAGGAGATCAGAGGGATGGGCGGGATCGTGTTCCCGCGGGCCGGTTGGCAAAAAGTCGCAGAAGTCTATGCGGCGCGGGCGCGTCCGCGCTGCCCGCGCTGCCCGCGCTCGACGAAGTCGATGATCAGCGGGATGCCGTCCATCGCGTAGCGGGCCCGCAGGCGGTTCTCCAGGAAGTAGGCGTAGTCGCGGGTCACGCGTGTGCGCGAGTTGACCTGGATCGCGAAGCGGGGCGGGCGCTCGCCGATCTGGGCCATGTAGATCAGCTTGAGGCGGTGTCCGCTGGCACCGCGACGCGAGCCCACGGGCGGCTGGCGCGCCTGCACGGTCTCAGACAGGAAGCGGTTGAGCTCAGGCGTGGGTATGCGCCCGGCCATGCGGTCGCCGAGCGCGATCGCTTCGGTGAGCAGCCGCGCGACGTGCCTGCCGGTCTTGGCGCTCACGGTGAGAACCCGTGGGCGCAGCCGCAGCTTCTCGGCGACCCGCCCGCGCTCGTGATCGAGATCGAGGCGCCCACCGGTGTCGCTGTCGGGGTGCTCCTGCATGTCCCACTTGTTGAGGACGATCGCGGTGGCGCAGCCGGCCTTCATGGCCAGCTCGGCGATGCGCAGGTCCTGCGCGGTGACGCCGTCGTTTGCGTCGCAGACGACCAGCGCCACGTCGGCCCGCTCGGCGGCGCGCTGGGAGCGCAAGGCCGTGTAGTACTCGACCGAGTCGGCCACCTTGGATTGGCGGCGCATGCCGGCGGTGTCCACGAGGATCAGCCGCCGATCGCCCACCATCAACGGCATGTCGATCGCGTCGCGTGTCGTGCCGGCAACCTCCGAGACGATCACCCGCTCCTCGCCGAGGAAGCGGTTGACGAGCGAGGACTTGCCGACGTTCGGCCTGCCGATCACGGCGAGGCGCACGGTGCCCTCCTCGGGCTCGTTCTCGCCCTCCGGGAGGAGCTCGACGATCCGGTCGAGCAAGTCGCCCGATCCGAGGCCCTGGGTGGCCGAGACCGCCAGCGGCTCGCCCAGGCCGAGACGGTGGAAGTCGGCGGCGAGGGGCAGGTCGGCGACGCTGTCGCACTTGTTGGCGGCGACGATCGTGGGCAGCGAGGAGCGGCGCAGCAGGTCGGCCATCTCCTCATCGCCCGGGCGCACCCCGGCGCGGGCGTCGACCACCAGCACCGCGACGTCGGCGTCAGCGATCCCGGCGCGTGCCTGGTCGCGGATCGAGCCCGCGAGCGGGTCCTCGTCCTCGAAGTCCACGCCGCCGGTGTCGATCAGCGTGAACAGGCGTCCGTTCCACTCGCAGTCGAGCTCCTTGCGGTCGCGCGTGATCCCCGGGCGCTCGTGCACGACCGCCTCGCGGGTGCCCGTGAGGCGGTTGATGAGCGAGGACTTGCCCACGTTTGGGTATCCGACGATGGCGACCTTCATCAGATGAGTATGACCGCGGGAGCGCGCTTTCCCGGACCGAGCCCCGCTCCCGCGCGGTAGAGGTGCGGCGCGTCAGGCGCCGGGGGCCTCGGCCGGCTTCTCGCGCTTGCGGCCCTTCTCGTCGCGGCGCCCCGTGCCGAGGCAGTCGCGGCAGGTGATCCACTTGGCCTCCTGGGGGCTCTCACCGGCCGACCACCAGTTCCAGCCGGCCCCTGCGCAGGTGGGGCAGCGGTCAGCCTCCGGGATGTGCCTGTCGCTCTGCGCCATCGGCCCAGAGTACAGGCGCGAGCCGCCCGCCAGCCACACGACGCTCTCAGGGGCGCTGCAACCGGCGGGCCAGCGCTGCTATGCGCTCGACCACGGCCTCGACGTCGAGGTCGGTGGTGTCGAGCATCTCGGCGCCGGGAGCCGGGCTCAGCGGGCTGTGGGTGCGGTCGCGGTCGCGCTGGTCGCGCAGGGTCTGCTCGGCGAGCACCGTGTTCGCATCGGCTCCCAGCTCGGCGGCCCGCCGCCGCGCGCGCTCGGTGGCATCGGCGGTCAGGAAGACCTTGAGCTCGGCCCCGGGTGCCACCACGGTCCCGATGTCACGGCCCTCGGCGACCCAGTCGCCGTCGGCGATCAGCGCGCGCTGCTTGGCCACGAGCGCCTCGCGCACGTCCGGGTCGGCCGCCACCCGCGAGGCCGCCTCGGAGACCTCGGGAGCACGGATCTCCTCGCTCACGTCGCGCCCGTCCAGCAGCACGCGGGTCGCCGAGCGACCGGGCGCGTCCGCGAGCTCGATCCTGGCGGCGCGCGCCAGCGGGCCCGGCGCGCGCGTGGGCGCGGCGAGGGACAGCAGCGCGACGCAGCGATACATGGCGCCGCTGTCGAGGTAGGTGTAGCCGAGCCTGCGGGCGAGCAGGCGGGCAACGGTCGACTTGCCGGCGCCGGCGGGACCGTCGATGGCTACGAGCAAAGCTCCGCCAGGTCCTCGAGGAACCCGGGGTAGGAGACGGCGGCGGCGTCCATGCCGATGACCTCCACCCCCTCGCGCGAGGCCAGGCCGGCGACGGCGCCCACCATCGCCATGCGGTGATCGCCGTGGGCGTCGAGTGTCCCGCCGCGCAGACCGCCGGTGCCGCGCACCAGGAACCCGTCGGCGGTCGCCTCGATGTCGGCGCCGAGGCCTCCAAGCCCCTCGACCACGCCGGCGATCCTGTCGGACTCCTTGAGGCGGAGCTCCTGAGCGCCGTGAACGACGGTCTCGCCCTCGGCGAAGCAGCCGAGCAGCGCCACCAGCGGGAGCTCGTCGATCGCGAGCGGCACCTCCTCGGCCTCGACGACGGTTCCCTCGAGCGCGCCGTGGGCCACGTCGAGGTCGCTGACGGGCTCCTCGGCCACGAGCTCGCCGCTCTCGTCCTCGAGATCGCCGAGGACGATCCCCTGCATGCGCCGCAGGATGCGCAGGAAGCCGGTGCGCGTCCAGTTCACGCCGACGTCGCGGATCAGCAGGCGTGAGTGAGGCACGAGCACGCCGGCGGCGATCAGGAAGGCGGCCGAGCTCGGGTCGCCGGGGATCCGCAGCGGCTCGAGCAGGAGCTCGTCGGCGTTGACCACGGTCACGTGGCGCCCGTTGCGGTGGATGGCCACACCGGCGCGCAGCAGCAGGCGCTCGGTGTGGTCGCGGCTGCGAGCGGGCTCGCCGACGGTGGTGGCACCGTCGGCGGCGAGCGCGGCCAGCAGGATGCAGGACTTGACCTGGGCGCTGGCCACGTCGAGCTCGTAGGAGATGGCGCGCAGGCGCGCGCCGTGCACCTCGAGCGGCGCGAAGCGCCCCTCGCGGGCTCGCAGCTCGGCGCCCATCTGGGAAAGCGGGATGGCGATCCGGTCGACGGGGCGCCGGCGGATGGACTCATCGCCGTCGAGCGTGAACGAGCGGCCCTCCTGGGCGGCCAGCCAACCGGGCAGCAGGCGCAGCAGCGTTCCCGCGTTGCCCACGTCGATCGGCCCGTCCGGCTCGCGCGCCTCGCGCAGGCCGGTGCCGCGCACCACCACAGCATCTCCGTTCACCTCGACCAGCGCTCCGAGCGCCTGCACGGCCCCTAGCGTCGAGTCTGTGTCGGCCGCGTGCAGATAATGCTCGATGCGCAGCGGCTCGCTCGCCATCGCCCCCAGCAGGGCGGCGCGGTGGGAGATCGACTTGTCGGCCGGCGCCCTCAACGCGCCTGAGAGTCCGCGGGCAGGCTCGAAACGCGTGTTCATCGGCTGCTCCTCATGCTTGCACGACCGGGAAGCCTAGCCCCGCTATGAGACCGCGGGCGCGCTCGGCGTGATCATCCCCGCGGATCCAGAAGGCGACCACGCCCTGGCTGTTGTCCTCGGACGGCGACAGGGCCATGTCGACGATGTTCACGCCGGCGTGCCCCAGCGCGAGGGCGATCTCGGCGATCACCCCGGGGCGGTTGGGCACGGAGGCGCGCAGCTCGATCACGGCTCCGCCGGCCAGGCCCGAGCCGAGCAGGGCGTCGCGGTCGGCGCGGGCCCGGTCGTTCCAAGCGGCCACTGCCGGTGCCTGCCCCTCGAGGAGCCACCCCCGGACCTCCTGCAGGCGCGCGGCGAGCTCGTCGATGCCGGCTATCAGGGCGTCGCGGTTCGACATGTAGATGTCGGTCCAGATCGCGGTGTTGGCGCCGGCCACGCGGGTGGCGTCGCGGAAGCTCGGCCCGACGGCCGGCAGCCGTCGCGGCTCGGCCTCGCCGAGCAGGCTCGCGGCCTGGGTGACGAGCAGGTTTGCGAGCACGTGGGGCAGGTGGGAGACGCAGGCCATCAGCCGGTCGTGGGTCTCGGGGTCGATGGCGGTGGGCCGCGCGCCGATGGATGCGAGCAGACGGTGCAGTCGCTCATAGAGCACGCCCGAGGTACCTGGTCCGGGCGTCAGATACCAGGTGGCGCCGTCGAAGAGGTCCTCGCGCGCGTGCTCCACCCCGGCGGTCTCTGCGCCGGCGAGGGGATGTCCGCCGACGAAGCGCTGATCGGCGCCCGCGTCGGCAACGGCCCGCTTGGTGGAGCCGACGTCGCTGAGAACGCAGTCGGTCCCGGCGGCGGCGAGCGCGGCCCGCACGGTCTCGGCCAGCGCGCCGACGGGGGTGGCTACGAAGGCGACCTGGGCGCCGGCGAGCGCGGCTGGGAGATCGGCTGCGGCGGTGTCGATCGCGCCGAGGGCAAGGGCACGGGCCAGCACCTCTGGGTCGGGGTCATATCCACAGACCTCCGCGTGGGCGCGCCTGCGGGCCGCCAGGCCGATCGAGCCGCCGATCAGCCCGACGCCGAGAACGGCGACCCTCAAGAAGCGTGCCCCCCGGCGCGCGCCATCAGACGGCGCTTAGCGCCTTGCCCGCGAGCGCTGCGGCCCGCTCGACCGCGAGCGCGTAGTCGGCGAAGTCTTCCGCTTTGAGGGCCTGCGGTCCGTCGCAGATGGCCTCGTCCGGGTTGGGGTGCACCTCGACGATGATCCCGTCGGCGCCGACGGCGGCGGCGGCGAGGGACAGCGGCATCACCAGGTCGCGCCGGCCGGCGGCGTGGCTGGGGTCGACGATCACGGGGAGGTGGGAGAGCTCCTTGAGCACGGGCACGGCCATCAGGTCGAGGGTGAAGCGGTAGGCGGTCTCGAACGTGCGGATGCCCCGCTCGCAGAGCATCACGTTGGGGTTGCCTTCCTTGAGGATGTACTCGGCGGCCATCAGCAGCTCGTCGAGGGTGGCGGAGAGCCCGCGCTTGAGCAGGGCGGGGCGCCCGGAGCGTCCGATCTCGGCCAGCAGCGGGTAGTTCTGCATGTTGCGCGCCCCGATCTGGATCACGTCTGCTACCTCGAGCACGGCGTCGAGATCGCCGATGTCCATCAGCTCGGTGACGATCGGCATGCCGGTCTCGGCCTTGGCCTCGGCGAGCAGCCGCAGCCCCTCCTGTCCGAGCCCCTGGAATGCGTAGGGGGAGGTGCGGGGCTTGTAGGCGCCGCCGCGCAGCAGCGTTGCGCCGGCGTCGCGCACCACATGTGCGGTCTGGAGCATCTGCTCGCGCGACTCGACCGTGCAGGGCCCGGCGATCAGCGCGAAGTTCTCACCCCCGACCTTGCGCCCTTCGATGTCGAGCACGGTCCGCTCGCCGTGGGTGATCTGGGCGGAGGCCAGCTTGTATGGCTTGAGGATCGGGACGACCCGGTCGACGCCGGGCTGACCCTCGAGACCGAGGCCTGCGACGTTGGCGTCCTGCTCGACGTCGCCGATGGCGCCGATAACGGTCACGCGGGCGCCCGCGCTGCGGTGCGCGCGCGCTCCGGCGCGCTCGATCTTGGCGACGACCGCCTCGACCTCCTCGTCGGTCGCGGTCTCTTTCATAACGATCATCATCAACTCATCCTTTCGCTACACCTGGGCATGTTAGAGGTGCTGGGCCTTGCCGGAGATGGACTCCACGGTCCATCTCGGGTCGTGAGGTGAGCGCTGAGGGCGCCCGGATGGGTGGCGCTCGGTCTCTGTGAGGAGACCCGATGCGGCCGCCGGCACCCGCTCACGAACGGGTGGGAGCCGAAGCGCCTAGCTAAATCGCCAGGCGTAGCGGGACGACCATTCGGCATACGCGCGAATGCTGCGAGTCGATGCGAGAGCGCTTGAGTTCATGGTCATCCGCCAACCTTTGTAGCAGACGGACGAACTGCGGTAAAGCATTGGGAGACAAGTTCGCAACATTCTCCGCAGAGAGCCCCCGTCGCCGGTCTCCCCGCGGAGTGTCGCTCAGCGGGTCGCGGCCGGCTCGAGGACCTCGGCGAGCGCATCGAGGAAGCGCCTGTTCTCCTCGGGCAGCCCGTAGGTGACGCGCAGCGCGGGCGTGGGACTGCCGAGGGCGCTGCCGGCGCGCACGAGCACGCCGCGCTCGGCCAGACCACGCATGATCTCCTCCTCGTCGCGCTCCTCGCCCAGCTGAACCCAGCAGAAGTTCGCCTGCGAGTCGGCCGCGCGCAGACCCAGGGCCCGGAGCCGCTCGTCCATCGAGATTCGCTCGGCGACGGTTCGCGCGACGCGTTCTTCGACGGTGTCCTGGTGCTCGAGCGCCTCCAGGGCGGCGGCCTGGGCGAGGGCGTTGCAGAAGAAGGGCTGGCGCACCTGATCGAGCGCACGGGGCAGCTCGGCGGAGCCGCAGAGGGCGAAGCCCACCCGCAGCCCGCACAGGCCGTGGACCTTGGAGAAGGTCCGCAGCAGCGCGAGGTTGGGGTGGGCGTCGAGCAGCTCGATCGAGGCGTCGGGGTCCTCGAGCAGGTTGAACTCGCAGTAGGCCTCGTCGAGGATCACGCACACGTGCGGCGGGACCTCTTGAAGGAATGCGGCGATGTCGGCGAGCGGGATCGCGGTGCTGGTGGGGTTGTTGGGGTTGCAGACGAGCACCAGCCGCGTGGCCACGGTCAGCTCGCGCGCCATCGCCTCGAGGTCGTGGCACTCGTGCTCGTCGAGCCCCACGGTCACCGCGCGTGCGCCCGAGGCGGCGGCGAGGTGGGGATAGACCGAGAAGGAGGGCCAGGCGTAGAGGACCTCGGCGCCCGGCTCCAGCAGCGCCTCGCCGGCGGCGAGCAGGATGTCGCAGGAGCCGTTGCCGATCGCGATCCGCTCGGCCGGCACGCCGTAGCGCTCGCTCAGCCGCCGGCGCAGCAGCGAGTTGCTGGGATCGGGATAGCGGTTGAGGCTCGAGAGCGCGCGATCGATCGCGGCGCGCACGGCGGGCAGGGGCTCGAATGGCGACTCGTTGCTGGCCAGGCGCACGAGCGGCTCCTGCTGGGCGTAGCCGCCGGCGGCGGGATAGGTGGGGATGCGACGGATCCGCTCGGAGAACTCGATCGCCATCCAGCCATTGTGACGGGAGGCGTAGGCTCCCGCCGGGTGGTGTCCGAGGGCCGTGGGTTGCGAGCGCCCGCGCCCGGCGCTACTGCGCGGCGTCTAAGTCGCCGCGCAGGCTGGCGGCCTCGCCGAGGTAGACGTGCGCGGGAACGTGATCCTCCTCGGCGTGGTAGTGGATCAGCACGCGGATCACGCGAGACATGGAGCGCGGCACGGGGATCTCCTGCGCGCACAGCAGCGGCACGCGGTCGAAGCCCAGGGCTCGGGCGGCCACGGCGGGAAACTCGGCGTTGAGGTCCTTGGTGGCGGTGAAGATGCAGCTCACCACGCGCTCGGGGCGCAGCTGGTTGCGCGCCATGATCTCCCGCATGAGCTCGCTCGTGGCGTCCAGGATGTCCTTGGCGTCGTTGCGCTCGACGCTGGTGGCACCCCGGAGGGCGAACAATCGCATTGGCCGCGATTCTGTCAGAGCGCACCCCCTGCCGGCCCGCAGGCGAGCGCGCGCAGACGCTCGGCCTCGGCCTCGCCCAGGCGCCTGCATGCCCCGAGCTCGAGGCCGGCGAGCGCGAGCGGACCGAAGCGGGTCCGCTCGAGCGCGAGCACGGGATGCCCGACGGCCTTGCACATGCGGCGCACCTGACGGTTGCGTCCCTCGCGGATCGTCAGCTCGATCTCGTGCGCGCTCACCCGGCGCGCCTGCGCCGGGGCGGTGATGCCGTCCTCGAGCTGCACGCCTGAGCGCAGCGCCTCGAGGGCATCGCGAGAGACGGACCCCCCGCCGAGCTTGGCGCGGTAGGTCTTGGGCACCTGAAAGCGCGGGTGGATGAGCCGGTTGGCGAGCTCGCCGTCGTTGGTGAGGAGGATCAGCCCGCTCGTGTCGACATCCAGGCGCCCGACCGGATAGAGCCGCAGCCCATCGGCGGGAACGAGCTCGAGCACGGTGGTGCGCCCGTGGGTGTCGCGCACGGTCGAGACGACGCCGGGCGGCTTGTTGAGCATGTAGAGCACGCGCGGCTCGGGGCCGGCGAGCGCCTTTCCGTCCACGGTCACCCCGCTGTCGGGGCCCACGTCGCGTGCGGGGTCGGTGACGATCTGCCCGCCCACGCTCACGCGGCCGGCGGCGATCAGCGTCTCGGCCGAGCGCCTCGAGGCCACGCCTGCGTGGGCGAGGAACTTGGCTAGTCGCACGGTCGCGGGTGGGTGAGCGGGCGCATCTGCTGCAACCATAGGAGCCGGGCGGCGCCAGCGGGCGCCGACCAAGCGCCATGGACCTCCACGAGCTCGACCAGATCCTCGCCGACCGCGGCGAGCCGGCCTTCCGCGCCCGCCAGGTGTGGGCGTGGGCTGCGCGCGGCGTGCGGGGATATGAGGAGATGACCGATCTCCCGGCGGCGCTGCGCGAGCAGCTCGAGCGCGAGCTGCCCTTCTCGAGCATCGCGGCGGGCGAGGAGGCCCACTCGAGCGACGGCACCCTCAAGGCGCTGTTCAAGACGCATGATGGGCGAGCGCTCGAGGCGGTGCTGATGCGCTTCCGCGACGGCCGGCGCTCGATCTGCGTCTCCTCGCAGTCGGGCTGTCCGCTGACCTGCACCTTTTGTGCGACTGGGGCGATGCGCTTCGCGCGCAACCTGAGCGCCTCTGAGATCCTCGACCAGGCCCTCTACTTCAGGCGCATCGAAGCGATCGACCATTGCGTGTTCATGGGCATGGGCGAGCCGATGCTGAACCTCGACGCGGTGTTGGAGGCGTGCGAGCGCCTCCCGGACATCGGCGTGACCCACCGGCGCACCACGATCTCGACGGTGGGCTGGATCCCGGGCATCGAACGGCTTACGGAGAGCGACATGCCACTGCGCCTGGCGCTCTCATTGCACGCGGCCGAGGAAACGCTGCGCTCGCAGCTGATGCCGGTCAACGAGCGCTACCCATTGGCCGACGTGGTGGAGGCCGCGCGCGCCTTCTACGCGCGCAAGCGCAGGCGCGTGTTCGTGGAGTACGTGATGCTGGCCGGGGTCAACGACCGCTACGAGCAGGCGCTGCAGCTCGCCCGGCTGCTCAACGGCGGCCACGGGCGCAGGCCGTCGTCCCAGCCGATCTTCAAGGTCAACCTGATCCCCTACAACCCGATCGCGGCGGAGGACGGGCGGCCCGGCTATGAGGGCTCGGGCAGGGAGTCGATCGCGGCCTTCCGCGCGGCCCTGGAGTCCCAGGGCGTGCCGGTGACAGTGCGATTGACGCGCGGGCGCGACATCGCGGCGGCCTGCGGCCAGCTGGCCGCGCGGGCCTAGGCCTAGCCGTCGCTCTCGCGCCGCCCGTTGCCGCTGCGCGCCTCGCCCGCGCGCAGCAGACGCTCGCGCAGCTCGGCCTGCTCCTCGGGCGTGGGATCCCAGCGGGCGACGTCGGGCAGCTCCTGCAGGCTGCGCAGCCCGAACAGCTTGAGGAAGGCGGTGGTGGTGCGGTAGAGGACGGCGCCGAACTGGGAGCTGCCGGCCTCTTCGATCAGCCCGCGCTCGAGCAGCGTGGAGCTCGCCGAGTCGGCGCTCACGCCGCGGATGCGGGTGATCTCCGGCCGCGAGATCGGTTGCAGGTAGGCGACGATCGCGAGCGTCTCGGCCTGGGCGGGCGTGAGCGTGGAGGCACGGGGGCGGCTGAGCAGCCGGCGGGCCGCGTCCTCGCTGGCGGGGTCGCTCGCGAGGGTCCAGCCACCACCCAGCTCGCGCAGCCGCAGCCCGCGCCGACCGGGCGCATACTGCTCCGCGAGCACGGCCAGCGCCGTCCCGACCGCGCCCTCGCCCGTCTGCGTGGCGTCGGCCAGCTCGGCGACGCTGAGAGGATCGCTGGAGAGGAACAGCAGCGCCTCGACTGTGCGCGCGAGCGTGGGCAGCTGCTCGTCGTCCTCCACGGCGGGCGCGGGCTGCGGCGCTGCGGGCTGCGCGTCGCTCACGGGGCCGCTCCCCTCGCGCCGGCGGCCAGGGCGAGCGGTGGCGCGGCGACCGCCGGGCGCGAAAGGCTGTTGACGGCGATCTCGCCGAAGCACTCCTGCTGCTCCCAGGAGGCCTCGCCGCGTTTGTAGAGCTCGAGCAGTGCGAACAGGGTGACCGCGACGGTCATCCGGTCGGCCCCGCGCACGGCCTCGTCGAAGCTGAAGGCGCCTCTGCGCAGCAGTCCTCGCAGATGCTCGAGGCGCTCGGCCACGGAGATCCTGGGCACGGCGATGTGGCGGAGATTGATCGCGGGGGGCATCTTCAAGAGGCGCCCAATCGCCTCCCCCAGCAGCTCCGGATCCTGGGAGCCGTCGGGCGGCGGGACGATAGTGCGCCTGAGGTCGGCCGGCAGCGGTGCCGAGCGGAAGCGCACTCCGTGCTCGCCGGCGAGCAGTTCCTCGAGATGGGTCGCGGCGGCTCGGTAGCGGCGGGCGTCTAGCATGCGCGCGAGCAGCTCCTCGGCGGCCTGTTCAGGCTCGATGTCGAGCAGCTGCTCCTCTTCGCCGGTGAGCATCAGCCGCGACTTGAGCTCGAGCAGGGCGGCGATCAGAACGATGAACTCGGTGGCTGTCTCGAGGTCGAGCTCTCCGCGCTGCTCGAGGTGATCGAGATAGGCGAGCACCACTTCGGCGAGCTGCAGCTCGAGCAGGTCGACCTCTTCGCGCAGCACCAGCGTGAGCAGCAGGTCGAAGGGCCCACTGAACACGTCCAGGTCGAGCTCGAGTGCGGCCAGGCTCATCTCCTCACCTCCGCGGGGCGCATCCGCGCACGGTAGCGGCCGGCCCCGACGGCTGCCCGCGCCGGCCGAGGCTCGCACGGCTCACCGGCGCGTCCCGCCCACACCCATCCGCTGGCGCACGTCGCCCAGCGTCTGCGCGGCGATCGCCCCGGCGCGCTCGGCGCCGCCGGCGAGGATCGACTCGAGCGCGGCCTCGTCGGCGCGCAGCTCCTGAAAGCGCTCGCGCACCGGCGCCAGGTAGTCGACGACGGCCGCGGCGACCGCTGTCTTCAGCTCGCCGTAGCGCGCCTGCGCGAACTCGGCCTCGATCGCATCCGGGCTCGCGCCGCGCACGGCGGCGAGGATTTCGATGAGGTTGGAGACGCCGGGCTTCTCCGGGCCGCGGCGCACCTCGCTGCCGGAGTCGGTGACGGCGCTCTTGAGCTTCTTCTCGATCGCCTTGGCCTCGTCGAGCACGTAGACGGTTCCCTGCTCGCTGCCGCCGGTCGTGGACATCTTGCGCGTGGGGTCCTGCAGGTCCATGATCCGCGCGCCGACCTCGGGGATGCGGTGCTCGGGAACCACCAGCACCTCCTTGCCGTCACCGAAGCGGGCGTTGAAGCGCCGGGCCACGTCGCGCATCAGCTCCAGGTGCTCGCGCTGGTCCTCGCCCACGGGGACCTCCTCGGCTCGGTAGGCGAGCACGTCGGCGGCCTGCAGCACGGGATAGAGGAGCAGCCCGGCAGAGACGAGCTCGCGCTGGGCCACGGACTTGTCGCGGAACTGGTGCATCCGCTGCAGGCGTCCGAGCTCGGTGACACTGGACAAGAGCCATGTGAGCTCGGTGTGCTCGTGCACGTCGGACTGGCGGAAGAGGATGCAGCGCCCGGGGTCCAGGCCCGCGGCGAGCAGGATCGCGGTGGTGTCGTAGAGGCGCTCGCGCAGCTCGGCGGGGTCGTAGGCGACCGTGATGGCATGCAGGTCCACGATGCAGAAGATGCCCTCCCCGCGCTCCTGGCTGGATATGTACTGGGCGATCGCGCCGATGTAGTTGCCGAGGTGCTTGCGCCCGGTCGGCTGTATGCCCGAGAAGATGCGCACGGCGAATGCCTCGCTAGAGGGCCTGGCGGATGACGGGGCGCTTGGCCGCGGCGACCTCGTCGAGGCGGCGGACGGGGGTGGTGTAGGGAGCGCCGCGCGCGATCTCGGGATCCTGGGCGGCCTCCTTCAGGATCGCTGCGATGGCGTCGGCGAAGGCGTCGAGGGTCTCCTTGGTCTCGGTCTCGGTCGGCTCGACCATCAGCGCCTCGTCGACCAGCAGGGGGAAGTAGACAGTGGGCGGGTGGAAGCCAAAGTCGAGCAGCCGCTTGGCGAGGTCGAGGGTCTTGATCTCGAGCGTCTTCTTCATCGGCCCGCCGGAGAGCACGAACTCGTGCATGCACAGATCGCCGTAGGCGAGCGGCAGGTACTCGGCCACGCCGTGCTCCTTCAGACGCGCGAGCAGGTAGTTGGCGTTCAGGACGGCAGTTTCGGAGGCGTCCTTGAGGCCGTCGCCACCGAGCGAGCAGATGTAGGCGTAGGAGCGCACGAAGCATCCGTAGTTGCCGTGGAAGCCGCGCAGGCGCCCGATCGACTTCGGCCGGTCGTGATCCAGAGTGAAGGCCCCGTCCTCGCCCCTGGCGACCACCGGGACAGGCAGATAGGGGGCGACGCGCTCGGAGACCGCGATCGGGCCCGAGCCGGGGCCGCCGCCGCCGTGGGGCTGGGTGAAGGACTTGTGCAGGTTGAAGTGCACGATGTCGAAGCCCATGTCGCCGGGGCGCGAGAGGCCCATCACGGCGTTGAGGTTGGCGCCGTCGTAATACAGCGTGGCGCCCACGCCGTGGACGATCTCGGCGATCTCGGCGATGTTGGGGTCGAACAGGCCGAGGGTGTTGGGGTTGGTGAGCATCAGGCAGGCGACATCGCCGTCGGCCTTGGCGCGCAGATCCTCGATGTCCACGCCGCCGTCGGCGTTGGTAGCCACCTTCACCACCTCCAGGCCCGCCATGGTCACGGTCGCCGGATTGGTGCCGTGGGCCGTGTCGGGGGTCAGCACCTTGTGGCGGCTCTCGCCTCTGTCCTCGTGGTAGGCGCGGCTCAGCAGCACGCCGGCGAGCTCGCCGTGGGAGCCGGCCGAGGGCTGCAGCGAGACGTGGGGCAATCCGGAGATCTCGGCGAGCGCCTCCTGCAGGTTCCACATCAGCTCGAGCGCCCCCTGGGCGCGCTCGGGATCCTGCAGCGGGTGCAGCCGCGCGTGCCCGGGCAGCGCGGCTGCGCGCTCGTGCAGGCGCGGGTTGTGCTTCATCGTGCACGAGCCGAGCGGGTAGAAGCCCGAGTCCAGGTCGAAGTTGCGCTTGGAGATGCCCACGTAGTGGCGCACGATCTCGGGCTCTGAGACCTCGGGCAGGCGCGGCCCCTCGCTGCGGCGAAAGCGCGCCGGCAGCAGCGTCTCGGGGTCGACCTCTGGCACGTCGAGGGCCGGGCAGAGGAAGGCGCGGCGCCCGGGCGCGCCCTTCTGGAAGATGGTGGTCGCGTGCTGGCGCTGCAGGGGAGCGGCGGAGGACACGGGCGCCGAGGGCGCAGCTGCGCTCGGGCCGATCCCGTTGGCGCTCGGTGCGTGGGCCTCGATGCCGGGGTCGGCGTGGAGGTGGCTCTCGTCGATCGGGCTCATACGGCGACCGCGGCCTCCCGCTCTGCGGCAACGGCCTGCGCGAGTACGCCGGCGAGGCGATCTATGTCAGCGCGGCTGCGCTTCTCGGTGACCGCCACGAGCAGGCCACCACGGTCGGCCTCCCGGCCGGTGATCGCCTGCAGGTCGACGCCCGGGTTGACGCCCTCGGCGGCGCAGCGCCGGCGCACGGCGCTCACGTCGGCGTCCAGACGCAGGGCGAACTCGCGGATCACGGGCTGCTCGTGGAGCTTCTCCACGCCCTCGATCGCGCTGAGGGTCTCACGGGCGTAGTGGGTCCGCGCCAGCAGCAGCTCGCCGAGCTCGACGATCCCGCGGCGGCCGAGCCAGGTCAGGTAGACGACCCCGGCGAGCGCGTTGAGCGCCTGGGCGGTGCAGATGTTCGAGGTGGCTTTCTCGCGGCGGATGTGCTGCTCGCGGGTCTGGAGCGTGAGTACGAAGCCGCGGCGGCCGTCGACGTCGAGCGTCTCCCCGGCGATACGGCCGGGCATGCGCCGCAGATACTCCTCGCGGGCTGCGAACAGACCGAAGGAGGGGCCGCCGAAGTCGAGGCGGTTGCCGAGCGGCTGGCCCTCGCCGACAGCCACGTCGACACCGCATTCGCCCGGCGAGGCGAGCACGCCGAGAGCGATCGGGTCGACCTGGGCGATGACGACCGGCGCCTGCGTGCCCCCGCGCGCACGCGTGCGCGCGGGTCGCCCTTCCGGGGAACCATCGGCGGACGGCGGCTCGGTCGCGATCGCCTTGGCTGCGGCGACGAGCGCGGCTCCGTCCTCGACGGCGCCGTAGAAGTTGGGCTGGGCGAACATCGCGGCGCTGGTGTCCTCGTCGATCGCCTGCGCCCATGCGTCCGGGTCGGTGACCCCGTCCCGTAGGGGGACTTCGACGACCTCCATGCCGTAGCCGTGGGCGTTGGTGCGAAGGGTCTCGATCGAGTGCGGGTGCATCCCGGCGCTGACCACGAACTTGGCCTTGCCGTTGTGGAGCTTTGCGAGATAGCCCGCCGCGGCGACAGCCGAAGGGCCCTCGTAGGCTGAGGCGTTGGAGACGGGCAGCCCGGTGAGCTCGGAGATGGCGGTCTGGTACTCGAACATCACCTGCAGCCCACCCTGGGAGATCTCGGGCTGATAGGGCGTGTAGGGGGTGAGGAACTCGGAGCGCTCGGTGAGCATGTCGATCAGCGCGGGGACGTAGTGGTCGTACATCCCGGCGCCGAGGAAGCTGAGCTCATCCTCGGCGCTGGTGTTGCGCGCGGCCAGCGCGCGCAGGTGCTCGTAGACGTCCTGCTCGGGCAGCCCGGGCGGGAGCTCGAGCTCGCGGTTCAGGCGCACGCCCTCGGGGATCTGGCGCTCGAAGATCTCCTGCAGGGAGTCGACGCCGATCGCCGCGAGCATCGCAGCGAGATCCTCGGGTGTGATTGCGGTGTAGCGGCTCAACTAAGAAGAGCCTAGCCAGCCAGCGTCGCCCTGTAGGCGGCGGCGTCCATCAGGCTGTCGCGCTCGGAGGGATCGGACAGGCGCACCTTCACGAGCCAGCCCTCGCCATAGGGATCCTCGTTGATCATGGCGGGGTTCTCGGAGAGCGCCTCGTTGACCTCGACGATCTCGCCGGACAGCGGCGAGATCACGTCGGAGACGGCCTTGACGGACTCGACCTCGGCGTAGGAGGCGTCCTTGGCGAGCGTGGTGCCGACGGCGGGCGGGTCGAAGAAGACGACCTCGCCGAGCGCGTCCTGGGCATACCAGGTGATCCCGAGCGTGGCCAATGCGGGGTCGGCGGCGTCGATCCGCGCCCAATCGTGTTCGGGGTGATAGAGCAACTCGTCGGGATAGCTGGCCTGGGCCATTCACGAGCCCTTTCTGTAGAGCGGCTTGTCCTTGATCACGGCGGGGCGCATCTTGCCACGAACGTCTATCTCCAGGCGGGTGCCCGTGGCGGCGCGCGCGGCCGGCACATAGGCCATGCCGATGCCGCGTCCCAGGCTCGGCGAGAGCGTACCGCTGGTGACCTCCCCTCCCCCGACGATCTGGTTGCCCTGCCGCGCGATCCCGGGGCCGTCGATCTCGAACGCCACGAGCTTCTCGGCCGGCCCAGCGGCTCGAACGGCGCGGACGGCCTCTGCGCCGATGAAGCGGGTGTCCTCCTTGCAGCACCAGCCGAGTCCCGCTTCGATCGGCCCGCGCTCCACGCTCAGGTCGTTGCCGTAGAGGTGAAAGCAGACCTCAAGGCGCAGCGTGTCGCGGGCTCCCAGCCCCGCGGGCACGGCGCCGCGACGCACGATCTCATCCCACAGCGCGGGCGCGGCGGCCCGATCACACAGCAGCTCGACTCCCTCCTCGCCCGTGTAGCCGGTGGCGCAGACGAGCACATCGGCCCCGGCCAGGCGCCGTCTGCCCACGCTCATGCGTGGGGGAAGCGGCGAATCGGAGATCGCCTGGACTCGCTCGCGCGCGAGCGGTCCCTGCACGGCCAGCATCGCCCAGTCGTCGATCCCGTCGCTGACCTGAGCTTCGGGGAAGTCCGCGGCGTGCGCCTGGAACCACTCCAGGTCGCGCTCGTGGTTGGAGGCGTTGGTGACCGTCAGGTAGCGCTCGATGCCGAGCCTGTAGGTGAAGAGATCGTCGAGCACGCCGCCGTCCTCGCGACAGAGCACGCTGTACTGGGCTCCGCCGACGGGGATCTGGGAGACGTCGTTGGAGAGCAGGCGCTGGAGCAGATCCAGGGCCTGCGGTCCGCTGGTCTCGATCTCGCCCATGTGCGAGACGTCGAAGATCCCGCAGCTGTTGCGCACGGCCATGTGCTCCTGGCGAACGCCCTCGTATTGCACCGGCATCTCCCAGCCGGCGAAGTCCACCATCTTGGCGCCCGCCGCCACATGGCGGTCGAACAGGGCGGTGCGGCGCAGGGTCAGCGGCATCCGGCCCCAGGCTAGCGGGCGAGCGACACGACGCCCCTCGAGCCACCATCCGGTCGAGATTCCCGGCTCAGGGGTTCGTGGCGCTCCAGATCTCGTCGCTTCACGCAGCGATGGTCAGATGCAGTGGCTCGCGCTCGCGTTGATCGTCGATGTCACCGGGCGCGGGCGAGAGCATGAGCCGCAGGGCGTCGATGACATTGGCTCGCGCCTCGTCTCGCGTGCGACCCTGGCTGAAGACGCCGGCGACCTCCGGGATCGACGCGAGAATCCAGCCGTCCTCCCCGGACTCGTAGACGATAGTCAAATCGAGCTGCTCAGGCACGAAGGACACGATACCTTCACCAACGACCGCCAGGACAGAACCGAACGCTAGTCCCCGCAGATCGACATATTAGAATTGAGGAGTGTCCACGCAAGCCTCCGCAAGCGATCGCCCTTGGGACGCCCGACTGCTCGATTGGATGTCGCGCGACTCGGGCAAGGCCAATCGCAGGGGCCGCGCCAGCCCCTTCGCCACCATCCCGCACGTGATGGTGTTCGGTCTCACAGCCATCGCTACCGGCAGCATGTTCTGGATACTGCTTGCCGGGCTCGCTGCGTCGCTGCTACTCGTGAAGATCCACCGGTGGATGCGCTCGAGGCAACCCGCCGACGAACGACCAGCCACTCGAGCAGCACCGAATCCCTTCGGCCAGTAGTTCGGGCCGCACATGTGCGGGCCGTCGAGAGGCGCATGCGCCTCTCGTAAGACCGGCCGCATGCGGCCGGTCTCGGGAGCCCACATGTGGGCTCCCGCCCAGCTTTCAGTGCGTGATGCCTACCGCAAGAACGGCGGGACGTCGATGTCGTCGTCTGAGATCTCCAGGGTGGAGCGCTGGCGCTCGGAGATGCTCGGTCCGCGGTCCGGGCGGGTGGTGCGACTGGCGCGTGCTGCGCTGCGGCCCGGGCGGTGGTCGAAGCCGGTCCCGATGACCGTCACGCGGACCTCGTCGGACATGCCCTCGTCGATCACCGCGCCGAAGATGATGTTGGCGTTGGCGTCAGCCGCGTTCTGGATGATCTCGGCGGCGTCATTGACCTCGAACAGGCCCAGGTCCTTGCCCCCGGTGATGTTCAGGAGGATGCCCGTGGCTCCATCGACCGACTCTTCCAGCAGCGGCGAGGAGATCGCCGCCCTGGCCGCGTCCGCGCTGCGGCTCTCGCCGCTTGCCGTGCCGATGCCCATCAGGGCCGAGCCCGCGTCGTGCATGATCGTACGCACGTCCGCGAAGTCGAGGTTGATCAGCCCGGGGATCGTGATCAGGTCGGTTATGCCCTGCACGCCCTGGCGCAGGACGTTGTCGGCCTCGCGGAAGGCGTCCAGCATCGAGGTGCGCCGCTCGACCACAGCCAGCAGCTTCTCGTTGGGGATCACGATCAGCGTGTCCACGACCTCGCGCAGGCGCTCGATGCCCTCGGTCGCCTGACGGCCGCGCTGGGAGCCCTCGAAGTCGAACGGGCGCGTCACCACGCCGACGGTCAGCGCGCCGATCTCGTTCTTGGCGATCTCCGCGATCACCGGCGCCGCGCCCGTGCCCGTGCCGCCGCCCTCGCCCGCCGTCACGAACACCATGTCAGCGCCCTTCAGCGCCTCCTTGATTTCGTCGCGCGACTCCGAGGCCGCTGCGAGACCCACGTCCGGGTTGGCGCCCGCGCCGAGGCCCTTGGTCGAGTCGTGGCCGATGTTGAGCTTGATGTCGGCGTCGCACATGGCGAGCGCCTGTGCGTCCGTGTTGGCCGCGATGAACTCCACGCCGCGCAGGCCCGCGTCGACCATGCGGCTGACCGCGTTGGTGCCGCCGCCGCCCACGCCCACGACCTTGATCACTGCCAGATAGCTAGAGCTGCTCTCCATGATGGTTCTGACCGAAGCCTTCGGTAGGAATTGAGGGTTCGCAGCATACTCATCGCTGGACCGCCGGGTTGTCCACGTTATGCAGGGATCTTCGCCCTGTCAACGACGCCCCCGAGTCTCGCAAGAATCGTTGCAGATCCCAGGACTCTCAACCACCACCTGAGAATGGCATCCCAGCTGCCTCAACCTCAGGTCGAGGCTTAGACTATTAACCGCCCGGCGCAGGAGCTTCCTGACCGGCTTCCGCCGGGGAGGCCGATTCCGATTCTCCCGTGCCGCCCGAAGTCGTCTTGGCTTCTTCGCTCGCCGCTCCCTTCGGGGAGGGTTCGGTGGCCGTGGTGCTCGTGCCGCCTTCCTTGGACAGACCCGCGGCGAGCGCACCAACTGTCGATTCCGATGAACCCGTGGCTTCGGCCGCAGGGGATCCTTCGCCCGTGGGCGAGCTCGCCGGACCCGCGCCCGCAGGGAAGCCCGCGGCGGGGCGCGCAGGCAGGCGCACGTCCACATAGGCGGCGCCCGCCGAGCTGTGGTCGGCCAGCACCCGCGCCAGCGAAAGCCACTTGGCGTGCGGCAGGGTCGAGTCGCCGAAGTAGGCCAGCAGCCCGTTGCCCATCGCCACCGTCAGGCCCTCCGGGCCCGTGTAGACCTTGGCCACATGCCTTGCAAGCGCTCGCGGCGCCGCCCCGAGCACAGCCAGGGATTCGAGCAGGAACGGGCTGTGCAGCCGCGCGCCGGGCGGCTGCACGAGGTAGCCCGTGAGCGTGGGCAGCGAGCTCGACAGCAGAGCCGGACCGAGGACGATGCCGTCCGCCGCCACGGCAGTGCGCTGAGAGCTCACGAGCAGCGCCGCCACGGGCAGCTGCTCGGAGACCTCGATGCGCAGGCCGTGGGGAAAGCTCGGGATCGCCCGGATCGAGCTCACGACGCGAAACGGCGCGACCGCAGCCCGCAGCGCGCCCGCGTGGATGTCCAGCGTGCTCATGTGCCGGGCGGCCGTGACCAGCGCCGCTTCGATCGCCTGCGCCTCCGCGCCGTGCACGCCGCTGACCTGCACCCGCCGCACCGCCACGAAGGAGGAGTTGCGCAGCAGCAGGTAGCCGCCCGCGAGCACCGGCAGCGCGATCAGCACCGCGATCAGCGCAATGCGCGTGCGCCGACCGCGCCACAGCAGCGCGAGCAGCGCGCGCGTGCGATCCAGCGGCCGCAGCCCCGAGGAGGAGCGCGACGGCTTTTCACGGGGGCGGGGCCTGGAGGCAGGAGAGCGCGGCGGGCGGCGCAGCGCCGGAAGCCCGAGAGGACCGACGAGACGCGCTACCAGCGAGCGTTCCATCCCTACCTGTTCGACCTAGCACCGCCAACCCCTACCGGCTCACAGCCAGGGAAACCGCACCGGCCCGAGCGTCTGGACCTCCGGCTCGAGCTCCACCCCGAAGCGCTCCAGCACGCGAGCACGCCCCGCCGCCATCACCGCGAGCACGTCCGCGGTCGTGGCCGCGCCGGTGTTCTCGATGAAGTTGGCGTGCTTGGGCGCGATGCGCGCCCCGCCGACCGCCACCCCGCTGCAGCCTGCCTCGGCCAGCAGCAACCCCGCGCTGCGCCCCCCCGCGCGAGGATCATCCGGGTTCTTGAAGGTCGAGCCGAACGTCTTGATCCCCTGTGGCTGGGCCTCATGGCGGCGGCGGCGCATCTCCGCGAGGGTCGCCTTCACCTGCTCCACCGGCGCTTCGCCCAGCAGCAGCGAGGCGCCGAGGACGACCTCTCCGGGCCCGAAGCTCGAGCTGCGGTAGGAGAGGCCCAGCTCATGAGGCTCGCGCCGCTCCACCTTCCCTGCCCGCGCGATCTCAACCCACTCGAGCACGCTCCCCAGCTCGCCGCCGTAGGCGTTCGCGTTCATGCGCACCGCTCCCCCCAGCGTCCCCGGGATGTTGACCCCGAACTCGATGCCCGACAGACCCGCCGAGGCCGCCCGCGCGGCCACCGCCGGCAGGCGCGCACCCCCTCCGGCGAGGATCCGCGTGCCCGCCACCGCGATCGCGGACAGCTCGCGGTCGAGCTTGACCACGAGACCTCTGACCCCCTCATCCGCCACGAGCAGGTTGGACCCCGACCCGACCACGCTCGTCTGCACGCCCGCCTCGGCGGCCCATGCGAGCAGCTCCAGCAGCTGGGCGCGGCTGCCCGCCCGCGCGAACAGCTCGCCGATCCCGCCCGTGCGCACCGTCGTCAGGCGGCTGAGGGGGTAGTCGCGCTGCACGCCCGGCGGAGGCGGGGTCGAGGGCGGGGTCGGGGCCGGGGTCGGGGGCGGCGCGCTCACGCCGCCACCAGCCGCCGTGCGAGCGCGTCCACGTCACCCGCCCCCATCACCACGCACACGTCGCCCGCCTGCAACATCTCGGCGAGCACCGGCTCGGCCGCCGCGAACGTGGGTAGCCAGTACACAGGCCTGCCGCCCGCGGCCTCGGCGGCCGCTTCCGCGATCAAGAGGCCACTCACGCCGGGATGATCCTCGGCGCGCTCTCGGGCCGGATAGACGTCGAGCACCACCACCACGTCAGCGCGCGCCAGGGCCACGCCGAAATCATGTGCCAGCGAGGCGGTGCGCGAGTACAGGTGCGGCTGGAAGACCGCCACCAGACGGCTGTGCTCCAGTGTGCGGGCGCCCTCCAGCGTCGCAGCGACCTCGGTCGGGTGGTGGGCGTAGTCGTCGAACACGAGCGCTCCCCGCGGGCTCGAGCCCAACGGTTGAAAGCGCCGTCCAGCGCCGCCAAAGCCCGCCAGCCCCGCGATCGCCGAGGTCGCATCTGCGCCTGCGAGCCGCGCCGCCTCCAGCGCTCCGGCCGCGTCGAGCGCGTTGTGCGCGCCCGCCACCGCCAGCGTGACCTCGTGCCCGCGCCAGTCGAAGCGCGAGCCCCCGGGCGTGAGCGTCGGGTCGGGCACGTCATATGTCGTCAGCGGGCCCTGGCGGAGCTCCAGCAGCTCCGGGCGGTTCCAGATGACGGCCTGGGCCGGGCCTGTCAGGAAGCTGCGGAAGGCCTCCCGCAGCTCGGCCAGCGAGCCGTAGGTGGCGTGGTGGTCGAGCTCCACGTTCGTCAGCAGCGCGATCTCCACCGACAGGCTGAGCATCGAGCGGTCGGACTCGTCGGCCTCCACCACGAGCCACTCGCCCTCCCCCCACTCCGCGTTGCGGAGGCCCGCGCCGATCGAGCCGCCGATCAGCCATCCCGGCGCCATTCCCGCCCCGCGCAGGGCGTGCACGATCATCGCCGAGGTGGTGGTCTTCCCGTGGGTGCCCGCCACCGCGATCGTGCGCTTGAGCGCGCTCAGCTCGGCCAGGAGCTCAGCGCGGGGACGCTCGGGGATCCCGCGCTCGCGCGCCGCCACACGCTCCACGTTCTCAGCCGGGATCGCCGAGGAGTAGACGAGCTCGAGGCCCTCGCCCGCCGGGAGGTTCTCGGCGCGATGACCGATGTGGGCGTCGAGCACCCCGTCGGCGCGCAAACGCTGGATATAGGGCCCGTCCGCCCCATCGGATCCGCTGACACTCGCCCCGAGCGCATGCGCCGCGCGCGCGTAGCCGCTCATGCCGGCCCCGCCCACACCCACGAAATGCAGGCGCCGCTCCGCCCACGGCCGGCTCGAAGGGCTCACCGCTCGGCCGCCTGCAGCAGCTCCCCGGCGACCTCGCTCGCGGCCTGCGGGCGCGCGAGCCCCGCCGAAGCGCTTGCCATCGCGGCCAGGCGGGGACCGTCCGCCAGCAGCCGGGCGACCTCCGCGGCCAGGCGCTCACCGCTCAGCTGCTCATCCGCGATCACGGTCGCGGCGCCGGCGTCGGCCATCCACCGCGCGTTGGCGCTCTGGTGGTCCCCGGCCGCGTGCGGATATGGGATCAGGACCGCCGGCAGGCCGTGGGCAGCGATCTCGAAGACCGACCCGCCGGCGCGCGCCACCACCAGGTCTGCCGCCGCGAGCGCCTGCGCGAACTCCTCCAGGTCGAGATACTCGCGCAGGTCATATCCGCTCGGAAGGGCGCGCGCAGCCAGCTCGGGATGGTCGCGCCGGCCGCTGATGTGGAGCACGTGGAAGGGCGCATCCGCGAAGGCCTCCACCGCCGCCCTGTTGATGCTCCGCGCCCCCAGCGAGCCGCCGAAGACCACCACGCAGGCGGCTCCCGGCGGGACCCCCATGCGCGCCCGAGCTGCCGCGCGATCGCCAGCAGGCGGCGGTATCGGGCGGCCGGTCACGCGGTAGCGGGATCCCTCGCGCCCCGCGATCGGGAAGGCCAGGCACACCCGCCTGGCGAAGGGCGCGAGCATGCGGTTGGTCAGGCCCAGGTGGCTGTCTGCCTCGGTCAGGACCAGCGGGATCCGCAGGCTGAGCGCGGCCAGCCCCACCGGGCCCGCCACATAGCCGCCGCCGCCCATCACAGCGTCTGGCGCCAGCTCCCTGAGCAGCGAGCGCGCCCGCGGCAGCGCGAGCGCGGCACGAGCGAGCGCGCGCAGCGCCCGCAGAGGATGGGAGCGGCTCAGTCCTTCCACGGAGATCTGGCGCAGCGGGAACCCCGCCGCGGGCACCAGCTGGACCTCGGCGCGCTCGCCGCCGATGAAGGCGACCTCGGCGCCCTCAGCCCGCAGCGCTTCCGCGACGGCCAGCGCCGGCACCACGTGCCCCGCGGTCCCGCCGGCGGCGATCACGATCCTCTTCGACGCTGCGCTCACCCCCAGATCGTCCCGATTCCCGAGCCCGCGCGTCGGGCGAGCGCCGGCGCGACGGTGCCACCGCGCGCACGTGCCCGGTGGCACCAGAGGCCACGTTGAGCAGCAGGCCCATCGCGGCCAGCATCACGATCAGGCTGCTCGAGCCGTAGGAGACGAACGGGAGCGGCACACCGGTGAGCGGCGCGAGACCGAGCACGGCGAAGGCGTTGAGGATCGCCTGGGAGACGATCAGGGCGGTGACGCCAACGGCGATCAGGGCGCTGTAGAGGCTGCGCGCCGCCTTGGCCGCGCGCAGGCCCGCGTAGGCGATCAGGCCATACAGGAAGAGCAGCGCGAACACGCCGACCATGCCGAGCTCCTCGGCGATCACCGCGAGAATGAAGTCGGTGGGAGCCTCCGGCAGATAGAAGATCTTCTGCACAGACTGCCCCGGACCGACCCCGAAGAGCCCGCCCGAGCCGATCGCGATCTGACCCTGGACGGCCTGGAAGCCGCTGGATGAGGCGTGCGCCCACGGATCGAGGAAGGAGGTGAGCCTGGCCCGCGCGTAGGGGCGGATCAGCGCGTAGAGGAGGACCAGCCCGAGGACCGTGGCGGCCATCATGCCGAGCTTTCGCATCGGGATCCCGGCCGCGACGAGCATCGCGCTGATCGTGAAGGCGATCACCATGGCCGTGCCCAGGTCGGGCTGGGTGAACACCAGCAGGCAGGCCGAGCCCACCACGATCAACAGCGGTTTGGCCAGCTCGCGCAGGTCGTGCACACGCTGGGGCCGGCGCGCCAGGAGCGCGGCCGAGTAGAGCACAAGCGCGATCTTCATCAGCTCGGATGGTTGGAACTGGAACATGCTGGGACCAATCCAGCGCCGGGCGCCGTTGACGCTCACGCCCACATGCGGGATGTGGACGGCGAGCACGAGCACGAAGGAGACACACAGCAAGGGCGCCGTGATGGCGTGCACCTTCGCCACGCCGTCCTTGGCCAGCACGCGCATCACGATCAGCCCGAGCGTTCCGTAGACGACGAACTTGATCAGGTAGCTGCTGCCGTATCCGTGTCCCTGCAGCAGCGTGGTCGCAGAGGAGGCGCTGTAGACCATCACCGCCCCGAATGCGAGCAGGCACATGGTGGCGGTCAGCAGGATGCGGTGCTCGAGCGACTGGCTGCTCAGCGCCCCGGCGCGCCCGCTGACGCCGCCGCGCGCGCTCTGTGGTTGACGAGACGCCCTGGGCTTGCCCCGGCGTGCTGGCGCTGCTGGCATCCATGCTCACTTCGACGCCGGCTCTCCGAAGCCTCCCGGCTGGGGCGCCCAGATCCAGGTGCCCGATCCTAGACGCCCCTGCTCTGGCGGTAGATCGTGAAGCCGATCGCGCCGCAGATCGAGGCCACGATCCAGAAGCGCAGGATGATCTTGGTCTCAGACCAGGCCTTGAGCTCGAAATGGTGGTGTATCGGCGCCATCAGGAAGACCCGCTTGCGGGTCGTCTGGAAGGAGATCACCTGGATCACGACCGACAGCGCCTCCACCACGAAGATCCCGCCCAGCAGTATCAGCAGCACCTCGGTCTTCGTCATCACAGCGAGCCCCGCGATCGCGCCGCCGAGACCGAGCGAGCCCGTGTCGCCCATGAAGATCGTGGCCGGGAACGCGTTGAACCACAGAAACCCGATGCAGGCGCCCACGAGACAGCCGGCGAGCATCGCCAGGTCGAAGTCGCCGGCGATGAACGTGATCCCCACGTAGGCGAGCAGCACGATCGCCGCGCAGCCCGCCGCGAGGCCGTCGAGGCCGTCGGTGAGGTTCACCCCGCTCGTCGTCCCTGCGACGACGAGGTAGATGACGACCGGGTAGAAGGGGCCGAGGTCGATGTGGTAGTCGACGAAGCGCAGCCACAGGGTCGGGGGCAGGTGTGCCTCGTGCGTGGCGATGAACCACAGCCCGAGCGAGATCGCGATCGTCACCCCCAGCTTCGTCCGCGCCCGCAGTCCCAGCGAGCGGCGCTTGACGAGCTTGGTGTAGTCGTCCGCGAAGCCGAGCAGCGCGCAGGCGATCGCCGCGCCGAACACCCCCACCGAGGTCCATTTGTAGTCGGTGAGGATCAGGAACGGGACGGCCACGGCGATGAAGATGATCACCCCGCCCATCGTCGGCGTACCGGCCTTCTGATGGTGGCCCTGCGGTCCGTCCTCGCGGATCTGCTGCCCGAACTCACGCTTGCGCAGGAACTCGATGAACTTGGGGCTGAGAAAGATGCAGATCAGCAGCGCGGCGGTGCCCCCGAAGAGAATCTCGCCCATTCAGCGCCGCTCCGGCCCGGCGCTCGGCGCCAATGCGCGCGGCTCGCCGAGCGGGCCGGGCGTGGGCGCCCGATCGGCGGTGCCCAGGCTCGCGCTCACCCGCTCGAGGCCGACGCCGCGCGAGGCCTTCACGAGCACGGTGTCCCCGGGCTGCAACAGCCGCGGGAGCAGATCGACGGCACCGGCCGCGTCCGGGACCGTGTGGGTCTCCCCGGCGAAGGTCCGGGCGATCTCGACGGCGAGCGGACCGACGCTCACCAGCAGATCGACGCCGACCTCGGCGGCGTAGCGGCCGATCTCACGGTGCAGAGCGGGCGCGGCCGGCCCGAGCTCGAGCATGTCGCCGAGCACCGCCACCCGGCGCGCGGGGGCGGTGGCGGCAAGCTCCTCGATGGCTGCGCGCATGGACATCGGGTTGGCGTTGTAGCAGTCGTCGATCAGGACGGTCCCGTCCCCCAGCTGCACGCGCTGCCCCCGCATGGCCGAGAAGCGCACCTCCAGGCGCCCCGCGGGCGTGTGTCCGAGCGCTCTGGCGGCGGCCACCGCCGCGAGCAGGTTGCGCCGGTTGTGCGCCTCGGCGAAGGAGGGCAACAGGGCGAGCCGCTCCTCCCCGTGAGCGATCACCACCGCCCCGTCGGGGCCCACCTCCAGCAGCGAGACCTCACCCTGCTCGCCAAAGCTGATGACCTCGAGATCGGAGCGCAGATGCGGCTCGAGCAGTGGCTCCCCCGCCGGAATGACCACGCTCGTCCCCGATGACATTCCCGCGATCAGCTCCGCCTTGGCGGCTGCGATCGCCTCGAGCGAGCCGAGCAGCTCGAGATGGGCGGGGCCCACGTTGACGATCACCCCGACATCGGGCTCGGCGATGGCTGTCAGCTCGGCGATCTGCCCGCTGCCGCGCATGGCCATCTCGAGCACCACCACCTCGACGTCCCCCGGCGCCGCGAGCAGCGCCAGCGGCAGCCCGATCTCGGTGTTGAGGTTCTCAGGGCTGGCGGCGCTGCGCAGCCGCGCCGCCAGCAGCGCCGCGAGGATGTCCTTGGTGGAGGTCTTGCCGGTCGAGCCGGTGATCGCAACGACCTTGGCGCCGCGCGAGCGCAGCTCCAGGCGCCACGCGTGCGCGAGCGCCTGCATGCCCGCCAGCGGATCCCGGTGCACGAGCACCGCGCCGCCCATGCTCGCCGCTGCCGCGGCACCCGCTCCTCCGTGCTCGCTCGCCACCAGGACGCCCCAGGCGCCACTTGCGAGCGCCTGCGCGGCGTGGCTGCCGCCGTCGGTGCGCTCCCCCCGCAGCCCCACGAACAGATCTCCCGGGCGCAGGACGCGGGAGTCGATGCTCACGCCTGTGGGGCCGGACAGGTTGGCGCGCGTGGACTGCGGCGCGAGCAGGCTCGCCCCGGCCGAATGGGCAACGCGCTCAGCGCTCCATTCCCTCATGAGCTGACGCCCGCCCGCCCGCCGGCCCGCGCGCGCCGCGCGCTCAGCGCCTCGCGCGCCACAGTGGCGTCGTCGAACGGGACCCTGTGCCCGTCGGCGAACTCCTGGCCCTGCTCGTGACCCTTGCCGGCGATCACCAGCACGTCGCCTGCCCGTCCAAGCGCGACGGCCGCGGCGATTGCCTCGCGCCGATCGCAGATCGGGCGGACGTGCGCCGTTTCCGCGTGACGATCGCCGGGGTCGCTCCGGACGTGAGCCGCTCCAGCCATGATCTCCGCGATTATCGCCTCCGGATCCTCCGAGCGCGGGTTGTCGGAGGTGACGAGCACCTCGTCGGCCAGGCGCGCCGCGATCTCCCCCATCAGCGGTCGCTTGCCGCGATCGCGGTCCCCGCCTGCGCCGAACACGCAGATCACGCGGCCGCGGGCGCCGCCATCGAGGCCCGCGAGCTCGCCGGCCGCGCCGAGCACGTTCTCGAGCGAGTCGGGCGTGTGCGCGTAGTCGATCAGCACAGCGAAGTCCTGGCCCTCCTCGACCGGCTCGAAGCGCCCGGGCACGCGCACACCGGCTTCGAGCGCCGGGACCATCACCTCGAGCTCGCCGCCGAGCGCGTGGGCGGCTGCGAGCGCGCCGAGGGCGTTTGCGACATTGAAGCGTCCGGGCATCGGCAGCATCACCTCGCGCTCGCCCTCGGGCGTGCGCAGCTGGAAGCGGCAGCCGTCGAAGCCGCAGCGCACATCGCTCGCGCTGTAGTCCGCGGGCGCGTCCAGCGCAAACGTGAGCGCGCCGTCCACTTCCCCGGCCAGGCGCCGCCCATACTCATCGCCCACGTTCACGACGCTCACCGCCGGGCGCTCCCCCTTCGCTCCCAGGAACAGGCGGCGCTTGGCGATGAAGTAGTCCTCCATCGAGTCGTGGAAATCGAGGTGATCCTGGGTCAGGTTCGTGAACAGCGCCACCGAGAACGAGATCGCATCGGTACGTCCGAGCTCGAGCGCGTGCGAGGAAACCTCGATCGCGCAGGCTCGATCGCCGCCGTCGAGCATCGCCCGCAGGTCCGCCTGTAGGTCGATCGCCTCGGGAGTCGTGCGCTGGACCGTCCGCTCGCGTCCGCCGATCACGGACTTGACGGTGCCGAGCAGGCCGCACTGCAGGCCAACGGCTTCGAGCAGCGCCCGCACCATGTAGGTGGTGGTGGTCTTGCCGTTGGTGCCGGTCACGCCCACCACCTTCAGCTCACGCGACGGGTGCCCGTAGAAGCACGCCGCCAGCGGCGCCATCGCGTCGCGCACCGAGGGGACGAGCAGTTCCGGAGCGTCCAGGCCGAGGCGGCGCTCGACGACCAGCGCGGCAGCGCCGCTGCGCAGCGCCGCGGGCGCGAACTCGTGCCCGTCGCTGCGGAGGCCGCTCACACAGAAGAAGAGCTCGCCGGGTCGCACGCCCCGGCTGTCATATGCCAGGCCTGCGATCTCCGCGGCGGCGTCGGCGGGCGCGAGCTCGGCCGCGCCGCCCTCGGCCACGGCTGCGGCGAGCACGTCGAGCCTCATTCCTCAATTTCCCGCACAGGCATGGGTTGAGTCTAGTTTCCGCCCCCGCCGGAGCCGCCCGGAGCTCGTGACTAGCCGGGCGCGATGCCGAGATACGACAGCGCGAAGCTCATGATCTGGCCGAAAGCCGGCGCCGCGACCGTCCCGCCGAAGATCGAGCCCGCCTGCGGTTCATCGACGACGACCGCGCACAGCAGCTTGGGATCGGAGGCCGGGGCGAAGCCGATGAACGAGGCCACATACGCGCTTTTCGAGTATTCGCCGGTAGCGGGGTCGATCTTGCTGGCCGTGCCCGTCTTGCCCGCGAGCTGGTAGCCGGGGATCGAGACCTCGCTGGCGGTACCGCCGGGAGCGAGCACACCCTCGAGCATGTGCCGCAGCGCCGCCGCCGCCGCGCTCGAGATGATCCGATGCCCCTGCGGCTCGGGCTGTGCACGGCCACCGATCGCGCCGATGACATGCGGTGGGCGCAGGATCCCGCCGTTGGCGATGGCCGAGTACGCCGTCGCCATCTGCATCGGGGTGACCAGCTCGCCCTGGCCGATCGGCAGGTTGCCCATCGAGGAGCCCGAGTAGTGGGCGAGCGGGAGCGTCACCCCCCTTTCCTCGCCCGAGAGATCCACGCCCGTGGGCGCTCCGAAGCCGAAGCGGTGCACCCAGCCGTTGAACGCGCTCGCCCCCTCCAGACCACCGATCTTGATCGCCCCGACGTTGCTCGAGCGCGCGAGGATCTGCGAGGTGGTGAGGGTTTCTTCGGGGTGTTCCGTGTCGTCGTGGATCGTGCGATCGGCCACCTGGATCTGGTCTGGGATGTTGAAGGGGGTTTCCGGCGTGATCAGACCCTGCTGGAGCGCGCCCGAGACCGTCACCGCCTTGAACGTGGAGCCGGGTTCGTAGTCGAAGCCGACCGCGCGATCCTCGAGCGCCCCCGCCGGCGAGGCGCCAGGATCGTTGGGGTTGACCTGTGGCCAGTTGGCCACCGCCAGGATCGCCCCGCTGCGGGGGTCCATCACGATCGCGGTGGCGTCTTTCGGGCTGTACACCTTCGCCACGGCCCCCAGCACGTCTTCCGTGCGCTGCTGGATGTTGGCGTCGAGCGTCAGCGACAGCGAGGAGCCGGGGACCACAGCGTGGGTTTCCGTGATCGACACCGGCTGGCCGATCGCATCGCTGACCACGCGACGCTGACCCGAGCGCCCACGCAGCGTCGCATCACGCGCGTACTCCAGGCCGGCCAGACCCCTGCCTTCGGTGCCAACCACCCCGAGCACCTGCGCGGCCAGCGGGCCGCGCGGGTAGACGCGGCGCATCACCGGGGTCCCGGTCACGCCCGGGACCTTCAGCGCGAGGATCTCGGCGGCCCGGCTCGCCGGCACCCCGCGCGCGAGGTAGACGAACCCGCTGTGCTCTGAGAGCTTGCGCAGGACGCTGGCCTGGGACTGGCCCAACAGCGGCGCCAGGCGCTGCGCGGAGCCGAGTGCGTCGGTGATCAGGTAGGGATCCGCGGCGAGGTCGCGCGCCGGCTCGGAGACCGCCAGATCGATGCCATTGCGATCGGTGATCGCGCCGCGCAGCGCGGTCACCGTTTCGTTGGTCAGCTGCTGGTTGCTGGCGGCCCTGCGCAGCGTGCTGCCACGCACGACCCCGAGGTAGGCGGTACGTCCGGCCGCCAGGATGAGCAGGATGAAGAAGAGCCCGAAGATCGCCCCGATGCGTCGCTGGACGACGGCCACCGGCTAACCCCCGGGAGCCGCCTGGGTGCCCCCGGCGGGTGTCGCTTCGGAGGCTTGGCCGGCCGGCGTCGCGACCGCGGCCGCGGCCGAGGACGGGCTCGCCGCCGGTGTCGATTCGCTCGAGGATGGCGCGCTCGCGGCGCTCGACGATGCGCCGCTGGTGGTGCTCGAGGTCGGGGGCTGAGCAGCCGGAGTGCTCGCTTCGCTCGAGGGCGAGCGTTCTCCGCCAGTGGACGATTCGGTCGAGGCCGCTTCGCCCGAGGAGGCTCCGGAGGAGGAGGCGCCGGATTCGCCGGCTGGCGCGCTCGCGGGGGACGAGCCCGTTTCGGTGCCCGTGGTCGAGCTGTGCACGGGGGCGGCGAGCGCGGCGGCGGCCTGCGCGGCGTCGGCACGCGGACGAGCGGTCAGGAAGCGCAGATCCCCCGGCGCCACCAGCTGCATGCCCAGATGGGCAGCGGTCGCCTCGACGCGGTTGCCGGCGGCGAGTTCGGAGTTTTCGATGCTGAGCGTGGCGTTCTCGCGCTGCAGCAGCGCGCTGCGCTCGAGCGAGCGCCCGATCCCGGCGTTCAACTTGAGCAGCCCGAGCTGGAGCGTCACGATCCCGATCAGCGCGAACGCCACGAGCGCGATCCAGGTACGGCCCCGAATCAGCCGGTCGAGCAGCCGGTGTCGCGAGACCCGCTGTACGCCGGCGAGCAGGCCCACGACAAGGCCGTCGCGGGCGCCCGCATCGCGCCGGGGCGCCGTGACGGGCTCGCGGCGGGCCGGGCCGGATACGCGCCTTGGACCCGGGGCGCTCCTGAGCGGGCGGCCGGGGACCACGGTGCGGGCGCGCAGGGCCGGAGCGCGCACGGCTTGAGCAGCGGCTGCGGGCGGGGTCACGCCGGGGCCTCCTCGTCGGTGAGCTTCCTCGCGGCGCGCAGGCGCGCCGAGGTGGCGCGTGGGTTCTCTGCGATCTCCTCGGCGCTCGGCACGATCGAGCGGCGCGTCAGCAGAGCGGCCTGCGGCTCGCGGCCACAGGCGCAGACCGGCAGGTCCGGGGGGCAGATGCAGCCGCGGGCGCGATCCGCGAGGAAGCGCTTGACCCGCCGATCCTCGAGCGAGTGGAAGGAGATGCCGGCGAGCACGCCACCCTCGCGGAGCAGTTCCCACGCGAGCGGCAGGGCGCGGTCGAGCTGTCCCAGCTCGTCGTTGACCGCTATCCGCAGCGCCTGGAAGGAGCGCTTGGCGGGGTGACCGCCGGCGAAGCGGGCGGGAGCGGGGATCGCGGACTTGATCGTGTCGACGAGCTCCAGCGTGGTCACGATCGGGGACTGCTCGCGCCGGCGGACGATCGCCCGCGCGATCGCGCCCGCGTGGCGCTCCTCGCCGAAGTCGCGAAGGACGTGCGCCAGGCGACGCTCGTCCCATTCGGCCACGACCTCACGGGCGCTCAGCTCCTGCGCCGGATCCATGCGCATGTCGAGCGGCGCGTCGTAGGAGTAGGAGAAGCCGCGCTCGCGGGTGTCTACCTGCATCGAGGACATGCCAAGGTCGAAGTAGGCCATGTCCGCGCGCATGCCCTCGCCGGCGAGCAGCTCCAGCGCCTCTGCGTAGCTCGAGCGGATGAAGCGCACCGAGCACGCGGTCTCGGCGGCCAGCTTGGCGAAGCGCTGCTCGGCCTGGGGATCGCGGTCGATCGCCACCAGCGTGCCGGCAGGGCCCAGTCGCTCGGCCAGCAGGCGAGCGTGGCCGCCGTCGCCGAAGGTGCAGTCGATCGCGGTCTGGCCCGGCTTCGGATCGAGCAGCTCGAGCAGCTCGATCGCCAGCACAGGGGTGTGCGCGGCCTGCGCCGCGCCGCCGAGCGCGCATGCGCCCTGTGCCCCGGGGCGCGGGCCACGTCTGCCCTGAGGGGGACGGACGGCGTCGCCCGCTCCGCGCCTGCGCCGGGCAAGCTCGGGCGTCCGGGCCTCAGCGCCCTGAGCGTCCCAGCTTTCAAGCAGCGTCGTCGACACGCGCGGTGACCTCCGCGACGCCGCTGAGAAGCGTCGATCGATGTTCGCTCCAGGCGCTCTTGTCCCAGAGCTCCAGACGGTCCCCCACCCCCACCACGACTACCTCCTTGGACAGGGCGGCGTGCTCGCCGAGAAAGCCGGGGATCATCACGCGTCCGGCCGCGTCCAGGTCGGCGTCGTGAGAGCTGCCGTAGAAGAAGCGCTCCATCTCGTTCAGGCGCGGGGACAGCGGCGGCAGCTCGGCCAGGGCGCGTCGCGTGTAGCGCTCGTACTCCTCTGGGCGCCACACGCCCACGCAGGGCTTCAGGTCGACGGGCATCGCGAGCACCACGCCCTCCGCGAGCGCGGCGCGGTAGCGAGCCGGCACCGTGAGGCGGTTCTTGGCGTCGAGCGTATGGTCGAAGGTGCCACGGAAGGGTGCCACGGGTTGGGGCTCCAAGTTGTTTACCGAGCCGAGGTGGAGGAGTGGGAGGAGCCCCTCCACCCCGGCTCGCTGTGCGCGAACATATCCCATTTCCTCCCACAATGCAACTCAAAATGCACATCTTCTCCCACTTTCCCGTCACGAGGCCCACCGTACGGGCAAAACCCCAGCTCTGAGCAGGTCTTTCTCGATCCGGGCGGGATCGCCACCGGTCCCTCCCGGGTGCAAGCGCGCCTGCATCCGTGCGCGCTGAAACAGCCGTTGCAGACGGATGGACCTTGCGCGCCGTCACGCCATAGGCATACGATCGCCTCGCCGCCCAGGCCCGACGCCGCCGAAAGGACACCCTGTTGCCCGCCTCCCCCACCTCCGCCGCACCCCGCAGCGCGATCCGCACGCTGCGCGCGCCCGCGCTCGCGCTCGCTGTCGCAGCTGCCGCCATCATCGGAGCGCTCGCGGGCTGCGGCTCGAGCGCCGCGCCCGGCAGCAGCGCCGACCCGGCCACGGTCATCCCGGCCTCCGCGTCGCTGTATGCCGGCGCGAGCGTCCGTCCCAGCGGCTCTCTGAAGAGCGCAGCCGCCGCTGACGGGCGCGCCCTGACTCACCAGGCCGACCCCTACCTGCGCCTGCTGGCCGCGCTGCAGACGCCTGGGGCACCGCAGTTGAGCTTCAAGCGCGACGTGGCGCCCTGGCTCGGCCCCGACGCCGGCGTGTACCTCAGCTCCCTGAGCTCCGCCGGCTCGCTGCTCGGCCTGCTCCAGCAGGGGCTGCTCGGTGGCTCATCCGCGGCGCCCAGCTTCCCGTTCGGTGCCACCGGCGCTCAGGGAGCGATCGTGCTGGACACCAGCGACGCGACCAAGGCGCGCAACTTCCTGAACGCCGCGGCCACGCACGCGGGAGCGCACACCACCAGCTACCGGGGCGTCGCCTACCGGGCGAGCTCAGGCGGAGTGGCGTTCGGGCTCGTGGATCGCCTCGCGGTGATCGGCAGCGAATCTGGCATCCACGGCGTGATCGACACCGTCCAGGGCGGAGCCTCGTTGGCGTACGCCGGCGGATACGCGAAGCTGATGGCCAAGGCGCCCGCAGGGGTGCTCGCCCACCTCTACGCCAACCCTACAGGGCCGCAGAGCGCCTCCTCTTCAGCCGAAGGCGTCACCGGGCTGCTGCGACTGCTGGCGGGCTCGAGCGAGGCCAACGTGTCGCTGGTGCCCTCCTCGGGCTCGCTCGCGCTCGACGCCGACACGCTCTCGGCTCCCGGCGCCTCGAGCGCCGGCCTGCTCTCCAGCGACCCGGAAGGCGCCAAGGCCCTGAGCGAACTGCCCGGTGAATCCTGGCTCGCCGTCGGTCTCGGCCATCTCGGCGCAAGTCTTCCCCAGGACGTCGAGGGGTTGCGCGCGTTGAGCGCATTGGGCGCCGCCCCCGGGCCCACCAGCCCGGAAGGCACGTCCACGAGCACCCTCAGCATCAAATCACTGCTGGCAGCGATGATCGCGCCGCTGACCGTGCTCGGCGCCCCCAGCGCACAGGCCCGGCACGACTTCGCCAGCTGGATGGGCTCGGCGGGGATCTTCGCGAGCGGATCCAGCCTGCTCGAACTGAAGGCCGCGATCGTGATCGCATCGAAGAGCCCGGCGCTCTCGCGCGCAGCCGTGACCAAGCTGGCAGGCGCGCTGCGCAAAGACGGCGGATCGCTGCGTACGGTCTCGATCCCGGGAACCGACGCAGCGGTGGGTGTGGCGCTCACGGGCCTGCCCGTCGTCCTCGACATCGCCGACGGACACGCCTCGGACGGGCAGACGAAGTTCGTCCTCGGGTTCGGAGAAGCCTCGGTCGAGGCCGCGCTCAACCCGCCGAGCGCGATGGCCGCCGCGCCGTCACACAGCGCGGCCTCCTCGGCGCTCGCGGAAGGGATACAGCCGAGCCTGACCCTCGACTTCCCCACGCTCGTGAGCCTGCTCGAAGGCGTGGGACTCACCGAAGACCCGAGCATCTCGAAGTTCGTTCCCTACCTGCGCGCCGTCTCGACGCTCGCGGGAGGCGGTCATGATCTCGGCGGAGAAGTGCAGCGCTTCCGCCTGGTCCTCGGGCTGCAGAAGAGCGAAGGCTGAGCCGAAGAGCGAAGAGCTAGCCGCCGGAGGCCGCGGAGCCCCCATCGACGGCGCGCAAGAACACCGCTCTCCCACCGCGCACGCGATCGATGGCATAGCGCGTGAGCGTGGTTTCGCCGTTGGCCTGCATCGAGTAGCGGCCGAGCACGGAGTCGCGATCGTGGGTGGCGAAGAACCGATCGATGACCACCTGGCGGTCGTTGCCGCGGTTGCCGGCGCTGCGGATGGCGGCGAGCACGACGCTCATCGTCTCGTAGCCGTACAACGCATACGGTCCCGCTTCGCCCGTGAAGGCCCTGCGGTAGGCGCTCAACACGCGCGCGGCCGAGGGCGGATAGAGGCCAAGCGGCAGGATCGGCGTCGTCAGATATGTGCTCGCGCCCGCCGAGCCGATCTGCGAGGTGAACGATTCGCTCACCATCGAGCTGGTACCCAGCAGCAGCAGGTGCGGATCGGCGCTGTGAAGGGCCCGCCACAACGCCACCGGGCCCGCGCCGTCGCCACCCGCAAAGAACACGGCCTGCGCGCCGCTCCCGACGATCTTTTCGATCTCGCCGGTGTAGGTGGCGCCGGTCGTAGTCGAGATGCTGTCGTGCGCAGCCACCGCGATGCCCGCCTTTTCGGCATCACCGGCAACGATGTTGGCCAACGGCACCTGGAACGGGTCTTCGTCGTCGAGCACGTACACCTTGTGCACCCCGAGGGCCTGCATCAGCTGCGCCTGCGCGCCCGCCTGCACGATGTCCGAGGGCTCCAGGCGACCGAACGTGCGCCGCCCGCCGAGGTAGAAGCGGCCCGGCTCGTCCTGCCCGGCGTCGAGCGAGGAGGTGAGTCCTACGTAAGGGCTGGCAGGACCCACCTGAAGAACGCCCGCGGCGTTGGTCAGCGACAACGACACGGCCGTCGCGGCCGAGGTGTAGTCACCGAGATAGGCGATCGTGCTGGTGTCCTGTGCGGCGGTCTTGGCGTTGGAGGCGGTGACCTCGGGGGAGCTCTGCCCGCTGGTCGGGTTGGCGTCGTCGAGCGAGACATACCCGATCTTGAAGCGCCCGACGCGGCCGCCGGCCTGCGCGAGCGCGAGCTCCTCGCCCTCCACGATCTGCTGGGAGATCCCCGCCGTGGGACCCTGCAGCGGAAGGCTCGAGTAGATCGCCAGCTGGCTGCCGGTCGCTTCGGTGCTCGAGACCCCAGCCCCGGCACACCCTGCGATCACCGGACCCGCGGCGGCGAGAGCGGCTAGGCCCAGCCAGCGCGCCAGCACCGGGATCTAGTTGCGTCGGCCGGGGAGGTAGCCGGAGAGGATCTTCAGCGACGTGCCCACCAGGATGATGACCGTGGCCAGCAGGAACGCATCGAAGCCCTTGGCGCCCAGCGCCCACAGCACGATCCACACGACCAGCCCGGCGGTGACAGTAAGTATCAATCCCATGCGCGCGGAATCTTAGCTGGCCGATCTCTGATCGGTCGGGGCAAGGGCCGCGGCCAGTTCGCCGACGAGCGCCCCCACGGCGCCTGCCGGATCCTCGGCCTCGGCGGCGGCTCGGACGAGACGGGTGCCCACGATCACCCCGTCGGCGCCTGCATCGGCGGCCTGGCGGGCCTGCTCGGGCGTGGCGATCCCGAAGCCGAGGGCCACCGGTGCCTGCGTGCTCGCCCTGGCCTTGGCCACGACCTCGGCGAAGCGCTCCGCCAGGCCACTGCGCTCGCCGGTTATGCCGACCACCGAGACCGTGTACAGGAACCCGCGCGCCTGGGCCCCGATCGCGGCCATCCGCTCGGGGGTGGTCGTGGGGGCGACGAGCGGCACCAGCGCAAGACCACGGCTCTCGCACGCGGCGAGCACCTCCGGCGCCTCTCCCAGCGGCAGGTCGGGCACGATCAGGCCGCATGCGCCGGTTCGCGCCAGGCGCTCCACGAACGCCTCCACGCCGGGGGCGAAGACCATGTTTGCGTAGCACATCAACACCACGGGGATGCTCGAGGAGAGCGCGCGGGCGACCTCGAGCACGCCCGCCACGTTCGCTCCGGCCGCGAGCGCCCGTGTGCCCGCCTCGTGGATCACCGGCCCGTCCGCCAGCGGGTCGGAATAGGGCACGCCCAGCTCGATCACGTCTGCTCCCGCCTGCACGCAGGCCTCCCCGATGCGCACCGACTCCGCGAGCGTCGGAAAGCCCGCCATCACGTACGGCATCAGCGCCGCGCGCTTGGTCGTGCTGGCGAAGGCGTCCGCGATCCGCTGCACGCCGGTCATCGCCGTCGTGCTCATGCCCCTGCGGCGCCCAGCACCTCGGCCAGGTCCTTGTCGCCCCGGCCGGAGAGGCACACGAGGTCCAACTCGCCGCCCGGCTGCGCCATGACCCAGGCGAGCGCATGGGCGGTCTCGAGCGCAGGGATGATCCCCTCGAGGCGCGCCACCTCGCGGAAGGCGCCAAGCGCATCCCGGTCGGGGACGGCCACGTAGCGCGCGCGCCCGCTGTCGCGAAGGTGGGCGTGCTCGGGGCCGGCGCCGGGGTAGTCCAGTCCGGCCGAGATCGAGTGCGCCTGCACGATCTGGCCCTCCTCGTCCTGCATCACCGCCGAGCGTGAGCCGTGCAGGATCCCAGCGCGTCCCCCAACCGTCAGGGGCGCCCCATGGCGGGGCGTGTCGATCCCCTCCCCGCCGGCCTCCACGCCGACCAGCTCGACCTCCTCGTCGGGGATGAAGGCGGCGAATATTCCCATCGCGTTGGAGCCTCCCCCGACGCAGGCGATGACCCGGCTCGGGAGGCGCCCCTCGCGCTCGAGCATCTGCGCGCGGGCCTCGTCGCCGATGACCCTCTGCAGATCGCGCACGAGCGCCGGATATGGCGCCGGGCCGACCACCGATCCGATCACGTAGTGGGTGCTCTGCACGTTGGTCACCCAGTCGCGGATGGCCGCCGAGGTGGCCTCCTTGAGGGTTTTCGCACCGGCGTCGACAGGCTGCACTTTGGCCCCGAGCAGTTCCATGCGCTGAACGTTGGGGCGCTGGCGGCGTGTGTCCTCGACGCCCATGTAGACCATGCACTCCATCCCCAAGAGCGCACACACGGTCGCCGTCGCCACACCGTGCTGCCCAGCACCCGTCTCGGCGATGATCCGGCTCTTGCCCATCCGCTTTGCCAGCAGCACCTGGCCGAGCGCGTTGTTGAGCTTGTGCGAGCCCGTGTGGTTGAGATCCTCGCGCTTGAGGTAGATGGGGCGCTCGGCGCGCTCGGAGAGCCGGCGTGCCCGGTAGATCGGCGTCGGTCGCCCGCCGAAGTCGCGCAGCAGCCCATCGAGCTCCGAGCGATACCCGGGGTCCACGCGCGCGGCGCTCCAAGCCGCCTCGAGCTCCGCCAGCGCCGGCATCAGCGTCTCGGGCACGAACTGGCCACCGTAGGGGCCGAAGCGGTGCTCGAGCGGGCGCTCCTCCGTGGGCGCGCTCACGCCGGCTCGCCGATCGCCGAGGGCGCGCCCGGGACCGGCGCCATCGCATCGCCAACCGTCGCCTGAGCATCCGCAGACCCGCGCACCGCGTCGAACAGGGCGCGCAGCTTGGCGGGGTCCTTGCGCCCCGGGGCGGCCTCGGTTCCGCTGGCGCTGTCCACGGCGTAGGGGTGGGCCACGGCGATCGCCTCCGCCACGTTCTCGCCGGTCAGCCCCCCACTGAGGATCAGCGGAACCTTCGAGCGCCGCGCCCGCAAAAGGCCCCAGTCGAAGGTCTCGCCCGTCCCGCCACGCATGCCCTGGCGCGCCACCGCCTTCGAGCGCGCGTCGAGCAGGTGGAAGTCGACGTGGAAGCGCTCGAGATCCTGAACGTCAGCGGAGCCCGAGACCTGAGCGGCCTTGATCACCCGCGCGCCCGTGCGGCGACGAACCTCGGCACAGAAGGACGGGCCCTCGTCGCCGTGGAGCTGGACCATCGTGAGGCCGAGATCCTCGCTGGCGCGGACGACCTCCTCGAGCGGTGCGTTGACGAACACCCCGCAGAGCTCCACACGACGACGCATCGCCGCGACGATCATCTGCGCCTCCGCGGCCGAGCACTGACGCGGAGAGCCCTCGTAGAAGATCATCCCCAACGCCCACGCCCCGAACCCGACCGCCAGCTCGGCGTCGGAAAGGTTGGTGATGCCGCAGATCTTGATCTGCGGATGGCCAGCTTCGGATCGCGCCTGCGCCGTCGAGGTGAGGATCTCGCTCTGTTGGGGCACCGCCACCATCGTCCACACGGTAGCGAGCCCCGCCCGGCCCACCTGCGACCGAGCCCGCGCTCAGCCTTCGGGCGTGCTCGGGTTCGGCACCGAGTTGGGCCGGCTGCCGAGCGTGACGGGCACGGTCTTCTTTTCGTAGTTGCCGTTGCCCGTGGCCCGGTGCAGTTCGATCGTCACCTTGTCGCCAGGCTTCTTGGCCGCGATGTCGTTGGCGAGGTCTTCGGAGCTGGTGACCGCTTTGCCGTCGATCGCGACGATGATGTCGCCGCCGACCGCGATCTGGCCGTTTTCGGTATTCGAGGTGACCGAGCCTCCACGGATCCCGGCCTTGGCCGCTGCCGTGCCCTTCTGGACGCTTTGCACGAGCGCTCCCTGTTTGACCGGAAGGTTCAGCGCCGAGAGGGACCCGTCGATCGTCAGCGAGGTCAGACCGAGATAGGCGCCGCGCACGGTCCCGCCCTTCTCGAGCTGCGCGATCTCGGACTTGGCCGTGTTGATCGGGACGGCAAAGCCGATGCCGACGCTGCCGCCGCCCGAGCCGCCCGTCTCGATCTGCGAGTTGATGCCGATCACCTGGCCCGCGGCGTTGAGCAGTGGTCCGCCGGAGTTCCCGGGGTTGATGGGCGCGTCGGTCTGGAGCACGTTGTCGATGGTGAAGCCGTTGGGGGCAGTTATCTGGCGCTGAAGCGCCGAGATCACGCCGGTGGTGAGCGTCCGTTCGAGGTCGAACGGGTTGCCGATCGCATAGACGGGGTCGCCAACCGTGACGGCGATCGAGTCGCCGAGCGTGAGCGGATGCAGCGTCAACCCGTCCGTCGGGATCTTGAGCACGGCCAGGTCGTTGGAGGGATCCCTGCCGACGACCTGCGCTTCGACGGCCTTGCCTTTTTCGAAGCTCACGGTCACCTTGATGGCGTTCTCGACCACGTGGTAGTTGGTCAGGATCGTGCCGTTGGCGGAGATAACGATGCCCGAGCCCGTGGCCTGGCCCTGCCGCTGGCTTTCGCCGCCGAAGAGGTTGAACGGGGATTCCGATTTCTGCACGATCGTGGAGGTCACGAACGCCACCCCGGGCGCATCCCGCACGTAGACTTCGTGCGGCGTCAGGCCTTTTGTGATCTGCGACGCGTTGGACGGAGCAGCCGGAGCGGCCTGCACGGTCGTCACCGTCGTCTGGCTGCCCCCTCCCAGATCACCGGCGGCCGCGATCACGGCCACGACCACGCCGCCGCCGATCAGGGCGGAGACGAACGGGATGGCGAACATGCGTCTCATGTGAGAAGAGGATGAGCGGCCGGTGTGAAGGACATCTAAATGTCTTGCACGGTGTGTCTAAAGGATCTCAGAAGGATGTCAGCTCGCCGAGCGCCGCAGCCGGATCCTCGGCGCGCATCAGCGACTCGCCCACCAGCACCGCCTGCACCCCGCGCTCCTGCAGCCGCAGCAGCTGCTCGGGGTTCCCGATTCCGGACTCCGATACCACGATCACTCCTGGGGGGACCTCTGCCATCAGGCGCTCGGTGCGCAGCAGGTCCACGCTGAAGTCCCTGAGGTCGCGGTTGTTGATGCCGACGATCTCGGCCCCCAGCTCGAGCGCCGCCTGCAGCTCAGCGCGATCGTGGACCTCCACGAGGACGTCGAGCCCGAGCTCGCGAGCCAGCGCATGCAGGGCAGCGAGCTCAGCGGGCGCGAGCGCGGCGACGATCAGCAGCACTGCGTCGGCGCCGGCGGCCTGCGCCTCGTGCAGCTGGTAGGGATCCACGATGAAGTCCTTGCGCAGCAGCGGCAGATCGCAGGCGCTGCGCGCCGCGCGCAGATCCTCCAGCGATCCCTCGAAGTTGGGTCCCTCGGTGAGGATCGACACGGCCACGGCTCCGCCCCGCTCATAGGCGGGGACGATCTCGAGCAGCTCGGGGCGCTTGCGCAGCGCGCCCGCGGAGGGCGAGCGACGCTTGAACTCGGCGATCACGCCGATGCCGTCGCGAGCCAGGGCCGCGTGGAAGGCACGCTCGCCGGGTCGCGCGGTCGCAGAGGTGACGGGCAGGGGCACGTCGCGCTTGCGGCGCGCGACCTCGACGCGGGTTTCGGCGAGGATCCGCTCGAGGACCGAGGTGGCGCCCGTGCTCATCGGGCGGTCTCGGCCGGCGCGCGCCTGCGGCTGGCCTCCACGTAGCGCTCGAGCGCGGCCGCTGCCCTGCCTTCGGCGAGAGCCGCGCGAGCAGCCTCGACCCCCTGGGCGATCGTCTCGGCGCCCCCCGCCGCATAGATCGCCGCGCCGGCGTTGATCAGCGCGAGCGCCTCGCCGGGCGGGCGCCAGGCGGCGCCGGGGGAGCCCTCCAGGATCGCGCGCGTCACCGCAGCGTTCTCCGCGGGCGTGCCCCCGCCCGGCCCCTGAGCCGACCCGGATCCCTCCGGTGGCGGCGCGATGCCCACCTCCTCGGGCGCAAGCACGTAGCGGGTGATCTCCTCGCCGTTGACCTCGACCACCTGGGTGGGCGCGCTCGCGGAGACCTCGTCGAGCCCGTCCTGGCCGGCAACCACAAGAGCGCGGTCGACGCCGAGGATCGCCAGCGCTCCGGCGATCGTGTCCAGGAAGCGCACGTCGGAGACGCCGATCAGCTGCCGTCTGGCGCCGGCCGGATTGGTGAGCGGACCGAGCAGGTTGAAGATCGTCCTGACCGCGAGATCGCGACGCACGGGCACCACGAAACGCGTCGCCTGATGGTGAGCGGGCGCGAACATGAACCCGAAGCCCGCCTCCTCGATGCAGCCCGCGACCTCCGCGGGGCCCAGATCGATGCGTGCGCCGAGCGCCTCGAGCAGGTCGGCCGAGCCCGAGCGGCTGGTGGCCGAGCGGTTGCCGTGCTTGGCCACCGCGCAGCCGGCTCCAGCGGCGATCAGGGCGGCCGTCGTCGATACGTTGAACGAGCTGCGCCCCCCGCCGGTCCCGGCGGTGTCGAGCAGATCGTGGCGATCGGTGGGCACGTGGGCAGCCAGATCGCGCATCGTGCGCGCCAGCCCGGCAAGCTCCTCGACCGTCTCCCCCTTGGTCCTCAGGGCGATCAGGAAGCCCGCGATCTGGGTCTCGGAGACCTCTCCGTGCATGATCTCGGCGAGCACCTCGGCGGTCTGCTCGGCGCTGAGGTCGGTGCGTGAGGCGAGCGCGTCGATCGCGCGTGTGAGGATCGCGTTTGCCATCAGCTCTCCAGGAAGTTGCCGAGCAGCTCGAGGCCCTGCTCGGTGAGGACCGACTCGGGGTGGAACTGCACGCCCTCGGCGGGAAGCTCGCGGTGGCGCAGGCCCATCAGCAGACCGCCGCCGCGAGCGGACTCCTCGAGGCAGTCCGGCAGCTCGGAGTCGACCACGAGCGAGTGGTAGCGCCCGACCGTCAGCGGCGAGTGCAGGCCACGAAAGATCGTGCGCCCGTCATGCTCGATCGTGGTGGCCTTACCGTGCACTGGAGGGTTGAGCTTCACGCGCCCCCCGAACGCCTGGGCCAGCGCCTGATGTCCGAGGCACACGCCGAGCGTGGGGATGCCCGCCTCGGGCATGCGCCGGACCAGCTCCAGCGTGATTCCAGCCTGCTCGGGCGTGCACGGCCCCGGAGAGACCACGCAGCGCTCGTAGCCTCGGGCTAGCAGCTCATCGACGGCAGCGCGATCGTTGCGCACCGTCTCGACCTCGGCCCCCAGCTCCCCGAGATACTGCACGAGGTTGTAGGTGAACGAGTCGTAGTTGTCGAGGACGAGGACCCTCATGACCAGTCCGGCTGCTCGCAGGCCAGGGCGATCGCGCGCAGCGCCGCCTGGGCCTTGGCGGCCGACTCCCGATACTCGTAGTCCGGCTTGGCGTCGGCGACGGTGCCGCCGCCCGCCTGCACGTGGGCTTCGCCGTCCTTGACCACCACCGTGCGGATGTGGATCGCCGTGTCGAGGTCCCCGGCGTAGCTGAGGTAGCCGATCGCGCCACCGTAGCCGCCGCGCTTGACGGGCTCGAGCTCGTCGATGATCTGCATCGCGCGCACCTTGGGCGCGCCGGAGAGGGTGCCCGCGGGCAGCACCGAGCGCAGCGCGTCCATCGCCCCGACGCCGTCGCGCAGTGTTCCCGAGACCGTGGAGACGATGTGCATGACGTGGCTGTAGAGCTCGATCTCCATCAGCTCCTCGACGGTCACGCTTCCGTACTCGCAGACGCGCCCGAGGTCGTTGCGCCCGAGGTCGACGAGCATCACGTGCTCGGCGCGCTCCTTCTCGTCGGCGAGCAGCTCGGCTTCGATGCGGCGATCCTCCTCGGGCGTCGAGCCGCGCGGGCGCGTGCCCGCGATCGGCTTGGTCGACACGCGCCGCCCCGTGACCGTCAGCAGCGGCTCAGGGCTGGCACCGGCCACCTGGAAGTCGCCGAAGTCGAGGAAGTACATGTACGGGCTCGGGTTCACCGCCCGCAGGCCCCTGTAGACGGAGAACGCCTCGATCGGCACGCGTGCCGACCAGCGCTGCGACGGCACGACCTGGAAGGCATCGCCCGCATAGATGTACTCGACGATCCGCGCCACCATCGCTTCGAAGCGCTCGGGAGACATGTTCGAGTGGAACTCGGGCGCCGGACGGCTGCCAGCGGGCACTGGCTCCCCGCGTGGGACCGGGCCGGCCAGGACCTCGCGAACCTGCTCGATCGTTCGCTGCGCCTCGGCGTAGGCGCGCTCGACGTCCGGCTCGGCCTGCAGGTCGGCGTTGGCCAGGATCGTGACGGTGTGCTTGAGGTGGTCGAAGACGACGAGCGCATCGGAGAGCATCAGCGCCATGTCGGGCAGGCCGAGAGGATCGGGCGGTGGATCGCCCAGGGGCTCGACCGTCCGCACGAGGTCGTAGCCGAAGAAGCCCACGGCGCCTCCCGTGAAGGGAGGCGCGTCGTGCATCGGCGCCTGGTCGAAGCGGGACACGTGTGCGGCCGCCAGCGCATAGGGATCCCCGCCGTCGGCGAGCGACCACCTGAGCACCTCGCGCGGACGAAAGCCGATGAACGACCAGCGTCCCACCCGCTGTCCCTGCTCGGCTGACTCCAGCAGGAAGGCAGGCTCGCCCGGGGCGAGCGTGCGCAGCTTCAGGAACGCCGAGACGGGCGTCTCGCAGTCCTCTATGAACGTGTAGCTGAGCGGGATCAGGTTGTGCGAGCGCGCGAGCTCGCGCGCGCCGTCGATGTCCGGCACGATGCTCACGCCACGCACGAGCGCCGCCGGCGGAGTCGCGCCGGGAGCGCTAGGAGCGGCGACCATCGAGCACCCGCTCGGCGTCCACGAGCGAGCGCCCCCGACTGCGCAACAGCACCAGCAGGTGGTAGAGCACGTCCGCGGCCTCTTCGTCGACGCGCTCGTCGGACTCCTCGCGCGCCGCCCGCGCCACCTCCTCGGCCTCCTCCATCACCTTCTCGCCGATCCGGCTCGGGTTCTCCAGAAGCTCCACCGTGTAGGAGCCGCCCGGCCGCTCCCGGGCGCGCTCGGCGAGCGTGCGCTCGAGGGCGGGAAGCGTCTCGCAGGGCGCGCCCGGCTCGAGCTCGCCACGGTGAAAGCAACTGCGCTCGCCCGTGTGACAGGCCGGCCCCGCGGGCTCGACGAGCGCGAGGACCGTATCGCCGTCACAGTCCAGCCGCAGCGCGCGCACGGCCTGGACGTTGCCACTCGTAGCTCCCTTGTGCCACTGCTCGCCGCGCGAGCGACTCCACAGGTGCAGCTCGCCCGTGTCACGCGTGCGCTGCAGCGCCGGCTCGTTCATGTAGGCGAGCATGAGCACCTCGCCGGTGCTCCAGTCCTGCACCACGCACGGCACCAGACCATCCCGGTCATAGGCGATCTGCTCCGCGACGTGATCCTGGGAGGGGGTGCTCATCTCAGGCGATTGTAGGTACCTCCGGTCCCCCGCGGTTTGAGACACACTCCCACGTGGATGCAATCGATACTCGACCGCAAGCTGCTCTTCGTCACCGGCAAGGGCGGCGTCGGCAAGACCACGATGGCCGCGGCGATCGGCATCATGGCGGCGCGCGCTGGACGCCGGACGATCGTGGTGGAGGTCGGTGAGCAGAGCCAGCTGACGCGGCTCTTCGGCCTTCCGCCCGCCGCGCCCGGAATCGAGGCGCGCCTGCAGGCAGGCCTGTCGAGCATCACGATCGACCCCGACCGCGCCCTGCTGGAGTGGCTGCAGGCGATCGGCGGGCGTATCTCCGGGCGCGTGCTGGCATCGAGCGGCACCTTCCAGTACTTCGCCGCGGCGGCCCCGGGAGCCAAGGAGCTCGTGAGCATGGTCAAGATCTGGCAGCTCACTCGCTCCGCGCGCAGGCGGGGCGCCGGCGGCTATGACCTCGTGGTCGTGGACGCGCCCGCGACCGGTCACGCGCTCGGTCTGCTGCGCTCGCCCCAGACCTTCGGGGCGATCGCGCGGGTGGGGCCGATCGCCGGGCACACCGCCGAGGTGCAGGAGCTGCTCGGCGACCCGGCGCTCAGCGCCTACCTGGCGGTGGCGCTCGCTAGCGAGATGGCTGTGACAGAGGCGCTCGAGCTGCAGGACGCGCTGAACGGACAGCTCGCCCGCAACCTCGAGGCGGTGATCGTCAACAGCCTGCTGCCAAGGCGCTTCACAGGCGCGGAGCTCGACCGCGTCACCCGCCTCGCCGAGAGCGCCGACGCGGTGGCGCTGGCCGCCGCCCGGGCTGCCCGGGCCGTGCACGAGCGCTCGCGCCTGCAGCACAACCAGATGGCTCGCCTGCGCCGCCGCAGCTTCGAGGTGATCGGCGTTCCCTTCGTCTGGGGGAGCCGGCTGGACCTGGCGGCCGTGGAGGGCATCTCCACGCGCCTCGCCCACAAGCTCTGAGCGATGCGACTACTGCGGCGCGATTCGATAGCGGCGCGTGGCTGGATCGCGCTCGAGCAGGCCGACGGCAAGCAGCGTGGTGACGTATCGATGAGTCGTGCTCGTGTTCATGTCCAACATTCGCGCGAGCTCGGCGATTCCCAGGTAACCGCCGTCATAGGGAAAGCAGGAGAGCACGAGCAGGCCCGACAAGAGCGAGCGTGACAGGCGCCTGTCATCCATCTGCGACGGGTAGGCCCACTCCTCAGAGCTCAGCGACAGCGTCCACTTCGGATCCTTGAGAGCCGAGAGCAGCACCGACATCGTGCCCCCCTGGCCGGCGGCGCGGATCACGTGATCGACCTGGCCCTTGGTGAGCTCGATCAATACCGTCTCCTCCCCCGCCTCGTCCTTGCGGGCCGAACGCCGCGTGGGACGCCCGGCCCGCTGCCACTGGCGAGACGACGCGGCCTTGGATGCACCCGAGTTGCCTGCCTTGGCGCGTCGCGGACGACGCCGCTTTTCTCTCCCTGTTGGCAGGACCCCGGCTGTGTTCTCATCCGTCATCGCGTGCGCACTATCATCGCGGCGGGCCCCGCTCTCGCAAGGCGCCGCTGAATATTCAGTTCTGACTACGCCGGACGCAGCTGGTAGGTGACACGCCACGTCCGCAGCGCCGGCAGCAGCAGCCTTGTGAGGAAGCCTCCAGCTCGAGCCAGCCTGCGAGTGGGGTTGCGCTTTGCATGCGTGCGGGCATCGTCGCAAGAGAGATACATGGCCACCATACCCGCCGCGATCAGCGTGTGGCGAGCGCCGTTCTGCAGCCGGCGGGCCTCGTACAGAGAGCGCCGAACCAGCTCGCAGGTGCGTTCGACGGCGACCTTCGGCGTGGGGTAATGGCCGAAGTAGCTGTGCGAGCCGCTGTCGGCGTCCTGGACCTCATCCACGTAGCTGTCGAGCATCGTGCTCGCGGCACAGATCCAGGGCATATATGCGCCGTCGAGCGCCACTGCCTCCTGCTCGCCGCTGGCCGGATCGGCCGCAAGGGCCAGTAGCGCAAGGACCCCCAGCGTGCTGCTCGCGGCGGCGGTGAGCTCCCACCAGTTCACGTCCCATCCTCCTCTGAACGCGCCCGCCGCCCAGGCTTCGAGCGTCCGGTCGCGACGCACCGGGTCGGGGTCGTGGTTGATGCCCTGGACGCCGCAGCGCTCGGCGCCCTCGATCGCCAGCGGGCGAATGGAGGGATAGGAGGGCAGCGAGATGCAGCAATCGCGACAGACCTGCACCAGGGCGTGTAGATAACCGCCATCCCCGCGGGACGGATGGTGAGCGTAGTAGTCGCAGATGTGCCCGTCCGGATCCAATGCGTCCCTCAGTGCGAGATGCAGACGGCGTCCGTCGGCGACCGGGTCGCAGGCCGGGCGCTCGGTGATGCTGTCGAGGAAGTCGAGAAGGACCTGGAATGCCACGAGCAGGCGCACCAGGCGCGAGTCCCGTCGCGGCGCGAGCACGGCGAAGAGCGCCGCCCCCTCGATGTTGAGGCGCTTCTGGCTGAGCGCCGCAAGGGCGTCGTGGCGAATCGTGGCATCGGGGATCAAGACGGCGCAGCGACGCCAATGCTCCACCTCCCGCGAGACATTCGGGCGTATCCACAAGAGCTCGCGGGCACACACGGCCGAGCACGCCAGCGCCTGACGCACTGCCAGGCAGAGCTTGTCGAGAAGTCCGGGGATTGGAATCTTCCCGAAAGGTAGTGTGCGCGGCGGTCAGTCCCTGAGCGCGATCGCGGGTCTCACCCGCGTCGCCATACCTCCTGGAATCGCGACTATCAGCATCGCCGTGGCCGTCACCGTCACAAAGCTGTCGAGCGCAACCGTGAAGCCCGGCGAGTACGCCACGGGGAACCCGGTGACGGTCGACAGCGCCCGGCTGAGGAGCACCTGGCCGTAGAGGCCGAACAGCGCGCCCAGCGAGCATCCGGCGCCGAGCAGAAGCCCGCCCTCCCACATGAGCGCCCGCCAGAGCACGCCACGGCTGAAGCCGTCGACCTTCATGTCCGCGATCCGCCCGCGCCGTTGCCAGATCATCGCGCCCATCGTGGCCGCCATCGCAAGGATCGCGGCTATCAGGACGAGCGCTGAGATCTCGCTCAGACGGGCCAAACCCTGCCGTGCGGTCGCGCGAAACGCCTGCTCGCGCTGAGCTGCGCTCTGCACTCCGAGACCCGAGCGCGGGCCGAGGACGTCACGAACCGCCCGCGCCCCGTCCGCGTCTGAGACGCCGGGCCGCAGGGCGACCTCCAGCGCACTGGGATCGGAGCTACCCCAGGCCCGCCGATAGTCCTCGGCGTTGAGCATGATCGCGCCAGGCGGCCAGCCGAGATTGGTGCCCAGCGCAGCTATGCGCAGTACGGTCGGACGTGGCGAGGGCAACAGAAACGACTGGCCGACGCGGAGGTGCTGGGCGGCGGCGATCGCCGCCGAGACGACCATCCAGCCACCGGCCTGCAGCCTTTCGGTTGCGAGCCGCATGTCTCCCACCACCAGCTGACCCGACGGGATCGGGTGGGCGACGTCACGGGGCGGCGCGATCACCCAGGCGCGACGGTCCCCGACGTCGAGGAACGAACCACGATAGATCTCGACCTTCCCCACATCCGCAAGCGCCGCGATCCTGCCTGCGTCCGTCCCACCGAACGGCGTCGTGGCAAGCGCGTTGGCGGTCCCCGACGGCAGTACCCACAGGTCGGTCGTCGCGTTCAAGCCGTGGGCGACCTTGTTCAAGCCGGCCTGGAGGTCGCGATGCGCGGTCTCGATGGCAACGCTGCCGAACACAGCGATCGCGCCGGTCGCGGCGACCGCGATCGAACGGGAGCGGTTGGCCGCGGAGCGGATCTCCATCACGGCCAGGTACGGGGAGCTCGCCCTACCGAGAGCCTGCAGGCGATTGAACACGCGGGTGAGCACGTCGAGCAGCACGGGCAACGCCAGCAGTAGCGCCAGGGTCAGGGTCACGACCCCGGTGATCGCAGCCGAGGGGGCGAGCGCGAGGATGGCCGTGGTAGCCACGAGGCAGATCGAGACGCCACCCAGCAGCCACCAGGTCGCTCGGGCAGACGTGAGGGCCGAGGCGCCGAAGAACTCCGCGTGGTGAGCGAAGATCGCTCCGCGCAACGGGCCGAGAACGCCGACCAGGGCGGCGAGCGGTCCTCCGCCTACACACAGCGCCACGCTCGTCCAGGTGACGATCCGCTCGGTCCCGATCGGAAAGGCGAACGAGAGGTATCCCGGGTTCGAGTCGAACAACGCGATCGAGAGGAGATCTCCCAGCGCCAGTCCCGCGGCGGAGGCGACCACGCCGAGGACGAGCGCGTCGAACGCCAGCACCTCGACGATCATCCTGCGCGTGTAGCCGTCGAGCCTGAGGTCCTCGATCAGCCGTCTGCGCTGTGGGACCGTGAGCAGCAGCGCGTTGAACGCGAAGAGAAAGCCGACCAGGGCACTGATCGCCGAGAACAGGCCCGTCGACTGGTTGGTCGGCTCGGCGGCTCGATCGAACAGGGTCTCGGTGAAGGCCGCCGGCCTGACATTGAGACGGCCTGCGGCGAGACGCTCGAGGGCGGCGAGGACTTCCCGGTCACGGCCTGGAGTCGATTGAACGAAGATGCTGGTCACGCGAGAGCTCATGCCGCTGAGCGCCTGGACATAGGCGAGCGGGGCGATCGCGACCGGGCTGTTCGCGAGCCCGTCCGATACGCCCACGAGCAGGTCGGGGACCACGAGCGCCGTCTCGATGTCGGCGCCGATGCGTAGCTTGACGCTCTGCAGCGAGGAGTCCCCCACCGCGCGGGCGATCGAGGCGGGCAGCATCAGGGCGTCGACCTTGGCCAGGCGAAAGACGCCGAAGCCACGCACGAGCTTGCCGCCGAGGCGCGCGAGCTGCGGGTTGATCCCCACGACGTCGACGGAGCGGGTGCGCCCTGAGCCGATGATCGTGGCGCCCTGCTCGAGCATCGGCGCCGTGGCCCGCACGCCCGGGATCGCCCCTACCTGACGCGTCAGCGATTCCGGGATGCCGTGCGAGTCGCGTGCCGATATCTGAAAGCGCATCTGGCCCACGATCCCGCTCGTGAGCTCCGCTACCGCGCCATTGAGGCTCGTGCTGGACACCTGCGAAGAGAACAGGAGCGCGAGGCCGATGGCGATGCCGAGCGCCGCAAAGAGCTCCTGCACGAGCCGCGCGCGGAGCCGGACTCGATAGAGCCGGGCGATGCTCGAGAACCTCACAGCTGCCGCCCTTGCGGCAGCTCACGCCGCATTGCCAGGAACTGCCGCGCGCTCGTCGCCGTCATCGACGAGCCGACCGTCTCTCAAGGTGTGCACGCGGCCCGCGTAAGCCGCAGCCTGTGGATCGTGGGTCACGAGCACCACTGCGACCCCGCGGTCCCTGCAGAGACTCGAGAGGAGGCTGAGGACCTCACCGCTGCGCCGGCTGTCCAATGAGCCCGTGGGCTCATCGGCGAGAACCAGCTTCGGGTCGGTGGAGAGGGCGCGGGCGATCATCACCCGCTGGCGCTCGCCCATCGAGAGCTGCTCCGGGCGATGCAGCGCGCGCTCATGCAACCCGAGCCGATCGAGCAGTGGCCTGATCCGCCTGCGCGCCTCGCGGGCGCCGATGTCCGCGGCCATCAGCTTCAACGCAGCGTTGTCGAGCGCGTCGGCGCCGGCGATCAGGTTGGGCGACTGGCGTACGAATCCGAGCTCCAGCAGGCGATAGCGCGCCGCCTGGCGCGCACTGAGCGCGGAGATGTCGCGACCGTCGAAGATCACCTGTCCGCTGTCGGCGCGCAGCAGGGCCGCGATGAGCATCATCAGGGTGGTCTTGCCCGAGCCGCTGGGCCCGTAGAGCGCGAGCAGCTCGCCCGGCGCCACCGACAGCGAGACGCCGTCGACGGCGCGGACCGGCTCGCCACAGGCGCCCGGAAACCGCTTGCTGAGATCAACCAGCGAGAGCAATATGCCCCCGCAGATCGGCGCGTGAACCGGAGCCGGCGTCTCCCACGGACATCTACGCCGACCGCTCGGCTCCGGGAAAGTCGATGACGTTCCCGCCGCGGTCGGGAGCAGGGGTAGGCACGAGCAGGCGACCTCCGCTCAACGCCGTCAGCTGTTGCGAGCGCATCGCGGTCGGCATGTCGGGAACCGTCATCAGCACAGCGAGGCTCGTCTCCTCCACGAGCGCGCGCAGCAGCTGCACAACCTCCTCGCGCTCGATCACCCCCAGGTTGGCGGTGGGATCGTCGATGAGCATCAGCCGGGGCCTGCGCACGATTCCGTGCGCGATCCCGACGAGCGCGCGCTCTCCATCGGAGAGACCGCCCCATCGCTGACCGGCGCAGTCCGACATTCCCACGCGCCTGAGCGCTTCGCTGGCGCGAGCGTGGGCGCGGCGGCGCCCGTGCTCGATCAGCAGTGGGAGCGCCACGTAATCGATCATCGTGAGCTCGCTGCGCGGCCCCCCTCTGCCCACCCACCCCACCCGCTCCCGCATCAGCCGAGCGTGCGCGCGCTCGGAGAGCATTGCGAGATCCTCGCCTTCGAAGCGCACCACGCCCGCGTCCAATGTCTCCAACCCGGCCGCGATCCTCAGCAGCGTGGTCTTGCCAGCGCCCCGCCTGCCCCAGACCGCGACGAGTTCGCCGGCGTGAACCTCGAGCGAGAGATCGGCGAGCACCATCAGCTCGTGTGGGCCGCGCCAGTAGCTCTTGCTGACCCCCTGCAGAGAGAGCAGCGCCACTCCCATCAGAGCGCCCGCAGCCGGCCCATCCGCCTGCCGCCCGCGCGCATCGCGCCATCGGCTGGCGAGCGCCGCTTGTCGTTCACCAAACCCTCCAGCATCTCCCTGGCGCTCTGCAGCCACTCGATTCGCGCTCTCCACAGAGCGATCTCGGCGTCACGCGCGAGCACGCGCATGAGTTTCGACCACTCCCGGGGATCGATGGCGTCCTCCTGTTCGGAGAGCTCCTTGAGGTCGCGCAGGCGACCCATGCACGCGAGTTCCTGCCCATAGACCATGTCGATCAGACGTGGCACGTTGCGGGGGCTGCACAGCGCGATCTTCATGTGCAGCTCGTCACGCAGGGGTGGCGTGGGAGAGGAGCCGAGCATCCAGGTCTCGAAGTGGTCGACCCCCTCCTCGGTGGCCTCATAGATGGTGCGGGGCGCCGCGCGGCGGGCAGGCCCGGCTCCCATCTCGCCGGCGGCCCGAACGTATTGGTCGCGACTCAGCTGATCGAGCGCCGAGTAAACGCCCGAAGGCGCGAACGCAGACGAGCCGAAGCGCTCCTCCAAGCGCTGGGCAAGCTGATATCCGTAGCCGGGTCGCTCGATCACGAGGCCCAAGATGGCGTGCTTCGCCGACATGCATTCCCTTCCCCACGAGGCCGCTTCAACCAAGAAGGTATCCCAAATGCGGATGGGACGCATCCCAAAGGTGCAATGAATCAGATGGGCTGGAACTTCCTGGCAGTAGATCCCATGCGTTTATCGGAACCCTGTGAGAGACGCGCGTCTAGGTGGTTGGTTCCAACCACCTAGGTGATGCCGAGCCGATCCAGCAGCCCCTCGTCGCCGCGCCAGTCGCGGCGCACCCGCACAGAGAGGTCGAGATGGACCTGGCAGTCGAACTCGCGCTGCAGCTCGCGGCGTGCGGCCGTGCCGATCGCCTTGATCATCCGTCCCCTCGCGCCGATCAGAATGCCCTTCTGCGAGTCGCTCTCCACCCAGATCAGCGCCCTCACCCTGGCGAGACCCTCGCGCACGAGGTCAACCTCTTCGACCACCACCTCAACCGCATGGGGCACCTCTTGGAAGGTGCGCCTGATGACAGCCTCGCGGATCAGCTCCGCCAACAGCTGCTCGCGAGGCTGATCGGATGAGGCCTCGGCAGCGAACATGAAAGGGCCCTCGGGCATCAGCGAGGCGAGATGGGCCACGAGCTCGGCCACGCCCGATCCGCGGCGCGCAGAGATCGGAAACACCTCGCCCTCGAGCTCGAGCTCGGCGGCCTGCTCGAGCACGGCCATGAGCGCTGCTCGAGAGAGTCGATCCGCCTTGTTGACCGCGATCGCGACATCGAGCCGCGCCTCGCCGAGCGTTTTGGCGATGAAGCGGTCGCCGGGGCCGACACCCTGCTCGCCGTTGAGAATCAGCAGCGCGGCATCCGCGCCTTCCAGCTCCTGCTGGACGCGCCGGGCCATCCGCGAGGTGAGCGCGTCGCGGGGGCGCTGCACGCCGGGCAGGTCTACGAGGACCATCTGGGTATCGCCGCTTCGATGAACCCCGCGAATCGCGCGCCTGGTGGTCTGGGGGCGGTCGGAGACGATTGCGACCTTCTCGCCCACCACGGCGTTGACGAAGGTCGACTTGCCGACGTTGGGGCGCCCGGCGAGCGCCACGAAGCCGCTGCGGCTCACCGGCGGGCGCTCACGAGCAGCTCACACTGGAGAGCCAGCATCTCGCCGTCGTCGGTCTCGTGGTCCATGCCGAGCAGGTGCAGCATCCCGTGGACGACCGCCTCCCGAATATCGGTGGTGTGCTCGGGGCAGATGACGATGTCGCCCAGCTCGCTTGGCACTCCGCCGGCGGACACAGACCCGGGCGCGGGCGATGGAGCTTCGCCGGCTGGCGAGGACTCAACGCCGTCGATCGGAAACGACAGCACGTCGGTGGGCTCGGATTTGCCGCGGTGCGCGAGGTTGAGCTCGGCGATCCGCGGCGCATCGACGAACTCGATCGCTACATGCCCGTCAGCGACCTCCAAGCGCGCCGCGACGGCCGCACACAGATCCTCCAACTCCTGAGTCCGCGGAGCGGGCAGGGCACCCGCGCCGAACACCTCGACCTCGATCATTGGGGCTCAGGCACTGCGAATGGCCGGACGTGCGCCCTCCCCGACCGGCGCCCCGCCCTCCGAACGACCGGGGTGCTCGCGCTGGGTGTGGGCGTCGTAGGCCTCCACGATCCGCTGCACGAGCTTGTGGCGCACGACGTCCTGTCCGCCGAAGCGCACGAACTCGATCCCCTCGATCTGCTCGAGGACGTCCCCCACCACGATCAGGCCAGACTGCTGCTCGCGGGGCAGGTCGACCTGGGTGATGTCCCCGGTGACGACCATCCTCGAGCCAAAGCCCAGGCGCGTCAGGAACATCTTCATCTGCTCAGGGGTGGTGTTCTGCGCCTCGTCGAGGATCACGAAGGAGTCGTTGAGCGTGCGCCCCCGCATGAAAGCCAAGGGCGCGATCTCGATCACGCCGCGCTCGATGTGCTGAGAGACCTTCTCGGGGTCGAGCATGTCGTGCAGCGCATCGAAGAGCGGGCGCAGGTAGGGGTCCACCTTGGCCATCAGATCGCCCGGAAGAAAGCCCAGACGCTCGCCGGCCTCGACCGCGGGACGGGTGAGGATGATGCGGTTGACCTCGTGACGAGAGAGCGCTGCCGCCGCCATCGCCACCGCCAGGAAGGTCTTGCCGGTGCCGGCGGGACCGACTCCGAAGGTGACGGTGCTCTGGCGCACGGAGTCCACGTAGCGCTTCTGGTTGACGGTCTTCGGCGCCACGCGCAGCCCGCGGTGGCTCCAGACGACGTCCTCGAGCACCCGCGCCGGGGACTCGTGCGCGTCGAGCGCGCCCGTCACCGCCGAGATCGTTCCGGGCCCGATCTGGTGACCCCGTGCGATCAGGTCAGAGAGCTCCCGTACCACCCGCTCGCCCGCGTGCGTCTCGCTCTCATCGCCGTCGAAGGTGAGAAGGTTTCCGCGCAGGAAGACCTTGCAATCGAGGTGGGCCTCCAGCGCACGCAGCACGGCGTCCTGGCTTCCCGCCAGCTCGGCGGCCACTTCGTTCGAGAGCTCTATCTGGGTCCTCATCCCTGCAACGCGGCCCGCACGAGCCCGGAGACCCGCTTGCCGTCCGCGCGACCGTCCACGGCGGCCATAGCGTGCTTCATCGCCGTGCCCATGTCCTTGACCGAGGAGGCACCGCTGTCGCTGACGGCCTGGCGCACGATCGCCTCGAGCTCGGACTCGGAGAGCTCTGCCGGGAGATAGCCGCCGATCAGCTCCCCCTCGGCCTCCTCCCCGCCCGCGAGATCCTCGCGTCCCGCCTCGCGGTAGGCCCTGGCAGCCTCGATCCGGCGCTTGCGCTCACGGCGCAACACCGCCAGCTCGTCGCTGCCACCCTCCTTGGCGGCCTTCTGCAGCTCGGAGAGCACCAGCCGCAACGCGCCAACCCGGTCACGTTCACCAGCGCGCATGGCGCCATGCAGGTCGGTCTTTATCTGCTCGAGTATCGCCATCCGCCACCCAGGATACGCCGGTCGGGCGACAGCGCGCCGAGCTCAATCATGCTCCAACGGCGTGGGAGCGCCGAGGCGCCCGGGAGAGGAGGCGTCCCGACCGAACAGCAGCGCGACGTTCCAGTCGACGAGCAGACGCAGCCTGCGTCCAAAGCCGGGCATCAGCAGCAGGTGGTAGGTGCGCGCGATCAGCCAGGCCGGAAAGCCCCGCCAGCGGATGCCCAGGGTGATCGCCACGGCCTTGTTGCGGCCGAGCTCCGCCACGACGCCCTTGGTGCGGTAGCGAAACGGCCGTGGAGCTTCCCCGCCCAGCGTGGCCACAACGTTGCGCGCCACCAGCCGGCCCTGCCGGATCGCGTGCTGCGCTGTCGGCGGACACGCCTGGCCCGGCCGCGAGGCGTCGGGGACGGCTGCGCCATCTCCGATCGCCCAGACCTGGGCGGTCGGGGCACCGGCAGTGCTCGCAGCGGGTGACGGCGCAGCCGGGTCGACGACCCGCATGGTGGCGTCGACCACGATCCTGCCGGCGCCGTCGAGCGGCAAACCGAGCCTGGCGATCGCCGGACTCGGCTTCACGCCCGCGGTCCACACGACGGTGCGCGCCGGGATCTCCTCGCCCACGGAGAGCCTCGCGCCGTGGGCGCTGACCTCGGCCAGCGTCGTCTCGGTGCGGACCTCGATCCCGCGCCGGCGCAGCTCGCGTTCGGCGAACTCGGAGAGGCTCGCGGGAACCTCCTGCATGATCCGGCCCTTGGCCTCCACCAGGACCCAGCGCATCCCCTGGGCCCGGCAGCGGGGATACAGCTCGATCGCCTGCACGGCGAAGTCCTGGAGCTCGGCTAGGCCCTCCACGCCGGCGTATCCGGCGCCGACGAACACGAACCCGAGGTACTCGCTGCGGCGAGCGGGGTCCTCGATCGACTCGGCGATGTCGAGGCAGCTGAGCACCTGGTTGCGCAGCGCGGTGGCATCTGAGAGCGACTTCAGGCCGGTGGCGTGCTCGGCCAGGCCGGGAATCGGAAGCGTTCGGGACACCGACCCGAGTGCCACGATCAGCTGGTCGTAGCCGAGCTCGAGCTGCTCACCGTCGATCCGCAGCACCCCGAGCGTGCGGCGCGTGGGCTCGGCCCCGGTCACCCGCCCGATCACGAGGTCGGTGCGGCGCAGCTGCGAGCGCAGGGGCACGACCACGTGGCGCGGATCGAGCGTGGCTCCGGCGGCGCCCGGGAGCAGGGGCGTATAGAGCAGGAAGTTGGCCTCGTTGACGAGGGTCACGTGGGCGCTCTGCTCCGGCAGCAGGCGCTCGAGGGCCCGAGCTGCGTAGAAACCCGCAAACCCGCCACCCGCGATCACGACCTGCCAGGCCATAGAGACACAATAGGGTGCACGGCGTGAACCACTCCCTGTATGCCGAGGCGCTGGCGCCCTTTCTGGCGGATGCGGCCAGTATGCGTCCCGCCGGAGCCGAAGTGATCGACGCTCACACCCACCTCGGCCTGGACGAGGACGGGCGCTCGCTCAACCTCGAGCAGCTGCTGGGGGAGCTTGACGACGCACAGGCACGACGGGCATGCGTGTTTCCCCTGCATGACCCTGAGCGCAAGCCCTCCTACAGCCTGCCCAACGATCGCGTCCTGGCATGGGCCGGCGAAAGCGGCGGACGACTGGCGCCCTTCTGCCGCCTGGATCCTGCCGAAGACCCGCTGAAGGAGGGCGAACGCTGCCTTGCGGCTGGGGCGCGGGGCATCAAGCTTCACCCCCGGGCACAGGACTTCCGCTTCGACGGCCAGGAGATGGGCGAGATCTTCAAGCTCGCTGAAACGGCCTCTGTGCCCATCCTGATCCATGCGGGGCGTGGTCTGCCGCCGCTGGCGGAGGGCCTCGTGGACCTCGCCCTACGCCATCCCGGAGCGGTGCTGATCCTGGCCCATGGCGCCATCTGCGACCAGGGGATCCTGACCTCGCGCCTGGCCGACCATCCGGGCGTCCTCTACGACATCTCGTGCTTCTTTCCGCTCGATGTGATCGAGCTCTTCGCGCGCGTCCCGGCCGAGCGGATCGTGTTCGCCTCCGATCCGCCCTACGGGCTGCCCGCCACCTCGTTGTACATGGCGCTGCGTGTCGCACGCCAGGCCGGGCTGGACGAGACGGCCACGAGGGCGGTGCTCGGCGAGACGATGGCGGCGCTGCTCGACGGAACCGGGCTGGCGCCGGTGAAGCCGGTCAGGCGAGGCCCCTCGGTCACGCTTTCGGGGCGGCTGGCGCGCGTGTACAACTACGCGAGCCTGGTCGGCCCCGCCCTGTTCACAGGGGTGATCGAGCAAGCGCGCGCGATGCTCGACATGGCCATCGCTGCATGCCGGGACCCGGATCCGGGAGCGGTGGGCGAGGCGCTCGAGACGATCGGCTCGGCGCTCAGCGCGGCCGACGCCCTGCTCGAGGAGGAGGACGGCGTCCGCGCGGCGATCGATCTTGTCTTCCGCGCGAACGTGTGCGCGGCCACGGAGCTGCCCGACGCCGGCTGAGTCAGGCGGCGGTCAACCATACGGCGGCCCACTCGCCGCTGGCGCGCCGCTCGCGCTCATGCAGGCCGAGCCGCTGGGCGAATGCCGCGACGACCTCGTCGACCTCCCCTCGCAGCAGGCCACCGGCCACGAGATGGGCGGGGACGCCCGGCATCGTGCCGGCGAGCTCCAGCAGCAAGGGGCGCAGGAGGTTGGCGAGGACCACCGACGGAGCGTTCGGCGCCCCGGCCCGCTCGCCCCAGGGCAACGCCTCTGAGCGTAGGTCGAGGCGACGAACGGCGACATCGACCCCGTTGACGGTCGCGTTCTCGGCGGCCGCGAGCACGCTCTCCTGCTCGTTGTCGAGACCCAGTACCGGGGCGAAGCCGAGCGCGGCCGCCGCTATCGCCAGGACCCCCGAGCCGGTGCCCACGTCCAGCAGCGCACCGGATGGGCCCTCGCGCGCGGCCAGCTCCAGCAGCAGCTCGAGGCACAGGCGCGTGCTGGCATGCGCGCCCGTGCCAAAGGCCTGTCCAGGGTCGATCACGATCTCTCGCACGGCGCCGCCTGAGTGCTCGCTGGGCGCCTCCCACGGCGGGCGCACATGCAGCGCGGGGACCGGCATTCCGCTGACACCGGCAGTCGCGCCGGCGGGCGCTGGAATCAGGATCGGGCGGTGGAAGCGCTTCCACCGCTCATGCCAGTCGTCGGGCACCTCGCTCGTGGAGATCTCCACGAGCGCCTCCCCCACGACGGCCTCCAGGTCGGGCAGGCTCGGGAGCTCGCCTGGGGCGCCGTAGACGGCATACTCGACCGTGTCGTCGTGACTCTGGGACTCCTCGACTCCGTTCGGCGTCAGCTCGAGCAGCTCGGCGAGCACGAGCTCGGCCTGATCGCGAGCCACACGGACGGCAAGGCGGATCACGCCGCCTGGCTGCCGAGCGCGCGACGCAGCTTGGCGAACATCGATTCCTGCGAGCGCAGGTTCTCCTCGGTCAGAGTCTCGTTCAGGCGATCCAGCAGCTCACGCTGCTCGGCGGTGAGACGGCGCGGTATCACGACGTTGACGATGACGCGCAGATCTCCGGGCCGACCGCGCCTGAGGCCGGGCATACCGGCGCCTCTGACGGTCAGCACCTCGCCGGGCTGCGTGCCGGCGGGGAGCTCGATCGAGGTGGCGCCGTCGAGCGTGGGCACCTCGAGCGTGGCGCCGAGCGCGGCCAGCGGCGCGGCGACGTCGAGCGCAGTGATGAGATCGTCGCCCTCGCGCACGAAGCGCTCGTCCTCGCGCACCCCCACAACCACGTAGAGGTCGCCGGCAGGCGCGGCGGCCTCCCCCTCGTGGCCGCGACCGCTGATCCTGATGCGCTGACCATCGGCGATGCCCGCGGGAATGTCGACCTCGAGCTCCTGCCTCGCGGCGAGGCGCCCTCGGCCGCGGCACTCGTGGCAGGGCTGCTTGGGGACGCGCCCGTCGCCGTGGCAGACGTCGCAGACCATCGTCCGCATCATCTGTCCGAACGGTGTGCGCTGCACGGCCTGCAGCTGTCCCGCTCCGCCGCAGCGCTCGCAGGTCTCGATCGGCGTGCCGGGCTCGGCCCCGTTTCCGTGGCAGCGCTCACAGCGCTTCACCGCGTCGTATGCGACCTGCACCTTGGCGCCGTTGGCGGCCTCGATCAGATCGATCTCCACGGCAACGCCGATGTCGCCACCCTGTGCCGGCCCCGAGCCCGGGCCGCCACCACCGAAGAAGGCATTGAACAGGTCGCTGATCGACCCGAAGCCCTCGAAGTTGGGGGCGTAGCCGCCGGAGCGCAGGCCATCGTGGCCGTAACGATCGTAGGTCGCGCGCCGCTCGGGGTCGGAGACGATCTCATAGGCCTCGGCTGCCTCCTTGAACTTCTCCTCGGCGTCGGGATCGTGGGCGTTGACGTCGGGATGCAGCTCTCGAGCCAGCTGGCGAAAGGCCTTCTTGATCTGCTGCTCGGAGGCCTCCCGGCCGACGCCGAGCACCTCGTAGGGATCGCGAGGCATTGCGTCCGTCAGTTCTCGGCGTAGGTGTCTTCGACGAAGCGCGACAGCTGATGCGCGGCCTCACGCACCGTGGCGATCGCGCCCGCATAGTCCATCCGCACAGGCCCGATCAGGGACACGGTGCCGAGCTTGCGCCGAGCCATCCCGTAGCCGGTGGCCACGAGCGCCAGCGAGTGCATCGCGGGCAGCTCGTTCTCGCGGCCGATCCGCACATAGATACCGGGCTCCCCCAGTGCTGCGCGCAGGACCCGCAACAGCGCCACCCGCCGCTCCAGCAGGTCGATGAGCTCGTTGACCTCGGTCGTCTCCGCAAAGCGGCCCGCCTCGAACAGACGCGCCGTGCCCTCGACATAGAGTGCGTCCTCGCCTTCGGAGGACAGGTCGCCGAACGCCGGCGCGAAGCGTGCCAGGAACTGCAGCTCCGGCGCGGAGAGGCTTGGATCGACGAGACGTTGCTGCAGCATCCGCGCGCCCAGGTCGAGGCCGACCAGACGCTCGTTGAGATACTCGCCGGCCCACGACACGAGGCCGGGGTCGACCGCGCGCTCGAAGGTGGCGAGCATCTTGGAGACGCTGCCGGTCGAGGTGATGATCACGACCAGCACCAACTGCGGCTGCAGCGCCAGCACCTCGATGTGGCGGACCGTAGCCGTGTTGATCGAAGGGGCTGAGACGACGGCGAGCAGATTGGTCATTTGCGAGAGCGTCTCGCTGGTCGCGCGCATGGCCTCGTCGAGCTCCCTGCGGATCAACGAGAGCTCGAGCGGCTGGGGCGGGGCGGGCAGCAGATGGCGAGAGCTGAGCATACGGTCGACCACGTAACGCTGACCTGCGTCGGTCGGCACACGCCCGGCAGATACATGTGGGTGGGCGAGCAGGCCCTGCTCCTCGAGCAGTGCGAGTTCGTTGCGGACGGTCGATGGGCCGCAGTCGAGCTCAGGATCGGCCGCTATCGAGCGCGAAGCGACGGGCTGGGCGGTTCGCAGGTAATCATCGACCACCTTGCACAGAATCCGCTCCTGGCGGGAGGTGAGCATGGATCTGATTGTAGGCGGCGGGCCGAGTCCCGCTGGGCCTGCTCGCTAGAGCTCGAGCTCAGCCTCGGCGTTGCGGATGATCTGCTTGCCCCCCTGCTCAGCGACGGTGTCGATCACCGCGCGACCGTCGGCGAGCTCGCGCACAGTTCCGCTCACCGTCACCTCCTGCTCGGGCACGCCCATGCCGCGGAACTGGACCGAGAGCCGCTTGAGGTGCTCGGGGCCGCCGGCCGCCTCGGTCTGCGCGCGGGCCACCTGCGCCATCGTCCACAGACCGTGGAGGATCCTCCCGGGGAGCCCGACCGCTTTGGCGAACTCCTCGTCGATGTGGATCGGATTGAAGTCTCCGGAGGCTCCCGCGTAGCGAACGGTGAGGTACTTGTCCGGGGTGACCTTGACCTCGGGGATCTGCTCCCCAACCTGGAAATCTGCCATCTGACTCACACTCCTCGGACGATGTTGGTCCACGTTCCCCGACAGACCTGCTCGCCGCGCTGGTTTGTGGAGATCGACTCGAAAACGTAATAGCCGCGACCGTCCGCTTCGGAGATGTCCTTGACGCTCGTCGTCGTTGTTATCTCATCGCCGGCGAGGACCGGAGCCCCCCACTCGAACTCCTGGCCGCCATGGACCATCATCGCGAAGTTGAGCTCGATCTCGGGGTCGAAGATCGGCGGCCCGACCGACGGGGCGCTGTAGACGACCGCGAACATCGGCGGCGCGACGATATCCGTGTAGCCCGCCGCGCGAGCCGCGTCCAGATCGAGGTGCACGGGGTCGGTCTCCCCCACCGCACGCGCATACTCTCGAATCTTCTCGCGGCCCACCGCATAAAGCACGGGCTCATAGGTCTTGCCGATCGCTTTGGTGTTGACTGGCATCGGGAGAGGCTCCTTGCAGTGCGGGCTGGACTCGGCGGTCTTTGGGCGCGCCAGTCTATGCAGACGGCGAGCGGTTGTGCGTCCACGCTCGCGCGGCCTCCTTAACGCAAAAAGGCCCCGCAGGGCCTCAGCTGCCGCAGGCGGGAGCGCGAACGTCGCACTCCCGCCCCCGATCAGACACGCGCGCACACTGACCCGCCTAGAAGCCCGGGTCCTCCTCGTCCGCGCCAGCGCCCACGCCGACCAGCTCACGATCCTCGTCCTCCTCGCTACCGGCGCCGGGGAGGCGCTCGCCGGGTCCGTCGAGGAACTGCACTGTGTCCGCCACGATGCTCACTGCCTGGCGCTTCTGCTCACCGGCTTCCCACTCGCGCCACTCCAGACGACCGTCCACGGCGACTCGGTTACCGCGGCGCATGAACTCGCTGACGCGCTCGGCCGGGACGCCGTAGACGCTGACATCGAAGTAGTTCGGGCGCTCGACGTAGTCCCCATCGGCGTCTCGGCGACTTGAGTTACAGGCGATGCGCATGCTGCAGACGCTCGTACCCGATGGGAGCGCGCGGAGCTCGGGATCACGGGTCAGACGACCGACGAGGACGACACGGTTGATGGAAAAGTAGGACATTCGGGTCTCCATTGCTGGTGGTGGACCCCCCGTAAGCAAAGTTACGCACTCGCGGTGACGGTTCTCTGGTCCGCATGCCTCGGCGCAGTCTCGGCCAAGGCCTCCAGGGGAATCTGGGTGATCGCCGCACTCGCCCTCGCCTCCGTGATCGCCCTTTCGAGCGGACCACGCACCTCGGGCGTGACCACGTAGAGCACGCCGGCGAGATGACGTGCCCGGGCCCACGCGCGACAGATCGCCAGCAACCGCCTGGGCGCCTTGACGGTCAACTCGACCTCGACTGCAACAGGAGCTGCTCCCTCGGCGACCGGTGAGAGGAGCACGAGGTCCGGGCGGTGCAGCAGCCGATCCCCACGGGCGCCGAAGCCAAGAGATGCGCTCGCGACCGGCACCCCGGGCAGGCTCTCCTGACGACGCAGCTCGCGCTCGCCCACGAGCCGATGATCGGGGTAGCGTCGCTCGAGCGCTGCAGCGACCGCCGCGCAGACGATCGAGTGGCGAGCGCTGGCGGCGCTCACACGAGCTGGGGCGACTCCCACGAGCGAGCTCGCGCGGAGCCCAGCTCGCGTGGCGGTGAACACGGCTGGCTGGTCGGTCAGCGGACGCTCGCGGGCGAGCAGGCCGGCACGTCTGGCACCGCTCAGCCGAGCCCGCGCAGAGGCAACGGTGCAGCCCTCGCGGATGGCGAGCGCCTCCGCGGTGACGACACCGATGCGCGCGACCCACTCAACGAGCGCCAGTCGCTCCTGGGTGTGTGTATGAGTTGACAGCTTCATCGACTTCTCCTTGCTTTGGTGGTTGGTCTTTGTTCTGCAGCGCAGAGCTGCGGCGGGGAGGACCCGCCTCCGTGCCTACGGACCGATGAGCGGTCCCCGGCCCTCCCCGCGAGGCGGCTAGAGAGCGGAGATGGCCGCGATCCGAGCCCCACCCGGAGCGCCCGGCACGACCACGGCGGCCCAGCCCTGTCCGAGGCTCATGACCCGGCCTGGATCGAGAATCCCCTCGCGCGTCCTGGTGCGCGTGGCGCGTCCGTCGCTGTGGCGGGACACCCGCCATGCGCCTCTCCTACCGGAGACATCGGCGATCAGCTGAGCCGAGCCGGGAACGATCTGGCGATGGGCTATCAGGACGGAGAGGTTGCCCATGACCTGCTCGAGCAGGCGCTCGCGTCCCGGGAGGCGCAGGTCCGATAGCTCCTGTGTTCCCAGAAGCAGGCTGAACCCGGCCGACCGTGCCCGTCCGAACAGCCTTGCAACCTGCTCGGCGGCCACGGCAGAGAACTCGTCGATCACGACCATCGTGGCAAGTGGGTGGGCCTGCAAGGCGGCCGCCGTCGTCTGGAGATCTTGGACGATCGCCGCGCCCAGCATCTGCGCGAGCAGCGGGCGGCTATCGGACTCGAGCCTGAAATAGACGGTCGCGCGTGCGCGCACCGCCGTCGGAAGATCGAGACGACCGGCGTGACTCGCCGCCGGGTCCAGCCACCGACCGACGTCCGACTCGACCATGATCGCCAATCGGTCACGCACCCCCGCGAGATCGCTGCGCTGGCGCGGGGTGAGCGAGTCCAGATAGGCGAACGTCCGCTCGGCAACGGCATCGGGCAGGCGGCGAGCCAAACCCTCGAGGCACTCCGGATCGAGCAGCTCGACGATCGCCCGGAGGCTGACCTCGGATGAGCTCGAGTGCAGAGCGCGGATCACGTGCCCCAGGTAGCGCTGAGCCTGGCGCAGATAGTGGGGCTCGGTGAAACGCTCGCCGGCCAGCGCCTTGTCGGCGATCTCTGTCTCGCCCCCACTGGCGAACGGGTTGTAGACCAGACCGCCGCCCGGGGTCCATTCGAGAAACTCTCGCCCTGCGGCCAGGGCCGCGCGACGAAGCCGCTCGCGCATGCCGTCGTCTCCCTTGGGGTCGAGCACGATCGCACCCATTCCCCGCTCGATGGCGTGAACCGCCATGGAGGTCTGGGTGACCGTCTTGCCCGATCCTGTCGCACCGACCACCAGCGTGTGCCGGCCTCCGCGGTGATCGCCGAACGGGATCCACACCGCTCGACTGCGCTCGTCACGGCCGATGATGAGCTCACCATCCCGTCGACTGCGACTCGCGAGCACACGGTCGACCGCGCCGAGGCGGCGCAGCCGCGGGAGGGCGGCCGCGATGCGCGCACGGAGAACATCGAGCGGGGTGCGGCGCAGCTCGGCGATCTCTGCCAAGTCGCCACCCGCGTCGAGGTCCTCGCGATGCCAGCGTCGGCCACGCGACGTCGCACAGGCAGAGCCGACACCCAGTGGCAGAGCGCCGGTGCCCAGGCCTTTGCGCGCGAGCACCACCAAGACGAGGGCGATGGCCGCCCAGCTCCAGTGGAGATGTGCCCTGCGCATCTGTCGAGCGGCGATCATGCCGATCGCCAAGCCGAGCGCGAGGCGCACGAGTGAGCCCGTCAGGCCGTGAAGAAGTTCCTCCAACGGCACCAGCGGATCCACCCGCGGTTCGGGGTTTGCATTCGATGGGGGCATCACGCCCCTCCTTTCTCGGCCCGTCCGCAGCCCGGACAGGCGGGTAGGCGACCGGAGCAGACCGGTCGCGATGACCAGGCCCGTCGGCCGGACCCGCGGGTCCTCGGTCGCGGGTCGGCTGTCCTCATGCCGGGCCGTTTCGGCCCGTCAAGTTCGTGGGAGTGCGCGCTGGGCGGTCTCCACTCCGCGGCGGGTTCCGACTCAGATCAGGCGGTAACCCACGCCCCAGACGTTGATGACCCAGCCTCCGGACCCGTCCACGTCGAGCTTGCGGCGCAGGCGACTGGCGTGGCTGTCAAGGGTCCTCGTGGACCCACTCGAGCGGTAGCCCCACACGGCCTGCAGGAGCTCGTTCCTGGCGAATACGCGCGACGGCTCGCGCGCGAGCTGCGTGAGCAGCTCAAACTCCATCCGCCGCAGGCAGACTGGGCGAGCGTGAAGGCTCACCTCACGCGTTGCGAGATCGATCGCCAGCGGGCCTACTTCGAGCAAGCGCGCCTGCTCGGGGCGACCCTCGGCCCGCCGCAGAATTGCTCGAACGCGGGCTCTCAACTCGAGGTAGGCGGCGGGCTTGGAGACAAAGTCGTCGGCCCCGGCATCGAACGCTCGGAGCATGTCCAGCTGCTTGGCGCTGGAGGCGAGCACGACGGCTGGCAGCGAGCTCTGCCACGACATGCCGCGCCCGCCGGCGCTTCGGATCTCCTCTAGTAGCTGCAAGGAGCCGCGCGGCAAATCCAGGTCACCCAGCACGGCCAGCGTCGGGGCGCTTCGGCGCGCGAGTATCCGCGCATGCTCTGCGGTGTGGGCGAGCTCGACCGCATAGCCGTCGGCGAGCAGCTGCTCGGCGAGCGCCATGCCCAGACGCCTGTCGGCCTCGACGACGAGGATCGGCCCCGGTGGCTCCCCGTCCATCAGAGTTCGACCTCGCGTGGACTGAGCCCGAGACCCTGACGCGCGATCAGCCCGAGCACATCGCTGTGGATCCACGGGGTGGAAGTGCCGGTGGCTGCGTCGGGCAAGAGGCCGAGACGGCGCGCGAGCCAGCTCGTCTCACCGCTCTCGTTGCCTTTGCGGTCCCGCTTGATGCGTCCACAGCGCAGGGCGATCTCGCTCATGCTCAGTCGCTCGCGCTCGACCATCGCGAGCACGCATTCCCGCAACCCTCGGTTGAGGACGATCGGGCTCTCCTGGACGCGAACAAGCTCGGCTTGCAGCACGGCTGTCGAGAGTGCAGGGTCCTCAGCGTGGCGAGCGAGTGCCCGGCGCGTGAGGGCGCACACGGGCTCGTAGCTCTCGAGACGGGCGATCACCTCGCGCAGGCTCACCGGCTCGAGCAGGCCGCCGACTTGGCCAGCCGCCTGACGACACCACCGCAGATGGGGGATTGGCAGGCGACTCGGCACGCGCTCGAGCGCACAAGAGCCTCCGTCCGAGTCGATCACGGGTTCCTTCGGGATCTCTGATCCGGTGCTCGACTCGAGCTCCTCGCGGGAGGCACTCGACAGGTCCGCGTAGGTCAATGCACGACAACGTCGCCTGCCGTCGTTGGGCTCGCGCAGATACTGCTCGCAGACGAGCGAGCAGTTCTCGACAGGCTCATCGGGCGAGAGCCTCGCGAGCAGACGACCGTCCCCTTGGGTGGCCGCATCACGATCGATGAGCAGAACGCTGCCGGCCAGCGCCTGCAGAGAGACCAGCTCGCGCGGGCGTCCCAGCTCGTCCGTGTAGCGCGCCAATGAGCGAGATCGAGGGCGAGGCGAGTGACTCCCCACGGGAAGCCACTGGCCCGATGGAGTGTTTCGACGCTCGTGAGAGCGTCGGACGCTGAAGGTCGGCGAGAGGGTGCTCTGCATGGTTGCCTCCGGTTGGGCTCGTCGCTATTGCGGTCATGACTGGGCCGGTTTGATAGGAGCCCGGCGAACAGTCGTCAAGGGCACAGAGCGAGGCGGCGCCCTGTCCTGGCGGAGGCCGAGAACCCCTTAAGGGGGTCTCGGAGACTCATTGCGTGAGTCGGCGTCGCCATCAACCTGGCGCGAACGGGCTCCTCGAAGCGAGGCCGTGAGCGTGCGCGGTGGCACGGTGGCGGTGTTCGTCATTCCGGCGCAGTGAGCTGCAGGCGCGCATATGTGGCTGAGACTCGAGGGGATTGAGAGGAGGAGAGGCACGCAGGTTAGCCGGCAGCGGGGCCCCATCGCCCCGGCAACTCGCGCGCTGGGCGAATCACGAGCCGTTGCCCTCCGTGCATACCGAGTATTCGGCTCTGGAATGCGCCAATCCGAGGTCATGTGTGCGCAGCCGGGCGCGAGCTGGAGCGATCGCGACTGCGCGTATGAGGCGCTCCGAACGGCCGCAACTGCGTTATGCGGGGCGGCGACTGCATTGACCCTCAGGCAACTGCACGGCCACATTCGCGCCAGGAACCGGATGCACCGCTGCGAGCGCCTGCGCGCTCACGCTCCGGCGGCGCATCAAGCGTCGGAGTCGAGGCGGGCACCTGGCAGCTCGCGGAGCAGGATCGCTGCCTCGCCCGCCCGGGGGTCGCCGTGGGCCGCTGCGACCCGCACCGCCGGAGGCAGGGTGGGGACTCCATACGCGAGCAACAGCCCCTCGTGGATGTCGCGCTCGGCGGCAAACAGGATTCGCTCCCTCCCCGGATACTCCCAGTCGAAGGGGTACTCGCCCGCATAGGCGCGGCAAGCAGACAGGAGCGCGTCCGCGCCTCTGGCGCAGTCGCGAGCCCGTGCGCGGTCCCGGCAAAGGAATACGGCTGTGGGCTCGGCTGCAGCGCGGCGCCCGTAGCGCTTGGTGTGCACCGACCAGCCGGCCAGAAAGTGGTCATAGCGCTCGAGCTTGGCGGTGGCTCCCGCGTCCGATATCCGGTCATCGCGCTCGATAATCAAGTCGATTCCGAGCGACACCTCGACGATCGCGTCGGGCCGCAGCGTCTCAAACCGCTCGACCTCGACTCTCCCACCAGCCCGATCCGTTCTCAGGAAGTCATGTGGCGCGCGCCCACCCGGCAGCCTCAGATCCGCAGGTGCCAACGCCACGCGACCGTCTCCGCTCGCGCGCTGCGGCACGGACAGCACCGCGTCCTGCGCTCCGCGGAGCCCCGCAACAGATTCGCCGAGAACACCAGCGAGCGCAAGGACCCAGCCGGCTACATGGATCTCGTGACGGGCCTGTCGCAGGCCTGTCACGCCGGCGGCGGGGGACGCGGATGGGCGGGCCACCCGACCGGACTCGGAGCGCTCGTCGCCTCTGCCGAGCGCCCGCATCCCCTCAGCAGTGATGGCGTAGCACATGGGCACGCCACCTCCGTCACGCCGATGGAACTGGAAGCGCTCGACCAGGCCGGCGTCCGCCAGGCGCTTCAAGCGGCGCTGAGTGGTCGTGGGCGAGCGCTCGGGATTGATCCGCCGATGGAGCTGGCTGGTCAGCACGTGCCCGAGAGCGCTGATCAGCGCCAGTACCTCGAGATCGATCCGATCTGGTTGCAGAGCGCGTGGCGGAGTGAGGGGCGGAGCCCGCCGCGCGCTCTGGGCGCGATCCAACTCGACCAGCTCGCCGTAGCTCTCGGCCGGAATGGTCGGCAGGGCGGTGGGTGCGTGCAGGGGCTCTCGGGATCCCCCACCCGCGCCGTCTCCCGAGCCTGTGGGCTCGACGCGGCGGACCGTCGGAGCGCACGCTGCAACGCCGTGGTCCGTCCTGGCACGCTCCCAGTGGGGCTGGCGCAGATCGGTGCGATGGCGTCCCCCGCGCTGCTTCTGAGCTGCTGCATGGAGCGCCAGGCGCTCCCGGTCGACACGCAGCGGCAGCGTCTGGGCGATGAAGGACGACTGGCGACCCATGGGCGTGCTCCAGCTCACGACCGCATGGTGCTTGGGCAGGTGCAGGCGCACGTCGGGACGACCCAGGCTCGACAGGTTCCCGATTCCCGGACGCACCGTGTCGGAGAACTCAGCCATCGTCAGCGAGATTGCGTCACGGGCGTCGCTCGATGAGGCAGTCGCGAAATAGACCCGGTGAGCGAACAGGGCGTCCAGTTGGGCGCGCACGTCCCGGTCGATCCATTGGGCGTCTGTCTGCCAGCAGGCCACGGTCTCGAGACCGGCCGATCGCTTCAGTGCCATTGTCTCGGCAAAGCCGCGGTTGATGACCAGAGGCGCCTCATCGACCTTCAGCGCGACAGCGACCCGCTGATGTGCGGGAACCAGATCCTGCTGGCGAGCCAGCGCAGCATCGAGCATCCCCATGAGCAGCTGCATCAATACCGAAGTGTTCCCGGCGCCCATGGCGCCCAGCGCTCCCTTGACGACGAGCACCTCGCGATCAGCGATCACGCGGTCGAAGTCGACTGTTAGCGAGTCATTCAGGAGCACCCGCTTGATCGACCCCGAGTTCAACAGACGCGCCAGCTTGTTCACCGGCGCATCCAGCTTTGCGGTTGTGGTGCTGCGAGCGTCGGCGAGCTGAGCCGTCAACTCTGAGGTGAAGAACTCAGAGATCTCCTTGAACTCTGGCAGCGTACGAACGCTTGCGCCCACGCTGCTCCTGTACGCGTAGCCCTCCTCGCCCACAGACAGCAGCCGAGCGGCATCCCACAGGCTGGCCGTGCGGTCGTGCGCGAGCACCGCGATGATCGCGTTGCGCAGATACCGGTCCGAGGAGGCGCGAATATCGGCGTCGGTGAAGAGGTTCTTCAGTGCCGCAACCACGTAGTCGGCGATGACGTCGGCCGGGGCGTCTACGGCCAGCGGATTGAAGCCGCAGGTCGGGTTGGAGAAGTCCAGCAGCGTGCACGTCCGGCCGGCTGGGATGACGCTCAACGCTGCCTCGGCCGCGTCGCCCTTCGGATCGAGCACGATCAGCGCGCAGCGCTCGCGGCGGACATCCTCGGCGACCGTTGCTACGAGGTAGCTCGACTTGCCCTGCTCCACCGTTCCGGGAACAGCGGTGTTCTGCCGTCGCAGCTCCTCGTGGATGGAGACGGGCCCGAGTGCGTCGCGCAGCGTGCCGCAGCCGTTCTGCGGTCGGAAGATCCCGGGAGGAGCGGGTGCGATCGGCAGGCTCGAGCGCGCAAATGGCACGGTGGTGTAGTCGATCGAGGGCAACTGCCAAAGAGATACGAGCTCGGTGGTGGCGAAGACGCCCTTGCGAAACGGCGGAAGCGGGTTCCCCTCGCCGCGCTGCACCCGGCGACCGTAGAGCCCGAGCACGCCGTGGCGAAAAGTGGTGCCACGCTCCACCAGGCGATTCTCGGCGGTCTCGACCCGCAGCTCAGACGCCACGCGCTCACAGATCGCTCGGCTCGGCGCGATGACCCGCAGGTCGACGAAGAAGAGCGGCCTGTGCTGGATGTCGAGGCCACCCCGGAGCTCGACATCCTGAACCATCGAGCGATCACGAACATAGAGATGCTCCCGGCGCTCGCGGGAGATACGCGCCTCCTGATGTTTGAACAGGCACCTGGCGAAGCTCTCAAAAGCGGCAGGCGTGGGGGTCAACGAGATCTGCACGAAGGCCGGCTCGCCGCACGCCCCCATTACGGTGAGCAGACGGTTCACGGGAGGCTCACGATCGAACTCGAATCGCTGAGTCGGCTTGCTCCTCCTGAGGAACGCGGTGTGCTTCTTCACCCTCAAGACCGACGGCGCGATGCCGAGCTCGCATTCGGCCACGGTCAAACCACAGTTGGGGTAGGCCGCCTGGAGCGCCGCATGCACCAGGGGCTCAAGGCCCCGCGGACAGCTGACGCCCAGCCACGCGCACCCGTTGGTGCCAGGGCCGGTGTGATGCACCTCGAGCGCGACCGACGGCTGCCCGAGCATCAGGCGACGCCACCAGCGTCGCAGCAGACGCTTGTGCAGCGCTTCGAACATTCTGATGAGCGCCTCAGGCTCGGCCTGGTCGGTGCGGTAAGCATCCACCCGCAAGCGCACATAGCGGCGCCTGCGCCGCAGCACGCAGCGCACCCCCGTGACGAGGACGATCGAGGCTGTGAGAGATGTCGCGAGCAAGTGGGTGGGGGCGATTCCAGACGCCGGGCGCCAACCCCAGCCATCTCGAACGGCCTTGGCGAGCACATCCCAGGGAACGCTGAACGTCAGATGGGACGAGCTGCCAGCGCTGCCACGGAGCGCCTTCCCCAATCCTCCTGCGAGAAGCCAAGCAAGCAGGCACAGGCCCACGAATGCGGCCAGCAGGCCAAGCATCCGCCACAGTAGAAAGCGAAGCACCTCATCGCTCTCTCCGACCGCCGGCGCGAGGGCGGGACGAGGAGACGCACAGGTGACGCGCCGCCGGGCGATCGACTGTGATCGTCGCGACGACGCGCAGGCGCACGCGGTGACCGCGCGCCTCTCGGGCTCAGCGCGGGCGGGTAGCTCGCTCGACCTGGGCGCCGCGAGGCGTCAGATGCCAGGCGTTGGCAGCGCCCTTCTCCTGGCCCTCGCCGCGGTTGTCCACGAGCTCCAGGCGGGCCAGCCTGTTGAGCAGCTTCGAGATCTGCCCCTGGTCGATGATTCCCGACCCTTCCGCGATCTCACGATTGCTCGCTCCGGAATGTTCGGCTATGACCATCAGCACCCGAACAGTGCGATAGGTCAGACGCATGTTGAGACCTTCGAGAGGGTCTCTCGACCTCGAGTGGCCTCGCGGGGTTCTTTCCTTGGCAACCTCGGTGGCCGGTCGGCCGAGTTCGCGGCTCGCAGCTCTGGCGCCTAGATAGGGGAGCACGATCATGCTCATCAGGGGCCCGAGCAGGTCCGTCAGGGGCTCATCGCCGTCCTCGAGCAGACGCGTGTGGATCACAGCGAAGACGCCACCCACGATGCCTTCAGCCGTTACCGCCGGCGGTTCGCGCGTCGTGTTGGTCAGGAAACGCCCCTGATCCACGATCACGGCCACTTCGTCGAGCACCTGCGCCCGGCGCTCCAGCACCTTTTCACCCGCCGCGAGAGCCTCCACGACGCACAGCTTGGCCAAGCCCGGCTCTTCGTCCATGAACATGAGCAGACGAGCAAGCGCCGAGCGAACCCCCTCGCGCCACACGCTCTCGCGCTCATATGCCTCCCTAGCGATCAAGCTGGCCTGGGAAAGCGCCTGCTCGAAGGCAGCCAGGAAGCAGTCCTCGCGGTCCGCGAAGACGTCGTAGAAGGTCTTCCGCGAGACCCTCGCCCGGCTGATCACCTGAGCCACGGTCATCCGCGCGTAGCCGACCTCCTCGACCGCATCGACCGCTGCAGCGAGCATTCGACTGCGTTGAATCTCGGTCACCTGTCCACGGGGGAGCCCGTTGGGCCCCGGGCGCAGCCTTGGAGTCGCGGCGCGTGTCTTGTACATGAATGCCATCTCTTTCCCGCCTAATCGTCCGTTTCGCCAGTATATGTGGGGCACTCCGATCACAACGAGCCAGGGAACCCGCGGGGATCAGGCGCGCAGACAGAGCTTTCGCCCACTCGCGCGTGTACAGAAGGTTCGTACCTATGGACGCCTAAGTCGAGGTGTGTCTCCGACTTTTTTCCGGTAGTTCGAATGCTCGGGTCGGCGTTCGATTAGAAGAACACGTGTAGGAGTCCCATGCGGCCCGAGAACGCGTCCAGATCGTGATGGCGCTCAAGCAGTGCACCCAGGGCGTCGAAGTAATCCCATGGTCGCAAGCCGCAAGCCCCTCTGCACCACCCTTCTGGTCGCAGCGCTGGTGGTGCCCGGCCTGTCCGGGTGTGCGGGCACCACCGCTGCGACTTCGGCGAGCAGACAGACGGGGCTGGTCGAAGAATTCGTCGAACAGCTCAAACGAGAAGACGACGAAGCCGAACACCAGGAACTCGTCAGCCTCCGCGAAATGCACCAGGAAGCGCAGGAACAGGCTCGCGAACAGGAACTCGGAACCGGCTGAGCGCTAGTGCGCGGGCGGATCGCCCTCGGCCGCTCGTCCCCAGATCGACGTCGAAGGCCTAATGCTCCGATCGGCAGCGTGACGCAGCAGACGACGAAGCGAGGCCACCGCGCCGCGCTCGTCCTCCAGGGCGATCCTGAGCTCCAGCTCACGCCCATGGTTCACGATGTGCGTCTGCCCGAGGTGTCCGAGCACGGCGATCGCGGCGACGTTATCGGCCAGCACGGAGGCGAGGAACTCGTGAATCCCCTCCTCCCTGGCGCGATCGGAGAGCTCGTCGAGCAGCCTGGTCCCTATGCCGTGGCGCTGCCAGTCGTCGGCCACCGCGACAGCCGGTTCAGCGACGCCCTCGGCTATCCGCACGAAGCGCGCCACGCCGACGCCCTCGCCGGTCTCCTCGTCGACGGCCACGAGCGCCTCGTGGTCATGATGATCGACGTCTGTCAGATAGGTGAGCTGGCCGTCGCTCAGCCGGTCGAGCGGACCGAAGAACCGCAGGTAGCGTGACTCTGCTCCAAGCCGCTCAAAGCCTCGTGCCAGCGCATCGCGGTCCTCCGGTCCGATCTGCCTCACTTCGATCCGCCTGCCGTCGGCCAGGTCGAACGCTCCGCGCATAGTTCGGACGCTAGCGCGGCCGGAATCGCTCAGCGTTCACATCCCGTGTCGTGAGCTGGCGCGAGCGCGCCTGACAACGAGACGGGCCCAGATCTCCGGGGCCCGGTCGAATACCGCTACCGGGATTCGAACCCGGGTTTCCGCCATGAGAGGGCGGCGTCCTAGTCCCCTGGACGATAGCGGCGCGCTTCTGCTCGATCCGAGGCTAGCAAAGTGCTCGGAGCAAGATCGGGCAGAGGCTGGTCCCGTCGCGAGCTGACTCTCACGACGAGCCGGAGCTCTCCGCCCATCCTCCGCGGGTGCGATATCTTCGCATCCCCACCAGCACGCGGATGTGGCGGAATTGGTAGACGCGCACGGTTCAGGTCCGTGTCTGGGAAACCAGGTGGAGGTTCGAGTCCTCTCATCCGCACCATAGTGTCAACGTTGGAACCAAGGCCCCCGAAAAACCGGGGGTCTTGCCCGTTTCGGGGCCGTCTGGCCTTGGCCGGGCCTTGGCAGCCGCGTCCCAGGCGGGTGATGTGCCCGAAGACCGGCTGTAGCTCGCCCTCGATCAGGTCGCTGCGGATCAGTAGCCGCTCAAAGATGACCTGGTTCATCAGCCGCCGGAGCATGGGGCTCGCTTCCATGTAGGTCTCATGGCAGCGTCCCACGATGGTCAAGGCATCATCAAGAGCATCGAGCACGTCAGCGGCTTCGTGGCTTGCGGCTTTGACGAGGCGCTCGGCCTGGGTGCGCTCGCTCTCAATGCGGGTCTGCTCGGCCTGCAAGACCTCCTCAGATACGCCGCCTTTGTAGTAGAGCTGCACGAGCTTCTGCTGCTCGTCCTGGAGAGTCCGTAGGCGGCGGCTGTGCTGCTCGGATTCCTTGCGGGCGACGGCGAGGCGCTCCTCGACAAGCGCACGCACGTCCTGGCGTACCTGCTCGGTCTGCTCTGGGGTGAGCTGGACTTGGCAGTAGTAGTCCTCGATTGCTTTCTCGACTCCTTCGACGGGGAGATGCCGAGCACCGCAGCTCGGGCGTCTGGCTTGGTGGCTGAGGCAACTGAAGTATTCATAGACCCCGCCGTTTCCACGGTGGCGTCCGTAGACGAGCCTGCGTCCGCAGTGCTCGCAGAAGATGGAGCCCTTGAGGTAGTGGAAGTGCTTCTTGGTGCGGTCGCCGGAGTGGCGGTGAGTGGCGAGCATCGTCTGCACTTTCTCGAAGGTGTCCCGGTCGATGATCGCTTCGTGGCGTCCCTCTCGCTTGACGCCGCCTCTTGTGACGATCCCGATGTAGTAGTCGTCTCGCAGGATGCGGTAGAGCCCGTTACGGCTGAGCGGCTTGGCTGGCCGTTTGGCGGTCGGGCGGGTACGCAACCCCAGCTCCTCCATCAGGTCGCGCAGGGTCGTGATGGAGTGCTCCCCGGTAGCGAACACATCAAAGGCGAGCCGGATCAGCGAAGCTCGCTCCTTATCCAGCGCGATGGAGCGGATCTCGCGGCCATTATCGGCCGTCTTGCGTACGTTGAGGTAGCCGACGCGAGCAGCGCCATGTGTGCCGCCGTCGGCGAACTTGCGCTCCAGTCCCATCTTGACCTTCTCGCCGTCACCGCGTGAGCGGAAGGCGTTGACGCCAGCCATGATCGCGAACAGCAGGAGCCCTTGGGGGCTGTCATCGACGCGCTCCAGTGTGGACTCGAGCTTCGCGCCGTGGCGCTTGATCTCCCCGAGTAGCCAAAACGCGTCTGTCTCCTCGCGCGCGACCCGTGAGAGGTCATAGAAGATGACGTAGCTTGGCTTTACGGTTGGAAGCTCAGCGAGCATTCGTTGCAACGCGGGCCGCTGTGTGCTGGTTGCACTCGCGCCGGGCTCGACGTAGGTGGCGATGATCCGAGCACCCAATGCCGTGGCATGACGCTCGCACGCCTGACGCTGGCCATCGATGGAGTACCCCTCGGGGCTATACCCGGTGAGCTGTCCGGTGCTCGACACCCGCAGATAGATTACGGCCGTCGCTGCGGCCTCTGGGGCAGGCGCGTTCGCTGGTTTTTCTAGGATGGCCAGTGTCATACTTCCTCCTCTCTCTTGGTGTCTTGTCTGCTATCGCAAGGCGAGCTGATCGTGGCTCCCTGGCTGCGAATGCGATTGCGTATCCGCTGGTCAACTGCCCAGCTACGCGCCAGTCGGTACGGGGCCGCTATGACGACATAGCCGATGCGACCGCGCGCCAGGTCACGCATGAGCTGGTCAAGTGCTGGCCGACGCTCAGACAGGCCGGACACGCCCACATCGGCATAGATCATGCCCAGCCGCAGGCCCAATGCTCGCGCGTGCTGCTCACAGGTGCGGAGCTGTCGCTCCAGGCCGATACGGCTCCCTGCCTGCTCGGCGGTTGCTGTCCGCATGTAGGCGACGGCCACTGAGTTGGTTGGTGTGGTGTGCGTATCGTTCATTCTTTTTTTTACCTCCCTTCTTGGTTAATATGGCTTAACGATTTTCCCGTTAAGTCGTGATTTAAGCAACCTGTCATTTGTAGGTGCGAGCCGGTCAAGGTGTATAACCCCGACCGGCCCGCGTTGGCTTTAGTTCAGCGCCTCCAATCGCTCGCTGATGGCCTGCTTCCTGTCTGCGGCACTCGCTTTGAGTGCCTCATGCTCGGCCTTGGCCTCCTCGGCCCTGGTCTTGGCTGCCTCGACCTCCCGGTCGATTGCTTGAATCGCTCGTTGGAGTGCTGCGCGGGCGTCGGCCAGTGCGTCATCGGGTGTGGTCTCACGACGACGTGTCCGTGACGGTCTGGCGTTTGGTTCACCGCCCTCGATCTTTTTCTTGTGGGAGTAGTAACTTCCTCTCACCGAATCGTAGGGTCGGCCTGCCTCATCGGCGAGTGCCTTGAAGGCGTCTGCCTTGTCGATGCCCGAGGCGATGCGTTTCTCGATCTCCTCGTAGATTTCCTGAGCCTTGGTTGCCACGGCTAGGTTCCTCCTTGTGGTAGGTGCTGAATGGCCATGTCGGCAGGCAGAAAGACCTGAGTCCTTCCACCCGCCGGGGGGCCATCCACGAGCCGCCGGGTGACGCCGACGGCGGGCATCACAGCTGCCTGCAATGCTCACCGTGGCGCCCCCGGCTAGACTCGTCTGGGCCACTCGGGATCTAGTCGTCTTCCGTCATGGCTTCCATCGGAATGGCGCCCGCCTGACCTAGATGCCAAGCCACCTCAAAGCGGTCGTCATCGAAGTCGGCCAGCACGTCCAGTGACGTGACGATCAGGTAGTCAAGCTGTTGTTCCCTGGCGAGCTGCAATGCCTGATACAGCCCAGGCCGCACAAATCGAAACTCATGGATGTCAACGAACTCACCGACCACCTCGGCTTTGAGTCTCGTCGCTTCTCGACGACAGAGGTCCCATTGCTGAGCAATCGACGGTTCGGTGACTCCGTGCTTTGAGTTGGGTTCGCACATGTAGATAACGGCTCGCCAGATCCTTGGCTTCTCCCGGTCGCGTTTGTCACTGTTGTGTCTTTCGAAATTCATTTCTGTTATCTCCTTCCTTAAGGCCTCCTTTCGTTGTTGTTGTGTTCGGGTGACTGCCGGGGCCTTCATGGCAGTACCTCCCGCTGTGCCGCAATAGCGGCCCAGTGTGTTAGACGAGCGCAGGCGATATCCACGTACTCGCCCTCCCGCTCGATGCCAAAGAACAGCCGGTCCTCCAACACCGCCGCGAGTCCGGTCGTGCCGCTCCCCGCGAAGGGATCGAGCACCACCCCGCCCACGGGCGTAACCAGCGCCACCAGCCAGCGCATCAGCGCTATGGGCTTGACGGTGCGGTGGGTGTTGCGCCGCAGCCGTGCCGGGTGATGGCGGCCGTTATAGAGTTTCACCGATTGAGTCGGTAGCTGTTCGCATCCGGCTTCGCGCTCCTGTTTCGACGCCTTGGCGCAGAAGAACAAGCGGCTCGGGCGAAGATCGGGCCGCGCGGCGTCAATTAGGCTCGCCGGGCACTCGGATGTGCAGCGAGCTTCGGTGCAGATAGGAGTGTGCGAGAGCGTGAGGTGTGCGGGCCAGTAGCCGTTCACGCGGGCCGCCTCGGTGTTCATGGCGCCCGTGCCCCACCTCTCTAGGTTGCGGGGAGCGGTCCCCACCATCGGCGCTCGCGCAAGCAGGATCGGCTCGTAGGCCGGCTTGAGCGTGGTGGCCAGCCCGTCGGGCAGCCGCCGAGATTTCGGTAGCCCCTGGGCGTAGAGCCACAGCAGCTGATCACGGACCTCAAGCCCTGCGTCCTCAACGCCTACGACGAGACGGTGAAAGGTCCGGGTAGCACCGAACGCGATCAAGTGCCCGCCCGGCTTCAAAACGCGCCGGGCTTCAGCCGCCCACACGGCCGTCCAGCGCTCGAACGCCTCACCAGCACCCAGGCGATCTCCACTCGAGCCGGCCACCCGGCGGATGTCGTCGCCATCCCAGGCTTCGCCCGCGAAGTCGATGCCGTAGGGCGGGTCGGTCACGATCGCGTCGACCGAGGCGTCGGGGAGCTTGGCGAGCGTCAGCAGAGCGTCCCCCTCGATGAGCCCCCAGGCCTGTGTGTCGTCCTGGTAGAGCGCGACCTTGTTGGCGGTACTCATCGGTGACCCTCGCTGATCAGGAGCGCCAGCGCCTCGGCTGTGGTGGCGACCACGAATAGGCGGTGGGCGTCGGCTGGTAGCTGCGCCAGCGTCTCGCGGACGGCCTTGGCGCGGGCGGCGTCCGGCACGATCCAGAGCACACGGGGAAACACTCCACGGGCGGCCTGCTCGATGCCGGTACGGAAATAGGCGTGGTATCTGAGGGCTTTCCCCTTGATGGTCGGGAGCGCCTCGGTCGCCATGTCCTGCTCGATGAACCAGGAGAACTCGTAGTCGCCGACCCCGAGCTTTACGTAGGCGTCGGGCTTAAGCACCTGCCGCGCACCGAACCCCACCATGTAGGGACGCCAGCACTCCGGCTCCGGCTCAAAACCCAGCAGCTCAACCAACCCCTGCCGCTCGACTGCGACCAGCTCGACGTAAAGTTGCGCGACCGCCAGCGTGTGTGCGAGGTAGCGAGCTCCCGGCGTGTGTGCCGTCCGTACCCGTCGCCGCGAAGCTGCTCCAGATTGCAGGAGGTACTGTCCGGCCCGTCCCACTGCGAAGGTCGTGCTGGTGCTCCCGGCGCGCTCGCCGCCGACTCGACGCTCGAGCGGCTGAAGCACGCCCAGGCGGGCGAGCCGGGAGAGCCCCCGGCGCGCCACCCGCGCTCTCGCGGACCCAGAGACCTCGGACCACAGCAGCGCTTGGAGTTGGGCTCCACTCATCACCCGAAAGCGACTGACCGCCCGGAGGGCTTCATGGTCACGAGGGGAGAGCTGGCCGGAGATGACGGCAAGCTGGCGGGGAGACAAGCGCCTGCGAGGAAACAGGTCTTTCGTTGGCGTAAACCCGCGAGAACCCGCACCAGTAGGGGCGTTTGGAGCCGTCGTACTCGACGCGACCGGATCAGCGACCGGACTCACGCCTGCCTCCTGCGAGCACCCACCAGATCGCTGTCACCATCGTCGCCGGGATGGTCTTGACGAGCAGTGGCCGGCGAAGTCGGGGCGCTGCCATAGACCAGCGCTGAGCGGTCACGGATCGCGGTCGCCTGGCCGGTCACAGGCGGCAGCGGCATAGCGCGGCCGGTCACGACCGAGACCGCGCTACCCGCCCCAGTTCCCACCCGGGCAGCAACCTCGAAGCGACCGAGCGCCATCAGGTCATCAGCGGAGATGCCCGGCAGCTCCCGCGCGATCGCGGCCGCTTCGGTCGCCCCGGCGCGGAAGCTGATAAGCGTGGCGAGGTTCCCGAGCAGCGCCGATCTCGTCGGCTCAGGAACTCGGCCCAAGGTCTGCACCGCGATAGTCAGGCTCGCACCCAGCCCGCGCGCTCGCTCCGCGATCAGCTCCAGGTTATTCGGCAGACCGTTGACGATCGTCGCGGTCTCATCGATGTAGATGTTGACCAGGTGTCGGTGCTCAGGCGGGAGCGTTACCCGCGCCTCGACCGCGCTCCAGGTCGCGTACATGACCGCTGCGCCGATGAGCGTGGCAGCCTCCCCCAGCGCTCCCGGCGCCAGCGACACCAGCAGGAAGCGTTTCTCGGCAAGCAGTCGGCCGACATCGATTCTGGGGTCGGCACTGGCGACAACGGCGCGAACACGGGGACGGGAAAGGAGCGCCATCACCCTGGCCATGGGGGCCTGCACCACATCGACTTTGGCCGCCGGGGAGAGTGATTCGTAGTTCTGCCACGAGTCGCGCAGGAAGCTGTCGCTGAGCCTTGCGATCGCCATGCGCCGGTAGGACTCGTCCGCGAACAGCCGGCCGAGATCCATCAACGTCGCACCAGGAACCTCGCTCAAGGTCCTGAGTCCGAGCCGGCCGAAGGTCTCCGAGCGGATACCCCACTCAGGCACCAGCGACTTCAAGGTCCGAACGAGCACGTCTGCGCGAGCGTCTGGATCACCCCCGTGCAGGACATCAATACCGGGAACAGCCCGAGCAGTATCGCCAGCGTCGAGGGCCACGATCCGCTCGGCGTTCCTGGCCGGAACACGGTCGATGATCGTGTCTATCAGATCACCCTTCGGGTCGATAACGACGCCGCCGTGACCGGCTGCAATATCACTGAGGATGGCGTTAGCCAGCAGCACCGACTTTCCGACGCCGCTCGGCCCGATCACCGCCATGTGGTGACGCGCCGCCTCCGGCGACAACGCCACCGGGCGCTCGCCCTGCGAATCGCGGCCGGTCAAAAGCCGCCGTCCCTCACGCGGTATGCCCGCGGGGACAAGCAGCTCGCGGGAGCCAACCTCGACGTTGGGAATCGTCTCAGAGCCAAGCGGTAGACCGAGCAGCGCGACCAGTTCGGAGTTCGCAAGCCACCCCGACGTTCGCGTGGTGTGCGGCAACGCCGACAGACGGCGGCTGCCGCGTCCGGAGGTAGCTCGGATGCCGCCGGCTACCCCCCGGCGGGCACGAAGCCCACTCTGGATATGTGCGGCCAGCTCCCGCGCTCTGGCCTTCGACGCCCGGATCACCACCAGGCCGCTGGCATTAAAGCCGGGAAGCGCTGTCTTGGCTCGCCAGGCTCTCTCGATCTCTCGCTGCCTCGGTGTGGGTGTTTCCGGCTCCCTCCGGGGCCGAGGACTTCCCGGCCTGAGCGCCCAGCGAATAACCACCTGCTCCCCGGAGCGCAGACCGGCAAGACCGGCGAGCAGCGCCCGCGACGCCGCCACCGGATCATCGCCCGAAAGAACGCTCGGCGTTGCGATAAACAGCCGCAGCGCCAACGTGGCCGCATCTTCCGGCGAAGCATCAGCGTCAGTGATGCGCACGCTCCCGATCACACCACGAAGCACCGACTCGACCGACGAGCGGTCCGCCGCCGGCACCCACACGGCGTGAGTAATCGCGCCGACCCGAGCCGCTACCTCGATAACCAGCTCGCTCGTATATGGCGAGCCGGCCAGCGCGTTCAGCGCCGCAACCGCAACCCCCGAGTCAAGCGCCAACGGAAACCGCACCGACAAGCGCACACGACTGGCCCGCATCTCCCTGTCACGGAGATGCTCGTGGGTTGCGATCCCAGCGATCATGCTCATTCCACCGCCAGCGGCAATTAGTGCGGGTGTGAGATCGGCGTTCACGACCGACCTCCCGAATCCTTGTCCTTCCGCTGCTCACGTTGAGCGCGCTTGGCTTTCGCTTTGGCCTCACGCTCTCGGCGCTCCGCCAGCCTCCGCTTTGCCTGCAAATAAAAAATGTTGGCGAGATCTTCAGTTGAAATCTCGCTTTTCTTGACTCCTTGAACCACAATACGACGTGCCATAACCAGATGCACCTCCTTCCGATTTAGTTGTTACATGTTGCCCTCCTCATTATTTTTGTTCGCCTTTTGTTCGGCTAACCTCCTGAGTATTGATCGGGAAAACGCTGACTGTCAAGAACAATCTTCACTTCAACGGGACTGAATCCGGCTGTGGTTAGCAGACGGTCTAGCGGGTGTAGAACCACACGACCCTGAGCACCGCCGCGACGATCCCGCCAACAAGAATCACGGGAACCAAAGCCGCGAACATGGCTGCGATCCTGGGGCCGATAGCGCCGAGCGCCACCAGCCCCAGGATTACGATTGCGAGCGTTGAGACGAGCTTCGTCATACAAGCGCGCCTCCCCGACCCAGCAGGTCGTCCATCGCGACCCCCAGCAGGTGGTCGGTCGCGTCGCGCTCGACGCAGAGGTTTACATTCGTGCTTTCCAGTGCGCGCACTTGGCGCTTCAAGCGAGCCACTTCGGCCCGGAGCTGAGCGTTTTCCAGATCGAGGTCGCGGTTGCGCCTACAGACGAGCACCATCCGATCACGCTCGGTCATGACCGCCTCCTTCGTTCTGCGCGGTCCATGCGTCGGGCGGTTTCAGCCCTGATCTCAGACATGCGTCGCATCGCGCGGGCGGTGCGTTCGGCATGACGACGGCGTTCCCGCATCATGCGCTGCCAGGGGCTCATCGTCACCCGATCCAAGAGCAGCGGCAACAACACGACCACCAGGAGCGCCAGCAGATAGAAAGCCATCGGGGCGAGTGCGACCGCCCCGATGACGAGGACCAGAGCAGGCATCTAGAAGCCGCCCTCGGTCAGACGGCGTAGCTCATGCTTGAGGGCACGGATGCCCTCTTCGCCGAGGCCCGCGAGGGCCTGGCCGCCGAACTCATTACTTTGGAGACGGCGGACAACATCTCGCACGATCTCATCGCCCTCCTCCAAGGCATGGTGGGTAGCGAGCCCGATGTCGCTCATCTTCGCTAGGACGAGGTTTCGTAGAGCCTCGTCGTGGGCGCGTTCGAGAAACGAATCGGTCTGGATCGTGGCGAGTTGCTTGCCGGTTGCGCGGTCGGCGCTGAGGCTGCCGAACAGGGACGATCGGCGGGCGGGGAGGTTGCTGGACATGCTGGCTCCTTTGGGTCGGGATGGAGCCTCATTGGACCGTGTCCCGCTGGGGGGTCCAAAGGGGGGTAGGAAAACTTTTTTGAGGGGGTCCCTTTGCTGCTGACCTATGATGCGACCCGACCCCCTAACCGGCTTGCGTACAGGAGCCTCGTTATGGATCTCGACACAATCATCAGCGAACTAGAAAAGATGGCCCGCTATCCACGTGGCGGCGGCCTAATCGATGCGACTGCCAGTGCCCCCAAGCTCCTCTCGCATCCTCGCTACCAAGGATCAGGCAACCCTCGCCAGCAACTCGCTACAGACATACGAAGCGCAATCAGTCAGTTGCCACGAGACACGAGAAAGCGCGCCAAAGGGCTACTTCCAATCGACTATCCAAACGACTCCATATCAGGCAGAATGGAGCATCTCGGGATTGATGGATATTCCTCGCCCGCGAAGCGCTGGCACCGGAAGGCCATTCTCGGACGGGTCGCCAACGGACTGCAAGAGCTGTATGACGAAACTCCAGCCCTCCACTCTCAGCTCAGCTACTCGGTCCAATCAATCGACATACGGGTGTCGGAGTGGGCGAGCAAAGGTCGGCCGTTTGCTCGGGTCGACTACCATCGTCACCTCGCTCTCTCGTGGACGCTGAAGTGCCTTGTCTCTGATCTCAGATTATTTGCGTTTAGGCTGAAAACTGCACGGGGCCTCAAACTTACGAAGCTCGTAGCGGTTACCGATGGCCCGAAGTGTACATCGGTAGAGCGTCTGCGTGGGAGGGGTCATGATGGTGATTGGTACATTCTCATTCTGGAGGACTCTCTACCGACCAGCTCACCCGTAACGCTGAAATGCGAGATTGACTATACGGCTACTGGGCAGGCACCCGACTATTTCGATTTCGTGCCGGAGACAACTAGCGAGCGCCTCACACTTGCATATGAGGCCAATGGCGCACAAGGACAGGTCCCATGCAAATGCGAGGCATGGAACGATAAAGCCAAAGCCAAAGGCTACAGAAGCGTGCTTGAGCCAAGGATGGTGAAAGCGTACACAGGCAAGATCAGCAGCTACGCAGATGATCTATGGGATGAAGATTATTTTGTAACTCGGTTCCGAGTACCAAGAGCAAAGAGTGATCGTCGCTATCGGCTAACCTGGGGGAGTGCTCGTAATCTGCTGTCTTTTTCACAGATTTAGTATATAATCCTACTCCAGTCGATTCGTTCGCCTGGTGGATCCGTTGTCGAGATTAATTGGACAGCGGGTCAAGCCAGTCGAAAGGAGTGATCGATATGGGAGACGACCCAGGTCAGCCCCCTGCTGGCGTGGATTCATTCCAGCCCGGTAGGTACTCAGTCTGGGCTTACTTCCGAGAAAGTGACGGAGACGAGCCCCTTCTCTTCACCGCATACGAGTGGGAAACCGCAGGACTGCGCGGCATTCGCGTGGACTGCACTTGGCTCTTCGAGGAGGAGTCGCTGCAAGAATGGGAACAGCATCCTGAGTTCGAGACGATTTCCGGGGGCATGGAGGCCGCACAGTTTGCACGCTTGGTTGAGACCGAGCGGGTCCATCGAATTGGCATCATGCCCCCGATCGGGCGGTACGCCGAGCCGCCCACTTGGCTGATTTGAGCCACCACCGTCCCCGATGAGCCTTTACCGGCTCATCGGGGACACCCCAGTAATCATCGACAGCCTCAATTCAGCGGCAGCATATGTTCCTGTACTTCGAGGCTGCACCGGACGCTTTGGGTGCTCGTGCCTTCTGGCACCTCCCACTCGGCGTCCCACGGATGGGGCTGGCCATCTCCCGGCGCTACGTTGTTGCCTGCCGGGTCGGGCTTGCTTTCGCTGCCTTCGTCGTAGCCATTATCGTTGTATTCGTTTTTCCACTGGCTGCTGTTTGGCCCTGAGCACAGCACGTTGATGTACCCTGGCCCCGGCACGACCGAGCGGATGGTCTTGCTCGTGATGTTGACTTGCACCATGAGCACGGTGTATCCGGGCGACACGATTGAGGTGCCAGGGAAGCCGGTCGTGTTCTCAGTGATACTCACGATCTGCGCTGTAAAGGGCCATGCCCCTTGTTGGTTGTAGGTGAAGTCGACCAGCGGATAGCTCGAGGTCGCCGCCGCTGTGGTGGCCGTGTCCGTTGGAGTAGAGGGCGCGTGAGACGTCGGTTCGTGAGGCGGAATGGGGGCGGTTGGCGTGCCGTTCGAGGAGTTTTTGCCGCTGATGATTATGGCGAGCGCCACGATGAGCATCGCGATCATGGCTCCCATAAAGGTCTTGCTGAGGCGCATCAGCCCGCCTTAGCGTTCGGCGTTGGCTTCACGATCCGGGCGAACGCCTTGGCTTCAAGGAGCTGGGGATAGTTGGGGTTGTAGCTGCCGGCGGGAATCGTAATCGCCGAGCTCAGTCCGCCATGCGGTTTGACCGATACGTAGTAGGCAAGCCGCTCTGTGGGGATGCCTTGGGCGTTGGTTAGCCAGAGGTAGATGTCGGCCTTGGGGCAGAGGATGAGGTTGGCCTTGTGGGGTTTGAGCTTGAGCCTGATTACTGTCGGGGAGACTTTGACCAAGTTGACCGAGACCTGAGATTTAGGCCCGGCGTGGGAGACCGTTCCGATCAGGGAGCTTTCTTGCGGATAGTTGCAGCTCGTCCCCGGTGCCACCGACGATTTGGCCGCAGCGATCGTCAGGGTGTTGACGGCTGAGGCCGGATCGCTGGTTTCGTCGTACTGACCGCCGGTAGGGGTAGGTGTCGAATACGGGAAGACATCGGTCGGCGGCACAACGGAGCCGTTGGCGAGCTGTATCCGGGTGCTACAGATGACGTAGCCGGGTGGCACCGACCACTCCATCGATGCCGGGCCGTTGTAGGCGAGGGGTGGGCCATCAATCAGTTCGATGTGGTTGCCCGGATCGAAGCTGAGCCTGGCGTCACCGGGTCCCATGCTGAGCACTTCGGGATCGGCACAGCTTGAGCCGAGAGGGGCAGCCGCAGTGCGGCTTGACGAGCTGGCGTTAGCCGGACTTGCACTCAGCGCCGCCATCACAGCGAGACAGGCTCCGAGCCTCGCCAGTCGCCTCGATCTTTGACTCCGGTCTGCTCTCATGCGCCCTCCTTCGTTCAGTCTCGGGGCAGGGCCATGCGAGCACGGCGACGTCCGTGGGGTGGTCGCCGCCGTGCTCGTAAAGCCCCACTACTGGAATGTCATAAGGCGCGACTCTACCGGGATGTCAAGCGCAGATCTACTGGGATGTCATTGGCAGACACGCTCTCACCCGGAAGGCTGGCGGCATGTCCGCTTCCCCTGCCTTTCAAGCTGCCCTCGGCCTGGCCGTCAAGGGTCGCCGCGAAGAGCTCGGGCGGACCCAAGAGCAGATCGCCAACGACACCGACCTGCACCAGCGCTGGATCTCCAACGTCGAGACCGGCAAGCGCAACCCCAGCTATGCCAGCCTGCGCCGCCTGGCCGCAGGACTCGACCTCTCAGCCTCCGAGATGCTGGCCCGCGCTGAGCAAATCGAGGCGAGCGGCATCGACGCGCTCAACGCCCCGGCTGCTGCTCAGCGCTAGAGACAGACGCACCAGAGGCCAAGGCCCACACCTTGACCCTCTCAATGCCTCAGTCCTAGCCTGGGCGGCCCTGAAAAGCCAAGCGGCCCCGGCACGGAATACAGCCGTGCCGAGGCCCAGACACTAGGAGCGTGTACTCCCCATGCCCGATGAGAAGCCTATCCCTGACCCCGCTGAGCACTACCGTCAGCACGAACTAGAGATCATCTATCTCCTCACCGACCCCGACGACAACCAGCCGCTGTGGACGCTCGAGGATCTTGCGCGTGAGATGGATGAGGGCGACATCATGCCGTTCGTCCGTCGCCTGCAAGAGGCCGGAATTATCCACCGCACCTCAGACGGCCACGTCTTCGCCAGCCGTGCAGCCGTCCGCCAAGTCCAGATCGTCGGACACAACGTCTTCTGAGCCAAGCAGCGCAACCACGCACCACACCCACAGCTGAAGCCTCAGCCCGGCCGCGTCGCAGGGGGCGCGGCCGGTCCGCAACCGCAAGTCTGTCGCACACCGGCACTTGTGCGACACAGGCGGTGCTCACGGCGCTCGTGGCGAGGACGGATGATTCGCAAGGAGTCATACTGCCAGTGCCCGCCCGATGTTGACGAAAGTCGCCCCGGCGTTCGATCGGTTACTCGCAAAATCTCCATCCATCGCTAGAGGGTCAGCAGTGGTTGCATGGCATTGACAACCTCTGTGACACTGGGAGAGTCGCCAACCGCCGATACGGCCAGACCAGTCGCTGGCTTGACGGCTAGCAACTGTCCAGCCGATCCGTCACAGTAATGCCATCCATCGGCGGTGGACCACAAGCCAAGGCCATACGAGCAGTATTGAAGTACACGCCTTGGGTCTTGGCCATCATCCGTGATGTAAACATCTGCCATCATTTCCCGGACCCAGCGCGGTGACACAATCTGGCGTCCTTCGTCTATTCCTCCCTCAGCGAGCAGCCGTGCGAGACGATGAAGGTCGGAGCTAGTCATGCACACACCGGACGCAGCGATCTCATAGCGGCCGTACCGCTTGAAAGCAACATCGGCGAGCCTGACGGGCTTGAGCACGAAGTCTCGAGCCCAGTCAGCGATGCTCACGTCTGTTTCGCGTGCCACCATCGCCGATATCAGGTACCAGCCGACGTTGGAATAGGAAAAGTGCTCGCCAGGCTCGAACTCGACCGGCTTTGAGAAAATATAGTCGAGTAGCTGGTCATCGTCGTGGCCAGCGACATCTTTGCGAAATAGAAAGCCCTCGCGATGCCCTACGGTGTTACTCATGAGATGACGAAGCTCCACGCGCCTAAAGCGCGCCGCATCAGCGGCGGGCATTCCTGCGACGTACTCGTGGAAGAAGGGGGCGATCGGCATGTCAAGGGACAGCGCAACTCCGCCCAATGTGACGGCACGGTCGATCGCCGCACCAACAGCCATCGCTACTACGACCTTGCTGACCGATCGTAGGTCTGTCAAGGGTTCCTGCGTCGTGAACCTGTGCTGATTGTGCAGGCCATCCCGCGTTGAGGCCTCCACGCCGTACACACCGTGCCCAGGTCCCTCGCCGTGGCTAATCGCTGCGAGATTCTCAACTGATCGCTCAAAAGCGTTGTGAAACGCGGCTCGCGCGGAATCTGTCATTTGGGGTACCTCACCTGGTTGCAGGGACTGTTCACGGTACATCGGCCTGGTTGTCGGGAGGCGTCTCGTCCGCGTCCGATTCGCGCAGAATCTTCGCCACGCGCTCGGCATCACTCGCTCGCCCATGTTCTTTATACAGGGTCAACGCCTGAATCCACTGCTCCCGGGCCGCCGCTGGCTTTCCAAGCTCGCGGAGGGCTACGCCGATGTGCTCAAGAGCATCGGCCTGGTTGTATGTGTCTTTCAGACGGCCGTAAATCTCCGCCGCCTTCTGCAGGAAAGCCAGAGCCGCTTCGGGATTCCCGTGCTTCAGCGACGAACCCCCGATCGCGAGCAGTGTCTCGGCCTCTCCCGAGTCGTGGCCGAACTCGCGATGGAGCGCCAGTGCGCGCTCCCAGCATTCGCGAGCGGCGATCTCGTCACCAGCCCGACTATGGCAGTCGCCCAAAACGCTAAGTGCATGCGCGGTCCAGACTGGGTTACCGATTGCGAAATAGCGGTCGTAGGATTGTGTGGCGGCGTCTATAGCGGCTGCCTCGTCTCCGGTACGCTCGCATAGCCACGACAGGATTCGCAAGCTGTGTGCGGCACCCGGCTCATCCCGTGCCTCATCTGCGATGTCTATCGCCCTGCGTGTGTGATATAGCGCCAAGTCCCAGTCACCGGCGCGGCCATACGCGCGACCCAGTCGCCGATGCGCTAGTCCGCGCGCAAACAACGTGGTCTCTGCTGCTGCCTCGAGTCCGAGCTGCCAGGCTTCGATGTCGTCTCCGATCAATGCGCTGCGCCACCGAAAGTTGTCTAGTGTCCACGCGAAGGCCCATACGTGCTCGACCCATTCCTGCTTGGCTGCCGCACGCTGAGCAGCGACCAGGTTTTGATACTCACTGACGAACCAGTGGAGCGCCGCTGATTCATCGGCGGGGTGCTCGATGATGACGCCATCTACCAAGGCGGGCAGATCTATGGGCCTGCGAAACTCGGCGAGACGACGGTCAGCCTCGTACGAACTGTGCAAGTAGTACGCGGCTAGACGCTGAGCAGCCGCTTTACGGAAATCGCGTGAATCGATCCTGCGCCCGCACTCGATCGCGTACAATCGGACGAGATCATGCATATCAAACCGCCCGGGCACGGTCTGTCGGATCAACGACGCATCCTCCAGCGCACGCAGTGCCCGGTCCGTTTGACGTTCATTCCAGCCCATTAGCGCACAAGCTGCGCCGATCCCTAGCGAGACCCCCTCAGCCGTCCCGGCGAGACGGAACGCCATGGCAGCATCAATGGATAGAAGCGGATATGACCACGACAGGATCGCTCGTATGCTGGTCGTTCGGTCATCCGTGTCCAAGAGATCCAGTCGGGCTGTAGCGTCGCCAAGCTGCTGCGCGAACGTCCCGAGAGGGTAGTTTGGCTTTCTGCGGGCACGACCAGCCACGATCGAAAGCGCAAGCGCCATTCCGCCACAATGTTGAATGATACACTCTGTGGCCTCAGGTTCCGCTTCGATACGCTCGTCACTGAGGTAGCCGCATAGCAATTCGCGAGCCTCGATATTCGAAAGGCGATCGACCTCAATATGCTTGGGACGGTGGGCCGTAAGGCCAAAAAGCTGGTTCCGCGATGTGACGATCGTCATACAGCGAAGACCGCTGGGGATAAGAAGCTCGATTTGATCTGCGTCACGTGCGTTATCAGCGACCAACAGCAGCCGGCGCTTCGCAGTCAACTGACGATAGAGCGCCAGTTGACCGTCAAAGGCCGTGGGTACTGCTTTAGGCTGGACGCCTAGCGCATCCAGAAGTCCTCGGAGCGCCCCTTCGGCGCGGAGCGGCGACATCGAAGGATGGAACCCGCGAAGATCGACATAGAGCTGACCGTCAGGAAATCGGTCCGAGTGAAGATGTGCCCACCGGAGGGCAAGCGAAGTCTTACCCATTCCTCCAGTCCCCGTAATGACCGCTAGCGGTGCCTCCTCCAGACTCGCGGCTTCGTGAAAGGCGGTCAGCTCGGAGAGGTATTCGTCTCTGCCGACGAACCATTGAGCCGCTGGAAGGGTTTGGTGCTTAAGCCGCGGGCCGGTCCACGAAGTCGTCGCACCCGCAGCACCGCGAGAGCGCCGGGAGTCTGTAACGGCCGACGGTGAAACGGACTGTTTCGACGTGGCATCTCGAAATCTAAGCATCATCCGGTAAGAGATATCTTGGTTTAGCGCAAGCGACACGCGGGCTCGAAATGCCTCGTACGAGATCGAATGCTCACAAAGCTCGTTTAGGAGCTGAAACGCAGCAATATGTCGCTCCAGGTCGTTCCGTCTAGCACTCTCCTTCGTCACTCCGTACCACACACGCGCTGCCTCATACTCAGGAATATCGCGCCCGGCATCGTCTAGCGTTGAGATCAAGAGGGCGCGAATGCGGTCCTTAGCGGTCGTGCCGCTCTGAAGGCGATCAGCCACCGCGCTCAAAACGGGAATCTGGGCGATTGAGGCGTGATCTATTCCGAAGCGCTGTAGACAATAGAGCTGTTCGTCTAGAAGCCGCGCTAGCGTGTCTGGCTCGAGCTGCGTTGGCTCCATCTTAGGGTCCATCCAGTGATCGTATAAAAGAAGCCGTCCAACAGTCGGTCGCGCCCTTCGGCACCGCCCTGGACGTTCGATCGTGCGGGCCGCCGTTGACCGCGCCCCACTCACGAGGTACTCGTGGCCACTGCCGCTACGAAAAACGGGCTTCCAGCGGCGAACCACCGGCCGCTCGCGAGACGAGACACACCGTCGCAGCTAGGACGCTGAATCGCCAGCATCATTTCGTACGCGTCGCGATGCCGCGTTGGCAGGAGCGAACTGACGCTGATGTGCATGAACCTACTTTGCACCCGTGGGCGCCAGGCTGTCAAGTACAGACGAGTGTTATCAGTGCATCCTGTGGCCCAGCGACTCTACGCTCCGAGTATTCTGGGTTTGCTCGTTAGCGGAGAGTTGCTTATGCTGCGACCCGGCGCGCAAGCCCTCCTAGCTGCGTGACCCCACGCCATGCGGCAGACGTCCATTACCGGGTTGTGCGACGCACTCGTCTCTTAGCTGGCGCCTAGAGGAAAGGCATCGCGAATGAACTCAGCGACCTCGCTAGCAGCACCGTCAAGTCCTTGCTGCGTGCGCGCAAGCTGTGACAATAGGTCCCGCCGTGCGTCGACATCGAGTTCGTCATCTCCCATTGCTGCCCACGTTAGCGCCGATTGAACGGTCTCGAGCCGCTCCGACATTTGGTCAGACACTGAGAGCAGATTCGGCGCGTATATCCGTATGAGGCTTGCAAGCCTGCCATCATGGAAAGCGGGCAGGCCGATTTCGACGCCGTAAGCCACGTTGCTGCTTCCAAAGACGATCAGGTCCGCGCGGGCGTCTGCGTCGCGCTCCGCCGCATCGAGACGCCGGGCCGCCTCGTTGGTCCGTTCAGCGAGACGCTGCCAGTGTCTAAGCGTGGCCTCAAGGTACAGGAGCGCCTCACGAATCTCGTCGTCGGTCAGCGGCGTATTCGCGCGGTGGGCGCGTAGCTCACTAAGTAGCAGTGAGATCGCAGCTACAAACGCCGCCGCCACGCCGCCTATGTCGACCGACAGCCCGATGACGGAAGTATCTCACGCTACGCAACTTTGTGGGTCGCGGCAAGGCTCGTCGGTTTCGGACGCGCACTGCCGCTTGTGCGACGGGCGCCTGCCCATCGCTCTACGGAGAGATGGAGTCTCTGGCGGCAACGCTCCGCTCTCTGGCAGCGCCTCAGCGGCCGGAATGGTGTTCGCGTTGCTGCCCGTCCAGCGTCTTTCGGATAAGATCCTCGCTGGTATTGACCGTCGGAATGGTAGCGATATGAGAACCGACCTTGAAGAAGCCATAAGCGCAGCTCCCGGCAAGGCACAAAGCATTTTTGCCATGCGCAAATATCGGAAGCTGCTCCAGGAGATTGAGTCCCTCATCCCAGCGGACGAAAGAATCGTGGCCATCGTTGGTCTGCTGCCACCTGAGAACACGATCAGCCACTCGAATCTCTACAACGTCGGTGGCCGGAGTCTGCTCGTCACAAGCCACGCGGTATACGAGGTGCGTGGGAAAACCCTTGGCGATGCCGAGTACATGCAGATACCCCTCGCGAATATCTTTTCGCCACCACGAGTTACCGCTCGGCGAGAACTAACTTCACTAGGAAAAAAGATAGTCCACGTTGCAATAGATGAGCAGCGTGGTGGTAACGTTGAGACGCATATGTTCATTGTTGACGGGGATGAGTCTGCGGGCCACTGGATACGGGACTCAGTGATCCGCGAAGCCGAAACACTCCAGTCGGAAGCGAATGCCGATGGTGATCAACGGCTGCGGCGAGTCGTCCGAAATGTCGTCAATGATGTCGCTAGCCAGTCAGTCGCGGATGAGCTAGCTACTTCCTGCGGAAAAACTCTGTGAGATGACGAACGGCCGCGCCTTGTTGGGGGCGCGGCCGTT